>Ga0185299_10000021_pt1 | contig 491632 bp, 445 predicted proteins | sample PaiPotPPA55metaG_FD_128002 | JGI IMG/M metagenome (GOLD analysis project Ga0185299, IMG submission 128002) | Iron sulfur acid spring bacterial and archeal communities from Banff, Canada, to study Microbial Dark Matter (Phase II) - Paint Pots PPA... ...
TTTTGCGCAACTGCAAGTGCCTCAGTGGATGAAAGAGTTACTCCAAAACAACCAACCGATCCTGCTCGGACTGGAAGAAAAGATCCGTGCCCTGACCGTGCAATTGCAAAGCGCGGCCGGTCTGAACAACCGCGCGGATTGGGCAAAATGACCAGCGTGGTAATCGATCGGGAGGTTGGAGATTGGAACCGATTTAATAATCGACGCCAAGTGGGCAGCTACACCGGATTATGTCCGGGTGAATACAGTAGCGGCAACACCCGACTACAGAGTTGCGTGACCAAACACGGTAACCCGCGACTTAGAGCTGCGTTGGTGGAGCTGGCGTGGCGGCTAGTGCGCTTCCAGCCTAACTACAAACCGATCATCAAATGGAATAATGTGCTTCATCAAGGAGCACTGGCCACTGGTGCAGCGCGCAAAAAAGCAATCGTCGCGGTGGCACGCCAACTGGCCATCGATCTGTGGCGTATCCGCACTGGTCGCTGCACCGCGCAGCAACTTGGCTCAACCTTGGAACGTGAGGCGGCCCCGTTACCTAACCTGGGCAAGATAACCTCTCGCTCGTCGGCTTAGATTGGGCCGCCTCAAGTTCCTCTTCCACACTGATCGCATTGATCAAATTGTCCCGCACCTGCGAGACGGATAGGAGTACGAGCCGGTGAAAAATTAACCATCGAGCACACGGAAGAGGAAGCGCTCCAAATAAACTTCAATCCCTAACCCTAACCTTATGACCTAACAAACCACTACAACACTTGACACCTTACATAGGGGTTAGGTCTGGCTATTTCGGAATAAGCTGTGGAGAGTGAACATCGAATTTGAGAATCTGCCACTGGTCCCCGTGCTTAATAAGGTCGAGTGTGACTGTGGCTTCTCCTTTTTCGAACGTAGCCTTCGAGGCGTATTCCGCTGAGGTCATTTTCCCGTTCTGTGTAGTCGCGGACATGAGAGCGTGCCCTTGGGCTGGCTCGCACTTCTGAAGACGTCCAAGAGTGCTCACCCAGCGGAACACCTGATCAAGTTGCTGCTGGGTGACGGCTTTCTGGAATTCGGGGCTGGCTCGGTCGAGAAGCTCCTTCTCGTTCCACCCGGTCACAATGGCCGGAATGGCAGCGTCAGCGTAGGCTTTGCTCTCTTTGTCGAGCGCGTTGCCGCGCACCGCGACGAACGCAATTCCGATACCGCCCAAAACGAGGATTGCGAGGAAGATCGAACCGAGGACGATGAAGAACTTTTTCATATGTATGTAAGACCTAACGAGACAGAGATGAGCGACCGCCGCCGAAAATGTGCGTCGATCGCGGTAGGGAGATTCCAGTCACAAAAAATGTAAATGCACAACGGGCGGCGGTTCGCTCCAGCGCTTGGTTAGGCATTTGTAATCTGGAGAAATTCGACTGGTGCTCCGGCTTCTTCAATGAAAGCCACCAAGATCCCCGGTCCCGGCTCGTTCGGCTCGATAATGATCTTCTTTCCTCGTATCGCTTCGTGAAGATCATCGACCTGAAAAGCGACATGAGGCACTCGCTTCACGAGTTCTGGTAATGTGCAGTCGTCGTCAAATCGCATCCATTGGATGCCGTACGGTGTCGCCAGATGATCTGAGACGTGCATCTTGAACTGAGGGAGATAAGTCGCTCCAGCAAACACGTCAGTCGTGGGAATGCCGAGATGGTGATATCTATACTGTGTGCTCACTGTATGTTTCTTTGCCTAACGAGAAGTAGACGGGATTTTCCCGCCTTTAATTACGGGTTTTTCCGGCCTAATCCGGAGCTTTACTGGGAGGCAATGGGAAACCTGCGGCATTCGAGTACCATTCTGTCAGACTTGGGATTGCCTGCAAGTCGCGCCCTTGGCTGGCCCGGCGCGTTGACAGCTAAAACGGCCGATGATAATTTCGCCGCACTTTGCCGGAAAACCCGTCAAAGCAGTAACCGAGGGTAATAGAAGGATTTGCACTCGTTGTTAAATAGTCAGGTCTTGGTGCTCAACCGCCTGTGGCAGGCGGTGAACATCTGCTCCGCCCGGCGGGCGTTCTCGCTCGTTTACGCCGGCCACGCTCACGTTGTCTCGTCGGATGACACAAACAATTTCCTGACCCACGATTTCGAAAGCTGGCGGGATTTTTCGACCAATGCGCCCGACCACGAGCTCGTTCAAACGATTTCCTGGAAGATCCGTGTGCCGCGCGTCATCGTGCTCCTGTTCTTCGATCGCTTGCCGAAAAAGGAAGTGAAGTTTACGCGGCATAACGTGTTCGAACGGGACAAGAACACCTGCCAGTACTGCGGCAAGACATTCGATCGCAACGATTTGAATCTCGATCACGTGGTCCCGCGGGATCGTGGTGGAACGACGACGTGGGAGAATGTCGTCTGTTCGTGCATTCCATGTAACACGGTGAAAGGCAATCGCTTGCCACAGGAAGCGCAGATGACACTGATCCGCAAACCAAAGCGCCCGAAATGGCGGCCGTTTTTGCACGTCACGTTCAACGCGCCACAGCATGAGAGCTGGCGCCACTTTGTTGATCTCGCTTACTGGAACGTCGAGCTAAGCGATTGAACAGAACCGCGGATTCCGCGGATCTTAGACGGATAAGATTCAATCTGGAAACCAGGAATCCAGGAAGGTTCCTGGCCCGAATCCTTCAATAAGGAGCGCAGGAATTCTGACCGGTCTCTTCATTCGTTTAGATCCGTGCAATCCGTGGTCAATCATTGACTGACTGTTTGATTCCGAACCGCGGATTACGTACGCGGATCAGCAAAGGAGAACCATTATTCGGTAGGTTCTAACCACGGATTTCACGGATTCAAAAAGAATTTCTAATCTGGAATCCAGGAATCCAGGAAAAATCTCCAGAATTTCAGAAAGAGTTGAACCACGGATTACACGGATAAAACGGATGGGATCAGCGAAACAGAAAAGAAGGAAAAGACTGACCCCAAATTCCTGCGTTCCTGCTTTCCTTATTAAACAATTCTGATCCGTGTGATCCGCGGTCAATGATTGGTCGAGGATCTTAACGTGACATTTGTGGCGTGCGGCTTAATCGCATTCAGGATCGGTTGCGGATAAACGCCGAGGACAATCGTCGCGACCATCAATGCGATCATGATCACCCGAGACAACGGGCTGACCGTGATTGCCTCGCTCTTAACTGAAAGTTGCTCGCTTGCGGGCCAGTACATCGCGCGGACAACCTTAAGATAGTAATAAAATCCACAGGCGACTGTCACGATTCCAACCCCGACGAGCACAAATTGTTTTTGCGCGATCGCAGACCTGAAGATGAAAAACTTTCCAAAGAATCCAGCAGTGAACGGCAAACCGGCGAGCGACACCATTGCGACGAGCATGGCGAATGCGAGAAATGGTTCGCGTTTACCCAGTCCATCAAAGCCCGAGATCTCGTCGCCCGTCTTCTGTGAAACGAGAATCAAGACCGCGAAACCCAGCAGCGTCATCAGCAAATACGCGACCAGATAGAAAGCCAGGGAAGGTCCGTCGAGACAGACGACAGCGATAAGCAAATAGCCGGCGTGCCCGATGCTGGAATAACCAAGCAACCGTTTGAGATTCTGTTGCGGGAGTGCGGCGAGATTCCCGTAAACGACGGTCAGTAGTGCCAGCAACACCAGAAGGCGTTGCATGTTGGGCAACATTAAGAACGGCTGAAGGACCCGGATGAGAACAACGAAACCGGCCGCTTTCGATCCGACCGACAGAAATGCAGTCACTGGTGTCGGCGCGCCTTGATAAACATCGGGCACCCAGGCTTGAAATGGCACTGCCGCAATCTTGAAACCAAGACCGACAACGATTAGCACCGCGCCAAATGTCGCCGCGTAAATATCAACGTTACCACTGGCGAACGCCGTCGTGACGCGTTGCAGATTGGTTTCGCCCGTCGCGCCGAAGATCCAGGTAATTCCATAAACGAGAAATGCCGCGGAGACGCCTCCGAGAATGAGATACTTTATGCCGGCCTCAAGGGCGACCGCGTCTTTTCTCGCAAAACTGACGAGAACAAAAAAGGAAATCGTCACCAACTCGAGCGAGACAAAGATGAAAATAAAATCGATTGCCGACACTAGATACATCAGGCCGGCGCAAGTCAGGAGCGGCAGCGAAAAGAATTCACCGAGGTTGGTGCCGGTTCGATCCATCGACCTTTGCATCACTGGTGCGTAATCGATCATCATCACCAGAACGAGGATTGTTGTGATCAACTCGAACCGTTTGAAAAAGATCGCCAACCCGTCAGCGGTATAAAAATTCCAGAACGCGCTTGCATTCTGTGATGTTTCTTGCGGCGCAAGAAAAAAACTGGCGATCAGGACAGCAGTCAGGACGACAATCCCGGCATAGGCGAACAGCTTGCGATCCATCTTGGTTGTAAAAGTTTCCAAAAGCAGGATCGCCATGGCGAAGACCAACACCGCAATTTCAAGATATGGTGCGCCGATCTCGATCATCTATTCGCGGTAAGAAAATAAGTTCGAATTGCCGGCGTGATGATGTTCACAACGATCTGTGGGAAGAAGCCGACAACGATGAGCGCGGCGATCAAAATCGCTGCCGGAATTCGCAGGCCCCGGCGAAGGTCAACCAGCCTGGCCCAACGTTCCGGCATTGTGCCCATGAAGGTGGCGCGATAAGCGCGCAACATGTAGACCGTGGAAATAACGACGCCCCAAAGCGCAAGGACCGTCGCGATTTGAAAAAGGTGAAAGCGCTGCATTTCCCAACCGTGGCGAAACGCGCCGAAGAAAATCATGATTTCCGACGCGAAGTTCGCGAAACCGGGCAGGCCAATTGCGGCGAACGCTCCAAATCCGAACGCGAGACCGGCGAAGGGCATTACTTTCGCCAGGCCTCCGAGCTCGTCGAACGACAAGGTGCCGGTGCGCTCCCGAATTTGACCGGCGATCGCGAAGAGCAGCGCAATCGATAACCCATGAGCAAAAATGAGCGTCGCCGCACCGGTGTTGCCGATCGCGTTAGCGCTCGCGATGCCGAGGAAAATATAGCCCATGTGCATCACGCTTGAATAGCCAAGCATCCAATCGAGTTGCTTTTGGGCGATGGTAGCCAGCCCGATGTAGATAATGTTGCCCAGCAACAGGATCACCAGGAGCTGTGTCCAATAGTGCGCGCCATCGGGCAATAACGGGACCGCCAGGCGAAGCAAACCGTAAAGACCGAATTTTTTCAGGACGCCGGCGTGCAGCATTGCCGCGGGCGATGGAGCCGATGCATACGCTTCAGGCGCCCACGAGTGAAACGGAAAAAGCGAAATAAGAACGCCAAAGCCGATCAACAACAGAAGATAAATGTGCCGCTGTGCCGGAGCGGCCAACGCGTGCGCGGTCGCTGCTGTTTGTAAATCGCGAAAATCAAAACTGCGGGCCGTTGCTGGCAAACTTTGGTAAAGCAGGATTAAGCCGATCAAAAGAACAAAGCTGCCGACCGAAAGATAAATCGTGATCTTCCAGGCCGCACGGCTGCGATTACGCGTTCCCCAAATTCCGATCAGCAGGAACGTCGGAATCAGCGCGAGTTCGTGAAAAGAGTAAAAGAAAAACAAGTCGATCGCCGCGAACGCTCCGATCGCGCCGGCAGAAATGAAGAGGAGGCAGGCGTAAAAAGCGCTTTCGTAGCTATCAATTTTCCCGGTGAACCAGACTGCGGCTGCCGTGACAAGTGCGGCCAGCTCGAGCATTAGCAGACTCAAGCCGTCGACACCGAACGCGAAATGAATTCCCCAGTCCGTCGAAACAACGGTTGAGCTGATAAATTGGAATCCCGCGGCCGATCGATCGAATTCCACGAAAAGAACGCATGCGACAATCAAATTCAGAATCGCCGCAACCAGCGCTGTAAACCGTGCCGGTGCGCCGATCAGAATCAAGATCGCGGCCAGGATTGGACAGAGGACGAGAAAGAGAAGCATTAGCGGAAGATGAAAAGACTTAGTAGCCCACTAAAAACACGAAAAGGCACAAAATTTTCAAAGATAGAGATCGACGGTTTCATGCTTCCTTGCCAGGAGACGTTCGTATTCGATTCTCGGGTAATGGCCGAAGTTTACGAGCAGACCTAATTGGTAGCCCGTGGCGCTAAGATAATTGAGAATTTGAGCGCGATGCTCGTCGCACAACACAGACACGGCTTTGATTTCCAGAACGATTTTCTCGTGGCAGATGAAATCTGGATAAAATGCCTGCTGAAGCGTACGGCCACGATATTGCAGCGTTCGCGATGGTTTTGACAAAGACGGGACCCTTTGAAATTCAAACTCAATCTCGAGGCACTCGTGATAAACCGGCTCGTGAAAGTCGCACCCCTTGTCCTTATAAACGGCAAAACACGCCCCGATGATGGCGTAGCTTTCTTCCTTGTAAATCAGGCCTGTTTCTTCTTTTCGCGTCATTGGTGTGTTTCGTGGGCTATCTGAAAAGTACGAAATAAATGAGAGCGACGATTCCCAATCCGAAGAGAAACGCATAAGCTTGGAGGTTTCCGACCTGAAACAATCGCAGCAGCGAGCCAAAGCCGAAGGTGGCGCTGCTCAGACCACGGACCGCGCCCGCGTCAACGATCCAGCGATCGAACAATGCGGCGAGGCGTGCGAGGAATTCCTGGGTCAGGCCGATGAGCCATCCATAAAACTCGTCGATGTAAAAGCGCTGCCGAATGATGTTGAGATGAATTGGATCGTGGTCACGCTTTCGGTAAAGCGAGATGGCAATTCCAGCGCCCACGATCAGCGCGAGCAACGCCAGCACCGGGACGATTAATACCGTTTCCTTTTCATGTGGAACGATCAGGAACTTTTCAGCGAACACCTGCCATCCACCAACCAATGCGAGAACTGCGAGAACGATGAGGGGGCCGGTCATGACCGGTGACGATTCTTTTCCAGTGCGCGCAAGATCGCTTCGGGGTTTTCCAAAAAAGACAACCACGACGGTGCGTGAAACGTAAAACGCAGTCAGGAACGCAGTCGTCAGACCGATTACGAAGATAGAGATGTTGTGCTGGTAAGCGAGCGCGAGAATCGCGTCCTTGCTAAAAAATCCGCTGAACGGCGGACAACCAATCAGCGCCAGCGCTCCGGCAAGGAATGTAGCAAAGGTTGTTTTCAGGCTGCGGGCGAGGCCCCCCATCTGCCAGATGTTTTGTTCGTGATGGAGGCTGACGATGATTGAGCCCGCGGCTAGGAACAGAAGAGCCTTGAAAAATGCGTGCGTGAAAAGGTGAAACATGGCCGCCTCGTTTGAAGTCAGTCCAACCGCCATCACCATGTAACCGAGCTGGGAAATCGTGGAATAGGCGAGAATTCGTTTGATGTCGGATTGTTGCGTGGCCAGCAGAGCGCCCAACAATGCGGTGATCGTCCCGATCCACGCAATGACAAGCAGCGCGGTCTGCGACGCTTGAATTAGAAAGGCGACGCGAACCAGCAGATAAACGCCGGCCGCCACCATCGTCGCAGCATGGATCAAGGCCGAGACCGGCGTCGGGCCCTCCATCGCGTCCGGTAACCACACGTGAAGCGGAAACTGGGCCGACTTGCCGACGGCGCCGCAAAAAATCAAAAGCGCGGCAATTGTGAGATACGTCGGATTACTGGTGATTTTCGAAAGATGGGCAACGATGTCGTCGAAAATGACCGAACCGCTGGCAATCCAGATCATCAAGATGCCGATCATGAATCCGAAATCGCCAATGCGCGTGGTGATAAACGCTTTCTTTCCCGCCTCGGCCGCGGCGTCGCGGTCGAACCAGTGACCGATCAACACATAGGAGGTGAAGCCAACCAGCTCCCAGAAGATGAAAAGCATCACGAAATTGTTCGCCAGAACGATTCCGAGCATTGCGAACATGAAGAGTGACAACGCGGCGAAGTAGCGCGATTTGCCGGCGTCGTCCCGCATGTAGCCTAACGAATAAATGTGGATGAGCGATCCGACACCGGTAACAACGAGAAGCATTAGCCGACTGAGATCGTCGAGCACAAATCCGATCGGCACTTGAAGGGTGCCGCGAATGTCGAGCCACATAAATTCCGGCGTGGAGATATCGATCCTGGTAAAGACCATGCAGCTGCAGACGAAGCTTCCAAGCACAGCCAGCACAGAGATCGCAGCGCTCAAGGTCTTGGATCGACGCGTGAACAAGGTGATCATCGTCGCCGATGTCAGCGGCAAGAGCAGGATTATCCACGGAAGCGAGCTGTTAGTAGTGAATTTCATTTGGACAAGGACCGTCCGCCAAACACGCGAAAGGACGCTAAAGATTCAAAGATAAATTGATTCATCGACTTTGATCTTCGGATAAGTCTTCGCGATCCGTTCGTATTCTAGTTTTGGATAATGACCAAAGTTAATCAGCAGGCCGAGTTCGAAGCTTCCGGCTTTCAAATAATTCAGAAGCTGGGCGCGATGCTCATCGACTAACTGTGTGACGGCTTTTAACTCGACAATGATTTTTTCGTAGCAGAGAAAGTCTGGAAAGTACGTCTGAGCAAGGATTCTGCCGCGATACGCAAGCGACAATCCGGGCTCTGGAATCGCCGGAATCTGGCAGTGCTCGAATTCAATGCCGAGACATTCCTGGTAGACTGGCTCATGGAAACCGCACCCTTTGTCTTTATAAACTTCAAAACACGCTCCAATAATCGCGTAACACTCCTCCTTGAAGATCAAATCCGGCACCAGTTTTTTTGGCGTCATTTGGTGTGTTTGGCGGATAGACTAAAATTTCAAAGCGGTGATGTCTTCCACGTGAGTCGTTTGGCGCAAACGGAAGAGTGCAACCACGATGGCCAGACCGACCGCGACCTCGGCCGCGGCGACGGTGATGATGAAGAAAACGAAGACCTGCGCGTTGTAATTCGGAGCGCCGCTTGAGTCGACGTGAAAACGCGAGAACGCGACGAGCGAGAGATTGGCCGCGTTCAACATCAACTCCAGCGCCATCAGGATGATAATGATGTTGCGCCGGAGCATCACGCCGGCGAAACCGATCGTGAAAAGAATCCCGCTAACAACGAGATAGTGCCCGAGCGTGATCATGCTAGCGAGTCTCGCGGCGGCTCAGGACGATCACTGCCACCGTTGCGACCAAAATAACAATTCCAATGATTTGGAATGGCAGGTTGAAGTTATTGAAAAGTAAGAGGCCGATTCGATGCACATCATCGGATGTCGATCGGGCAAGCGGCGGGAATGGTTGTTTGGCTGCCGGAAATCTTCCAACGACGGAAAAAATCTGGATCATGAAGACCAGCGCGACCGCAATCCCGCCGGCTGATGCAATCCAGTTGATCTTTCGCAGTTTTTCGGCGCGCAAATCGAGCAGCATGATGATGAAGAGAAACAGCACCATGATCGCGCCGGCGTAGACAAGAACCTGGATGACGCCGATGAAATACGCGTCGAGCGACACGAAGAGAGCGGCAAGGCCGAGGAACGAGACCACCAGGCTCAGAGCGCTGGCAATTGGATTGCGATTGATGATGACGGCAGCGCCAAAAATCAACATCAACAGGGCGAAGATCCAGAAAAGGAAGGACGACATGATATCAGGCCACAGATCAACACTGATCAAACACAGATGTAAAAGGTGAATCCAAAAAATCTGTGATCATCTGTGTGAATCAGTGGTTTTCATTTCCTTTGGTTCCATTTCAGGACGACGCCGTGCATCACGCCGCCAATTTCCAGAAGTTTATCTTTGTGATGCACCATGTCTTCACGGGTGAATCCAGTGATGGCATAGTCTTTCCGCAGGTAAATCGCCTGCTCCGGGCAAACTTCCTCGCACATGCCGCAGTAGATGCAGCGAATCATGTCGATATCGAAGGCGTCCGGAAATTTTTCCACCTTGGCGAACCGATCGGTCGGCGAAATTTCGCCCGGAATAATTTTGATCGCGCGCGGCGGACAGATGAATTCGCACAACTGACAGGCGACGCAGCGGACCCGGCCGTCCGTATCGCGGACCAGGGCCGGCGCTCCCCGATAGTGGTCCGGCAAATTCGCGTCCCATTTTTTTTCCGGATATTCCATTGTCACTTTGGTGCGGCCAAACATCATGTTCTTGAAATGCTTGAGGGTGATGGCAAGACCTGCGGCAATCGCGGGCAGATACAAACGCTCGCGCCAGTTCAGGTTTGGTCGTGGAACGGTGATCGCCATTTCAGAATTGTCCGCCAAAGACGCTAAAAGACGCTAAAACCAAGGTGAATCCGAAATAGTTTTTCTTTGGTGTCATTTGGCGTGTTTAGCGGATGAACATCAGGATGATCGCGACGACAAAAATGTTCACGAGCGCAATCTCGAAGAAAAAGAGCCAACCCAGGCGCATGAGTTGGTCCCAGCGAAATCGCGGCAATGTCCAGCGCACCCACATGAAGAAAAAGATGAGCGCGCAAACTTTGGTGAAGAATATCGCGATGTTGATCAATCCGAAGACCCAGCCATGCGAGCCATCCGGGATTCCCGGAAAATGCCAGCCGCCGAGAAACAGGGTCACGATAATCGCTGAGCCGGTGATCATGGCGATGTATTCGCCCAGAAAAAACAGCCCGAACTTCATCGACGCGTACTCAGTGTGGTAACCGCCGGCGAGCTCCTGCTCTGCCTCTGGGAGATCGAACGGGAGCCGATTGGTCTCCGCCAGGATAGCAATTAGGAACACGACGAAAGAAATTAACATCGGGATCGCGAGTAACCATTTTCCAACATTGGTCCAATCGCCGACGAACGGCGCTATCAACCAGCCATTTTCGATTTGGTAACGCACGACACTCGTTAGGCGCAGGTTCCCGACCAGCATGAAAATGGGAATGACCGCCAGCGCAAGAGAGAGCTCGTAGGAAATCATTTGGGAGCTGGAGCGAACGCCGCCCAGAAACGGATACTTCGAATTGGACGCCCAGCCGGCGAGCACAATTCCGTAAACGCCTAACGAAGCAATTGCGAACACGAATAAAATTCCGACGTTGATGTCGGCGATAACCATCGGCACGCCGAACAACGTGCTGCCGAAGGGAACAACCGAGATGGTAATGATCGCAGGAATCATTGCCAGACATGGCGCGAGAAAATAGTAAAACGTGTTCACGTGGCCCGGCGTAAACTGTTCCTTGAGCAAAAATTTTCCGGCATCGGCAATCGGTTGGAGCAATCCGGCGAAGCCGACCCGGTTCGGCCCGAGCCGGTCCTGCATGAAAGCGCTGACCCGGCGTTCCGCGTAAACTGCGTAATTCATCAGGCCGAGCACGAACCCGAGAAGTCCAACAATTTTAGCGAGCGATGTGCCGATGAAGAAATAGTCCATGGCGATCTTATGCTATCTGCCGGGCGGGCGTTTCACCTCTGCGCGTTCGATGGCCGTCATTTCCGGATCGACCGGCGCGTGGGGTGATTCGTCAACGTTCATGACGTGCAGACCGAGGTCGCCGATTTTAGTCAGGCTCAAATGAGCAAACTGCGGAATATCCTCACTCATTTGCCGAAAGACATCGTCTATTGAATAGAGTCCGTTGCTTCCGCCCAGCGATTGCAACAGATCGCGCAATATTTCCCAATCGTCTCGCGCGTTGCCGGGCGGGCGGACGGCGCGGTTCAAACGTTGCAACCGGCCTTCTCCGTTGATCATCGAGCCGCGTTTTTCAGCAAAACCAGACGCGGGAAGAACGACGCTCGCGTGCTCGGTTGCGCTGTTGGACAAAATGTCTACCGCCACGAACGCAGAAAGATTTGCCAATTGCTCCGTTGGAACTCCGAACTTTGTCGGATTCTCACCCAACACGAGCAGGGCCCTGATCTCCCCTGACTTCACGCCGTTGGCGATGCGGGAAAGTTTCGCGCCGGGCTGGGAATCCAAATTCAAGATTAGCCAGGCGCCGTTCGCGTTCGGGTTACGATCTTTACTCAATAGAATTTCGTCGCCTTCGCCAAAACGCGGAACGATGTCGATGTAGCGGGCGCCAACGAAGTCGGCAATTTTCCGCGTAAGCCAAAGTTCTTCGTTGGTCATTCGGCCGGAAGCGATGATTGCGATGTTAGATCCGTTGAATTGACGCAGTTGCAGGGCCGCTTGGGCGATCGCGCTTTTCCAGTCCGTCCACGCGAGTTGGTTTCCACTTCGAACCTGCGGTTCGAGAAGACGGTTCTCGGCTTCGAGATATTTGAAGTTGAGCCGGCCGTAATCGCACATCCAGCATGAGTTCACTTCATTGTTCTCACGCGGCGTTTGCCGATAAACTATGTCTTCGCGTGTGCCCAGGATCGTGTTACATCCGGTGGCGCAGCTGGTGCAGATGCTCTTGGTTTCTTTCAAAAACCAGACGCGCATTTTGAATCGGAAGTCGGTAGAAGTCAGGGCACCGACCGGACAAATGTCGACCGTGTTGAGCGAGTAATTATTTTCCAATCGCTTACCCGGATGCGCGGTGAGCACGGTGTGACTGCCGCGGTCGACAAACCCGAGCACGTCGTCGTGGGCGATTTCGCTGCAGAACCGGATGCAACGCGAGCAAAGGATGCAGCGCTCGTCGTCGAGCGTGACGCGTGGCCCAAGTTCTACGGCTTTTGGTTTTTTGACTTTGTTCTCGAAGAAACGCGAACCGGCGTTTCCGTACTCGACGCTGAATTCCTGAAGTTCGCACTCGCCGGCTTGATCGCAGATCGGACAATCGAGCGGATGGTTAATGAGCAGGAATTCCATCACTCCTTTGCGGCATTCCTGCGCCAGCGGCGAATTCGTGCGCACGCCCATTCCCTGGGCGATATCCTGTGCGCAACAAATTTGCGGGCGCGGCATCCAATTGATGATCGGTTTGCCATCGGCGCCGAGGTCCGGCTTTCGATCAGGCCCCATCCGCGGCATCCCCATCTCGATCAAACACATCCGGCAATTGCCGGGCGAGCTGAGCTTGGGATGGTAACAGTAGCGCGGCACGTAGACGCCAACTTGCGCGCACGCTTCGATCACGCGCGTACCCTTTGGAAACTGATGCCAAACGCCGTCGATCTGGACGTTGAACATCGGAACTTCGTCAGACATATCTCAGGAACCCAGGAAAGCAGAAATACCGTTTGAATTAGGAAAGCAGGAAAACAGGAAATTCATTTGCTTACGACTCCGCGCGTTCGCGGCAAAAGCGCTTGATCGTCAGCGGCGCAGTCGCAGAGTTGAAAAGCAAGCCATCCTGAAGATTTGTGGCTTTAAGGTAACTGCGGCCAATCGCGAAGTGAATGTCTTCCAATTCACTAATCGCTTTCAGCTCAACGACAATCTTTCCTTCGACAAGAAAATCGAGGCGATGTTCGCCGATTTGGTGATCACGATAAAAAAGCGGAACCGGATGCTGCCGTATGAATTGGATTCCGCTCAATGCAAATTCAACCGCAAGGGCTTCTTCGTAGATCGACTCAAGAAAACCGGGACCTAGCTCACGATGGACTCGGATCGCTGCGGCAATGATCTGGTCAGTAATTTCCGAGTCCCTTAGAGGTTTTCCTGCTTTCCTGTTTTCCTGATTCATTTGCTTAAATTACCGCGTCGGCGCCGGCTTTTTCCCAGCCGGGATCGTGGGCGAGGGGACTGGTTGGAATCACTTCGCGCTCGATCAATTCCTCCGACGTATTTTCTGGTGGCAGAGGCGGCGGGACCGATTTACGCGCGTAGGCCGCAAATTCTTCCGGAAATTTTTCGACAAAACTTTGCGTTGGCCATGCGCAGGCTTCACCAAAGGCGCAGATGGTGCGGCCCGCAATGTTGTCGCCGATCGTTTTCAATGTGCGCGGATCGTCAGTCACACCCCCGCCTTTCAGCATGCGTTCGGTGATTTTTTTCATCCACAGTGAGCCTTCGCGGCACGGCGTGCACTGGCCGCACGATTCGTGCGCGTAGAATTCGTTGATGTTGTTGAGAGTCCAGACCATGTCGCGCGAATCGTCGAGCACGATTACGCCGCCGGAGCCAGCCATCGATCCTGCCGCCGCCAATGTGTCGAAATCCATCGGCAATTCGTCGATCGTCATCTCCTGTTCGATCGTCGAGCCGTCGGGTTGCTTTTGTTTGATTTTGAACCGCTCGTCCGCGCGCAAGACTTTTGCCGAGCTGCCGCCGGGAATGACTGCCTTCAACGTTCGACCCCATTTCATTCCACCGGCCATGTAGTAAATCAGTTGGCCCATTGTTACGGCACCGACTTCGATTTCGAAATAACCGGGCCGTTGCACGTCGCCGCTCACGCATACGATCCGCGTGCCGGTGTTGTTGGGCCGGCCCAGCTGCGCGTATTTAGCGCCGCCCATGGCGATGATGTGTTTTACGGCGCAGAGCGTCTCGACGTTGTTCACGATGGTCGGGCACATATAGAGCCCGAGCACTGCCGGGAAATAGGGCGGCTTGATTCGCGGATACGCCCGCTTGCCTTCGAGCGATTCGATCAACCCGGTTTCCTCGCCACAAATGTAAGCGCCCGCGCCGCGATGAATATGAACCTCGAGATCAAATCCGGAGCCGAGAATGTTTTTACCGAGAAACTTGTGCTTACGCGCCTCTTTAATCGCGTGTTCCAGGATCTTCGCCCCTTCAGGGAATTCGCCCCTTATATATATATACGCCGTCCGGGCGTTGATTGCGAAGCACGAGATGGCAATACCTTCGAGCAGCTGGTGCGGGTCTTCGTGGATGATGTAGCGGTCCTTGAACGTGCCCGGCTCGGACTCGTCCGCGTTGCAAATCAGATAAATCGGCTTCTTTTCATCCGGTTTGATAAAACTCCATTTCACACCGCAGGGAAATCCAGCGCCACCGCGTCCCCGCAGCCCCGAGGTCTTGACTTCGTTGACGATATCGGTGCGCGACATCTTGAGCGCTTTTTTTAAGTCTTCGTAGCCGCCCGCTTCGAGGTAAGTGTCGATGTCGGTCTTCCAATCGGGACATCCGATGTTCTTGAAAACGATCCGCCGCTCCAATGGATGCGGGGAGGTTACAGGTTTGAGATTTGGGGTTTGATTTAGAAGTCGCTCCGCAACCGAATTGAGATCGACATTTTCCCGGAGCTCGTCATTCACCATGCAGACCGGTGCGCTGCCGCAGCTGGCGAGGCATTCCACGAACTCGACGCTGTAGTTTTCGTCCGCGCTGACCGAAATCGACTCATGTCCCGCGGCCGTGGCTTGGTCCGTCTTGCTTGCCGCGCCGTAGTCTGGCGAAGGCGGGCGTTGAATTCCTGTGGCTGCGCAGACGTTCTCCATGAGCTGATAGCTTCCCGCCATCGCACAACTCAACGTTCGGCAAACTCGGATGTGGGTTTTTCCCGCGCGTTTCTCACGCAGCATCGGATAGAAGCTGACCAGCTCGAAAATGTTGATCGGTTGCAAGCCGAGTTTGGCCGCAATCCAGGTCACGGCTTCGTCGGTTATGAAACCAAAGTGTTCCTGCCAAAGATGCAGTAATGGAAGCGAAGCGCTGCGTTTCTGATCGCGCGGGTAGCGCGCAATCGCTTCGTCCATTTTTCGCTCTAACTCAGCCGGAACCTGGGAGTCCACTCGCGAAAAATTAATCGGTTAAAGTGCTTTGTTTTTCTACGACCTTGTCGTCCTTGAAAACGATGGTGACCGTATCTTTGCCCTGCCGGTAAACGTAAGTCGTCTTTTTCAAAATCAGGAAATCCTTATTGTCGAGCTCGGTTGGCGGTCCCAGGATCGATTCCACCTGTTTTTTCGACATTCCTTCGCCGACTTCGTCGACGTTCGCCTTAGTAAGCTTTCTACCGGCGCAACTGCCGAGCACCAGCACGAGCAGGAGTAAGAGCATGAAGCGCGAGACGTATCGCCAGATCGGTATCTGATTCGTCATTCGAAATTCGTGCTTCGTCATTGTTCCATTCATCTGTCGCATTCGCCCATTACAAAGTCCAGACTTCCAAGCACGGCGGTCACGTCCGCCAACATGCAACCGGGCAGCAGCTCGGGCAGGATGCTCAAATTTACAAATGACGGTGCGCGTATTTTCAACCGGTATGGAACGCCGCCGCCGTGGCTGTTAATGTAGAAGCCAAGCTCGCCCTTTGGATTTTCTGCGGCGAAATAAATTTCGCCCGGGGGCGCGTTCAAACCTTCGGTCACAACGATAAAATGATGGATCAGCTCCTCCATTTTTGTCATCACGTGCGACTTCGGCGGCGTCATGTTCTTCCAATCGACGACGTTGATCGGTCCGCCCGGCAATTTCTCGATGACCTGTCGCAGAATTTTCACGCTTTGCCGCATTTCTTCAATCCGCACCAGATAGCGGTCGTAGCAATCGCCTGCGCTGCCGACGACGACCTCGAAGTCGTACTGTTCGTAATCGAGATAAGGATGCTTTCGCCGCAAATCATGCTCGACACCGCTGCCGCGCAAATTTGGTCCCGAAAGCGCGTAGGCAATCGCACGATCCTTGGTGATCACGCCGACCTCCCTGGTGCGGTCGACAAAGATTTTGTTTCGGGTAAGTAATCTGTCCATCTCGTCGAGCGCAGGGCCGAACTGATCGAGAAAATCGCGCAACATCGGAATGAATTTCTCGGGGAGATCGCGAATCTGGCCGCCGACGCGCGTGTAGGACGTAGTGAAGCGCGCGCCGCTGAGCAGTTCGCTCAAGTCGTAGATTTTTTCGCGTTGCGTGAACGAGTAGAGGAAAACCGTCATTGCTCCGAGGTCGAGTGCCATCGCGCCGAGTCCCATCAAATGCGACGAAATGCGGGAAATTTCGCAGCAAATCACCCGAATCGCCTTTCCGCGAGGCGGAACTTCCCAGTTCATCAGTTTTTCCACGGCCAGCGAGTAAGCGACGTTGTTGGCCAGCGGCGCGAGGTAGTCGAGCCGATCGGTGTAAGGGACGAACTGGTTGTATTGCATGTTTTCGGCAATTTTTTCGTCGCCGCGATGCAGAAAGCCGATGTCCGGCGTCGCTCTGGTGATGATTTCGCCGTCGAGCTCGAGCACGAGCCTCAACACGCCGTGCGTGGCCGGATGTGACGGCCCCATGTTGAGGATCATCTTCTCCCCAATGTCGTCGTTGCTCTCACTCAACTTTGCCTCTTCCGCAGCGACTCGCGTCACCGGGTCGGGCGATTCAATCTCGCGGACCGTGAATGCCATAGCTAATTCATTTACGCTGCCGAGTCGCTGATCTGGCGCAAGCGAAATTGCTAAGCTACAGGGCACAAAGCGAGTTTATCGTTAGTATATGAATTCCACGATCCGACCGTTCGTGATATCCGATGGCTTGACCGCGTTGCGTTTCAATATCCACCTCAGGACAACATCCTTGGCGGGTAAGTCGACCAAGAACTCCCCGCTGCTCTTTACGATCGTCGAGCCAGTTACGTGTCCGTCACTTGCAATTGTTACATGCACTCTGACGACGCCATGTTCGGTTTTGCGGTCCGAGATTGGCTGAAAGATTGGCTTTGGTGCCGAAAGCCACTCGGAAGACTGTGCCCGCGCCAACGAAACCGAGCAAAAACAAATCGCGACGCAGGTCCGAAGGAGAAACGGCATTCATTTACGCTGCCGGCATGACTTCCGCGTGCAAGCTCAATTTTGGAATTGAATCGCACGTTTGACTGGCGATGGTGAATCGCATGGCAAAGAAAATCGCGTTATTGTTTGCCGGACAAGGAGCTCAGGTCGTCGGCATGGGAAAGGATTTGGCCGCGCAATTCCCCGCAGCCGCCAGTATATTTCGCAACGCTGACCAAATCCTCGGACGAAAGCTGAGCGATATCGCCTGGAACGGTCCGATCGAGGAGTTGACGAAGACTTCTAATTGTCAGCCGGCACTTTTCATTCACGGCCTCGCTTGCCTTGCGGTTTTGCGCGAGCTGGCAGGGGAACTTCCGGTCGGTGGCGCGGCCGGGCTATCGTTAGGCGAATTGACCGCACATGCTGCCGCAGGAACTTTTTCGTTCGAAGACGGCGTGCGTCTTGTCCAAAAGCGCGGCGAACTGATGGATGAAGCATGTTCGGCAACAGTCGGCGGAATGGCGGCGATGATCGGCGCGGACGAGAACACGGTCCGCCAACTCGCCGACGATGAAGATGTCGATGTTGCCAACATTAACTCCCCGGGACAGATCGTGATTTCGGGCGAGCTAGCCAAGGTCGAAGCCGCGGTTGCGGTCGCGAAGGAACACGGGATTCGACGTGCGACGATGTTGAATGTCGCTGGTGCGTATCATTCCCGGTTGATGGAAACTGCTTACCAAAAATTGGGCGCGGCGTTGCTCGACGTGCAGATGCAACGGCCGCGGTTTCCGGTTGTCAGCAACGTGACCGGCCGCGAAGTCAAAACCCTGCCTGAAATCAGGCAGACGCTGCAGGAACAAGTCACCAGCACTGTGCGCTGGGTCGATTGCATGGAACGGCTTGCCGGGCTCGGATGCGACCTTTTCGTTGAGCTGGGACCCGGGGGCGTGCTCGCCGGTTTGCTCAAACGGACCAGCAAGGATGTGGAAGTTATTTCCGCCGGTGATGTGGAAGCAGTCCGGACGTGCGCTGCGACAATCAAGAATTAAATCTTAAGGCTGTTGTTTGTTTGTCTCGTAGATGCGAGCGGTCACCTCGTCGCGACGATACGTCCCGATCTCCGTTGAAGTTGAGCAATTTGCTGCCAGCCATGCCATCAGCCGCCGGTCGCGCGCGTATCGCGTGGTCACGATGATTCCCGCGACTTTGTCCTCACGGACCACTCGCTCGAAAGCGGGCAAAGCCATCGGATCAAATCTTAAGACGTCGTCGTAGACGAAGTTGATCGCTTGTGCCGGGATAAGCCGGTTTGCGAGGTAAACAACGAGCGCGTCGTCACTAATCAGGTAATCATTCGGGCCGAAAGTCTCCTCGAGGTGCCGAACGACGGGCTCTACCAGAAGAGGTCGAGGCCAGCGCTCGCGCCAGTCGTATTTGATCAGCCACGGGAGGTCGATCATGCTGGCGAGGACCGCGATCGCAAACAATATCGCGGCCCATTTATTTCCCGAAAGCGGCTGCCGCCGATCACGAAAATCGCTGATGAATTTTTTGACCCGAATGATCCCGCGATCAAAGCCCAGCACACAGAAAACGATCAGCACCGGGAGAATCAGGATGTAGTGATGGATCCATGGGGGCATGTCCAACAGGATGCCGGTCGTCACCAGCTCGCCGATCAGCAATGCGATTATCGACTTTGGGAGTGGTCGCAAAGCGAAGAGACCTGAAATTGCAAACAAAAGTACCGGAAGATTGAGCTTGGCGAAGCTAAGTAACCCGCGCCACCGATCATCGACGCGTTTAATCAGCCAATCTCTTTCGGACCAGTGGAAGCCAATAACGCGCTGATATTCTTGGATTGGATGCATGAAATCCACAAAAGGCGCAGCAGCCAGAATTGCTATCGCACTGAAAATGATCAGGTCGGTCCAAACGGCGTGATCAATCTTCCATGTGCCGTTTTCTCGCCGGCTTCGTTCATAGAAGAGCAGAATTACGATCGTCACCACGAAGCCGATCGCGAAAGGTTTTACGACGAGAGCCATGCCGGCGCAAAGACCGCCCAAGGCCAGCCAGATTCGACTGCCTCGATTTCGGAAAAGAAAAATAAAGACGAGTGCCCAAACGATGCAGCTCGCCGCCGGAACATCGGCGAGGGCCATTCGTGAGCCTCTGATGTAAGGCGGATTCAAGGCCCCGATCAAAATCGCAGCCATGGCAGCGATCCGTCCTCCGCCCAGTTGGTAAGTTAATGCCGCGACACCGAGAAGGCCTAACAAGGAGAAGGCAAAAACAACTAAGCGGGCGGCGATGAGCGAGTCACCAAAGAGCCCGAATGCCGTCGCGATTATTTTTGGAAATAGCCAAAATTGATCGAAAAAGAAAACGTGCGTCTCGTAGCCACGATGAAGAAGACGTCCGACCATCAAATAAACGCCTTCGTCGAGATCTGTGTTGTGAGCGATGACGTTATTGGGCATCAAACACCACACGGCCAGTCCGATCGTTGTCATGGCCGTCAAACCAACTCTCAGGCGTTGTCGCATCAGAACGATGATTAAATGCTCGGTTTCCTGGTCAAGCTAATCCTCGTGCGAATCAGAATATTATACGGAGAGTCGACAACGGCGATTGGTGGGATAGTTTTCGCGGGTGAATCTTTCCGAACGCGTTGATTCAGATTTGAAAACGGCCATGCGCGAGAAGAACGCGACCAAGCTCGCCGTTTTGCGCATGCTCAAGGCCGCGCTTATGAACGCCACGATTGAAAAGTCAGGCGCTCAAGGAAAACTAAACGACGCTGACGCGGTTCAGGTAATCCGCAAGCAGGTCAAGCAACGGCAGGACTCCATCGAAAGTTTCGAAAAAGGCGGTCGCCCCGAGCTCGCAGCCAGGGAAAAGGAGGAATTATCGATCCTCGAATCGTATTTGCCGCAAGCGATGAGTGCTGATGACATTTCCAAAGCTGTGCGTGAAGCGATTGCCGAAGTTGGCGCGACTTCAAAAGCGCAAATGGGCGCGGTTATGAAAGCGGTCCAGGCGAAAGTAGCCGGCCGGGCCGACGGTAAGACACTCAGCGCGGAAGTGCAGCGGCAGTTACAAGGTTAAAAGCGTTACAAAGGTTAAAAAGGAGCTTCTTGTAACCTTGTAACTTTTGTAACGATCTCAACATGCTTAGCGCCATCATCGTCGCCGCCGGAAGCAGCGAACGGATGGGTTTCGATAAATTGTTCGCGCTAGTGAGCGGCAAACCGGTGATCGCGCACACCATCGCGGCCTTCGAGCGCACCGATTGCGTTGACGAAATCATTTTGGTTGGCCGCGCCAATAGTCTCGGCGAATTGCGGAAACTCATCAGCAAACCCACCAAGGTGAGACAAGTCGTGGCCGGCGGTGCCGAACGCACCGATTCGGTTCGGGCCGGTCTGGAGCAGGTCGATCCGAAGTCCGACTTCGTTGCCGTTCACGACGCCGCGCGGCCGATGGTTACGCCCGAGAAAATCAACCGCGTGTTCGAAGTTGCCCGGACGAAAGGTGCGGCGACTCTCGCCGAGCCGATCAATGATACGCTAAAACGCGCTGATGCCGATCTTGCCGTGACCGCTCCGGTTGACCGCGAAGGCGTTTATGCGATGCAAACTCCACAGGTGTTTGAAAGAAAGTTACTGGAGGAGGCTTACAATCTCGTTGCCAAAAAGAAGATCTTCGTCACTGACGAGGTCTCCGCCGTCGAACTTCTCGGTCGCAAAATCGCCATCGTTCCAAATCACGATTTTAATTTTAAGATCACATACCCGCGGGACTTGCCGCTGGCCGAATTCGTTTTGAAACAACGCGCGCAGTCCGGTTAGTTCGGCATCGATGAACGATCGCGAACTGGCAGATGTTGTATCGCGGGCCGAGAGGTTTCTCGCCCAGGGCGAACCGCTGCTCGCTTACGATGCGGTCAGCGAAGGATTAACCGATTTGCCGAACAATATTCGGCTGCGGCAACTTCAAGGCCTCGCCCTCGCGCGAAGCGGCGCCACCCAGCGGGCCAACGCCGTGTTGCAAGCGCTGCGCGATCAGCACCAGGCCGACGAAGAAACGCTCGGCATGCTCGGTCGCACGTTTAAAGATCTGGCGGCGGCCGCTGCGGATCCGACCGAACGAAAAAAATTTCTCAAGCGTGCAGCGGAAATTTATGGCGACGCTTATCAGCAGACAGGCGGCTATTGGTCGGGGATCAACGCCGCCACAATAAATCTGCTTGTCGGTGAAACAAAGCGCGCCGGCGAGCTTGCCAGGAACGTCCGCAGGCAATGTTTGAAGGAAATCGAAGATCCGGGCGGAGACTCTTACTGGGAGCTGGCCGCACTCGGGGAAGCGGCATTGATTTCTCACAATTTGTCCGAAGCTGGACAGTGGTACGCGCGCGCCGCAGAACAAGGCAAACGCCGGTTCGGTGATTTGCAATCGAGCCGGCGAAATGCGCGTTTGATCCTGGAGCATTGGAAAGACGGTTCGAAGTGGATCGACAATTATTTGCGAATTTCGAATGTCGTTGTCTTCGCGGGTCACATGATCGATCGCCCGGACCGCGTGTCGCCGCGATTTCCGTCCGAGCTCGAGCCCGCAGTCGCCAGGGAGATCCGAAACTTGATTGATCGGCTGGATCCGGGATTCGGATTCGCTTCGGCTGCCTGTGGTTCGGACATCTTGTTTTTGGAAGCAATGCTCGATCGTGGTGCGGAAGTTTCGATTGTTTTGCCCTACGACCGAAACGAGTTCGTTTCCGACAGCGTCGATTTTGTTCCCAACTCAAACTGGCGATCGCGTTTTGATCGCGTTCTTGAACGCGCCAACCGCGTTATCACTGCGTCGCCGCAAAAACTCGAGATCGGCGGCATCGCATACGAATTCTGCAACGATCTGTTATTTGGTCTCGCCACAATCCGCGCCCGCCAACTCGAAACAACCTTGGCTCCTCTGGCAGTCTGGGACGGGATGACGGGCGACGGTCCCGGCGGCGCCGCCAGCGCGATTCAAAGTTGGCGCAGAGCTGGGCGCGAACCGGAGATTGTCGATCTTGGGAAAATTTCAAATGCTGTAGCGGCGGTCTATGACCGCCGACGCCAGAAATCGCGCAAGACAATCGGCGCTCACAGAGCGCCGCGACAGAGATTTGCGTCGCGCATCGTGGCAATTTTGTTCGCAGACGCCGTTGGTTTCAGCAAACTGAGCGAGGCCGAGGTCCCGCGCTTTGTGCAGCATTTTCTCGGCGCGATCTCCAAGCTCAGTAAGAAGTTCTCGAAATCGATTCTGACCAGGAATACCTGGGGCGACGGACTCTACTTTGTTTTTTCCGATGTCGATCTTGCAGGGCAATTCGCGCTCGCGCTCGCCGATTTGGCCACGAACACAAGTTGGAAAGAACGCGGTTTGCCGCCCGAGATCAGTTTGCGGATTGGATTGCACGCCGGGCCGGCCTACGAATTCAACGATCCGATCACTGGCAATCGCAGCTACAGTGGGACGCACGTGAGCCGTGCCGCCCGAATCGAACCAATCACGCCCCGCGGCCAGGTCTACGGGAGTGAAGCGTTCGCCGCGCTCGCCGCAGCTCGCGGCGCGAAGAAATTTACGTGCGATTACGTCGGCCAAACACCGATGGCCAAAGGCTACGGAACGCTGCCGACGTATCACGTACGCGGGCGAACGGCGGCGGCAATGCGTTAAACCAGCATCGGATCGATTGGGACCTGCGGTCGAACCAGCTCCACGATCGCTGGAATGTCTTTGCTCTTGAAAGGGCGTCCGTGGAGTTTGAGTTTGGTGTTCTCCAACTCACTGACCCGAACAATCTTTCCGTGCTTCCAGACCCAGGCATCGGGATTGTAAGGGCCGACACGGCGCGGATTGGTCCAGGTATGGATCGATAACATGCGATCGTTGACCGCGGCAGCGATGTGCATCGGGCCGCTGTCGACGCTGATCACGAATTTCGCAACGCGAATGAGTCGGATGAGCTGCAAAAGCGAGGTTTGGTTCGTGAGCTCAACGCAGTTTTCCGCCACATCGGCGACGTCAATCTGCCGATTTGTTTTTCCGACAACGACGACGCGCGTCGGTGCGAACGCCATACAGATTTCCTCGATGACCCGGTTGGTTAACGATTTGCCGCTTCCGCGAGCGAATGGGTGCAGCAAAATAAACGGCGGATATTCATCGAACCGCGGCAAAGCGTCGCCGGTGGGCAGGGGACAGCGGAGCGCGTCTCCGATTTTTGCGCCCGCGAGCTCGGCGAGTTTGAGATATCGGTCGACCGCATGTTCGCGCCGGTTCACCTTCGCGGTCTTTTTGTAGAAAAATCGCGAGCCTTCGCGCCCGTCGCTCATCCCGTAAACTTCTTTCGCCCCGCTCATCCGGGCGATGAACGCGCTCCGGAGCAACCCCTGAAAATCGAGGGCAAGGTCCGGTTGCAATTTTCGCGTTTCCTTCAGCCATGGTCCGAACCTGACCGGCGCGCCGAGTCCGCTGAAATCCCGTCTCGGGAAGACATGAATGTGGTTCACGTCCGAATTTCCGCGGAGGAGGGGCGTGAATTCGGGGTTCATCACCCACGTGATCGTCGCCCGCGGATGCGCTTCCCGTATGGCAGCGACCGCCGGCAACGTATGAACGATGTCGCCGAGCGAGCTGGGCTTGATAATCAGGATCGAGTTCACGGATTCAACCACGAATACGCACGAATTAACACGAAGGCAGGGACGAAAAGCACGCTTGAATTGTTTCAGGTTTCAGTTTTCAGCGTTTCAGCTCTTAGTTCTACCTGCCAACGGCGAGGCGTTCCGCTAGCAAATGTGGCAGGCCGGCCTCGATGATTTTTTTCTGGGCCGTCGCGAGATCGTATTTCACACGGCGTTGCTCGACCACGGCACTGTCGATGTGATAAATGCAATAGGCGGCGCGCCAATCGCCGTCGCGCGGCTGACCCACGCTGCCAACGTTGATGAAATATTTCTTGCCCGGATCGATCCTCAGCTTGTCAATCTGCTGACGGTGCACGCCTTCATCGCGGATGAACGCCATCGGCACGTGAGTGTGCCCGAAAAAGCAAACTGCAGTGTCTTGGTAGGTGAAACTCGCTGCCGCGTCGAGATTGTTAAATACGTAGCCCCACTGACCAGGCTTATCGAGCGTCGCGTGCACGATCGTGAAATCGCGCACTTGGCGCTGCAATTTCAGATCACGGAGCCAATTCTTGTCTTCCGCGGTTAAATGATCACGCGTCCACTGGATTGCGGCCTCCGCCATTTCGTTGAAATCCCGCGACGACTCGACCAGCGACGCCTGCTCGTCGTGGTTGCCTTTGACGACCGGGCAATCCATTTCGCGCACGCGGTCGACGCAATCGTGTGGATTAGCGTTGTAACCAACGACGTCACCGAGGCACACGAAATCGGTGCATTTGTTGTCGTGGGCATCCGCCAGCACCGCCTCGAACGCTTCGAGATTGGAATGAGTGTCACTGATGATCGCGTAGCGCATCCTGGGCGAGAATCGTAACGCGAGATTTGTGATTCGGAAATCGGAATTCGATTTAGCGATTCACGATTTAACGGTGTGAAGGGTTTTCGTCCCGAATGCGCTGGTCCTTGGGAATATTCAGCTTCGCTTCGAGATACTTCAGCCGTTTGATCAATGTCGGCAGGCGCTCCTGTTCGCCTTCATCGTAAAGGCGTCGCAATTGAAGGTAGGCTTGCGGTTCCCAGCCATCGCAATACGAGAGCTCGTAGGCCGAAAATCTCTTGTCGTAACCGGGGGCGCCCGGGCAGTCAGCTGCTTTCCGGAAAAATTCCGACGCGCGCGCGTGGTCATTATATTTGTCGCGGTAAAGCATGGCCAGCGATTCATAGAGCTTAGGGTTGTTCGGATTGTTTTTGATTCCGCGCTCGAGGAAATCTTTGCCGAGCGCGAAATAGTTGCGTTGCGTTTTCACCCGCAACGCTTGTCGCGGTTGCGATGGATCATTCAGCGCAGCGGCGCTGGCATTCCAGGCCATGTGCCATGCCGCCGTGTCCCAAAACAACGGGACGTGCGGTTGCAAAGTCGTGACTTGGCGGAACAAAAAGAGCACCCGGCCCCATTCTGTCCGCTCCCACGCGATGTGCGCCTGAATGAAAAGAAAGTCCGCCAGAGCTGCTCGAAATCCGCTGAGCGCCGCAACGAAGCCGAGTTGTCCGATTTTTTCGCGGAGCTCGAGGTTCAACTCCGGGTCGGCAAAGTTAGATTGCCTGTTTTCCGAGGTGAGCGAGCGTTCAGCCGGAAGCTTCAAGGCGCCAAACACGAGAATGGTTGCCAGAACCACCAGAGGCCGATTCATAATTCCTTGCCGTAAAAAACAAAGATCGCCGCCAGCGTGTAGATCACGATGTAGAGAATCCCCAGCAACGCCGTTTTGGTGAAGATCGCCAGCGGAATCGCGACGCCCGCCACGATTTGGTCGACGAGGTTGAACGCTTGCAGGTCGGGAAAAATCAGGGCGATCAGCGCGAGAAATCCGCGGCCGACCCAGCCGGCGCTCTGTTGTTGCAGCCAATAGTCGCGCGCTGTCGCCTGCAAATGCCCGATCAGGTAGATGAATACCATCACCGCGACCGTGAAAATGTTTGTCGTCGCGAATGTCGACACAAGGAGCGTCAACGCCGCGAGCAGACAAGCTTTCAAAAAAATTACCGCTACGCCGGCGAAAACGTCGATGTTCAGACCGGAGGAGCGTACGGTATTGAGCGCAGCTCTTAACTGTTCCTGCGGCGCGCTATTCATTTCCCGAACGGTTTCACCGAGCACCGCTTGCTCGCGAAAATAGAGGACCGCTGCGAACAGCACCGCCATCGCGGCAATGCTGATCGCGAGCAACAACAGCACCCCGGCAAGCTTGCCGAGCACGTACTCAAACCGCGGCACCGGCTTGGCCAGAATCGTGTAGATCGTCCGGTCTTCGATGTCTTGCGAGATGAGCCGCGCGCTCGCGATGACCGCCAGCAACGAACTAAAGATCGACATCGCGCCGAGCGAAATGTCTTTCAGGATCTGGAACTCCTGCTGAAACGTGAACCGCGCCATGAAAACCGAGCTGCCGATCAGCACCAGCGCGAAAATGAGCAGAACGTAGAAAACTTTTTGTCGCGTTAACTCGGTCAGCGTGTTCGCGGCAATCGCGCCGATGCGACCGATCGAAAGTTTCCGATGTTTCGGAAGTGCCTGATCATTCGCGTTCATGCGCGTCCTTTGCAGGCTTGTTCTCACTCGTCGCATCCAGAAAAAGTCGCTCCAGCGTGGTCCTGGAGGTTCGGCGCTCGATCACCTTTGCCTTCGACTTGGTCGCAAGTTTCTCGATTTCCTTCAGGAGGTTGCTTGACGCATTTTGCAAAACGAACTCGGTCCGGTCTTCGATCTCGATCAACTCATCGAGCGGACCTTCCCGAACCAGCGCGCCCTTGGAGAGAATACCGACGCGATCGCAAACCTCCTCCACGTGTTCGAGCAAATGCGAAGAGATAAGCACCGTCACGCCGCGGTTCTTGAGATCGACAATGAGATTGCGAATGTCGCGCGAGCCGGCCGGGTCGACGCCGGCCGTCGGTTCATCCAGCACGACGAGTTTCGGTTCGTTGATGAGTGCCTGCGCCAGGCCGATTCGCTGCAGCATTCCTTTCGAGTAGGTGCTCAGCCGTTGGTTTCGTGCCTCGGTTAAACCAACCAGGTCGAGCAGCTCCTGAACTCGGTCCGTCAAATCAGAACCGCTTAGTCCGCAAAGTTTGCCAAAGAATCGTAGTGTCTCCGTGCCGGTAAGAAATTTGTAGAAGTAAGGACTTTCGGGAAGAAACCCGACAGCTTCGCGGGTTGCCACCTCGGAGCTGTCGCGTCCAAAGATTTGTGTTCGCCCGCGCGTTGGCGAAACCAGTCCCAGAATAATTTTGAGCGTGGTGCTCTTACCGGACCCGTTGGGGCCGAGCAATCCGTAAACTTCACCGGACTCAACCTGCAGATTCAGGTCGTGCACCGCGGTGATCGATTGCCTACGAAACGGAACCGAAAAAACCTTGGTCAGTCCTTCGACTGCGACCGCCAGATCAGTCATGGCGAATGTCGAATCCGCGCGCCTTCACCGGTTCAGCCAGCGCTGCCGGCGTTTGCTTGTCGATGTGCGAACGCAATTCGCTTTCCATCACCGAATCGAGAAAGGCGAACACTTCGCTCTCCGCGCCGGCGACTTGCAACTCGACCCGGCCGTCCGGAAGATTACGGACCCAGCCGATGACGTCAAAACCCTTCGCGATATTCCGGATCGTCCACCGAAACCCAACTCCCTGGACATTGCCCTCGTAAAAAACCTGGAGCGAGATCATGCGAAAGGGGAGTCATCCTAATCAGAATGACGCACGCCCGAAAAGTCTAATGCACGAATTGTCATTCCGAGTGGAGCGAGGAATCTCACATTCGAAGCGCGCGTCACACAAGCCGGATTGTGTGATCAATCAACCTTTGTGAGATCCTTCGCGTTGCTCAGGATGACCGGCCCTGCCGGTCACTTGTAGGAATAAACGAGGCAAACGCTGCTCTCGTTGCCATCGACCAGATCGACCATCACGTAGTATTGGCCGCTGCTCGTCGGCGAAAATCCCGCCGCCGCTTTCTCGCCTTCGTTGTAACCTTCGGTTTGCACCAGCTTGCCGGTTTCGTCGTAAACGTTCACCGCGAGCTTCTTCGCCGCATCAGTTGCACCGACTGAAAACCAATACTGATTGCCGGCGTAAAGATTCACCGCGATCAACGCGTGATCGTGCGGCTTGATCGTGCCCGCCCAGTGACCGTCTCGAATCTTGAATCCTTCGTTGGAAAACGCGCCCGCCAGGTCCAGTGCGGCCTTGTGCGCGTTGACTTCGGAATCGCTTTCTCCAGTCGAAAACCCAGTCGTTGCCGCTAAAACGATTCCCGCGAAGATCGATACGATGGGCATTTTCATTTCGAATCTTGCTTCGTCTGGATTTGGGTCATGATTTTGCCAACGGCTTCGTTGACTTTTTTCACGTCGTCGGCGGTCGGTGCTTTGCCCGGAGGAAACGACACCAGTTTTTCAACTTCCGGCAATTCACTGCTCACATCTTTGACTAGCGGATCATTTCGCATCTCCGGCGAAACATCGTTTAACTTTGATTGAATAAAACTTACCAGCGCCGGCTGACGAAGAACTTTCGCGGCCCGCTCATCGTAATTTTGCATCACGGCCGCGCTCACCACCTGAGTGCCGCGGATCCAACCGCCAACGCTCACCAAAATCACGAGGTCCTGGTCGCGGTGCGTTTGCATGGACGATTTCACTTCGTTCTGAGTCGCCTCCAGCTCTTCCTGAAGCGCATCCCACTCGTCGTTCTCGGCGAACTCGTTAATGCTGTTGCCGCGGCTGAGCACGTTTTCGCTTACGCCCAGCGCCTTTGCCAATTTGATGATGTCGGTACCGATGTTTTTGACCTGCTGGCTGTCCTTCGCTTCAACCGCGATGAATCCATCCGCAATCAAACCGCCGAGATTAAGCGCGATCTGCGCGCGGTTTTTGTAGTTCATCCCAACTGGTCCCCGCATTTGGTCAACCCAGTTCGGTTTGCCCGGCTTCTCCAGCGCCGCAAAAAGTTCACCCGGACTTGGAATGCTGATGGAATCGAGCCGGATCGCTTTGGCCATTTGATCGGCCGGCAAACGGCCCTGTTCCGCGCCAATCACGGCACAGTAGCCCAGCAAAAATGTAATGGCGAGGGATCGCCTGACACGCCTCATGAGTCGCCAGCGTACGCACAGTTCGGCAGATTGCCAGCAAGAATCGCACGATCGCGCGGAGGGTCAGGGGCATGGAATCACCGTCGTCCGCGCAATCGTTTATTGCCAATTGCCAATTTCCAATTTCCAATTGGTTCCGAGTAAGAATCTGACCATCCATGACGAAAACGAGCATTAAACAAGTTCACGCGCGCGAAATCCTCGATTCGCGGGGCAATCCCACGGTCGAGGTCGACATTCGTCTCGAAGGCGGAGCGCTAGGCCGCGCGGCGGTGCCGAGCGGCGCCAGTACCGGGGAGCATGAAGCGTGGGAGTTGCGCGATGGCGACAAAAAACGCTACGGCGGCAAAGGCGTGTTGAAAGCGGTCGCGAACGTGAACGAAACGATCGCGTCGGCGATCAAAGGCTGGGACGTGTGCGATCAGGCCAAGATCGACAACGCCATGATCGCGATGGACGGCTCGCCGAACAAAAAAACCCTTGGTGCGAACGCGATTCTCGGCGTTTCGCTGGCGGTCGCGCACGCTGCTGCGGCCGCGGAAAATCTTCCCCTGTTCCGTTATCTCGGCGGCAACGAAGCCCGCGTATTGCCTGTGCCAATGATGAACATTTTGAATGGCGGTGCCCATTCCGACGCGCCAATTGATTTTCAGGAGTTCATGATCATGCCGCGCGGCGCTCCCAATTTTCCGGAAGCGCTTCGCTACGGTGCTGAAGTTTTTCATGCACTCAAAAGCGTTTTGAAAGATCGACATCTTTCCACCGCTGTTGGCGATGAAGGCGGTTTCGCGCCAAATCTGAATTCCGCTGAGGATGCGCTAGAGACGATCGCCGCCGCGGTCAAAAAGGCCGGCTATTCGTTAGGCAAGGAGATTTTCATCGCGCTCGATCCAGCGTCGTCCGAATTTTTTGACTGCACGAAAAACGGCTACGTCTTCAAAAAATCCGACGGCTCGCAAAAATCCGCCGAGGAACTCGTCGATTATTACGCCGAGCTTTGCGCAAAGTTCCCGATTGTCTCGATCGAGGACGGCTGCGCGGAGAACGATTGGGACGGTTGGAAAAAATTAACGAAACGGCTGGGCAACACGATTCAGCTCGTTGGCGACGATTTGTTTGTGACCAACGTGAAATTTTTAGAGAAAGGGATCGAAGAACACGTTGCCAATTCGATTTTGATCAAAGTCAATCAGATCGGAACGCTCACCGAAACGTTGGCCACGATCGATCTCGCGAAGAGAAACAATTACACGTCAGTGATCAGTCATCGTTCCGGCGAAACAGAAGATACGACCATCGCCGACATCGCTGTTGCGACCAATGCCGGCCAGATCAAGACCGGCTCGCTTTGCCGGACCGATCGCGTCGCCAAGTACAATCAGCTTTTGCGGATCGTCGAAGAACTTGGTGACAAAGCGATTTACGGCGGTAATATCCGCTGAAAGTGGATTACACAGATTTCAGCGCGCAGCGTGAAGCTACCGTTTGGCAGCGTTGGAACCGCGTCCTCCTGACCCTGCTTTTTCTCGCGGTCTGGCTCGTCATCGTCAGTCTGTTTGTGCCGCCCTACAAAAAACTGAAACTCGGCCACGACGAAATCGACAAACTCCAGGCCCAACGTGACGAACAACAGGCCCTGTTGTCCAAGCAAACCCGTGAAGTAAATTTGCTAAAAACCGATTCGGTTTATTTGGAAACGATCGCGCGCGACCGGCTCGATCTGATGAAAGACGGTGAGACTGTTTTCAGGATCGAATCCGCCGCGGCGCAAGCCGACAAGCGCAAAGAATCCGCCCGGCGATAAAATCGCCGCGAAATTCGAAACTCGAAATCCGAATTTCGAAACAATTTCCAAATTCGGCGTCGACGTCTTCAAGTTAGAATATTCAAAATGGGCGCGGTCGTTTTGAATTTCGGACTTCGGTCATTTGTGCTTGTTTCGTCATTCGTCATTCGGATTTCATCATTCACAGACATGACAATCTGAAGCACGCGATTATTGTTAGTTCATGCCTACCGAAACTTCCACCGTTGACGCCGAAGATTTGAAATCGCGCGTGCGCGAGCTGCGGAGGTTTCTTTGACCTGCCCAAACTGCAGGAAAAGCTGACCGCGCTCGAAGCGCGGATGGCGGCGCCCGATTTCTGGAACAATCGCGAGCGCGCCCAAAGCGATGTCGATGAAGTCTCGCGCTTGCGCTCGCTGATCAATCCCTTTCACGAACTGGAACGCGAGATCGAAGACTTCGACGCGCTCCATCAACTCGCGGCCGAAGAAAAAAACGAATCGCATCGAGCACAAGCCGAGCGCGAAGTTTTATCAGAACACGATCGCCTTCTGCATAAGCTCGAGGAATTCGAGCTGCGTCAGTTTCTTTCCGGCGAGAGCGATCGCTCGAACGCGTTCATCACCATTCATTCCGGCGCCGGTGGCACTGAATCGTGCGATTGGGCCGACATGCTCCTGCGCATGTATCAGCGCTGGATCGAGCGCAGCGGTTTGAAATCGCAGATTGTCGATGTTCAGACCGGCGAAGAAGTCGGGATCAAATCGGTCACGCTGCTGGTGAGCGGCGAGTACGCTTACGGTTATCTCCAAACCGAGCGCGGTGTGCATCGGCTTGTCCGAATTTCGCCGTTCGACGCGAACAAACGCCGGCATACTTCGTTCGCGAGCGTCGATGTTGTTCCTGAGATCGCCGATACCGCGCCGATTGAAGTCAATCCGGCCGATCTCGAGATCGATACTTTCCGGAGCGGCGGCAAGGGCGGGCAAAACGTGAACAAAGTTGAAACTGCCGTGCGCATTTTGCACAAGCCAACCGGAATCGTGGTCGCGTGTCAGGCCGAACGCAGCCAGGGACGCAACCGCGATCTCGCGCTTAAAATGTTAAAAGCCAAACTTTACCAGATCGAGCAGGACAAGAAACGCGCTGAGATCGACCGGCAATACGGCGAGAAAGGCGAGATCGCGTGGGGTAATCAAATTCGTTCCTACGTTTTCCAGCCGTATCAAATGGTGAAAGACCACCGCACCGGCGCTGAGACCAGCAACGTCCAGGAAGTGATGGACGGCAAGATCGACACGTTCATCCAGGCAAAACTCCGCGGACAGAAAGCGGCGAAAAACGAGAAGAGCATAGATGAGATTTAAATCAGGGGACAATGTTTGCTTAATTGTTCTTAGCTCTCATGCGCGCTCTTGACTTCATTTCTGTCGTAACGATTCCGGTCGCAGTTGTTGCAGCGCCGTTCCTCGTGATTAGCTGGTTTAGCTACGTATTTCGTCGCAAAAGAACCGGGCCTTTCCCTATCAAGAGTACTTTGTTCTTTGCCGTGCCCGTGATCGTGGGATTGGTTGCCGGTTGGACAAGCGACTCTATCGCTCAGTCCCAAACACTGGAGTTTCTGCAGTCGATGTCAGCGCGAGGCAGCGTCTCCGTTAATGGCAAAGAGGTGCAGAATAGCGGCGACATAATTAACGCGCTTAGAGGAATCGAAGACCGTCAATTTCATCATTCTTCTCCGACCCATACGATTTACGTAGATATTTTAGACGGGCCGCGGCATTTGCGGCTGTTCGTCGCGCGAGACTCTAGTGACCCACATGAATACTGGGTACTTACTCCATCGCCTTCGAAGCTGGCGTTGAGAGCGAACTTGAAGAAGGGCATTGGGCACGTCATCACGCCGGTTTTCGATCAGTATTGATGACTCGGTGATAAACCCCTCACTCCATTGTCATTCCGAGCGGAGTCGAGGAATGGAGCGAGCGGGACGAGCGACATGGACGGCGAAGCCGCGAGGGTAGCGGCGAGTGAGTCGGGAGACGAACGAGTTCAATCGCTAAATATTTCCGTTTTAGATTCGCTGGTCAGCACGGAAACATCGAGAGATGTCTCGACGTTGCTCGACATGACAAGACGAACTGTAGCGGCGCTCTATGAGCGTCGGACGAATTATGCGGCGGTCATAGACCGCCGCTACAAAGAGGTAGGGGCGGTTCACCGAACCGCCATGGCGATTGAGGTCAATCGCCGCTACCTCGTCAACTTGAGCCGAAAGCGCAGATCGAATTCGCCGCGATTGTGCTTTCGGCAACAGGCGAGACATGCGGTCGCTCGTCTGATCCGGCGGACGCGCGGAAATTTCTCTTTGCAGTTCGGGCAAACATAAACGTAGCGCGGCGGAAAAGTGCGCGTCGCGAACGGCAGATTGTGACAACGCGCTTCGCCAACGATTTCCAAATCGCGACACGCTTGGCGCCATTCGATTCCATGCGGCGCGATTCGTCGCCGCCCGACCCGCCATTGCGCGAGCAAATGGGCCAGCTCATGCCGCAACGTTCGATCGACCTCGTTGTTAATCACTCGCCGGGACTCAACTTCGCTTGTGACATCGTGAACAGTACTCCCTAAACTTGAATGCTTAAAGCATTCAGGTTTGTCTGCAACGAATATTGATCTTGAATGCATATTGCATTCAAGTTTGTGAACAGTGTCTCGAGCTAGAGGTTTAGTTGTTAGACTTGAATGCTTTACGCATTCAAGTTCTCGGCGAGGGGATTTGAGTTGGGGACCGTCATCGGTCAGATCGAGCAGGAGAGGGTTTAGGGAAATCAGTTTTTCTCGATAATCCGCGCGTCCGGCGCAGGTTTTCAGTCGCGGACTCCATTCCACTCGAATTTTTCTCGCGAGTTCGTCGGCGCCGAGTGTGCGTAGAAGTTCGTGCGCTTGTGATTCGAGTTCGCGATCGCGCCCTCTGAGGTGGATCGGCCTCTCCGAAAGTGCCAGTCCGACTCGGACCGATGCCGAAGATAACGCGGCTTCGCCGCCATTAATTATTAACGCGCTCGGAGATCGCGTTCCACCTTCAAGATCGACATCGAACTGAAAGAGAAGCTGTTTAAAGAACCGTCGCATCAATCTCGCTTCCACTCTCATTAACACCTCACTTCAGTGAGGTGACTCGCGCAATCGCGTGGAAGTAGAAACCGTTTAAACGGTTTTGGCTGTTGGTGGTTGGCGCTGCACCGCGCTAAAGCGGCGGTGTTAATGAGTCCGAGTCGGACAGGCCGTTCGCGGCCCGCAGGGCCGCGGCTACACAATTTACGCCACCGCATGCGCGCTTTTTCGCTTGGTCACGCGATCGACAATTTCGCCGACGATTTTTCCGGTCGCGGCGATTTCTTCAGCAGTCGTGTGTTTGCCTAAGGAAAGGCGAACTGCCGATCGTGCGCGCTCAACGGGAAGTCCCATCGCCAGCAAAACGTGCGACGCCGAAACACTTCCGACCATGCAGGCCGAGCCGCTCGACGCGCACACGCCCTTCAAATCGAGCGCAATGAGCAGCATCTCGGAATCGATCCCGAGCAAACTGACATTCAACGTATTCGCGAGCCGCGGCGCGTTCTCGCCATTCAGCTTCGCGTCCGGAACATTTTGCGAAATCAAATTCCAAAGCTCATCGCGCAATTCTCGTAGTCGTTCCTGCTCCGCCTGACGGTTCGACAGCACGAATTCCGCCGCCGCCGCCATGCCAGCGATCGCCGGAACGTTTTCGGTTCCGGGCCGGCGCTGATTTTCGTGCGCACCGCCGAACAGAACCGGTTGCAGAGACAGCCCACTGCGCAGAAAAAGAAATCCCGCGCCTTTCGGTCCGTAAAATTTGTGAGCCGCGAAGCTCGCGGCATCGACCAGTCCCGCGCCTGCGGGATCGATGTCGATCTTGCCGAACGCTTGCACGCAATCGCTGTGGAATAGGACGCCCCGCTCACGACAAATCTTCGAGATTTCGCGCATCGGTTGAATCACGCCGGTTTCGTTGTTCGCGTGCATGATCGAAACCAAGCGCGTTTCAGGCCGGATCGATTTCGCGAGCTGATCGAGATCGACAACGCCGTCGTTCGAAGTGTCGAGCCAGGTTACGTCAAAGCCTTCGTGCTTTTCCAAATGCTCGACCGCATGAAGCACTGCGTGATGTTCCGTCTTTTCGCAGATGACATGGCCACCGCCGTCCATTTTGCAGCGTGCGAGTCCGAGCACGGCGAGATTGCACGACTCGGTTCCACCGCTGGTGAAAATAATCTCATTCGGCTTCGCTTTGATCAGTGACGCGATTTTGTCGCGCGCATTATCGACCGCGGCGCGCGCGTTTCGTCCAGCACGATGAATGCTCGAAGCGTTTCCAAAATTTTTGCTGAAATACGGCTCCATCGCTTCGCGCGCGGCATCGCAAAGAGGCGTGGTCGCGTTGTAATCGAGATAAATCATCAAACTCTTCCTTTACCTCTTAATCTTTGTCTTGCACGTAATCCAGAAAGTTTAAGCCGCCTCATTCATTAAGACCCGGCTTCAGCCGGGTGATTCGCGCAAACAGCCTCTATGAAAACCGTTTAAACGGTTTCAGAGTGTTTCCTTGGTCGATGACACCTCGGTCAAGCGAGGTGTTAGTGAGAGACACGCCTGGCGCGCTCTTCCCGGAATTATTCTTTGAATCCGTTGTCGTCGCCACTCGCGGCTCTGCGCGACCGCTTCTGCACGATCGCAACTTCTTTCTCCTCGTAATAAACCAGCGAGTTGGGCGGAACGCTTTTGGTGAGAAAAACGTTGGCGCCGATGGTGGTATTGGCGCCGATTACCGTGTCGCCGCCCATGATCGTTGTGCCGGCGTAAATGCAAACGCCGTCTTCGATCGTCGGGTGGCGTTTTTTTCCGCGCAGAGCCTGTCCGGCGGCGAGGGATCGCGCGATGAACGACACGCCCTGATAGATTTTAACGTGCGCTCCAATGTTCGTGGTTTCGCCGACGACCACGCCGGTTCCGTGATCGATGAAAAAGTGCGAGCCAATCTCCGCGCCGGGATGAATATCGATCCCGGTGCGGCTGTGCGCCCATTCGGTCATGATTCGCGGGATCAACGGCACTTTATTGTAAAGCACATGTGCCATTCGATAAATCGTGATCGCTTCGAGCGACGGGTAGGCGAGAATGATTTCCTCGTAACTTTTCGCCGCGGGATCGCCTTCGTAGGCCGCGTCGATATCTGTCCACAAGAGTTTCCGGACCTCGGGCAGCTGCGAAACAAAAAAGTCGAGAATCTCATCCGCTTTTCGTTTCGTTTCATCGCTCGCCGGATAATCGCCGAAACTCTTGCAGATCTCCGGCTTCAAACGGATCCGCAGACTACGGATCTTACTTTTCGTGATGTCCGGTAAATCTTCAGAATCGGCCAGGGCTTCGCCGCGAAACCCGGGAAACATCAGGCTCATCAAGTCCGCGCAAGCTTCTTCGATCGTTTTGCGTGACGGCAACGTGGCAGCGGCGGCGAGATAGTTGATCCCGCCGGTCTCGCCGTAGGTGGCGAGGAGCTCGTTTACCGCGTCGGAGCCGTTGTTGTTCATCGAGGTAATTATGCGCGATCAAAGTGAAAAGCGCACGCGATTATCCACGGCAAATCCGAAAGCCGAATATCGAACCAAGCACGAATGACCAAAGCTCCAAATTGAAGCGCCTGATTCTTTGAGCATTCGGATTTCGAAATTGGTGATTTGCGAGGAGATCAAACGCGCTCGGAGAGCGCGTTCCACCTAATAGACAGCTGATTGAAAAGCGCAGGACGAAACCTGGGTTGAAGCGATGAAGAGTTGGAGCGATAGAGAAGTAGCAGAAAACATCGAACGTCCAACGCCGAACACCGAACATCGAACGCAGAAGCCGCCTTGCTCAATTCGAAATTGGGCGTTCAGCGTTCGGCGTTTTCTTCATCCATTGACGAAACATGAAACCTTTCTCCGTTGCCGGAATACCGCCGGATGAGCTGAATAGCTTCCTTTCCGGGACCCATTCCGATCCGTTCCGCATTCTCGGGCCGCATCGAATGGGGGACGATCTGGCGATTCGCGCGTTTCGCCCGGACGCGCGCAAGATCGACATCGTGCTCGATGGGCAGGAGCCAATCCAGGCAGAGAAGATTCATCGCGACGGATTTTTCCAGGCGAGCGTGCCGAACGCGACTCGCGATCTCGACTATCGCCTGCGGATCACGAATTGGGACGGATCGGAATACACGATGCGTGATCCCTATCAGTACGGCCCGATCATGGGCGAGGTCGATCTGCATTTGTTCAATGAAGGGCAGCATTGGCAACTCTACGAAATAATGGGCGCGCATTTGCGCGAGATCAGCGGAGAGCACGGTGTTTATTTCGCGGTGTGGGCGCCGAACGCGCAACGCGTAAGCGTAGTCGGCGATTTCAACGGTTGGGACGGGCGGGTGAATCCGATGCGCAGGTTGCTCAGCGCGGGTGTGTGGGAATTATTTTTGCCCGGCGTTCGCGAAGCCGCGCATTACAAATTCGAGATCCGTACGCAGACCGGCACGCTTTTGCTCAAGAGCGATCCTTTCGCGTTCTTCAATCAGTGGGGGAAGGAAACCTCGTCGCTCGTTTACAACTTGGAGCGCTATAAATGGGCCGACGGCGAGTGGATGGAGTCGCGTCGGAAAAAAGATTGGCCGAGATCGCCGATGAGCATTTACGAAGTGCACCTCGGTTCGTGGCGACGGAAAGCAGACGAGGGGAACCGCCACCTGAGTTATCTTGAACTCGCGGAGACGTTGATTCCGTACGTGCTCGAAATGGGTTACACGCACATCGAGCTGTTACCGATCGCGGAACATCCGTTCGAAGGTTCGTGGGGCTATCAGGTCACAAATTATTATGCGCCGACGAGTCGTTACGGAAGTCCCGACGAGTTGCGCCATTTCGTGGACAAGTGTCATCAGGCCGGAATCGCCGTGATCATGGATTGGGTGCCGGCGCATTTTCCGAAGGATGCGCACGCGCTGGCGGAATTCGACGGGACCGATCTCTACGAACACATGGACCCGCGCCAGGGCGAACATCAGGATTGGGGTACGCTCATTTTCAATTTCGGCCGCAACGAAGTGCGCAATTTCCTGATCGCGAACGCGCTGTTCTGGCTCGACAAATATCACATCGACGGGCTGCGGGTGGATGCAGTGGCGTCGATGCTTTACCTCGATTACTCGCGCAAGCAAGGGCAGTGGATCCCGAACGTCTTCGGCGGCCGCGAAAATCTGGACGCGATCTATTTCTTGAAACGGTTCAACGAAGTCTGTTACGAGCGTTTTCCCGGAATCGTCACCATTGCGGAAGAATCAACCGCCTGGCCCGGCGTTACGCGGCCGGTTTACCTCGGCGGCCTCGGGTTCGGGTTCAAATGGAACATGGGTTGGATGCACGACTTTTTGGAATACATGTCGCTCGATCCGATTTACCGGCGATTTCATCACGGCAACATCACATTTTCGCTCCTCTATGCGTTCACGGAGCATTTTATTTTGGTGCTGAGCCACGACGAAGTCGTTCACCTGAAAGGTTCGCTGATTTCAAAGATGCCCGGCGATGAATGGCAGAAGTTCGCCAACCTCCGGATGTTTTACGCGTGGATGTACGGGCAGCCCGGCAAGAAATTGCTGTTCATGGGCGGCGAGTTCGGGCAATGGCACGAATGGAACCACGATACCGGTCTGGATTGGAATCTTCTCGATCTTCCCAAGCACGATGGCCTGCGGCGGCTGGTGCAGCACTTGAATTACATTTACAAGAGCGAGCCGGCGTTGTGGCAGCAGGACGACACCTACGACGGCTTCGAGTGGATCGATTTCCACGACGCCGACAACAGTGTGGTCTCGTTCGTGAGGAAATCGCGGGAGGGGGAGATGATTGTGTTCATCGTGAACGCGACTCCGGTAGTGCGTCACAACTATCGGCTCGGCGTGCCGCGTCCTGGATTTTATCGCGAGATCATCAACACCGACGCCGAAACCTACGGCGGCGGCAACGTTGGGAATCTCGGCGGCGTCCAGAGTGCAGCAGTTGCCTGGATGGCGCGGGAACAATCGATTCTGATTCAACTGCCGCCGCTGGCGACTCTCGCGTTTAAGCTAGAGTCGAGGTAGCGAAAAAGAACGTTGACAGTCTGTAAGGCGCCAGCCTATACGAGCGCAGGACTAAGTCCTATTTACTGCGATAATCGCAGTAGATAACCCCAGAACATAACCCCCTCAGAATATGAATCCCCTTAAGAACTGTTTGCTTTGCGGTACGTCGCGACGCCGGTTGGCTATCACCGGTGCCGCTTTTACTCTAATTGAACTGTTAGTTGTCATCGCGATCATTGCCACGATCGCGGCCTTCGCTGTGCCCGCGCTGACGAGCGCACTAAGCAAAGGCCAAATGACCGGAACGATGAATAACGCGCGCCAGTTGTATCTGGCCGGCTACCAGATGGCGCTCGATGGGTCCGCTAATTCGGACGCGAATTTGGCGTGGCCAGGCGACTACTCGTCCGGCGTGACCACGCTGCAAGATTATGTCCAAAAACTGGTGCAGAATGATTATTTGAAGGCGAGCGATATCGCGAAAATTTTGAGCGCGCCCGGTGCAACCTGCACCGCCACGTCCAGCGGTTCGGGCTCGTCAACATCAGTGACACTCGCAGGCACGAGTGGGCTGAAGGTTTACCCAGTTACCGCGAGTGATGCATCAAATGTGATCTTCGCCGTGACTTCCAATTACACTTACGACACTGATTTCGCCTCGACCACGGGCGCGCCGTATGGCGACAAGGGTTTTGTTGTTGTGCGTAAGGGCGGCGACGCTGCGGTTCTGCGCCGAAACAATGCGAAGCACACTTCCGGACAGGAAGGCGCTTTCGAGTCGTTGGTTGGCAAGAAACCTGGCGAAGCACAGGGCACGGTGACGACCGGCGATCCGACAAACGTTTTGAAACAGCCGTAATCAGTTCGCCGTAGACTCGAACTCGGGTCGGTGCATTCTGTAGTGGCAGGCGTGTCGCCTGCGAAACTAGAACCTGCAACCGACACGGCTGCCTCTACAACGTCTTCGATTCGAACTCCCCGTCGCTCACCCGCGTTTTGATTTTCATTTTCGAGCGAACAACGGCAACGCTAGGAATTAATTTACCGGACTCGTCGGTGGTCACGCTGTAACCACGGCGTAACGTCGCCTCCGGCCCTAACACGCGCAGGATTCCTTCGATCGTTTGGAATCGGTGACGCGCATTCTCCAAAATGCGCAACGGCGATTCCCGAAACCGGCGTTGCAAATCGCCGAAGCGATTCCGGCGCAACATTAGCTCGCGCGCGGGGCTGCGCGCCTGCAGCGTGGCGAGCGCGTGGGCAAGTCCGCGGCGGTAGTTCTCGATCTTGTAGTCCAGGCAACGCCGCAAAGTTTCCCGCGCGTGGTCGAGCCGCTGTTGCGCGTCGCGCATTCGGTTGAGCAGCTCGCGGCCAATTGCGCGCGAGTGAGCATCGAGATGACGGCGAAGATCGCCAATGTCGGGAACGATCAGCTCCGCGGCGGCGCTCGGAGTCGGTGCGCGCAGATCGGCGACAAAATCTGCGATGGTGAAATCGATCTCGTGGCCGATCGCGGACACGATTGGCACGTTCACGTTGACGATCGTTCGGGCGACGATTTCCTCGTTGAACTCCCATAAATCTTCGATGCTGCCGCCGCCGCGCGCGACTACGATGAGGTCTACGGGCGCGAAGTTTTCGTTGGGTGTGGCCAGCTCGCGGATCGCGACGGCGATTTCCTGGGCTGCACCGGTCCCCTGCACGCGTACCGGGTTGATCAAGATCGACAACCACGGCGCGCGCCGTCGCAGAACATTCACGATGTCTCGGATGGCCGCACCGCTCGGCGAAGTCACAATGCCAATTCGTCGCGGAAATTTCGGCAACGGGCGTTTTCGCGCCGGATCGAAAAGTCCTTCGGCTTCGAGCTTGCGTTTGAGGGCTTCGAATTTCGCCTGCAGCACGCCACGTCCGAACGGCTGAACAATTTGGACATTGATCTGATATTGTCCGCGGGCTTCGAAAACCGACACGGTCCCAAAGATCTGAACGCGTGCTCCGTCAGTGAGCCCCGAAGGCTTTCGGGGGAATGGCGCCATCGTGTCGCGCCAGATAACACAGGCGATCTGCGCTCGCGCGTCTTTCAGGGTGAAATATTGATGTCCGTTCGGGTGAAGTTTGTAATTCGAAACTTCGCCCTGCACCCAAACCGCGCGGAACTTGGTTTCGAGCGTTCCGCGAATCGAGCGCGTGAGTTCGGAAACGGTGAGAACCTTTGCTGATGCTTGGAAAAAATCTGCCGTTAGTTGCTTTTCCACCGCTTCAATTAACCACGAAGGACATGAAGCACACGAAGATTAGAAAAATAAAACCTTCTGGCCCTCCTTCGTGACCTTCGTGCTCTTCGTGGTGATCAGAGGAGTTCTTGTTGCATTCCGCTCGGCGGTTTGAGGCCGAGCTTCTTGTAAGCATTGGCGGTAGCGACACGGCCCTGCGGCGTGCGCTTGATGTAGCCTTCCATGATCAGATACGGCTCGTTTACTTCTTCAAGCGTGCCGGCTTCTTCGCCAATTGCAACGGCGAGCGAGTTCAGTCCAACCGGGCCGCCGTTAAATTTGTGGATCAGTGTTTCGATGATGCGTTTGTCCCATTGATCGAATCCGTCGCGATCGATCTCCAGCATCGCAAGCGCAGCATCGGCGACGTTCCTGTCGATCTTGCCCTGCGCTTTCACCTGGGCGTAGTCGCGGACCCAGCGGAGCAAATTGTTTGCAGTGCGCGGGGTCCCGCGGGCGCGCGCCGCGATCTCCGCCGCGCCGGCTGGATCGATCTCGACCCCGAGAAGGCGCGCGCTGCGCAAAATGATCTTCTGCATTTCGTCAGCGGCGTAATAATCGAGGCGCGCCGTCATTCCGAATCGCGATCGCAACGGTGCGCTCACCATTCCCGCCCGCGTCGTCGCGCCGACGAGGGTGAACTTCGGCAGTTGCAATCGCAGACTGCGCGCCTGCGGGCCTTGATCGATGATGATATCGAGCCGGTAATCTTCCATCGCGGGGTAAAGATATTCTTCGATTGTTGGTTGGAGCCGATGGATCTCGTCGATGAAAAGCACATCGCCCTTTTCCAAACTCGTGAGCAAGCCGGCGAGCTCGCCTGCTTTTTCAATGACCGGGCCGCTGGTGTTTTTCACATTCACGCCCATGGCGTTGGCAATGATGTAAGCGAGGGTGGTTTTGCCGAGACCGGACGGACCACTCAACAAAACATGTTCGAGCACGTCCCCGCGCTTCTTCGCCGCGGCCACCACCAGCTCCAAACGCTCGCGCACTTTCACCTGCCCGGTGAACTCGCTGAACATCGGCGGCCGCAACGACATTTCGAATGCGGCGTCCAGTTCAGGCGGTTTCATTTTTGTCGCTGGCATCTGGCTGACAATAGCCCAGCGTTTCAACGCTGGGTCAACGATGAAAAATGTCCGAGTCCCGTTGGGACGAAAGAAAATTTTTTGTCAGTTCTGTCGTCCCTCCGGGAGTTGTTAATTGGAACATCGAACGAGCCCAGCGCTGAAGCATTGGGCTAATTTTCATTCCAGATTTTTTGTGAGCACGAGCTCGGTCCCGCGCGGTTTATAATAGTAGTCCACTTTGTCGAAGATATGGCGCATCAACTGGATCCCGCGCCCGCCAGATTTCGGACGGTCGGAGCCGAGGGCGTTCAAAGATTTGTAGATCGGCTCGCCATAATCTCGAACCCGAATTCGCACGCAGTCGCGCAAACCTTCCATCGACAATCGAATCGGTTGATCGTCCCGCATGGCGTAGGCGTAGCGAATAATGTTGGTGCACGCCTCGTCCACTCCGAGAACCATGAGAACGCGTTCCTTTTCTGAAAACGGAAAGTCGCTCACAAATTTCCGCACGAAATTGCGCATCAACGAGAGGTTGGCCGTGTGGCTGGTGAACTGGAGTTTGCCTTTCTTCATTGGCCAGAGCAACGCTGCGCACGGTTCGGCGTTCAATCAAGTAACGATGAAACCGAATTGGACAGTTACGGGAACTGGTTGTTCAGTCTGGCGCATGTGGAAAATCTTGGTCGCGCTGGTGATTTGCGCCACGCCCGCTCTCGCTCAGGAACAATTTACCGCCTACGATGCCCTTCGAGTAGTCGGTGTGCACATTAATCGCGACGCAGTGAATCACGTCGTTTCGGTCACCGGCACGCGTGGTTCTCCCCAACCGCAAACGTGGCGAATTTTGATTGCTGACCGGGGCGGCGTTCGCGAAGTGCAAGTCCGTGACGGGCAAGTGGTGTCCGATCGACCGAGCTCGGTTGTCGGTTCGGCCGAAGGCGCGACCATCAATACCGCGCGTTTGAATCTGGATTCAAGTGGCGCATTTCAGGTGGCCAGCCACATCGCGGACAAATCCGGAACACGTTTCGATAGCGCCAGCTACACCTTGCGCATGGACCAACGGGGCGATCCGGTTTGGATCGTGACGCTTCATGCGGTGAATGGTCAACCGGTTGGAGCGATTCATATTGGCGCGAACCGTGGAAACGTGACCCGCACCGAAGGAATGTTCGCCGGCGCTACCATGAACGATGTCGCGACCGAACAGCGCGTTTATCGCGAGCCTCACCACGAAGAAAATGGGGAAGAAGTGACCGATGAAGGACAGCAGGGTGACGACGACGAACACGGTCCGCTTTACGGAGTGCGTCAGCGAATGCGCGGATATTTTCAGCGCGCACAGGATCAAGCCAGTGACATGTTCGGTCGCGTGCGGCGTTCATTTTCCGATTACATTAATCGTTGAGGTCGATCGACTTCTCCGAAGACGATGGTAAGTAGTATTGGGGTTACACGCCGTTAGTGACAACGCGTTCCACCTAAAATGCAATCTTCTGAGAATTGGCCGGAGTTGAATTACGCTGATTGGAAGGATACGTATGCGACGCTGCACATGTGGACGCAAATTGTGGGCAAGATTCGCCTGACCCTGTCACCGTGGACCAATCATTCCTGGCACGTCACGCTGTATGTCACTACGCGTGGCCTGACCACTTCGCCGATTCCGCACGGCACCGACACGTTTGAGATACGTTTCGATTTTATCGATCACAATCTGCGCATTCTGAAAAGCGACGGCGGACAGCGCGTCATCGAACTGAAGCCGCGCAGTGTGGCGGATTTTTGCAAGGCGGTGATGGCCGCGCTGGACGAGCTCAATCTGTCGGTAAAGATCGACCTGGTGCCGAATGAAATCGTCAATCCGATTCCGTTCGACAAGGACGAGACGCATCGCGCCTACGACGCGGAATATGCGAACCGGTTTTGGCGCGTTCTGGTTCAATGCGATCGGGTATTTAAAGAATTTCGGTCGCGTTTCTGCGGCAAGTGCAGTCCCGTTCACTTTTTCTGGGGCAGCTTTGACTTTGCGGTGACGAGATTTTCCGGACGGCAGGCGCCGCCGCATCCTGGCGGCGTTCCGCATCTGCCGGATGCGATTACGCGCGAAGCGTATTCGCAGGAAGTGAGCAGCCTCGGATTCTGGCCGGGCGCTGACGTGATGCCGCAGGCTCTCTTTTATTCCTATGCCTATCCGGAACCGCCCGGATTCGCGCAGGCGAAAGTAAGACCCGACGCGGCATCCTATAATCCGCAGCTTCACGAATTCGTTCTGCCGTATGATGCAGTGCGAATGGCAAAGTCTCCGGATGAAGCGTTGCTCAATTTCGCCCAAAGCACCTACGACGCCGCTTCCACCCTGGGAAAATGGGACCGGCTGGCGTTAGAGGAAAAGAAACCAATCTTGCATTCGTCCCAGCAACGTTCGTAATTTGATGGCGATGAGCTTTCAATGCGCGGCCGAACAGGCTGCCTGGCGCGAGGTTAAGGAAGGTTGGCGGCCGCTTTACGGCGACGTCGATTCGATGGGCGTGGCGGTTGAGTGGCACGACTTTCGCATGGCGCGCTCGTTCAACTGGGGTCGCACATTTCATCCGCGCAGCCTCGAGTTTTGTTTGAATCTGGATGGGCGTGGCGAAGTCGGCGGGGCCACCAAGGTCAGTTATATGCCCGCTGCGGCCGGTTACTACGCGGTTGGCGACGAACCGTTGCCGGCCTCGCGTCGCGCCAATGACCATCACCAATTCGCGACGCTCGAGTTCTCGCGAAATCATTTGCAGAAACAGTTCGTCAAAAACGAAGGCGATCTCGAACCGCAGATTCGGCGGGTAATTTTTGGCGGCAAAGACGAGACCGTGGTGGGTCCGACGCGCCCAATGTCGATCGAACAACGGAATGTCGTTGCGAATTTGGCCGCGCCGCCGGTTTCCAAAGCGGCCCAAGTTCTTTGGTATCAAAGCAAGGCGCTGGAATTGATGGCCCATTTTCTATTCGAGCCGAAGGATCCGGAATTCTTCTGCCAGCGACAGAAGCGGGTGGCGCGTGAGCGGGTGGAGCGCGCAAAAGATTTGCTCGCGCGGGATCTCGCAAATCCGCTGACTTTGGAAGCGCTTGGACAGGAAGTCGGCTGCAGCCCGTTTTATTTGAGCCGGATGTTTTCGCGCGAAGTCGGACTGACGATTCCACAATATCTTCGCAAATTGCGAATGGAACGCGCCGCTGAATTGCTTCGCACCGGCCGCTACAATGTGACCGAAGCAGCGACTGAAGTCGGCTATTCCAGCCTGAGTCATTTCAGCAAGGCGTTTTGTGAAACGATCGGCTGCTGTCCGGTGCTCTATCCTGCAGCCAAGAACGTGATTCTGGAGCGCTGAGAATCTAAACCACGGATGACACGGATTTAACGGATGGCTCTCGGGATCAGGCTGAAGCAGCCATTCAAAATCTTATCAGTGTTATCCGTGTAATCCGCGGTTAATTCTGTTGGCAATGAAAATCAATCGCGCTCTGATCTCTGTTTCCGACAAAAGCGGCATCGCGAAATTTGCGCGTGAGCTCGAGCGCCAGGGGGTCGACATCATTTCTACCGGTGGAACCGCTGAGCTGCTGCGAAAGGAAAAAATCCCGGTGCGCGAGATTTCGAGTTTCACCGCGTTTCCCGAAGTGTTGGAAGGCCGGGTTAAGACTCTCCATCCGCGGGTGCACGGGGGTCTTCTCTACAAGCGCGGCAATCCGAAACACGAAGCCGAAGCAAAGGAATGCGGCTTCGAACCGATCGATATGGTCGTGGTCAATTTGTACCCGTTCGAGAAAACGATCCAAAAACCCGATGTCACACTTGCCGAGGCAATCGAGAATATCGACATCGGCGGTCCGTCGATGATCCGGAGCGCGGCGAAGAACTACGAATCGGTCACGGTGGTGGTCGATCCGGCCGATTACGAGGGCATTCTGGAAAACATGCGTGAAAACGGCGGCGAGACGACGTTGAAGATGCGCGAGCATCTGGCGATCAAGGCTTTCATCAAGACTTCCGACTACGATCGTACGATCGGTAATTATTTGAACCGCGAGCAAATCACCGAGGCCTCGTTTTCGCTCTCATTGCCGCTGGTCACAAAGTTGCGTTACGGCGAAAATCCCCATCAGAACGCGGCGCTCTACGGCGATTTCGAACACCATTTCGAAAAACTTCACGGTAAAGAGCTTTCGTTTAACAACATTCTCGATATCAGCGCGGCCACGAACCTGATCGCGGAGTTTACTCAGCCTACTGTAGCGATTTTGAAGCATACCAACCCGTCTGGTGTAGGTTCGGACGCTGATCTTCCCAAAGCCTGGGAAAAAGCATTCGCCACCGACAAACAGGCCCCGTTTGGTGGAATTATTGTTTGTAATCGCACGATCAACGAGGCGCTCGCGAAAACGATCAGTGAGATTTTTTCGGAAGTGATCATTGCTCCAGATTTCGACAGCGAAGCGCGGGCGCTTTTGCAAAAGAAAAAGAATCTGCGGCTCATCCGGCTCGTGACATCCCCGGCCGAAGCGAGACCGGCGGTCGATCTTCGTTCCGTTTGCGGCGGGTTGCTGGTCCAGGACTCCGACATCGCGAGCGAAAATCCGGAACAAATTGTGACCCAACGCAAGCCGACCAAGAATGAAATGGACGCAATGCTGTTCGGCTGGCGTGTGGTCAAGCACGTGAAATCGAACGCCATCGTTTACGCGGCAGCCGATCGGACGCTCGGCATCGGCGCGGGACAAATGTCACGCGTGGACGCGTCGCGGATCGCAATTTGGAAAGCAAACGAGGCCGGGCTGTCACTCAAGGGAAGTGCAGTGGCCAGCGATGCGTTCTTTCCGTTTCCGGACGGATTGGTCGCAGCGGCCGATGCCGGTGCGACCTGCGCGATTCAACCGGGCGGATCGGTGCGCGACAAGGAAGTGATCGCTGCCGCCGATGAACGCAAAATGGCGATGATCTTTACCGGAATCCGGCATTTCAGACACTGAACCGCCGCTTTGCGGCGGAAACCCCAAGTTCCAACCCCCAAGCCCCAGGGAATCTTCAATTATCAAAGCTCAAAACACTTGGCAGTCGATTTGATTACTGGAGTTTAGAGTTTCCTTGGGATTTGGGGCCCGGAAGTTGTGATTTCCTTTTCAGCCTCAAGGCTGAAAGGAAATCGGTACCAGCACGGTCCAGTCGGTCGGACCCGGTTCAGCTCGCCACTGACGCAGGCCTTCGATCGCGGCCTGATCGAGAATCGGCTGGCCGGTTGATTCCACGGTTTGCACGTTTCTCACCAAACCGTTGGTGCCAAAGGTAACGCGATACTTTCCGTTTCCGCGATTAGGTCCAACCCGAATCGACCGCGCTTCGAACGGATATTTTGGCGCGGGATTGAAAAGAACACGGCGCGCCACGCGCGGCGTTAGCGTGGGCGACGGCGATTCCTGTGGTGCGGCCGCCCAGTGTCCCGTCATTCCCGTCTTTATTGGCGCCAGCAAGGGTTCGAGCTGTCCAGACGGTTGGATGTCGTTCTTGCCGCCGGTGGTTATGACCCCGACAACGTCGCCGTTCGCATCAAGTACCGGTGCGCCGGCCGCGTCATTCGGAATTGTCCCTCCGATTTGAAACGTGTCCTTTTTCGGGTCCGCGCCGCGCGATGCGATCATCCCACCGGCCATTGGTTGTTCCTTGTGTTCAAGTGTATTACCGATAACGACGCCCCATGCATTCACTGCGATTGATTCGGTCGTTCTTTGCAACGGAAGGATTGGAACGCCGACTTTTGTTTCGGCGCGAAGAATCGCGAGCCCGCTGGTTTTGGAAAAGTCAATGACGCCAGTCACGTTGCGGATTTTTCCGTCGGAAGATTTGGCAACTCCATAGGCCGCGTCCGCGACCAAATCCAAACTCGTGGCAAGCAAGCCATCGCGGGAAACGTAGAACCCCGTTCCGCTTCGCAGGAGTTGGCCTTTCGCATCAAAAACAGTGAGCTCTACGATCGCGGGTGCCGCTTTCTGCGCGACGTTCTGGAATTCTGGCGGCGGCGTTTGCAAAGGCGCGGTCGCGGGCGGCGTTGGCGATGCCTGTGTCACCGCGGCCGACGCGCTCGCCGCCGCGGTTGGAGTCGGCGTTGGACTGACTGATGACGGCGCTGGCGTCGGTGTCGCCGATAATACGCTGACCTGCCCCGGAGGATTTCGACCGCACCACGAATAGGCAAGAATGACGAATAGAGCCAGCCCGCATATCAGGGCAAGCGTCGATTGTCTCATTCGCGATTGGTACCCAAGAGTTTATCGCAGGTTTCGCGTTGCCAATGCTATGCCCGTGCCGAGGACAGCCGCCACATCCAAATACAGAGCACGGCGCCAACGACCGCGCCTACCCAGCTCAAGCCCATTGGGATGGTGTGACTTCCGACGATTACCGCCGTGTTCTTAAACAGGCGGACGACATGGAAGGCAGTGACGATTGCGAAAATCAGTGAGGCAACCCGCAAACCGGTTTGTGGTGAGTTCATATGCGACATTTTCACATGCTGATCTTCGCTTTGTCAGTATCAAACTCTTTAGCGGCGGTCTACCTGTCGCGCCGTAACCCGCGATTGCGAGGCGAAGGCGGATGACCGTCGATTTAAACCCGCTCCGGTCCCTGATGATTACACCGCCGCTCTTCGGCGAAAGGCTGACACTTGCACAACGATTCCGATCACAGCCAGGCCAACGAATAGAATCGTCGCCCCGGTCGGTGGCAAAACAATCGTGTGCCCGATCAAATAGGCGCCGACCACCGCAGACATGACGATCAGCGCCCAATCGAATAGTGAGAGCAGGAGAATGGCGCCGATGATTCCGCCCACGATGAATGCGACGCCCGGATAACGCGTGCCTTCGGCGACGAATGCGGCGACCAGCGCCATCGCCAGTTTTCCGCCGGCTAGAAATCCGGCAATCGCGATCGCGATTTTTTGCAAGAAAAGCGCCAGCAACGCGCCGATGAACCCAAACACAAGCGCCACGCTCAGTTGCAAGATGGTCGACGGTTCATGGACCAGATGCGGCGCGACGTCCATTCCCGCCGCGAATCCAACCGCGGCCACGCACAGCCAGAAAAGTCTCCGTCCGAAAAATAGAACGATCGCACCGATCAAGATGCTCAGGATTGGAATAGGAAGATTCACGTGTTCAATCAAATTTCGAAATTCGAATTCCGAAACAATGCCAAAACTCGAATGTTCAAACAACTCCTCGTGAGCAATTGAATTTTAGAACCTGGATCGTTCGGATTTGTTTCGACATTCGACATTCGGATTTTGCCAGGTAGAGGCGACTGACCTCAATCGCCATGGCGGTTCGGTGAACCGCCGCTACCTTGACGTTTTTCGTACCACGCAGATAAATCGCGTCCCAAGAGGCGTTCCAGCTCCTTGATGTCGAAATAGAAGATGTCGTTCAAGCGCGTTCGCAGCTCATTGCCGATCTTGTCGGCGTATTCCTGTTCGAAAACGCTCGCTTCCGACGGAATGAACGAGGAATCGACGCCGAGAAATTCGAAAACGCGACGCAATGTTTTCTGATGTTGATTGCGCAAGTCCTCAGTTAAAAGAATCAGGCAATTGCCCGTGCCAAAGATGTTCAACAGGCGTCGCACTTGGTGCGCGTAGAATCCGCGGTCGATGTAGGAATAAACGCGATGCTGCAACGGCAACGCTTCGCGGCAACGTTCCGGCTCTCTTTCGATCGCTTCTGCGAACGATAATTTTTCTTTGCCACGTTTCGTTTCCATGTTCCAGGCCGAGAAAGCGCGTTCGACCGGGTTTCGCAGAGCAAGGATCCATTTAATCTTCGGGTTGTATTTCCAGATCCGATACGGCGCGGTTTCCCAGTACACGTAGATCGGGCTCGCTTCGCCGATCACGCGATGTTGCGGCTTTGGCTTAAAATTCGCGTGATACTTTTTGTAATCGGTGTTCTCCGCCTCGCGATCGAAGAAGTGCAACTCCTTGCGCGTCGTCGGCATGCAAATCTCCGGATGCTGCCGCAAAAACGAATCCAGCGCCGACGTCCCACCCTTCTGCGTCCCGCCAATTACGAAATCAACGCGCATGGTTAAGCCACAGATTGACACAGATTTTCACAGATTCGAAAAGCACGGAGACGTTGTAGCGGCGTTTGTGTCAAACGCCGAACCAAAATAAACAGGCGCTCGCCGCGGCGAGCGCCTCTACAACCCGAACAGCGTCGCCACGTGTGGCCAAAACACAATTGCTCCGATGATCACTGCTGCGATCGCGGTTATTAGCACCGCTCCAGCAGCCACATCCTTTGCGTCTTTGACGGTCGGATGGAAATTCGGCGACGCTGCGTCAGCAAGGAACTCGAAAGCCGTATTCAGCGCCTCAGCTGTCCAGACAATCGCGATTGCAAGAACGATCCAACACCATTCGTATCGCGACAGCTTGAGGAAAACCCCCAGTGCGATCGCCGCACCTGTCGCAGCCAGGTGAATCCATGCATTGTGCTGACACCGAGTCATCCGCATCAGGCCTGCGAAGGCATATTTAGAACTTCGAATGCGGCCGGTGAATTCGAACGGTCGCTTTGCTTCGTTCATCACAAACTCCAATCAATTACGTAATGAACACAACTTCAGGTGTTCCTGTGACGTAACCAAAAAATGAATACTCCGATTGCGATTCCTGCGGGTACTAATGCAAGTAGCTTTGAGTAGCCAAGCATGCCGACCTGCCAAAGATCCATGAACATTAATCCAATACCGACGAGCATGATTATGTAGCCTAGTCGTGGTCGAAATTTTCGGAGCCGTTCTTGAGCTTGATCTTCCGTCAACTGCCCGCGTTGTAGCTTTCGATTTACGCTTCGCGGCCAACCATACAAAACCCATGAACCTGCTAATACCCACAGGAGATGCTCAATCAGGCCACCCCAAAATTGCCCCGCTGGAATTTGGTTACCCACGGCAATGATGATTACTTCTTTAGCATCGCATCGCGCTTTGGCTTGAACTCATTCCCGGGTTTCCATTCTGGAAATTTGTCGGCGTTAGCGACCTGGTAGCCGACTTCGAATAGAAGATCGACATCTTGCACGGCGCCGGAAAGGTCCCAGTCCGGTTTCACGTCGTCGCTCGGTTGATGGTAATCTTTCAAATCGTATTCGTCGGCACGGAGTGGCCCGTTCGGCGGACGTGACATCAGATGCTGGTTCTTGCCGATGTAAAGCGATGGCAAACCCACTTTGCTGAACTCGAAATTGTCCGCGCGATAGATGCTGCCTTTCTCCGGGCGCGGATTGGGAATCATGGGACGGCCTTGTCGTTTTGCCGCTTCCGCAAGCATGTCGTCCAAATCGGAAAAGCCATAGCTCGTATCCTCGATGTCGCGCGCTTTGCCCCAGACGTTCAAAGTGTCGATGTTGATGTCGGCTAAGGTCTTGTTGAGCGGATACAGGGGATGTTCGGCGTACCATTTTGCGCCTAACAGACCGGCTTCTTCAGCAGTCGTGCACATGAACAGAATCGAGCGCCTAGGCGGAGGAGCGGCTTTTGGAAAGGCGCTCGCCAACGTGATCACTGCCGAATCACCCGAAGCATTGTCGATCGCGCCATTGAAAATCTGGTCGCCCTGCAATTCCGGATGCTTTCCTAGATGGTCCCAGTGGGCAGTGTAGATTACGTATTCGTCTTTTAGTGTCGGATCCGCTCCTTCGAATTTACCGAGCACATTGTGCGATTTGAATGAGCGAACGGTTTGTTTGATGTCGATGTTCGCTTTGCCGTTAAGCGCCACCGGTTTGAATTCCTTTGTGACCGCCGATTTCTTGAGCGCGTCAAAGTCCTGACCACAATCGGACAAAAGTTTTTTTGCGACGTCGAGTGTGATCCATGAACGGGCTTGAACCGCGCCCATGTTTTTGTCCGGGTTATCGAGCTCGAAGTTTTCCTTCGACCAACTCGACTTCACGACTTGCCAGGGATAGGCAGCCGGCACCGCTTCGTGAATGATGACTGCTGCGGCTGCGCCTTTTTGGGCCGCGATCTCGTATTTGTAAGTCCAGCGGCCGTAATAGGTCATCGCTTTCCCTTTGAACATGTTGTCGTCGAGCTTGGATGGATCTTTCGGATCCGGCACAGCCGGATCGTTGATCAGCATCAAAATCGTTTTGCCGCGAACATCGACGCCTTTGTAATCGTCCCAGCCATATTCCGGCGCGACCACGCCGTAACCGACAAAAACGATGTCGGAATTGTCGACCTTGATTTCGTTTTGAAGCCGCGCGGATGACGCGACGAAGTCGTCGGCGAATTTCAAATCCATTGGCGGCTTGCCGTTCACGATAAATTGCATGCGCGGATCACTCTTGATTCCGGCGAGCGGCACTTCCTGGAAATAACTGCCATCGGGATTCCCCGGTTTCAGGCCCACTGCCTTGAATTGATCGGAAATGTATTTGATCGAGAGCTCTTCGCCCTTGCCGCCCGGCGCGCGACCTTCGAACTCATCGGACGCGAGAATTTTGATATGGGCGAGCAACGCATCCGGCGTGATGACGTCGAGCGCGGGTTTTAGTTTCTCAGCGACTTTGTCTTCGGCGAAAAGGGCGACCGAGATTGAGATAAAGGCGAGGCGACACAGGCGACGTGTGTTCATAACGGAAAGAGTCTAGCGGTGCTTGTATCAAGCACCGAACCGAAAAGATAGGCGCTTGAGACAAGCGCCTCTACAACAAAAAACTGTGGTGGCAGGCGTCTCGCCTGCAGCTCGGATTCAAACAAAGCAGCCGAGGACGGCTGCCCCCACAGAAGAGCAAACCTTTGTAGCCACGGGCCTGCGGCCCGTTAGACGTCGCACAGCGACGTGGCTACACCAGTTATCGTTGTTCTTTCGATGAGCTAGGGGCCACCTTCTTCTTTTCGTCTCCGCCTTTAACGCCAATCCTTTTCAGGAACGGCTCAACCGATTGCTTTCTTCCTAAAAACTTCTCGATAGAGACGGCCACATCTCGCGAATCGCCCTGTTCGTAGATTTCCTTCCGCAGTTTCATCCCGGCTTGTTTGTCGAGATAGCCTTGCGGCGCCTTTTCGAAAACGGTCGCCATGTCGGCGGCGATCGCGTCAGCCCACGCGTAACCGTAATAACCGGCGTCGTAGCCGTTCATGTGACCAAAATAAGTGACCATGGTGGTGCTCGGCTCGATCGGGAGAAAAACTTTTTCGAGAACCGGATTGGAAATATCCACGCAATCCCATTGCGCGTTTTCAGGATGCGCGTCGTGCATCGCGAGATCGAGCGACGCGAACGCGAATTGGCGGCGATAAAAAACGGCGGCGGTCGCTTTCTTGGCGTCGTTCATCTTCTTGATGATGTCTGCGGGAATCTTCTTGGATGGATCGCGATAATCAGCGGCGAAAGTATCGAGCACTTTCTTGTCCCAGACCCAATTTTGCAGCATCTGCGACGGGGCTTCGACGAAATCGCCGGGAACGCGCGTGCCGGCAAAGCGGCCATACTTCGCATGGGTTGTGATTTCGTGGAGACAATGTCCGAATTCATGGAACAACGTTTCCACGTCGGAATGGGTCATGAGTGAGGGCTTGGCGGCGCTTGCCGGCGGAAAATTGCAAAGCAACGCGCAAACCGGCCGCTGATATTTGCCATCGGAAAGCAGTTTGCCGCCGGTGATGCTGAATTCGGCGAAGTGATTGAATTTTCCTTCGCGCGGAAACATGTCGAGATAGAACATGCCTAGCGGCTCGCCGGTCGCGGCGTCGGTGACCATGTAAAGCTGAAGGTCGTCGACCCATTTGTAGGGCGCGGCGATTTTCTCAAATTTCAGCCCGAAGATGCTCTGGTAGACGTTGAACATTCCATCGAGCACTTTTTGGAACGGGAAAAAGTCGCGGAGCGCTTCCTTGTCCACAGCGTATTTCTGTTTCACGAGCTGGTTGTCGTAATAACGCCAGTCCCAGACACCAATTTTCGCGTTCGGATCGTGAGTGTCGGCCGCCTTCATTTTTTGGAGTTCAGCGACCTCGGCGTCGAACTTCGGCTGAATGCCGGTCACCAAATCATCGATGTATTTCTTCGCGCCGGCGCCGTTCTTGGCCATTTTGATTTCGGTCTGGTAATCGTCCCAGGATTTGTAGTCGAGCCGGAGCGCGATCTTGTTCCGAAGGTCAATCATTTGATCGAGAACGGTGCGATTCGTGTCCTTGGCGAGCGAATCGTGAATCACGTAAAGCTTCTTGCGGGTCGCTTCGCTCTTGGCGTTTTCTTCAACAGCGGTGAACTGCCACGTGACATTGGGGAGAACAGTGTAGGCGTCGTCGCCCGTTTTGACGCCGGGTGAGGAGAAGAAGCTTTCCGGCACGCCGTCGAGCTCCGCCTTCGTGAAAACCACCGGAACTTTCGCGTTGACGATGTTGGTATCGAAGTCGGTGCCAAGCTTGGCCAGTTGTTTGCGCAGATCTTCCACTTCCTTGCGTTTGTCGGGCGGCAACGCCAAACCCGCGCGGCGATAATCGCGCATCGTTTCGTCGAAAAGCTTTTTGTCCTCGCCGGAAAGTTTCGGTTTGGTGTCGGCGAACGCTTTCAACGCTTTGTAAACGTCCTCACGATAATCGATGCCGACCGCCCAATCCTGAAACGTTTTCACCGCGTTCTCAGCCGTCTCGCGGACCTTCGGATCCGTATTGGACTCTTTGATCACCACAGCCCGGCTCGCCGCATTGGCGGCTGCCCAGGTCAGATCGTCGAGCGCGACGACAGTGCTCTTGAATGTAACTTTGCTGAGGTCCTGTGAGCCGATTTGATCGAGCGCCTTGTTGGCGGTGTCGATCGCATTCTTCGTCATCGCGTCGACCGCTTCGGGAGTGCGCTCCCAATCCGGAAGTGCCAGAACAGCTTTCGCTTTCGCAGCAGCGGCGCTGAAATCGTCGACAGTCTTAAGATTTTCGGCGTGGAGAGTAAGAGAGAGAGCAAGAGTAAGAGCACAGGGAAACCAGGTAGTTTTCATAGATTTTGTCAGGGCAGAAAGGCCACAGATTTACACAGATTTTCACGGATGACAGACGGAATTTTGCTGAATCCCTGTTTTATCTGTGTTCATCTGTGACCAGATGATCGCAAGATTCCTGCTCGCGTTCATTCCGATGTTTGTCGCGATCGACCCAATCGGGCTGGTCGCGATTTTCATGGGCCTCGGCACCAACGCGTCGCACGAGCATCGCAAGCATCAGGCGTTTCTCGGATTGGTGACCGGGTTGCTGGTTGCAGTCGGCTTTATTTTCCTGGGCAAAGGAATTTTCGCTGCGCTCGGAATTACAGTGGCCGATTTCCAGGTCGCGGGCGGATTGATTCTGCTCGCGCTGGCCGTGCGTGAACTTGTCGGCTACGGCCGCGCGGATCGCGATACGGACAATGAGTTCGGCGTCGTTCCGCTGGGGATGCCTTTGATTGCCGGTCCGGCGTTGCTCACGGCGCTCTTGATTTTGATCGACAGCGTCGGCGTCGTATTCACATTGCTGTCGCTAATCGTCAACCTGGCGATCGTTGCAATCGCGCTTTGCAACGCCGACCGTTTCGTGCGTTTGATGGGGAGGCAGGGATTACGCGGCGTCTCGAAAATTATCGCGCTACTGCTCGCGGCGATTGCGATCAGCCTGATCCGCCGCGGCTGGCAAACGCATTAGCGCGTGCCTGGTCGCTCGATCAACTTATATGTGTGGCTGGCCGGGCATCGCGCGTTTCAGCTCGGCGTCTTTGTCGCCGTGCTGGTAGCGATAGTTCAACTCACCCTCGATGGCGTAGATCTCCTTCTGCTGATCGGAGAACGCTTCGCCTCCGTGGTGAATGAATACCGGTTCTCCCCGGTGTCCCGGTAGGTTTGTTTGCGTCTGCGGAATTTGGCGATACAAATCAAGCCGCCGTTGCTGGAGCTGCTTGGTGGTCCACTTCTTGAACGGTGAATTTGCCGGTGAATAAGAGCCGGGTCCGGTTGTCTTAGGGCCGAGTGGCTGACCGTTGCCGGGTGTGCCTTGGCCAAAAGCAGAGCCGACCGCGACTGTGGCGATCACAACTGCCAATAATGTTTTCATAGTGTGTATATTAGATTCGATCTTCCTAGAGCTCAAAGGTTCAAATATTGAACCGCGGGCCAGGCCTGACGTTGCGGAAGATTTGCTCGCTTTTGCAATACTTTTGGCTCTATTCCGTCCAATCCATCTGCTGGTTGACACGCTTAGGAGCGTTGTTAACGTCCACGGCCTTATGAGATTCCCGCTCGCATTAACGACGAAGATCGCTGCCTACATTGTTGGGCAGAAGCTGCGCGGCACGAAGAAATTCGCGACCGTATTGCAGCTGGAGCCTTTGCACACCTGCAATCTCACCTGCACTGGTTGCGGCCGGATCCGCGAATATTCCACCTCGCTCAAGGACATAATGACGCTCGAGGACTGTTTGGGCGCGGCTGAGGAATGCAACGCCCCGATGATCTCGATTTGTGGCGGCGAACCGTTGATTTATCCCCATATCGAAGCGCTGGTAGAGGGGCTCCTGGAGCAGGGCCGGATCGTTTACATCTGCACCAATGCCATGTTCATGCGCAAAAAAATGCGCGAATGGCTGGCGAAAGAATTACAAAGCGCGGACAACTCAAAGCGCAGCGATTTGGAAGGCAAGATCGGCGTCCTATTGGCCCGCGGGTTGATAACCGAGAAAGACGCGGCTGAAATTCGTAAAGGTCCAAAGGACGCAGCGAAACCCGTTATCGCGCCGAGCAAGTGGATGTATTGGAACGTCCACCTCGACAGCTTGGAACGGGTTCATGATTTAATCGTCGAGCGCGAAGGCGTGTTCAAGGAGTGCATTCTCGCCATCAAGATGGCGAAAATTCTCGGTTATCAGGTTGCGACCAACACGACGATCTACAAAGAAACCGACATGAACGAGGTCGAACAAATGTTCGATTATCTTTCCGATCTCGGCGTGGACGGTCACACCATTTCGCCCGGCTATGAATATGACGCGGCCAAGAAGGACATGATCAAGCGGCTCAATTTGCAGCCGGAGAATTTCTTTCTCACTCGCGAGATGACGAAGCAGAAGTTTTCCAAGATCGAGAAGTGGATGAACGACTACACGTTCTTCGGCACGCCGGTTTATTTTGAATTTCTGGCCGGTCATCGCGACCTGACTTGCTCGGCATGGGCGATCCCAACCCGCAACATCCGCGGTTGGAAAGGCCCGTGTTATTTAATGACTGACGCTCATTACTCGAGCTACGCCGAGTTGCTGGAAAGGGTGCAGTGGGAAAAATACGGCGTGGTTGACGGCGTCGCGCGGGATCCGCGTTGCGAAAATTGCATGGTGCACTGCGGCTATGAGCCAACCGCCAGCCTCGGCTTGCAGGCCAAGCGCGGCGATACCTGGAAGACGATCAAGTTTAATTTCGGACCGAAACCGAAGCCGACCGGCCGCGGCAACGAAATTCTCGCCTTCAACGGCGTGAGCGTCGGCAATGGCCATTTGACCGGAAAACAGGCGCAAGCGGAAGCGGCGGCCACCAAAGCGTCGTAAGGTCGACAATTAGTCGATCGCCGTATATAGGATCGACAACCTCAATGAGTTCGTCACCAAACGTCATTTCATTACGAAGCGCGACTCCGGAGCGAGAACAGCCGTTCAGCGCAACCGATCCGGAGATCTCGGCTGCGATTTCGCGCGCACAGCAGAATCTATTGCGCCAGCAACATGAAGATGGCCATTGGTGCGGGGAACTGGTCGTCGATAGTACGCTTTGCTCCGACTTTGTGCTGTTCATGCACTGGCTCGGCGAGATTGACGGTAGTTTGCAGGAACGCTGCGCCCGCCACATCTTGAAGCGCCAACTGCCCGACGGTGGCTGGAACGTCTACTTTGGCGGCCCGAGCGAGATCAACGCGTCGGTAAAGGGTTACTTTGCGCTCAAGCTTGCCGGGTATTCGCCCGATCTGCCCTTCATGCGCAAGGCGCGCGAGAACATTCTGCGTCTCGGCGGCATCCCGCGCATGAACACGTTCAGCAAACTTTATCTCGCACTTCTCGGGCAGTTTCCCTGGAAATACCTGCCGACGATTCCGGTGGAAATGATTTTGCTGCCGAGCTGGGCGCCATTCCACATCTACAAGATGTCGTCCTGGAGCCGGGCGATGCTGATTCCGCTCGCGATCATCAACCACTTCAAGCCAACGCGTTCGCTGCCCGGCAACAAACAACTGCACGAACTGTATCCGCTCGGCACCGAGCAAGGCGATCTGCGCTTGCCGCGCAGCGAACGGTTTTGGACGTGGCGGAATTTCTTCCTGCGCGTCAATGATGTCCTGAAAATTGTGCACCCGTTGCGGATCCGTCCGATGCGTAAACGCGCTTTGGAAGAAGCCGAACGCTGGATGATCGAGCGAATTGGGGAGGGGAGCGATGGGCTCGCGGCCGTTTATCCGGCGATGCTCAACTGTTTGATAGCGCTCCGCGTTCTTGGTTATCCGAAGGACCATCCGGCTTATAAGAAATCAGCCCGGGATTTCGCCGGATTGTTTCTGGATGATCCGGAAGATTTTCGGATTCAACCGTGTCTTTCGCCGGTCTGGGACACCGCGATTAACTTGATCTCGCTCGCCGAGTCCGGCCTGCCGGCCGACGATCCGGCGTTGCGCCGCGCGGCGAAATGGTTGCTCGACAAAGAAGTGAGGATTCGCGGCGACTGGGCTTACAATAACTCGCATCGCGAGGCGAGTGGCTGGGCCTTCGAGTACAACAATGTTTATTACCCGGATGTCGACGACACCGCGATGGTGTTGATGGCGTTGCGACTCGTTAAGCCGGAGAATGAATCCGAGCTCGCGAAAACTTTCCGGCGCGCGCTCGATTGGCAAATGAGTTTCCAATGTCGCGACGGCGGCTGGGGCGCGTTCGATAAGAACGTCACGACTCCGTGGCTCGAAGACATGCCGTTCGCGGACCACAACGCGATTCTCGATCCAACCTGCAGCGATCTGACTGCGCGCACCCTCGAGTTGCTCGGTTACATCAATTTCAATCCAAGAGTCCGCAGTGTTCGCGATGGCATTCAATATTTGATCGACACGCAGGAAGCTGACGGTTCGTGGTACGGCCGCTGGGGCGTGAATTACATTTACGGAACCTGGCAAGTGCTGCGCGGATTGCGCGCCGTTGATCAGGACATGACGCAGGATTGGATTTTGCGCGGACGCGATTGGCTCGAGAGCTGCCAGAACGATGACGGCGGCTGGGGCGAAACGTGCGCCACTTACGAGAATCCGGCTACAAAAGGCATCGGCAAGAGCACCGCGTCGCAAACCGCATGGGCGATCATGGGCATTTGCGCGTGCGGTGATTTAAATCGTTTCAGCATTCAGCGCGGTCTGCGTTTTTTGCTGAGTACGCAGAAAGATGACGGCTCGTGGGACGAACCCGAAATCACCGGCACAGGCTTCCCGGGCGTGTTCTATCTAAAGTACGACATGTACCGGCAAAATTTCCCGCTCCTCGCCCTCGCGACTTACGTGAATTACCGAAAAGGTTTCATCACCCAGTCCGGGTATTATCAGGGGCAAGGTAGCGGCGATTGACCTCGATCGTCCGAGCCGGACTCGCAGTATGGCGGTTCAGTGAATCATGCCGCTCTGCGGCAATCTGCAGGCGGGTACATTCTAGATGAACTAGCGGGAGGGTAACCGCCGCTACCACGGATTGATTGACCGCTAATCGGCGCGGCCTAACGTGTTTATATGGCATACGAATTACCTAAATTACCTTACGCCTACGACGCGCTCGAGCCGCACATCGACGCGCGAACGATGGAGATCCATTACACTAAGCATCATCAGGCATACATCACCAACGTGAACAACGCGATCAAAGGCAAAGCCGATCTCGAGAAAAAATCGGTCGAAGACTTAATCCGCGATTTGAATTCAGTTCCGGAAGACATTCGCACGGCCGTGCGCAACAACGGCGGCGGTCACGCGAACCATTCCTTCTTCTGGAAAATCATGGCCCCGAACGCGGGCGGGGAACCGAAAGGCAAGCTGGCTGACGATATCAAATCGACGTTCGGCGGATTCGACCAATTCAAAGAAAAATTCGCGGACGCCGGAGTGAAGCGTTTTGGAAGCGGCTGGGCCTGGCTGATTAAAAACAAAGGTGGAAAGCTGGAAATCGTTTCGACGGCGAATCAAGACAGTCCGCTGATGGGCAAAGCTGTTTCCGGCACGGAAGGCACGCCCATCCTCGGCGTCGACGTTTGGGAACATGCTTACTATCTCAATTATCAAAACCGCCGGCCTGATTACATCAAGGCGTGGTGGAACGTGGTGAATTGGGACGCTGTGGCCAAAAATTATTGATCTGTTTTCTGTAGCGGCGGTCTATGACCGCCGTTTCACTAATATTCGGCGCTCATAGAGCGCCGCTACAGTGGCTTATCTAAACGAAAACTATCTCAAACTTCAGGCCGGCTATCTCTTCCCGGAGATCGCGCGGCGGGTGCGTGAGTTTTGCGAAAAGAATCCGGACGCCGCGAAGAAATTGATCCGTTGCGGCATCGGCGACGTGACCGAGCCGCTGCCGCAGGCGGCGATTGACGCAATGAAGCGCGCGGCCGACGAACTCGGACACCGCGAGACTTTTCACGGTTACGGTCCCGAGCAAGGTTACGAATTCCTGAGATCGGCCATCGCGCAGCACGATTTTCGTGATCGCAAGATTGACATTGCCGACGACGAAATTTTCGTTTCGGACGGTTCGAAGTGCGATTGCGGATTCATTCTCGACATTCTCGGCGACCAAAACAAAGTCGCGGTCCCGGATCCGGTTTACCCGGTTTACGTCGACACGAATGTGATGGCGGGCCACACTGGCGCCGCTCGGAAAGACGGAAGCTACGAGGGAATCGTTTATTTGCCGTGCACGGCGGAAAATAATTTCGTTCCCGAACCGTCCCGCGGCGGCGGAGAACATGTCGATTTGGTTTATCTTTGTTTCCCGAACAATCCGACTGGCGCGGTGGCGACGCGTGATCAGCTTGCGCGCTGGATCGACTATGCGCGGCAGCACGACGCCTTGATCTTGTTCGACGCCGCCTACGAAGCCTACATCTCCGATCCGAAGGTTCCGCACTCGATTTTTGAGATGGACGGCGCCCGCGAATACGCGATCGAGTTTCGCAGTTTCTCGAAGATCGGCGGATTCACTGGGGTGCGGTGCGGTTTCACGGTGCTGCCGAAGACGGTCCTGGCGGGAACCGAATCGGGAAAGAAGTTGCCGCTTCATCCGCTTTGGCATCGGCGTTGGAGCACGAAATCGAACAGCGTGAGTTATCCGGTCCAGCGCGCGGCAGAGGCGCTCTATTCCGATGACGGACGCAAGCAATGTCGCGCTTTGATCGATCACTACATGGGCAATGCGAAGATTTTGCGGCAAGCATGCGAAGGTATCGGGCTGAATGTTTATGGCGGCGAAAATGCGCCTTACATCTGGGTGAAAACGCCGAAAGGTCTAACAAGCTGGCAAATGTTCGACCGAATGCTGAATGAGATTAACGTTGTGATCACCCCCGGAACCGGATTTGGCGCCCAGGGCGAAGGTTATTTCCGGGTTTCGGCGTTCAACAGTCGCGAAAACGCCGAAGAAGTCGCACGGAGGATAAAGCAATTGTAGGTAGCGGCGATTGACCTCAATCGGTCCGAGCCGGACTGGCAGTATGGCGGTTCGGTGAATCATGCCGCTTTGCGGCAATCCACAAGCGGGCACATTCTGGATGAACTAGCGGGAGCGTAACCGCCGCTACCTGATTTTCGTTGCGAACGACGCAAGGCGCGTAACATTCCCGCGGAGAATTCCGGGTGGCCGAAGAGAAACAAGATCTGCTGCAGCTTTATCGCTTTTGCTTTCTAATGCTGGCTGATGCCGCGAAGGCGCAGGAAGTTTTTCATGCGACTTTGCGCGAAGCTGCGCAGCAAGCGGCTGACGGCGAGGCCCCGCGCGACCGGCTTTGGTTTTTCCGCAATGCGCGCTGGCGTTGTCTGGACGCAGGCGAACAAGGTTTGCAGGCGGAAGATGTCGATCTTGACCAGGGCGAACTCGCCGACTGGGCGCCGTCGCAGATTCAAAAGCTCGAGCCGGAACAATTCGCCATCTGGATTGCCGCCGCACCGGACCCACAGCGCACTGCGCTTGCTCTGTTCTATCTTAATGAGTTCAGTTATCACGATCTGCTATCGGTGACGGAGTTGAAGCCGCCGGAGTTGTCCAAATTGCTTGGCAATGGCCGCCGCGAATTTCAAGCGTGGTTGGACGCAACCTTTCCGGTATCGCAAATATGAGTGCGGCCCAACTTTCGCGACGCGACCAGATGCTGTTGCACTGCGCACCGATTCGGGATGATCAGGTGAACGATCGCTCACTGCGGACTGCCGTGCATCATGCGCGCAAGACGGCTGCGTTTGCGACGCAACAGAACTTCGACAAGGCGGCGAGCGCATTGGTCCAGGCAATTCCCGTCCCGAAAGAAATTATCGAATGGGTTCCGACCGAAGCGTTCATCGCGCCGCCGCGGCGGACGTGGAAGAAGTACGTGCAGAATCCGGTCTTTCTTGCGACCGGCATCGCGGCGCTTGTCATCGCCGTGATTCTGGTTTTCCAACTGGTCGATCGGTTGAACCGTTTTCCGGGCGAAGTCACCGCTCGCCGCTTGCTCACGACTGCGTCGTCGACGCACTCAATGATTCTGGATCCGGTGAAAACGAACGCTGGCGCGCTCGGCGATTACTTTTTTATGAAGCATCGGCTCGCCCATTACGACGTGCCGCCGGAATTTGCCGATCTGAAAACGCTCGGCCTGCGCGTTTTCGACGACGAGGAAGGTCAGCGCGTAGCGCAGGTGTGGGTTGTGGAAAAGAAAATGCAGTTCTTTCTTTTTCCGGCGGTGCGCGATCCGAAAACTGGCGCAACCAAATATTTCAACGGCTGGCGTTATGTGGATCAAGATCGTTGGACCGGTGTGGTGAAAGAGGAGGGCGGCGTTTGTTTCATGGCAGCCATTCGGGGTGGTGAGAAGGATCTCGCGCCCTATATTTCGAAGAAGAAAGAGTAGGGGAATGCCAGGGGGGAGAATTGAACTCCCGACCAAGGGCTTATGAGTCCCCTGCTCTACCGCTGAGCTACCCTGGCGTGAAAGCAGCAAAATTGAATCGCAACACCGAAGGTGTCAACGTGGCAAGCGACAAATGAATGACGAGATCGAGAAATTTTTCGCGCGTGGAAATGATTATTGGCTCACGCGATTCGTCATTTTGCGATTGCTCGGTTTCGTCTACGCGATTGCGTTCCTGGTCGCAGTAAATCAGCTGGTGCCGTTGATCGGAGCCACCGGGCTGACCCCCGCCCACGATTTTCTTTCACGGGTCCATACGTATTACGGCTCGCGCACGGCAGCGATGTTGCACATGCCATCTCTCTTCTGGTTCGGCGTATCCGATTTGGGACTTACAATCTTCGCCTGGGTCGGTCTTGCGCTGTCGCTGATCGTTTTGTGTGGCTACGCCAACTCGATTCTGCTGGCGCTGCTCTGGATCATCTACATGTCGATCGTTCATATCGGCAATATCTGGTACGGCTACGGCTGGGAGATCCAACTCCTCGAAACCGGTTTTCTGTCGATCTTTCTCTGTCCGCTGATCGATCCGCGGCCGTTTCCGAAATCGGGACCGCCGATCCTGGTGTTCTGGCTATTCCGCTGGCTCGGCTTTCGGATAATGGTCGGCGCGGGACTCATTAAGCTTCGGGGCGACGATTGCTGGCGCGATCTCACATGCATGTATTACCACTACGAAACGCAGCCGATCCCGAATCCGATCAGCCGCTATTTTCATTTTCTGCCGCATTGGTTCCATAATCTTGAAGTGCTGTGGAACCACTTTGTCGAATTGGTCGTGCCCTGGTTTTCGTTTGGTCCCCGAACGGCTCGCCACATCGCCGGGATCTTGCTCGTCCTGTTTCAAGTCATCCTCATAATCAGTGGCAACCTTTCGTTTCTAAATTATCTGACGATTATTCCGTTTCTCGCCTGCTTCGACGACACGCTGTGGCGCCGTATTTTGCCAGGATCACTCGTTAGGCGAGCCGAACAGGCCGCAGCGCAATCGCAACCGTCAAGGATCCGCAACGGGATCTCCGTCGCCTTGGCGGCCCTGGTTGCTTGGTTGAGCGTTCCGACCGTGTTAAATCTGGTGGGCGGGCGGCAGTTGATGAATTACTCGTTCGATCCGCTCGATCTGGTGAACACCTACGGTGCGTTCGGAACCGTTGGTCGGGAGCGCGACGAGATTGTTTTTGAGGGAACGGACGACGCCGTCATTACCGGTGAAACCAAATGGAAGGAGTACGAATTTAAAGCGAAGCCAGGCGATCCGAATCGACGGCCGGCGTTTATCGCGCCGTATCAGCCGCGGATTGACTGGCAAATCTGGTTCGCGGCCATGTCGACGCCAGCCGAATATCCCTGGACATTCCATTTCGTCTGGAAGCTCCTGCACAACGACAAGAACACCTTGTCGCTTTTGGCCAACAATCCGTTTCGGGACGCGCCGCCGCGATACGTCCGCGCGCGCTTGTATCGCTACGAATTTGCCCCGCTCGGCGAGAAAGGATGGTGGAGACGGGAACTAATCGGCGAATGGCTGCCGGCGTTGTCGGCTGACAACGAACAGTTGCGCCAGTTACTCGCCGCCAAAGCCTGGCTCGATTAGTACAAGCAGCAGTCGAGATTGCGCGGCCTCATGAAGTCGACAACCGCCGTCACCGAAGACTTTCTCGACCGAATTAGCCAGTCGACTTCGCGTTTCTATCCGGATTATCTCGCCTATCAGCGCGGCGAGATCACCCGTCGGGAATTGATGTCTCGCCTGCCGCATATCGCAATGATCGGTGACAGCGTTTGCACCGGAATTCATGTTTCGACGCCGTGGGCGACATTCTGGCGGGCGCGCAGCCGTCGCAATGGCGACTGGTTTCTCAATGTCGACGATTCAGCGCAAATTCAGAGCGTGTCGAAACGATTGGAGAAGTTGACGCCGCTGGTTGCCAGCCACTACGGGGGAATTGGCGCAATGATCGATGATGACAGTGACCGTCTGTGGTTATCGCGACGAATTCTAGGGACGCGAAACTTCGCCGGGCAGGTCGACCAACTAATTCGCGCCACACGATTCCCCGATTTGGTGCTGATCTCGATCGGACACAACAATGTGGACTGGGCCCGGCGAAGCCCGCGTGATGAGCTGGAAAACGCTGAAGGGCGCTTGCAACGACAACGACAGGAAGTCCGCAAAAATTTCGAGCGCCGATTACGAAACCTGATTGAACACGCGCGCAAAGAGTGCCGGCGAGTCGCAATTGTTGTCTTTGGGCTGGTGCACTTTGGATCTTACTTCAAGGGCCGAGCAGAAGCGGAGCGACGGCGCGCGGCCGATCGGACTTTGTATCCCCACTTGGAGACGACCTACAAGTATCTGATTTCCTTCCGGGCCGATTATCGCGGAAATGTGATTTGTCTTGCCGAAATGGTGAACGACGAACTTCGGATGATGATCGACGAGTTCAATCGCGAGCTCGAGGCAGAGGACAGTGTGCAACTGCGATATTCAGATGCGCTAGCAACGGCCGACTTGAGCCGGGCTGAGTTACTGCACCACGTTGACGGCTGGCATGCCTCGGCCGAGGGCCACAACGTTCTCGCGGAAGCCGCCTTTCGAGACCTCGCGCCGAGTTTGGAATTTCTCGGAATCGTTTGATCTACAATCTGCGCTCTTTCAGGCGCGCGACTGTTTCCCGCATCATGCGATAGCCGAAATGTCCCTGCGGCACGCGCAGCAGTTCCGAGCCGCGCCATTTCTGATGAATGGCTTCGATGTCGGCCGACGGGGCGACTAAATCGAATTCACCCAGGACAAAGAGAACGTGCGCCGGATCGCATAGCGGCTCGGTGTGTGACGGCGAGCTGAGATGAAAATGTCGCGCCACAAGTTCCGGGGTGATTTTCGCGCGGTGAAGCTCCCGCCTCATCATCACTGTCGCGGGATTTTGCCAGATCGCGTGTTCGACGTTCACAATCGGCGCCATCAGTGCGAGAAAACGGAAGTCGCGCTCAACCGAGGCAAGCAGGGCGCCGATCCACGCGCCGTAACTTGTCCCAAGAATTCCGAATTCACGGCAGCCGTGTTCGCGCAGGGCGGCGATCAATTGGCGCACTTCCATCACACCCTGGCGCAATCCTTCAGCATTTCGGATAAGATCCGCGGTAATCGCAAGCTCGCCGTTCCAGTAACCGCGTGGAACTCGCGAATAATGATATGGCAAATGAACGAAGCACGCGTTCCAACCAAGCTCGTTAAACCGCGAGGCCCAGCGACGATAACCGATGTTGGCTGCAGACATCAGGGCGTGCAGCATGATTACGGTCGGCGCAGTTTTCGGATGGTCGCTCGGAAAGAATTCGGCGCGGGCGGAATTGTTTGATGGAAACTTCGTTTGAATTGGGCTGCGCCACGTCACTGTCGTGCCCGTTCCGTTCGCAACTGCGCGCGCGAGATCGACATTGTTCGGCGCGGCATAATATTCGGACGGCGTAAGCTTCTCACATTCAGCTACATATTGCTCCATCGTTTCCGCGCTGTGACCATTCAAACGGTGGCGCGCTTGTAACAGATTCATCGACGTGCACATCGCGAAGTCGACGGTCTTTGCCGCAGTTCGTCGAAGTATGCCACCACGAGAAATGCGAAGGTCACGAAGAGGCAGAGTATTATTTTGATTTGATCCGCCTTCGTGTGCTTCGTGACCTTCGTGGTGCAATCCAGCAGTCGGTTTCTTCATCCGCTCTCGCGGCGGATGGGGCAGGTCATCCTGGGTGAGGCGAAATCTCTCCTGGAGTTCGACGTAGATTTTCTGAAACGCAGCTGTCAGCTCCTCCTCGATGCGTTCGCGGGCTCTGGATTTTTCCAACTCAGGAAAGTTCGAGATCGCTCTGCCGAAACCGATCCAAATTGGAGTGTGTCGAAATGGCAACCAGCTTCGTTTGGCGTAAAGACGATCGCTTCCGAGGATGACGCACGGCAACACTGGCACCTGAGCGATATGCGCAAGTGTCGTAGCGCCGGCCCGGAGCGGTGCGCCTTCCAGCAACGACTGGGTTCCGTCACGAATACCTCCTTCGGGAAACACGCCGACCATGCGACTGTCCTTGAGCCGTTCGATTGCGGTGCGAATCGTTTTGCGGTCGGCGCGATCACGCTCTGCAGGAAATGCATCTACTGCGCGCAAAAACAAACCAACAATCGGCAGTGGAAAAAATTCCGCCATCGCCATCCAATCGATTTTGCGCCGAACGACAGACGAAATGATGAACGGATCGAAATGACTGATGTGGTTCGAAGCGAGCAGGTATCCGCCGGCGTGTTTTGTATTTTCCAGCCCAATGACGTGAACGCGCGACGAATAGCCGAACAGCACTTTCATGAAGAGCGCTGCCGCACGATTGGCGATGGAATGGAAGGTGTTCCGCATTCAATTGATGATAGCCCAGCCTTTCAAGGCTGGGAAAGAGATCGATTCAAAGCAAGTCCCGGAGGGACGACACAAGTTGTTTCGTCCCTAGCGGGACTCTAACTTTCCGGTCATTTAGACCCAGCGTTAAAACGCCGGGCTAGTTTCATCGGATTTCGTTCGACAACCGTCGAACGTGGTCGTCATTTTTGCGCGAGCTCCTGGCATTTTCTCAGGTCGAGTTTGCCCGAAGCCAAAACCGGGATCGCATCAACGCGGTTAATCTTTTTTGGGATCCACAAATTCGGAACTCCGCCATCGCGAAGCTTGTCTCGCAATTGCGCGAGATCGACATCGACGGCGTTCAAAAGAACAAGCGCTTCGCCTTTCGCTTCGTCCTGCACGCCCATGATGGCGATCAGTCGTTCGTCCTTTCCGGCAAGTCCAAGCAGATCGATGATCTTATGTTCGATTGCCTCGTGCGGCACCATTTCGCCGCCTATTTTTGAAAAGCGCGACAGCCGGCCTTCGATGTAAAGAAATCCGTCTTCATCAAATCGGCCGATATCGCCGGTTTTGAGCCACCCATTGTGCAAGACAGCAGCGGTCCGTTCGGGATCGTCCAGATAACCTTCGAAAATATTGACGCCCCGGAACCAAACCATCCCCGCGTCGTGCAACGAAAGTTTCTGATCATTTTCCGGATCGCGAATCTCGGCGGCGATTCCCGGCGCCATCTTGCCGACGGAACCCAGTCGACTCGACGGCTGGACCTGCTCGCCGCGTTTTGGTTCCGGCTCCGGTAGGTTGACGCTCACGACAGGTGATGTCTCGGTTAACCCGTAGCCTTCGAAGACCCGTTGTTGAAATCGATCTTCGAACGCTTTCGCGAGATCGAGTGGAAGTTTTTCGGCGCCGGTAATCACGAGCCGCAGGCTACGCAGTTGCTGCGGCTCAGCTTTGCGCAAATAGCCGCGCAGGAATGTAGGGGTCGCAAGCAGGAGCGTGAGTTTGTATTTCTCAATCAACGCGGCGTTTTTCGCGACTTCGAGCGGACTCGGATAAGTGACAATGCGCACGCACTCGATCAGCGGATACCAGAGCGTCACGGTGGAGCCGAAACTGTGAAAGAAGGGAAGCGATGCGAGGATCGCGTCTTCTTTCTTCGCGTCGAGTAACTCGCGGAACTGGGCAACGTTTCCCACAATGTTGCGATGACTGAGGACAGCGCCTTTGGGATCGCCGGTGCTGCCACTGGTGAAGAGCAAACTTGCCTCGGCGTGGCCACCTACGGTTGGAATTTGCAACAGACGCAGCAGGAGCCACGTCGGACAAAAGATCGACATGATCCACCAAAAGAGGATCTGCGTTTTCCGGCGCGGCATCAATTCATCCAACTTCAAAACGCGTTGTGGCCACGGAAAATCCTTCAGACGTTCCATGAATGCGGTCGCGGTAATCGCGACCCGCAATTCCGCGCGCTGACAGCAGAATTCATTCGCGGCGCGGCCCATGGTGAAATTCAGATCCACGGGAACTTTTCCAGCCAGTGTCACTGCCAGGTTCGCAACCATCGAACCTTTGCTGGCCGGCAGAACGATCGCGATCCGTTGATCGGAAAGTTCCTTTCGCAGGAAACGGCTTAAAGCCGCTGCCGCGCCGAGAAGTTTTGCGCGACTTAGCTCGCTGTGATCCAAACCATCAATGACCGCGGTCCTGAAACGTTTCCGTTTCAAGCCGCGCACGCACGCTTCGGCAAGATGTCGATCCAGTTTAGGTCGCCGGTTGTAACAGAACTCGCCCAGCTTGAGAAGTTCCTCGCGAACGGTGGCAATGTCGGCAGCGGCGGGTTCGAGCGGTTTACCGAACGCGACGCTAACGCGATAGGGAATTTCTCTCGGCCATTTGGTGAAGAATTTTCCTCCCCGGAACGAAAAGATTGAGCCCCACAACCGGTCGAGCCAGACCGGAACCACCGGCGCGTCGGCGTGTTGGGCAATTACCTCATAGCCGCGTCTCAGTCGCAACAATGTGCCGGACCGCGTGAGTTGGCCTTCGGGGAAAAGACAAACCACTTCGCCTGCAGCAATTCGTTCGGTCGCGGCCTTGATCGCAGATCGCGCATGGCGTGTGTCTATCGGAATACAGCCAACTGCGCGGAGGAACGGACGCAACGACGGTTTGCGGTAAAATTCCTGATCAATGATGTAACGAATCGGCCGGGGAGAGGCGAGTTGAAGGACGAGCGCGTCCACCCACGTGATGTGATTCGGCAAAAGGAGAAAGCCGCCCTCGGGCAAATTGTCGAGACCGAGCGCGCGGACGCGATAAAAAAGACGGACGAGCGGTCGGCCAAAAAAATTGAGCGCGCGCTCACCCACGGACATGTGAGGCATCGTTTCTTATTTACAATTAGCCTGCGGCCATTTATCTGCCAATCGGCAATTAGTAATGGAAACGAGAGACCGTCCTGTCCCCGGCGGCCGAACCGCGCTCGCGCTCCTGCTCGCGGTCAATCTTTTTAATTTCATCGACCGCTATGTCCTGGCGTCGGTCGAACCGGAAATTCGGGCCCACTTCTTCTCGGCGAACGATCCGAACGCACATTTCCTGAGCGGTTCTTTGGGGAGCGCCTTTCTCTGGAGCTACATGGTTAGCTCACTCATTTTTGGCTGGGTAGCGGATCGGTTCTCGCGCTGGGTCATTATTGGCCTAGGCGTAATTCTCTGGAGCATTGCGACCGCTGGGTCTGGTCTGGCGACGACCTTCGCGTTTCTTTTTGCGATGCGTCTTCTCGTCGGCGTGGGTGAAGGCGGATATGGACCGGCCGCGCCGACGATCATCGCGGATTCGTTTCCATTGTCGATCCGCGGACGAGTGATGTCCTATTTTTATGTCGCGATTCCGTTCGGGAGCGCAATCGGATACGCGATCGGCGGCTACGTCGCCGCGCACTGGGGATGGCAAGCCGCATTCTTTGTTGTCGGGCCACCCGGAATTCTGCTTGGTATTGCCTGTTTTTTCCGGCGCGATCCGCGGCTGGCGCCGCACCACCTCCAACCAACGCGGCGCGCGACCTTGCAGGACTACATCGGCCTGGCCCGAACGCCGTCTTACGTTTTGAACACGCTGGCGATGACGGCGTTGACGTTCGCAATCGGCGGCATGTCGTTTTGGGTCCCGGGCTATTTGCAATATCGCGGCATGCCACCGACCAGTCGCATCATTTTTGGCGGGATCCTCGCGCTTGGTGGTCTGACCGCCACACTTTCGGGCGGCGTGGCGGGAGATTATTTTCGAAAGCGATTCACAGGGTCTTACTTTCTCGTGTCCGGAATCGGCGTGATGATCGCCTTTCCGTTTTCGGTGCTGATGCTTTTCACGCCGTTTCCCGCGGCGTGGATCATGATGTTCCTGGCAATCTTCTTTCTCTTCTTTAACACGGGCCCATCGAACACGGCGCTGGCCAATGTGACGCGGCCGCAAGTTCGCTCGACTGCTTTTGCCGTAAACATTTTCATCATCCATTTGTTAGGAGACGCGGCCGCGCCACCGCTGATCGGCGCGGTTGCAGACCGAGCGAATTTGAACGTCGCGTTCTTCGTCGTCTCGGCGATGATGTGTGTGGCCGGTCTGTTCTGGTTCTGGGCGGCAAAGTTCCTCGCGCGCGATACCGCGGCGATCGAAACGGCAAGCGTTTGATGCCGATCTATGTTGAGCTAATTCGATGTCGAAAGATGAACATCGTAGTCGCGGGCTTGAGCAAGCGCGTTTGCTGCCTGGTCTGCGTGACCGGCCTTCGTTTCCAGCTCGCTTAATAATTGCCAGCTGGCCGCGCGATACCATTGCGTTTGCAGACAAGCGAGTAATTCATTGATCGCCGCGGCCCTTGCGCCCGTTTGATCCAGCAACTGGATATACGCTTTCTCTATCGTCCAATTGGGCGGCCCAGTCCGCGAAGCCAGCCGCATCCGCGTGAGGTCGACTTTTCCATTCTCCTTGTTTTCCAACACCGCGAGGAGCTGATGCGCCTGTGCGTCGACGATCGGCGTCTGTGCAGCGCGATTTAGAAGCTCCCGGGCTTGTTTGAAGTCGTTTTGTTTCAACGCGACCGAAGCGAGATTAATAATGGCGAGGGGTTGGTCCGGTTTCTTTTGCAAGGCCGCATGCAAATGCGCTGCGGCCTCAGGAAGTTTGCCTTCACTCGACTCCAGGCCGGCCAGATTAATGAGCATTCGAGCCGAGTCGCCGCCATGCGCAATCGTTCGTTCAAAGAACGTGCGCTGATCTTTCCAATCGAACGTGCGCGCGAACGTCCGGCCACCGAGAAACGCGATCCAAACGAAAAGCGCGGTTGTTGCAACAGCCATTGTCGATCTTCGGGACCGCAATGCTTCAGCTAATCGTGCGAGTTCGAGTGCAACTGCCAAGAATAGAAAAGCGCTCGGCAAATAAATCCAGTGTTCGGCAACGCTCGCGTTCAGGGCCACGATCCCGCTGACCGGCAAGTAGGTAATGAGAGCGCAAACTAAACAGGCGAAGATTGCGGGGCTCCGTTTGCGGGCACGCCACAACCAATAAAAATACCCTGCAATCAGGATCAGTCCGAGAAGTGTTTGCAATTCGCGCCATGCCGCCTGTGCGAGGCTCGCTTCGCTGAAACCAGTTGGCTGCGTTTCCACATCCCGATCCATGTGCAGGTTCCATGGAAATACAACGAGACCGGCGTACTCGGCGACCGCGCGCGCGATGATTATCGGCCGGGCAAGAAGAGGAGGCGGAGGGGTTAGCTGCGGCGGTGACTCATGTTCGGCCCCGGAGCGGAGCGGGAAATAGATTGCGCACACGAACGCGACGACAACTGCCGGTTTCCAAAGGTCGGCGCGCGTCTTATGGAGCACGAACAAAACGACGCCGATTATTGGAAAGATTAGGCCCGCTTCTTTGCTAAATGCGCTCAATAGCAGCGCGAGGCCACTGCCCGCCAGCAACGCCAGCTTATGGAAGCCAATCGCATTTTTGGAACGAAGAAGAAACAAGAGACCGAAAAATCCAAATGCCGTTGCCAGGGGGTCTGCCCGTCCCGAAACGTAAACAACAGCCGCGCTCAACACCGGGTGGATGGCCCAGACCAAGGCAGCAATGAACGAAACCACACACGCCCGGCGACGTTCGATTCCAAAGCTGGTTAGAAGCTCTTCGGCGAAGAACAAGAAGGCAATGGCGGCAACGGCGTGCCAGAAGATGCTCACCGCATGATAGAACGCAGGTTGAAATCCCGCAGCCGCGTAATCAATCGTGTAAGTGAGTCGCTGCAACGGCCGGTAAAAATCCGAGGGCGTAGCATCAATGAAAAGGAAATGGTTGAATCCTTCGGGAATCAGGCGCCAGCTGCGAATCAGCGGATCGCGCAGGATCAAAGCCGTGTCGTCCCAGACAAAACCGTTGCGCACCGCGGGCGCATAGCTGATGGAGACGACGACAAAAAGAATGAGGGCGGCCCAGATCTTTTTCATGAAACGAGGAAATCAATAAACTGAGCGGCTAGATTTGCGAATGTTTAGAATATTTATGTCGATCCTTCGAACCGATTGGAGTGGGACACTGCCTGGAATTCTCGTGGGCGCACTGGTTATGGGAGCAAGCAACGCGCGCGCCGATGGTGTTCCGGCTAATTGCAGCCAGCTGATCCTTGCGACCGCGCCTGATTGGAACTCGGTCCACGGAAAGCTGCAGCGTTTTGAGCGCGCAACCGGAAATTGGAACGCAGTTAGCACACCGATTGCGGTTCTGTTTGGCAAAGATGGTCTGGCCTGGGGAAGTGGTGTTGCCGGCCAGGACGAGCCGGGCCTGCATAAGAAGGAGCGCGATGGCCGGGCGCCGGCGGGGATCTTTGCCATCGGCGAAGTCTTTGGATACGACCCGAAATTGCCGCCCGGCGGCGATTATCCTTACCGTCAAGTCAGCGAAGCCGATATCTGGAGCGATGACCCTCGGTCACCGAATTACAACCGTCACATCGTCATCGATCCAAAAAATCCGCGTGATAATTACAGCCACGAAAAGATGCGGTCTGGAGATTTTGCCTACCATTGGCTGGTTGAAATCCGGCACAACTCTGATCCGCCTGTGCCGGGGCAGGGCAGCGCTATTTTCTTTCATATTCGCCGTGGCGTGAACCGCGCTACGACGGGGTGCACTACAATGGCTGAGCCTGAGCTGGTCAAAATGATCTCGTGGCTGAGGGCGTCGAAGCATCCGTGCTATGTCCTTTTGCCAGAGGATGAATATGGAAAAAAGTGGCGGGGGTGGAACTTACCGCCACCTGAAAAAAGCCTCGACGAACGATAAAAAGAGCGCGACTCGTTGATTCCCGCGCTGTTTCACGTACCTGTTAGGCAGAGCCATGCGAAGACGATCCAATCCTGATTCCGAATCAAATATCCGCCGCATCGACACCAAGGCGCGCGCAAAGAAGCAAACTCACGGTTTCCAAGTGCACTTTTTGCGCGGAAAGAATGCGGTGACCAGAATGTTTAGCGACTCGTTGTATGGCGGAAAGGAAGGCGCTCGCCGGGCAGCGAGAAAATTCAAGCGTTCGGCGATGGGCCGCGCGGGCAAGCGCGGAGCGAAAAGACCGGCATCACGGCGCCGGCGCCGGCGCTAAGGATTTTTTTCGCGCCAGACCTTCCAGCACTCGACAAATCCGGGTGCGAAGCTGTGTGGACGCGCTTTGATCCACTGGTCGACGATCCCAGACAGGAAACATTGAACAGCTTCGATTTCGGCGGGATTCGGCCGCGTATCGCCGTCGTGGGCCCCGTGATAAAGGCAGATAAACTCCTGGTCGGTTCGCTCCGAAGCGGGTAATTTTGCGACCTTTTTCAGGGGGGGGTTGATGCCCAATTCTTCAAATAACTCCCGGGCAGCTGTATGGTCGTAGTCTTCCCCGGCGTTTACGTGTCCGGCGGCGCTCGAATCCCATTTCAGCGGGTGCCGATCTTTCCAGCGAGACCGTAGCTGGAGGAAGACCTCTCCCGCGGAGTTAAAAATGAGCACATGGACAGCCCTGTGGAGCAAGTTATTCGCATGCACCTGGTCCCTTGGGGCGCCACCCCTCGGGACGTCCCTTTCATCGACCACCTGAAGCTGCTCCTCCGGTGCATTGTTGCTCGTCGCAGGCACGATGGGAGCGATCCGATTGGTCAACGCGATCCATTGCTGCAGCGAAAGTTCTTCTGCACGCGCGCGAGGATTTAAGTGAAGCTCGGCAGCAATCGTTTCCCAATCTGACGCTTCTTCTCTAATTAGCTTGCCAAGTTGCTTGCGTCGTTGCGAGAAGCCACGCCTGACGAGTCTCTTGAAAACCTCGGAATTGCAGGCCGGCAATTCTCGCTGGCCGCGCGGCGTGACGCGCACGAGAGCAGAGTCGACGTCAGGCTTGGGAAGAAAGACGCTTGCAGAAACTGAGCGCAAATATTCCACGCGCTCGTGCAATTGAATTTGTAAAGTGAGCGCTCCGTAATCCTTCGTTCCGGGCGCAGCTCCGATGCGTTTCGCTAACTCCTTCTGTAACATCAACAACCATAGTGATATAGGACTTGGATATTCGAGAAACTTAATGAGCAGTTGACTCGAAATGTAATACGGAAGATTTCCAAGAAACTTTACTCGCGGCTGCGCATACAAGATTCGCGTATCAAACTCGAGCGCGTCACCGTGCACGATTTCCAAGTTTTGGTCTGCAAACTTTTCCCGCAGGAATTGCACAAGACGCTTATCTTTTTCGATCGCGAGGACGCGTGCGCCCGTCGCGAGCACAAACTCGGTGAGGGCGCCCAGCCCGGGACCAATCTCGATGATGTAATCGTCAGCGGTCAGGTTTGCTTGGTCGACAATCCAGCGCGCCAGGTTGCGGTCGTGCAAGAAATTTTGACCGAGGCTCTTTACCGGCGAAACGCCGATCTCGCGCAGGAGCGCGGGGATTTCCGACAGCTTCATGAAAGAAGCGACAAGTTAGGCCGGGGACGCTGGAAAATTAAGCTCTTATTCACAAAACGGTGTGAACAAAATCGCCCTTTTTATGGTATTTATTCACAAGTTATTCAACGTCCGGGCAGGCCGGCACGCCTTGCCTTCCGGGTTGAGGAAATGATGGCTCCAATTCGTCTCTGGTAGCCGATAATTAGGAAAGAGATTGCGTAATTTGCGGTCCAAAACCATAAAGTAACTCTTCTGTTATGAGCCTGAACATCGAAGCCCTTTCGCGCGCGGCGACTGAAGCGCGTGGTCTCTGCATGGACGCGGTCCAAGCATCACAATCTGGCCACCTTGGGTTGCCGCTGGGCTGCGCCGAAATGGGTGCGGTCCTTTATGGTTACGCCCTCAGGCACAATCCGGACAAACCGAGATGGATCGGTCGCGATTACTTCGTCCTCTCGGCCGGCCATGGCTCGATGTTCCTTTATGCATGGCTGCACCTGACCGGGTACGATTTGCCGATCTCGGAGATCAAACGTTTCCGGCAGCTGCATTCCAAAACGCCAGGCCATCCGGAATTTCTTGAAACACCAGGAGTCGAATGCACGACCGGCCCGCTCGGGCAAGGCGTGGGCAACGCGGTCGGGATCGCCGTCGCAATGAAGATGGCAGCCGAGCGGTTCAACAGTGCGGAGCATCGCATCTTCGATCAACATTGCATCTGTCTCGCGGGCGACGGTTGCATGCAGGAAGGCGTTGCTTCCGAGGCGAGCGCATTCGCCGGTCATTTCGGCCTTGATAATCTCATCCTGATTTACGATTCGAACGCGGTCACGCTCGACGCTCCGGCGACGGCGACGCAGAGCGAAGATACGGCGATGCGATTCAAAGCTTACGGATTCGACGTTCAGGAGATCAACGGCCAGGACATGCAGGCATTTCTCGACGCGCTGAACAGCGCCAAGGAAAACAACAACGGCAAACCAAAGTTGATCATCGCCCATACTTTGATCGGCAAGGGGATTCCGGAAGTCGCAGGGACTTACAAGGCGCACGGTGAAGCCGGCGCCAAGTTTGTCGATGCCGCGCGAAAAGCGCTCGGTCTGCCGGACGAGCACTACTACGTCTCAAAAGCGACCTACGAATATTTTGCCGGACACAAAAGGGCACTTCTCGCCGAGTATGATCGTTGGGAAAAAATCTACAACGATTGGCGCAAGAAAAATCCTGAGAAGGCGAAACTGCTCGAGGATGGGATCGAACGAAAAGTTCCCGGCGACCTATTGTCGAAAATTCCGGACTTTCCGAAGGATTCAAAACTGGCGACACGCAAAGCCGGCAGCGAAGCGCTCCAACCGATCTCGCAGGCCGTTCCGTTATTGATCAGCGGTAGCGCCGATCTCCACGGCTCGACGCTGAATTACATCAAAGACGGCGGCGATTTCACCCGCAACACGCCCGGCGGACGCAATATCCACTTTGGAATTCGCGAACACGGCATGTGCGCCATCATGAATGGGATTTCATATCACGGAATTTTTCGGGCGTCGGGTGCCACATTTACGGTATTCACAGATTACTGCCGCCCCTCGATCCGTCTGGCTGCGCTTTCGAAGCTCCCGAACATTTACATTTTCACCCACGATTCGATCGGCGTCGGCGAAGACGGTCCGACTCACGAGCCGGTCGAAACGATCAGTAGTGTTCGCATCATGCCGCAGATCGACGTGATTCGTCCGGCGGACCCTGAAGAGACGGCTGGCGCGTTCACGGCTGCGATGGAGCATATCGACGGACCGACCTTTCTCGCGCTGACTCGCCAGGTGGTTCCAATTCTGAACGATATCGATGTAAAGCTGCGGCGGGAGGGTGTTCTACGCGGCGGCTACATTGCGAAAAAGGAAAATGGCAAACTGGATTTGATTATCATGTCCTGCGGCAGCGAATTACAGCACGCGTTGGCTGCGGCGAAAGAGTTGGGAGACGCCGTGCGCGTTGTTTCAATGCCATGCTTCGAGCGATTCAGGCGTCAATCAGACGAATATCGCGCAGAAGTGTTCCCGGATTCATGCAGAAAACGCGTGGCGATTGAAGCGGGTGTCCCCGACGTCTGGTACGAATTTGTTGGTCTCGATGGAAAGGTGATCGGTCTGCATCGCTTCGGTCTCAGCGCGCCCGGCGCCGAAGTGATGAAAGAATTCGGCATCGACGCCAAACACGTCATCGAAGCGGCGAAATCTTTGTAGCCACCGGCCTATGGCCGGTCGCTTAAACGGCGCATAGCGCCGTGGCTACAACTAAAACGCTTCTTCCGGCTCGCTCACATTGCGCGCGCGATTTTCGAAGCGCGTGATGTGCTTGAAGAACGTGAGCTTAACATCGCCGATAGGTCCATTCCTTTGCTTCGCGATGATCAATTCGGCATCCTCAGCTCGATCGTCTAGATCGACCCCGCCGGATTGGCGATCATCGTCGGAGTCCTCGCTCTCCTTGTACAGTGATGGCCGTAAAAGCAATCCGACCAAGTCCGCATCTTGTTCAATCGATCCTGACTCACGCAAATCGCTCAGACGCGGTTTACCACCGGTCCGCTGTTCCGGCTGGCGATTGAGCTGCGCGAGCACGATTATGGGAATCTTAAGCTCTTTGGCCAGACCTTTAAGCCCCGCCGAAATTTCCGAGATTTCCAGCTGGCGATTGTCCTGGGCCCGGCGCGATGTCGATCTTAATAGCTGCAGATAATCAACGGCAATGAGCTGAACGTCCTGCTGCGCTTTGAGTCGGCGCGCTTTGGCTCGCAATTCGAGGATGCTAAGCGCCGATGTGTCATCGATAAAGATTTTCGCTTCGGCGAGCTTTGATGCCGCGGCAGTGAGGCTTGGGAAATCACGTTCGCCGAGAAAGCCTCCTCGCACTTTCTTTAAATTCACACCGGCGCGCGAGCAGAGCAGGCGCTGGACAAGCTGCTGGCTGCTCATTTCCAAACTGAACACGCCAACTGGCAGTTTGTCCTTTACGGCGACGTGCTCCACGATGTTCATCGCCAACGCAGTTTTTCCCATACTCGGTCGAGCGGCAATCACGACCATTTCGCCAGGGTGTAGTCCGTTTGTCATCTGATCTAAATCGGTGAAGCCAGTTGATAGCCCAGTAATGCCCCCTCGGTTTTCGTAGAGCTTTTCGATGGACTCGATCGCTTCCATCACCTGGTCCTTCATAGAAAGCATCTGACCCTTGAATCGATCTTCGCCAACCGCGAAAATTCTTTGTTCGACCTCATCGAGGAGATTTCCGACCTCGTCCTGTTCTTCGTAAGCGCGGCGCACGCTTTCGGTTCCGGCGTCGATGATCGAACGTAAAATGTACTTGTCCCGAATGATGTCGAGGTAGTAGGCGACATTCGCGGCTGTCGGCACGAACGTGAACAAATTTGTGATTGCGGCCGCGCCACCAACGGTTTCGAGGAGGTTCCGGTCGCGCAGAACCTGGGTGAATGTGATCAGATCGATTGCCGCGCCCGCGTTCCAGAGCTCGACCAGGGCATCGAAAATGGTTTGGTGCGCCGGTACGTAAAAATAATCAGCCGTAATTTTTTCGACGACTTCGGCGATTGCATCACGGGGCGAAATCAGCATTGAGCCGAGCACGCCTTGCTCGGCTTCTACACTGTGCGGGGGCGGTCGGTGAATATCCTGCGCAGAACCTGTGCGCGGAATAGGAATAACATTTTCTCCGCTCTGCGCCGCCGAGCCTCGGCCAGCGCCATTTCCTGACTTGCGAGGCTCTCGACCTATCCCGGAGGACGGTTGAGTAGCCATTTATTACTCTTCTTTTTTCTCTTCCTTATGTCTGCGGAAAAATCCTCGGCGCTTCTTTTCCGGATGCTCGCCTGCAGGTTCAACTTCCGCTTTTCGCGCCTCCGCCGATTTTACATCAAATTTGAACTGAGCTATCACGTCGTGGTGCAGCTTGATTGCGACTTCATGTTCGCCCGTGTCCTTGATCGGCCGCTCGAGGACCACCTTGTGCCGATCGATCTCAATCCCGAGCTCGTTTTTCATCCGGTGCACAATATCCTGCGCCGTGATCGAACCGAACGCTTTGCCGGATTCGCCGGTCGCCAAAGTAAATATCAGATGCGCTTTGCCGATTTTACGGGCCAGTTCTTCCGCGTCGTTCAATTCGCGGGCTTCGCGTTCGGCCCGTTTCTTCTTCAGGGTCTCAAGCTGACGCAATGCGGCCGGCGTCACTTCATAGGCCTTCTTCTGCGGGAGCAAATAGTTGCGCGCGTAGCCCCGGCGGACCCTGACCACGTCGGCCTCGGCGCCCAGCCCTGGCACATTGTCGGTTAAGATAACTTCAGTTGTCGGCATATTGAAAAATTCGCGCGCGCGAAGTCCTATGAAAGCAGCGCAGACAATGTCTGTCAACGCGTGCATTGTAAATCTTTTCGATTACAACGCGTGAAGCGCAACTAAATCATCCCGAGCTTCATCCGCCCGGCTTCGCTGATCATGTTCTGGTTCCACGGTGGGTCCCAGACCAATTGCACGTCGGCTTCGTCCACGCCGTCGATCGATAAAATCTTGCCCTGCGCATCGTGCGCGATGGCCGGTCCCATGCCGCAGCCCGGCGCGGTCAGGGTCATTTTCACTTCCACGCGCGTGCCGCCATCATCCTTTTTGATCAGCCGGCAATCGTAAACCAGACCAAGATCAACAATGTTCACCGGGATTTCGGGGTCAAAACATTGCTTCAGTTGGTTCCAAACTTCGTCTTCTGACACTGCGCCGTTTGTCCGTGCAGCGGCTTTTTCTTTCGCTTCGGTTTTCGGCTTCTCCATGCCGAGCGCATCGAGATCTCTTTCGGCGACCTGCGACAATCCATATTGGGTTGCGATCGTGTAATTTCCGCCCAGCGCCTGGGTAATCACGCCCTTCGTGCCCGCGGGGATCGTATACTTCTGCCCCGCCGGGATCAAAATCACCTCCAGATCGCGCTTCAATTCGAATTCTTTATCCTTAAGCATTGCCCTAGAATTGTAACGGCGGTCGTCGGACGCCGCAAATTGCACTCTTCTGTGGAGGCAGCCGCCTCGGCTGCATTCTCTTTTTTCAGAGCAGGCGAGACGCCTGCCACCACAATTACAGTTTCTTCGGATCTTCGAGCAGTTCGATCACGCGTTTGAGTAATCGGCCCGCGCCGCCGCCATCGAGGCTGCGATGATCGAAGCTTAACGTCATTTGAGCTTCGGTTTTCGGAACGAATTCTTTTTTCGATTCATCCCAAACCGGCGTTTTCTTTCCGGCCCCGAGCCCGAGAATCATCGTTTGATCGGGCAGGGGAATTGGCGTGCCCCAATCGAGACCGAACGTACCGAAGTTCGACACGGAAGCGATTCCGCCCGAAGTCATTTCGCTCGTCAGGCGGCGCCGCCGGGCCAGATCGACAAGTTCCGCGTACTTCTTCGCCAGGTCCGCGAACGATATTTTGTCAGCGTTGCGAATCACGGGCACCATAATTCCTTCGCCGGCTTCAACCGCGAGGCCGATGTCGATCGATTGTGATCCGATCGCACGTCCGCCGATCAATCGCGCAGCAGCGTTCGGTTGTTCGGCAAGGGCGACGGCAAGCGCACGCAGCGCGTACAACGCCGGACCGGGCTTTGGATCACGCGATTGGCGATCTTGCAGCACAGGATCGAGACAAACTGAGACCCCAACCGTTGCCAGCGGTCGCGTCCAACTGCGGCGCATCGCATCGGCCACGCCGGTGCGGATGGCACTGGGTTTTTCGGCAGGTTGCGATTGGATCGAGCTGAGAAAATCTTCAAGATCTTTAATAGTTACGCGGCCCGCCGTCCCGGTTCCCGCAATTCCGGCAAGATCGGCTTGGGTTAATTGCAGTTCCGCCATGCGGGCCCGAACCCGCGGCGACATATATCCGGCGCCCTTTGCACTCGCTGGAACAGGCAAACCCCCACGTTGTCCGGCTTCGGCACCCGTCGCGACTTGTGGAAGATCGACGTCGTCCACTTGAAAATGCGAACCGCTTCCGTTGTCGACCGCTTTCGCAGTTTGTTCCTGACGGCCGGGAATTTGTTCCGCCACTTCACCTTTCGGCTGTGCGGGCGCGCGTTTTTGAAATCGGGCGGCGTCGGCCTCGCTTGCTTCGACATAACCAAGCACGGTGCCGATGGCATACGTTCCCTTCACTTCAGCGTCGATCTTCGCGATCTCGCCGGCGCACGGCGTCGTTACGCCCATAACGGCTTTGTCGGTTTCGACCTCGATGATCTCCTGATCGGTCGAAACTTTATCGCCGGGTTTAACTTTGATCGAAACGATTGTCGCCTCGGCCATCGATTCGCCGAGCTGCGGCATGGTGATTGGAACTTGAGGCATAACGTTACTCCGCGAGGACCTGGCGCGCTTTGGTCGCGATGGTTTTTCGGTTTGGCCGGTGTTCGCTCCACAGGTTTGGGTGATAAGGAATCGGCGTGTCTTTGGCGTTGATCCGCGCCGGCGCGGCATCGAGCAGATGAAAACCTTCGGTCGTGACGCGGGAGATCACTTCCGCGGTGACGCCACCCCACGGGAATGCTTCGCCGACGGCGAGCAAACGTCCGGTGCGCGCAACGGATGCGAGCACGGTTGCAGTGTCCAGCGGTTTCACCGTGCGAAGATCGACAACTTCGATTTCGAATCCGTCACTGCGCAGCTCGTTCGCCACTGCGAGCGCCTCGTGCACCATCGCGCTGTAGGTCACGATGGTAAGATCGCGCCCCGGCCTAACGATTCGTGCTTTACCGACGGGAAAGCTTTCCTTTGGCAACGCCTCGGCTTTCAGGTGGTAATAAAGATATTTGTGCTCGCAGTAAACAACCGGGTCGTCGATCGCGACCGCGTCGATCAACATCGTGTAAGCGTCTTCGACTGTGGCCGGCGTCATCACGACCAATCCCGGATAATGCGAGTAAAGGCCTTCCATGCTTTGGCTGTGAAACGGTCCGCTACCTTTCGTTCCACCCGATGGCAACCGCACCGTGATCGGTATTGGAATATTTGTGCGGTAATAATGCGTGCCGGCGTTATTCAGAATTTGGTTGAGTGCGATACTCGAAAAGTCGGCGAACTGCATCTCAACAATCGGCCGCATTCCTTCGAGCGCCGCGCCGATCGCGGTGCCGACCATCGCATCCTCGCTGATCGGCGTATTCAACACACGGCCAGGAAATTTTTCCGCGAGCCCTTTCGTTGCCTTGAACGCGCCACCAAATTTGCCAGCGATGTCCTGGCCGTAGATGAAAACGCGAGGGTCATCGCGCAGCAATTTTGTTTGCGCCTCACGAATCGCTTCGAGATAAGTCACGCTCATTTAGAAAGTGATGAGTGACCAGTGACCGGTGACGAGAAGAAATCGCGCTGCCTGGTATTTTGAAGTTCGGTCATTCGAATTTGTTTCGGATTTCGATATTCGGATTTTGGGTTTACCCGAGTCTCGGCTGATCGACTAAGTCGCGTGTCGAGAGAGCGACCCAATCTTCCTCACGCGGGTGGGGCGCGTCCTCTTGTTGCGCGGTTGCGACTGCCTCGTCGACCTCCTTTGCAATCTCGGCGCGCATTTGCTTTAGCGCGTCGCGATCGAGCAATCCTTTGTCGAGAATGAATTTTTCCGTTTGCGCGACTGGATCCTGCGCGAATGGTTGATTTTTCATCTCTCCCGGAACGTAACTGGCATCGTCATGCTCGCCGTGACCGGCCAATCGCAAAACTTCGGCGACAATCAACTGCGGCGGACGCCCCGCTCGCGCACGTTTCACGGCCATCTCGATCACCTCGAGGCACTGGTTTAGATCCGTACCGGCGATTTTGTGGCCCTCGTAACCGTAACCGATCGCGCGGTCGACCAGATTCGCGCAAGCGAACTCGCGTTCGTTAGGCGTCGAATACGCCCAATGATTGTTCGTGACTACAACCACCAGTGGCACTTGTTCAACCGCGGCAATGTTCAATCCCTCGTGCGACGCGCCAGTTTGCATTCCGCCTTCGCCGAGGGTGGTCAGGCCAACGAAGTCTTTTTCGCCTTTCATTCGCTTCGCCATCAGTTTGCCCACCACCACCGGAATCATCGCGCCGAGATGGCTGATCATCGCCAGTTGGTTGTCGCGCGGCCGGCCACGATGAATGTTGCCGTCACGACCGCGCATGGGACCTTTGACCGATCCGAGATAAGTTCGAACCACGTCCAGCAAAGGTTCGCCAAATGCGGAGCGACCTGCTTGATCGCGAATCAGCGGTCCGAAGACGTCTCCTTTTTTTAGAAACATTCCGCACGCAGCACTGACCGCCTCCTGACCCCGGCCGAGATACACGCCGCCGACAATCATGCCGCCACGATAAAGGCTTCTCAATTTGTCCTCGAGAATGCGTGCGAGCAGCATCCAGCGAAATGCTTCCAGAAATAGCTCATGAACCGCAGTTTTCGGCGCCGCTTTCTTCGTAGAGGATTTTTTTCCGCGCTGCGCCGTTTGAAGCATCGGGCAATTTTACTCAAGATCGACAGCCGCGCGCAAAATTTTTTTCTAAAGTAAAACGCGTTACGCGCCCGCTAGTGCATCCATTTAGAACCCCGAATTTAGCTTGTCGCCTGACGGCGACATGATTGTCCCTAACGCGTTAGAAGAATAAGAATCGTCTTCGGAGAAGGCCGCCGCTCTGCGGCGAACCAAAAAACCGGGCACATTTTCGCCATGCTAGCGGGAGCGTAAGCCGATCCACTTAATGCGCGCGGCTTGCCTTGCGTTCGCCATTTCCGTTTTCGGCGAGAGCGAATTGTCGCTGGGAGGAAACTGACTCACGCTGCTGGGGCGGGGTTTGTTCGGTTGCGGGCGCTGCCGTGAGTTTCATTCCAACAAGCTTGCTGACCCCGCGTTCTTCCATGGTGACGCCATAAAGGACGTCCGCCTTCGAAATCGTCCGCTTGTTGTGGGTGATGATCACAAACTGGCTTTGCGCGATGAAGCGTTCAAGCATCCGCACGAACCGGTTGATGTTGCTTTCATCCAGCGGCGCATCGATTTCGTCCAAAATGCAAAACGGACTCGGGCGCACCATGTAAATGGCGAACAACAGCGAGACCGCGGTCATTGCCCGCTCGCCGCCGCTCAACAGTGAAACGCTTTGCAGTTGTTTGCCCGGCGGCTTGGCTGAAATCTCGATCCCGCAATTGAGCGGATCGCTTTCGTCCATCAACACCAGATCGGCGCGTCCGCCGCCGAAAAGTTCGGCGAACATCTCCTTAAAGTTTGCCCGGATTTGCGCAAACGTATCGGCAAAAAGCGTTTTGGTCGTGGAATTGATCCTGGCGATCACGTCAAGCAACTCGCGTCGCGAATTCGTCAGGTCCGTATTTTGCGATTCAAGGAACTTGTAGCGCTCTTCAAGCTCATCATATTCCTGGACCGCATCGAGATTGACGGGGCCCATGTTATCGAGCTGACGAGTCAGATCGGCGATAAGGTCTTGCAGATCCTCGTCCGGGAGCGCAACGTTCGACGCGGCCGGCACTTCTTTCTCGGTGCGCTTAAGCTGGACGCGCAACGTTTTGTCGAACTCTGCCTCATCGGGACTGAATGCACGCAGATCAACCTGGTAGCGGCGCGAGATATTCTCGGCCAGGTTGTCGATTTGCATCTGCAACTGCGATTCGCGGACTTGCTGATGACCGCGGTTTTCCTGAAGCGCGCTTAACGAATCGCGCAATTTGCGCAGCTCAGCCTCACTCTTCTGAACTGCGCTCATTCGTTCAGCGCGTTGCGAGGAAATTCCGGCCGCTCTCTTCTCCTCTTCGGCGGCGCGCGCAGTTTGCTCTTTGATTGCGATTTCGCCGTCTCGATTTTCCTGGGCCTGCGACTCCAGTTTGCCCTCGTAATTGGTGATATCCGCGTTGCGTGAAGTAATCAGCTCCACCAACTCAGTGTCCCGGGCGGACATGGGTTGGCGTTGTGCCTCCAAACTTTCGAGACGCTGCCGCGCCGTGGCGATCGCCAATCGTAATTCATTCAACTCTTCGAGCGTTTTCTCTTCCTGGCTGCGCGCGCCTTTTTCATCCTTCTCTGCGTCGCTTTGCGCCGACTCATGTTCCGCAAGCTCGTTCCGAGCGGCATCCAATTCCTCTTCCAGTTCGGTGACGCGTTGATTCGCTGATTCGATTTGCTGTTCGAGCGTCGACTTTTCCGATTTCAGATTGTCGATTTTGCGCTCGGCTTCATTTTCTTCGGCTTGGAGCAGCGAAATCCTGTTAGCTGAGGTGGAATGAGACAGATGGGCGTTTTGATGGTGCGAACGAGCGTCGTCAACCTGTCGAGATGCGGTTTCGACATTCGCTTTCGCTTGATTGCGTTTTTGGAAGACGATCTCTCGCTGGCTTTCGCATTCGGCCATTTCTTTTTCCAGCGCAGCCACTCTCGCTCTGCGCGCGAGCAACGAGTCGGCTTTCACCGTGCTGCTGCCGCCGAAAACGATTCCTTCCGTCGAAATAAATTCGCCATCGAGAGTAGCCATAGCTAGCGTTGGCTCTTCCTTCTTCGCGGCCAGCGCGTCGTCGAATCTCGCAAAAACCACTACGCCGCTGAGCAATTGACGCACGAGCGGCTCGAGCGTTCGAGGCGCGACGACTTTATCAATCGCCCAGGCCAGCGCGCCCTTGGGCAAACTCTTGCGGACCGATTCATGGGATGAAACGCCAAGCTTCGAGGCGAACAGCGCGGCCTGGCCCAGTTTCTTTTTCGTCAGCCGCGAGAGAATTTCTTCGGCGCTCTGCGCATCCTTTAAGATCACCGCGTGTAAGTTTCGTCCGAGCGCTGCTTCGATCGCTGGAATGAATTTTGGATCGACGTCAATTTGAGCGACGAGCGAGCCGATGATCGAGTTGCGAAACCGATCTGGATCATCGAGCCCTTTAAGCACGGCCTGCGAGCCTTGGGCGAGGCCTTCGCCCTCCGCGTTTAGCTGACGCAAAACCTCGAGGGTTGATCGCTTTTCGGCCAGGGTGCGCTCCAGAGCTCCGGCTTCATCATCGGCCTGGGCCAGAAGTTCCTGTTGCCGGCGCAAATTCGTTTCCGCACCAGCCGACTGCGCTCGCAACTCTTCCAGTTTCTTTTGCTCCGCCTCGGTCGATTTGTGGGCCGTGATAATTTCTGCTGCGAGTTTCTCGCGCGCTTTCGTCGCTTCTTTAATCTCCAATGAGATTTGGCGAATTTGCTCTTCAGTTAGTTCACGACGCGCAGTGAGCCCCGCCAATTCGTCTTCAACCTTATCGATACGCGCCTCATATGTGGAGAGTGAGGCCGTTGCATTCTTACGCTCGGCTTCGCGTGCTTCTCGCCGGGCCCGCAATTTGTCGAGCGCTTCCGTGACTTTGGCGAGCTCACTTTGTTTCGATTGGAGGAGATTCTGTGTCTTTTCAATCACCGCGTCGCTTTCGCGAATCTGGGCCGCCTGCTGCTTGCGCTTGGTTTCAGCTTCGGCAATGTCGCGGCGAGCGCGCTCGAGAAGGTCATTCAATTCCTCTTTGCGCTGACGATTGAATTCGATTCGACTCTTGTTTGAGGCGATCTCGCTCTGCATTCTCTGCGCTTCGGCCCGGATATTGGCGATTTCGATGTCAATCTTGTCCAGCGCCTGACGTTCTGCCGCCAGTTCGCTTTCGTCGTGATCAATCCTGGTCCTCGCGGTTTGCTCGGAGCGAGCGATCTTTTCGATTTCGGACCGGCAATGGGCGAGGACGGTCTCGAGCCCGGCGAGCTGCTTCTTGGAATGATACGTTTCAAAGACGCGCAGATCCGCGTGCAACGCCTGATAACGTCGCGCTTTTCCGGCCTGCCGTTGAAGCGAACCGATCTGGCGCTTCACTTCCTTGATCACATCGCCGATGCGAAGAAGATTTGCTTCAGTGGCCTCAAGTTTTCGAAGCGCTTCCTTCTTTTGCGATTTGTATCTCGTGATGCCGGCCGCTTCTTCGAAAACCACGCGACGATCTTCCGGGCGCGAGCTCAGGATCATGTCAATCTTGCCCTGTTCCATCATTGAGTAAGCGGAACGAGCGACACCGGTGTCGGCGAAAAGATTCTGAATGTCTCGCAACCGGCATGGCGTTTTGTTGAGCAAGTATTCGGAATTGCCGTCACGATAAACGCGCCGTGTGACGCGAACGTCGTGCCAATCAACGTTCAATTCTGATGCGCAATCGGTGAATGTCAGTGAAACTTCGGCAAAGCTGAGCGGCTTACGACTGTCGGTGCCGTTAAAAATTACGTCGGCCATTTCGCCGCCGCGAAGCGATTTGGCCGATTGCTCGCCGAGCACCCATTTGATCGCGTCGAGCAAATTCGATTTGCCGCAACCGTTTGGCCCGACGATCGCCGTGACGCCTTCGTGAAAATTGAAGACAGTTTTATCGGCGAACGACTTGAAGCCGAAAAGTTCGAGCGATTGTAAATGCATGCGGGCGGGGCCCAACTCTTAGCCTTATGGGCAATATAGTAGCCTAGGGGTCGAGACAAGCAAAATTACACAATTTGTGGGCTGGCGGTTGGCTTAAAGCCCCACATTTGGTGCTTGCGACGCGGTCCGTTACCGCTTGCCTCAACGCCTGGAATCCGGCACCATCCCGCCCATGCCGGCCGAGGAAACGATCCAACAAGCCGCGCGCGTCGATCACCAGCTCATTCGCGGTATCGGGACCGCCGGATTGACGGCAAACATTGTGAATTCAACGATCGGCGCGGGAATCTTCGTTGTGCCCGCAGCCGTGGCGAAAGGTTTGGGGTCGGCTGCGCCGCTCGCATTTGTTTGTTGTGCGATTGCAATGATTTTGTTTGTCACGTGTTTCGCGATCGCCGGCAGTCGGGTTTCTTTGACCGGCGGACTTTACGCGTACGTCGAGGTTGCCTTTGGTCGCTACGTCGGATTTCTCGCAGCTGTCCTTTACGGCGTCACTGCGATATCCGCCGTCGCCGGTGTCGGAAATGTTCTGGTGGATTCACTTGGCGGACTCGTCCCGTTTTTTAACAACTCAATCGTTCGCATCGGCGTAATGCTTGTGGTTTACCTGTCGCTTGTGATCGTGAACGTCCGAGGCGTTCGTGGCGGTGCAGGAGCCGTCGAAGTTGTAACGGTTACCAAGCTGCTGCCAATTGCGATTTTTCTCGGCGTCGGAGCATTCTTTGTCCATCGAGCAAATCTTACTTGGTCGACGTGGCCGACGAGCCAGCACTTAGGCAACAGCGTCCTGCTGCTTCTGTTCGCGTTCGTGGGAATCGAGGTCGCGCTTATTCCAAGCGGGGAAGTAAAAAATCCTGCGCGCACGGTGCCGCGATCGGCCTATCTCGCTCTCGTTGTGACCACGATCATTTACATTTTGATCCAGCTGGTCGCGCAGGGAACGCTCGGCCCGGACTTGGCAAATCACGACAAGACACCATTGGCTGAAGCTGCCGCTAAATTCTTGGGAGGTAGCGGCCGAACAATCTTAATTATTGGCGCGGCGATTTCCGCATTTGGATTTGTCGCAAGCGACATACTTAGCTCACCGCGAATGTTGTTCGCGGTCGGTCGCGATGGAGTTCTGCCGCAGTGGTTTGCGCGGATCCACCCACGGTATCGATCACCTTATGTCGCCATCGTGGTTTACGCGGCGCTGGCGTTTATCCTGTCCGTTTGCTCAAGCTTCGAGCAACTCGCAGTGCTCTCGAATGTCGCAGTGCTTCTCATGTATCTTCTTTGCTGCGCAGGAGTCTGGCCGTTGCTTCGACAGAAAGTGCCACCGGATCAACACGTTTTTGCGTTTCCAGGAATGCGATTCATTCCGGCTCTTGCAATCGGAGCGATCCTTTGGCTCTTCTGGTTAACTAAACCGTGGGACAAGTTCTGGAAAATCGGTGCGATTCTTGCGGGATTCTCCATCTTGTACTTTTTCCGTCTTCGGTTTCGCCGGAAGGGATAGGCAAACTGCGAAAAAGCGTTTAGTTTTTGGTTATGCGCGACGATTATCTTGCAGATTACTATTCCTTTTTGCGGTTCCCGAGTGTTTCAACCGATGAGAAATATGCGGGCAAAGTTCGCGACTGCGCGCAGTGGCTTTCGCAAAAACTGACGAAGATCGGTTTGGAATCGAAAGTCGTGCCGACCGCAGGCCATCCGATTGTTTGGGCGCGCAATGAACACAAAAAAGATCGTCCGACTGTTTTGCTCTACGGTCATTACGATGTTCAACCGCCGGATCCGCTCGAGCTTTGGGATTCTCCGCCGTTCGAGCCGGTTTTGAAGAACGGTTACGTGTTCGCCCGCGGCGCGACTGATAACAAAGGCCAAATCCTTTCCCACATCATCGGAATTCAGGAGACTCTGCAAAAGAACGGCGACCTGCCGGTGAATATCGACCTTGTGGTCGAAGGCGAAGAAGAAGTCGGCAGCCAAAATCTCGGAAAATTTCTAACCGACAATCGTGAAGCGTTGAAATGCGAAGTCGTACTCGTTTCGGACACCGGAATGATCGCCAAGCAGACGCCGACTCTGAGTTATGGATTGCGTGGTGTCGCCGCGCTCGAAATCAAGGTGACCGGTCCCAAAATGGACTTGCACTCCGGAGTTTTTGGCGGCGCGGTCGCGAATCCAGCCGCAGCGCTAGCGAGAATGCTGGCCACGTTGCACGACAAGAATGGCCACATCGCCGTCGATGGTTTCTATGACGAGGTCGTGGCGTTGCAGGATTGGGAGCGCGAAGCCTGGAGAAAGTTGCCGATCGACGCGGACGCCGAAATGCTCGGCGAAACCGGCGCGCCCGCGCTTTTTGGTGAAGCCGGGTTTAGCACGATCGAGCGAATTTGGGCTCGGCCGACGGCGGAGATTAACGGAATGGGAAGCGGTTATCAGGGGCCGGGAACAAAAACCGTTCTGCCGAGTCACGCGATGGCGAAGCTCACGTTTCGATTGGTTCCGAATCAACAGGCGGACGTGGTGGTCGATACAGTGAAGAGACATCTGCAAAAAAATTTGCCGCCGGGCGTGACCTTGGAAATGACCGCGGGCCACCATGGACCGTGGTATTTGACCGATCCGAACAACAAGTTCGGAAAAGCCGCGCAGCGCGCGCTCAAGAAAGCATTCAACAAAGAAGCAGCGCTCATTCGCGAAGGCGGCAGCATTCCGATCGTCTCCGATTTCCGCAAAATTCTTGGCGTAGAAACATTGTTGCTTGGCCTGGCGCTGCAGGATTGTCGCGCACATTCGCCTAACGAAAATTTTCCGCTGGAGAATTTCGACGTCGGCATCCGGATGAATCAAGCCGTTCTTCAAGAACTGGCCGCGTGAAACGAAAGTTGCGATTCCTCGTTGTGATGGCCTTGACCGTCGCGACGAGTATCGCGTCAGTTTACGGTCAGGAACAAAAAGAAACGCTTGGCGACAAACTGAAGAAACTTTTCGTGCGTCCGACGCCGACCCCAACGCCGACGCCGCGAAAATCGCACAAGCGAAGTTCGCCATCGCCGACCGCGTCCCCGACGGAAACTCCCGTTTCCTCGCTCACTCGTTCGTCCGACGACAACGCCACGCCGATTCCCGCATATGGTGAAACGCCGTTGCCGCGAGTAGAGCCCAGTGCTTCGATCGAAACACTCGCTCCAGTTCAGGCAAAGACGCCCGAAGCGCAATACTTTGAGCCGGTACGGCCGATCAGTCCCGGACCGCGAGGTCGAACTGTCCCGATAACTCGTGCGCCTCAGGTCACAGCTTCGCCGAGCCGAGCGGAGGCTCCGACCCCAAAAGTCACGCAGGAGGAAACCCCCGAGGAAAGGCCAACCCCAAGTCTGCCCCCGGTAACGAGATCGACCGCGTCTCCGGTCGCGGAGAATCCAACGCCCGAAATCTCGATTCCTAGGAAGTCGGACATCGTCGAGTCGAAAGACTATCCGGAAGACGTTCGGAAAATGACCGACCTCGGATTCGATCTAGCGAGACGCGGTCTTAATTATAAGTACGCGTCCGCCGATCCCGCGAACGGCGGATTGGATTGCTCCGGGTTCATCCATTATGTCCTCACGAAATCCGGGGTTAACAACGTGCCCCGCGACGCGCGTGAGCAATACGTGTGGGTGCGCAAAGCCGGAAACTTCCAGGCTGTGCTTGCTCAGAGTGACGACACATTCGAGCTCGATGCTTTGAAACCCGGAGATCTTCTGTTCTGGGCGAACAAGTCCGGAGTGAGCCGTGAACCGGAAATCGTTCAAACGATGATTTACGTCGGCCGGGATAAAACCACGAACCAACGGTTGATGATTGGTGCGAGCGAAGGCGGCACCTACAAAGGTGAGAAGAGGTCCGGCGTCGGAATATTCGATTTCAAACTGGGAGCCGCTGAACAAAAAGAGGACGAGGAAGCAACTTCGGTGTTTGTCGGTTACGGACGCCTTCCCGACTTGTCCGGTAACTAATTGCGTCCGTCGTCGGAGGATTCATTTTCTTCATGATGCTCCGGGGCCGTCGCTGTCGGAGTCGATGTTTTCAACGACGGGCGCGATTTGCTTTGCCAGGCATGTTTCCCAAACGCGATCGCGACCAAAATCGTAACGATCGCGATGACGATCCGCTGTTCGCTTTTCGTCAGTTCGAAAATATTTCGCATCCCGCCTCCGCTAGAGCTATGGCGTGACAAACTTAGCCGCGTATTGAATCGGATCTTTGACGCCTGCTTCGGCGAAACCTTTTCGTCGCAACCGGCAGGAATCGCATTCGCCGCAGGCGCGACCGTCTGGAAACGGATCGTAACAACTATGGGTGAGTGAAAAGTCGAGATTCAACTCGACGGCTTTGCGAACAATGTCCGCCTTCGACATTTTGATCAAAGGCGCGTGGATTTGGAGACGTGCGCCTTCGACGCCTGCTTTGGTCCCAATGTTGGCGAGCGTTTCAAATAAGGCCATAAATTCCGGGCGGCAATCGGGATAACCGCTGTAATCGATCGCGTTCGCTCCTATGAAAATGTGGCCGGCGCCAACGGTCTCCGCCCAGGCCAGCGCATGCGCGAGGAATATCGTATTTCGCGCCGGAACATAAGTAACTGGGATGCCGGTTCCGATTTCCTTGTCCGATCGCGACTTCGGAACATCGACATTGCCGGCGAGCGCGGATCTGCCAAAGATCTGATTGTCGATCTTGGCCACAAGGTGTTTTTTCGCGCCTAGCGATTTCGCGATCTTTCTTGCGCTTTCGAGCTCCCGGCTGTGGCGCTGTCCGTAATCAAATGAGAGCGCGTAGGTTTCGTAATCCTGCGAGCGCGCGATTGCCAGGGTCGTAGCTGAATCAAGCCCACCGCTGAGGAGAACGATAGCGTGCTTCATTAAAGGTGAAATCCGAAATTCGAAACAATCACAAAGTTCAAAATTCGAATTTGGAAAACGTTCCTTTCAGCCCCGCTTCAGAATTAGGTCCTTTTGCATTTCGGAAGTGTTTCGGATTTCGATATTCAGATTTCGAGTTTATCTACCATCACGATCAGGCTGTTTTGACGACGAGGTTTTGTCCGGGTATTCGGCCTGAATACTGAGCGCGATTCCACCGCGCGCGGAAAATTGCGCGGTAATTGTCGCTCCCCGGGGTGAGCATGCTTTCACAAAATCGTCGAGAATGCGATTGGTGACGGCTTCGTTGAACGCCCGCTCGTTGCGGTAGGACGCGAGATAGAACTTGAGCGATTTGCTTTCGACGCAAAGACGGTCCGGGACATAATCGATCTCGATTCTCGCGAAATCCGGCTGGCCTGTGACCGGACACAGACACGTGAAGTCATCCGTTTCGAAATGAATGTGATAATTGCGGCGCGCCGGATTTGGGAACGTTTCGAGGCGCGCTTCCGACGGGGTCGACGGTATTTCCGTTTTGCTCCGGCCGAGCAGCGTCAGGGAAGCGGTCTTGGCCTTTGTTCGCTTCATTGCTTGAACGTTCAACGTGTAACAGTGAACTTTCAAATCCAATGGCTGGAGCGAACAGAGAACGCCCAAGCAAGAAAGACCAGACTCGCGTGATCGACATGATCGCGCACGACCCGAAAACGGATGAGGCAGTTCTGGTGATGAACGAGCCGGGGCCGTGGAACGAGTCTGACGAGCGCCTGTTTCAACTGCAGGAACGGTTCAACACTTACGTGTCATTCCTGCTGGATGGCGAATTTGCCGAGTGGGATCCGAAGCTCGCCCAAAAACGCGCCCGCATTGAAGTTCGATGTGCGCACATGCCGGACGCGCGTGCGATTGATTTGCTTGGCCAGATTCGAGATCAACTGGCGCACCAGGAAATCGATGTGCAGGTGATTGTTGGTAGAGGCGATTGACTTCAATCGCCAATGGCGGTTCGGTGAACCGCCGCTACCTAGTAGTTTAGAAACGCAGCAACCGGCGTGGGAGCGAGTTTCTCGCGGCCGTGCAGGAAATTGAGTTCGATCAGGAACTGTGCCTCCAATAAATCGCCGCCGACCTTTTTTATTAGCGCGGCCGCCGCCGCGGAAGTTCCGCCAGTGGCCAACAAATCGTCTACAAGCACGACTTTTTCGCCGGATTGCATCGCGTCGATGTGCATTTCCATCTCCGCTTCGCCGTATTCCAGCGAGTACTTAGCAATCTCCGTTTTGTAAGGAAGCTTCCCACGCTTTCGAATCGGCACGAACCCAACGCCGAGTTCGTAAGCGACGGCCGAGCCGAACAAAAATCCGCGGGCGTCAATTCCGACGATCTTATCGATCTGTTTGCCGCGGCAACGTTCCAAAAACAGATCGATCGACGCGTGAAAGAGAGTGTTGTCGCTGAGAATGGGCGTGATGTCTTTGAAGACGATTCCTTTTTTCGGAAAATCGGGCACATCTCGCACCCCACCGCGCAGTTTTTCAAGGATGTCAGAATTCACGAACCCGATGCTAGCGGGAGCCAGTTCAGGGTCAACGTCCCGGAATTATTTTTGTGTGAGATGCAACTCTTCTGTTTTGCCGTCGGTCACGAGCCAGTGTTTCCCGTGCATGACATAATGAACTCGGCGCTCATCCGGTGAGACGGCAATTTTTCCCGCCCGAAAGTCATCTCCGAGGATTTTTAGCGATGCGAGTGCTTTTTGGTAAACAGGTAAACGCTCTGCCGGATCGTAAATGACATCCAACGATCCATCATCGGTTCGTTTAGGAACCGGTCTTGCCAAACGAGCAAACCACCCATCGCCGGAGCCGCCCATTCTCGCGAGTTCGACGTAAATCTCGTTGCGCGCTACGCCGATTTCTTGAACGCCGATTTGAGAGGGAGTCAAATTCTCGATTTCCAAAGTGGCAAGCAGCGCGCATCGGTAGGCGGTGACCGAGTAATACGTCTCGTTATCGAAATTTTCCTTCTCGATTTCGCCGTGCCACAAATCTCCATAAGCCGCAAAAAACATCTCGCCGCTGGCGGTGAATACTAAAGACGACGGATAAGGATGGCGTCGCATGCGCACCGGTATCCATCCTTGTGGATCGGCGAACGTGAACAGCGGAGATTCTTCCGAATCGGTAGTTACGAAGACTCTTTGTGCGCAAGTAACCCCACGGATGGAATCCGACGCCGAAAATTCCTTGAATGTGATTTTCCGAATGGTTTTCTGTCCAAGGTCGATTTCCTCCAGCGCCGGTTTGTCGTCGCTGTCGGCAATTGCAAGGATTCGCTGGCCATCGCTTGTGAAAACCGCATCGCCGCCGAGGGAACACGTCGTGCCCAGCACTAATAGGGTGAAAGCGAAAATGGTTACGGGCGCATCCAACTGCTTCTCTTTATTAGATATACGCGGCGAAGAGAAGGTTCTTTCGCAACCCTTCAACTCGCTCTAGAATTGGAATTTCCGGTGGATCGATATCTTCTCATTGTCTCAACGGTCTGTTTCCTGGGGGCGATCGCGCATACGGTCACTGAACTGCGTGCGGGAATTTTTCGGCCGATGCGGTTCAACTTCGTCGCTGTTGGCTTGGGTTTCATCTTCCAGACGGCATTCCTTTCGCTCCGCGGTCACGAGCTCGGTCGCTGCCCAATTACAAACTTGTTCGAGGTAATAATCTTCGTGGCCTGGTCGGTCGCGCTCTTTTATATGGTGGTGGGGCCGGCGTATCGGCTTTCCCTGATGGGCGCGTTCACCGCGCCGGTGGTCGCCTTGCTCCAGCTTACGGCATTGCTCGCACCGATCGATCATCCTCATCGCGCGAAGTTAGCGCCGAATTCGTGGCTGGAATTTCATGCCTCCATTTCGCTGGTCGCATATGGCGCGTTCGCCCTGGCTTGCATTGCGGGCGTGATGTACCTGCTGCAGGAGCGTCAGCTCAAAACTCATCAAATCCATTCGATCTTTTATCATCTCCCGCCGCTGACGGACCTTTTCGCTGCCATTACACGATTGCTCTGGTGGGGATTCGGCTTGTACACGCTCGGCTTGATCAGCGGATTTTTTGTTGGCGAACCGCTGCCGTGGGCGCAGATCGTTTGCGCGATCGGCGTCTGGATTCTTTATGGACTGATTCTTCAGGGATGGTATCTCCACTGGTTTGCGCCCAAGCGCGTCGCCGCGCTTTGCGTCGTCGGTTTCAGCGCAGCGTTGACGCTTCTTTGGGGAATCACTTTCAGCGCCCAAACGCACACGCCATGAATCTTTTTTGCGTTGGACTGAGTCATCATACTGCCGATGTCGAAACGCTCGAGCGCTTTGGCGGGAAGGCGGAGATTGATTGTCTTTTGCGAAGCTCCGGTTGCGCCGAAGCGTTGCTGCTTTCTACCTGCAATCGAGTCGAAGTTTACGGCGCGTCCCAGTCGCGCGTGTCGACACTAGACATCGCTCGCTGTCTCGATCGCAAGCTCGACAGCCACATCTCGCCGGAGTCAGCGCCATTTTATCGATATGAAAATACGCAATGCGTTCGCCATTTGTTTCGAGTGGCGAGCGGCATCGATTCGATGGTCATCGGCGAAACCGAGATTCTTGGGCAGGCGAAGAAGGCTTACGAAGCTGCGCGCGCGAGTGGCGCTGCCGGCCGATACTTGCACCGGTTGTTTCAGCGGGCTTTCGGGGTTGCCAAACATGTTCGCACCCACACCGAGATCACGCGCGGCGCAGTCTCGGTCGGTTCAGTGGCGGTCGATCTCGCTCACAAAATCTTCGGCAACCTCCGTGATTGCAAAGTTCTAGTGCTGGGCGCCGGAGAAACCAGTGAGAAAACGGCTCGCGCGCTGGTTTCGCGGGGCGTGACCGATCTTCGCGTCAGCAATCGTTCAGGGGAGCGCGCCGATAATCTTGCGCACTCAATCGCAGCCCGCGCAGTTCCGTTTCAGAGTTGGTTAAATCAATGTCGAGAAATCGATATTCTGGTCACGTCAACATCGTCCGATTTACCGTTGCTTTCCCGAGGCGAACTCGAACCATTGTTGCACCAACGAATCGACCGGCCGCTTTTCATCATCGACATTGCCGTCCCTCGCAACGTCGACGCGAACGTGAACGCGCTCGACAGCGTTTACCTTTACGATATCGATTCGCTTCAATCGATTGCCGAGCAATCGCTGGCGATGCGTCGAGAGCAGGTTGCTGTTGCCGAGCGAATTATCGCCCAACACGTCGCCAAGTTTGATGAATCAATCGCGCGTGGCCTCAGTCGCGCGCCGCAACAGTTGGAACATCCGTCGGTCGGCGAAAGCTCGCTGCGGCCGTCGGAGATGTAGCGGCGGTCGTCTATGACCGCCGATCCGGCAAAGCGAAGATATTTCGACGCTCATAGAGCGCCGCTACAAATTTAAGATGAAGCGTCCACGCCGGATCAAAATTGTTGTCGGCACTCGGGGAAGCCAGCTCGCGGTAATTCAAACGGAGCAGGTGTTGCAAGCACTCGAGGCCCGTTGGGCCGATCTAAAGTGCGAAATGAAGATCATCAGAACTCGCGGGGATGATAAGAAAACGGCCATTGAGGATATTCGCGCCGGGCGAAAGGGATTGTTTACCGGAGCAATTGAGCGCGAGTTAATCGAAAAGAAGATCGATCTAGCGGTGCACAGCGCGAAAGACTTGCCGAGCTTGTTGGCGCTGGGAACCGAGATCGCAGGGGTCTTGCCGCGGGCGACAGTCTATGACGTGCTGGTGGCGACAAGTCGATGTGACTTGGATTCGCTTCCTGGAGATGGAATTGTGGCGACCGGTAGCGTGCGGCGCCAATATCAACTGCGATGGAAACGGCCGGATCTCGAAATTGTCGATCTCCGCGGCAATGTTCCGACTCGATTACGCAAACTCGGGACCGGTCAGTGGCACGGGATCGTACTTGCCAGCGCCGGGTTACAACGCCTTGGCCTCAATCCGGTCGAGCACGGAATTGATTTCGAAGGCACTAAATTTTCTACCGCGATACTTCCGCGGGAAGTTTTTGTTCCGGCCGGCGGACAGGGCGTGATCGCGATGCAAATTCGATCTGACAACGAACAATTGCGTGAAATGCTCGAAGGGATCAGTGATTTCGACACGCGGTTAAGTTTGCGCGCTGAACGCGAATTTTTGCGATTACTGCACGCCGATTGCAATCAACCGGTTGGCGTCTTGGCAACAGTGGAAGACGGCACAATGAAGATTAATGGGCAAATTTTCGAGCTTGGCGCAACAGTCCCTCGACAAGGTTTTGTTGAAGGCCCGAGCGAGGATGCCGAAAAACTAGCCGGTCAACTACTCAAACAAATCAATGGAGCCTAGGACCGAGACGAAGAAGAACGGCGCTGGAAAAGTGTATCTCGTCGGCGCCGGGCCGGGCGATCTCGGACTGGTTACGCTTCGGGCAAAGGAGTGCATCGAGCAGGCGGACGCGATCGTTTACGATCATCTGGCGAATCCGGAAATGCTCGGCTGGGCTCGTGAGGATGCCGAAGTCATTTATGCCGGCAAGAAAGCGGGCGAGCACGCGCTGAACCAGGAAGAAATCAACAAACTCATCATTGAAAAGGCGAGCGAAGGAAAAAAGGTTGTGCGTCTCAAAGGCGGTGATCCGTTCGTTTTCGGTCGCGGAGCGGAAGAGGCCAAGGCAATTGTTAATGCCGGCATTGCATTTGAGATTGTTCCGGGAATCACCTCGGCAATCGCAGGTCCGGCTTATGCCGGAATTCCGGTCACGCATCGGGCCGACAATTCGCACGTGACATTTTTTACGGGCCACCAAGACCCTTCTAAGTTAGAGAGCGCTATTGATTATGCGGCGCTGGCCAGGTTAGGCGGCACCCAGGTCATGCTGATGGGCGTCGAGAGGATCGGCCAAATCACGCAGGAGATGCTCGCGAAAGGCGTGCGGCCCGACCTCCCGGTGGCGTTGGTGCGCTGGGCGACGACCGGCCGTCAACAAACGCTAGCCGGAACCCTCGAAAACATCGCCTGGCGTGTCGTCGAATCGGGATTCGAAGCGCCGGCAATCGCTGTTTTCGGCGACGTGGTCTTGTTGCGTAAAGATCTAAGTTGGTACGAACACCGTCCGCTCTCCGGAAAACGGATTGTCGTTACTCGGACACGGAAGCAAGCCGGCGCTCTCACCAGCCGATTGCGCGCGCTTGGCGCCGACGTGATCGAATTGCCGACAATCCGGATCGAGCCGCCGACCGACTTGCGCGAATTCGGCGAACTGGTCCAGGACGCGCATACTTACGACTGGATCGTGTTTACGAGTCCAAACGGCGTCGACGCGTTCTTCGAAATGTTTTTCAAACTGTACGACGACGGGCGTGAGATTGGTGGCGCGAAGATCGCCGCGATTGGACCGGCCACGGCCCAGCGCGTCCGAGACTTTCACTTACATGTCGATCTTCAGCCGGAAGAATTTGTGGCGGAGGCCGTGGTAAAGGAGTTTCAAAAGCAGGGCGGGGTGGAAAACTTGCGAATCCTCCTGGCGCGCGCGGAAAAGGCGCGGGACGTGCTACCGAAGGAGTTGTCGAAGCTGGGAGCGATTGTCGATGAAGCATTTGCATATCGGACGGTTCCGGAAACGCGCGATGTTACCGGCGCGCGCCGCCGTTTTTTGGACGAGGGGGCCGATTTGATCACGTTCACGAGCTCATCGACGGTTGAAAATTTTCTCGAACTTGCTCTGCCCTGGCCAAAAGAGATGCGGGTCGCGAGCATCGGCCCGATTACGTCCAAGACTGCGCGAGACAAGGGATTGAAAGTTGACGTCGAACCGCGGCGTCACGATATCGACGGACTAGTCGACGTGATCCTGAAATATTTTGGCTCCGAGAAAACAGAATGACCAAAGCGAGCCATACCGAAGAGGAATTTACAGCAGCGATGCAGCAGCTAAGCGCTGAGGCGGAAAAAACGCTGCCCATATCACCGTTGATCGTCGACGATCCGCAGACTGCGAACGGCGCCGGCCTGGCGGACAGGATTCAGGCCTTGGAGAAATCTCTGCTGAGCCAGTTCGAACGATTTGCGGGCGAGGTCGACAAGCAATTGGCGTCAATTCGCAACACCGAAAGCGTGAATCAGCAGCTGTTCGATTCGCTGCACGCGGAGTTGCTTAAGTACCGCGATAATTTTCTGCACGAATCACTTCAGAAACCGTTCATCCACGATTTGGTTTATCTCTATGATCATCTCAACGGATTGTGTGAACAGCTTTCGACCGCGGCGCAGGAGAAAGGCAAGCGCAGTCGTGTGTCTCAATGGCGCGACAATCTCGAGAACGCCATTCATTCGTTGGTCGAAATCCTTCAACGTTTCGACGTCCGTGAGATTGAAGCCCGGGAACGGGTGGATCGTGCCTGCCACCGCGTGCTTAATTACGAGCCGGCGGATTTTCCCGAAGAGGACGGCGCGATAGTCATGCGAGTGAAGCGCGGGTTCGTCTGGCGCGGCAAGCTGATTCGGCCAGAGGAAGTGATCGCCAAACGCTTCGGCTAAAGCCGGCCGGCGTCCTGGCGATTTGGCCCCGGGGCTTGCGAAAATTCGGCCCATTCTGGGGCACGAAAACTGCACTAGCAATGCTCCTTCTAACCCAAGGCATTTGCCAATTTTGTCATGAGCACACGCAAAGTAGTTGGAATCGATCTCGGCACCACGTTCTCAGCCATCGCCCACATCGATAACTACGGGAAACCTCAAATCATTCCGAACACGGAAACGGAGCGGATTACGCCGTCGGTGATTTTCTTCGACGGCAGCAACGTGATTGTCGGTACCGTGGCCAGGAACAATGCGGTCGCCGAGCCTGAGAAAATTGCCGATTTCGTGAAGAGGGAAATAGGTAAACCGAAGGACCAATTTCACCGCGAATTCAACGCCAAAGTCTATTCCGCCGAAGAACTGTCGGCCGTGATCATCAAGAAACTAATAGCCGATGCGGAAAAGTATCTCGAACAGCGGGTCACCGACGCGGTCATCACTGTTCCTGCTTATTTCAACGATGCGGAGCGCACCGCCACGATCACGGCTGGTCAGCTCGCCGGCTTGAACGTTCTTCAGATTATCAACGAGCCAACTGCCGCCGCGCTTGCCTATGGCCTCGACAAGCTCGATGAGAACCAGACCGTTTTCGTTTTCGACCTCGGCGGCGGCACGTTCGACGTCACTATCATGCGCATCGTCGATCACAAGATCGAGATGATCGCCACTAACGGTGACCATCGCCTTGGCGGAAAAGACTGGGACGATGTAATCGTGAACATGATTGCCGAAGAGTTTGACCGGCTGCATGGCGAAAATCCTTTGCTCGACCTGCACAGCTATCAGGACCTTCACAACCGCGCCTTGTCAGCAAAGATCCAACTCTCCAGCCGTAACAGTACGACGATCGTTTACCATCATGGCGGCAAGAGCGTGAAGCTAACGTTGACCCGCAAGGAATTTGAAAACAGGACCCGGCACCTCGTCGAGAAATGTAAAACCATCTGTGAGATGGTAATGCAGGAAGCGAAGTTGAAGTGGGACAAGATCGACAAGGTACTTTTGGCCGGCGGAATGACGCGCATGCCAATGATCCGCGCAATGATTTCGAGTTTCTCTTCGGTGCCACTCGTTGATCAGTTGAATCCGGACGAAGTGGTGGCGCGAGGCGCGGCCATCCAGGGCATGCTGTCGATGCTAAACGAGGAAGATATTGCCGGTGAAAGAATTATCAGCGACACCGTTCGACAGCAATTTTCGGGGGTCGATGGCGGATTGATCGAAGTTACCGACATCACTTCTCACACGCTTGGCGTCATCCTTTGGGATGAGAAACATCTTCACGAATACGTTTTTCCGATGATTCGCAAAATGACGCCGATTCCGGCAGTCATAAAAAATTCATTCGGAACCGCCGACGCGAACATGCAGCGCGCTGTTGTCAAGATTGTAGAAGGCGAGAGCAGTATCCCGGCGGAATGCACTTCGCTCGGCGTTTGCGACATTCAGCTCCCGCCTTATTTGCCGAAAGGCTCGCCGGTGAGACTCACCTATCAATACAATGCCAATCAGGTGCTGGAGGTTCAGGTCGAAGCTGCGGGCAACAACGCGCAGGTCACGATCGACCGGAACACGGGACTGGATCCGAAGGACATCGATAAAGCAGCTTCTGGCTTGGGCGAGCTCACCTTCAGTTAGGCGATGACGAAGTGCGACATCAGTTTTCCGCTTCCGCTCCCCGATGACCCGCGAAAGTGGCAGGGATGGAATAACTATCGGTCGCCGAATTTTTACGACCGGCTCTGCCTCGATCCCTACGCAAACCCGAGCAACGAGCTGATCGAAGAGCATTGCCGCGAGCTGATGCGCTGGTGGCAGAAAAAATTGCCGCTCAAGAATCAGCCGAGCAATCCGTTGGCCCAGATGCTTTGGTCTGGCTTGGAAGAATCGTCGCGCTTCCTGACCGAAGCGCGCCTGGAACTTCTCGATCCGGAACGCCGCAAATTACTCGACGACCAGCTGGCCGCGCAGCAACACGAAGCAGCCGTGGCTGAACTTCGAAAGTATCTGGAGTTTGTGCTTGGCGGCGGCGTGCTCACCGCGGAGGAAGAAAAGAATTTGATACGATTTGGAACCGAGCGGGCCTTGACCGACCCGGAAATCGTCGCGCTGATCGAAGATGCGCTTCAGGAAAAAGGTGCCAAGCGCGCAGCCCCGCCATCACCGTCAGAGTATTTGGCGGAACTTCCCGTAAAATCCGCCACCGCGAACCCGCTGGATGAATTCTTGCGCATGCTGCGTCTAAGCAACCTCGACAGCATGAGCATGAGCGATGATCAACGCGATACGTTCATCGATATGGCCGAAAACCTCGGACTCGATCCAGGCGAGGCGGAGGACCTCGTCGATCTTTATTTGGAGGAAGAGGACGAGAAAGAGCTCGCAGCGCTGCCGAAGCCGGCTCCCAAGATTGAAGTCAAAGCCACGGCCGCAGCGGCTGTTCAGGAAAAACCTTCGCCTGCGAAGTTCGAATACAACGCCGACTTGGAGCGCGCCCGCTACAACAATTTCACAAACTCGCTCAGCGGAATGATGATCTTTATTCCGTCAGCCGAATTCACAATGGGATGCGAGGACGAAGACGCGACGCCAAGCGAGCGGCCGGTTGCTCATATCACAGTCAGTCGTTTCTATGTATCACGCTATCTGATTAGTAACGCGGACTACGAGCGGTTCGATCGTGCTCACGCATGCAAGCGCGCTCCCGGAGCGGGGGATCAACATCCGGTTGTCTACGTCAGCAGTCTGGATGCGATCAAGTTCTGCAATTGGCTGAGCACGCGCGAGCGTCGCAAGTACCGATTGCCGACTGAAGCCGAGTGGGAATATGCCGCCAAGGGCAGCGATGGCCGGAAATTTCCTTGGGGAAATCAAAACGGCCGCGGCGACCTCGCGAACTTCGCCGACAAGAACACGGTGTTCGCCTGGAGCGATCATGAAATCGATTGTGGCTACGCTGAGAGTTCGCCGGTCGGCGCATTTCCGCTCGGCGCAAGCCCATTTGGAGTCGAAGACATGGCCGGGAATGTCTGGGAATGGTGTCTCGATTATTACGAACCGTATCGTCAGGGACCGAAGATAAATCCGCGAGGACCGACCATCGGCGCCAAGCGTGTTTATCGCGGCGGAAGTTGGAAATCGCGCTTCAGCAGTTTGCGGACGACGGTGCGCGGTTCAAATGTCCCCAGCTTTTCGTGCAACGACCTAGGCTTTCGGATCGTTTGCGAATGCGATTAGCCAATCTCTAGATCTCGAAACTTTGCACCGTATAGGACTTGAACCTATAACCCAGTGATTAAGAGTCATCTTGTTACCTTGAATCAAAATGCTCCATAGTGTTTTCAAGTGTCCCAACCATTGCCGTAAGCGGAGAATTTCCTGCCAAGACGTGAGGCTCTTGGTTGCGATTTGCTTCGGGTAGCGCTTAACTCGATGAACACCGCTTCCTATGAACAAGGAAGCATATGATGAAAGCTATATCGATCCTGTCGATCGGTGCGTTGGCAACGATCATCGCGGGCTGTTTAACCACTAAGAAGAGTGCCTCGGCCATAGGAGAGCGCTATCCGTGGAAGAAAAATATTGTGACAACTGTCTTTTGGATCGGAGAAAGCCCAAGCGGAAACAATCCGGTGCCGAACCGTGTAAGCTCATGGGACAAAAATTGGAGCAGAAGTTATGGCGGATTTGACGATCCCAATCCCGCGCATCGGAGCAATTACATTCCGGTAAAGTTCACGCCTCGACAGAACCCGTTTTACTGCGCCCTGCCATACAACGACAAGGCAGCTACTGGGCACCGGCCGGAAGCGCCCCGCGTCGTTCCGTGGTTCAGGGAAGCGTACCAAGGCCCCGGGGTTTCCACCTGCAAGGATCGATGGGTCGCGATTCGTAAAAGGAATCGAACGGCTTATGCGCAGTGGGAAGACGCAGGACCTTTCCGCACCGATCACTGGCAATATGTTTTTGGCAACCAACGGCCGAAGCCCAACTTGAACAAAGGCGCCGGTCTCGATGTCTCTCCCGCCGTGCGTGACTATCTCGGATTAAACGAAACGGATGTAACCGACTGGCGGTTCGTCGAGTTTAGCGAAGTATCGCGCGGGCCGTGGTCGACGCTTGGAGAAAACAACACATTTGTGATTAGCGATCGCAAAACAGGCAGGGAATTGGCCGAGGGGTCAAAGCCCGCTGAAGGCGGTGCAGTTGTGCGATAAGCTTCGCACATCGACCCTGCTGCCCTGTAACTTTGCAGTCGTGATTCCTTGCCTTCGGGGCGACAAGTTGTGCAGGAGTTTAGACGCGACCCCATTTTTTTCTCCCATTCTGATAACCACAGATTTGCCACCGCCGAGATGAGTTGTTGATGCGCGGGATGCAGCGCATATTGGCAACGTTTGTGAAGGATTCTGTCGTCAGAGGATGCCTGCTGCTGCTTCTCTATGAACGTCGAAGCGAGGGTTCCATTCCGTTTGGCCACGCTGAGCAGGCGGTCCCGCCGCCAGCAGGTATAAATCGCCGTGACTGGCTGCGCGCCGTGGCCCAGCTTGCAGAGTATCGCCTCATCGACTGGACGCCTCTTGAAGATCAGAGCGGGATGGGCCTGTTGTCCGGTTTTGCTAAGATAAACGACCTGGGAGTCAAAGTGCTCGAACGTGGCGTCGCGCCCCCGATCCGGATCTCTATCGATGAGAGTCGACGAACCAGCGCTCCTCGGCAGCAACAAGCGCCGATCGGAACGAGCACTCCGCAGCAGCAGGTGATTACAGAGGCACTGGAGAAAGTGATCATCGCGATCAACCAAGCCGATGTGTCGGAGCAGGAGAAAAATGAAGCGAAATCTTTGTTGCGAAAACTCCTGGGTAGCAAAGCAGCGGCCAGTGTATTAGGCGCTGACGCGCAGTCCCTCGCCGCGAGGTATTTCGAGGGATAGAGCTTTGGCGTAGCAAGGGGGATTCAGCGCGCGTTATTCACACGAGGGGGCGGTTATGGAATCCTATCGTTCTCGAAGCTGGAGCCTCCGCACATCTGTCACGTCGCCAAATGTGCGCGCTCGAAGGTCGCGCAATCTATTGATGGTTTCCACGAGCCGTCGCCAGCGCGGTTTCGTGTAAGGTTGCGTTCGTCTATGTTGCGCGAGGTAAAGCGCGCTGTTTTGGGTAATCGTTGGTTCTAACATTTGGGGTATCCCCTTTCTTCACTGCGGCGGGAATCTAAGGCCGCGAACGCTGGTTCCCTAATTGTATTCTTCCTCGGCTCCCATCGGCGGACACTGCAACGATGCTGAGGCACTCCCCTTCGCCCTTGGCGCGACTTTCTCGTGATCGGGCGAAAAGGGCATTGGGCCGTCCTCCCCGGTCTCGGGCATTTGACTCACACGAAGCTTGGGATCATAGTTGCTGTTGAAGGTGGGTGCACCATAGCGAAGTTCCACTATCGCCTGCTCACCATTGACGACGACCCTCTTTGCAGAGACGTGTTGAAGAGTTCACTCTCCACGAAGGGTTATGAGGTCTGCATCGCAAAGGACGGTTTTGCGGCATTGGCCCAAATGCACGGAGCGCTGCCCGACCTGATTGTTAGTGACCTGAAGATGCCGAACATGTCAGGGTTCGAGTTTCTATCGATCGCACGCAGGCGATTCCCTCAAATCCCAACCATTGCCGTAAGCGGAGAATTTCACCCTCCTGTCGAACCGCTTGGCGTGCTCGCAGATGCCTTCCTTGCCAAACCGTTCAGGTTCGAGGAACTGGAGGCAAAGATTGCGGACTTGCTGCGTGCCGCTCCACCGCGACCAGCAATCAAGCGGGACAAAGCGCCGGTGTGGGTCCCCCGCAATGGAGAGTATTACGTAATCACGTGCACTGATTGCCTGCGTTCCTTCTCTATCCCAGCAGAGAAAAGTATTCGAGTCCTTCGCGAGCTTCGGACGCTGGAGTGCATTTTCTGCGATGCGCAGGTTCAATTCATCGTCGAAGAAAGGCCAGAAGCAGCGGGGCTTCCGATGATCAAGAACGCTAGCGCAGCATAGAGGTTTACCCTCCCCCTTCTGCGCGGTTCCCATTTTGCCCTTTGTCGCCTAAGCGATCTCGCTATCCGTCTAAAACGCTACGCGGTGTGATGCTGCCTTGGATTCCCTGCCACCCTGCTGCCCCAGTAAAAGGCTTTCGGGCGACAGGCGGCGCGACTAAATACTCCGAACGCAACCCTGCTTTCTGCAACACCCAACCGTGATTCCTGATTCTGCGCAAAAGGCTGCGGGTTGCAGGGTCGAACCAGTCATATGGATAAACCGACCGCTATTCACATTGATTACAACTCACATCTGTCCTCGCGAGCCACGCTGCTCGATGGCGAGAAACCGCTGAGTCCGTATTGATCGCGGCTTAAAATACCAACATTTTTCCCATGCCAACTGTTTGGAGCAGTGACATTTTCTTCACGTTGACTACAACTCGCAAGAACGTTCGCAATCACACGGCTGGCCGCGCCGCACAATGCCTCGACCATTTGCCTCTTCTATCGCATTCATTATCGACGTTGGCGCGCTCATCCGGTTCTTTTTTGGTTCAGAATGAGAGCCATCGATCTTTCCTATGGAGCGCCGCTTAAACATTCTATCAGTAGACGATGAGCCTTCGGTCGGATTAAGCCTTTCGTTCGCGCTCGATAGCTCCAACCGAAAGGTTGCAAACGCGCTCAATTGGCGTGGAGGCATGGGCTAAAATCGACGAGCATTCCGAGCCCTTCGATGTTGTTATCATCGACGATAAGATGCCCGGAATGTCGGGGCTGGATTTTGTTCGAGGGCTGTGTGCGTGGGATTTTGGTGGTGGGTGTACCGTGGACAACTTCAACTATCGCGTGCTCATCGTAGATGACGAGCCTCTTAACCGAGAGCTGCTGCAAAGTTCGCTTTCCGCAGGTGGTTTTGAGATCGACGTCGCAAAAGACGGCTTTGCGGCATTGGCTTACCTGCGCGGAGCGCTGCCAGACCTGATTGTGAATGAGCTGAAGATGCCTAACCTGTCAGGCTTCGAGCTTCTATCGATCGTGCGCAGGCGATTCGCTCAAATCCCAACCATCGTCGTAAGCGGAGAATTCCACCCTCCGGGGGCCCAACCGCTCGGTGTGCTCGCGGATGCCTTCTTTGCCAAACCGTTCAATTTGGAGGAATTGCAGGCAAAGGTTGCGGACTTGCTGCGTCAGGCTCCACCGCGACCAGCAATCAAGCGGGACAAAGCGCCGGTCTGGGTGCCACGCCATGGAGAGTACTACGTAATCACCTGCACCGATTGTCTCCGTTCCTTTTCTATACCAGCAGAGAAAAGTGTCCGACGCCTTCGCGAGCTTCGGACGCTGGAGTGCATTTTCTGTTGTGCGCAAGTTCGGTTCACCGTCGAAGAAACACCAGAGGCAGCGGGGCTTCCGATGATCAAGAACGCTAGCGCAGCATGAGGGTGTAACCCCTGTCGCCCTTCGACGCGGATTCCCATTCGGTCCTACCGCCAAGCTGTCTCGCTACCCGACTACCAAGCCACCGAGCTTTCGAGAAGCGGGAGTGCAAGCCCAAAGCCGAGTACCTGTTTTACGAACTCGATGACCAGCATTTTAGCGCACTGAATAATTTTGGGGCCGGGCCGTTTGGCTGGCGGGCCGATGTTAACGGCCATAATATCCGGGCTGGCTTGAACTATAAGTTCTAAACTTCTCGCTCCCGTCGTTTTGCTCCGTTCAGAACCATTCTAGGCGGACTTTTTCTGGAGTAGTACTTTCGCCTATAATCAGCTTGACTGAGCCCGACATTTTTTGAGACACAGGCCGCATGAAACTACGATTTTGCCTAACCACAATCGGCTCGTTTTTTTTGGCCGTGGCGTCCATCACACTCGCCGGACCCGAAGCGCTGCCCAGCGGAAAAGAAATGAAAGAAGTCGCTCCGGCGCCCGCGCCAGCGTGCGACTACACCTGGACCGGATTCTATATCGGTCTGAATGTTGGCTATGGCTGGGGGGATGCCGACACCCGCTTTGAGCCTCTTCCTGATGCACCTACCTTTTTCCTTCTTGATCCGCAAAGGCACAACGCGGACCCGGACGGAGTGATTGGCGGTGGACAGATCGGGTTTAACTACCAATGGAAATGGCTGGTCCTTGGTGCTGAAGCCGATTTCCAAGGCTCAGATATGGAAGGAACCAAAACCGTTAGTCCCATTATTCCGTTTTTAACCGGCTCACCCGCAAGCGATAGCTTCCTATCCACCCGCGAACGGACCGATTGGTTTGGAACCTTTCGCGGCAGAGTCGGATTCGCCCCGTGGTGCCGGGTGCTCGTTTATGCTACCGGCGGACTTGCTTACGGTAACGGTCATTACTCGGCCGATACCATTTGGGATTTTCCACCTCCTAGCCCCCAACCTGATGTCTTGACTCATCGCGCCTCCTTCGATCGGACCAACGTCGGTTGGACAGTTGGTGGCGGTCTGGAGTACGCCCTTACCCATCATTGGAGCGTCAAGGTTGAATATTTGTATTATGACTTCGGCGATCACGGCGCGACTGGTCTCGAGTTATTCAATGGCGCCCCGTCTCCCCCGTTCGCGGTTCACTACAACTGGGAAACAACCGCCAATATCGTCAGGGGCGGTGTGAACTTTAAATTCTAGTCAGCCATATACATCGCAATAGTTTCCTCTACTGGGTTCGATTTAGTTCGGCCTTGGTGGATTGACGTTACGGCTCCGGTTTACTAGCCTCGGTGTCGTGGTTTCTTGCCTGGCTCGGATTGTTACCACTTTCGCGCTTTGCGGCGCGATCGGTTTGCAAGTGGATTGCAGTGCAATCGGTCGCTTGGACAACGATGGTAATTAGTTACTCGAAGAATGCCTCATTGTGCCGGGCGATCTCGCAGACTTTCGACGGCGCTCATCCCGACAACCCGGTGTTCCAATGGTCTCGGGCAATCGGGGTTTGCAGCAGATCAGTTCCGCCGCTGTCCGAAGTGCAAACGTATTTTCAAGACGTAGCTTTGCGTTTTGTACGGAGAGATCAGCGAAAGCGCTCTAGCCCATCCCATGTCGAGCGGACGGGCTCGCGCGTCCTTGGATCAATCAGACCGACCTCTTCCAATGTGTGGTTCATGCGTCCAAAGTTACAGGGGCCGCACGTGATCACCATGTTTTCCAAATCGTTATTCCCGCTTTTGGCGTGGGGCAGCAGGTGGTCGTATTGCACCCACATTGCTTGGAAAGCGGCGTGTTGCTCAACGTTCCTTCGTCCCCATTGCAGTGCATGTGGATAAATCCTTTTAATTCGCTCACGAACTTCCGTTCGGATCACAGGTATTCCGCAGAATCGGCAATGATAGCCATCTCGGTGAAGTAAGTCGCGCTTAACATTTGCGGTCGGCATCCGCACCTTTGCGCGTTGCACATTCGATAGGTTGGGCGGCTTGTCCGAAACACCCCGGCATCCCAGATAGGGGCTGCTGCCCCATAGGGATTCTGTCCACTCTCTGATCGCTGGCATGTCGGCTAGACGTATTAAATTTTCAGCCAACTCGGATCGCCCGATAAGATGAGCCGATACTGCCGCATCCAAGTAGCGTGCAGCGTCAGCGATCTCAGGAATCGGCTCTCGAAGGCAGGGGCGACTTGTTTTTGACCAGAAAACTTTTCTCACACGTCAATATAGATAGAGGTGCACGAGTTCCAATGGTCTCCGGCAACCGGGGCGTTCTTGCACCCCTAATGCCCTGCACCTTTGGATTCGTTAGGCGGATTTACTTTATGGCCCAAAAGGCGTCGGCGGAATTGAAAAGAGCATGAACGATGATCGCTGGCAGAAGGCTGCCGCTACGTCGCCTCAATTCACCCGCAACGAAGCCGAGTATGATCGCGCCTGCGGCCACAACCGCGCCCACTTCCAAGTGAATGATTCCAAATAGCACGGCGGTAAATGCGACGGCACCCGATAGCGAACCACCGAACACAGAGAAGGTAATCATCCATCGCCGCTCCAGCATGGATTGAATTAGGCCGCGGAAAATGATCTCCTCTTGGATAGAAGAACCGATAATGAAATAAAGCACTATCATCCACGGCGCGAAGCGAGAAACGTCAAATGGGGGTTTCGACGGAAATAAGTGACCCAAAAAAGTAACGCCGAGTCCGAGAGCAAGCCCAAACACAGTCGCGACCGCCAGATAGCGTGATTGTGGAATGCGGAACCCGAACTCCGCAATACCAGCCGGGCGACGAATTAGTAGGAGCATCAGGATTAATGCGACCAACAAAGTCATCGCGATGATAAGAGGTATTGCTATACCAATGCGCGGCCGAACAAGTGCTGTTGTCGCAAAAGCAGGAAGATAGACGATCACAAACAGCCCGATGCCGAGACACATTGCTTTTAGCACAGGAAACTTCATTGATTGATCTGACGGGTTAAGAGCGTTTGCCTCACGGATTATGCCGACAATTTCGACGGTTATCCAGTTGCACCACGGAACCCGTTAGGCAAGACAATCCCGCGGCAATGATTCAGTGCGTAGGGCCGACATTCTCGTTACCCGATGCGTTTTTGGTAAAATTTTTCTTTGACCTCTAATCAGAACGCGACGGCCTTCCGCGCGCGGGCCTATGGAGGGGTAGGAGTCCGTCTCCGCTTTCGACAGCATTCTCGTGCGCGCGCAGGCGCATGACGGCAAAGCCGTTGCGTGCGGAATTTCGTCGAGGGACTCGATCGGTCATATTTGCAAAGGCGTTAAACGGCCTCTTTTTTGGGCTTTCAGGACAGCTTTCGGACAGGCGATTAGCCTATGAAATTGGCTCAAAATTCTTGTCCCGACTGCGGACAGCCGCTTTTGACTGCTGTCCCGTTGTCATTGGACAAGTTTTTCCCTCGACAATTTGTCCCGGGCACGTGACGCCGGGATGCCGGGACAGCTTGGGACAAGTGGGCTTCGGACTGCGTTATTGCCCTTCAAAAACACCTCGGTTACCGTTGATATGCGGCCAAGAAGTGGCCAAGCAGATAAGTTAATGAGAGGATAGACTCATGTAGTTATAAGTGTAACTTATTGTGTATAAGCCATTTGAATTAAGTGCACCGTGCTGGAATCGAACCAGCAACCGAGTGATTAAGAGTCACTTGCTCTGCCAATTGAGCTAACGGTGCAAAAAATTGCGGACTGACTGAAGGGGTCAGAAATTACTCATGCTCCTTCCTTCCTCAACCATGGAATTTGTTTCGGGAAGAATTTCGTGATGTTGACGTCAATTTGATGCAGGTGAATCACCAACTCTGCGGGAGTTCTTCGTCAGAAAGTATCTCGACAACGCGTGTCCCATCGAGCACGTCTTCATCACGACGGAAGCCCGCATGTTCATTGACGATTTCCCCGCCGATGACCGCGGCAATCTTTCCCGAGCGAGTGCGATGGAGGAGCATCCGACGCATGATCGACATCGAACCAGATCGATATCTATTGCGGTATGGCGAATAGCGGCGCGAAGATTGAAGACTACGCCTTTTTGAGCGACACCCAGACTGGCGCGCTGGTCAGTCGTGATGGTTGTGTCGACTGGCTCTGTTTTCCGCGTTTCGATTCAGGAGCGTGCTTCGCGTCTTTGTTAGGCAAGGCCGAAAACGGGCACTGGAGATTTTTCCCGCGCGAAAAGATTGCAACGACGCGGCGACGATATCGCGGCAACACACTGATTCTGGAGACCGAAATCGAAACCGCGAGTGGCGTCGTGCGATTCGTCGATTTCATGCCACCGCGCGGAAGGAACCCGGACCTTATCCGAATCGTCGAAGGCTTGCGTGGCGAGGTCGCGTTGCAAATGGAACTCATCATTCGCTTCGACTATGGCCACGTCGTGCCATGGGTGCGCCAAGAACACGGCGGACTGGAGGCGATTGCAGGCCCGGATGGGTTGATTTTGCGGACACCGATCCAAACGCACGGCAAAGATCTGACTACGGTCGCCGAATTCACTGTCAAAAAGGGCGAGCGCGTTCCATTCGTTCTCACCTGGTTTGAATCGCATCAGGAACCGCCGAAACCGGTGACGGCCGATCATGCATTGCGCGATACCGAGCAGTTTTGGACGGGCTGGTCCCAGCAATGTCATCCAAAAACTGCGTGGGATGACGTGGTGGTACGCTCGTTGGTCGTTCTCAAGGGATTAACGTACGCGCCAACCGGTGGCTTGGTCGCCGCGCTGACGACTTCGCTTCCCGAAAAAATCGGTGGCGTGCGAAACTGGGACTATCGCTATTGCTGGCTCCGCGATGCGACGTTCACGTTGATCGCGTTCATGAACGCAGGGTACAAAGACGAGGCCGCTCAATGGCGCGAGTGGCTGCTTCGCGCGATCGCCGGATCACCCTCGCAGATGCAAATCATGTACGGCGTGCACGGCGAACGGCGTCTGAAGGAATTTGAAGTCCCGTGGCTGGATGGCTACGAAAATTCCAAACCTGTCCGAATCGGTAACGCCGCTTCGGAGCAGTTTCAGATCGACGTTTTCGGCGAGGTCCTGGCTGCGATGTATCGAGCTCAAGTCGCGGGGATTCAAAACGATGAATCAGACTGGGCCTTGCAGGAGGGCTTGATGAAATTTCTGGAATCCAACTGGCAAAAGGCTGATCACGGGATTTGGGAAATCCGTGGTGAGCCAAGGCATTTCACCCACTCAAAAATGATGGCGTGGCTCGCTTTTGATCAGGCGATCAAGCTGGCCAAGGCGTGCAATTGCGGGGTCGGCGTAAACCTGGGTCGCTGGCAAAAGGTCCGCGACCAGATTCATGGCGAAGTTTGCGAAACCGGCTACAACGCCACGAAGAAGAGCTTCACGCAATATTATGGAGGCGAAACTTTGGACGCGAGTTTGTTGATGATGCCGTTAGTCGGTTTCTTGCCGGCCAGGGATCCGCGGGTTATCGGCACTGTTGAGGCAATTCAACGCGAGCTGGTTGAGGATGGTTTCGTTCTCCGCTATCGGCCGGAGCGAGAGAATGTCGATGGATTGCCCGGCCGTGAGGGCGTTTTTATCCCGTGTTCTTTCTGGCTGGCCGACTGTTTGCACCTGATCGGCCGTAAAAAAGAGGCGCGAGAATTATTCGAGCGGTTACTCAAAGTGGGAAACGATCTCGGTTTACTCTCCGAGGAATACAATCCAGGCTCGAAACGGCTGCTCGGGAATTTTCCGCAGGCGTTTTCGCACGTGGCGCTGGTTAATGCAGCGCTGCTGCTGAGCGATCAACATCCAGTGATCCGCGGTTAGTCTAAACGAACTCTGAGCGAGCCGGTGGCGCGAGAGTCTTGGTGGTTTTTCGGGCCGGCAAATTTGGATCGAGAAAGCCGAGGGCATGCAGTGGCTTGATTACGCGCACACCGGCAATCCGTTGCTGTTCCAGGATCTGGTCCCGCAACGCCTGCATTCTCGTCCAATGAACTTTGGGACGGAAATGATGTTCGGCGTGATAGCCGTTAAAAAACCAGATCCAATTGTAGAGCTTGTCGTAACTGCTCACGCCCTATGCCATGGGTTCGTCCGGATTGCCGCCGTAATGACGATAGTACCCGTTGAGATAGGAAAGGCAGTGACCGAAATACCAGAACGGAAGAAGAAAACAGATGTAGGGCCAGTTGAGAATTCCGAGAATGACGAAGTTGGAAACGAAAAGCGTCAATTCCGTCACTCCCCAAAAAGCCTCGCGCCGACTTTTCCGTTTCAACTCGCGGTAAGCGGTCTTCGGGTCTTCCCGGAAAAAGCTGAGGAACGTGTAACTCAGCGCGGATTCGGCCTCGCCATCGTGTCCATGTTTGTAGATCGAGATCCAATCGATCATGTCTCCGCTTTCGTCGGGCCGATCTGCGTTGCCCTTGTGGTGTTGCATGTGAATGCACTCGTAAAAAACCTGGCTGAAACCCACGGTCACCGATTCAAGAATGCTGAATAGCCGGTTGAGGAGGGGAGACCGGAAATAGGGATTATGAATGAAGTTGTGCGAGATGCCGTTGATGTTCCATGAAATGCTCACCGAATAGGTAAAGCCGAGGGCGAGCATCACCCACAGCGGCACGTACGGGAAAAGGCAGAACATTCCGAAGAAGTAGGCGCAGTGAAGAAGCGCCGCGGCAACCGGAATAATGTCCCAGCGGGTGTAGGCTAGAATCCTCGAATCGGTTTGTAACCGTTCTGAGGCGACGTCTCTCGATCTTTGAACCACGGCTGCTGGGATCGGCTCAACTTCCGTAATCATTCGGATCGAATACACCAAAAACGCTTCGGCGTTTGTTGTCAACGCCTGACGGCGAACGCCCTGCGTTTTAGCGTCTTTGCTCCGGGAAAAATTACGCCTGAGTGTGGCGCGCGTAATGACGATTAACCCGCTTCGGCAAAAGACGTTTCCGGCCACGCTGGCGGCGGCGCGCAAGAGTAGCGCGTCCGCCTTTCGTTCGCATGCGGGCACGAAAGCCGTGCTGGCGTTTGCGAGTTCGCTTTGAAGGTTGATACGTGCGTTTCATAAGGCCGAAATTTTGTCTCGACGCGAATTGAGAGCGGCTACCTTAGGATGGCATGAGGGATTGTCAATGCAGCCCGGGCGCGCGACGTTGATTCGAATCACCAGTTGCAAGCGGGTTCAATATCTGGAATAAGCAATGCAAAGCACAACAACGGTGAGCGAGAAAGTCGTCATTGAGCCGGCTACCGAGGCTGATTTGGACGAGTTGTCCGAGATGCTCGGAGAACTCTTCTCGCAGGAGAGCGATTTTCGCCCGGACAAGGAGAAACAGCTGCGCGGTTTGCGACTGATCTTTGAACAACCCAGCCGGGGACGCGTTTTCGTGCTGCGCCAGGACGGTATGATCGTCGGTATGATCAACCTGCTTTTCACCATCAGCACGGCCGAGGGCGGGTTCGTGGTCTTGCTCGAAGATCTAGTCGTCCACAAAGAGTACCAGGGCCACAGCTACGGCGCGATGCTCCTTAGGCATGCAATCGAATTCGCCCGCGAGAAAAATTTTCTCCGCATCACGCTTCTGACAGATCGCCCTGAAAACAAAGCCCAGGAATTCTTCCGGCGACACGGGTTTCATGAGTCCTCGATGATCCCTATGCGGCTCCTGATCACGCCCGAGAAGGACCAGTCGCAGGGCAACCTGTAACGATAAGCCTTGTTCCGGCCGCATTCCCCCAGACCTTGAATAATTATTCGCGATGAAAGGCATTATTCCATTGTTTCGTGTTGCCGGGATACAGGTCTACCTGCACTTCACCTGGTTCATCGTCGCGGCTTTGGAAATTTTTCGGTTTGCGCATCGCTATCACAATCCGGTTTGGGCAGTGGCGGAATATCTGACGCTTTTCTTGATCGTCTTACTCCACGAGTTCGGACACGCCTTCGCCTGTCGACAAACTGGCGGCCAGGCGAATCAGATCGCCCTTTGGCCGCTTGGCGGTGTGGCGTTTGTAAAACCTCCGCCGCGTCCCGGCGCCTATCTTTGGAGCATCGCAGCGGGTCCGCTCGTCAATGCCGCGCTGTTTCCGGTATTTACGACACCTATTTTTGCAGCAATCCAATTGCATTGGCGAGCTACCGCACCGGACCTTTCTCACTTCGTGCTCAGCATTGCTCTTATCAACGGTTTCCTTTTGTTCTTCAACCTGCTCCCAATTTACCCTTTGGATGGTGGCCAGCTTGTGCGCGGCTTGCTTTGGTTAAAACTGGGACCGATTCGAAGTCTAAAAATTAGCAGCTTTATTGGATTCATCGGTGCGGGGTTGTTTGCGATTTGGGCGTTCTCCGCTCATTCCATTTGGCTGGGCATTTTGGCGGTTTTCGTTTTTGGGCAGGCACAGGTCGGCTGGCGGGCTGCTCAAAATATGGCGCTCGAATCGGAAGAGGCCGCCCGTCGCGACGCGGCAATCTCTCCGCAGCCCATTGCTGATCAGAAATCTTGACGGGGGGACGAAAAACTAGCGAAAAATGCGGTGCACCGCTCGCCGCAAACGGTTCCAACCCGCACTGACCGGGTTTGCGGGCTGCGCCCGTCGAAGGTGGCGAGCTTGTTCGTCCTCTTTGACCACTAAAACCAGCAGCAGTTGGCCATTGCCAACCTGCGGTCCCTTAATCACGAGCGGGCTGCTTTTGCTAAGATTCGCGTCCGTCTCGAGGAGGACGTCTTTCTCTTTGTAAAGTTTGAGGTTCAAATTGTAACCGGCATCGTTCTCGCCGCGCGCATCGCAGTGCAGGGAAAAGTATTTGCTTGAGGCGAGCCAGTCTTCTTCCCCGGTCCTCAATGTTTTGTTCGACTGGCCGATGACCTCGAACTGGTTGTAGCCAAACAAGTCCTTCAGCGTTTGCTCGAATTTGGTCAGCTCCGGTGGAATCGACGCGGGCTGCGGAACATTCTCGGCAATCACGAGTCCGCTCCAAACCGCGTGGGCCGCGTCAGCCGACACTACGCCCACTGCCAACATCACCACCGCGGCGATAAGCAGGAGCCTCAGCATTTGGGTGAATCTATTTCGCTGCGTAGTCGGCTGGGAGCGTTTGCAATCCCTCGGTCCACAGCACCGTTACCTTGTTATCGTTCTTAAGTTCGAAAATCGAGATAGTCGCGTTCGGATTGACCACCGGGTCGACGCGCGAGTTCAGGATCTGGGTGAGATACTCAGATCGCTCACCGGGCTGATGCTGGCGCATGATGGCCACAGCGCAAATTACGAACAAAGCGAGGGCAGTTGCCCCGGACCAAACCAATCGCGGAATTGTCCACCAGGTCGATCTTATCCCACCGCTATTCGACCGATCGTCGCTTTCGCGCGCGATGCGTCCGCGAAGTTGGTGACTGAAGAATTCCTCGTTGCTCAGGGCCTCGGCTCCGAGTTCCTTCTTCAAGAACGCACCGAGCTTGTGCGCGTCGTGCTTCTCGACCTCGGCCGCCGCCAAATCAGGCAGCGACGATTCAAACTCAATCAGTTCCCTGCCGCTCAATTGGCCATCGAGCCAGGCAGTCCATTTTTCTTCAAACGTTTTCATACACGTCTCTCAGCGTATTCTGCAATTTCTTGCGGGCATAAAACAGACGCGACATCACGGTCCCGATGGAGCAACCAAGGCTCTCAGCGATCTCGTGATATTGCATCTCTTCAATTTCTTTCATCAAAATTACGGCGCGATGTTCCGGCGAAAGCTGCGCGATCGCCTTGTCGATCCGGGCCCTGATTTCGCTTCGCTCCATTCGCTGGTGCGGAAGCGGATCCGCTTTTGGCACCGTCTTCGAGGCGGGTTCGATTTCTTTGAGCTGAATCGAATCGTCGAACTCCGCTCCGCCGGCTTTGATTTGCCGTTTTCGGAGCCAGTCGATCGTCACGTTCATCACGATGCGATAAATCCAGGTGTAAAACGACGACTTGCCGCGAAAACGTCCGATCGACTTCCAGGCTTTGACAAAGCTGTCCTGCGCCAGATCCCAGGCGTCCTGCTCGTTATGGACCATGTTGTAAATCATAGCGAAAACTCTGGTCCGGTAACGGGTCACCAGCTGGTCGAATGCCTCGGAATCACCGGCCTGGCATCGTTTGACCAGGTCCAGTTCCGACACATCGGCTTGGGCCGGAGTCGTTTCCGTTTGCATATTTGGACGGAACTGGCGCCTATTTCATTCAACTCCGGTGACCTTCGGAGCCGAAGCGGCGTCGCCATTCGCCGCGGTATTCGCCCATCAGGGTGATAATGCCATCGCGCACCTGAAAAAGTCGTTGCTGGAGAATAGAATACTGCCTGGCGGCTATCAGCTTCTCGGACAACAACTTAGCCGCCGAATCCAGTGAGATCGTGATCGCTTTCAACGCGCGTTTCAGGTACGCGATCGTCATTCCGAGCTCGTCAACATCGTCATCGCTCAGGGCCGCGGCGAGCTTCGCGCTGGCCAACGCGGCGTGCGTCGCAAGCTTGATTGCCACCGGCTCATTTTGGAGGGCGGCATTTTGATCGAACAACTTGTCGATCCAAACTGTTAACGCGAAGGCCGCACGATAAAGGACGTGGTCCTCAAAGGTTTCGCCAGGTTTGTCGGCTTCCGCGACGGTTTCGTCTTCTTGCGATCGCCAATCTTCGTCGAGCAGGGCGTCAACTTCGGCGCTCCAATCATCGGCCCCGGCCCCGGATGTGCGGGTCCAGCCCATCTCGCGCGCGATGATTTCGTCCCGGTTCGGATCATCGATATACTTCTCCAGCAGCTCCATGTATTTCTCGGTCCGCTGGTCCTGCTGCTGAAGGAATCGCTCCCAATCGTACTCGTCCCAGATCCCGTCCCGTTCCCGATCGAAGTCGGACATGTTGGTACTAAAAGCCAGCTTGGCGCGGCGCGCAAAAGATTTCCCGGGATTTACGAAGATGTAGATTGCAGTTCCCGTTTGGTTTGCAGACGCAACTGCCCGCAGGCGGCATCGATGTCGTGTCCCTTCTCCCGCCGAAGCGTTGCGGCAACGCCGGCCTGGCGAACAATGGAAAGAAAATGTTCCTGTTGTTCTGATGAGGGTCGCGACCATGGAAGTCCTTGGACGGTGTTGTAGGGGATTAAGTTTATCTTTGCTCCGAGCCGGCGCGCTATCCAGCCCAGACGCCGCGCTTGATCGGGCGAATCATTGACGTTCTCGATTAAAATGTATTCAAACGTCAGGCGTTGTTTCTTGTGCTTGGCGTAATAATCGCAGGCCCCAAGCAGTGTTTCCAGATTGTAACGGCGATTGATGGGCATGATCTGATTGCGCACCTCGTCCGTTGCCCCGTGCAATGAAATGGCGAGGCGGATTTGAAGCCGCTCGTCGGCCAGTTTCCGGATCTGCGGCGCCAAACCGCTCGTGGATACGGTGATATGCCGCGCGCCGATCCCGAGTCCCCATGGTGCGTTGATGATCTGGATCGCTCGCATCACGTTGTCGAGGTTCGCCAGTGGCTCGCCCATTCCCATGAACACAATGTTGTCGATCTTCTCGCCCGTTTCGCGCTCGATCGCGATGATTTGGTCGACAATTTCGTTCGGTTGCAGGTTTCGAGAGAAACCCTCGAGACCGCTCGCGCAAAATTTGCAGCCATAGGCGCATCCCACTTGCGTCGAAACGCAAATGGTTCGCCGGTCGGACCGTGATCCATAAAGCGCCGGCGAAGCCGGGATCAAAACGGTTTCGATCAAGCTTTCGTCGCTCAGACGAAACAGAAACTTACGCGTCGTGTCACGTGACCCGAGTACGCGGACGACGTCGATCCTGGTAAAGGCAAACTTTTCGCCGAGCCGTGCGCGCAACTCGTGCGGAAGGTCGGTCATTTCCTCGAACGTTTGGGCGCGTTTTTGATAAAGCCACTCGGCGATCTGCCGGGCCCGATAGCGTGGCTCGCCGAGTTCGTCGACGGCCTTTTCCAGCTCATTGAATTGAACCCACTTGATGTCTGTCTTTGCGGCCCGGCTCACTTCGGAAGTTACGAGTGCACGGCCTGGCCAGCAATGGCGAGGGCGGTGTGATTTTTGTGGAGAAACTTTACGGACTGATTAGGTTTTCGCCTCGTTGATGAAACACATCTTGATCTTAGCTTTCTACGTTGCTGCCGTCTGCGCGCTTAGTAGTTGTGCAACTGACGATACAACTGCTTCTTCAAGCGGGGAAAGGGTGCCCGGTGAAGTAAAAAGCACGGAAGAAAGCCGGCTTCAACCCGGTGCGGGGGCCGGTCCAAACGCGAGCGTGAAATGGTGATTCGCCGATTCGGCTGATCATTGAATTGCGGCGATGGCAAAACCGCAGACGCCGCTCACATTAGCTTGGGAAGCTGCGCGCGCGAACGCGAAGCCGGCGCTTATCATTCAAGCAGTAATGCTCGCCCTGGCGATTACTTACTACACGAACTCCGCAACCGCCGATGCGCTTCGCGATTACGCTGATTTCAAGCGCGCGCATGGATTGCCATTCGTCGTCCTGGCGTCAGTTGCGGCAGGGGCGCTAATTCCGGAACTATTTTTGATTCTGTTTTTCCAACGCGGCCGCCCGCACCTGCGAAATCTGCGAAATCTCGCCTTCACGATCCCGGTTTGGGGATTTGATGGCTCACTCGTCGATCTTCTTTATCGAGCGGAGGCGCATTGGCTCGGTGATGTCGCCACGTTGCCGGTCGTGTTTGGGAAAATCTTGATCGACCAATTCGGCTACAACGTTCTCTTCGCCGCGCCATTCGGCGTTCTGACCTATGAATGGAAGAACAGCGGCATTTCGGTTCAACCGGTGCGTGATCTTTTCACCTGGCGTCATTATCGGGATAAAATCATTCCCACGTTGCTGGCGACCTGGGCCGTCTGGATTCCGTTGATGGCGATTATTTACTCGCTTCCACTCGTGCTCCAATTTCCGCTGTTCGCGCTGGCCCTTTCATTTTGGGTACTCCTCCTTACCTATATGACGAACCGGTTCGCCGGCAAAATTGAAGCCGACGCGCCGATTGCACTGGCGACGGTGAAATTGTAGGGCAGGCGCATCGCCTGCCGGTTCCAAGGATGGCAAGCGGAGCGCTTGCCCTACAACGCAGATTTCGCGTTCAGAAAATGCTCCAACGCTTCCCGAACACCCGCACCATGATTGCGCACGGCGACGTAGCCGCCGGCATTGCACACGGCCGTTTTTACCTCATCGATTGCATTCGCCGGACAAGCAGGCATTGCTGCGACATCGCCATTCAACATTGAGATGTCGTTATGATGATCGCCCGCCGCGAAAATGTTCTCGCGCGGCACGTCGATCAATCGCGCAAGCTCGGCCAGCGCAGCGCCCTTGTGATAGTCGGCGTGACAGAACCTCAGGTAAATCGTGTTGCGCTGATAATTTAACTTCGATCCGGGATCACGCGCCTGCTCGATAAAATCGACAATACGGTCCATTTCCTCTTCGCTTTCGGCGCGCAGACCTTCGAGCCCTTCGGTGTGATACAGCAACTGGGCTTTCGTTTTCTGGGTCACAAAATCGACAACTTCGGTCAGGACCGATTGAGAGGAGGAAAACAACTCAGCGTGATCGCGCGCGCAACGCTCGTTCCAATCTCCGAACGGTTCCCATTTGTCGCCGTTTGTGCCCGCACGAAACACTTCGCGCTCAGTGGTGAGGATAAAGTCAGGGCGAATCGGAAATTCGAAATCGGTGAGGCCCGACTCGAGCAAATCGACCGAGCGCCCGGTATTGATTGCCCAAACCGCGCCCGCTTTTTGCAACTCGCGGATCAGCTCCATGCATTTGCGGTCCAACATGGGTTCAGTCGCGCGCGAAACCATCGTCCCGTCGAAATCAATGCTAAGAAGTTTGATTCGGTCTGAGTTCAAGCACTCAACTTAGGAATTGATTTGGCAAACGCAACGCAGGAAGTTGTAGAGGCCCCTCGCCGCGGCGAGCGCCCCAACAACTTATCATAATGAAATCGGCCTACGAACTGGCGATGGAGCGATTGGCCAAAGATCAGCCGACGGTCACCCTGACCGACGATCAGAAGAAGCAACTCGCTGAAATCGATTCCCAATTCAAAGCGCGCATCGCCGAGAAAGAACTTTTCCTTAAAGGCGAAATCGCCAAGGCGCAGTCGGGTGGGAAATTCGACGAAATCGAATCTCTGGAAAAACAGCTGCGATTGGAAATCAGCCGTTTGCAGGAAGATTGCGAAACGAAGAAAGAAAAACTGCGCGCGAGCTTTGTAAAATAGGGAACGCGATCTCCGAGCGCGTTGTTAAACATTAGGCGGCGAAGCCGCCATTTGATCCGCCATCGCCCGCGGACCGGCCGATTTACCTTGGCCGCCGCGTTTCGGCAAATCGGGATCCAAAAAGCCGAGCATGTGGGCACGTTTGATTGTGCGGACGCCTTCCTGTTTCTGCAGGTCGGCGATGCTTTGGCGAAACCCCTCCATTTTCGTCCAATGCACTTTGGGACGGAAATGGTGTTCGGCGTGGTAGCCGTTGTAGAAGAACAGCCAGTTGTAGATTTTTCCGTAACTGCTTACGCCCCAGGCGATCGGTTTGTCGGGATTGGCGCCGTAATGCCGATAGTAGCCGTTCAAATAACTGAAGCAGTGCCCGAGATACCAGAAGGGCAGGAAATAAAAGATCACGAAGCGCCAGTTGAAGATGAACATCGTGAGCAACGTGACCGCGAATGCAGCGAGTTCGAGATTTCCCCAGAGCACGTCGTTGTTGTTGCGTTTGCGCAGTTCCTTTCGGATCGCGCCAACATCGTCACGGAAGAAACTTTTAAACACATAACCCCAGGGGCTTTCGGCTTCACCGTCGTGGCCATGCCGGTAGATCGACAACCAATCAATCGTGTCTCCGCTTTCATCCTGCCGGTCCGAGTTGCCTTTGTGATGCTGCATGTGGACCGCGTCGTACAGCGTTTGCGAGAAACAGCAGGCGACCGACTGGGTGATTCCAAACGCGCGATTGAGGAATTTCGAACGGAAAAACGGATTGTGAATGAAGTTGTGACCGACGCCGTTGATGTTGGCGTTCACCATCAACGAATAAGAAAAGCCGAGGACCAGCATCACCCAGAGCGGCGCGTGCGGATACAAAAAGAACAGCCCGATAAAGTAGGCGAGGTGAAACAGGCCGGCCGCGGCAGGCAGCACGTCCCAACGCGTGTGCGCGAAGATGCGCGAGTTGGTTGTCGGTCGATCGATGCGTATGACGTCGGTGTTCACGGAGGTTGGTACCAATCGCGGAAGAGTCGGTTTCCCGCAAGTTTTGAGCATTGCCAATGGCGAGCGTGCACTGCAATTTAACGCCTCATGTTTGCTCTTCAGCCGGAGATGAAAGTTTTTAGCGGCAGTGCCAACCGGAATTTGGCCGAACAAATCTGCAAATACATCGGTAACCCGCTCGGGAAGGCGACGATCAGCTCGTTCCCTGACGGCGAGACCTACGTGATGATCGAGGAGAACGTCCGTGGCCGGGACGTTTTCCTAATCCAGCCCACGTGCCCGCCAACCAACGAGCATTTGATGGAGCTCCTCATTATGGTCGACGCCGCTCGCCGGGCCAGCGCCGATCGGATAACGGCCGTGATTCCGTTTTTTGGATACGCCCGGCAGGACCGCAAAGATAAGCCGCGGGTGCCGATCACGGCCAAGCTGATCGCGAATCTGCTGTATGCAGCCGGGGTGAACCGAGTCCTGACAATGGACCTGCACGCCCAGCAGGTGCAGGGGTTCTTCGACATCCCGGTCGACCACCTCTATTCGTTGCCTGTACTAATTAAGTACCTTCGTAAGAAGCTTAAGGGCAAAACGGTTGTGGTTTCGCCAGATATTGGGGGCCTAAAAATGGCCTCCGCCTATGCGGGGGCTTTGCGGGCCAACCTGGCGATCGTGGCCAAGGAGCGGAAAAGTGCCACTGAAACCGAGGCTTTGTACCTGATCGGCGAGGTCAAAGATCACGATGTCCTGCTGGTAGACGACCTGACCGAGACGGCCGGAACCCTGACCTCGGCCGCCGAAATTTTGAAGAAAAACGGGGCCAAAAAGATCTATGCCGGGGTCTCCCACGCGGTGCTGGTGGACGTGGCCATTGCCCGGTTGCAAAAGTCCGAAATTGAGGAATTAATAACGACCAACAGCACGCCGGTGCGCAAGGTGGAAGGATTTAAAGTCACCGTGCTCAGCGTCGCCGAGCTTCTCGGGGAGGGGATGAAACGAATCCACAATGACGAGTCCGTGTCGTCGCTGTTCAAGATCGACAACTAACGACCATGGCCAAGCAAGTTAAATTGAAAGCAGAACCGCGGAACGCGACCGGACGCGCGGCTGCGCGCAAATTGAAAGCGCGCGGAATCGTGCCGGCCGTGATTTACGGCGGCAAACAAAAATCTCAGGCGCTGCAGGTCCTGGAACGCGACATCAATGCGATGCTGAGCCACGCGTCGGGTGAAAACATTTTGGTCGAACTGGAGATCGCGGGTGAGAAGTCGAACCGCACCGCACTTTTACAGGAAGTTCAACATTCTCCCGTTAGGGGCGACGTCGTTCACGTCGACTTCCATGCGATCTCGATGGACGAGAAAATCGAGGCGAGCGTGCCACTGGAGCCGTTCGGCGTTGCTACCGGTGTGAAGAACTTCGGCGGGTTGCTCGAGCAAAACCTGCGCACGCTCACGATCGAATGTTTGCCACGCGATTTACCAGACAAGATTACGGTGGACGTCTCGGCTCTTAACATTGGCGACGCGATTCACGTTCGCGACATCAAGCTGCCGGAAGGCGTCGTTATGAAAGTGCAGCCGGATCTGACTGCGTTTTCAGTGGTCGCGCCTTTGGCCGAAGAAGAGCCGGTCACTCCGGAGGCCGAAGCTGCGGCTGCCGCTGGTCCGGAAGTCATTACCGCCAAGAAAGAAGAAGGCGAAGCCGCCCCGGCTGCGGGAGCGAAAGGCGCCGCCACGCCCGCTGCCAAAGGTGGCGCTGCGGCTCCGGCTCCAAAAGAGAAAGAGCAGAAGAAGTAGGTGGAACGCGTTGTCCCCAACGCGTTGGTACAAATGGCGGCAAAGCCGCATTTCTTTTAGCATCGGTGCGAGCCGCACTGGCATTATCGTAGAAGCCGATCCACCATGCCTATTCGCGTCGTCGCTGGCCTTGGAAATCCGGGCGCGGAATACGCCCGCACACGTCACAACATTGGTTTCATGATCGTCGATCTTCTCGCGCATCAGGCCGGTTTGGTCTGGGAGAAATCAAGCAAATGGGATGCGGCCACCGCAAAGTTTGGCAACGCTCTCTTGGTGAAGCCTGCCAGTTACATGAATCGCAGCGGTCACCCGCTTCACGCGATCGCGCAGTTCTTCAAAATCACACCGCAGGAAATGCTGATCGTGCTCGATGATTTTTCGCTGCCGCTGGGCCGGCTGCGGATTCGGCACAGCGGGGGACCGGGCGGCCATAATGGCTTGGAATCTATTATTGTGCAGTTTGGAACCGAGGACATTCCGCGGCTGCGGGTCGGAATCGGCGCCGCGCCGGCCGAAGGCTCGACCGATTACGTTCTGAGCAATTTTTTCGAGGAAGAAAAACCGCTGGTGAGGTCAACGATCGAACGCTCCACCGAGGCGGTGAAATGCGCGATTGACAAAGGCGTCCTTTCCGCGATGAACACTTTCAACAAAATCGAAGAAGAAAAACCATGAAGAACCGTTATGAAGCCCTGCTGATCCTTAATGCGCAGGGGAAAGAAGAGAGCGTCCACGACATCGTCGATCGCCTCGAGTCCGAGTTCAAAAAAGAGGGCGCGGAAATTGAGCAGGTCCAGAAAATGGACAAGCGGCCGTTTTCCTACGTCGCCGGCCCACTCGATGCCGGATTTTACGTGAACTTTGTTTTCCACGCCGAGCCGGACCTGGTCACAAAGCTGAAATCGAAGTTCAAACTCGATCCGGAAGTGTACCGTCAGCATTACCAGCGGCTGCGCGAGAAGACAGAAAAGAAAGAGCGCACGGAAAAGCCGGCGAAAAAGTTGGCGCACTCCAAGTAATTCGGATAGACCTGGCGCATGGCCAGTTTCAATAAAGTTATTCTCCTCGGAAACCTGACGCGCGATCCCGAAGTGCGTTATACCCCCAAAGGCAGCGCCGTGTGCGACCTCGGCATTGCCGTCAATCGTCAATACACGCTGGACAGCGGCGAGAAACGTGAAGAAGTCACCTTCGTCGACGTTGTCCTGTGGTCGCGGCTCGCTGAAATCGCCGGCGAATATTTGAAGAAAGGCCGGCCGATTTTCATCGAAGGCCGCCTTCAACTCGACACGTGGGACGACAAGCAAAGCGGACAAAAGCGAAGCAAGCTCCGTGTGATCGGCGAAACGATGCAACTTCTCGGTCGTCCGCCGGGTACAGGCGGCGGCAGTGAAGGTGGCGAAGAGGGAAGAGCCTCTCGCGGAAAGACGACCCCGCCACCGACGAAACCCCCTGCTGGCGGCGAGCCGGACGACGACGAAATCCCGTTTTAGGGTCTCGCGTGGTGGTCCCCCGAGGCGTTGTAGCGGTGCTTGTTCTCAAGCACCGAATTAAATAGACAGGCGCTTGAGACAAGCGCCTCTACAACATGAATCCCACCGAAGCTTGCATCGCGCTGAACATGCTCCCGACCATGGGGCCGGTGCGACTGCGCAAGTTGCTCCAGGTTTTCGAAAAGCCTGAACGAATCTTAACCGCCAAACGTGATGAGCTTCGAAAAGTCGAAGGCGTCGGCAAGGAAGTTGTCGATCAAATTTCGAACTGGGAGTCGATCGTCGATCTTCCGGAGGAGCTGAAGCGAATCAAAGACTTTGGCGCAACGGTAATCACCCAGGCGTCGTCATCTTACCCAAAACCACTGCGAGAAATCCACGCACCACCGATCGTCCTCTACGTTTGGGGTGAAATTCAGGAACGCGATCAGCACGCAATCGGCATTATCGGGGCCCGTCGCACCACCCATTACGGCAGTGAATCGGCAAAGAAGCTCGCCTATCAACTCGCCTACGCGGGCTTGACCGTCATCAGCGGTCTCGCGCGTGGAATCGATACCGCCGCGCACCAGGGCGCGCTCGCGGCAAAAGGTCGGACGATTGCCGTAATCGGCTCGGGATTAACAAAGTTATATCCGCCCGAAAACAACGCGCTCGCCGAAAAAATTCGCAACGGAAATGGCGCAATCGTGTCTGAGTTCTCAATGGAAATCGAACCTGACCGTCAAACCTTTCCCATGCGAAACCGAATCATTTCGGGTTGGAGCCATGGAATCCTTGTGGTCGAAGCGGGCGCGAATAGCGGGGCGTTGATCACCGCTTCGCAGGCGCTCGAGCAAGGTCGCGCGGTCTACGCGGTGCCGGGTCATATTAACGCGCCGAGCGCGATCGGATCGAACCGATTGATCCAGCAAGGCGCCAAGCTGGTGATGGATGCGAACGACATCCTTGATGATCTGCAAATTCTCGTGCCGGAGGCGAAACCGGCGCCCGGAGCGGCCGTTCGACCTCTACCGGATTTAACGGAAGAAGAGCGTCGCGTTTACGATGCGATAGAGGCAAGCGAAACGCCGATCGACCGGATCGCCACCGAATGCGATTTGCCAAGTTCGACAGTCTCTTCTATTCTCCTCGCCCTTGAGCTGAAGCGGCTGGTGAAGCAGTTGCCCGGAAAATATTTCGTGAAACTTGCCTAGCCTCGTCCGCTACCTGCTCTTCCCCCCGTTTGTAAGGCGTTGATTTTCAAATGTCTAAATCCCTGATCATCGCGGAAAAACCCAGCGTAGCGAACGATATTGCCCGCGCTCTGGGCGGCTTCCACAAGGAGACCGACCATTTCGAGAGCAACCAATACGTGATCTCTTCGGCGCTCGGGCATTTGGTCGAATTGGCCCTTCCAACCGAACTGGATGTGAAACGCGGGAAGTGGAGTTTCGCGAACCTGCCGATCATCCCGGAAGAATTTCATTTGAAGCCGATCGAGAAGACGAAAGCGCGCTTCAACATGCTGAAAAAGTTGATGAAGCGTGACGATGTCGATCTTCTTATCAACGCGTGTGACGCTGGCCGCGAAGGCGAATTGATTTTCCGTTATTTGGTCAAGCTCGCCGGCGTGAAAAAGCCCGTCCGCCGCTTGTGGCTGCAGTCGATGACGGCCGACTCCATTCGCGACGCGTTCAATCATTTGCGGTCGGAGGAGGAAATGGTCCCGCTCTCAAAGGCGGCGGTGTGTCGTTCGGAAAGCGACTGGCTTGTGGGAATCAACGGAACGCGGGCGATGACTGCCTTCAACAATCGCACCGGCGGTTTTCAACTGACGCCGGTTGGCCGCGTCCAGACTCCGACGCTGGCGATCCTGGCCGAGCGGGAGGACAAGATTCATCAGTTCAAAGCGCGCTCTTATTATGAGGTGTTCGGCGATTTCGAGGTCAAAGCCGGCGCCTATCGCGGTCGCTGGTTCCGCGAAGACTTTGCCAAAGACGGTGACGAAGACGCGCGCGCCGAGCGGATCTGGGACCAGACGCAGGCCGACGAGATCAAAAAACGCTGTTTGGGCAAAACTGGTGTCGCCACCGAAGAGAAGAAGCCGACAACGCAGGCGCCTCCGTTGCTCTACGACCTGACCAGTTTGCAGCGCGATGCGAACAACCGCGGATTCAGCGCCAAGCGCACCTTGCAAATTGCGCAGCAACTTTACGAGCGTTTCAAGGTCATCACTTATCCGCGAACCGACTCGCGTTATTTGCCGGAGGATTACATCCCGACGGTCAAGGCAACGTTAAGCAAGATTGAAAATCCGCATGCGCGGACAGTTCTCGATAATCAGTGGGTCAAACAATCGAAGCGGATTTTCAACAACGCCAAGATTTCCGACCATTTCGCAATCATTCCGACCGGGACCGTGCCGCACGGGCTGGATGACGTTCAGCAGAAAATCTACGACATGATCGTGCGACGGTTCATCAGCGGCTTTTTCCCGGCGGCGCAGTTTGAAGTCACGACGCGAATCACCCGCGTCGACAAAGATGCATTCAAGACGGACGGCAAAATAATCAAGGATCCGGGCTGGCTCGCGGTTTATGGGCGCGAAGCGGCAGCGGAGCAAGACGAAGAATCGCTCGTCGCGATTACGCCGAACGAGCCGGCCAAAGTTCTCGATATCGAAGTCACGAACAATGAAACCAAACCGCCGGCGCGATTTACCGAAGCGACGCTGCTGTCCGCGATGGAAGGCGCCGGCAAACTCGTAGAAGATGAGGAGCTCCGCGAAGCGATGCGCGAGAAAGGTCTCGGCACACCGGCAACGCGCTCAGCGATCATCGAAGGTTTGATTCATGACGGCTACGTTCATCGCCAGGGCCGCGAATTGATCGCTACCGCCAAAGGCCTCGCCTTAATCACGCTTTTGCGCGGCATCGGCGCGGATGAGCTCACGTCGCCTGAAATGACCGGCGAGTGGGAATCGAAGCTTAAGCGTATGGAAAAGGGCGCAATGAAGCGAAACGACTTCATGTTCCACATTCGAAAGTTCACCCGCGAAGTGGTTGAGAGGGCAAAAAACTTTAAGGGGGACAGTGTCAGCGGCAATTTTGAGCCGCTCGATGCGAAATGCCCAAAATGCGGTGGTGGTCCGTTCGATGAAACGTATCGCACGTTCACCTGCCGCTCCTGCGGACTCATTCTTTGGAAAACGATGGCCGGCCGTTTGTTCGAGCGATCGGAATTGGAAAAACTTTTAACCGAGAAGCGCGTCGGACCGTTGGAGGGATTCCGCAGCAAGATCGGCCGCAAATTCAACGCGATCGTGAAGCTCACCGACGAATTCAAGCCGGAGTTCGATTTTGGCGAGAATGGCCATGATCAGCCGATTGCGATCGACACGGCGAAGCACGAATCGCTCGGACTCTGTCCGATTTGCCAGAAAGGCCAGATCTACGTGCTGGATCGCGCTTACGCGTGCGAAAACGCGGTTTCGAAGGAGAAGACCTGCACGTTCCGGGTGAGCAAAACCATTTTGCAACGCGAAATCCCGAAGGAGCAGGTGCAAAAACTGATCACGACTGGAAAAACTGATCTGCTGCCGAAGTTTATTTCCAAAAAAGGCCGCCCGTTCTCCGCGCATTTAAAATTAGAGAACGGCAAGGTCGGTTTCGAATTCGCCGCAAGAAAGCCGAAGAAAGCCGCGCCGCGAAAAGCTGTCGCCGCTTAGGTGCGGCTTTAGACCCGACAACAATTCCAAGCGTTAAAGAGGTTTGACGCCACAACGCGTGGTGTGGTAATTACGCTTCCAACACTATGCGTTGCCCCAAGTGCGGCTCGCGTGATGATAAAGTTATCGACTCCCGCCAGTCTCGCGATAGCTCGAGTATTCGTCGCCGCCGTGAATGCCTGAAATGCGGATACCGATTTACGACTTACGAAGAAATCGAGCGGTCCGACCTTCGCGTGATCAAGCGCGACCGAACCCATGAACCGTTCGATCGACGCAAGCTCGCGGGCAGCATCGCTAAGGCTTTTGAAAAACGTTCCACCAGTTTGTTGACGCTCGAACAGCTTGTCGATGAAATCGTCCACGATCTCGAAACCAGCGGCCGCGAAGTTCAATCGACCGCGATCGGCGCCAAGGTTCTGGAGAAATTACGCGGGATCGATGAAGTGGCCTATCTGCGTTACGCGTCGGTTCATCGGCGGTTCGATGATGTCGATCAATTTGTGGATGCCATTCAGGCCTTGGGCAGACAACCGAAGCCGGATTCGAAACAGCGGGAACTTTTCCCGCCCGATCAAGTGAACCATGGTCGCGTTTAAAGAAGAATTTCCATACCTGCGCTGCGAGTCCGGTCAGCTCTTCGAGTTCGATCGCGATTGGCTGCATGCGGCCATCCATCGCGCTGCGGACAAGGCCGGGTACCCGAGCTGGTGGCTGACTGAACACGTGACCGAGAGCATTGCGTTTTATCTCCGTTTGCGGAACGACGAGAGCGTGGTCGCCTTCGCCCAGCTTCAGGAAACCGTGCAATACGTTTTGAAGGCGATCGGATACAAGGAAATCATTCCCTACTTTAGGCCCGCGCCGCCGCCGATTTCAGTTTCGCTTATTGACATCGCCTATGCGGCCAGCAGCGGCTACGAGTTGGCGTTTTTTGATCTCCTGGAAAAACGCCTCACCGCGCTCATTGAAACCGGAGTCGATAATTTGCAGCTCTGTTCGCTACAGCCATGCGTGAAACACCTTCGCTGCACCAGAATGTGGACGCGTGCATGCGATTCTTTACGAGAAGAAATTGTCTGCTTCATTCGAGAACGGCTAACATCGACAACCTGCGAGCGGTTGAAGTGCTCGCTGAAGTGATCGGTTCATCCCGCAAACCATGACGATTTTCGAGAAAATCATCGCCCGCGAGATTCCGGCAAAAATCATCTGGGAAGATGACGACGCGATTGCGTTTCATGACGTGAATCCACAAGCGCCCGTGCACGTATTGATCGTGCCCAAGAAGGTGATCCCGCGTTTAGGTGCGGCTACCGAAGCCGACCGCGCTCTGCTTGGCAAGTTGATGGGCGTGGCCGGCGAGCTGGCCAAGAAGCTCGAGATCGACAAGACCGGTTATCGACTTGTCCTGAATAGCGGTCCGGACGCCGGCGAAAGCGTTCCGCATTTGCACGTCCATTTGTTAGGCAAACGCGCCTTGGCCTGGCCACCAGGTTAGCTCCAACCGTAGCGGCCGTTTGTTCGCCTTCTACTGAAATGAAAACTGCGCCTGCTCCGGTCCGGTCAATTACGCTGGACGAAATCAAAGACGCGCGGCAGCGAATCGCGAAAACAATTCTTCGCACGCCACTCATTCGCCTGGAACTTGGGCCGGGGTTTCCTGATATCCGATTGAAGCTGGAAAATCTTCAGCCGATCAACGCTTACAAATTGCGCGGGGCTGCAAACGCAGTGGCCATGCTTTCGGAAGAAGAACGTAAACGTGGGGTCTGGACGGTCAGCGCCGGTAACGCGGGGCAGGGAGTCGCCTACGCCGCAAAACAAGCTGGTGTTCCGTGCGCGGTGGTAGCGATTGAAACAGCGCCGAAGGCAAAGCTCGAGCGAATGCGCGCTCTCGGCGCGAAGTTGGTTCTGGTGCCCTACGACGTCGCGTGGAAAACGTGCGACGACCGTGCGTATCCCGGCGTTGAAGGCACGTTCGTTCATCCGTTTGATGACGATAATTTCATTGCTGGCCACGGCACGATGGGCCTCGAGATTCTGGAGGACGCGCCCGAGACCAAGGCGATTATCACGGCGATCGGCGGCGGCGGATTAGTCACTGGAGTTGCGAGCGCAATCAAAGCGTTGAAGCCGGAAATCAAAATGTTTGGCGCTGAACCCGAAACCGCCGCGCCGGCAGCGTTATCGTTCGAGAAAGGCTCGCCGCAAGTTTTCAAGAATTGGAAAGCGTCTTTCGTCGACGGTGCGGGCGGTCAAAGCATGTTCCCGCGAATGTGGGAGCGAATGAAACCCGTGGTGGACGATTATATCGTAGTAACGCTCGAAGAAACAAAGAAAGCCATGCGTTTGATGGCTGATAAAGCGCGCGTTATTTCGGAAGGCGCTGGCGCGCTGGCCCTGGCCGCAGCCTTGACCGGCAAAGCCGGCAAAGGCCCGATCGTGGCCGTCGTTTCAGGCGGCAACATCGATCTCGCGAAGTTTTCCGAGTTAATCGCCAGTGATTAATTTCCGAAGCCCGTCAGCCACGCCGTAGTCCCGCAGCCGCGGGACGAAGGCGGGCGAACTGATCGCGTGATCAGTTTCAATGTGAGTGAATCATCTCGCGGCAGCCGGCCACGTTGCACATAAGTAGAACAACGAGCACGCCAAAGAGGATCGCGGTTCGCAGCGTGGTCTTGGAACGAAAATAAAAAAAGCCGTGGACGATGTAGACAACATAAAGGCCAATGAAGACGCCCCAACCGCCGTCATTGGCGAGATGTCTGTCAAAGACCGCGATCAAGCCGAGCGGAAACATGTAAGCCAGCGGCCACATGCCGGGCGCGGTCAATAGCAGCGCGATGATCCAGGCCGCGACATAGGCGATGATTTTGTAAAGCAGTCGAATCTGACCCGATTTCTGACCGGCATCCGTGTCGTTCATCACTCTTTGACCGCAATCGGCGTCCCGACCGGCGCGTTGTCGTAAAACTTAACCGCCATCCCCTCGGGCACGCGGATGCAACCATGCGACGCCGCGTAGGGCGGACAATATCCCTGATGCATCGCGTATCCGCCGTTGAAATGCATGCAATACGGCATCCTCGCCGGATCGAAATGCGCCCCCTTCGGTTTAGGATCTTTGCGAACGTCAATATTCGAAACGACGACGTTTCCCCCGCTGTCCACGTAGTCCCCGAATTCACTCGAGTAGTGGTTTTTGTCCTTCGAGACGACGGAATAATGGCCCGGAGGAGTCCCAAATCCCTTCTTGCCGGTGGAAACGGTGGACTCCCCGACCAAACGTTTCCCTTTGTAGAAGTATGCCTTTTGTTCCGTAATATTAACAACGATCCGCGGGTCGCCATGAGCACCGAAGTCCTCCCACCAGCCCGGCATTGGCGTTGGTGTCGGCATGATCGCCGCCAGCGGTTTTTGCAGCTGTTGCTGCATGTCCTCACAACTGCAGAACAACAGCGCGACAACTCCCGATAATGCGAACTGAGTTAACCCGCGGTGTTTCATAAAGCTGCGAATATTAACGCGCAGTCGGTTAGGCGGCGCAATTCCAAACGTTGAAAATAGAGCCATGCGACGCTCTCCGCCAGTCCGCCTGTTGACGGTGTGCATCTACGGAAATACGGTCGTTTCATGGCCACTCTTACAAAAAAACCGCCGACTCCTCAGAAACGCGCCACGTCGGCGGTTCAGCCGGCGATTAATCTCGGAAGTTGGATCGAGAAAAACCGAGAGAAATTCAAACCCCCGGTCAGCAACCGTTACCTTTACGACGGACGCGATTTTTTTGTCATGGTCATTAAGGGCCCGAACGCGCGGAACGATTTTCATAAGGTGGACTCCGAGGAGTACTTTTATCAGCTCAAAGGCGACATCAAAGTCCGCATCCGCGAGGGCGACAAGATCGTCGATCATTTGGTCCGGGAAGGGGAGACTTTCTTCATTCCGCCAAATGTTCCGCACGCCCCGGTGCGCCCGCCTGACACGATGGGTTTGGTCGTCGAGAGACGGCGGCCCCCCGGTGAACATGAGCACGTCATTTTCTACTGCGACAATTGCGGGGCCCTGGTTGAAGACATCGACTTCGATTGCGCCGATATCGTCGACCACTTTAGCCAGGCGATGAAAGATTTTTGGACCGACGACACACGTCGCACTTGCAAAAAGTGTGGTCATAAAGTTCCGCAACCCGAACCGGTGAGGCCATTTAAGAAGTGATCAGTGACAAGTGATCAGTTCAAGAAATACCGCGCTTGGCATTCTGGTCACTGATCACGCAACACTGGTCACCTCTTCGTGAAGATCGATCTCCACACCCACATTTTGCCGCGCGAATGGCCGGATCTGGATAAAAGGTTTGGCTATTCGGGGTTTGTCCGCCTCGAACACTGCGACGAATGCAGCGCCCGAATGATGATCGAAAACCGCGTCTTTCGTGAGATCACGGACAACGTCTGGAATCCGGAGCGCCGAATCGAAGAGATGGAAGGGACCGGCGTTACGATGCAGGCGCTTTCAACCGTGCCAGTCATGTTCAGTTACTGGGCGAAACCGCGCGATGCGTTGGACCTGTGCCGCCTTCTCAACGATCACATCGCCGGCGTTGTCCGCGATAATCCAACGCATTTTGCCGGGCTCGGCACAATTCCGTTGCAGGATGTCGATCTTGCCGCGCGGGAGCTGGCGCGTTGTGTTCGCGAGCTTGGATTGCGTGGCGTTGAGATTGGGACCCACGTCGATCCCAACGATCATTGTCACGGTCCGGATTGTCGCAATCTCGATCATCCGTCGCTCGATGTTGTTTGGAAAACCGCCCAAGACCTGAATGCGGCGGTTTTTATTCATCCCTGGGACATGATGGGCAGGGACCGGATGCCGAAATATTGGCTGCCGTGGTTGGTCGGAATGCCGGCCGAAAGTTCACTGGCCATTTGTTCGATGATCTTTGGCGGTGTCTTCGAACGCTTTCCAAAACTGCGCGTAGCGTTCGCGCATGGCGGTGGCGCATTTCCTGGAACCATCGGCCGCATCGAACACGGATTTCACGTCAGACCCGATTTGGTCGCGATCGATAACGAAACCAATCCCCGAAAATATTTGGCGACCGACAAGGCGCCGGCGCGCTTTTACGTCGATTCACTCGTCCACGACGCCGACGCGCTGAAGTTGTTGCTCAAGGTTTTCGGCGCGGAACGCGTCGCGCTCGGAAGCGATTACCCATTTCCTCTCGGCGAAGCGGAGCCCGGCAAACTCATCGAATCGATGAAGCTTTCCGCAAAGGACGAAGCTCAACTTCTCTCCGAAACCGCCCGCGAATTTCTCGGTTTGTTGTAACGGTGCTTGTTCTCAAGCACCGAACTAAATAAACAGGCGCTTGAGACAAGCGCCTCTACAACGACTTGTCACTGGTCACGCGTCACTTGTCACATCTGATGTCGGATTGCCCAAAGGTCGTGAAAAATCGGCCTGAAAAGCGATTCTTTGAGAAACGGAACGCCGGGCGATCCGCCGGTGCCATGTTTCGCGCCGATGGTGCGCTCGACAAGTTTGATGTGGCGATAGCGCCATTCCTGCAAACCTTCGTCGAAATCGGTCATCAGCTCGAACAGGATCGAAACCTCGGGCGATGATTTATAAAGCGTCAGGATTTCGTGCTGAACTTGTTCGTTCGGGCCATTCGGTTGGGTGAGATCCCGGTTTTTTAGTTCTGTCGGAATTTTCGCGCCCCTGGCTTCGAGAAAATCGTAGAAGTGATCAATCACGGTCCGTTCGCGGAGCCGTTCCTGCAGTCGATCGGCTCCGGGAAAATCCGGTTTCACGTATTTCAACGTCGATTCGCGTTTGTAACCGAGGACGAATTCCATTTCTCGAAACTGGACTGATTGAAATCCGGACGCGGTTTCGAGCCGGTCACGAAAACTCGAAAACGACGACGGCGTCATTGTTTCGAGAATGTCGATTTGCGCTACGAGCACTTTCATGATCGTCCGAACGCGCTTGAAGGAATGAATCGCGCCGAACAAATCGCCCGCGGAAAAATCTTTTTTAATTTTCTCAAATTCGTGGAGCAACTGTTTGAACCAAAGCTCGTAAGTCTGGTGAATGATGATGAACAGCATCTCGTCGTGCTCCGGCGGCGTGGAGCGCGGGCGCTGGAGCGTCAGCAGCTTCTCCAGGTCGAGATAGTTCGCGTAAGTTAGCGTCGGCATTTCTAAATGCTCTACGGCGAGCGCACGCGCGTCAATAACCTGTAGAGGCAGCCGTGTCGGCTGCACACATGCTTATGCAGGCGGCACCCCTGCCACTACAACTCGTCCTATTTTAAAACGGCCTGATGAAATTCGTACCAATCGTCGAGGTTATTCAGGTTTACCGCGTCCTTGAACGCCGAGGTATCGTCAAATATGCCGCATGATCCGAGAATCCCTTTGCGCGTTTCGTCATCGTGATTGTAACCACGCACCGCAGCGTTGTGTTTCTCGATCGATGAACGATCCAGCGATTTCGCGTTCTTCTTCACCCACGCTTCGAATGCGGGATAAGTTGGCTTGTTTTTCTTGATGAAATCTTTCACCACTTGTTCTTCCAGCCCAAGTGCGGCGCAAGTCATTGCGTCGAAACCTTTGCCGATGCCGGGATAACCGGCGGCAATTTTGCCTTGCGATTCGAGTGAAACTTTCTGCCACATCCGCGGCAGATGCAGCACACCCAGTGGGCCGGCCGTGCCGGAACTGATCATTGGAACATATGTTTCGGCCATAAGAGGAAGTTGATAGTTGAAGGGTTGAGAGTTGAGAGACGAAAAACTGTTACTCCTTACCAGGCGCCAACTCAATCCTTAATGCACTCTGTTCTTGTCACGAGTCACTGGTCACTTCTGCGCGTTAAGAACGCGCAGATAGTATTCGTCCCATGCGGCTGGAATTGATTCGCGCGAAGAGTAGGGGCCGGGGGCGTAGGCGCGTGAGGCGATTCCCTGCTGACTCAGCTCGCACATGTGCCAGTCCTGTTTGTTCGTCACGTCCCAGAATTCGATCGCGTCATCTGGTTTGAAACTCTCGCCCGCGAATGCATCCGGATGAAAAAGCCAGTCGCACAGAATCAGAGTTCGCTCGGGCGATTGCGGCCACAGCTGATGCACCATCACGTATTCCGGGTGCAGGCTGAGGAGCATGTTCGGGAAGATCGAATAATAGAAGACACGCTGAAGATTTTCGATCTCGCCGACGAACGACGCGCAGGCGTTTCCGCTCATGGTCAAGCTCTTGCCCGGATTGATCTTCATGAATCCACCGAGGAACGGTCCTTCCCGCAAATCGTTTTCGGCCGAATCGTAGGGCGAAACCTTTTGCAGGTGCGGGTGCACGCCCGGGCAGTGGTAACACTCCGAGTAATTCTCGAACATCAATTTCCAGTTCGCGCGAACGTCGTACTCGACACGTTTCGCCGATTGTAGGAGCGGTATGTTCCAGTGCGAAAATTTCTCCTGGAGCGGCCCAAACCATTTTTCCAGCGGCAGCGGATTCTTCTCCAGGTTCACAAAGATGAATCCTTCCCAAACTCCCAGATTCACCGGATGCAGCGGATAATCTGCCTTATCGAATCCCGGCACTTCGTCCATGTGGGGCGCGCCGATCAAGCGGCCATCCAGTCCATAGGTCCATGCATGGTACGGACACTGAATCGCGGATGCGTGTCCGCACGCGTCTTCCTTCAAGCGCGTTCCGCGATGACGACACACATTATAGAACGCTCTGATCACTGATCCCTGGTCCCTGGTCCCTATGAGACTCTCCCCCGCGACCTCGATCACGAAGTAATCGCCCGGCTTTGAAATCTGATTCTGATGTCCAACGAGTACCCACTCCCTGGAAAAAATCTTTTTCTGCTCCTCGGCAAAAATTTCCGGCGAAACGAAATATTTTTGCGGCATCGATTTGGCGCCAGCCGAAGAAACGTCGGAAGGCCTTCGAAATGCAGCAATTCTCGGTTTGATCTGAATCGACATTCCCCCAATGGTCTACTTCACTTTCATCTGCGTCAATTCAGTGTCGGACGCTGCCTATCTCAAAAGATTTGTAACCGCTGTATTGAATAATCGATCATCTTAGGCGTGTATTACCGTGTCTTGCTCGGACTGCGCAAAATGAGATGGCGTCTAATTGTGGTGGCTTGCGCGTTGCTCGCCGTTGGTTGCGCGCATCATCACGATTCGACATCGGCTGATGCGGATTCACAAAATCACCCGCGTCGGCATTTTGGACACCCCGATCCTTCGCTCGAAACCGAGACGGAAACGACAAAAAGTTACGCACGTCCGTCGCCATCCCCTGGCGGATTTTAGCTGGTAGTTAACAGATCAACTCCGCAACGCGCGGACCGGATCGACGCGCGTTGCTCGTCTGGCGGGCAGAAAACATGCGAACAGCGCGACCGCGAGCAGAATGATCAGCGCCAATCCGAACGCGATCGGATCCTGCGGACTTACTTTGTAAAGCATCGTGCCCATTAAACGGGTAAGCAGAACGGCTGCTACTCCTCCGATCGCGATTCCCGCGATCGTTAATCGTAATCCGCGTGAAAGGACGAGTCGAAGAATGTCCCGTGCGCCAGCGCCGAGCGCCATCCGCATGCCGAGCTCGCGGGTGCTTTGCGACACCGAGTAGGACATCACGGCGTAAAGTCCGATCGCTGCGAGAAAAAGGGCCATTCCACCGAAAATTGCCAGCAATGCTACCGCCAGGCGTTGCGTGTAACTCATGAGATCGACTTGCTCCTGCAAACTGATTGCGTCCAGCGGCGCGAGATTTGCATCGAGCGCGTGCACTTCGCGGGCGAGCGCGTTGCTGGTCGCGGTCGCGCTTTGTCCCGTCCGAATGATGATGTTGTTTTGGACGAAGAAGTTCTGGCGAACCGGGACGTAAAAAAATGGCGTCGACTGTTCAAGCTTGGTCCGGTAGTTCGCATTTTTTGCGACGCCGACGATCTCCATCCATTTGTCTTTGACCTTGAGGCGCTGACCGACCGGGTCTTTTCCCGGCCAATACTTTGCCGCCATCGTCTCATTGACGATCGCGACTGGAGGCGCGTTTCCGTCGTCATTCCGGATAAATTCCCGGCCGGCCACGATCGGAATTCCGATGGTGGCAAAATATCCTTCACCAACTTCATTGTAATCCGCCGCCACCTGCTCGTTGCGTGGCGGCTGATAACCTTCGATCTCCAGTGGCGCGGATGAGTAAGTGCCATAGCTGAATGGCCTGAGCCGCGCCAATGTTGCCGATTGAACGCCGGGAAGTGCCCGAATTCGCTCGACCAATTGGTTGTAAAAAATCTTTGCCCGATCGGGTTTGTAGCCGGCCGAAAAAAGATCTACTGACGATACGACAACGCTTCGCGTCGAAAATCCGGGATCGGCATTTTGCATTCGCACCAGGCTTCGGAGCACTAATCCAGCCCCGGCAATGAGCACAAAACTCAGCGCCACTTGAACGAACACAAGCACCGAACGCAATCGCGATCGGCCGCTGCCGCCGATCATTCCGCTACCTTCACTCTTGAGCGCGCCCGAAAGATCGACATGGCTCGCTTGAATCGCCGGCATCAATGCGAACAGCATGGTCGATCCGATGCAAACCGCGACGCTCAGAACCAGAACTCGCCAGTCGAGGTGTCCGGGATAATCAATTGTGATTCCCGGAGTGCGGGACGGAGCGATCAGCACAAGAGCGTTACGACACCAGTAGGCAACCATGATCCCACCAGCGGCTGCAATTAGAGAAAGAAGCAGGCCTTCGGTGAAAAGTTGTTTAATCAGCCGCCCGCGCCCGGCGCCGACCGCGAGGCGCATCGTCATTTCGTGGCGCCGCAGTAAAGATCGAGCGAGAAGCAAATTGCTCACGTTGGCGCAGGCGATTAACAGAACGAAAACCGCGACCCCGGATGTGATCGCCAGGATAGGAGACAGGTTTGAGACGGCATTAAACGGTGTTTTCGATAACGGCAAAATCTCAAAGCCGTGCCCGCGGTTCGTCTCCGGGTAATCATTCTCCAGGCGTTGCGCCATCGCATTGAGCTCGGCTTGCGCCTGTTGACGGGTGACACGTGGTTTCAAAAACGCGTAACCTTCAATCCAGCGCGCGCCACGGTCTTCGAGTTTGTAGCCAGTCGAATCGAACGTCTCCTGCATCGACGTCGGCACCCAGAAGTTAAACCAGTATCCGATGAAAGTGCCGTGAAATTTTTCCGCCGTGACGCCGATGATCGTGTGTTGAACGCCGTTGAGGAATTGGGTCTTGCCGATGATGTCGGGGTCGCCCTTGTAGCGGTCCTGCCATGTAAGGTAACTAATTACCGTGACCGGATGAGCATTGCGTCCCTCGCCTTCTTCCGGTCGAAATCCGCGGCCAAGCATGGGGCGAACGCCGAGCGCGTCGAAATAATTCGCCGAAACGATGCCACCCGAAGCCCGCTCCGCGCGATCGCCGATGAGCGTTGTGCCCATGATTCGATCGACAATGAATGACTCGAACAGAGTTGAGTTTTTTTGGAGATCGAGAAAGTCGGGATAAGAGAGGCCTTCGCGCTCTGTAGTTCCTTGCTTGGTACCAAACAGCGCGACCATCCGGTCCTGATGCGCGACCAGCGGGTAGGGGCGAATCAAAATTCCTTCGATCCAGCTCATGGCGGCGGCGCTGGTGCCGATTCCAAGCGTGAGACAGAGGATTGCCAGGATCGAGAATCCGGGGTTGCGGAAAAGCATTCGCGCGCCAAATCGGATGTCCTGCAGGAATTCGTCCGCCCATCGCCAGACTCGTTGTTCGCGCGCGACTTCTTTCGCTTGTTCGATTCCTCCGAATTGCCGGAGCGCTGCGCTACGGGCCTCCTCCGGCGACATCCCCGCAGCTATATTTCGTTCGGTCAGAAGATCGATATGCGCTTGCATTTCTTCCGCCATCTCCGTGTCCCGGCGGTTTTTTTGAAACAAGCCGAGCATTCGAGAGAACCAGGCGCGGACTCGCGGCATAATTTTCTTACGCTCCGGACAAAACGAAATCGATTCCCTTGGTGATGCGGAGCCAATGTTCCTGTTCGGCAGTGAGCTGTTTCCGTCCTGCCGCGGTCAATTTGTAATAACGCGCTTTGCGGTTGTTGTCGGAAACGCCCCATTCGGCTTTGATCCACCCCTGGGCCTCCAGACGATATAGCGCCGGGTAAAGCGATCCCTGTTCGACACGCAAAATGTCCTTCGACATCTGCTGAATCCGGTCCGCAATTCCCAATCCGTGTCGGGGATCGTGCTGGAGCGCCTTCAAAATCAACATGTCGAGCGTTCCGTAAACGAGGTCGGGTTTTTCTTTGGCCATAATCGTTGAAGCCTAGACAGTCTGGGTAAGAAAATGTTCAATCTTTTACCGCGACTGTCAAGGCAAGCCGGTTCGCCAAAATACTCGGCAACGCTCCTAACAACTCTGCCGAATTAGCGCTCGACATTTCGCGATCGTTCGTCGCACACTCCAAACCGTCGAACGGATCTGAATCTGCGAGCAAGAAATTTCTCCCGTTAGTTTCTCCCCACTTTCAGATCTACTGGCGCAGGAAATAACAACCCGGAAAACAACTCCAATTCTAATGAAACCACTAGCAAAGCTTCCGCTTCTCTTGATCGGCCTCATCGTAGCTTCGTCGCCATTGCTGGCCGCGCCCCCAACCATCATTAGCGCGAGTGCCAATGCGAGTAACACCGCGATCAACGTCACTGGGACCAATTTTGTTGCTCAGGACAAAAACCATCCGCTGGTGGCAAACCTCGATAACATGCAATTAACGATTACGGCATCGACGCCGACGTCGTTGACTGCGAACTTGCCGACGAATATTGCGCCGGGCTCCTACAATCTGTTCGTTTCCAGCAGTGGAAACGTCACCGATAGCGGTCACACGGCGGAATTGGACGTAACGATCGGAACGACTGGTCCCCGCGGAGCCACGGGCGCAACCGGAGCGACTGGCGCGCCGGGACCAACGGGAGCGACCGGTGCAGCGGGTGCAACCGGCTCACCGGGTGCGAACGGAATGAATGGCGCTCCTGGTCCAACAGGCGCAACAGGAAACAATGGGTTGAACGGAGCCACAGGCCCCACAGGTGCGACGGGAGCACCGGGCGCAACAGGAACACAAGGACCTACTGGTGCTACTGGTCCGGCGGGTGGTGGTGGTTCAGCGATTATTCCAGTTATCTCGATGGTGTGGTCGTCTTCGACTACTCCGATTTCGCATCCTGCGGACGGACAGATTGGCTGTAATAACGCCGATCCTACGAGCTCTGGAGTCACTCAAATTTGGTCAAGTTTCGCGGGCACCGACCACATTGATTACAGTTCCTTGTTCAACGCTTTTTCGTTTGGTAGCGGCGGCTATCTCGTTATCCGAAACGTTTCGGCTGGCAATGGATCGCCGCAAAACATTTTAGTCTACCCGCTTTCCAGATTCGGCTACAGCGCTAACGGTGGGAACCAAAATCAAACGATAAATTGCATGGCCGCGACTATCTACTTGGGCGCATCTTTTTCAGATGGAGATGAGGTCATCGTCAGCTTCCTGCCTCCAGCCCCAGACTTACCGTGACGTTTCAAATCGTTGTAGTTGAACGATCAGAAATGTGACCGAACAGATTCCTGGTTTGGACAATTGGATTCAAAAATCCAGACAGTGAACGGCGGAGCTGAGCAAACCGGCTCCGCGAACGGTCAATAATCTAACCGCAGATCACGCGGGTAACGCGGATTCGAAAGAAAAATTCGACTTTGGGACATCTTTCCCAATTGGACATCTTCTAATCAGCCGGGCCCTGTGCACACTGCAGGTCGATGCTAGAATGATTTGATGGCGAAGACGATCGCAGCAGGATTACTCGCTGCTGTTCTTCTCGCAGCTTACTCGAATCACTTCGAAAACAGCTTTCATTTCGACGACGCGCACACAATCGAAAACAATGCCTCCATCCGACAGTTGCAAACTATTCCACGGTTTTTTGTCGACGCGACGACGTTTAGCACTTTGCCAAGTAATCAATCCTATCGCCCGCTCGTTACGACGTTACTTGCGATCGACTACAAACTCGGCAATGGACTTCATCCATTCTGGTTTCACTTATCGATCTTTGGACTCTTCGCCACGCTGGTGTTCTTGCTCGCTTTTGTCATTGATCGTTTGATTAACAATCGATGGATCGCGATCGCCGCGGCGGGGTGCTATGGCCTGCATCCCGCAAACGCGGACACGGTCAACTACATCATCGCGTCTGCTGAAATCATTTCCACGGTTGGCGTCGTTGGATCGTTCGCGATCTACTTGGGTTTTCCTCATCTTCGGCGGTACTACATCTACATTGTCCCAGCGGCAGTTGCGGTTCTCGCCAAGCCGCCCGCGGCCATCTTCGCGGTTTTGTTCGCCATCTATAGTTGGTTGTTTCCGCCAGAAGGCGCATCAGAGCAGCGCATCTCCGGCCGCATCTCCGAGATTGCATTGCCGTTCGCAATTTGCGGAGCGGTTCTGTTCTTCGTGGAAAGAATGACGCCTCATAGTTGGATCGCCGGAGCGGCGAGCGCCAAAAGGTATTTGATCACGCAGCCGTACGTCGCGCTGCTTTATTTCAAGACATTCTTCTGGCCGGCTAATCTCTCCGCCGATTACGAGCTCAATCCACTCTCAACGATGCATGATTCGCGCCTTTGGGCCGGGGTCGCATTCCTCATCGCGCTCCTAACAACTGCGATCCTCGCAGCCCGCCGTAAAGAAACGCGAGTGATTGGTTTTGGTCTGCTTTGGTTTTTCATCGCGTTGCTGCCGACGTCGCTGTTTCCGCTTGCTGAAGTGATGAACGATCATCGGACTTTTTTGCCCTACGTAGGACTTGTCATTGCGATTGCGGGGGTGGGTGCGCTCGTGTCAAGCAGCGTCTCGACGCTACGCCCGTCGGTAAAGATCGCTGTTGCGTGCCTCGCCGCATCGTTCCTATGCGCAAATGGCTACGCTACGTTTCAGAGAAATAAGGTTTGGCGGACAGAGGAAACGCTTTGGCGCGACGCGACGCTTAAAAGTCCGCACAATGGTCGCGCGCTCATGAATTACGGCAACGCACTAATGGCCAAAGGCGATCTTTGGGGCGCGCTTGAATATTTTCATCGCGCGCAGGCTTTGGTCCCGTTCTATCCTGTCCTTTTTGTGAACCTTGGCGTTGCGGAAGGCGCGGTCGGTCAGGCACGATCGGCGGAAGAACATTTTAAGAACGCACTTCGGCTCGGTCCGGGCAACCCAGATTGCTATTCTTATTACGGCCGATGGCTGTTGTCGCAATCGCGAGCAGGCGAGGCGTTACCTCTGCTCCGTAAAGCGGTGGAGTTGGCGCCGATGGACGCCGGCGCCCGCGGCGTGCTCGAGCAAGCTGCAGGGTTCGCGATCGATGACCGCGCCGCTGAGAGTCCGGCAACGATGGTTACTCTTAGCCTTCGGTTGTACCGTGAGCAGCGTTACGAAGATGCGATTGCCGCGTGTCGTCGCGCCTTGGCGATTCGACCTGATTATGCCGAGGCCTGGAATAACATCGGCGCCGCTTTGAACCAGCTCGGGCGATACCAGGAGGCCGTTTCCGCCTGCGAGCAAGCTTTACGTTACAAGCCAGACTTCGAATTAGCGCGGAACAATCTGCAGTACGCGCGTCACATGATTGGATCTTCAGGCAAGTAGCGTTTGCAAATTTGGCGTCCGGCCAGCCATCGGGTCGATCCTCTAATGCCAAGGGGACTAAGGAGCCCTGACTCGCGCTATTTCGGTGTTTTTTTCGAACTGAGTAGACGCTGCGTCGCCAATGCATTGAGAATTTCCGGATTTCCCTGGGCCCACGTATTGTCGATGGTCATTCGTCGGAAGCGCCATTTCTGTCCGTCGCGGAGCAGCTCGCAATCGTAGCGATTCATCAGAACGGCATTCTCCGATCCGGGACGAGGGCGTTCGCGTGGCATGAAATGTTGCGCCATCACGTAACAGTAGAGCGTGGCCGAATCTTCGCCGATCTCAATTTGGACATTGCTCACCGTGTGGCTCGTGTCGAGCGGCCCAAGCAGGGGAATCAGCGCGTCTACGATCGGCTGCCGTCCGGTCATCTTGGGAAAATCGAGGCCGAGTTCTTTGCCGGCAGGCCGAAAATCCAGGACGCAATCTTCCGTAATCGCTGATGCCAGCGAATCAGCGTCGCCGTGGTCGAGCCCGAAGGCGAACCGATGCAACGCGTCGGCGATTTCGTAATGGTCTGCAGCAAGCTGCCCGAGATCGCTCATGCGCTGGAGTGTAGACCTCGACGTTGCAATCGCAACAGCCTCGAACGAAGTAAAAGATCACGACTGTGTTTGACGACATCAACGGTTAGAAAGCTTTGGCAAAACTCAAACTTGACGGCTTAAAGCCGTCGAGTTCGCTCGTGCGAAAAGATGCCCCACTTTCCGGGCCAATCAGCTGGCAGGGGGCGCGGCTGCTGGCGTTTTCGCGTTCTTTTCGAACCTCGGCTTCGTCTTCGCTCGAGCGGCCCCGGTTTGACTCTAGGCAACGTTCCGCCGATTCGAATCATATTTGCCAGAGGACTAAACAGAGGGTGACTCGGGTTGGCTCGATAGAACCGATGATATCCGTTCGACCAGCTTGTGACCAGGCCAAGGGCACTGAGTTTGCGCAGCTCATCTTGAACCGTGTGAAGCGCCAGTCCGCTCAAACCCATGAGCTCTCTTACGTAATGTGGCTTTGGAGGTGCCTTCCACAGAATGCTTAGCAATCTGGAGCGCACTTCCGGAAACAGCACGTCGAGGACCGACCGTTCGGTTTTTCGCATTTCCCAATAGGACTTGACGGCTTAAAGCCGTCAAGAATTACATCGCTCAAATTTATATGATGAGTGCAAAAAGGGAGACCAGGACAATTAATCCGATGCTGGTGTAAACGATTGCGTCTTGAATGCGCGCCCGTCGCTTGGCTTCGGCGTAGGGGATGCGTGTGAACGTCACCATGGTGTAGAGTGGTAGATAGATCCCCGGCAGCGCGGCTTCGAGGAAGTGATCGAGTTTTTTCTTCGCGCGAAATGTTTTCGACGCGGTTTTGTCACGCATTTCAATGAAATTTCCGAGCGCGAGATCCGCCAATGCGTCGGCGTTCGCTTTTCTGCGCTCGAAGTATTCGACGAACGCACGCTCTCGATCGGGAAATTCCTGCAAACATTCGTCGAGCACGACGCAATCTTCGAACGCCGCGTTCATTCCTTGTCCGTAAAACGGGACAACCGCGTGCGCGGCGTCGCCGACGAGACAAACCTTGTCGCGATAAATCCAGGGCGCACAACGAATCGTGACCAGCGATCCCGTCGGATTATTTTTAAAATCGTCGACGAGGTCTGGCATCAATGGAACCGCATCCGGGAATTCCTCACCAAAAAAGCGGTGGACATCGTCGTCGGCTTTGGTCGTTGCAAAACTCCGCGGGCCTTCGAATTCCCAAAACAACGTGCAGGTAAATGAGCCGTCGGGATTCGGCAGCGCGATCATCATGAAACTTTTGCGCGGCCAGATGTGCAGTGCGTTCTTCTCCATCTGCCACGAACCGTCTGGTCCGGGCGGAATCGTCAATTCCTTGTAACCGTGCGCGAGATAACTCTCGTCGTATTGGAAATCAGCGATTTTCAACTGCATCGACTGGCGCACAGCCGAAAACGCGCCGTCCACGCCAATGATCGCGTCGCCTGAAGCGTGGATTTCGTGCTTTGTGGCCGACACGGCCGCCTCTACAGAAGACATTTGCAAATGAGCGGTTGCCGAATCCAAATCGACACCGGTGCATTTGTGATTGAAGTGAACGCGCACATTCGGACGACGCTGCGCAGCTTCAATCACAGTTGTGTTCAGGGCAGCCCGACCGATCGAATTAATGCGCTTGTTCGGATCGACGTCGTAGGGAACGAAATGAAGAGCGCCGGATTTCTCGTGAATCATTCGACCCGGCATCGGGATCGCCTGTTCCAATATTTCGTCGGCAATTCCAATTTGCTGAAGCGCGTGTATTCCGCGGGTTGAAAGCGCGAGATTGATCGAGCGTCCACCGACCATGTTGCCTTCGCGCGGATCGCTGCGTCGTTCGTAAAGATCGACATCGTATCCGCGCCGGCCGAGGTAAGCGGCCAGCAATCCGCCTGCAAGTCCGCTGCCGATCAAAACAAATTTTGCCACACGATTCTGTTATCAGGAATCTAAGCTCGCACAAAGCCCGCAAAGGAGACAACATTGGAGAACGTTCAAATCGGGAGGGTTTCCCATGCCTTGTTTACGATCCCTATTTTCTTGTGCTGCAATTTGTTTAGCGACTCAGGCGATGCTCGCTCAGGCGCCAAAGCCCGAGAAGCCGAAGCAGTTCATCTACGTTTTGCATCTCGTTCCGCGCTTGCACGACGACAAAGCCTGGACCGACGAGGACAAGGCGGCCGTTGAACGACATTTCAATCGATTTAAAGAAGCGGTTAAGTCGGGTCAGTTGATTCTGGCGGGGCGTACGCTTGAGACAGGAGAGCAGACTTTTGGAATCGCCATCTTCGAAGCCACGGACGAAAACGCAGCTCGCGCGTTCATGAACGCGGACCCGGCGGTCGTTGCGGGCGTGATGACGGCGGAACTGCATCCCTTTGGCGTTGCTCTTGAGAGAAAGAATCCTTAGCGGGACACGAGGTTTTCCGTTTAGGGACTGACATCTTGCAAAATGCCGGCGCGCAACACTGTAGCGGCGCTCTGCGAGCGCCGAAGTTCGGCGGTCATAGACCGCCGCTACAAATTTTGTTCGAGAATTACTCGCTCGACGTGCGAGTAAATGTTGAATGACGGCGGTCGCAGAAAACCAATCAGCGTCTGATTATTTTCGCGCGCAAATTCCATCGCCAGGCTCGACGGGGCCGAAACCGAAGCGACCATCGGAATTCCGGCGGCGAGAGCCTTTTGCATGATCTCGAACGAAGCGCGACCGCTGACGAGCAGGATGTACCGATCCAACGGAAGTTGTTCGTCGATGAACGCGCGCCCAATTGTTTTATCGACCGCGTTGTGACGGCCGATGTCTTCGCGGACAATTAATGGCTTGCCGGTAGAATCAAAAATACCGGCGGCGTGAATTCCACCGGTGCGCGCGAAGTCGGATTGATGTTCGTGCAGCAGCTGTGGAAGCGAGAGCAATGTCCGGATCTCTATCCGTAATGCCGTCGAGCTGATCGGCGCAAAGTTTTGTCGAATCGCGTCGATACTTTCCTTGCCGCACAATCCGCAGCTGCTGGAAATTGTCCCGAACCGTTGGGCAGCATTCAGCTTGACGGTCACTCCTTCGGCAAAGTCGACGATCACGATGTTCTCGCGATTACGCGCCGCATCTGGCCGCGAGAACTTCGTGATTTGGTCACGGTCGCGCACGATTCCTTCGGAAAGCAAAAACCCGGCAGCGAGCTCTTCATCGTGACCGGGCGTTCGCATGGTAGTCGCGATGATTTTTTTTCCAATCCTGATTTCGAGCGGCTCCTCAATCGTCAACTCGTCGTGTTGATATTCCAGATTGCCGTCTGCGCGACGGCGAATGATCTGGCCTGGTCCAATTCCATCCGCTTTCATCGATTCAACGCCAATGATATCATTGTGGCGGTGGAAATCTGTCATCTTTACATTTCGACCGGCCACAATTTTGTCGGGCACCACGGCCGCGAGCCGGATGCGTTTCCGTTGATCGAACTGCCGACGGTTGAATGCGTGGCGGGACGCGGATTGCGCGGCGATCGCTATTTCGACCACAAGGAGGACTACAAAGGGCAGATCACTTTTTTCTCGCTCGACGTTTTTGACGAATTATGCGGCGCGCTGCAAGTCGAGGGCGTTTGTCCAGGTAGTTTGCGGCGAAATGTTTTTACACGCGATGTCGATCTCAACATTTTGATCGGAAAAGATTTTGAAGTTCAGGGGATTCGGTTTCGCGGGACCGAGGAAAGCCGGCCCTGTTACTGGATGAATCGGGCGGTTGCGCCCGGCACGGAGGAATTTTTGCGGGGTCGAGGCGGTTTGCGGGCGCGCATTTTGACCAACGGCGTTCTTCATTCGACTTCGCGCATGGTTGCCGCAACCGAATGACGATCAGCGCGGTGCTGCTGGCCGGCGGCAAATCAAGCCGTATGGGTCAGGACAAAGCGACGATGCTCTTTCGCGGCGGGCCGCTTTGGAAAAATCAGCTCGAAATCCTGCGCGGGCTCCAGTGGAACGAGGTTCTTATTTCGGCGCAAAAAGATCCGCCATGGCGGCCGGCAGAAATCGAATTTGTGGGGGACGAACAACCATCGAGTGGGCCGCTCAGTGGAATTGCCGCGGCGCTGTCGCGTATGGCGGCCGATTACCTCCTCGTGCTCGCGGTCGACGTTCCATTCATGACGGAGGCGTATCTTCAGAGCTTGCGCGCGTGGATTCAACCCGGACACGGTGTTGTTCCCATGATCGAAGGCAGGGCCGAGCCGCTTGTCGCAATTTATCCGCGTGATGCCGGAGAGGAGTTTACACGTGCGCTATCGGGGACCGATTTTTCGCTTCAGCCGCTGGTGCGCAAGCTGATCACGCTTGGAAAATTGCGATCAGTCGACGTGTTGGCCGAGGAAACATCATTGTTTCGCAATCTGAACGAGCCGGGCGACGTCCTAAACGGTCGAGGGTGTGGCACTGGGTCTGCTTAAGCAGTGCCCGTCTCATGAGAAAATTTGACCCGCTCCCGGACGAAATGCAGCCCGTCATCCACAGTCTTGAGCTCAAGGCTGTCCTCGTCGTGGACGACGACAAACAGCTCGCCTCCGCGCTCCAGTGGATCCTCGCTGACGAGAATTTCTTGGTGGATATCGCGTTCGACGGCGAGGAAGCGATGATGAAGGTCAAGGCTCACGAATACGACGTGGTGATCTGCGATTTGAAAATGCCGAAGCTGCGCGGAGACGAATTTTATCTGAAGGCAAAGGAGGTTCGGCCGTCCCTGGCGGATCGTTTCATTTTCATTACTGGTTTTGCGGCCGATCCCCATATCGCGCTTTTCTTCAACAAGCACGAGGTCAAGTATCTGGTTAAGCCGTTTTCGATCTCGATCTTGATCGATTGCGTCAAACAACTGCTCTGCTAGTCGCCGGTTCGACGTTGGCGGCGCGCGCCGACTTCTCTATGCTGCCGGCCGATGCCCGGCCGACCGCAAACGCGCGCTAGCGAGGACCAAAAAGTTTTTGGCTACGAACCCTCGCTCGACGGGGTCCGGGCAATCGCTGTGCTCCTAGTTATGGCGGGGCATTTGAATCTTGTCTACGCCGGAGGACTCGGCGTCGACATTTTTTTCGTTCTCAGCGGCTACCTGATCACGGCGATTCTGGTTTCCGAGTTCTCAGTCAATAGTCGGATCAGTTTGAAGAAATTTTATGCGCGCCGCGCGCTCCGAATTCTGCCGGCAGTGATCCTGTTGCTTGTCGTTCTAAATGTGTTTTTCACGATCACTCAATCAGGCGAACAAGCGTCGACGCTGCGATGGGATTCGCTCGGTGCCTTGTTTTACATCGCAAACTGGTTGCGAGCGTTCGGGCGCGATCTCGGAATCCTCGGACACTTGTGGTCGTTGTCGATAGAGGAGCAATTCTACTTTTTTTGGCCGATCACGCTCGCATTTCTTTTGTCGCGCAAGCTGAGCGTAAACCAGGTTTTAATTGTCATCGGATGCGCCGTTGTGCTGGTGAACCTGGACCGAATCTATCTCTACCACGGCATCGAGTCGTTCAATCGCATTTACAACGGACTGGATACGCGGGCTGACGCACTGCTGGTCGGCTGCGCGCTCGGATTGTCGGGTTACGGGATTTTTTCGCGTCGCGTTTTTGGTGTCCTCGGATTGCTCGGCGCAGCGTTGGTCGGTTACGTTTTGTTTCGCGCATATCCGGTTCCGGCGAACATTCAGGTGCCGTTCGGACTCACCATCGGTGGGACGCTGTTCGCGCTTGGCGTTGCATTCGCGCTTGGTGCCATCCTTTCCAATCGCGAGAGCATTTTCGCCAAGGCGTTGCGACTGCCTCCACTGGTCTGGACCGGACGCCTGTCCTACAGCCTCTACCTCTGGCACTTCCCGGTTTTTACTTTCGTTGCCGGACGGTTGCCGGCATCGGAACCCGTTCGATTAGCGGCGCTGGAAATCATCTGCACTTTTGTATGCGCGACGCTGTCTTATTACCTGGTCGAACGGCCGTGTTTGAATCTGAAAAAGAGATTTAGCGTGATCAAGACCCGAGTCCCAACGTCTCCGAGTCCGGTCAAGTCTGCCGGCTAGCCGCCTCGTTCTGTCGAGGGCGCTCCGGGCGGATTGGGCTGTCGCGGCGACTGAGCGCCGTGGCTACAGCTTCACCTTGTTTTACCCAGGATTTGGGCGAAGCGCCAAACTTCTTCGAACGTGTTATACAGTGGGGTTGGCGCTGCGCGGATAACATTTGGTTCCCGGAAATCGCATTTCACGCCGGCGGCTCCGAGTTCCTTGAACAATTCCTTCGGATTTTCGTGGGCCAGGATCGATAACTGGCAACCGCGCGCACTCGGCTCGCGTGGTGTGATCACGCTGAATTTTTTCGACCCGAGTTGATTGAGCAGGAATTCCAAATAGCCGGTTAGATTTGCTGACTTCTCACGCAGCGGGTTCATGCCGCCGGCGTCGTCGAAGATCGCCAGTGAAGCGCGCAGCGGTGCCATCGAAAAAATTGGCGGATTGCTGACCTGCCACGCGTCCGCCGACGCGACCGGAATGAATTCCGGTTCCAACTGCATTTGAAAACGCGTGTTAGGATCGTTCCCGAACCAGCCGGCCAGCCGCGGAAGCCTGGTATTTGTCGCGTGCCGTTCGTGCAAGTACGCGCCGGCAATCGCGCCTGGACCGGCGTTGAGATACTTGTAGGTACACCAAACGGCGAAGTCGACGTTCCAGTCGTGCATCGACAGCGGCACGTTGCCGACTGCGTGGGCAAGATCGAATCCGGCAACGATTCCGTGTTTTTGCGCCGCTTTGGTGATCGTTGGAATGTCGAACAACTGGCCCGTAAAAAAATTAACACCGGCGATCCATACAATCGCCAGCGCGTCGCGATTCTCCTCGATAAGATTGATGATGTCTTCAGTGCGCGCCGTGAATTCGCCTTTGCGCGGATTGGCCAGCACGAGCGCATCCTTTGGCTCGAGTCCGTGATGACGGATTTGTGTCTTGATCGCGTAGGTGTCTGAAGGAAACGCCGGGTCCTCCATCAGAATTTTGAATCGCGATTTCGTCGGCCGATAAAACGTCGCCATCATCAGGTGGAGATTCATCGTGAGGCTGTTCATGCAAATCACCTCGACCGGCTTTGCGCCAACGATTCGTGCGGTCGGTTCGCGCAACGGTTCGTGATAAGTGTACCATGGCGTTTTCGCGTTGAGGTGCGCATCCACACCGAGTTTCGCCCAATCGTCGAGCTCTTGATCGACAACTTCGCGCGCCGATTTCGGCATCAAGCCCAGCGAGTTGCCTGCGAAATAAATCAGCGGGTCGCCGTCCTTGGCGACCGGCAGATAAAACTTTTCCCGAAAACGCCGAAGCGGATCTTCGGCATCGAGCTCTTTAGCGAAACTTTGGTCGGCAGAAAACTGCATAACAAGCCGACCGGAGATTACGCAGATTTCGCAACTTGGCTAAGGTGGATCGGCCTCTCCGAGGACGATAAGGCTCCGTCGAGACTCTATAGCAACGCGCTCGGAGATCGCGTTCCACCTCAAGAAGCGATTTGCATGAATTCGATTGTGGTTCCGTCGGGATCGCGAACATAAATCACGCGTTTGCCCGCATTCGGTCCGGTGGTGAGCGTCTGCGGTTTGCCGGCTGCTTTCCACCCCGATGCGGCGATCTTTTGCAAGACCGCGTCGAGATCATCGACAATTAGCGCGACGTGTACATGACCGATATCGCACGGCCGAAGATCGACCCGTCTCCGATCTGCTGGCGCGAAGTATTCGAGCAACTCGATCTTATGACCGCTTGGCGTCTTCAATACCGCAAGCTTCAGCTCGGCGCCTTTTACTCCCGTGATCTGCTCCGGCCTTTCGCCCGTCTGATGCGCGCTGTGGGAGAATTCAAAACCGAGCACTTCGCGCCAGAACGCGAGTGAACGTTCAAGATTTGAAACCGTGATACCTGTATGATCTGCGGCAATGATTCGAAATGGCACGGCGCTCATTGGTTTTTACTGTAGTGGCAGGCGTGCCGCCTGCAGAAACTATTTCAGGCAGCCGACACGGCTGCCTCTACAGAAGTAAATTACTTTACCGCGGCGATCACTTTGAGCTCAATTGCGATCGGCGTCGGCAACGCCGTTACTTCAACGGTCGTGCGCGTTGGGTTAGGTTTGCCGTCGCCGGCGAAATATTCGGCGTAGAGCTTGTTATAGATCGGGAAATCCTTTTTCATGTTCGTGAGGAACACCGTTACATCCACGATGTCGTTCCAGTTCGCACCGGCGTCTTCAACGACCAGCCGCACGCTTTCAAAAACGGCATGGCACTGTTTTTCGATGTCGTAGTTCGTAACGTTGCCGACGGAATCAAGCGTGACGCCTGGAATTTCTTTGCTTCCGCGCACGCGCGGTCCGATCCCGGAAAGAAAGAGCAAATTACCAACCCGCTTCGCGTGCGGAAATGCGCCCACCGGTTCCGCTGCGCGTTTGCTTTCGAAGGTGTCTGCCATGTCGTGCGCAATTGTAGGGCAGCCGCTCCGGCTGCCAATTGAATTTAGATGGCAAGCGGCGCGCTTGCCCTACAACAGTTCACTTGAAGTATTTCTTGAGCAGAGACCAATAGTTCTCTTCCCAGCCTTGCGCGAGATGATCGTGCAGACCTTCCGGAAAACCGATGTGATCAAACACGAGGTGTGTGCCGGATCCTTGCGGTTTCAGCTCGAACCTTGCGATCGAGTAGGCGCCTTCCGGCCAGGTCACAACTCGCCAGGCCTGAACAATTCGTTGGCTTGGAACCATTTCCAGATTTCGACCGATAATGTGACCCTTGAATAACGAGAACGCGCCGCCGACTTCGCGATTGATCTCCGCCGCTCTACCCGAGAATTCGATGAACCGTTTCGAATCAAGAAGCGCTTCGTAAACCTTTTGCGGGCTGGCGTTCAAATCGACTTCCTGATGAATCGTGATCGACTTGTCGGTTTGCGCTACCACAAAGCTAGCGAGGACAAGAGTGAGTAATGCGGTCAGGCTTGAGGTTTTAGTCATTATGCCAAGTCGAATTCAGCGTTGTAGCGGCGTTTGTGTCAAACGCCGAACTAAAAAGATAGGTGCTTGGCACAATCCTGCCGCTGTGCGGCAAACTACAAGCCGGGCCGATTATGGATGCACTAGCGGGAGCGTAAGCACCTCTACAACTCTAGCCTCCGGCAATCGCGCCCATCACGAAAAACGGTTCTTCGCCCTTCACGATTGCATCGGGCAGGGGGGCGTCCGGCGATTCGTGCGAAATGTCTTCGCCGCACGCAAAAAAGCGCACCAGCGGTCGGCGTTTGAGTGTTCCATGATCGCGGATTGTTCCGCGCAACATCGGGTACGTTTCTTCCAACGCGTTTATAACTGCATGAACCGTCACGGTCCCGTTAAGATCGACATGCACTTCGTCGCCGACTTTGGCCAGGGTGCGGAGATGATGTGGAAGAACAATTCGAATCATACAATCAGCAATCAACCACGAATTAACACGAATCTACACGAATCAATTGGTGTCCATTCGTGTGCATTAGTGGTTATTTTAATGTTTGGGCTTCAACGGAGAGCACTGCCGGCAGATCACGAACGATCGGAAACCACGAGTCGCCTGAATCGGCCGAGGCATAAACCTGGCCGCCGGTGGTTCCAAAATAAATCCCGCACGGATCGAGGGAGTCGACGCTCATCGCATCGCGCAGCACATTCACGTAACAATCCTTTTGCGGCAGACCATTGGTCAGTTCTTCCCACTTGTTGCCGCCGGTCCGGCTGCGATAAACCCGCAGTTTTCCATCGAGCGGATAATGTTCGGAGTCGCTCTTGATCGGCACGACGTAAATCGTTTCCGGCTCGTGCGCGTGCACGTCGATCGGAAACCCGAAATCGGTCGGCAGATTATCGCTCACTTCGCGCCACGAATCGCCGCCGTCATCGCTCCGCATGACGTCCCAATGCTTTTGCATGAAGAGCGTGTTCGGCTTCGACGGGTGCATTGCGATGCGATGCACACAATGGCCCACCTCCGCGTGCGGGTCGGGCATGAATTGTGAATGCAAACCTTTATTGATCGGTTTCCATGTTTTACCTCCGTCATCAGTACGGAACGCGCCGGCGGCTGAGATCGCGACGAAAATCCGCTTCGGATTTTTCGGGTCGATCAGAATTGTGTGCAGACACATTCCCCCGGCGCCCGGCTGCCAACGCGGACCGGTATCGTGTTGACGCAGACCGGAGAGCTCGCTCCACGATTTGCCGCCATCTTTCGATTCGAACAACGCCGCGTCCTCCACGCCAGAGTAAACGTGGTCGGGCGAATCGAGACCGGGCTCTAGATGCCAGACGCGCTTAAATTCCCACGGATGCTGCGTGCCGTCGTACCACATGTGCGTCCCGGGGATGCCGTCGTAAACGAACATGTTGCTCTCGCCTTTGGGCATCCCGTCCGGACCTTTTAAATCCTCAGGACTGCTGCCCGGCGTTTCCCACGTTTTCCCGCCGTCATTGGATCGTTGAATGACCTGCCCGAACCACGCGCTCGTTTGCGACGCGTAAATCCGGTCCGGATCCACCGGCGACCCTTTCATATGATAAATCTCCCAGCCGGCAAAATGCGGCCCGTCCACTTTCCAATCTTTGCGCTTCGCATCCGCCGTAAGGACGAACGCGCCTTTCCGTGTCCCAACCAAAAGTCGTACTCCACTCATGCTGAAACTCTTAACCGCGGATCCGCCTTCGCCAACTGCGTTTTGTGTTAATTCAACGTGACGGAGCTATGGCGTGACAGGTTCCGCGGATGAAAACGGATAATTGTAGGGCGGCCGCTCCGGCTGCCGAAAGGCAAGCGTTGCGCTTGCCCTACAAATCAATGCCGGTGCCCGTTCCCATTGTGGACATGAGCAAACCGTTTCGCCGATCGCGCTTTTGCCTTCATGGCTTCAATCTCACGATTTCGCGGTGGAGCATTGGCGACGAGCGATTCAAGCAAATGATGCGCGGCGTGTGCGACTTCATCCACTGCACGATTGAATGCCGCTTCGTTGGCGTGAGACGGTTTGGTAAATCCGGACAGTTTCCGAACAAATTGCAGCGACGACGCCAGTTCATCGTCCGTCGCTGGCGGTGAAAAATTATGCAGGGTTTTAATGGCTCGGCACATAAAGAATCATTAACCGCGGACGCCGTGGTGAGCAAAGTCGAATCCATTACGCGGATGAAAAACGGATTTTCTTCCGACGCTCATTTCCTCAACTGTTCAATAACTCACCTTCTGCCGTAGGCGCATTGCGCATTGCAATTCTTAGCTCCGCTCGCGATCATGAAGCGAGTAGCGCGGTTATTCAGTTTCCGAACATGTAAATCGTCAACGAGTGCGTATGGAACGTGAACTTGGTTGGTGGCGAAGATACGTTTTCTCAACTGACCACAAGGTCATCGGAATCCAGTACGCGATTTCGGGCTTCGTTTTTCTCCTCTTCGGTTTTTGCCTGATGATGCTGATGCGCTGGCAGCTGGCCTATCCCGGCAAACCGCTGCCGATTATTGGCAAACTGTTCGGCACTTCCATGCCGGGAGGGGTGATGACGCCCGAGTTTTACAACTCGTTAGGCGCGATGCACGGAACGATCATGGTTTTCCTCGGAATTATCCCAATCGCATTCGCTGGTTTCGGCAATTACATCGTCCCGCTGCAAATCGGCGCGCCGGATATGGCTTTTCCGAAGGTAAACATGTTTAGCTACTGGGCGTTCGTGTTGGGGGCGATAACATTGCTGGGCAGTTTTTTTCTCCCAACGGGAGCAGCCGCTAGCGGTTGGTCGTCTTACACGCCCCTGGCCGATATCGAGCAGCTGGGTCACGGTCACTCGATCCTGACCGGTCAAAGTTTTTGGGAGATCGGAATGGTCTTCCTCGCAACATCATCGGTCCTCGGTGCGATCAACTTCATCACCACCATCGTACAGTTGCGAGCGCACGGAATGACCTGGATGCGCCTGCCGTTCTTCGTTTGGACTCAATTCGTCGCCGCGTTCCTTTTGTTGCTGGCGTTTCCACCGATGGAAGCTGGCACGATCATGCAATTGATGGATCGAGTCGCCGGAACAAGTTTCTTTTTGCCATCTGGTCTCGTGGTAAATGGCCAGAAAATCGTCGTGGCAGGTGGCGGTGCCCCACTTTTATGGCAACACCTGTTTTGGTTTCTGATCCACCCTGAGGTTTATGTTTTGGTCTTGCCGGCGATGGGGATCGTTGCCGAGATCGTGACAAACAATACGCGCAGACCACTCTGGAGTTACAGGGCGATGGTTTTTTCTGCCTTCGGTATCGGCTTTCTGTCTTTCATCGTTTGGGCCCACCACATGTATCTCACTGGAATGGGAAGCACGGTGAGTTCATTTTTTCAAACCACCACCATCCTCATTTCTATCCCGTCGGTGATTATCTTGAGCGATCTGTTCTTGTCGCTCCGCGGCGGTTCGATTCGGTTTCCTGCGCCGATGCTGTTCGCCACCGCTTTCATGCCCATGTTCGGCATCGGTGGCTTAACCGGCATCCCGCTAGCGTTGGCTCCGGCTGATCTCTATCTGCACGATACCTATTATCTGATTGCGCACTTCCATTACCTCGTCGCGCCTGGAACGATCTTCGCCTTATTCGCCGCGACCTATTATTGGTTTCCCAAAGCTACTGGAAGAATGATGAACGAGTTTTGGGGCAAAGTGCATTTTTGGCCGACGCTTATCTTGATGAACGTGATTTTCCTCCCGATGTTTCTCCAGGGAATGCTTGGGATGCATCGGCGTTGGTACGATGGTGGCCAAGGCTGGAGTCTGGCGGGCGAAAAAGTCTGGGGCGTATCCGGTTTTGGTTGGAACGTTCCGATCTCAACAGCCGCCTGGCTGATGGGGCTCGCTCAAATTCCGTTTATCGTGAATTTCTTGTGGAGCATCAAACACGGCCGCAAAATCACATCGGATAATCCGTGGGAAGCGACGACCTTGGAATGGGCAACTCCGACGCCACCTCCGCATGGCAATTTTACGGAGCCGGTCAACGTATATCGCGGACCGTACGATTACAGCGTTCGCGGTGCGGAGCGGGATTTTTGTCCGCAGACCGAGGCTGTTGCTGCCCATTAACCGCGGATTACGCAGATCAACACGGATTTTTCATCGCCCGGCTGAAGCTCTGACCTCTGATCTGCAAACTTAGTGGTGAGTTCGCGTTCTAAAGCGTCGAACTCAGCGTAGTAATGATGCTCATGCTCGAATGACAACGAAAGCTTCGATACTTGCGTGTAGCCGAGTGATTCAAGAACAAGTTCGAAACGCGACAAAGGACCGTAGGCAAAAATGAGATTATGGCGATCATAGACGAGAGTGGCATCGTCGGCCTCCGAGCGCAGCCATACTGAATGCCTGCCATCGCTATCCCAGAACTCGCCAAACCGAGCGAACATCGCATCAAGCTCACTATGGGAGAGTTCGCCGCTTTGGTAGCGGCCTACCTTGCCTCCGCCGCGAAAGATCACTAAAACGTATAAGAGAAAGAATGGTTCTTTAAGGCTCCGCGATAGAGCCTGGAGAACCTGCGAGCCATCATACGAAGCCGCGATCCAAAGACGCTTGGTGCCATCTTTGATCTCTTCGGTCGCGTACACTTTCCCGTAGTCGTGCGCCAACCAGAGTTCTCCGCTAACTCGCGATGCGAACTTAGGATTAATTCGCGCCATAAGAACGGATCCTACTTTGCGATGCAGATGTTTTTCGGTTCAGTGAAAAAGTGTAACGCCTCAGTACCGCCTTCGCGGCCGACGCCGCTGGCTTTCATGCCGCCGAAGGGAACTCGAAGATCGCGAATGAGCCAGCAGTTCACCCAGACTGTGCCGGTGTGAATTTGTTCGGCCACGCGATGGGCGCGGCTCAGATCCTGGGTCCAGATACTGGAAGAAAGTCCGTAATCGGTGTCGTTGGCGTAACCGATCACTTCTTCTTCGTTGTCAAACGGCGTGATCGTAACGACCGGGCCGAAGATTTCTTCGCGATTAGTGCGGCATGCGACCGGAAGATCGACAATCACAGTGGGCGGAAAGAAATAACCTTCGCGGGTTCTTTCGTTAGGCGATTCCGGCGCTTTACCGCCGAGCGCGATTTTGCCGCCTTCTTTCTGCGCGAGATCGACGTAGAACTTCACTTTATCGAGCTGCACCTTGTTCACGATCGCGCCCTGCTCGGTTTTTTCGTCGAGCGGATCGCCCTGTTTTAACTTCGAAGCCTTGTTGATGAAGAGATCGACGAATTGTTTATAAATCGGTTTCTCGACGAACACGCGTGAGCCGCACAAACAAATCTGTCCCTGATTTGCAAATGACGAACGAACACTGCCGGAAATTGCAGCGTCGAGGTCGGCGTCGGCAAAAATGATGTTTGGGTTTTTCCCGCCAAGCTCGAGCGAAACTTTCTTGAATAACGGCGCGCAGGCTTCGGCGACTTTTTTTCCGGTCACCGTCCCGCCGGTGAATGAAATCGTGTTGATTTTCGGATGGGCCGCCACGGCAACCCCGACATTCGGGCCCGTGCCGTGCACGACGTTGAGCACGCCATTTGGTAAACCGGCTTCGATGCAAACTTCGCAAAGCAAAAACGCCGTCATAGGCGTCAGCTCGCTCGGTTTGGCGATCGCGGTGTTACCGACGGCAATGGCCGGCGCGATTTTCCAGCTCAACAAATAAAGCGGCAAATTCCACGGTGAAATTAACCCGGCGATACCGCGCGGCTGTCGCAGTGTGTAATTGAACGCGACGCCGTCAGTGACGTGCGCTTCGTTTTCGGTGTGGAGGATCGCGGTCGCGAAGAAACGGAAATTGCTGGCGGCGCGTGGAATATCCAAAGAACGCGCGAGCGCGAGCGGTTTGCCAGTGTCGATCGATTCCGCGCGCGCGAATTTTTCCAGATCGCGCTCGATCAAGTCGGCGATGCACAAAAGGACTTGCGATCTTTTCTGGGCCGGTGTTTTTGACCAGCCAGGGAATGCTTGCTCCGCCGCGGCTACCGCAAGATCGACATCTTCCTTTCCACTGTCGGCGACTTGCGAGTACGCTTTACCAGTCGCGGGCTCTATGTTGTCGAAATATTTGCCGGTTGTCGGTTCGACGAATTTGCCGTCGATGAAATTCTTGATCTTGGCAAGCTCCTTATGCACGGCTGGTAAGATTGTAAGCGTCGAACCCGCGCTGCTCAATCACGACTAGGCGCGCAAGTGATAAACGTTGATGTCGCGATCGCCCGATCGCTCGCCCGCTTCCCAAGCGGCTATGCAGTCTACCCAACGCGCTGCCAAGCGCGTCGTGTTGTAGCGGTGCTTGTCTCAAGCACCGAACTAAATAAACAGGCGCTCGCCGCGGCGAGCGCCTCTACCACTTCGTTGGGATTTTAAGCTACGCCGCTTGGCTTGCCCAGCTGACGGCGTGCGCGCGGACGGGGTGGTCGAAGCCTTTCAACGCAATCTCTCCGAGGTCTTCGAACGCGAGAACTTTTCCCTCGCACAATTCCGCGACTACGTTGGACACAAGAATTTGTTCCGCGTCGGCGTGTGAACAAAGGCGCGCGGCGAGTTGCACGGTGCAGCCAAATAAATCGTTGTGATGCTCAACCGGTTCGCCCGCGGCGACGCCGACCCGAATTTGAAATGAGCGATCAGCTTTTTCCTGTCGATGCTTGGCGACTTCGCGCTGAACACGGCTGGCGCATTTCACGGCCGACGCCGTCGACACAAACGACGCCATGATTCCATCGCCGAGATGTTTGATTTCGCGACCACCCAAATCGGCGAGTGCATCGCGCACGATCTGGTCGTGCACAGCGAGTAATTCCATGGCTGCCTCGTCGCCCACGCGTCGAGTGAGTGCGGTCGAGCCCACAATGTCGGTGAACAAAATAGTGCGAATTCCCGGATCGCGATCGTCCGCATCAGCACCGGGAAGAATGACCGCGCCGGCGCGATTGATTTCGCCCGCACCCATAAACAAATCGGCCATCTCCGGCGCGACCTGAATCAATTTATCAGCTACCAGACCGTGCGCTTCCTTGTGAACCTTCACGGCTGCTTCAGCACTCGGCGCATGACAAAGGCAAAAGATTTTTCCCGCTTTCTTGTTGAAATAATATTTGTCGTAATGGACGCCGTATTTGTCCTGCACCGCGACGTCCTGCGCGTGGGCTTTGGCGATGTCCTCCACCGTGACGTCTGGGCCTACTTCGTGGATGTCCATGTATGTCGGCATATTCTTAAAATAATGCGTGACTTGACATAAATCTAGCGACCGCGAGCCGAATGCGAGATGTCGATCCGCGGTGGATGTCCCAGCGTTTGGTAAACAACGCAATAGCGCTCGGTCAATTTGAGAAGCGTGGCTATTTGTTCGTCGGTCGCGTCGGTGTCGAGATCGAATCGCAATCGAATGTTTTGAAAACCGACCGGCGCTTCTTTGGAAACGCCCAGCGTGCCGCGAAAATCGAGATCGCCCTCAGCGTGAACGGTTGCATCGCGAAGCGGGATTTCGAGCGCGGTCGCGACTGCACGCAAAGTAACGCCTGCGCAGGCAACGAGCGATTCAAGCAACATGTCGCCTGAGCAAGCGCTCAATCCGTTTCCACCAGTCGCGGGATGCAGACCCGCTTCAACCAGCGCTTTTCCGGTCGCGACGTTGCAGGTGACGCCTTCGCCGATCTTTCCCTCGGCGCGCAGCGTGATCATCGCCGACTTCGGTTCGTTGCGGTATCGTTCCTTGATCGGCGCCTGCAACGATTTCAATTCAGCGGCGTTCATTGGTCATGCGGCGAGCTTTGTTCCGGTGGGTTTGATGTTTTGATTCACGCGAAACAAATTTTGGGGATCGTATTTGTTTTTGATCGCGACGAGCCGCTCGTAGTTGTCGCCGTAGGTTGCTTTCACGCGGTCTTCGCCTTCGTCCATCATGAAGTTTACGTAAGCGCCGCCAGCCGAGTACGGGTGCAAGGCGTCATAATAATTTTGCGTCCACGAAATTATTTTTTCTTTGTTCGCCGGATCGGGATCGACACCGACCATCACTTGGGCCCAGTTCGCGTCGCGGTAATTCCAAGCAGTGTCGTGCTTGCCCACGCGGCTGGCGGCGCCGTTAATCGGATAGAGATGCATCGTGGAATGCATCGACGGAAGGGCTTTGCCAAAGCGAATATGCTCGGCGATTGCCTCATCACTTAGCTCATTCACAAAATCAGCACGCCAATACCATTGCAAACCCGGAGGGTAGATCGCGTCGAACATGCTTTGCAAAGTGGGGTGGGGAAGTGGGCCGACGAAATCCAGCGCGGGCTTTTTGAAAGCGCGGATCGGTTTGAACATTTCTTCGGCTTTCGATTGAGGCGCGGTGCAAGCCCAGACAATGCCGCACATTTTTTTGAGATGAAGATGTTCCGGAAACGGCGGTCCCGGCGGCACAGTCAGAAACGCAAAGAAACCGTTCAAGTCGTCCGGCGCGTTCGGAATCAATTCGCGATACCATTTCATCACATCGCTGGCTTCGCTCAGTTCATACAGCATCGGCCCGCCATAGATCATGTCGATCTTATGGAGTTTGAATGTGAAAGAAGTAACCACGCCGAAATTCCCGCCGCCGCCGCGGAGCGCCCAGAATAAATCGCCGTTTTCGTTCGCGCTCGCTTTTACGAAACTTCCATCAGCCAGGACGACGTCCGCTGAGAGCATGTTGTCGATTGTCAGGCCGGATTTGCGGGTGAGGTGTCCAATTCCGCCGCCCAGCGTTAATCCGCCCACTCCGGTCGTGGAAATGATCCCGCTCGGCACCGCCATTCCGAATGCGTGGGTTGCGTGATCGACGTCGCCCCATGTGCAACCGCCGCCAACGGTCGCCGTCCCGGCGGCTGGATCGACGCGTGTATATTTAATCGGGGCAAGATCGATAACCACGGCGTCATCGCTAATTCCAAGGCCACCGGCATTGTGTCCGCCACAACGAATGGCAAGCAGGACGTTGTTTTGTCGCGCGAAGTCAACGCAGGCGATCACGTCCGCCACGTCGGCGCATTTCGCGATCAAACGCGGCTTTTTATCGATCATCGCGTTGTAAACCTTGCGGGCGTCGTCGTAATCCTTGTCGCCGGGCTGAATGATTTCGCCTCGTAACTTTTGCTTCAGCTGGTTAATTAACGTTTCGTTAAAGTGATTACTCATAATGACGAATGACTGCTGAGGAGCTATAATCCGTTAGATATGAAACACCTTCAACTCGTTGCTCTTGCCCTAGCCGGCGGGCTTTTGATTGGTTGCGAAACAACAGACCAGGCCGCGGGGATGGGAAATCAGGAGCAAAAACGACTGGCTCAAATTCAGCGTCAACAGCAGGAGAGCACGCAGTACGACGAGTCCGAGAGAAACCTCTGGAATGCGCAGGTAGATGTGTTGAATCGCGGAACAAATCCGGCGATTCGGTATTAGCGCCGGATTGCGACCGCGTTTGACGCTAGGCCGAGCGGCACCTTGCACCCGACTGCCTGTATTTTGTCTTCTCATTCCAAAGGAGGCTTATTAGGCTGGCCTCATGAAGACCAAATATTTCAGTTTGCTTGTGGCGCTTGGCTTCGCCGCCGCTTGCGTGGTGAGTGCTCAATCGCCGTCTCCGTCAGAATCGCCGCCCAAACGTAAATCACACAAGAAAACGGAGGCGACCGCCGCTGCTTCTCCGGAAGCGAGCGCGGCAGCCGGAGCCGAAGCGTCCGCTTCGCCGGCCAAAAAGTCGCGCAAAAAGAAGGAGGGTGCTGCCGAAGCTTCTCCTGCGGCCAGCGGCTCACCCGGAGCCGAAGCGTCTGCTTCGCCGGCCAAGAAGTCGCGCAAGAAAGCCGCAAAAATGGAAGCATCTCCAGCGGCGTCTGCCGCTCCGATGGCCAGCGCTGCACCAACAGGTCAACCGTTGACCGAACCCGCAGCGAAGACCAATCGAAAGAAGGTCGCGATGACCACTCCCGCGCCAGCTGCGACGGCGGAACAAGCTTCCGCCTCGCCGGCGCATAAAACGTTGGCGGATCTATTCAAGCCGAAGAGCTCTCCAAGTCCGGCGCCCGCTGCTGCGACCACGAAATCCGCAGCCGGAGCCAAGACAGCGCCTGCTCCAGGTGGTGGCCCGGGTATGGTTTGGGTAAATAGCGAGACCAAGGTTTACCACAAAGAAGGCTCGCGTTTTTACGGTCGTACGAAAAACGGCAAATACATGACCGAGGCCGAGGCGATTAAGGAAGGCAACCGCGCGGCGAAAGGAAACGACTAAGGCGCGCCTTTTAGAAATCTACAATTCGAAACCGGCGATGGGTCAAATCTCATCGCCGTTTTCTTTGGATCTGATTTTCTAACGTCGACTGGCTCAGCCTTGACCGCCGAATAAACCGCCGAGCTTGCCTTTGAGCATCTCGCCCGCTTCGGAGGCCAACGTGTTCACACCGCCGGTCGTGCCACCGGCGATGAACGCATCCACGTGACTCGCGATGGGCCCTGGTAATCTGCTCTTCAGCTCACTCACGATTACTTCTACGGCTTTCCTTGCGTCGTCCTGACTGATCCCGGTCTTTTGCACAACAAGGTTAACTAGTTCGTCCATAAACTTCGAGTTTGAGAAAGGATGTTCCTAAATCGCTCAACCGCAAGACCAATCGTCGCCGTTCTCGGAAATCCGAATATCGACAGCACGGTGAGGGAGGGACTAACCGATTCATCCGCTCACCCGCCTGAAAATCAACAACTTACAAAGAGCGCCTGATTGCGTTGTGCTACAGGGATGTGTCGCATCTAATCCGAATTTTGCCGATGCGTCAAGCCCCCTTCACTCCGAAACCGCCGCCTTCTTTCGATGTTCGGTGACCAATGCCAACAAATCGCGCAATTTTTGGGGCGTAAGGTTTAATTGAGCCAGCGTCATGTCGAGCACGTCCTTTAACGGAGTGGAATAAACACGGTGCTGCACCGGTTGTATTAGACAAATGAAAGGATTCATGAAAAACAGAATACTAAGTGGAGGCGCAGTTAACCTTACGGTCGTTGCGTTCTTGACGCTGCTATTCGCAGGTTGCGCGGTCGCACCGAAAGCCGAAAACCTATCGATGGCCAACGCTGCCGCACACATACAGGCGGACTTTGCGGATGACCTGCAACCCCATCCGGGCGATTCCCCGGAATTCACTCCTTGGGGACTAGGCGGCGAATACTCGCCGCTTTGAACACCCGATAGAAGTGACCGTTGAGGCGAGTTAGTCCATTATCGACAAAAAATATTCATTTCGCGCCTCAACCGCTACATTCCCAGAACCGAACAAGTCTATGTCGACTGGATTAAGCGCTTCATCCGTTTTCATGGGGTTCGGCATTCGCCAGGGAAATGGGGAGCGACCGCCGAAGTGACGTTTCCTGAGAGGCGCGTTACGTCACTGGCTTGACGGGCGGGATCTTCCACGTCCCGTTGATGATGGAAGGGTTCGTCTCCTTCGGCCAATAGAGGCCCAACATCAGGATGAACTTGTCCGTCGGAGCAGGAAGCCAGTTCGATTCCTTGTCCGCGCCGGGACTTTCGTTTTGAATGTAAAGATCCGTGGAACCGTCGGCGTTGGTTTTGAGGTTCTGGCGGGCGCTGATGCTGTAGCGATTGAGCGGGTTGGCGGCGAAGAAGTATCCGCCGTTATACATCGTCAGCGACCAAAAGCCATTCACAGGTGGTAGCTGCCCTTTCGGAAAGTGCATCACGTACTTCTTCGCTCCGTTGTAAGGCTTGCCCTCAGCGTCTACCTCGGAGGTGGGATAGACTGCATCCTGCGGGCGATTCGCGCCCAGCCCGAAGGCGGTGACGAAAGCCCGCTGAAGATAATTGACGCCATAGATTCCAGTCTTCGGCATGAACTGCCAGTCGTTCACGTTGGTGCGCGCGTCCTCAAAGTAATCGTTGATTTTTTCGACGGCCATCCTGGGAACCTCGGCTCCGCGTTCCTCGCCGAGCTTGCTCGCGTCGAAAGCCTGGCCTGGGACGATTCCGAGCTTGGCCAGCTTTGCGACCATTGGCGCATCGGCTTTCGCAGGCGGGTTGTCTTTAAGGGGCATGGCCAGCAAGCTAAAGTAGGCCTCAGCGCTAAGGCCGGCCACCTGGTCGCGCACCGGGGTTTTCATGTCGATGGCCGGATCCACCTTGCCCATCGGCGGCGTGTAGTCCTTACCGTAGGCACTGAGCGGAACGACCTTATACTTGTCCTGAATCTCGTGCACCCCCCTGTAATCTTCTGGCGTGCCGGTGCAATACGTGCGGGCGATGATCCACACGATGCTGGTTGGAGACTTGTACTCCTTGACGCCATCGGGCAGCATGCCCTTCCAGCCAGGACCCGTGATGGCGTACGTTTGGGCTTTGTCGCCGGTAGTCCGCTTGCCCGGAACCTGGAATACGTCGGTCCAGCCGTCCAGCATCGGAATCAGGAAGTAGCGGTCGCCTTCGTCTGGCAGGCTCAAGACGTACGGCTCCTTGGAAACGTCGAGCCACGCGCTCGAGTACAGCGTGTCCGCGTTGGGAGCCGTGACATCCTTGTACGAGGCATCGGGAAAATTACGTACGTTGGCAAACTGGCCCATCGGAGCTCGAAGGCCCGTGGGCTCGACTACATTCGTCGTCACCCGCCGGGTGAACTCCACCGTGACGAGTGGATATCCATAGATATAGGCTTCGGTGCCAAGCTCGGTCGCTTCCGCCGCGGTGAGCGGAGCGGCTTGGCTCGGGACGTTCGTCATGAGCAAAGCTACGGCAACAGCGCCGCAGGCCAGAGCCCGGTTGCAGAATGGTGATCTGACTAGTTTCATTGGTTGTTTCATGTTTTACTAGTGGATGCTATTGCCAGCAAACGGTAGTGAAATAGCTCGTCAGAGTAGTACGAGAGTTGGAATTTGGGCATAACTTGTCTTCAAGCAATCACGTGGTCGCGCGCTAAAGCGCGCGAGCCATGCGAATCGCTTTGATTTCACCTTGGGATACGAATCCCGGCCAGTTGTCAGCAGTCGATATGCTTGCGGAAATGATTCGCCTCGTTCCAAACGGCGCGCGAATACATCAGCTCACGTCCGTTTTGTCCGAACTTGGCTGACTCGTAAAACGGGCAAGAAGATGGACAAGTGCTGTTGTGAAATGAAAAACGGCAAGTTCTATTGCAAGTTGACTAAGAAAACTTACGACGACTGCTGTTGCGACATGAAGTGATCTGAAGATGAGCGCCGAACTCAGAGAAACTCTCGCCGTTCATCGTCGAGCTGGCCGCAGAATCGAATTTCTCAGCATATCTTGGACTGCGCTTGAATCGGTCGTCGGAATTATTGCCCGGCGTAATTGCCGGTAGCGTCGCGCTCAGCTTTGGAATTGATTCGGTGATTGAAGTTGCTTCTAGCCTGGTGCTGGTGTGGCGGTTAAGTGACTCTTCGCCGGCGGAAGATCGAGAAGCATTTGCGCATCGGTTGGTCGGCGTCTGCTTTCTCGCGCTTGTTATTTTCGTGAGCTTCGAGGCGCTTAAAGACTTACTTAGCCATTCGTCGCCACGCGTGACTTATCTCGGGATCGTTTACGCCGCCGCTTGTGTCGTCGTCATGCCTCTTCTTGCACGCGCTAAGCGTCGTGCCGCGGCTAATCTTCAGAGCGACGCACGTTTTTGGAACAGAGAGGTAATGCGTGACTAGAAGGTTCGAACTGCAGCCAAATCGAGTTCAAAACCTGTTCCAAAATCAACATCCCTTGAACTCGGCTGGCAGTTGAGTTTTTGGGATGCGAAGTTACACACTCTCCTCCTGATTGGTTTTAGGGCGCGGGAGCGTATTCGCGATTTTAACAACAGACCAAAGTTTACCGAATAGACAATCACTTTAGATGACTATTGTTCAGGTGCTGATTCTTTCCGTCATCCAAGGAGCATGCGAACTCCTGCCCGTGTCCAGTTCTGCCCACGTGCTTGTCGCGGCCAAACTAATGGGCATCGACCCGTCTAGCCCGCAGATGACTTTCCTGCTCGTGATGTTGCACACAGGCACAATGTTCGCCGTAATCGTGTATTTCTGGGAACGGTGGCGGAATGATTACTTTTCTTCAGGTGCGACTTTGAAAACCGCGAAAGAACTTGTCGTTGCTTCCTTTGCGACTGCTGTTGTTGGCGGAACGCTGCTCGCGCTCATCGAGAAAGTGTTCATGCATCGGCAGCGGCATGCAGAAGTGGAATCGCTTTTTGGTAATTTCAACCTGATTGCTGTCGCTTTGGCGGCGGTCGGGATATTGATTGTGATTTCTGGACGCGGTCGTCAACAGCCCAACCCCGAAAGCACGACTCCTATCAAAGAGACTTTGAGCGCTCGGCAATCTGTATGGATTGGAGCAGCGCAAGGTTTGTGTCTGCCCTTTCGCGGATTTTCCCGGTCGGGTGCAACAATTTCAACGGGGCTAGTTTTGGGTGTCGGGCGGTTCGCTGCGGAGAGGTTTAGCTTTGCCTTGGCGATTGTGTTGACGCCTCCGGTCATCGTGCGAGAGCTGCTACGCCTAATCAAATCAGGGCCAAGCGGCAATTCGTTTGCTCTTGGCATTGTAGGAATGATTTGCAGCTTCGTGGCCGGGCTGCTGGCGTTGCGTTGGCTCACTCGATTTCTCGAACGCGGTCGGTGGCATTGGTTTGGTTACTACTGTTTGTTGGCTGCAATAGTGGTGCTTGCTGTCGCCCGTCTCGTTTAGATTCATGGATCGAATAAGTGCGATCCAAGCCGCCTCCGTCGAGCGGAACCGTGTTATTCGAACCGCGCTACAACTTGAGTTTGTAACAATCGTTTGGATGATAATTGAAGCGGGCGTGTCGGTCGTCGCGGGAATCCGTGCTCGTAGTTTGTTGCTGGTCGCGTTCGGAATCGATAGCGGGATCGAACTAATTTCAGGCGCAGTATTGTTCTGGCGATTGAAAACGGAAAGCTTTAGCGAATTACAAAGCGTCGAAACGATAGAAAAAGTTGAGCGTAGAGCTTCCCGAATCGGAGGTTGGCTGCTCTATCTGTTTTCCGTTTACATAGTCATTCAGGCGATCTATGGATTGCTGTCCGGCTGCGCGGCGGAAAAGTCGCGGGTGGGAATCACGATTGCGATCATTGCAGCGGGTGGAATGCCGTTTCTTGCCAAGGCCAAACTGCGCATTGCTGATCAAATTGGGAGCCGGGCGCTGCGATCCGACGCAATGGAAACCCTTACCTGCGGGTATTTGGCTTGGGTATTACTCGCTGGGCTGTTAACTAACGCATTCGTCCACCGGTGGTGGATCGACTCCGTTGCTGCGCTCGCAATCGTGCCTCTGCTGTTACGAGAGGCGAAGGGAATGAAGTGATGGAAGTGGCTGAGAATAAAGCAGATGGCCGCACGCTGACGCTTCCTGTCGCTTTGGGGGCAGTGGCGGTGAGGGAGGGATTCGAACCCTCGGTACCCTTTTGGGGTACGGAGCTTTAGCAAAGCTCTGCTTTCAACCACTCAGCCACCTCACCAAAGCTGCGCACAGAGCGGAGGCAGAATATTGCAGCTAATTGCCAATTGCCAATTTCCAATCGAAATGATGGGAATGATTAGCGAAGCAGACGCGCGCTCTAAGATTGCGGAAGCAGTCCGGCCGCTGCTGCCGCGAAAGATGTCGATCTTGCAGGCGCAAGACCGGTTCGCGGCGGAAAATTATTTTGCGCGTTTGTCGCTGCCGATGTTCGACAACTCGGCAATGGATGGTTACGCGGTCATCGCTCGCGATTGTTCGCCACCGCGAATCCGTCCTTCGGCGGACAAAAAAAGCGCGCGGTTGCGCGTCGTTGGCGAACAGCCGGCCGGACTCGATCGGAAACTGCGCGTTTCGAGTGGAAATACGGTGCGAATTTTTACGGGCGCGCCAATTCCGGTGGGCGCGGACGCGGTTGTGATGCAGGAAGATGTTACACGCGATGGCGACGAGATTGTCGTGAACACCGACGTCGAAATCGGCGAATTCGTTCGGTCGCGCGGTTGCGATCTTGGCGAAGGGCAGAAAATCTTGAGTGCCGGGGAGCGTGTTACTGCCGCTTCCGTCGCGTTGCTTGCATCGCAAGGTTTTGCCGCGATCGCGGTGGGCGGCGCAGTTCGAGCGGCAATTATTTCGACCGGAGACGAGTTGGTGGAACCCGGTCGGGACCTTCGCCCGGGACAAATTTACGACAGCAACGCGATCTTACTCCGGGCTCTGCTGGAACGGGCCGGAGCGGAGGTCGCGTCGAGCGAGCAATGCAGCGACGACGCGGATTCGTTGCGAAAAGCATTCCAAGCTGGCGCGAAGAACGAGATTGTGGTCGTGACTGGCGGCGTTTCAGTCGGCGAACACGACCTGGTTCAGCAAACGCTACGCGAACTTGGAGCGAAGATCGATATCTGGCGGGTCGCCATCAAGCCAGGAAAACCTTTTTTGTTCGGACGACTGGACAACGCGTTTGTGTTTGGGTTGCCCGGAAACCCGGTTTCGGCGTTCGTGACCTTTCTGCAATTTGTCCGGCCGGCGATTTTGAAGATGATGGGCGCGGCGGATCTCGATCTGCAGAAGGTGCCGGCGCGATTGACCGTCGATCTAAACAATGACAATGAGCGAGCGCACTATTTTCGCGGCAAGTTCGAGCAGGGAGCTTTTACGTCGATTGGGCGCCAGGAATCGCACGCGCTTTTTGGACTAAGCCAGTCCAACGGGCTGCTGCGGCTCGCTTCGGGAGAAAATCGCAAGTCGGGTGAGATGGTTGAAGTGGAATTATGGTAACGCTTTTCGAGCAAGTGAGTTTGACACGGGAGCGGCGCATTTTAGCTTAGATCGCTTTGAACACGGAAACAGCGTTCGCACAAAGTCCGCCTAATCAATTCCGTGCCGACGCTGAGCGCCTCTCCCACATCGTTCTGGAGATGCAGCGCTGCTTCGTTCTGCATCTGTGCAAGGAACTTGCGCCCGGCAACGTTTCTTTCCCGCAGTTTTTCCTTCTGGCTTATCTCGACCAAAAAGAAGTGCTCACCATGTCGGCGATCGCGCAGAAGATGGGACATACAACGGCGGCCGCCAGCGGCCTGGTGGCTCGATTGGAAAACCTGGGAATGGTCGTCCGATCGGTTGCGCGCGACGACCGGCGCAAAGTGATGGTTTGCATAACGCCGAAGGGATCGGCTTTGGTGCGGCGCATTCGCCAGGAAATGGTCGGCAACCTGATGAAAATCATGGAATATCTTTCGCCTGAGGAACAGAGAGCGTGGTTACACATCTACAGTAAAATTTATGACTACTGCCAATCGAAGGACGGCCGGTCCTTCAGCAGCAGTGCTAAAAGATGAACTAGCATTGACTGAATCCACGCCTCAACCTCTGCGCATCTAATTTTTAGACGCCTTAACCTCTAATGCGAAAAAGTCTTCTCGGATTTGCTCTACTTACATCCCTGATCGCACTCGTCGCGTTTGGACAAACTCCCAGTCCAACCGAAACGCCGTCGCCAGCTCCAATGCTCGTTTCCACTGCGACCCCGACGCCCACGCCGTCAGTAAGTCCAAGCGATGTCGGCACTGTCTCCGTGCCTTCAACGTTATCGACGCCAACTGCGTCGGTAAGCGCTACACCGACGCCGACGCCGATCGGTGTGCAAGCCGCCGCGCTCGGCGAGACTGATCTTGGCTGGTCCGAAACAGGTTCGCCAAGATTTACGATCGATCAGGCTGTGATCCTCGCCTTGCAACAGAATCCGACTGTCCGTAACGCACTGGAGGAAATCCGGCGCACCAAAGGTGTGGTCATCGAGATTCGGGCGCAGGCGCTACCGCAGATTGGTCCCAGCTTTAACTGGCAGTGGACCGATCCGAACCTTGGCTCAAGCGGTGGCGGGATTGTTGGCGCGGGTGGAGGGAGTTCGTCGCGGTCTGACATATTCTACAACGTGCGTGTTACGGGGACGCAGCTGGTTTTTAATTACAGCACATTCCGCGCAATTCGCGGCACCTTCTTCCAGCGCGATTCTGCTTACTTCGCCCTCCGCAACACCATTGACCAAACAATCGCGAACGTGAAGACGCAGTTCTATCAGGTGATCGTCAATCGCGAGTTGATCGTCGTTCAGCAGGAGTCGGTCAATCTACTTGAGAGCCAGTTGAAGGATCAGCAAAATCGTTTTGAAGCCGGCACCGTTCCACGGTTCAACGTTCTCCAGGCGCAGGTCCAGCTTTACAATCAAATCCCGCAACTGATTGCGGCGCGGAACAATTATCGCATCTCCGTGCTTCAGTTGGGCAGAACTCTCGGGTTGTATTTCAATCCCGCGCGCGGAATTGCGGCGCCGCTACGCACCAACGGGGATTTGGTTTACATTCCACGGAAAATCGATCTGTTGGCGGCGATCGAGGAGGGCAAACGCAATCGGCCCTTCTTAAAACAACAGCGCGCCAACGTTTTGAACCAGATCGAGCAAGTCCACGTTGCGATTGGCACCTGGTTGCCCAACGTCAATGCCAGCGGCGGCGGCGAGTGGGTGAGCTCACCGTTTGATTCGAGTTTTGGCCATGTTTCAAAGGGCTGGTTAACGACAGTGACTGGCAGCTGGCCGATCTGGGATAGCGGCATGGCCTGGGGCAAGATCCAAGAACAACGCGCGCTCTTGTCGGAACAGGAAATTACCTACGACGATGACGTGCGTCAGGTTGAGGTCGAGATCCAGCAAGCGGCTTCAAATTTGGCCCAGAACCGCGAGTTAATTCAAGCAACGGAAAAAAATCAGGAGACAGCTGAGGAAGCTGTTCGTCTGGCCAAGGCGCGATTGGATGCAGGCGCGGGAACTCAGCTTGATGTTTTGAACGCTCAAGTGCAGCTGACTACAGCTGAATCGACGTACTTGCAGGCGCAGTTCGGTTACATTTCTTCGCTGGCTGAATTTGATCGTGCCACTGGCACGCAGAGCACGTATACGGAACGATTCGATGGGGTCGCGTCGCATGCCACAAGAAGCAACACCTATTACACCGGCAGCGATGTGGATGCTCGCGGCAGACCTAAACGTCCAACCGGTTGGGAGCCGGTGACAACTACGACCACAAAAACCACGACTACTTCCACTTCCCAGGGTGGAGGGAAGTAGCATTTAACTCTTGTGCCTGAGGCGCGGCACACCAGAGCTGTGGACCGATCTCAGCTCGAACATTTTCCTGCGCTCAACGCGATTCCAAATGTTCGTCATGGATTCATCGTCCGAATTCCAGGTATCGACGTCTCCGCAGACAAGGCCGAAGCGCTCCGACGCCTCGATGCTGTTCATCGCGGATACCGCGACGAAATTGGAATCGGAGCTTGGCCGTTAGTAACGGCGCAACAAGTTCATGGCGATAAAATCGCTGTCCTCGATCAACCGATTACGCATGATAAACAGCTCGCCGGCTGTGACGGTTTGATCACAAATCTACGAAAGGTCGCACTCGGTGTTCACGTGGCGGATTGCGGCGCGGTTTACATTGTCGATCCGAAAACACCGGCGATTGGACTGGTTCATTCCGGAAAGAAGGGGACGGAGTTGGCAATCGCTGCAAAAGCAATTGAGGCAATGCGGCGACATTTTGGGTCCAATCCAGTCGACCTGATCGTCGAGCTAAGCCCTTGTATTCGTCCGCCGCACTACGAGATCGATTTTGCGGCAAAGATTATCGAGCAATGCCAGGCTGCCGGCGTGAAAACAATTCACGATTCCGGAACTTGCACGGCCTGCGACGTAGATCGGTACTATTCTTATCGCGCCGAAAAAGGGAAAACCGGGCGAATGCTTGCGCTCCTAGGGCTGGAATGAGTTGTTGTTCAGCTCGATCAGCTTTGCCAGAATTATGGCGCACCTGTTTCGTTAGGCGCAATCTGCATTCGTATGTTGATCCGCATCGGCAGTAATGGCTTCTGGGCGCGCCGCGATTCGCCGTCTGAGTCGCTGGAAGAGACCGCGCGAATGTTTAATGAAATCAATGGGCAGATAATCGTCGAGATTGGCTCGGGAATTCATGGCCGGCTCGCCGGGAACAGCGTTTTAACGTGGGCAAAGAAAACGCGGGCGAAACGAATTATCACGGTCGATCTGGACCCGAAACAAATCGACGACGTGAAGGAAGCCACGATCAAGTATAAGAATGTCGAACCGATCGTGGCCGATGGCCTGAAGTATCTCGCGGATTTCTCGTCGTCGATCGGTTTGCTCTATCTCGATTTCTGGGTGCCCGATCCCGACGGAGCATTGCCGGGCACCGGCCGTGCAGAGGCATATCGGGCCGCGTTCGCCGCTGCGAAGAACAAACTCGCGGACCGGTCGTTGATCCTGATTGATGACACCGATCATGTTCATCCGTGGAAACACACGTTGATCATCCCGGACGCGCGAAAGGATGGATTTGTTGTGGTCTTCGTCGGCCGGCAAACGTTGCTGATGCGGAATTCGCCGGCAACTGCGACGCGCTAGATCCCACATCTCGGCTTCTGCGTGCCCATGATAACTTTGATCGATTGCAGAAGGCGCGAAAAATCTTGAATGCAATAAGCATTCAAGTTTATCGGGCTCGTCTTGTCAGACGCCGCTAGTTAGTCAGACATCTCGATATCGGCGCCGCTCTTGAGCGGGCAAATGCCGCGCTTTTTCGCAACGGCTACAAAATCGATGAACTCGCTGGCTGCTGGACCCAGCTTCATCGTCGAGGCTTTTTCAATTGCCTGCGCAATGTTCAAGCCGCTCGCGTAAACCAATTTGAATGCAGTTTTGAGTTCGTCGCGATCCTGTACGCTAAAGCCGGCCCGGCGCAGTCCGATTACGTTTAAACCGAAAACGTAATTGCGTTCGGCCGCGATAACGAACGGCGGAATGTCCTTGCTGAACGCGGATGCGCCTTGGGTAATGGCGAGCCGCCCCACGCGGATATTTTGGTGAAAAACGCAGCCACCCCCCAGGAACGCGCCGTCCCCAACCGAGACGTGACCGCCCAGGAGACAGTTATTGGCGATGATGACGTTGTTTCCGATCTCGCAGTTATGGCCGACGTGCGCGCCGGCCATTAGGAAATTCCTGTGACCGATTCTTGTCGCACTCCCTTCAGCGCTGCCACGGTGGATCGTGCAATGCTCGCGAATCACGTTCTCGTTGCCGATTTGGACGCCTGTTTTTCGCTCCGCAGAATAGGAAAGGTCCTGCGGTGGGGTGCCAACGATTGCGCCGGGACCGATGACGTTATGCGAACCGATCCGAACGTCGCCCTGAATTACTGCGTGTGAGTCGATTGTTGAGTGGTCTCCAATCTCGGCGCCTCCCTCGACCACAACGTACGGCCCAACCTCGATGCAAACGCCGAGCTTCGCTTTGGGATCGATGATTGCCGTGTGATGAATGTTCACAAGACGCCCGCTTCTTTGAAACTAAAGTAGCCCGGTCCGTTGTTCGATTGCGCGCCGATGATGATGTGATCGAGCAATTTGATCTGCATGAGCTCGGCCGCTTCGGCGAGCCGGCGGGTGAGACTGTGATCGGCCTGGCTCGGTGATGGATCCCCGGACGGGTGATTGTGTACAACAATCACGGCGTAGGCGGACGCGATGACTGCAGGGCGAAAAATTTCGCGCGGATGGGCGATGCTTTCGTTTACGCTGCCGGTCGAGATTTCCTCCGTTCGAATCAAATGGTAACGCGTATCGAGAAGAATCACGCGCATCGCTTCGGTTCGCAGCATCCGCATTTCGCTTCCGACCAATTCATTTACCAGTTCAGGCGAATCGATCTTCTGCTTTGCCAGGGTTTCATGGGCGAGGCGTTGTCCGAGTTGAAATGCGGCGACGAGGTGAAGCGCTTTGTCCCGTTTAATGCCACGGATTTTCTTCAATTCGTCCAAGCCGCAGCGACTCAGCCCGTTCAGCGATCCGAATTGTTGCAAAAGTTCACGGGCAAGATCGACAACGTTCTTCCCGGTCACACCGGTGCGCAGCAAAATCGCGATCAGCTCCGAATCAGAGAGTGCAGACGCGCCGTGTGCGGCCAGCTTTTCACGCGGGCGTTCGTCTTCCGGCATCTCACGAATGCGCGATTGCAAGGCTGGGGGGGTGGTGCGCAGATTTGTTAAAGAAACGATCAACTTCGAAATTGCTCGAGCATTTCGCGAAACGCATCGCCCAAACCGATCAATGCGCTGGTGTACTGATTCGAGGGGAGATTTTCGATTTGAGTTTGCGCCTCGGAGATCAACGTTTGCCCGGCTTCGATTGAGCCGCTCAACGCGCCGTTTGCCTGCGATGAGCTCAAGAGTCGGGCGATTTCCTCGAACCGCGCATCGAGAATCAGCTGCGAAAGGTGTTCTTTGTCCGAACCGTTGCGGCCTCCCAGCAGCCTCAGAACCGGCAGAGTCAATTTTCCTTTTCGTAGATCGCTCCCCAGCGTCTTGCCGGTAAGCCTTTCAGTGCCGGCAATGTCGATGCAATCATCGTAAATTTGGTAGGCGGTGCCGATCTTTTGGCCGAAAATCTTGAGCGAATTCTGCATTACGGCGTCTGCATTGCTTAACAACGCGCCGAGTTCGGTCGCTACTGCGAACAGCGAACCGGTTTTCATTTCAATGATCCGGAGGTAATCATCGATGCCGAGATGAAGATCGAATCGCCGCTGCGTTTGAATGATCTCGCCCGTGCAAACTTCGCGGGCCGCGCCCGCGATTGCGCGGCTTACTTCGACGTTTTCGAAACTCGCTGACAGGTTGAGAGCATGGGCAAAGAGCCAGTCGCCGAGCAGCACACTCAGTGAATTTCCCCAGCGCGCGTTCAAAGTCGGCTGCGCCCGGCGCCACTCCGCTTCGTCCACAATGTCGTCGTGGACCAGTGTTGCCACGTGAATGAGTTCGACGATTACCGCCAAATCGACGTGTTCAGACGTAATCGAGCCAAGTGCGCCGCCGCTAAGCAACGCGACCAAAGGACGCAAGCGTTTGCCGCGGCCGCCGATCGCATAGCTAACGTAACCTTCCACCGCGGGATCAAATGAAGACGCTTGGGCGACGATTCGCGATTCGACATCGTCGAGCTCCCGTCGCACCACCTCCGTCACTCGGCTCAGGCGTCCATTCGGAACTGTGGGCGCGAACGCCGAGGGTACCGTGACTTCCACAGCCGCAGGATAGAAGGGCGGCCTAGCGCTTGTCAAAGCAACACGCCAAAAATCCCAATGACCAAAACCCAAGCACCAAGGAATCCTCAATTTCCAATACCCAAACAAAGATCGCGCTTATGGAGATTCTGGGTTTGGTGATTGGAGCTTCACTGGACCCTGGGGTTTGGGACTTGGGTTCTACATTCAGCATTTGCGCAACCACGCGTCCGTCCCGTACTTTCGCTGCGCGATTTCCTCGGCGCGCGAGAGAAACGTGTCATGAAGCCGTTTTCGCCGGTATTCGCGACAAAGCTCCGTCGCGAATCGATCAGCGAGACCATTTCCAAATTCCACGTTCTGAATGCTTCCCTGCTGCAAAAGTCCGCGACGGGTTCGGCGCTGAGCAGCGCCCGCGACTTTGCGCCCGTTCGCTAAAACATCAGCACGAACTGGATTAGCAAAGCAGAGCTCTCGGTTGTAGCGGCGGTCTATGACCGCCGAAGCTTTCTCCGGTCGGCACTCGTAGAGCGCCGGTTCATGTGTCCCGTGCGCTCGTAACGCTGCGCAAACCGCCCTGTGAATCGTTTCGTAGATCGACATCGATGATTCGCTGAAGGCTGCGTCGCTTGCTGGAATGACGACCGAGTAAGTCAGATCTTCGCCGTGAAAAACAACGCCGCCGCCCGTCCAGCGTCGAACAATGTCACGGTCATGGTCGGCTACGTCATCGAATCTCCCGAAATATCCAAACGAGAGTGCCGGATGGTCCCATTGATAAAATCGAATCGCCGGGACAGTCGCCGTTTCGAGCAGCGCTTCGTCGATCGCCATGTTCATCGCCGCGCTGCGTGAATCGATATCGTGATAAACGATGAGCGACGTGAAAAACGAATTGTAGGGCAACCGCTCCGGTTGCTGTTTTTGCAGTTCGGCAGGGTCGCCGCGGCGACCGCCTGCCCTGCAAATCGCTTCGTGGATCATTTCGACATCTCTTCGAGAATTTTTTCGAGCGCTTCTCGCGGATTTTTGTGTCCTGTGATCGGTCGACCGACGACGAGGTAATCAGCGCCGGCATCGATTGCCTCTCGTGGGGTCATAGTGCGCTTTTGATCGCCTTGCTCCGACCAACCCGGCCGGACTCCCGGGGAAATAAGTTTGATTTTGTCCCCCAATTCGCCTCGCAAAAACTTCACCTCGAACGGACTCGCAACTAGCCCGTCAATTCCAGCTGCGGCGCCGAGATTCGCAAGTCTAATTACATGCCGGTCGAGTTGTTCGCCAATACCGAGCTGGTCGAGAGTTTGCTGGGTGGCGCTGGTGAGAACGGTCACTCCCAGAATCGACATGCCCGTTTTTTTCGCTGCGACCGCAGCGCGAATCATTTCAGTTCCGCCGCTGAGATGAATCGTCAACATTTGAACGCCAAGTTTTGAAGCCGATTCAACCGCGCGCCCGACGGTGTTTGGGATGTCGTGCAGTTTCAAATCGAGAAACACGTTCGCGCCGCTGCCAAGGACAGCGCGCACGATTTCGGGGCCTTCCGTGGTGTAAAGCTGCAGCCCGATCTTAAAGAATGAAATTTTCGGCTGAAGTTGCTCGATAAGCTGTATTGCCTCCTTTTTCGAAGGCACATCGAGCGCAACAATGATTTTGTCAGCCGCGTTCGTCATATACAGGTAGGGGCGATTGACCGTGCCAGTCCGGCTCGGACTCGCCCGATGGCGGTTCGGTGAACCGCCGCTACCAAGAGAGATTCCTCGACTTGGATCGGAATGACAAAGAAAATTGTGTAAATGGAAGTTCTCGCCCCGGCCAAGGTTAATCTCTCCTTGTGCGTTCTTGGAAAGAGAAAGGACGGCTTTCATGAAATCGAGACGCTGATCTCGCCGATTTCGCTTTACGACAAGATCCACGTTGAAAAGCAAAATCGCTGGATCGATTTCAGTTGCGACGATCCCACACTTTCCACTGGTGACGACAATCTGGTTGTCCGCGCAGCAAAGCTTTTCCTCGAGCATGCGAAAATCAAGAGCGGTGTCTCGATCAAACTGAAAAAGAAGATCCCTCATGGCGCCGGTCTCGGCGGCGGGAGTAGTGACGCTGCCGCGACACTGCGCGCATTAAATCAACTTTTTGAAACCAAATTGTCGCTCAATGAGTTATCGAAGCTTGGATCCACAATCGGCTCCGATGTCCCGTTCTTTCTTTTCGAATCAGCCGCGATGTGCAAAGGACGTGGCGAAATTGTGAGCCCGGCGAAATTGGAGAGGAAATTGTCGATCTTATTGCTGAAACCTGCATTCGGTGTGGCGAGTGCGTGGGCGTATTCGCATTGGCGGGGCGCAAAGGAGATCCCGGGAATTCCTTACGTCGCTCAGAATTTCGACGGCCAAAGCTTTGTCAACGATCTGGAGCGACCTGTGTTCGAAAAGTTCGTTTTTCTCGTGCAGTTGAAAACATGGTTGCTTAAACAACCGGAAGTTGGCGCGGCGCTGATGTCCGGGTCGGGCTCGACTGTTTTTGCTGTGCTGCGTCCGCAAGCGAACGTTGGAGCGCTGTCGGAACGCGCGAAGGAACTTGATCGGGAACTCTGGACTTTTGCGTGCGAGACACTTTGATTCTGGGGAGCGCACGCGCCCCGCGTGCGGATTTCGGCGCCTCGCCGAAATTTACTTTCTTGTGTTTCTGATGCCGTCAGATTCGCGGAAAAGTTCGCGATCACGAAGGCGTGATCGCCAGCACGCGAGGCGCGTGCGCTCCCCAAAACGCGTGTGATCGATCGCGAGGGATTATTCGCCGGCGCTTCGCTTCAACGTCGCCCGCGAATATTCACGATTGAGTTTAGCGATAAAGCTGGCGCTGATCTCGGCCGGGCAAACCGCTTCGCACTCGTAAGTATTCGTGCAATTCCCAAATCCTTCGGCGTCCATCGCCCGAACCATGCCAACGACACGCTTTACTCGCTCCGGTTCGCCCTGAGGCAGAAGTGCGAGGTGTGAGACCTTCGCCGCAGTGAAGAGCATCGCCGATGCATTCGGGCAAGCCGCGGCACATGCGCCGCACCCGATGCACGCCGCCGCCTCCATCGAAACATCAGCACCGTGTTTTGGAACTGGAATTGAATTGGCTTCCGGCGCGGAGCCAGTCCGCGCGGAGATAAATCCACCGGCTTGAACGATTCGATCGAGTGCGCTCCGATCGACCACTAAATCTTTCACAATCGGAAAACTCTTTACCCGAAACGGCTCAATCACGATCGTGTCGCCGTCTTTGAATTTGCGCATGTAAAGCTCGCACGCCGCCCCCGGATGGTCAGGTCCGTGCGCTTCGCCGTTCACCGTGAGCGAGCAAATCCCGCAAATTCCCTCGCGACAATCCGAGTCGAACGCGATCGGTTCTTCGCCACGCAGAAGGAGCCGCTCGTTCATGATATCGAGCATCTCGAGCAGTGAAGCCTGTGGCGGAATGTCGGTGGCGTCGTAGTTGATCAGCCTGCCTTCCGCTTTCGCGTTCGGCTGTCGCCAAACTCTCAAGCGGAAGTTCATGGTTGATAGTTGATTGTTGATAGACGCACGGAAATCTATTTTGCTGAAAGTGATTTTCGTAGACCACTTAGCATTCGGCCAACTTCTTCGGCTGCTGAATACAAAGAAGAAAACGCATCCTGGGTAAGAAGTCCTTGTCTCTTTCCGATGAAGGCCTGCGAAATGACTTCGAATGCCGAGCCTGTCGCGATTTCCACAAAGCGTTTGAAATCCGTTTGCGACATTCGTGATGTGCCCTCCGCGATGTTTGAGGATATTGAGACCGCTGCACGCCTCATCTGATTGGTTAAACCGAACCGTTCCTCCGACGGGAAGTTTCGAGTTGAATTGTAAACGAGGTCAGCGAAATCGATCGCCTTTTGCCACACATCTAATTTTTCGAAGTTAAACATAGGGGGATTTGTTTTTTTTGGTTTTAACTATCAACAATCAACTATCGTCTAATAGCTATTTATAGCTTCGCTGAGTGAGATGGACTGTTTCGAAGTGGAGCGGTTCGCGGTGCAATTTCGGCGGCGTGATTGTGCCGTTGCATCCCTGAAATTCCCAGGCAAACACGTTTGCAAAATTTTCATCGTCGCGCAGCGCTTCGCCGTCGGGAGTTTGATGTTCTTCGCGAAAATGTGCGCCGCAGGACTCGTCGCGGACGAGCGCGTCGATGCACATCAGCTCAGCGAACTCGAGGAAATCGGCAACCCGACCCGCGCGTTCAAGCGATTGATTGAAGTCCTCGCCGTCGCCCGGCACTCGCACTTCGCGCCAGAATCTTTGCCGCAGCTCCGGAATTTTGCCGAGCGCTTCGTCGAGGCCGGCTTTGTTTCGCGCCATGCCGCATTTGTCCCATAGTAAGGTTCCGAGCTCGCGATGAATCGAATCTGGCGAAAGATTGCCGTTTATTTTTAGAAGCTTGTCGATCTTCGCGCGCACATTTTTTTCTGCGTCTTTAAATTCGGCGCGATCAGTTGATGGTCGTTTGCCAACTTGTCCGGCGAGATAAATCGGAAGCGTGTAGGGCAAAACGAAGTAGCCATCGGCGAGGCCTTGCATAAGCGCGCTGGCTCCGAGCCGGTTCGCCCCGTGATCGGCAAAATTCGCTTCGCCGATCACAAACAGACCGGGAACGTTGCTCATTAGATTGTAATCAACCCAGAGTCCTCCCATCGTGTAGTGGACCGCCGGATAAATACGCATCGGCACTCTGTAGGCATCTTCGCCGGTGATCTTTTCGTAAACCTCGAAGAGATTTCCGTAGCGTTCACTGATTGTTTCAACACCGAGCCGTTTGATCGCGTCCGCGAAATCGAGATAAACGCCGCGACCACCCGGTCCAACGCCGCGGCCTTCATCGCAAACTTCCTTGGCTGCGCGCGATGAAATGTCGCGCGGTGAAAGATTTCCGAAGCTCGGATATTTTCGCTCGAGATAATAATCACGGTCCTGCTCCGGAATTTCGTTCGGCGGTTTCTTGCAATCTTCTTTGCGTTTTGGCACCCAAACCCGTCCGTCGTTTCGAAGCGATTCCGACATCAGCGTCAGTTTTGATTGATAGTCGCCGGAATGGGGGATGCAGGTGGGATGGATTTGGGTGAAGCAGGGATTTGCAAAGAGAGCGCCCTTCTTGTAAGCGCGGTAGGTGGCAGTCACGTTGCATCCGCGGGCATTGGTCGAAAGATAAAAAGCGTTTCCGTACCCGCCGGTTGCCAGAACAACTGCGTCGCCCGCGACCAGGTCGATCTTCCCGGTGCGCAAACTCCGGGTGACGATTCCCTTGGCCTGACCATCCACGATGACAAGATCGAGCATCTCGGTTTGCGGAAACATTTCGACCGTACCGGCCGAGATTTGGCGGCAAAGCGCCGAGTAACAGCCGAGCAACAACTGCTGTCCGGTTTGCCCGCGCGCATAAAAGGTTCGCGAAACTTGCGCACCACCGAACGAGCGATTGGCAAGATAACCACTGTATTCGCGCGCAAACGGCACACCTTGCGCGACGCACTGGTCGATGATGTTACCACTGACCTCGGCCAGCCGATAAACGTTCGCTTCGCGCGACCGGAAATCGCCCCCCTTGATCGTGTCGTAGAACAAACGGTAACTGCTGTCGCCGTCGTTTTGATAGTTTTTCGCGGCGTTGATTCCACCCTGGGCGGCGATTGAATGGGCACGGCGCGGCGAATCCTGATAGCAAAAACACTTCACACGGTAACCAAGCTCGCCGAGCGTTGCCGCGGCGGATCCACCGGCGAGGCCCGAGCCGACGACGATGATTTCGAATTTGCGCCGGTTATTTGGATTAACGAGTCGCGCGTGGTCCTTGTGATTCGTCCACTTCCGATCCAGCGGACCTCCAGGGACTTTTGAATCAAGCGTCCCAATCATGTTAACAAAAATTCAAATATTCTAAACCACGAGACGCTTGCGATCACGCGAGCAGCCTGCTTTTGAATTTCGTGCTTCGAGTTTGTTTTGACATTCGAGATTCGAGTTTCGGATTTCATTTAGAGTTATTGCGCCGGTTTGATGAATCCCAGCAGCACGGCGGTCGGGATCGAGGCGTAGCCGACGAACAGTAGCCAGGCAAAGATCCGCCCGGCGAGGGCGAGCTTTGGCGCGAGCCGCTGATCATTGAAACCGAGCGACTGGAAAAAACTGGATGAGCCGTGAGTGAGGTGCAGCGTCAGCAAAAAAAGACCGACAATGTAAAAAGCCGAGACGTAAACGTTTTGAAATCCGTAAACCATCATCGAAAAAACGTCGTAGTGCCCGAGCGCATCCGGTTTTAGCAAAGCAAACCGCGCATCGGTCGTACGGAAAGTGAAATGAGCGAGGTGATAAACGATAAATGCGAGCACGACCAGACCGCTGACAACCATGTGTCGTGAGGCCCAACTCGCCTTGACGTAATTTCTGTCGCGATAGGCATCCGGTCGGGCTCGCCGGTTCTCGATCGCGAGCAGGATCGTGAAATAAATGTGCAGAATCACGCTGGCGAGGAGAAACGCGCGAATCATCCACAGAATCGGCCCCAAATCGTGCAAGTGCTGCGAGTAGCCGTTAATCCATTCTGGTCCGATGAAAATTTGCAGATTTCCCAGCAAATGGCCGATCACGAAAAAAATCAGAATCACGCCGGTGACGGCGACGATCATTTTCCGGCCAACTGAGGAGTGGCAAAGCTCCGAGATCAAGCCGCGGGATTTTTCGCGCACGGTCGCAGCGGCGGCGCTTTTTGGCTCGGTTGTCATTTGCTTCCAGGTTTTACGACAGGAATTCTCGCCAAATCCGGCGGCAATTGATCGGCGGCGAAATTCTCCACGTTCATCTCGACTAAACTAACGAACGGGCAACCGAAATCCGGTTCCTTATCTCCGCTTCGATCGACAATTACTCCGACGGCAGTGACGATTCCGCCATTGGCGCGGACGATGTCGATCGTTTCCTGAACTCGGCCTCCGCGTGTGACCACGTCTTCGACGACAACCAATTTTTCGCCTTTGTCGATTTTGAATCCACGGCGAAGCACCAGTTTACCCGCATCTTTTTCGACAAAGATGTGGCGTTTGCCTAACGAACGGCCGACTTCCTGACCGACGATGATTCCGCCCAGGGCGGGGGAGATTACCGAGTCGCAATCAAATTCGCGCAATTTGTCGGCGAGCATTCTGCAAACGCGCTCGGCAATGTCGGTGTGCTGCAACAGGATGGCGCACTGGAAGTATTCGCGGCTGTGCAATCCGGAACGCAAAACGAAATGCCCGTCCAGCAGCGCGCCGGTTTTTCGGAAAAGAGCGAGCAGGTCTTCGCTCATCCCGACGTGTCTGCAACTGTTCGATCCCCATCGCCCGCGACGGCAATGACTTCGATCTCGATACGAACGCCTCTGGGTAACGCTCCTGCTTGCACAGTCGAACGTGCGGGCGGCGCCTGTTTGAAATAGCCGCCGTAAATTTCGTTTACCGTCTGAAAATCTTCGATGTCAGCCAGAAAGATTGTCGTCTTAACGATGTTCTCGAATCCCAGACCTTCAGCCTTCAGCAAACCACCAATGTTTTCCATTACGCGGCGCGCCTGGACATCGATGCCACCGGAAACGACCTGGCCAGTCTTCGGGTCCAGAGGGATTTGTCCGGAATAGTAGATGGTCGATCCGACGCGAACGCCCTGTGAATACGGTCCGATGGCGGCGGGCGCTTCGCTCGTGGAAATGATTTTCTTCATGCGTCGAGCTTAAACAGCCAACCGCCGGACGCAATCATTCTGGCGATGGTGTTGGAGAGGCAAAGGCCTTCTTCTGGAGCTCGAGTTTTTCAGCAAATTCTTTTTCGAAGTGCGTCACGAATCTTTTGTAGCCATCGGGATCGATGAACGGATTTGGATTTTCGCCGCGCATCAGACGTTTACGCTTTTTTTCAAAATCGAAAAACGAGCCGTGATCGGAAAGGACAATATCGCAAGGCAGCCTTTTTAGGACGGCGAAGGTCTTTTCGAAATCAGAAGCGATGCCGGGATAACTTTCTTTTCCAACCAGTTTGTAATCGAGCGCGGTTGGACTACCCGCGAAAACGACGTCGTACGTTTTTGCACCATCCGAAATCTTCGCGGTCCAAGTTGTATTGCCTTTCGTGTGACCTGGCGTGAGCCAAGCAGTGAGTTTTTGACCGCCGAGCTGGATCGATTCACCATCGCCAATGATTTGATCGACCGCGACTGGCGGAAACGGCAGCGTGTCACCGAACCGAAAATCGCCGTGGCCGCCGCTTCGAAGCAGTTCGGCGTCGCCTGCGCTCGCGATGAACTTCGCTCCGCTCTTCTGCTTCAATTCCGCCAAACCGCCGGCATGATCCAGGTGCGCGTGGCTATTCAGAAGAATCTTCACGTCCTCGATTTTGAAACCGAGCTGGGCCACGTTTCGCTCAATCTGAGGAGCGGTTTCGGCAAAACCGCCGTCGAGAATAATGTGCCCTTGCGGGGTCGTGATCAGGAACGAGCAGACTTCCTTCGCGCCAACGTAGTAAAGATTTCCGGGTATTCGAAACGGGGACACCGGCTGGTTCATTTCTCGACTCTGCGGATCGGCCTGGCCGAGGGTAATCGAGGTGGTGGCCAACAAGAGGATAAAGTGGGATGAGTATTTCACGGGAACGATTCGTCTGAGAACTGCTTCTCTTTCACTGTTTCTTGAACAAACGACGCAAATGCTTTCATTTTTACCTTCCCGGATTATGTGCGAGGCATTGCGGCTCGCCTAATCTCACCGATATTGCTCACTGAATGGTTAATTGGATTTTAAAGAAGATTTTCGGCTCGAAAAACCAGCGCGAATTACGGCGACTGGCGCCAATGGTCCGCCGGATGAACGAATTCGACGAGCAATTTAAGTCGCTTTCGGACGATGGTTTACGCGCGAAAACGGCGGGCTGGAAAGAAGAGCTCTCGAAGATTTCGGACCCGGAAGAGCAATGGCGCCGGCTCGAAGAGATTTTGCCGGAAGCGTTTGCGCTGGTGAAAAACGCCGCGCGCCGGCTGAAGGAACGACGGCATAGTTTCACGGTGTGCGACCAGCCGATGACCTGGGACATGGTGCACTTCGATGTTCAGTTGCTTGGGGGAATGGTCTTGCATCGCGGCCGAATCGCAGAAATGGCCACGGGCGAGGGCAAAACGCTGGTTGCGACGTTGCCGCTTTATTTGAATGCACTTACGGGTCGCGGCGCGCATCTGGTGACAGTGAACGATTATCTCGCCCGACGCGACGCTGAATGGATGGGTGCGCTCTACAATTTCCTCGGGTTGACTGTCGGTTGCATTCAACACGATCAGGAGCCGGATGTGCGTCGGCAACAGTACGCCTGCGACATCACTTACGGCACGAACAGCGAGTTCGGCTTCGATTACTTGCGCGACAACGGAATGGCGACGACGCGCGAGCAACAGGTCCAACGCGGTTATCATTTCGCGATCGTCGATGAAGTGGACTCAATCTTGATCGACGAAGCGCGAACGCCGTTGATCATCAGCGGTCCGGCGACGATCTCGACGCATCAATACGACAAATGGAAGCCGTTGATCGAACAACTCGTTCGGAAGCAGACGATGCTGTGCAATCGAATTGCGAGCGAAGCGGTTGAACTATTCGATCGCTTTGATACCGAACAAACACCGACGTTTACACCAAGAGAGCCCGCTGGTGTGGCGATTTCGCCCGACGTTCGCAAACTAGCGACTGATCTTCGGGTTCATCTGACGGACGTAATCGGGACGGGAAAGGACGGAAAGATTACAGAGGGCGATGTCAAACAGGCGGCGTCACTGCCCAACCCTGGCGTTCTGATGTTCAAAGTGAAACTCGGCCAGCCGCGCAACAAACAATTGCTGCGGATGATGGAAGACCCGGACAAACGGCGCGCCATCGATAAGGCCGAGCTTTCGTTCTACACCGACACGCGCAAGGAGGAATTGTTTCAGCTCAAAGAGGAACTTTTTTTCACGATCGATGAGAAATCGAACGAAGCGGATCTGTCCGAACAGGGTCGCAGGTTTCTCAATCCGGACGACCCGAACGCGTTCGTTTTGCCGGACCTGATCAGTGAGTTTACCGAGATCGATCTCGATCCAACATTGTCCGACGAAGAGAAGGACAAGAAAAAATCGGAGCGACAGGAGCTTTGCGATTCGCAGGCGGAACGGATCCACAATATTTCGAATTTGCTCCGTGCTTACTGCGTGTTCGACAAAGACGTTCAGTACGTGGTTGAAGATAATAAAGTTGTCATCGTCGACGAGTTCACCGGCCGCAAGATGCCGGGACGTCGTTGGAGCGACGGTTTGCACCAGGCGGTCGAAGCGAAAGAGGGCGTGCAGATCGACCGCGAAACGCAGACCCTGGCAACGATCACGATTCAAAATTATTTCCGGCTCTATCAGAAGCTCGCGGGCATGACCGGCACGGCCGAGACCGAGGCAGCCGAATTTCACGACATTTACAAACTCGACGTGAACGTGATTCCAACGAACCGGCCGGTCGCGAGAAGGGATTCCAACGATCGCATTTACAAGACGCGTCGCGAAAAATACAACGCGGTCATCAACGAAATCAAAGAGCATCACGCGAACCAGCAGCCTGTCCTGGTTGGCACGGTCAGTGTGGAGGCGTCGGAGTTACTGAGTCGAATGCTCAAGCGCGAAAAGATTCCGCACAACGTGTTGAATGCGAAGTTTCACATGCAAGAGGCTGAGATCGTCGCGCGCGCGGGCCAGCCGGGAACGGTTACAATCTCGACGAACATGGCGGGCCGCGGTACCGACATTAAACTCGGGCCCGGCGTAACCGAGATTGGCGGACTGGCTGTTCTTGGAACCGAACGCCACGAAGCGCGCCGGATTGATCGACAACTTCGTGGACGGTGCGCGCGGCAGGGAGATCCCGGCGCATCACGGTTTTACGTGAGCTTCGAAGACGACCTCATGCGCAACTTCGGCGCCGCCGATCGCATGACGAAGATTATGGAGCGTTTCGGCCTTGAAGAAGGTCAGGAGCTTGAGCATCGCTGGCTGAACAAATCGGTTGAGACGGCCCAGAAGCGTGTCGAACAGCGCAATTATCTGGTCCGGAAGCGCACGCTCGACTTCGACGACGTGATGAACATGCAGCGCGAGGTCGTTTACACCTGGCGCAACGACGTTATCGATACCGAAGATCCACGCTCGGAGATCTTTGAAGTCATCGACGAAGCTGTGCCGAACAAGGTGAAAGAATATCTCGAAGGCGAGGAGCCGAACTACACCGGCTTGCTCAACTGGGTAAACGTCACTTTCCCCCTTGGTCTTAATAAGGAGCGCGCGCAATTTGAAACGCGAAGTGTTGATGAAAACGCGAAGTTTTTGATCGAGAAGATCAAGGACGCCTACCAGCGGAAGTCGAGTCACGAAGAGCCGACCGCTGTGAAAAGTCTGGAGCGTTACATCATTTTAAACGCGATCGATCGCCTTTGGCAGGAGCATCTGTACGCGATGGACGCGTTGCGGGAAGGCGTTTATCTCCGCGGTTACGCGCAAAAGGATCCACTGGTCGAGTACAAGACAGAAGCTTACGACATGTTCGTCGAGCTGATGTCGAACATTAAGAACGAAGTGCTACACAATCTCTTCCGCAGCACTTCGAACCTGCAGGCGTTTGAGAATTTTCTGGCCACGCTCCCACAGTTCCTGTTGCGCGAAGATGCGCCGACGGCGCCGACCGCGAATGCACCGGCTCGTGCGCGTCAGCCACAACCGGCAATGGCTGGCGTGGCAATGGACGGTGACGGAGACGGGGTAGGCGGAGTGTCGGTGGACTTGCCAGTGCGCCGGTCACTGCCGAAAGTTGGCCGGAATGAGCCGTGCCCGTGCGGAAGCGGAAAGAAATACAAGAACTGTTGCGGGCGCACTGCATAATCTTCGAAGCGACGCCTTTCGAAATTGACGAATTCTCTTAGTTCGGAAATCCTTTTCAACTGACATGCTCACAACGTTTTCACGACGCGTTTTTGGCGCTCTGCTGGTGGCGACTTTTCTTCCGGCTTGCGACATCCATCGCCCGACCATCCGGGAATACAACACCGACCAGGCCGGGCGCGTTTCGGTCAGCAATGTGTCGGAGGACCAATACTGGAAGGAGCGGGTTGACGAGCGAATCGCGGCCGAGATCGCTCATGAGAAGCCGGAAGCGGGTTACGACACATGGCAGAATTACTGGCGTTGGTGGTACAGTGTCCTTCGCCGTAAAAAGAAACCGGCCTACAAATCCCAGGAGTTCAGGACCTCGGAAGACATGGTGAATTACATCAAGGAGAAACGTCGCACCAAGGGTTTGCCGACCTACGAAGACTAACCTAGGTAGCGGCGATTACGCTCCCGCTAGTGCATTCGATAATGTTCCCTGGTTGTTAAACTTTGCCGCAACGCTTACGCTTTTGCGGCAAGTGAATTGACCTTCATCGCCACCGGCAAGACTTTCGTCGATGGCAAACGGCGAAACAATTGAATCGTACGTGCCGGCGCGGCTGGATCGGATGCCGTGGAACCGCTGGCATTGGCTGATTGTTATCTCGTTGGGCGCGACCTGGATCCTGGATGGCCTGGAGGTCACGCTGGCTGGTGCGCTCGGCGGAATTCTGACCCGGCCTGAAACACTTGGGTTAACCGACAGCGAAGTTGGCGCGAGCGCGACCAGTTATCTCGCGGGGGCAGTGATCGGCGCCATTCTGTTTGGTTATGGAACGGACCGGTTTGGTCGAAAGAAATTATTTTTTGTGACGGTCGCCGTTTACCTCATGGGAACGGCTCTCTCAGCGTTCTCGTGGAATTTCGCGAGCTATGCCTTGTTCCGCGCGGTAACTGGCGCGGGGATTGGCGGCGAATACGCCGCAGTCAATTCAGCGATTGACGAATTGATTCCGGCGCGGGTCCGCGGCCGCGTCGATCTGATGATCAACGGTTCCTACTGGGCTGGCGCTGCGCTGGGTGCGGCAGCAACGCTCGTGTTGCTCGATCCGAATCGGTTTCCAACGTGGTTAGGCTGGCGATTCGCATTTGCCATTGGGGCCACACTCGGATTGATCGTGATTTTCTTCCGGCGTTGGATCCCGGAGAGCCCTCGCTGGTTGATGATTCACGGCCGGAATCGCGAGGCCGAAGAGATCGTTGCCGAAGTGGAGCAAGAATTTGGAGTCTTCGAAGACCAGGGCGGGATGATGGCGATCCGAGTTCACAGCCGGACGCATACGCCCTGGCGGGAAATCTGGAACGCGATTGCGCACGAATATCGGCGCCGCTCCTTTCTCGCTTTCGTTTTAATGACGACCCAGGCATTTTTTTACAACGCGATCTTTTTCACTTACGCACTCGTTTTGATCCAGTTTTATGGCACCTCCGAGCACAACGTCGGCATTTACTTGCTTCCTTTTGCGATCGGAAACCTTCTGGGGCCGATCGTTCTCGGACATTTGTTCGATACCATCGGTCGCAAGCTGATGATCGCGGCGACGTATGGATTAACCGGCATCCTCCTGGCGGTGACGGCGTGGTTGTTTCATGCCGGAGTACTCACGGCGCAGACTCAAACGATTGCCTGGTCGATTATTTTCTTCGTCGCATCCGCAGCCGCCAGTTCCGCCTATCTCACCGTGAGCGAGATTTTTCCGTTGGAGATTCGCGCGTTTGCCATCGCAATCTTCTACGCAATCGGAACTCTCACCGGCGGAGTGTTCGCGCCGTGGCTGTTTGGCTGGATCATCGAGACCGGATCGGCGAACGGGCTGATGGTTGGTTATCTAGTCGCCGCGTTCTTGATGATCGCCGGAGCAATCGTCGAAGTTTGGATCGGAGTGGCGGCAGAACGCCGGCCGCTGGAACACATTGCGGCGCCGCTGTCGAGCCGGACGCCTACGCGATAGCCGGCACTGATAGCTGGCAGGTGTGAATCGGACCTGACGGAGTGAGTTGACTGCAATAAAGATGAAATGCTTCCACGCGGATCATTCCCGCCTCGAGGCTCGCGTTTGATTTGAGAAATTTGCGCAGCGCGCCGCTTGGGACGTCGCGGCAACGAGCGAGCGTAATATGCGGATGCCATGGACGCAGTTCGGGCTCGATTCCGACCGCGAGCGCGGCTTCCTGGACGCGTTTGTGAAGTTGAAACAGATGCGGATGGCCGGTGCCGGTGCCGATCCAGATTATTTTCACCAATCCTTTAGGCGGAAAAGTGCCAACGCCTTCCAAAGGAAGGAAAAATGCGCGGAACTCAATCGCATTGAGTTTTTCGCGTAATGAAAGTTCGACATCCTCACGAACTTCGGGAAAAAAACCGAGCGTGAGATGTACTTGATCCTCTGCAGTCCACCGAACGCCGCGAATGCGCGGATCGAGCTCGACTAAAGTATTCCGGACCGATTTCGGAGGATCGATGGAAACGAAGAGACGACTCAGTTTCACTTTCGCGGCCGAAGCTCGGCGCCGGATTTGGCTTCATCGCCGTCCTGGCTGACCTGGGGCGGCAGGAAGTTGTTAACGCTTCGCATGACGCGCGCTACCAAACTTGGAAACAATGCGTTGGCGGCGATAATGAAGTAAGCAGAGACAGGCATGACCAGCGTCGGCTTACCGCGGCGGCACGCGTTCACAATTTTACGGGCAGCCCGTTCGACCGAGATAGAAGCGAAGGGCAGTTTGTTCGCGAGATTGAACCAGCGGTATTCACTGGCGTGATCGCCTTTGAATTTCGCGTGAATTTCCGAACCGGTACGCATCATGCCGGGAGTCACGGTTGTGACGTAGATCTTGTTGCGAGCGAGCTCAGTGCGAATCGCGTCTGAAAATCCGGTGAGCGCGAACTTGCTGGCGGAGTAAGGGGCCATGTGTGGGACGGCGATTCGCCCGCCAATGGATGAAATGTTCACGATTCGACCACCTCTCTTGGCGCGCATCTGAGGCACAACGAGGAATTCCAGAATGTACGGCGCCCAGAAATGCAGCCTCATCGCGCGATCGAAATCTTTGAACTGCATGTGAGCGAGAGGACCGACTTCAATGATTCCAGCGTTATTGATAAGGATGTCGATCTTGCCGAAGCGCTGCAGTGTTTGCTGAACAGCAGACTGGATCTGGGCTGTTTCAAGCAAGTCGCAGGGGATTGTCAGAACTTCAGTGCCGAAACGGTCCAGGTCCGATTTCGCGCGGGCGAGTTCATCCGTGTTGCGCGCGAGAAGAACAACTTTTCCGCTACTGGCGCAAATCTGGCGCGCGATTTCCAGACCGAGACCACGCGATCCACCGGTGATGAGCACGATTTTGCCGCGGTAAAATTCACGAGACATTTAGAAAAACGTCGAACGCTCAATACCCAACGTCCAATCCTGAATTAAGAATGTTTTCGGTTGAAACGGGCGACCTCACGCGCCGTTTCTCGTTCGACCGTGCGCTTCTTGATGTCGGCGCGTTTGTCGCGCGCAACCTTGCCCTGACCGACGCCGATTTCCGCCTTCAGCTTCCCGCTTTTCCAATAAAATTTGAGAACGACGAGCGCCCGACCCTTAATCTGGCTCTCGCCGTAAAGTTTGTCGATCTCCTGGCGATGTAGCAGAAGTTTGCGGACGCGTTTGGCTGCTGGCACTTCGTGGCTCGCTTTTTCATAAGGTTGGATATCGGCGTTGTAGAGAAACGCTTCGCCATTCTCGATCCGCGCGAACGCGTCGCTGATGTTGGCCTTCCCGGCACGGATCGATTTTACTTCGCTGCCCTCGAGCTCGATCCCGGCCTCGTAACGCTCAAGAATACGAAAATCGCGCAGTGCCTTCCGATTAAGAATCGACTCGGCGGGCATGATCGCGTTTGAAACGCGAAGGGGAGTTACGCGTTCTCCTGAGCAGCTTTAACCGCCTCGAAAGCAAGCTTGCCAGCGACGATTTCCTTGAGAGCGATATCGGTGAGAGACATTCGCGGTGTGGTCTCCACCATTGGCCGGTGTCCCAAACCGAGTTGCCGGACACGCTTGGATACAACGTTGATCAGGAGTTGCTGGTTGGGGATTACTTGAGCGGCTTCCTGGAGAAATTGAGTCGTCATATGGCGCAAGGATCTGACGGCGCGGTTCGCTTCCGTCGGGAATTGAAGGATGGCCGGCTCACTCGAGGCGAGCGCGGATGGTGTAAGCTGCGGGGCGGCGAGCATAAAAACGGAGTGTTGACTTTGCCGCGCAAGCATCGGTTGTCAACCGATTTGTTGCGACTCGACCGGCGTCTTGAAGGCGAGCGCTACAGATTTTGCCAGGAGTAATGGCTACTCTCGAACGCCCTTTGTAATTCTCGGAACGCGTCCCGAAAACAGGTGAGTTGAAAACAAACCTGCTCGTTGTTGCGAATTAAGAACATTACCGATCGCTGATAAGGTTGGCTGTAGTAGTCGTAGCTGATCACCACAAGAAACGTTTCTTTGCGTTCGATGAGCAGCGGATTCAGTTGCTGAGAAACGAGCGTCACGTTGGTCGCGCCACGCGGGACTGAGGCAAGAACCTCATCGGACATGCGTTTCGTCGTTGTTTGGTCAAAGACCTCAGCAGTGGGCAACTTTGTAACTGCGATCACAGCTTCAGCGGCCGATTGAGAAGCGGGATGGAGCACGAAACGGCTTCCACCGCCGGAATAATCCCAATTTTTCGGTGGTGTGTAGGTAACACGCCGATCTCCGTCGGTGAAAACGAGTTGGCGCAGCTGTACGCCATCGAGATCGTAATGCTCCAATCGCGGCGTAAGGTCGAGGTCTGCATGCGCAAGACCGGCGAGCGAAATGAGGATTACGCCAACCCTTATTCCAGGGCCCATTGGCCTTTCGTGTAGCTGTAAACCATTAGCGACCCGGGCGGAGGTCTCACCTTGAAGTTGGAATCGAAGTACCAATGGCGAGTCGGCGGAACATAGACGTTCGCTTTCCCCCATTCGCCCGTGGACTGCTGGCTCTTGTATAGCTCCACCATTGATCCGTAATAAGTCACAATTGCGTGAGACCAATCCTCAAGAAAACGGGGAAAATTCTCTGCGCCTCCACTGTAAGAGCCATCTCCGCCGACGGGAGCGGTCGGAACGATTCCAGAAAGAATGGCGGCATTAAACGTCGTGTTGGTGGCAACGCGCGAACTCGTGCCCGAAGAAGAGTTCGCATCATTCCAGACATTTGAGAGTAGATTTATGGCGTCACCTACGACCGAACATGGCGCTCTCGTGTAGCCCGAAACTTGCGGAGTTGTCGGATCGTTCTGGCTGGTACTGTCCGAAGGCGGACTGCCACCAGTATTGAAATCGCCCTGTATGTAGATTGGGTTATTGCTAACGACCGTCAGGCCGGACGTGGGAACCTTGGTACCGCCTTTTACACGAATCCCCCGTCTCGCACTGGAGGTCGCACTTGAGTCGTAGATGTAAATAATAGGATTGGCGAATGTGGATGAGTTATAACTCGGGTTTCCGCTCGAGACGGTGGTTACAAGTTTGCTAACGTCAAGCGTCGCGAGGCGAATCGTAGCTGCCTCACGATTATCCTGTATTGTTTGATTGGTCGTAATCGCCCCGGCGGCAGTAAACATGTTATAAAGCGATCCGCTGGTGAGCGTTTGAGTAGCTCCAGTCTGTTGATTGGTGACAGCGTAAAAATTGACGAGATCATGTCCTTTTACCCCATCAAAACCGTTCTGATTGGAATTTGGATTGTCCTGAACCTGGATGATTATGCTTGCTTGGTCCCAATAGCGCTGTCCTGCGAACGGATCGGAGTAGCCTGAAACCGGAGGCTGAATTAGCTCGTGATAGCTATCGTTGTTGGGGTTTGAATCGGTCGTGCTAAAGATCGCGGTTGAATCCATTCCGAACGGCTGCAAAGCGACGTCGCGGGCCGGTGGAAGATTCGATAGATATCCGGGAGAAGCGGGAGTGTCGCCGTTATGTTGCTGGTCGCCCGGCATGAAGTTAACGAACCAATCAGAGGCGTACGTAACTTTGTCGGCGAATGTCAGCAAGCTATGCGCTGTGTAGAGATTAGAATTTGTGTTCACCCAGCCGGTTACCGTCATGGCGGCTCCGGGATGAATCTCCAGAGGGTCGACGTAGAAGATCGCCCAGTTCCAGGGAGAAACTTGCTGTTTGGAAAACACACGGCGCACCTTCGCTGCCACGTTCCCGTGTAATGTTGGAAGAGTAACGTCGGCTGATGCCAGGTAATTGTAGGTGGCCGAGGTTGTGTTCACGGTGCCGGTCTGAGACATCCCGACTGCCGGAGGTGGAGCTGCGGTGGCCCCACCAGCAACAGGCTGAAGGGTGCCATCAACTGCGACAACTTTAACATTAGAGACCGAGTAAGTTGAATCGTACTCGTCGCTCAGATCCGGATTTGTTCCGGCCTTCGCGAAGTTTGAGCTACTCGGCAGATTCAGCTGCGAACTAGTCGGTAGCGGAATATTTGAGAATGCACTAGTTGCTAGAGGAGTAGACGGAGTGGAGCGACAGACCGCGCGCCAGTTTGTAAACAATTGCTCGATTGTAGCATCCGCAGCGGCGACCGCAGTTTGCAACGTTGTCGTGCGTTGGACGAGTCGATTAACATTGGTGCTGTAATCCAACGTGATGCCGACTATCACCGCCAGGGTTGCCATGGCCAGGATGACAACGACGAGTGAGCTTCCTGAGTTAGCGAAATCGATCTTCTTCATTGATAGGTGGTAAGACGAGCTTTCATTGGAATCTGGCCATTCAAAAAGATGTTGGCGGCCTTGAATCCGCGATTGCTGTAGTTGGGATCTGCCGTGGAAAGGTTGATCGCCGAGACGAACCTGTAATAGAGGGCCCCAGCGATTGTCTGGGGAATGCTAAAAGGTAAATTACTGGTAATGTCGTTGCCCAACACGGCGAATGTCTTTTTCGTTGTAGCCCCCTGCCACTGCAGGTTGCCGTTTGCGACGGTGTAAGAACAGCGATTCGTGATGAGGGCAACGATCGTGTAAGTTGCCGTTCCGCTTATCGCCACGGGCAGATTATGAGCCAAAGTCACAGTGATATTACTGCCACTGCCGCTAACTGCGGTGATGTCGTCCTCGATCTGATGCGTTGGAACGATCAATCTTTGGCCAACGGAAATCGTCGGAATCGATCCTCCGACGGCGGTTAATGTGAGCGACACCTGATTCTGATTGGTCGCGGCGTCCGCACTGATCTTGTGTGGGCCGCTGGTAAGTTCCTGGAACGCGATTCCGGCCGCAGGCTGAGTTTGATCGGCGGTGCTGCCGTCAGCATTAACAAGATATGGCAAAGAGATCGCGGCATGAAGGTCCTGCAACATTTGAATCATCGCGGTCCGAGCCTGTTCGTGCGCTGTGTTCATCGCCACGTTTTTTGCTCCAAGAACCAGGCTGACATTCAGCAGCGAGCAGAGGGCAATACCTACAGTGCTGAACATCGTCGAAACCATTCCTAGTTCGATTAATGTGTAACCTTTATTTTTTTGGGACAGTTTCATATATCGGATGTGCGGATTGTACTCATGGAAAAGGAGTAGTTACGGTTTAGATAAGTGTAGTTAATTGTGACGACGGCTTTATACATCGTCATTGGGAACGTGACGGACCCATTCGTGTAGGTCGAGCTGATGTCAGTCACCGTCGTCGTCATCGTACCGGTTACGATGACTCCGGTCTTTGGATCTTGATAAACCGAAATGTTGTTTTGAGTCTGAGTGCCCAGTTGGAGTTCAGGGGGGATTTGAGCAGTGCCGTCTGGGTTAGTCTTCTGTGGGTTAAATGGACTGTCGGATTGGATGAGGTCGATTTGATTCATCACTACGGTATAGGCTCCGGTCGCATTCCGAGCGGAACTGGCGAGAGAGTTGAATCGGGTCAGCGCTCCGACGGCGCAGGCTGTGCCAAGTCCAATCACGGCAATGCCAACGACAGTTTCTATGAGAGTGAAGGCGCGAAGTAATCTGTGGGTCTTGCGGAGCATTCTATAATTATCATAAAAAGCAGCAGAGAATATGCCGGTTTTCGCGATCCTGCGAGCCTTTTCCTAAAGATTGAGAAATTCACGAATTTTTCTCATATTTGATACCCAAATCCGCACTTACGTAGTGGCCCGCTTGCTCGTGACGTGTAAATTTTGTTTACAAATCGCTACTCGGCATTTTGGCCGATCTCGGCTGCCTTTGACTAAAAAATGTCTCGATAACCACACCTAAATTCGTCTCAATCGCTTGCCAGCAATCCGGAAATGCGCGAAGTATGCGCGCCAGAAACTTAGTGCGGGCTGTGGCTCAGCTTGGTAGAGCGCCTGGTTCGGGACCAGGAGGCCGTGGGTTCAAATCCCACCAGCCCGATTTTGGATTGAAGGGAAAAAGTTCGTTCCCTAGTCCTCGCGTTCCCTTGATCAAAATGTGGCCTGCCGGTTATCCCAGTCGGCGCCTCAGGACGATTGCGGCGGCTCTTGCTTTCTTTCAACTGGGAATCCATCGGGGCGCGAGCGGTCCAAATCGATGTCTATCTCGGAGAACCGCCGGGCGTGATTAAAATGGTCTATCTTGAATATCCGCCGAAATTGGCACCCTACGCGTGGAGTGGCAAAGGTTTGTTCTTACTAAAAGTATAAAAGTAAATCCCAGGACGGGCGAGTTGGAGTGCTCAAGACCACCGGCCAGTTTCTTTTGAATGAGCTGGCGGCGAAGGCTTTCTTTCAGTGGCTTCTTCGGCGAGGCGAGCCGCGCAGGTTCAGGTTCCATGCGAATTCTACGCGCACGGTTTTTCGCGCGATCTTCATTAACGAACTTTCGTTTGGACCCGGACAACACGAATTGTTCGACGAAAGCGGAGAAGAAGTGGGTTGAATAGGCCCGCGCGATGTGATTGGATCAGTCAGGACAAACTAAGAATTCATGGGTTCTCTGAAGAAGAGGCGGAAAGCCAAAATCTCAAAACACAAGCGTCGCAAACGAATGCGGGCAAATCGCCACAAGAAACGTTTGCGTTACAAGGCCTAAATCTCCGATTCGTTAGGCCGGGGTCAGGCATTTGCGCCGCATATGCCGGGCGACTAGACTCGAACATGATCGCATCAGGCCGTGGCGAAAAACGGATCGCTGCGTTCCTGCTTGTCGTTTTCTGTGGTGTGTTTTCGCAATCGGCGTTTGCGCGCTCGCGGGTCGCACCGCCGCCCGCTTCGGTTCAGAGTCCGGTTCCTTCCAAGAAGGCTGTTCGGCAGGACGATTCGGTTAATCGCATGCCAGCGAAGGATCTGATGCTTCGGCTCGAGAACGAACATAAAGCGGACGCCCTGGCTCGTTTCGTAGAAGGAATGGCTTTCGAAGAAAATGGCGAAATGGATAAGGCGCTGGCTGCGTATCGAAAGGTGCTGGATGTCGATCCGGGGCAAACCGATCTCGCCGGCCGGGTCGCGTCGTTGCTTGCGCGTCAGGACGATTTTCCGGGGGCAATCGACGTTCTGAAGGACGCCGTCAAAGCATCACCGAATGCGCCGGAGCCGTTGCTTCAACTGGCGTTCATCTATGCGAAGTATCTTGGACGGACCGAACAGGCAATCGACTACGTCAATCAAGCGATCGCGATCGATCCACTCAACATCAACGCCTACGAGCGGCTGTGTGAAGTTGCGCTGGCGGTCGGCGACGAAAAAAAAGCGGTTCAGGCGTTGGATCGTGCGGCTGCGCTCAAGATCGACGATGCGACTTTCTGGACGCGTCTCGGAAAATTGTATGCGTCGATTGTGTTCAAAACGGACCGCACTCCGAAGCCGGAGGAAATCTCGCGGGTCAACGCTATTTTTAAGAAGGCGGCCGAGCATGCCGGAGATGACAGCTCCGTCCTGAAAGACCTTGCCGACTATTACGCTTCCACTCAGCAAATTAAGGAGGCGATTCCACTTTATCTGCGGCTGCTCGAATTGGAACCGGAGGATACCAGCTCGCGGGAAAAGCTGGCCACCGGGTTCCTGGTTACTAATCAGCGGGAAAAAGCGGTCGAGATGTTGCAAGAAATTATCAAACAGCATCCCGAGAAGTATCAGCCCTACGATTTGCTCGCGGGGTTACTCGACGACATGGCTCGCGCATTTGAACGCGACAAGAAAAAAGACGAGGCCAAGGCGGCATTCGCCAAGGCGGCGGCCAACTACGAACAGAGCCTTGTCGTGAATCCGGACCGGGCCAGTCCTTATCTTCATCTGGCGGAGCTGCTTCTTGGTCCGCTAAAGGAAAACGAGCGGGCGGTCAAAGTTTTGACGGAAGCGCGCCAGCACTTTCCCCAAACTCCGGAGATTACCTACTATCTCGCCATCGCTCAGCGCGAGGCAAAACACTCCCAAAACTCCGTCACCACATTTGAAGAAGCGTTGCACGAGGCGGAGTTGGAGGGCGCCGAGATCACAAATGCGCGATTTTATTTCGACTATGGCGCAGCGGCGGAGCAGGCTGGTCTTTACGATAAAGCGGCCGATCTTTTCCAAAAATCCATTACTCTGGACCCGGCGAGCGCGGCCGACGCTTACAATTACCTGGCTTACATGTGGGCCGAGCACAACATGCGGCTCGATGAAGCCGAACAAATGATCAAGCTTGCCTTACAGGCTGATCCGAACAACGGCGCTTACATTGATACCTTGGGTTGGCTCGAATACCGGCAAGGCAAATTCGATCAGGCTCTGGTGGATCTCCTGCGGGCCGCCCAAAAATTAAGCCGCGACGATCCGGTAGTTTTTGAACACATTGGCGACACTTTCGCAAAGATGAATAAGATCGCGCAGGCGTTGGATGCGTGGCAAAAAGCGCTAAACCTCGATCCGCAAAACAAGAACCTCAGTTCGAAGATCGACAACGCCAAAACCAAGATGAGCAAAGGTCAAACGCCGAATGCGAATCCCATCCACTAGAGTCGCGGCGATCTCGCGCTTATCGGTCTGCTACGCTGCATACCTATGAGTACTTACCCGACACCGTGGCAAAAACGAACAATGTGGGCTGCGTTGAGCGCGTTCTTCGTTGTCTTGCTGATCGTCATCGCCGGTGTGGTTATTTATGTCGGTGCCAATCTGATCAGTTTCCTACAGCCGATCCTAATTCCGGTCGCAATCGCGATCATTCTTGCCTACTTGCTTGATCCCTTGCTGACGTTGCTCTGTCGCCGCGGTATGGGCCGGACTTGGGCGGTCATTGTCATCTTTTTGAGCGTGTTCTTTGCTCTCCTCGGGTTGTTTTGGTGGGTGGTGCCGACGATCTCGGTGCAGAGCGCGAACTTCGCCAAGGAGCTTCCTTCCTACACTCAGACCGCCCGCGATCGAATCGTCGATCTTGTTGTTCGTTACAATCGAACCTTTGGTGGGACGACTGGGACCCGCGCCAAGTCCGCGACCTCAGGTTTGGTAAATTTGCTCCTTGGAACTCCGCCGCCTCGATTGGCTACTCCGTCGCCGACACCAAGTCCGTCCGCTTCGTCAACTGGCTCCGCCGCAGTCGAATCGATCGCGCCGGCGCCGCCGAAAATCAGTTCCGCCGAACGCCAGAAGGTCGAGGGCGACGTGGAAAAGATGATTGTCTATGTCCAACATCAGCTGCCGGCCTGGAGCGACAAAGTCTGGAACATTCTCAAGAAGAGCATCGGCGGATTTCTTGGTGTCGCCGGTTTTCTTCTCAGTTTGGTGATGGTGCCGATTTACCTGTTTTTTCTTCTGAAAGAACGGCCTCGGATTGAAGCGCGCTGGAAAGACTATCTGCCTCTGCGGCCCTCGCCCCTCAAAGACGAGATTGCGTCCGCAATTTCCGAAATCAACAGTTACGTCATCGCATACTTTCGCGGCCAACTGCTGGTTTGCCTCGTCGACGGAACGCTGATCGGCAGCACGCTCACCCTGTTGGGTCTGAATTTTGCGCCACTGATTGGTCTCCTCGTCGTTATCCTGACCATGATTCCTTACATCGGAATCGTGATTTGCTGGGTGCCAGCGGTTCTGATTGCGGCATTTCAATGGGGCAATTTCTGGGGACCTTTTTGGGTGACCGTTATTTTTATCGTCGTCCAAAACCTGGAGGGCATGTTTTACGCGCCGAAAATCGTGGGCCAGTCGGTTGGTTTGCATCCAATGACAGTCATCGTGTCGATCTTCGTCTGGGGATTGTTAATCGGCGGTTTGCTCGGCCCGATCCTGGCCGTGCCATTGACGGCGACGATCAAGGTGTTGCTTACCCGCTACGTTTGGGGACCGGGCATGCGCGAGAGGATCCGCGCTCAAGTCGAGAATCTCCCCGTTGTGCGCGAGTCGCAACGCGAAGCTTAGGCTGTTTCTCCGTTCATTCACGCAGGCGCGAGTTGCAATCTCGGATTCGTCCGCGCATAAAGATTAGATGCCGGAAAGAATCAAGCGCGTACGCCGCCGAAGACGCAGTCATTCTTTGCCCGGCGTCGAGTCCTATCCAAGTCTCCGGTTTCATTTTCCGCCGTTGCGAGTCGCAATTTACGTTGCACTGGGAGTTATTGCGCTGGTGCTGATCGTCGTTTTCGGCACCTACGGCTCGAAACTCTATACGGGCTGGCGCGAGTCACGTTTGTTAAAGCGCGCGTCGGAGATGTTGGAGAAGAAGGACTTTGTCGATGCCAATCGGCTGTCGCGACAGGTTCTTGAACTACATCACGATTCGCTTCCGGCCTTCTACATTTTGGCCGATGCGACAGAAAAACAGAACTCGGAGGAAACGGTTTCCTGGCGTGCGCAGATTGCGCGATTGCAGCCCGAAAACATCGACGCTCAACTGAATCTCGCTTCGGCCGCGCTCCGTTTTGGACAAATCGATCTCGCTCGCAAGACGTTGGAGCAAATTGGGCCGCGCGCTCAGGACCTGGCGGCATTTCACGTTGTGGCCGGCTGGCTCGCACGCGCGGAAGGAAATGTGGCCGAACAGGAACAGCATTTCGACATCGCGGTCCAAAAAGATCCCAAGAACGATCTCTACCAATTTAACCTTGCTGCCATTCGGATTCGCTCATCGGATCCGACAAAAAACACCCAGGCGCGTCAAACTCTCGACCGGCTGACCCAGGTTCCGGAATTTCGCAGCGGCGCGTTACGGGCGTTGCTCAATGATGCAGTCGACCGAAAAGATCTCGAAACTGCGGATCGCTTCGCTCAGCAGCTGCAGATGTCTTCGGATGTGACTTTCAGTGATTACCTCCTGTGTCTGAATTTCTATCGAAAGCTCGACGCGAAAAAATTCGATGCCTTGCTGGAAAAAGTGAAGCCGGTCGCCGCTCGTAACTCCACCGACCTCGGGCTTCTCATGGATTGGATGAACGAAAACGGAATGGCGTCCGAGGTTATCAAATGGATGGAAAAGTTGCCCGCCGACACGACCGATCACCCGCCGCCGGCGATCGCCGTTGCCGCTTCCTTTGCCCAGCTCAAGAATTGGTCGCGGTTACGGCGCTGGACGCGAAGCGAGTCGTGGGGGAACGACGATTATTTGCGTCTTGCCTACCAGGGTTTTGCCGCGCATCAGGCGCGCCAATCGAGCGCGGACGCCGAGTTCGACACTCTTTGGCGCGAAGCTTTGCACGCTGCCTCCGATCGTCCCGACCACGAACTCAGACTCGCGCGTCTCGCGAGCAAATGGAATCTGGCGATCGAAAGCGAAGAACTCTGGTCGCGGCTGTCGAGAAATCCGCCCGCTCGCCGCGAAGCGCTTGATGCGCTTTATAAACTTTATCGCGCCAGCAACAACCTCAGGAAACTTTACGATGTGCTCCAGCGGCTCCATGACAGTTCGCCTAGCGACATCTGGATTAGCACGAACCTGGCGCGCCTTGGCTTGAACATCGACGAAAACACCAAACAAGCGCAGGACCTGGCCAAGCAGGCTTACGACCACTCGCCGGAAGACGTGGATTGCGCGGTTACCTACGCGTTTTCACTTTATGTTCAGGGCCGGACGATGGAGGGACTCGACGTCATTCGAAAATTGCCGCCGGAAGCAATGCGCGAATCTCACAATGCGGTTTACGCCGCCATCCTGTTGCTCGATGTCAATCAGGCGGATGCCGCCAAGGAATACATTCAGATTGCAAAACGCGGTCCACTTTACGTCGAAGAAAAACGAATGCTCGAGGACGAGCACGCGAAAGCCAGTGGCGCGACCCCGAGCCCAACCCCAAGCGCTTCAGCCAGCCCGGCGCCAACTGCCAAGCCGAGCGCAGCGCCGGCCGGCTCAATGGTGCCTTCGCCGAGCGCTTCCCCGACCGCAACACGTTTGTAGACCTGCTCCCTGGGGTCGTATCTAAACATTCAACGTTTGACGTACCTAAATTTGCAGGCGGTAGGTCGTTAGCCATACGCTTCAAACGAATTGCCACAATCAGTCTTTGGAAAGGATCGGCCCGCCTTTGCTGAAGCTGCGGCGTGGTGAGGAAGCCTGCTTGAGTCGCGGGAGCAACGAATCGACTCGAACGTCCCGTTTTCGGGTCAGTCTTTATATGGGTCCACAATATCGCGGCCGGCCATGGCCACACCCAGCGGTCGCAACGTGTGAAGGACCCTAATCGTTCCGGTGTGCGCTTTTAGAACGTCTGGCAGACGGCGATAAGCTTGCGGGGCTTCGTCCAAATCGCCGCCGCGCAAAATGATTCCGCGATCGTGAATCCATTTCATCATCTCGTCATGCCTAACGAGTCCATCCTGACGAATGCGTTTGTTGCCAACTTTTACGAATCGGCCTTTCGCCGCGGTGCGTGACATGATCCGTCCCGCGCCGTGGATCGTCGAGAACAGCGCTTCACGTGACGTTGGCGAGTCGACTCCTTCGATAATCACCGCGTCGTCGCCCATGCTCCCGCCCACGAAGCCTTTCTGTCCGGGAAACGCCGGCGTTGCGCCTTTGCGCACCACCCAAAACTCCCGGCCGTCATGTTTCTCCCGCCAGGCAAAGTTGTGATGGTTATGCACCTCCTCAATGATGCGCGCGCCCAGGATATTTTGCACAACATGGCGCGCGACCGCTTCGCGACCGGCATACGCGTAACGTCCGGCCAAATGCATTCCCGCCAGATAATCGTGACCGATCTCCGATTTTTCGTCGACGACTGTCGGGGGCACGTCCATTCCGTCTTTCCCGCCGGCTGCTTTCAAAAAATGGGTGGCGGTTTTGTGCCCGAGTCCGCGCGAACCAAAATGCGCGCCCACCCAGATCCGATCGCCTTCGTCTGCAAAAACATCGACGTAATGATTTCCGCCGCCGACCGTGCCCAGTTGCTCCGCCGCCATCGATTTCAAATCACCGATCGGCTTTATTTGCCAGGCAGCGTCGTCGAACAGTTCGTGCTCGACGCGCGTTTTGCTTTTGCGTCCGATCCCGAACGAAATGTCGCGAACAACATTGTCCATGATTTTTTCGATCTGCGGCGCGATCTGTTCGCGTTTGGCGTCGGTCAGAATTGCCAGATTCCCGCACGCAATGTCGAAGCCGACGCCGCTTAGCGAAATTTTGTCTTTGTAGGCAACAATGCCGCCGATGGGCTGGGCGTAACCTTTGTGACCGTCGGCGCAAAGTACGCCGCGTTCGCCTCCGGCTGCGACGCAGGTTTCGATCTGTTTGATCGTTGCCGGGTCGTGCTCGCCGAAAATTTTCGTTTTGGCGTCCATCGGTTAGACAAAGCTCGAACCGACGGCGAAGAATTCAATGCGTTATCGATGCAACGACTTCTTCGCAACGATTTTCCATTTCTGGACGTCGTCGTCCGTTCGCACGGGCAGAGTTAGCTGAACGGCTGCGATGGAATCGAAGACTGCAGTGCGAAAGGGAAGCTTGATGACCGCAGCCAGCTCCTTTTTCACTCGCCGTGGAACTGTCTTGTAAATCAGGCTCACATGCGGGTCTGTTGGTGCGCGGGCCAAACACTTTGCGGCCTGGCCCAGATGGGTTACGAGTCTTCGTAACGCCGGGTTTGATTTGAATCGGACAAAAAGTGTCTTGGTGAACTTTGCCGAAAATGCCACGCGGCCAACCTGCAATCGAATCGGCCGCGAACGAACGTGCTGCAGCACTTTTTTTGGTGATTGCCGATCTTTGGCGCAGACAAATAGCGTTAAATGCGGCTCGAAGTCAGGCGCGTGCAATTCTTTGCGCAGGATCCGGACGATCTCGCAAAAGAGGTCGCGCTCCGGTTTCGAGGGCAGCAACCAGTACACGATGGAGGTTTTCTTCACTTTTGCGGGGCCTAGAGCGCTAATCGTAGATCATCACCCCATTGAATGTCGATCTTCCTGCTGAAATGAATCAATTGGCGCGAAACCGTGGTTCGCGCAGATTATCTCATGCACAAAGCGGTGAAGAGTCAGGTGGATTGGCCCGCACTGCGCGAGGATTTTCCGATCCTGCGCGAGCGCGTCAACGGCCATCCCCTGATCTATTTCGATAGCGCGGCCAGTTCGCAGAAGCCACGCGCAGTGCTCGACGTCGTCCGGAACTATTACGAGCACGAAAACGCGAACGTACATCGCGGTCTGCACACGTTAAGCGCGCGGGCGACCGAGCATTACGAAAAATCACGGCAACGCGTCGCTGATTTTATCGGCGCAAAAAGCGCAGATGAAATCGTGTTCACCCGCGGCACCACCGAGAGCATCAACCTCGTCGCGCAGGCTTGGGGTGGAAAATTTTTGCGCGCGGGCGATGTGATTCTGCTCACGGAGATGGAGCACCACAGCAATCTCGTTCCGTGGCAACTGCTGGCTGAACGAATCGGTGTGCAGTTGCGGTTCGTGCCGGTTCGCGATGACGGCACGCTCGCATTGGAAAAACTTTCGTCCCTGCTGACGCTCGAAGTGAAGTTGTTCGCGTTCACCCACGTCTCCAATTCGCTCGGCACGATCAATCCCGTTGTTGAGCTCTGCCAGAAGGCGAAAAGCGTCGGCGCCGTTACGTTGATCGATGCGGCGCAAAGCATCGGGCACATGCCGCTCAATGTTCAGGAGATCGGCTGCGATTTTCTCGCGTTTTCAGGTCATAAAATGTGCGCACCAACCGGAATCGGCGCGCTTTACGGCCGGTTCGAGATCTTGGATGCCACTCAGCCGTATCATGGCGGCGGTGAAATGATCGTCAGCGTAACGCTCGAGAAGAGCACATTTAAAAAACCGCCGCAGCGTTTCGAAGCAGGCACTCCGAACATTGCCGGCGCAATCGGCCTCGCCGCGGCCGTCGATTACCTCGAAGGAATCGGGCGTGCCGAAATTTTTAAACACGATATCGACCTAGCGAACTATGGATTGGAGCGGATGAAGGAGGTGCCCGGATTGCGTGTGATCGGGACCGCAAGAGAACACGCTGGAGTCATCAGCTTCGTCATGGAAGCCGCTCATCCGCACGATCTCACAACGTTCGCCGATCGATACGGCCTCGCGATGCGCGGTGGTCATCATTGCAATCAACCGCTTATGCGGCGGTTCGGCGTAACCGGTTCGACCCGGGCGAGCTTTTATCTCTATAACACGCGCGATGAAATCGATCGGATGATCGAAATTCTTCAGAAGGCGGTAACTTTCTTCAAATGAACGCGGAACTCGGCGAACTTGAAGAACTTTACCAGGAAGTAATCCTGGATCATTCGCGCCGGCCCCGGAATTTTGGCGAGTTGCCGAATGCGTCGGTCAAAGTGCACGGCGATAATCCCTCCTGCGGTGACGAGATTCATCTTGCAATCAAGTTCGACGGCAACGGCGGCTTGGAGGAAATCAAGTTCACTGGTCACGGCTGCGCCATCAGTCAGGCGTCGGCATCGTTGATGACGATGAAGTTGAAGGGAAAGAAGCGAGCCGAAGTGGAGGAGATGCTCCGCGCGTTTCATGATTTGGTCACGACTGGAAAGAATAACGCCGCAAAAAACCTCGGTGATCTTCAGGTAATGCGCGGTGTTCGAAAATTTCCACAACGAGTGAAGTGCGCGATGCTTCCATGGCGTGCGGTGGAGCAGGCATTGCGGCAAAGCGAAGGCGAATCGACTGTTTCCACGGAAGAGCCCGAATTCGGTTGAGAATTTTTCTTCCGATTCAACGATTCACGATTTAACGAGTTACGGTTTCATTTCATGCCTACCAATGTTCTCGGAACGGAATTGAAGTGTTGTTGCCGCGATCCGATCACCGGATTTTACCGTGATGGTTATTGCCGGACCGGACCGGAAGACGTCGGACTGCACACCGTTTGCGTAAAGGTGACGCGGGAGTTTCTCGATTTTTCGGTCCTCGATGGAAACGATCTGGTGACGCCGGTTCCCGAGTGGGGATTTCCGGGACTCAAACCCGGCGATAAATGGTGTGTTTGCGTGACCCGCTGGAAATCCGCGCTCGAGGCGAACCGCGCCGCTCCGGTCGATCTCGAAGCCACCCACGCTTCCGCCTTGGAATTCGTCACCCTCGAAGACCTGAAAGCACACGCTTTGAAATAATTGGCGTCGACTTTTGGCGCGAAAACAGCTTTTTAGGCAGGCGTGCCACGCCTACCTGTGTACATTTTAGGTGCCGTCGCCGCCTTTTTGATTCTCTCCGGATGGAACGTCAACGCCCAATCCGGGCCGGCGCGCGAACCGGTTTACCCATCACGAGTTTCCGATGGCGGCCCGCTCCAGCCTTTCACCTTTAGTCGACAACCGGCCTCGGCATCGGCGATTCGAGTCGCCTATTACGCGCCGCGTCAGCAGCGAGCCGAGCCGATTGAAAGCACCGATGAAGAGCCGGAAGCGAGAACGCCGGGGTTCGATCTCACCGATTCGCACCCGATGATTCGCGGAAATCGCGCCGTCCTGCGAAATGGAATCGCCTACGCGCCCTCAAACGCGCCGGACAGCGTCAAACACGCGATCTGGGCGGTGAACACGATTTGTCGTCGCCCATATGTTTGGGGCGGGGGACACGGATCATTTCACGATGACGGCTACGATTGTTCGGGAACGGTGTCGTTCGCGCTTCACTACGCCGGCTTGCTCAATCAACCAATACCCTCGGGCGATTTCTTGCGTTACGGGCAACGCGGCCGCGGCCGGTGGTTTACCATTTACTCGCGGCACGGTCACGTGTTCGCGATGATCGCCGGACTGCGACTCGATACGACCGATCTGCGTTACGGCGGCGATGTCGGTCCCCGCTGGCATCTTGACGGACGCGACGCGTGGGGATTTGAGGCGCGTCATCCCGTTGGGTTGTAAAGCGGCGCGTTCGCGGCCAACATAACGGCGATTTGAAACTGCCGTTCAGCTTTTTCCTCGCGCTGCGTTATCTCAAACCGAAACGCACCTTCCTTTCCATCATCACCCTGATTTCCATTCTCGGTGTCACCCTGGGCGTCACAGCGCTCATTGTTGTGATCTCAGTGATGACGGGATTCGATCGCGAGCTGCGCCAAAAGATAATGGATTTCGATGCCCACGTTGTGGTCACGAGCGAAGACGTTATCCGGGATTGGCGCTCGCTGAAGGCGCAAATCGACAATGTCCCCGGCGTGGTCGCGACCGCGCCCTACGTACAAGGACCCGTGATCGTCGAATTCCAAAGTCAACGATTCGCACCGATTGTCCGCGGTATCGATCCGGCCCAGGAGGAAAAAGTAATCCCGATCCGGAAGTTCATTAAGGAAGGTGAGCTCAACTTCGACGGCGACTCAGCCGTGCTCGGAATCGATCTTGCCCGAATCCTCAAAATCCGTGTTGGCGACAAAGTCACTGTCTACTCCCCGGGTAATCTGGGACAGATTCTGGATGGGATTAAGAAACTCGAAAACGCCAAAGGCGCTGACGAGAAAGCAGCGATCGGCGAATTGCGCGATGTCGTATTGCCAAAGGAACTGACCGTCGTCGGAATTTTTGAGACCGGCCGTTATGAATATGACTCCAAATATTTTCTGGTGCCGCTTTATATCGGTCAGGAACTTTACAACCTGGGCGACGCGTTACACGGCATCACCGTTCGGGTAACTGATCCATACGGGGCCGAGCAGGTGAAAGAGGCAATCGAGCGCTTTATCGAGCCTCCCGCTTATGCTCAAACCTGGATCGACCTGAACCATCAATTCTTCGATGCGGTCAGGCTCGAACGGAATGTCATGTTCTTCTTGCTCTTGATAATCGTCGTCGTCGCGGCGTTCGGAATCATGAGCACGCTGATCACGGTTACCGTTCAGAAACGGCGGGAGATCGGGATCGTGAAAGCGCTCGGCGCAAACATCACGCAAATCATTTGGGTTTTTCTGGGGCAGGGGACCGTGGTGGGATTTTTTGGAACACTGTCTGGCCTCGGTCTTGGCATGACCCTGATTCGTTATCGAAACGAGTTCAGTCACTGGCTCGCAAACACCCTGCACATTGAAATTTTTCCCCGCGAAGTCTACCAGTTTTCCGAAATCCCGGCACAAGTTGTTCCTCACGACGTTACCGTGATTTGCATCAGCGCGTTTTTGATTTGTTCGGTCGCCGCCTTGATCCCCGCCTACTTCGCCGCCCGCCTCGACCCGGTGAAAGCGTTGCGTTACGAGTGATTATTTGCGGCGGCTAGCGCTGAATTTTATTCTGCTCAACAAAACGTCGACTGCGCGAAAAGTGTAATCATAACCTCCGGTCCACTCGCTTTGGCGCGGACCGGCGATGTTCAGAATGCCGATGTTGTGATCACGCATAAAAGCGGCCATTAACGGCACCGCGTCTTCGGGCGAATATTTCGCTGCGTCGATCAATCTATGTGGCTGTCGTTGTTCAATGCAGCAGCCCACGGTGTAGGCAGTCCCGCCACTCAACTCGTGAAAGTAAATCACGATCGTTCCGTCCGAATCGCGAACGTTTCGTGCGGTCCGCTCGTTCGGCCCGCCCTTTTTTAAAGCCGTCATCGGATAGCGATCGGGAATAGTTCCGTCTTCATCCTGTCGGCCGTCCGGGCACCAGCCGCCGCAGGGAATCCGGTGTTTGAGCGCAACATCCAACGCCGCGCGATCCACTCCAGTTTGACCTCCGGAAACAATTTTCATCCTTTTACCGCAGAGGTCCCGGAGTCCACAAAGACAGGATTAAAGACAGAATGTTCAGAATAAATTCGGTTCATTTTGTCAATTCTGTCGAAACTCTGTGTTCTCTGCGTCCTGCGGCGAAATCCGGTTTATCCGTCGAAATAATTTCAATCGCCTGTCGGGACGATATCCGCGCGCTCGATCATTAGAATGACGCAACGCTTGGGCGCGCGCGTTCGATGTCGAACACCTTTTGGGACGACAAAGCCGTGACGCGGCTTGAGCTCGACAGTCTTGGCTTCGAGGTCGATCAGAAAATTTCCATCGAGTACAAAAAAGAATTCGTCGATGTCCGAATGTTCGTGCCAGTGATATTCGCCTTCCAAAACGCCGACCCGCACGACTGAGTCGTTCACTTTGCAAACCGTTTGATTGTACCACTTGTCCTGGCACGCATCGGCCAGCTTCTCAACATCGATCAGCTCCAGTGGCCCGTGCAGAATATTGAGGTAAGTCTTGTACGGAAAATCTTCGGCTTTATTTGCGGCCATGATGTCGATCTTAGCTGTGGTGGCAGGCGTGTCGCCTGCACTTTTTGGTTCGCGGCCGACACGGCCGCCCCTACAAAAGAGGTTTCACTCTTCGCCGTCGAAGTAATCAGTCTCCGGCCCTTTGATCACAACGCGATCGGCGGATGACGTCTTATTCGCTTTCCACTTCTTGCTATCCGGATAGTAAGCGGATTCGCCAATCGGATTATCGGCGATCACATAGTAAATAAGATCAACATCTCCTGAGTTTGTTATTTGGTGCGGCTCGTTAGGCCCGAAAATGAACGCATCGCCTTCGCCGACTTCGGTTGTGCCGTCTTTGTGGCGCACGGATGCTTTGCCGCTCACGATCAAATACATTTCCCACTGAGCCGAGTGCGCGTGAAAAGGGAAATTCGGTTTGCCCGGCGGCATACGGTTCAATTCCAGATCGAATGGATGCCGTTCCTCAGCATCGCCCGAGACGCGGTGGCCCGATTCCCGCGCACGATCGCGACTCAGCGCTTCCGAAATTCCCCGGAACGAAACCGCGTACTTGCCCTTTGGCGATTGCCACGGCTCTTCCTTGATCTCTTTGATATTGATTTTTTTCACGCTGTTAAATCACCACAGAGAACACGAAGACCACGAAGGCAGTCAGAAATAAATTCGTTATAGATCTGCTTCTTCGTGAACTTCGTGTCCTTCGTGGTGTAAAATTATTCTTCACCGTCGAAGTAATCGGCCTCCGTTGCTTTCACGATCACTTCCTCGCCGTTTTCCTTCGAAACCGCGAACTTGCCGCTGTCCGGATAAAAACAGGAATCGCCGCGCGGATTATCGGCGATCACGTAATAAACAAAATCGTCCTCGCCAGCGTTGCCGAGCTGGTGCGCTTGACCCGGACCGAAGAAAAACGCGTCGCCGGGACCGACTTCAGTCCAACCATCCTTGTCGCGAATTTTTCCGCGACCCGACACCACGAGATAAAGCTCTGACTCGCTCGAGTGCGAATGATACGGGCAAAGCGCTTTGCCTGTCGGAATGCTGACCAGCGCGAGATCGAACGGCCACCGCTTCGCCAGATCGAGCGATTCCGGATCGCGCCCAAGCGCGACCGAAATATTTTTCGTCCGTCGCCCAAACGTTCCTTTCGGCGACCGCCGCTCCATCCATTCAATATTTTTCAAATTTACTTTGCGCATAGAAAGTCAGATGCCGTACTCAGTCTTAAGAAGACGAAATAACCATTCTCGTTCGACTTCCGTTAGACCCACTCCGACGTCAATCCTGTCATTGCCATAGTCAAGCGTAAGGCGATTGCTTTCGTTGGTATCACGTAGGGACAATGTTCTAATCTCTTGCGGATCGAATTCAATTCTCTTCCGCTTTTCGAATATTTTCTTCCAGTAATTAGTTTGCCCTCGCCAGTATCCAAAATATATCGGCAACGGTTGGACACCTGAGTCATAAAATAAATTGGGCTTTGCCAGCGTCATTGTTTCAGGAACTGTCGGACGCAAGAGTCGCCAGAGGTACCAAATGGCAAATCCGCCGCCGACAGTCCAGGCGGTGAGCCAAAAAATCAGGAAAATTTCGGGCGCTTTCGTACCATGGACTATTTGTCGAAAGGCAGTTATCCATCCGACCGACCAACCCCCCAGCCAGCAAAGAAGAAAGAGTGAAATGCCATATCGCGCCAAAGTCGATTTCGCTGCGGGAAGAGTGACGACCGGAAATCCGTTGCGATTGGTCGTTATCGTAATCTTTGATTCTGAAGGAAGCGTTATAGCTACCATTTCTTGGGAAGCTTTTGTTTTAGTTTTTCGACTCGCTCGAAGAGGTCGCCTTTCTTTGCGACGCGGGCGAGGACTTTGACGGAATAACGTTTCATTTTGGCGCGGGAAAGATAACGAGGGTCATGTCGCCGAGTCGGCGGCTGCAAAGAATCTTGGTTCCATCGGGTGACCAGCGCGGATTTACAAATTCGCCTGAAGCGTCCGTCAATTGCCGGACGTCGCTACCGTCGCGATTCATCACGAAGAGTTGAAATCGTTCATTAACCCGGCGCGAAAACACAACCCGTTTGCCATCGTACGACCACGCTGGCCAGCCATCGATGTTTCCTTCGCCGGAAATATTGTGATCGTTTAATGCGTCGGCGTTCATGATAAAAGTCTGCGAGAGCGGACCTTGAATGCGTCGATGCAAGATCGACATACCATCGGGCGAGAACGACGCGTAGGTATATCCACCGCCGGTCGTAATTCGTTTTAGATCCGTGCCATCCGGTCGAATCGTCGCCAGGTCCATTTTCTTGTCGATTTGTTCGCCAATGACCTTGTTGTCGCTCGGCACATTTGTGCCGTCGGCGGCGGTCGCTCCGGCAAAATAGCTCGTGTTAAACAAGATGCGCGCACTATCGGGCAACCACATAGGGTGAATGTTCTCCGCTTTACCTTTCGTAAGCTGGCGCTGATTGGTGCCGTCAGAGTTCATTACAAAAATCTGCGAAACGCCTTCTCGAATCGATACGAATGTAATTTTCTTTCCATCAGGCGACCATGCCGGCGAATCGTCTTCGGCGTCACCGGTTGTCAGTTGGCGCATATCGCTGCCGTGATTGGGACTATTCGCGTCCATTATGTGCACCTTCATTCCGCCATGACGGCTGGAGATAAGAACAATCTTTTTCCCGTCCGGAGACCACGATGCTTCGTAATCAACAACATATGTGTGTGGCTTAACCTGTTTGAGCGGAAAATCCTCAGCAGAGATCACCCGTAGCACGACCAACAAGAACAGCGCTCCTGCGACCGCGCTGATCCGACAAATCACAGCTTCCATTTCTTCGGCAGCTTTTGTTTTAGTTTTTCGACCGGCGCGAAGACGTCGCCCATTTTTTTTACACGCTCGAGAGTTTTGTCGGAACGAAACTTCAACAGCTCAGCCTTTTTCTTTTTCAAGCAGTTTTCGACTTCATCCCAGGTAGCCGGTGTTGAGACGGTCGGCTCTTCCTTGGCCCGCAGCGAATAAACACAGATCGTCGTTTTGTGTTCGTCGTTCTGGCTCCAATCAACCAACACTTTCCCTTTTCGGACCGACTTCGACATGTTCGACGTGACGAGGTTGCCGTGCTCGCCTTCGAGAAGTTGGGCGAGCGCGCGCGATAAATCCTTGGTTTGATCGAACGTGACCGGCGTGTTGAGCGGCACATAAACCTGCAAACCTTTCGCGCCGCTCGTTTTGGCGAACGATTTGAGTTTCATTGCGCCGAGTAAATCGCGCAGCCAAAGCCCGACCTGGCAGCATTGAACGATGTCGGCCGGCGCGCCGGGGTCGAGATCGAACACCATCATGGTTGGCCGCGCGACGTCCTTCTTTTTCGCGAGCGAGGTGTGCAGCTCGAGATCGGCCAGGTTCGCGGCCCAGACCAGCGTTGGCAAATCCTGCCCGAGGCAATAATTCATGAATCGGTTGTTGCCTTCGCTCCAAACCTTGGCCGTCTGGACCCACTTTGGCCGGTGCGTTGGACAATTTTTTTCGTAAAAGAATTCTTTGTCCACGCCGTTCGGGTAACGCTTCATCGTCAGCGGCCGATCTTTGAGATGCGGCAAAAGCACCGGCGCAATCCGGATGAAGTAATCGATCACCTGGCCTTTGGTGAATCCGACTTTCGGATAAAGAACCTTGTCCAGGTTGGACACCGACAGCTTCTTTCCTTTAACAACGAGCTCCGCTTTTTCAGGCATGATTCAAAAGTTCCAGCCACAGACTTACACAGATTCTCACAGATTAAATCAGAGGATTATCCGATCGGTGTTGATCTGTGGCTATCAGGCGAAAAACCGTTCCGGCGAGAGCATCGGCTGCGGTTTGCAGATGCGGGCAACGCAATGTTCCCAGCTTTCGTGACCGCTCAGGATCTCGATTTCAACCCGCATGAAATAAATCGGGACCTTTACGTTTCCTTCCGGGAAACGCGGCATCCGCACCGCGTCTTTCTCGGTCGTGATTATCATCGACAAATCGCGTCGGATGCAGCGGTTCATGAAAGTCCGAATCTCATGCTCAGTAAAATAATGGTGATCGATGTAACGCAGCGCGAGGTTAACATTCGCGCCGAGTTTCTTGAGCGCGCCTTCAAAACTTTCCGGCACCGCGATCGCGCAGATCGAACCAATGAACGCGCCTCGCAGGCGATCGAGCATAAGCCGTTCGCCAGTGTAAATATTTTGCAGATAGAGCGGGCGATGCGCGCACTCGATGATCTCGGCCGTGCGATTGTAACGGCGAATCCGCTCGATCAACTTGTCGTTCGGTTCGCCGGTGTTCTTGGTGATGAAAATGTAACTCGCGCGTCGCAAATTATGCGGCGGTTCGCGCAACGTCCCGCGCGGAAGCAAGAATTCGTTCCCGAACGGCGCTTGTCGATCAACCAGGACGATGTCGAGCCGGTGTTTAAGATGCAGGTATTGCAAACCGTCATCGAGCAGAAGCGTGTCCACTTTCCAGTTGTCGATTGCGTAACGCCCGCTCTTGACGCGGTCCTTGTCGACCAAAACGATCACGTCCTTCAAATTGTGCGCGAGCATGTAAGGCTCGTCGCCGGCGGTGAGCGAATCGAGCAACAACGTTTTTCCATCGGAAACAACGCGCGGCGGATCAATTGCGGTGTTCAAAAGTCGTTCGAGCCAGGTTCGCTTGGTCGGCTTCGGCTGACTTTTGTAACCGCGGGTCAGGATCGCCACACGACGTCCGCCGACTTTCAACGCGCGCGCGAATTTTTCAACGACCGGAGTCTTGCCGGTGCCGCCAACCGTTAAATTGCCAATGCTGATCACGAGACAACCCAGCGTGCGCTCGCGAAGAATCCGTTTTCGATACAAATAGAGCCGAAACTGGACGATACGTTCGTAGATAAACGAGAGCGCGTAAAGAACTCCGCGCAGAATCGCCGCCCTAAATCCGCGGTGTCGACCGAGAACGACGTCGATGCCGAACTGCTCCAGATTTTCAAGTCTGCGGCCCACGAAATCAGTTGATGGTTGAGAGTTGAGAGCGTAAAGCTCCGTTGGAGCCACGCTCCTTTACGGAGTTGAGAGAGACGCCGCGGTTGTCCGCGGTTGTGATGACGATCCGCGAGGACGTTTTTGCAGCACGCTGCATGGCGGCGGCAACTTTTCGCGTGTTGTTAAGCGTCACTGCGCAAATTGTCGATCCACTTCCGCTTAAAAACGCTCCGAGAGCGCCGGTTTTTTCCGCGGCCGCGATCACGCGCGGCAGAAACGGTATTAGTTTCGTGCGAAACGGTTGATGAAGTTGATCGGCAAAAACACCTCGCAGCTTCTCGTAGTTGCGCGAAGCGAATGCAGCGGCGATTGCGCCGGCGTTTCCCGCGCTTTCAACGGCGCCGAGGCGTGAAATTTTTGTCGGCAGAATTTTTCGCGCTGCGGCTGTTCGAATCTCGAAGTCGGGGATCAAGAGAACAAACTTTACGCGACGAGCGACTTCGAAGCGCTGAACATTTTCGCCGCGCGCGACAGTGAATCCGCCGAATGACGACGGCGCGGCGTTGTCTGGGTGGGCTTCGAGCTCTGTGCACAATCCAAAAATTGACCATCGATCCAGAGGGTGGCCAGCGAGCTCGTTCAATCCGTGTAAGACACCAAGCCGAATCGTAGCGCTGCTGCCGAGCCCGCGACTACGCGGGACCCGCTCTCTGGCCGAACAAGAGAAATGAAATCGAGAGCGCCTCGCTCGCCGAAAAAACAGGTCAGCAGCTTGTGTGACGATCTTCTCCTGGCGGGTTCGATCTTTCGCGCGAGTGGTCGTGATGGTGTTAAAAAGACGAAGCGCCAGACCGAGGCAATCGAATCCGGGACCGAGATTCGAAGTACTCGCTGGAACGCGGACGGTAACCTGTTGCCTCATTGCGATTTTAAAGGTAGGGGCGATTGCCCTCAATCGCCCGCTGGCGGTTCGGTGAACCGCCGCTACCTATTCGACAAAACGACCGAATGAACAAGAACCAATGGATCGACCCTGATTTGCTGCGGGCCTTCGAAGCCGAGGGAACCAACGCGCACCGGCTTTGCACGATCGGCGATGGTTGGGCGGAACGATTTGGCGCCGATGTTCTGATTTCTTTCAGATCGAACGCGGCACGTGATCGTCTCGTATCCGAGCTCCATGGGTGGTCTGCGTCGGCGAGCTTTCACCCTGCTCGCGTGTTTGGCCGTTTTTTGCCGCGGAAAAACGAAGAGCGCGAGATGCCAAAGTTACTTTTCGGAAACGAAGATGAAAGTTTGCAAACAGTCGCCGCGGAGCATCATCTCAAATTCGGAGTTGATTTCAGCGCGGGTTATTCGGTTGGCCTTTTTGTCGATCAGCGTGAAAATCGACAATTTGTTCGCCAGGCAAACCCAAAGCGCGTCTTAAATTGCTTCGCCTACACCTGTTCGTTCTCGGTAGCCGCTGCTTCGGTTGGAGCGCTGACCGTAAACGTCGATCTTTCCAAGAAATCGCTGGCGCGCGGCCGTCAGAATTTTGTGCTCAATGAATTGTCGACGGACGGGCATCAATTTATTGCCGACGACGTCCGGCCGGTCTTGCGACGTCTGTCGCGGCACAACCAAAAGTTCGACATGATCATTCTCGATCCGCCGACCTTTTCGCGGACCAAGGGTGGTGCAGCCTTTCACCTGGAGAAAGATTTCGAAGAACTCATCGCGGCCGCACTGGAAGTGGCTGATCGTGGCGCAAGGATTCTGCTTTCGACGAATTGCGAAACGCTGACCGAGCAGGGGCTGGAAAGAATGGCGCGCTATTCCTTAAAACTGTCGCGAATCTCGGGCGCTTTCCATCGGCAACCCTCATCGGCCGACTTTCCACCCGGCGCCGCCGCGCGGTCGATTTGGTTGACTTTGCATTGACCGGGACCACGACGCGGACAATCGTTATTCATCATGAATGGACAACATGAGGACCTGGCCGAACGCGGCCTCCGCTACACACGCGAGCATTTCGACGAGCTCTTGACCGAAACGGAAGCCTACGTTCGCGAAAATCCGGTGCAATCGATTGCCTACGCCTTGCTGGCGGGCTTTGTTTTGAATCGCCTGGGCATCGGCAGAATTGTGAGCGGTATTGTGCGGCTGCTGCTTTTCGCGTTGAAGCCGGCGATCCTGATTTACGGCGCAGCGAAATTATACGAAGCGACTCAGGAAAAGGAGTCCAGGTAGAGGCGATTGACCTCAATCGGTCCGAGCCGGACTGGCAGTATGGCGGTTCGGTGAATGGAGCTGGCGGGAGCCGGCGACATGGACGCAGCCCAAAAGGGTGAGCGAGCGGGCGCGAGCGAATCAACCGGCGCTACCCTTCCAGAGTGAAGCCGACTTTAAGCGTCACCTGCCAGTGCGCGATTTTTCCTTCTTCCAGGTAACCGCGTGTCTCGGTAATTTCGAACCAGCGCATGTTGCGCACGGTTTTCTTCGCGCGGGAGAGCGCATTCTTTACGGCGTCCTCGATTCCCTTCGGCGAGGAACCGACCAACTCAATCTTTTTGTAAATGTGATCTGACATATCTTCAGTTTTGAGTCGCCCGGGCAGCAAAACAAATAAAAACCACCACGAAGGACACGAAGCTCACGAAGGAATTCAATTCGGTTCTAGCTTCGTGTTCTTCGCGATCTTCGTAGTGACAACTTTGAGTTGAGCAGTCACCAATGGATGGTTAGCGTCCTTTTCCCGAACCTGGAATGAAGATCGAAAACAGAAACATCGAATCGCACTTGAAGGAGAAGCGGCTTTTCAAGCCGCCCAGGCAATTCGCCCAGAAAGCGCGGATCAAGAATTTCGCGCAATATCAGCGGATGTATCGCGAGTCGATCAAGCGCCCTGACAAGTTCTGGACGCGCGAGGCTAACGAACTGGTCTGGCGAAAGCGCTGGCGCAAGGTGGTCGAATGGAAAGCCCCGTTCGCAAAATGGTTCATCGGCGGGAAACTGAACCTCTCCGAAAATTGCCTGGATCGACATCTGACCACTCATCGCCGGAACAAGGCAGCGATTTTATGGGAAGGCGAGCCCGGCGAACGCCGGACGCTCACGTATCAGCAGCTCCATCGCGAGGTCTGCCGGTTCGCAAACGTACTGAAGCGAAACAAAATCGGCAAAGGCGATCGCGTAATTATTTATATGCCGACGACGCCCGAAGTCGCGATCGCCATGCTGGCGTGTGCGCGCATCGGCGCCGTGCACTCGGTGGTCTTCGGCGGTTTCAGCGCCGACAGCATTCGCGATCGAATTGCGGATAGCGGCGCAATTGCGCTGATCACAACGGATGGCAGTTATCGCCGTGGCGGGATTGTTCCGTTGAAGAAAAATGTCGATGACGCGCTGCGCGGTCCCGCGGCCGCGGGATCACTGAGGCGCGTGATTGTTTTCCAGCGCGCGCACAACGAAATCCACATGGAAGAAGGCCGGGACGTCTGGTGGCATCGCGAACTGGAATACGTGGATGACAATTGTCCGCCCACGCCGGTCGACAGCGAACATCCGCTTTACATTCTTTACACCAGCGGCTCGACCGGGAAACCGAAGGGAATCTTGCACACGACTGGCGGTTATTTGGTCGGCATCTATTCGACGACGAAATACGTCTTTGATCTGCGCGACGAAGACATTTACTGGTGCACGGCCGACGTCGGCTGGGTGACCGGGCACAGTTATGTGATTTACGGACCGCTAGCCAACGGCGCGACCACATTCATGTACGAAGGCGCGCCGAATTGGCCGGAGCCGGATCGCTTCTGGCGGATCATAGAACAAAACAAAATCAACATTCTTTACACCGCGCCGACGGCGATCCGCGCGTTCATTCGCTGGGGCGATCAATGGGTAAAGAAACACGACCTGTCGTCGCTACGATTGCTGGGCACTGTCGGTGAACCGATCAATCCCGAAACGTGGATGTGGTACCACAAAACGATCGGTGGCGGACGTTGTCCGGTCGTGGACACATGGTGGCAAACGGAAACCGGCGCGATCATGATCACGCCGTTGCCCGGCGCAATTGCCACCAAACCAGGTAGTGCGACGCTTCCATTTTTCGGCGTCGATGCGGCGGTCGTCGACTCAAACGGTGAAGAAGTCGGCGCGAATGTTGGCGGAAAATTAATTATTCGCAGACCGTGGCCGTCGATGTTGCGCACAATCTACGGCGATAAAGAACGCTACAAGAAACAGTATTGGAGCGAATATCCGGGCAACTATTTGACCGGTGACGGTGCGCGACGCGACGAGGACGATTATTTTTGGATCGTTGGTCGCATCGATGACGTGCTCAACGTTGCAGGACACCGGCTCGGCACCTCCGAGATCGAGAGCGCGCTGGTCAGTCATGCGCGGGTGGCAGAAGCTGCCGTGGTTGGGCGACCGGATGAACTGAAGGGGCAAGGCGTAGTCGCGTTCGTGACCTTGAAGGCTGGAGTGACAGCTTCCAATGATCTGAAAAGCGAATTACGTGAGCATGTCCGAATCCACATCGGCGCAATCGCCAAGCCGGACGAAGTTCGTTTTGCCGAAGCGCTGCCAAAAACTCGCAGCGGAAAAATCATGCGGCGGCTCCTGAAAGAAATCGCGAGCGGCGCCAAGGTCACCGGCGACACCACTACGTTGGAAGATTTCAGCGTGTTGGCGAAACTGGCCGAGTCTGAAGAATAAATTGTGAGCTTCATTCGCACAGGTCTCCGCGAGATCGGATTGAAAGTCCGCCGGCAACGGACGCGGATGGTGCTCCGGCACGAGAAACGATTGCTGCAAAAAAGCCAAATCGCGCTTGGGCGCGAGGGCACATCGCAAGCCGCCAATTTTCCGGAGCTGCGCAACGAAATCGTTGCCCTCAAGAAACTCGAACAGGAACAAAAGGAGGTCGCGCTGCGAATTGCGCAGATAGAGGAGGGGATCAAGAGCATCGAAGCACAGCGGCAGGGCAACGCCAAAGAGCAGGGCGAAGCGATGTCGAAGCTGGAAGCGGAGAAAAAGCCGATCGTGCAGCGACGCAACGACGCAAAGAACGCCGCTGAACTTTGCGAGCGCGAAGTGAACGCGGTCGAGCGCCGCATTCAGGAAAACGAAGCTGCGGATCAGGAGCTGTTGAAAAAATTGTCGGAACTTCAGGCGGCCACCCCGCCCTCGGCCGATTTGGAAGCGCAAACGGCCGGCATTGGCGTGCGGCGGGCACGTTTGCCGGACGAGCGCGCTGAGCTTGTTCGGGCGCGGCTCGGCAGCGCTGATGCTTCGCGGCTCGCAAAGGAGAAACTCGCGTCCGCGGAAGAAGAACTGTCTGCGATCGACAAAAATATTGCGAAGGTCCGCGGCGAATATGAAGCGCGCGACAAAGGATTTGCCGACAACATCAAGACGCAACAGGACGCAGTTCGCGAAGCGAAGCAACATCATCAGGTTGTCGAGGAGAAAAAAAATCCGGCCTACCTGAACATTGGCCGTCATCTCGCGGTGCAGGGGATCGCGCCACCGAATGCGCCGCATCTACTCGACCAGGTTCGCAAACATCACGCTGCGGTGGATCAATATCAGAAACACACCGCCGACCTCGCGCTTCTGTCGAGTCAGATCGATAAACAGGAGCTGCGGCAGTTTTATTTCAGCCTTGTCTCCGTCATTGCGCTTCTGGCGATCATTTTGCCATTGGTCGCGAAATCACCGCGCAAACGAGAATGGTTGCCGCAACAAACCGAAAGCATTCTCTCGATCAATGTCGATCAGTTCGACCACGCCGACGCTCTCAAACGCTGGCAAAAAGAACAAGTCGACGCTTATCAGGCGGTTTGGAACGGATTGATTGGTCCCGCTGCTCGCACGCCGGTCTTGAATTTATCGCGCGACGCTCTTCGGATCACGCGGGCCACCACCATTTCGGACAACTCGAGCGTCCGCGAATTCATCTTGATCGAAACCCGCGCCGACCTTTCGAAAGTGATTCGTGCAGTGCAAAGCGACAAGGAATTTCAAAGGCGAACGATCACCGGACTGCCGGTCTGGGAGAAGCCGGACTTGGCTCTGGCCCGCGTCGGCCCGGAAACGCTTGCGATCGGTACTTCCACCGAAGTTGATCAGCTCGTTCGGGTCCGGCTCGGGATCGACGTGGACCTGAAAATTACCGGGCAGTTATTCGATCGATTCGAAGCGTTGGACCGCGAAAGCGCGCTTCGGTTGATCTCGCGAAATCCGCCGGATCTGCCACGAATGTATCATCCGATCTTCGCACCCGAGCTGCTCGAAAGCACACAGCTGCTTGGTCTGGCTTTGAACCTGCAAAACCCGGTCAAAGCACGCCTGCTCTTGAAAATGAAATCGCCCGAGAACGCATCGGAGTTCGCTCGCACATTGCACAACGAGCCACAGAAGTGGCTGCGTTTGCAGGATTCAAATCTGATGCTCTTTACCCAGCCGCCGGATGTCTCGCGGCAAGCCGCCAATTTGGAAGTTCACTTCAACGTGCCTGAAGACGCTGTGCAACTTGTGTTGCAACGGATCGCAAAAACAGACGTCGGCGGCAATTGAGCCGAACATTCCCCGGGTCGATTGCGCGTCCTACCGGTTTGCGGTTATAATCCCCGCCCAATGTTGAAACACGCGCTCCTTGTAATCGTTATCACCGGTATGATCTCGATCCTGCCGAGCGGATCAGCCGCCAGTCCCGAGCTTGTCGACATTGCGACCGTTGACCCGACGATCATTATCGATCTGCGCTATGCTACCGAGCAAAATGTTACCGGTCACGCGCTCTATCCGCGCGGAACGAAGGCTCTGATCTTGCCAAGCGTCGCGCAACAGCTTGCCGACGCGCAAAAGTATCTTCGTCAATTCCGTTATCGTCTGAAAATTTGGGACGCCTATCGGCCGAAGGAAGCGCAGGAGTTGCTCTGGAAGTACTCGGCGAAGGACCAATACGTTGCCAATCCGGAAAAAGGTTTCGGCTCGATGCATTCTTTTGGAGTTTCGGTCGATGCCACGCTGGTCGACGACTGGAGTCAGGACGTGACCATGCCGACCAGGTTCGATGAGTTTACGCCGCAGGCGATGATGGGATACACCGGACGCGATCCGCAGGTGAAGCAACATTTGACGTTGCTGCAACTTGCCATGGCCCATCACAATTTTTACGGCTTGCGGGTGGAGTGGTGGCATTTTACGACCGCGGATTGGAAAAAATTTGTGCCGTACTGGGAAGACCCGGCGATGTCACAGGCAGACAAGCCTGCTCCGTCGCCGAAAGGCTGAGTCGTCTGTCGCCAAATGATTGAGGCCATCCTGCGCGACCTTCGTCAGCCGGAATATATCCACGTTTTGATAAATCCCGTGCCGGTCTATGGCCTGGCGATGGGGCTGCTCGGGTTGATCGTGGCCTTCTTTCTGCGCAGCCGCCCGGCGCAGGTCGCCACCCTGATCATCGTCTTGATCAGCGCTGCATCGGCCTGGCCGGTTTACGAATTTGGCGAACAAGCCAAGGACCGTGTGCTCTCGATGGAGAACGAAGTTGGCGACGCCTGGCTGGAAGAACATCAGGATCGGGCTGAGGATCTTATTTGGCTTTTTTACGCGCTGGCAGTTCTAAGCGCAGCCGCCTTGATTGCGCCTCGCAAGTGGCCGCGGTCCGCCGGACCACTTGTGATCGGGGTGATTTTGGTTGGCGTTGTAACCTTGGGCGCCGGAGGATATATCGCCTATGCGGGCGGTAAAGTTCGTCACCGCGAGTTCCGCAACGTACCGCCACCGGCGCGGAAATCGGAAGCCGAACGCTAGATCGGTGCTTGCCAGTCTTACCTCGTCGTGAGCACCGATCTCGAGCACGCCGAGCAAAGAATCGAAACTCGCAGCGAGTCGCTTAAGAAACCGCTCGGCCTTTTCGATCTTGTCCTGACCCAAATTCTTTTTGTCGTCGGCTCCAGCTGGGTCGGCGCGGCCGCGAAGCTCGGACAAGCGCATCTTTTCTTTTGGTTGCTCGCCATTTTGCTTTTCTACATTCCGCAGGCCGCGATCGTGATTTACTTGAGCAATCGGATTCCGCTCGAAGGCGGCATTTACCAATGGGCCAAGCTCGGCTTTAACGAATTCGCTGGATTCATTACCGCTTGGAATTTGTGGCTGCTGTCCATCACCGTGATCGCACTCGGTGGAATGTTCGTGACCACAAACATTTCATACGCTCTCGGAGTCGCCTGGATGCCGAACAACAAGTGGTGCGTTTCATTAATCAGCTCAGCGCTGGTCGTCGGTCTGGGCTGGGCTTGTGTGCGCGGTCTGTCGTTAGGCAAGTGGCTTCACAATGTCGGCGCCTTTGCGATGTTCCTGGTTTATGCGGCGTTGATTTGCCTGCCGTTGCTCGGACTTGCCCGTGGCGAAATAAAAAATTATCAACCGCTGCCGCTCGCCCTGCCAACGATGTCGATCTTTTATTGCCTCAACATCTTTACCAAGCTCGGCATCGGCGCGTTGAGCGGGTTCGAGTACGTCGCTATTCTCGCGGGCGAAACTCGTTCGCCCGCGCGCGATATCGGCCGGTCGGTCCTGCTCGCGTCCCCGGTTATCGCCCTGATGTTTATCTTGGGAACGAGCTCGGTGCTCGCGTTCGTTGGCAACGATCCGATCGATCTCATTGGTCCGGTGCCGCAAACGTTGCGACTGGGGCTCCATTCGTTTCCAATTGCCGGTGCGATTGCGTCCATGGGAATTCTCCTAATGACCGTGCGCACGATCGCTTCGACGAGCGTTCATGTTACGGGCAGCTCACGGTTGCCGATGGTTGCAGGCTGGGACCATTTGCTGCCCACCTGGTTCTCGAGGTTGCATTCGCGATACAAGACGCCGATCAACTCGATCATTTTTGTCGGAACACTCACTCTCGTGATTGCGATCGCGAGCCAGATCGGCGCAGGAATCCAGGAAGCGTTTCAACTCGTCGATAACGCCGCTAACGTCTTTTACGGCATCGTTTACTTTGTGATGTTTGCGATACCCCTCGTTGGCGCCTTCGGGGTCCGATCGAGTTCAATCTGGCTGCGCCTCGCTGCAATCTGTGGCGTGGCTGTTTCCCTCTGCGCGATTTTCTTCACCGTTTATCCGATCATCGATGTGCCAAGTCCGCTGATCTTTGGAGCGAAGATTGCGGCCGTGACGATTATCGCCAATGCAATCGGGGTCGCGATTTACGTCATCGGTAATCGGCGCCGCAGCGCAGCCCTTTAAGTTGAATGCTTTAAGCATTCAACTTTCCAATGTAAGTTAGAACAACCTGAATGCTTAAAGCATTCAAGATCCCAGGAGCATGACGCAACTTGAATGCTTGGAGCACTCAAGTTTAACGAGCGCAATTTTCGGTCACCCAGCGCAGGTATTCGGGCAGACCGCTTGAGATCGGGATGAAAATGATTTCCGGCACTTCGTAGGGATGAAGCGAACGGAGTTTTTCCTGAAACGCGGATTGCCGATCTTCATTCAGTTTGAAAAAGACCAGCGTTTCGTCTCCGGTCTCGATCTTTTCTTTCCAGCGATAAACCGACTCGACTCCTGGTAGAATATTCGCGCACGCGGCAAATTGTTCGGCCACGAGTTGATTTGAAATGCGCTGCGCGGTCTCGCGATCGGGAAAAGTGCTGAGCGCCAGCAGAATTCTGTCTGCCATGCCTCAGGCAGGAACCAAAGCTTCAAATCGCCTCGCCGGCTCGGTGCGACAGATCCAGCCACCGCCAACAACGACATCGCGATCGTAAATCACCGCGGCCTGGCCGGGCGTCACCGCTCGCTGCGGTTCGTGCAGACGGATACGCGCGCGATGGTTGTCCAGCGGCGTAACGGTCGCTCTCGTCCCCGGATGGCTATAACGAATCTTCACCGTCAGGTTGACTTCTTCGGTGGCTAATTCGCGCGTGATCCAGTTTGTGCGATCGATTTCAAATTCGTCGCAAATCAAATCTTCCGTGTCGCCGATGATCACTCGATTTGTTTCAGGATCGAGATCCACAACGTAGCGCGGTCGCAGCGATCCGCCCGGAAGTCCCTTCCGCTGGCCGATCGTGAAAAGTTCGATGCCATCGTGTTCGCCGACGAAGTTGCCCGCCACATCGTAGATTTCGCCCCGATGAAAATCCTTTTCGCCAAGATGCGAGCGGAGGAACGCTTTGTAATCGTTGCCGGGCACGAAACAGATCTCCTGGCTGTCGACTTTGTCCGCCACTTTCAGGCCTAACGAATGGGCGATTTTCCGGATCTCTGACTTTTGCATCGGCCCGAGCGGCGTCACTGCTCGCTGAAGCTGTGGCTGTCGCAAGCTAAACAGGAAATATGATTGGTCCTTGCGCGGATCGACTCCTTTACGCAAAACCGCGCGATCTTCGTGATGTTCGATGATTGCATAATGACCGGTCGCGATGTAATCGCAGCCCAGCGCCTCGGCTTTACCCCAAAGGTTGCCGAACTTGAGTTTTTCGTTGCACATCACGCAAGGGTTGGGTGTTCGACCGGCCTGATATTCGCTCGTGAAATAATCGATCACTGTCCGCTCGAACAAGTCCTCTTCGTCGACCACGTAGTGCGGAATGCCTAACGAATGTGCGACCGCGCGTGCATCAGCGACGGCTTGCGGCCCGCAACACTTGTCTTCCGCGCGCGAAATACAGTCCTGCGGCCAGACTTTCATGGTCACACCGACGACGTCGTAGCCTTGTTCGCGCAGCAAATAGCCGGTCACGCTGGAGTCGACTCCACCGCTCATGCCAAGCAACACGCGTTTTCCGTTCAGGTTCATCGAAGCGAAGAACTTCGATCAATTGGTCGCGCAGTCAACGTAAGGTGGATCGGCTTCTCCGAAGACGATCAACGCGTTCGGAGAACGCGTTCCACCGTTTTCACGCGGCGGCTAACGAATTTGCTGTCGCGCAAAGTGAATCGCCAGGCGTGGTGAGCCGAGCGCGTGATCCCGATTCGCGCATCGGCGACGACGTCGGCACGAACGGCTCTGACTTTGACGAAGCAATTTCGCGGATCGACGCACAGATCCATTTCATGATGGCGATGCGTAATGGCGAACGCCTCGGTCAACTTGCCCGGTCCGGAGCAAAGTTGGCGTTCGTCATCGGTCCCGCGGCGCTTTTTCATTGCTCCGACGCCGTGGGTGGGCTGGACGGCGCGGAACAAGACGAAACCGTTGGTCTCGCCTTTCACCAGCACATTCAACATCCAATGCGCCCCGTAGCTAAAATAAATGTAGGCGGCGCCGGGCTTGTTTCGTTCGACAAACGCCCGGGCGGTCGGTCGCGAGAAAGTGTGACAGGCCTCGTCGTTCTCGGCCAAGTATGCTTCGGTTTCCACAATTTTACCGGCGCAGTTTCCCCAAACTAGTCCGGCGCCGATAAGCTCGCGGGCGCACGTAATCGGGTCACGGCGAAAAAAAGCCCTGGGGATAATTCGGCTTTTCACAACAGCGCCGCCCTGAGCATCGATCGAAAAACGGGCCTAGAGACCTGGTCTGTTAAAATAAACCGGCAACTTCACGTCACACGCGACCGGTTTACCGTTGCGGAACGCCGGAATGAACTTCGCCTTGCTCAAGTCAGTGAAGGCAGTTTCACCAAACCCGAGAAAAGGAGGCTGTTCGCTCAACAAAGTGAGATCTTGCAGGTTTCCGTTCGGATCGACTTTTAGTTCGAGTTCGGCTGAACCATCCACCGGAACCGGAGCCGAATCTACGTCTGGGTAGTGAAAACCGCTGAACCCGGATTCGCCTCCCCAAAAAGGCTGAGGGCCGATGAAGTCACTTTCTTTTGCCAGCTCTGAGCGTTCCTGATTAGAAAAAACCCGCAGCCGCGGCGTACCATCGACCAGCATGAACGTCACCGTACCATAATAAATGGCGTCGACCGGCAAATGATTATAAACCGCGGGAATGAATTTTGGATTCGCCGCCGCCGACAACCTTTTCAGCACCTCTTGCTCGAGAGCTTTTGAATCCGACGTACCGCGGTAAGTCGAAACCTGTATCACCGAGCCGTCCCTCTTCACCGAGCAAGCAAACATGATCGCGGCATCTTTTTGCCCTTTCCTCATCAGATCTGCGGTGTCGATGCGATTAACCAAAGAATCCGCTCCGCTGCCCAGGAGAACGGGTCGATACATTGGCAACTTCGCTGTCTGCGACGACCCAACGTCGACCTGCGACCATCCAAGATCGACAATCGATAAAAGAATGACCGCTGAAACTCCAAAAACACGCATGGGACTCATATGCAACCGAGATCGGGGACATTTTCAACCGTAATGTGATGAAAACTACGTTGCCGCTTGCCGGCGCTCCCGGGCGATTTTGTGCACGACCCCGTGCCGCCGGAAGTAACCGATCACCGCATCGCGCGTAAGCGTTGGATGAAACGTGCAATCCGCGGCTGGTGTCTCGAGGAGCGTTCGCAGTTTCATGAAACGATGACCTGCGCTGCGTGAATCGAAGCTGTTGAATGCAATCCAATAATGCTTGTCTCGTTCGAGCGGGCGACCATCAGCCAATCGCATGGCCGTAATTCGTCGTTCGTAGCCGGTTCCTTTCGTTTGAATATCGAATCCGAGCAGGTTCCGCGGTTCGCGACTGGCGTAAACTTCTTCCATCATTCCTTTGATCTCTTCCGGAGTCAGAGCGGCGGTGACGATGTAATTCTCGAATGGAATCAGCTCCCAAACGTCGTTTATCGTCTTTGGGCCGGCCTCGAAGTCTTTTTCTTCGAAGACGCCATGCATTGCGCCGTCGATCGCCACGTGGTGCTCTCGCAGCTCCTCCAGGATCGCTGCGCCAATTAATTCCTCGACCTCGCTCGGCTCGCCAGGACGCCCGCGGGAATGAAGCGTGTCAATTAACATTCCGATCGGCTCCGCGAGCGCGATCGCAGATTCATCGAGATGTGGTTTTGCGCGGGAAAGAATTGTGTGGTCGAGCCGAATTCGACTGTTCATGAGTTCGCATCGCGCTTCCCGATGCAGCAACTTCTTTGAAAACCGGTCGAACGTCAGATCGACGCGACCAACATAAATTCCAAAGTGATCTGCCTGAGTGAGCAAGACGCCGTTCGTCTGCCGACTGGGAATTATCTGGTGCGTATGCCCTGCGACGAACATCGCGACGTCGGGAAATTCGGATGTTAAAGCAACCACGTTGTTCGCGAAATCATCGCCGCCGCTACGCGGTTTTAATCCCATATGACCGGCCAGCACGATAGCGTCAGCGCCTTCGCTTTTTGCACCCACGATTGCGCGACGCACAGGTTCGACTGAATGCTCAAAACCGAAGCCTCGAGTAAATTCAGGTCGAAACCAAAACGGCATGCCCGGAGTGGTCACTCCGATGATCGCGATTTTGATCTCTTCGAATTTCTTCAGGATGTACGGGCGCAGTTTTGAAAACGGATTCGTGGCACCTTCAACATCGTCACTAGCTTTTCCTTCGATCGACATGTTCGCCGCCAGAACGGGCATCGCTGATTTTGTCAGTGCGTTCGTAAAAGTTTCGATGCCCCAATCGAATTCGTGATTACCGACGATCCAGGCGTCGAACTTCAAATGATTGAAGAGATCGATCATCAACGCGCCGTTGGTCCGGAGACTGATGTCGGTGCCCTGATAAACGTCGCCGACGTCGATCAGGATTGAATTTCGATTTTGCCGGCGCCATCGCCGGATTTGGGTCACACAGCGCGCGAAACCGCCGAGGTCCGCGTTCCCGGCGTAATCGCTCGTCGGCAAAATGTGTCCGTGCACATCGGTTGTGTGGAAGATGGAGATCTGGATGGTGTCTTCGCCAAGCGCGGCGGCCGCGCGGGCAAAGGGCGGCGTTGCGCAATACAAACCGGTGCCGCCGATGGTCCGCAGAAAGGCACGGCGAGTGGGGGGACTCACTTACTTCGATATATCAAGGTCGCCCTCGCGAAACAATTCCGATCTTCAGACAGAATTAACAGAATTCACGAAATGATCAGTTCATTCGATCTTCTTTTAATCCGTTTCAATTCCGTTGATTCTGTACATCTGTCTAACTCTGATGAACCTCGAAGGAATCGATCATGTCGCCTTGTCTGTGCGCGATGTCGACAAAGCCGCGCAATGGTACATCGACGTGCTGGGATTCAAGCGATTGTACGACGGAATGTGGGACGGCGTTCCCATTTTCATCGGCAAAGGCACCACCGCGCTCGCGCTGTTCCCGGCGAAGTCAAACCAGCCCGCGAACGGCGACATTCGAATGCTGCATCTCGCGATGCGCGCGAACGGAAGAAATTTCATCGCCGCTCAGGAAGAATTAAAACAGCGCGGGATTAAATTTGAATTCCAGGACCACGAAATCTCTCATTCGATCTATTTCCGCGACCCCGACGGCCACAATCTCGAGATCACGACTTATGAATTGCCGTGATAGGTCCAATAAATACGCCTTTAAAGGCGCAATAATTTGGCGTTGCGAGGCGACTCCAGTACGTTTGCGGCAACGCCCTGCCGTGGTTTATCTCTTTCTCGTTACATGTGAAACTCGCTCCCTGTTATTTTGCATAGCCCAAAGAAGACCGAATCACGCGACGGGAGGCGTTCCGTCACCAAGGCCGTCGTCTTCGATGTTGGCGGCGTGCTGATTGAATTGCACTCCGAGGCCGCAGGCCGCGAACTGGTTGAAAAATACGGCTTTCAGCCAGAGACGTTCGCTGCGCTTACCCGCTCGTCCTTTGAATCACATCCAAGAAGCATCACCGAATTAGCAATGATCGGACGCGTCGGGACTGCTGAGTATCTGGATGCGTTTTTGCACGAATGCAGCGTCAAGGATCTGGACGGGCTCAGACTCAATCGCCTTTCCGTTGTGGGGCACGAGCGAGCGAGCGTATTCGCCATAGTCGAGGAGCTCAAACGGGCAGGTCTTACCTGTTGCATACTATCCAACACGATCCCTCTTCACTGGGACAAGTTAAGCTCGGCCAGTGAATATCCGTCCCTTGCACTTTTCGACCATGTTTTTGCTTCTCACCTCATCAGGTGTGCAAAGCCTGAGAAAGCGTCTTTTTTGTTCGTAGCAGATGCTCTAAACATATCGATGTCGGAGTGCCTGCTTGTCGATGACACGCCGTTAAACGTGGATCGCGGTAAGGCTGTTGGTTGGCAAGCCTTGTTATTTCGTGGCGCTGCACAATTGAAGCGCGACCTAAACAACCTCTTGCACTACCGAAACATCCAACCAGACGATAAAGTGAAAGCAACGTCCGCTGCCGCAAGCCGTGGCCCAGCTCCGTCTCGTTAGATCGCAGCACGTGGCGTATCCGACATCAATCAAGGGAGTGTTGCTCGTTGATCGACAAGTTCTACTTGTCAAGAACTCGCGCGATGAATGGGAGTTACCCGGCGGACGCATCGATGAGGGCGAAGACCACGCTCAGACGCTGTCGCGCGAATTTGCAGAGGAGCTCTCGCTTAATGTTTCGATGAAGGCGCCGATCGATTCGTATCTTTTCGAGGTCATTCCTGGACAGCACGTTCTGATCGTTACGTATGGTTGCAGTCTTGTGGGTGAGTTCCGACCCGCCGTTAGCCACGAGCACACCGAGCACTGTCTCTGGCCGGTTGAGCGCCTGTCCGAGCTCAACGTTCCAACCGGTTACAGACGCTCGATCGAGAAGTGGGCGAACGCGATCTAACAGCCAATGAAGCCAACCGCCCCATTGCGAAATGAGATTGGCGGGTTTGCTACGAGGCCCTGGATTTCATCCAGGTTCCCGGCTTCCCTAGTGCGATTCGCGTCTTCGCGCTCACGCACTCCCGTCGTATTGTTTTCAACGATGCGCTTTGGCTTATCTCTGTCTCGTTAGGCCTTCGCTTCGTCTGCTCGCGACGGCGCCAAAATCGCGTCGCGCATCCCGTGAACAAATTTTTTGTCGGCGGGAACAATCGTGGCCAGGGCTCCGCGCAGTTTCACTTTGTCCTGCTCAACAAAGTAATACGGACACAGCCGGACCCGGCCTTTCATCGTTTTCAATTCGTTGGAATCCGGATCTGAATACCTTTGTTCGACCAGGCGGCCTTTGTGGAAACGTTGCATGATGGTTGGCGACGAATCGAAAGTGGCCAGCGCATTGTCGATCCGCTTTTCCCATTCGGCGTGAGCGAGATCGGATCCGAGCGAAATTCCGCGGCTGCCCCAGCCGAGCGGCGAAAATCCGCTCACTTTCAAAAGCAGGTCGCGATCTTTTTGGCTGAATTTGGCGGCTTCGTGCCAATCGTGAATCTCCAGACGCGGAATCACCGCGTGTTGCGGCAGCGGCGTTGGATCGAGCAGCCAGGAGTAAGGGATCACTTTCTGGAGTTGGAGAAAATATCTTTCGCCAAGCTCGCGTCGCCAGAATTCGTGAAGCGGCTTCAGCCAGAAAAGCGCGAACCACATTTTCTCTTCGAGATACGGTTTGATCGGCGGCGTGATCGTGACCCGGCCTTCGGCATTCGCGCGCAGCAAATTGTCAATGTTCGGAATGTTCGGTAGATCGAACAGCTCGAAGAAACGATAAACGGCGACGCTCTCTTGTGGCTCGTAGTTCTCGGCGGCGACTACTCGCCACTCAGACGTTTGATGTTTGATGTTTGATGTTTGATTTAAGCGCGCCGCGATCCATTCCATTTCCGGCCGATAGGTCGCGGCTTCCTGAGAGATCACGATGTCGCCGCCGTTCGGGAGCACGTTTTGAAATCCGTCGAGCATCCCGTCCGCGTCACCAATGATTTCGTTGTCGAACTTCGAGTAGGTTTGATTCAGCCAGCCGGTCAAACCGATTCCGCCCGGAACCGAGTCGATTTCCGCGATGATGTAACCATCGTCGGTGAGAATGAGATCCGGGCGAATGACTTTCGGCAGATCGTCGCGGATTTTTTTGCGCCGGGAAAATTCGATCAGCTCCTTCGGTTTACCGGCATCCAGATAACGGGCGACCCACGCGGGCTGTTTTCCTTTAACGCTGAGTTGGTAAAGCTGATTACAGGCGCGGTGAAAAACGAACAACCGATGTCCGAGTTGCTCGAGATCCGCCAAAAAGTTCTTCTCGATCGGGAACGCATCGGGCGAAAGCAGCCAATCCTTTTCCGCAAAGAGACCCTCTTTGGGCAAAGAAGCGCGCAGCGTCAGAAGGCGCTCATTCTCATGGGCGACAGCTATGTTTGAGGTTTGTGGTTTGAGGTTTGATTTCAACGTAAGCCCGCTTGCGGCCTAAACATCAAACATCAAACATCGAACATCAAACCTGCGCGTCAGCGTCCCGCGGCTATCTTCTTCAGGGCCAGTTTCACCAGTTCTTCCGCCGATTTCGCCTGGCCTTGCAAATCACGAACGGCCTTGTGCGCGTCGACTTGTTTGTAGCCGAGGGCAATCAACGCCAGCACCGCTTCATTGGCTTGTTCCTGTTCGGGAGTTGCCGCGTGCGCCGCTGTCGCCGCTTCCCACGCCGCCGCGACGCCCAGTTTGTCCTTTAGTTCGAGAACGATGCGCTCGGCTATTTTCTTTCCGAGGCCGCTGATTTTCGAAATGGCCCCGATGTCGGAATTCACGACCGCCGTTTTGAAATTGGTCACGCTCATTCCGCTCAACACCGCGAGCGCGAGCTTGGGACCGACCCCGCTTACGTTGTTCACCAACAGTCGAAACAAATCGCGCTCCGGCGCTGTCATGAACCCGTAAAGCACGTGGGCGTCTTCGCGGACAGCAAGATGCGTCAGGATGCGGATCGGTGAACCAACCGGCGGCAACTTGTCGTAACTCGACAGCGGTATGGAGACTTCATAACCGACGCCGTTCACATCCACCGTCGCCTGTGTCGGCAACGCCGCGACGAGTTTGCCGTCGAGAAACGTAATCATGTGAATGGTTAAATCGCTAAATCGTTAAATCGTCAAATGAGTTAGCCCGGTTTCAACACAAGCGTAAGCTCGACCCGTTTGCCTTTGGCGATATTAAAGCCCGAGGTCGAAAACGTCTTCCAGGTTGATGGCGGGTTCGGAAATAATTGGGTCACCAGCGCGGTAGGTAAAATCATAAAACGCGCGCCTGCTTTCTCCATGAACGGGGCCGCGCTCTTTTGATTCAATGGTGTCATCCAGCCGTGCACCCGCGATCGAAAATACCAAACCAGACTCGGCTCCTGATAATCCACCGCGCCGAATTCCATCTCCGGCCGCAAAGTGTCGCGTGATTTTTGAAAAAGCGCGTAAGCGGGAAACGATTGAGCGACCAGCGGCGGAACAATCAGCGCGATGGCCAGCCACAGGCAGGCGATCGCAATCGCGATTCGTTTGAAAACCATCGCCCGGTTTTCCGGCCAATGCCGCGCCAGCAGAAGCGCGAGCAGGCCAAACGCCGGCAGGGTGTAATGGGGAAGCTTGGTCTTAACCTGCGAGAAAATGATGAAAACGATCGCCACACCGGAGATGAGGTAATTGTCGATGTTATCCCGCCCGGTCCGTAGCCGTTTGTAAAGCGACGGGAACTTTACCGACCACGGAAAGAAACTGATAAAAATCGTTACTAAATAAAAGGGCAGCAGCAGCAGATAAATGCCTAACGAGTTCGAGCCGTGGCCTTCCATTGCACCGAAGGAGCGGCCGATCACGTGTCTGCCGATTCCGATTCGCAAAAATTCGCCGTGCGTCTGGATCAAGGCGGGAATTCCCCACAGCGCGACAGCTGCCAGCATGAGCAGAATGCCGCGGACAAATTTGAATCGCCGGCCCAGTTGCATGTTCGGCGCATAGAAGACTGTTGATCCAACTGTCAACAAAGGCGTCCACGCGATCGGTCCTTTGGAGAGAAACCCGAGCGCGAGCGAAAGGTAGAAGATTAACCACCACCGCGACCAGGTTTGAGGTTTGATGTTTGACGTTTGATTTGTCGTTGTCAGGCCATTCTGCAGAAGTTCGTAACCTGCGCGATGCGCTAACGTTATAAATAAGACCAGCCACATGTCCGCGACCGCGGCTTTCGCGTGAACGAACGTTTGCAGCGAAAGCGTGAAAATAATTGCCGCCCACCAACCGACGCGTTCTCCGCCAATGCGTATTCCCCATGCCAGAATAGACAACGCAACGAGCGCGGCCGCGGTCGCCGATGGAAAGCGCGCGGCGAAATCGTTCTCGCCAAAGATCTTGTAGCTCGCGATCTGCGCCCAATAAGCAAGGGGAGGTTTGTCGAGACGAAGCTGATTGTTGAAATGTGGAACAACGTAATCGCCGCCCTCGATCATTTCGCACGAGGCTTCGGCAAACCGCGGCTCATCGCGATCGACCAGCGGAAGGCTCCATGTTCCAATGATGTGAAAAGCGATGCAGCCCAAAAATAAGATCGCGTATTTTGCGGTCGTCGAGTTTATCGTGCCCATGCCTGTGCTCGCTCTTGTCGATTAGGAGCAAGAGCAGGAGCAAGAGCAAGAGCAAGAATTGTTATCTGTGAAGCAACGCTTCGTTCTCTATTGGACGCTCGGCATCCTGATCGCCGTCATCGCAATCGCGGCAGCCTTCTACTTTGACGCAGCGGTTGTTGCATTCATGGCCGGTCATCAAACGCCTGGGATGCGGAATTTCATGCTCAACGTGAGCCGGTTTGGCGATTGGCCAGAACATTTCCTCGTGGGGCTCGCACTTCTCGGGTTCGCTCGATGGCGCGGAAATAAGAAATGGGCGCGGATTTTTCTGGCGATGCTGATGGCGCTTTCGATCGCGGGTCTGACCGGTCGCGCGATCAAAGTTACGACTGGCCGGGCGCGGCCGTTGGTGAAAGCTGAGCACGGGTGGAACGGTCCGCGAGTGAGCGGTTCTAAGTATCATTCTTTCCCGTCGGGGCACGTCGACGCGTCTGTTGGATTTTTCGGAGTGCTGTTCTTGGCCAGGCGACGGATTGGCTTGGCTTGCCTGCCAATTCCAATACTCATTGGTTTTTCGCGGCTATATCTCGGAGCCCACTATCTCTCCGACGTCGCATGCGGAGCTGCCCTGGGAATTCTTGCTGCATTTATTGTTTGGCACTTCGCCCGACGTCGGGTCGAAAATCGGGAGTAGCGTGGCGGAGGGGGTGAGATTATTGATCTCGCGATTGCCAAATCGCTCGCCCGTTTCCTAAACGGCTTTGCGGTCTACCCGACGCGCTGCCCCGCGTGTCGTGTTCAGAGCTGCGCTTTGCTTTTGGACCAATCGACAATCTAAAATCTAAAATCGAAAATTAAGATGGCGGAGGGGGTGAGATTCGAACTCACGAGACCTTTCGGTCTTCCGGTTTTCAAGACCGGCGCATTCAACCGCTCTGCCACCCCTCCGGAAAAATTAGTGACGAGTGACCAGTAATTAGCTCGCCGGACTATAGCAGCTTTAGCGCGTCGCTCCACGTCGGGAGTCCGCGCATGCGATCTGAAATCGAATTTGCTCGACATTCGACATGTTCAGATGAACATTCTGACATGGCGAGACCGAAATTCGTCCCGGTCGTTAAGGAGGCGCCGCAAAGTCGTGAGGCGATTCGTGGCCGCGGCGCCTCGTGGAGTCCGGCCAATCGCTTCGAAAAACTCCACGTCGATTTCACTAATGCTGATGTTGTCGACGACGATCCTGAAGCGCAAACCAAGCCGCGGCGCGAAACGCAATTTTTTCAGGATCGGACTAAAACCATCATCGCGCGCAATCAAAGTCCCGACGTTGGATTCGAAGTCAGTATTAATCCCTATCGCGGTTGCGAGCACGGCTGCATTTATTGTTTCGCGCGGCCAACGCACGAGTATCTCGGATTTTCCGCGGGGCTCGATTTCGAATCGCGGATAATGGTGAAGCCGGACGCGCCGCGATTGCTGGAAACGGAGCTGTCGTCACCCAAATGGAAACCGCAATTCCTGATGATGAGCGGAGTGACTGATTGCTACCAGCCGATCGAGCGAAAACTCAGGATCACGCGCGGCTGTTTGGAAGTGCTGGCGAAGTTCCGCAACCCGGTCGGAATTCTCACGAAGAACCGTTTAGTGACGCGCGACATCGATATTTTGTCGGAAATGGCGCGCGATCGCTGCGCAGTTGTGAACATTTCCATCACCACGTTCGATCCGAAGCTGCAACAGATTCTCGAGCCGCGGACTTCGGCGCCGGGGGCGCGCTTAGATGCTGTGGCACAATTGCGCGCAGCCGGAATTCCAGTTGGCGTGATGGTCGCGCCGGTGATTCCGGGAATTAACGATCACGAAATTCCCAAGATCGTCGCGGCCTGCGCGAATGCGGGCGCGCAGTTCGCCGGCCATGTGTTGCTCAGATTGCCGTGGGCGGTGCGACCGCTGTTCGAACATTGGTTGGACGAACATTTTCCGGATCGAAAAGCCAAAGTGCTTGAACGATTGCGCGCGAGTCGAGGAGGCAAGTTGTATGATTCGCGCTGGCGCAAACGGCAGACCGGTGAAGGAATTTTCGCCGAGCAGATCGCAAACATGTTCGAAGTAGCTTGTCGCCGGGCTGGATTTGGCGAACGACCCAAACTATCAACCGCTGCGTTTCGACGGCCGACAGAGCTGCTGAATCTTTGGTAGGGGCGGTTCGCCGAACCGCCCGCGGGCGATTGAGGTCAATCGCCCCTACCGCTTAGCCGGCGTAACGCGGCCCAGGATAGACGGCATTGCGCGCCAAACCTCGCCAGATGCTTAACGAGAATGGAATCGTCGGCCATCGGCTTCAGATTGCGCAAAGGTTGCGCGTGTCGCACGCTCAAAAAACTGCGCGATGCTGGTATCGAACCAGCGACCCCTTGCGTGTGAAGCAAGTGCTCTACCACTGAGCTAATCGCGCCTTGAGAAGTGGAAAGTGACCAGTGATCAGTGACCAGTCAAGCGGCTTGCGATTTGAGCGACGTGTTTTATCTAGAACATATGTCCGAACACAAAATGACCCTCACTTGGAAGCGCGGTGACGTGCCGTTCGAGTACCAAAAGTATCCGCGCAATCACACTTGGAAATTTGATGGCGGCCACGAAATGACCGCTTCCGCCGCGCCCGTGTACCTGGGTGATCCGAAACAGGTTGATCCCGAAGAAGCGTTCGTCGCGTCTCTCTCCGCCTGCCACATGCTCACGTTTCTCGCGATCGCCTGTAAGCAGAAGTTCGTCCTGGACGAATATGTCGACGACGCGGTCGGTCACATGGAAAAAAATGCCGAGGGCAGGCTGGCGATCACGAAAGTGACATTGAAACCGAAGCTGAAATGGTTCGGCGAAAAAACGCCAAGCGCCGAAGAGCTCGATAAAATGCATCACCTGGCGCACGACCAATGTTTCATCGCCAACTCGGTGAAGACCGAAGTGACGGTCGAGAAATAATCGTAGCCACAGATGACGCACGTGCCGTAGAGGCAGGCGTGTCGCCTGCAACATCTGGGAAACGCGGCCGACACGGCCGCCGCTACAGAAGAATTCTCGCATTGAATCTGTGTAATCTGCGTTAATCTGTGGCCAAATTAATGAGCGCAACTGATTCGCAGCGCATGGAAAAGATCGTCAGCTTGTGCAAACGGCGCGGGTTCATCTTTCAATCGAGCGAGATTTACGGCGGGTTGAATGGTTTGTGGGACTACGGTCCACTCGGCGTTGAACTAAAACGCAATCTCAAAGATTACTGGTGGCGCGTCATGGTCCACGAGCGCGACGACGTCGTCGGCTTGGACGGTTCGATCTTGATGAACCGCGCGGTTTGGAAAGCGAGTGGTCACGAAGACACCTTTACTGATCCGATGGTCGATTGTCGGCTGACTGGAAAGCGGTTTCGAGTAGACCAGATCGAGCCACAATCGGGAATCGTTCTCCGTTGGAGCGGAGCGCGAGGGGAAGAGCGAACGGAAGATGAATTGCGCCAAATCTTCATTCAAGAAATCGAACCGACTCTTCAAGCCCAAAGCGTTCATTCTGAGAGGTTCTGGAACGAATTCAATCAGCTCCGCAGAGACGGCTTGTCGCTGCATGATGCTCTCGATGAAATGTGGGTGCGCGAGCCCGGAGTTCCAGAAGCGCATCACGAAATTATCGAAACCGCGCTCGGTAACACACTACTCGTCCCTTTCAGCGTTTTGATCTTGCCTGGCAAACCTCCGGAGAGTGCACGAAAGACAGCAATCGAATTCTATAAGGGGCGAGATCTAAAAAACCCAGTATTACTCGGTGAGCGTGCCGAGAAGGTTGAGAACGTGCGCTTCAACCCGGAAAACGGAGCAGAGCTTACAATGCCGCGTGCCTTTAACCTCATGTTCAAGACTCACGTAGGCGCGATAGAAGACGAATCGAGCGCGACCTATCTCCGTCCCGAAACCGCGCAGGCGATTTTCGTCCAGTTCAAGAACGTTCTCGATGTTTCGCGCAAGAAACTGCCGTTCGGCATCGCCCAAATCGGGAAAGCTTTTCGTAACGAGATCAATCCGCGCAATTTCACGTTCCGATCACGCGAGTTTGAGCAAATGGAATTAGAATACTTTTGCCGGCCAGAGGAGGGGATGAAGCTCCTGGAGTATTGGAAGGAAGAACGTCTCAAGTTTTACGAGAACATCGGAATTCCGACAAAACATTTGCATGTCCTAACTGTGCCGGACGAAGAGCGCGCGTTTTATTCCAAAGGCACCTACGACATCGAATACGATTTTCCGTTCGGCCGGCAGGAGCTCGAGGGCGTGGCGTATCGGACAGATTACGATCTGTCGCAGCATCAGAAAGCCAGTGGCAAATCGCTCGAATATTTCGACGAAGAAACGAAGCAGAAGTTTATCCCGCATGTGATCGAGCCGAGCGCGGGAGTCGATCGAACCGTGCTCGCTTTGATTTGTGAAGCGTATTCGGAAGACGAGGCACCGGATGAAAAAGGAAAAATGGAGACACGTACGGTGTTGCGGTTTCATCCGCGCGTCGCGCCAATCAAATGTGCAGTGTTCCCACTTTTGAAAAACAAGGAACAGCTCGTCGCGAAGGCGAAGGAAATTGTTCATCTACTTCGGCCGCATATGTTCGTGTTTTACGATGAATCCGGCGCAATCGGACGGCGCTATCGCCGTCAGGATGAAGTCGGCACACCGTTTGGCGTCACGGTCGATTTCGAAACGCTGGGCGAGAAAGATGCGGCGCTGAAAGACACGGTAACACTGCGCGAGCGCGATTCCATGAAACAGAAACGCGTCGCAATCAAAGATTTGGCTGGAATTATCAGCGAGGAAATTCGCTGATACGTTCTTCTGTAGCGGCGGTCTATGACCGCCGATTACTTTGGATTTCGGCGCTCACAGAGCGCCGCTACAGGTAAAGTGAATCTCGAACAATTCCGCGAATACTGCCTGAGCAAACCAAACGCGACCGAAAGCACACCGTTCGGTCCCGACGTTCTTGTCTTCAAAGTGAGCGGCAAAATATTTGCCCTGGCATCGCTGGATGAAATTCCCGCTCGAGCGAACCTGAAATGCGATCCCGATCTCGCGCTCGAATTACGCGATCGCTACGAATGGGTTCGGCCCGGTTACCACATGAACAAGAAACATTGGAATACGATCGACATAGAATCGGGCATTCCTAACAGCGAGATTCGAAAAATGATCGCTCATTCCTACGATCTGGTGGCGAATGCTCTCCCGAGGACGGAACGAACGCGCAGTAAAGGTGGATCGACTTCTCCGAAGGCGATGCTAAGCAAAACCGCGAAGCGGCATAAACGGTAAACAACGCGTTACGGGGAACGCGTTCCACCAGTTTTTGCCGGCCACTGATTGCCTTTCATCGCACGCCACCAACCGAGCGCGTGCAACTGGCGATAACGTAAAGCCAGGTCGCTTCCATCGACGTTCGACGCTGCCTGGCCGTGCAAATCCTCAACGTGATCCGGGTTGTTGATCTTGAGAATGAAGTCCGGACCCATCACTGCATTGCAGCCGTATCCGGCCTGCGGTTGTGAATCGTCGAACAAATCCCGACCGAACGCGTGATACTCAAAACCTCGCGGAGCTGCGAGATCGATAAACGTCGGCACAATATCGAGGTGGCTTCCGGCGATCGCAGCCGGTCGGTGGACATTTTCGAGCTCTTTCGTTCCGTGGATCACCAGCGGCACGGCGAGACTTTCATATAAGGTATGGGTCGGTCGGGCGGAAACGTATTGCTTCCGCGAATAATGATCGCCCGTGATCGCGAAGATTGGGCGCTCGAATTTATTTTCGGCTTCGGAAACAAATTCACCCACGCATTTGTCGGAATACCAAAGGTGACCGAGCACGCGCACTTGCTCCGCGGATAAGTGCGCGCCTAACGAATCCGATTTGAGGCGACTTGAATCGAATCCTTCCTTATCAAGATCGACACTATAAGGCGGATGATAGGATGTGCTCATAATCAGGTTGAACGTCGGTTCCGCGCCGGTGTGCTCGAGGACGAATTGAAAAAGATGTTCGTCGTCGACGCCCCACTCTTTTTGCCGAGCAGGCGGCACCATTTGGTCGCCGCCGTAGATTTCCTCAAAACCTCGTTCGCGGCAGAATTCGCCGATGCGCTGCCAGCTGAGATATCCGCCGTAGAAAAATCGCGGCTTATATCCGAGCTGTCTGAAGATCGGCGCGGATGCAGTAGGCAACCCGTGACGCACGACCGGTTGAAAATTTACAAACGCTCGCGCGAATGGCAGGCCAGTGATAATCACACCGAGACTCTCGATCGTGCTAATGCCTGATGAGATGAACCCTTGCGCGCGAATGCCTTCGGCGCCGAGTTGTTTCATGCGATCGGTAAGATGCAGCCCGGAGTATTCAGGCTGCATCGCCCAGCCGTCGTAGCTTTCCATCACAACGATAAAAATGTGAGTTGGTCGTTGCCCTGAATTTCCGGGGGCGATTCGTTTCAGGCAATCATCAAGGTTCGCAGCGTTCTCAGCCGTTTTGGGATAAAGCGCGCCCGCCGCGCCGCGGATGTCGCCGTTGGGCAGGATCGTTTTCAAGCCCGCGGACTTTTGCATCGTGTGCTCCTGCCAAACGGCGTAGCGCAATGCGAAAAATGGGTTGAGCACGATCTTGTTGAGAAAAACGTCGCCGGTTGACTCCGCGTTTTTCAAACCAGCCAGGTTTCTGCCCAGCCAGACTCGCGCTCCGACGAACGCCCAAATCGCGACAATGACGATAGTGATCGCGCGCGCTGATTTGGTTCCGAGAAAGTCCGGAACTTCCGCCGATTCAGCCTTCCGACAAAGTTTATCGAGTAGCCACGTGCCGATAACGACGGCGCCGATGATCGAAATGATCAGCACCACGACGTGGTGACTTTTCCAGATTGTCTCGGCGATTGCGCTCCGATCATCGTAAACCAGGCCGAAAATCCAATGATCGAATTGATTGTCGTACTCAGCGAAGTACCCAACGTCGGCGACGAAGATGGTCCCGCAAAGAGTTAGAACGGCGACAATCGTCAACTGACGGATGCGGCGGTGCCAGATTCCCAGCGGGTAAAAGAAACCGACGAGGGTCAGGGTTAGCGAAGGGAGCAACGCCCAGATCGCCGCAGTCGCATCGGAGCGCAGACCCGTGTTGAGGCAGCGAATCAACGCTTGTCCATTCGGAAGTTGAGACAATTCGCCGTGGAAAATCCAAAACAGCATGACTCGGAACACCACAAACAAGAGCACGAGCACCAGCCAGAGAACCATGTCGGCCAGCAATCGTTGAAACGCTTCGTTTGAGCGTGGCTGCGAATCGTTCGCGCGCATCTAGGTCAAATTCGGCGAATCTATTCACCGAAACTCCGCTCGGCGCTAATTCTTCGGAACGCCCATGTCCATGATGATCTTCCACGAGCTATCACTCTGCCGGCGCCAGATCGTGACGTAACGACCTTCGTCCGTTACAGGCTGACCTTTCTCCACAGAAGTGTAGCTATACTTTCCGGTTTCATAGGCGATGTCGCCATCCAGCCAAAGATCGACGGTTGTAACCGTGGCCTTCACGCCTTTTCCAGCGGCTTCCATTACCATCTCCATCCTTTCGAAGATCTCTTTTGGCCCTTTGAAAAATTTCCCATTTCGGCCCAGCATGACTCCGTCATCTGCGAATAGGCTGGCAATGAGCGTTGCATCGGCTCTATCCCACGCTTCAATCCATTGCGCGTATCCCTTGTCGATGCCTTTCCGTGCTTCGGTTAGTGCGGCAGACGGCGCCCGGCTTTCACTTTTCTTTTCCTGTTCTGCTAGGACGGAAAAACTTGTCGCAATCAAAAGGAAAATAACTCGTTTCATATTTTGATTTCAGAGCGGGTCGGTCTACTGCAAAGCGCGAATCTCGATCTCGCCGAACTGCAATTGCAGCGCGTCACGAGCGACGTTGAGAAAATTATCGGCCGCATCGGTAAGCGCGACGCGCAATTGACCGTTGTTCAACGGCGCGGCCCGCAGCGAGTGTTGCTCCAGCATGTCCTCGACTGCGCGGGCGCAATTCTGCGCGGAATCCACTACCATGATTTGTCTTTTCAACAACCGCGCGATCGCTCCGGTTAGCAACGGGTAATGAGTGCAGCCCAGCACCAGCGTGTCGATGTCGTCTTCAAGAAGTGGATTGAGGTATCGTAGAATCATCCGGTCGGTGACTTCGTCGTTGAGCAATCCTTCCTCGATCAACGGAACAAGTAGCGGACAAGCTTGACTGCTAACGCGCACGTTTGGGTCCGCTGCGCGCAGCGCTTTTTCGTAGGCGCCGCTGCGAATTGTGCCGCGGGTCCCGATTACACCCACGTGTTGATTTCGTGTTGCCGAAACTGCGGCACGGGCGCCGGGCTCGATCACGCCAACCACCGGCACAGGAAACTTTTTCATTAACACGGGCAAGGCTACCGACGAGACGGTGTTACAGGCCACGACCAGCGCCTTCGCGTCTTGCTTCATCAACATCTCGCCAAGTTCGATTGCATAACGCTGGACAGTGTCAGGGCTCTTCGGTCCGTAGGGCACACGGGCGGTGTCGCCGAGGTAGGAAATACTTTCGTTCGGCAGCAAGTCACGCAGCGCCTTAACCACCGTCAGGCCGCCGATGCCCGAATCGAAAACGCCTATGGGACGCGTGTCGCTCATGCAGCGCCAAGAATCATCGCGCTAAGTGCGCACTGCAAGCGCAGGTAGGGCGATTGACCCAATCGCCAGCGGGCGGTTCGGTGAACCGCCCCTACCTTCTTGCAATCCACGTTGCCTCTCGGATGATTGTGCGCGATGGCTGAGCTCTCTAAAACTTACGGTCCACGAACGGTTGAGCCGAAATGGTATCAACGCTGGATCGACAATCGCGATTTCGAGGCGGACGCGAATTCGAAGAAGAAGCCGTTCTCGATCGTAATGCCGCCGCCGAACATCACCGGCGTGCTCACCCTCGGTCACGTTTTGAACGACTCGATTCAGGACATTCTCGCCCGGCGTGCGCGAATGCAGGGTTTCGAAGTGCTTTGGTTGCCCGGAATGGACCACGCCGGCATCGGAACCCAGACCGCGGTCGAAAAATGGCTCCGGAAAAACGAAGGCGTTACGCGACACGACCTCGGCCGCGAAAAATTTCTCGAGCGCGTGCTGGAATGGCAGGACAAACACGGTGGCATCATCATTCAACAACTCAAACGCTTGGGCTGTTCGTGTGATTGGTCGCGTCAGCGTTACACGATGGACGAAAGTTACGCGCGCGCCGTCGCGGAAGTGTTTGTCGGTCTTTACAAAAAAGGCCTCATTTATCGCGGCCGCCGAATGATCAACTGGGACCCGGCTGCGCAAACGGCTTTGTCTGACGAAGAAGTCGTCAACAAACCGCAGCGCGGAAACCTTTATTACGTCCGCTACGAGATTGTCGATCAGCCTGGAAAATTCTTGGAAGTCGCGACCACGCGGCCTGAGACAATCATGGCCGACACCGGCGTGGCGGTTCATCCCAAGGACAAGCGTTATGCCAAGCTGGTCGGCAAATACGTTTGGCGACCCATGTCGCGCGAGAAAATTCCAGTCGTTGCGGATGATGCGATCGACCCCGAGTTTGGCACCGGCATTCTTAAAGTTACGCCCGCGCACGACAAACTCGATTTCGAGATTGGTCAGCGTCACAAGATGGCTGTCATTGATGTTCTGACGCCGGACGGAAAAATAAATTGTCCAGCCGTTCCGGAATTGGACGGGCTTGATCGTTTCGAAGCGCGTAAGAAAGCGGCCGAATTATTGGAGGCGAGGGGACTTCTCGCCAAAGCCGAGCCCTACGAGAACAATGTCTGTTTCAGCGATCGTAGCGACGTGCCAATTGAGCCGCGACTGAGTGAGCAGTGGTTTTTGAAATATCCGAAGACCAAAGAAGCGCTCGCGGTGGTGAAGAAACATCTCATCCGTTTCTTCCCACGGCACTGGGAAAAAGTTTACGAGCAGTGGATCAAAAACATCCAGGACTGGTGCATCAGCCGGCAGGTTTGGTGGGGGCACCGGATTCCGGCGTGGTACCGCCGGAATCAGAAGTCAGACGTCAGACGTCAGAAGTCAGAAATTTATGTGGGTATTAAACCGCCGAAGGATCCGGGGAATTGGATTCAGGACAACGATACCCTTGATACCTGGTTTTCGTCGTGGCTCTGGGCCTACGAAACAATGGACCTAAAGACCCGGAAGAAATTTTATCCGACGTCAGTCCTCGTGACCGGTCCCGACATCATCTTCTTCTGGGTCGCGCGCATGATTTTCGCCGGGCTCGAATTCAAACCGGGAAAAACGACGAAAACGGAAGACAACATTCCGTTCCACGACGTTTTCTTTACCGGCATCATCCGCGACAAGCAGGGCCGCAAAATGTCCAAGTCGTTGGGCAATTCGCCCGATCCGCTCGATTTAATCGACAAGTACGGTGCAGACGGGTTGCGGTTCGGTTTGATGCGGATCGCACCCAACGGTCAGGACATTCGCTTCGAAGAAAAACAAATAGAGGAAGGCCGCAATTTCGCCACCAAGCTCTGGAACGTCGCGCGCTTCCGACAAATGCACGGCCCGACGCAACTCACGCCCGAAGAGCTTGAATGCTTTAAGCATTCAAGTTCGAAAGAACAACCCAGCAACAGACGCCAGCGCGCTAAACTTGAATGCAATAAGCATTCAAGTTTCGGAGAGCTGTCGATCTATGCAAACGAAGTTTTGGCGCGATTGAATGAAACGATCGATGCGATCGAAAAAGGATATCGTGAGTACGAGTTCAATACGATCGCGCAGCGGCTCTACGATTTTATCTGGAGCGATTACTGCGACTGGTTTGTTGAAGCGGCGAAAACTGAGATCTTCAGCGCGGACGAATCGAAAAAGAAATCCACGCTCGCAGTCATGGATTATGTCTTGTCCGCGATCGTGCGGTTGCTGCATCCGTTCATGCCCCACATTACCGAGGAACTTTGGTCGCTGCTCGGATTAGGTAGCGGTTCGGTTCAGTTCTCGTCGCTTCCAGTCCGGGCTGGACTGGCCCTTAACAAAGACATCGCGAACAAACGGCAATTGGTCGGTGCGATCTACGAAACCGTCCAGGCGGGGCGCAACTTGCGGGCGCAGGCGCGGGTTCCTTCGAATCAGAAGGCGAAATTCGCGCTCAGATCCAAGGAGAGAGAACTTGCCAGGGAGCAGGAAACGATCGCTCGATTGCTGAATGCTTCGGAGCTGACCATTGATCCTAATTTCCAGGCTGGAGCCGGCATTCCGATCGCAACAACCGCGCTCGGCGAAATTTTACTCATCGTCGATGTCGATCTTTCGGCAGAAGGCGAGCGCCTGGATAAGGAGATCGCGAAAGTTGAAGCGGACCTTCGCGTCGTTGAATCGAAACTGAACAACAAGTCGTTTGTCGATCGTGCGCCGGGAGAGGTGGTCGAACTGAATCGGCAGCGGCAGAAAAGTTTTAGCGAACAGCTGAAGAAGTTGAAAGAGGCCAGGGAGAAATTGTGATTTGGGGAGCGCACGCGCCTCGCGTGCAACATTCGGCGCCCCGCCGAATGGATCTGCTTTTTGAGACCAAGACAAAAGTTCGCGATCGCGAGGGCGCGATCGCCAGCACGCGAGGCGCGTGCGCTCCCCAGAACGAGACGATCACGCGACGCGCTGCGCTTGGCGCGGTTAAACAGTTTGGGTAAATTCAACACCGGATGTCTCTCCGGAAAAAGCTGCTCTGGGTTGCGGTAACGCTGCTTGGTTTGGCCTCGCTCGCAGTGCTGGCGCTTTCGCGAGGCGAGCAGATCAGCGCGCTCTGGATTGTGACCGCCGGATTTTGCGCAGCAGCGATTAGCTATCGGTTCTACAGTAAATGGATCGCGACCAAGATTCTCGTGCTCAATGACGAGCGCGCGACGCCGGCGGTCGTCCAAAACGACGGCAAAGATTTCGTACCGACGAATCGGTGGATGGTTTTCGGTCATCATTTCGCAGCGATCGCGGGACCGGGACCGCTGGTTGGCCCCGTCCTGGCGGCCCAGTTTGGATTTTTGCCGGGAACGCTTTGGATCTTGATCGGCGCTACGCTCGGCGGCGCGGTGCACGACATGATCGTGCTCTTCGCGTCGGTGCGGCGTGGTGGGAAAACGCTCGGTCAAATGGTGAAGGAAGAAATCGGCCGCGGCGTTGGCGTGCTCGCGCTGATCAGTGTGCTCGCGATCATGATCATTTTGCTCGCCGTGCTTGCGCTCGTGGTCGTGCAGGCGCTGGCGAAAAGTCCGTGGGGCGTATTTACGATCGCGATGACGATCCCGACCGCGCTGATCATGGGTTTTGGTTTGCGCAGCGGAAAAGTGAATGTGACCGCGATCACAATTTTCGGTTTGCTTGGCTTGGCGTTCGGCGTTTGGGGCGGACAATTTCTTGCAAATTTCCCGGCCATCGAAGCCTGGTTTCGTCACGACGCGACCTGGATCGCGTGGGCAATCATGATTTACGGGCTCGCTGCATCGATTCTGCCGGTCTGGATGCTTTTAACGCCGCGCGATTACTTGAGCACGTTCTTGAAACTCGGAACCGTCGCCGCACTCGCCATCGCGGTGATTCTGATTCACCCAACGCTCCAGATGCCATCGCTGACAAAATTCATCGACGGCAGCGGATTGGTTTTCGCGGGTCCAGTGTTTCCGTTCGTTTTTATTACGATCGCTTGCGGCGCGGTGTCTGGATTTCATTCGCTGATCGCAAGCGGCACAACGCCGAAGATGCTCGGACGTGAATCCCGCGTGCGGGACATCGGTTACGGCGCGATGATCACCGAGATGATGGTCGCGCTGATGGCATTGATCGCCGCTTGCGTGCTGCAGCCCGGCGAATATTTCGCGATCAACACGAAAGGCACGCCGACTGAGGTCGTCCAGAAAGTTTCAAGCGCTGGATTTCCGGTGACGGAAGATGAGATGTCGACCCTGGCCAGGGATCTCGGTGAGCAAACGATGTTCAATCGTGCCGGTGGCGCGCCGACGTTCGCGGTGGGCATGGCCCACATGTTCGCGCGCGTCACCTCAAGTCCGACCGCGCTCGCACTCTGGTATCACTTTGCGATCATGTTCGAGGCGCTGTTTATTTTGACCACGATCGATGCAGGGACGCGAGTCGGACGGTTCCTGTTACAGGATTTGTTAGGCAACGTGTGGCGACCGCTGGGCAACACGCGCTCATGGACCGCGAATTTCGTTTCCAGTGTGGTCCTCGTCGCAGCGTGGGGCTGGTTTTTGTATCAGGGAGTGGTCGATCCGCTCGGCGGTATTAACACGCTTTGGCCGTTGTTCGGTTTGGCGAACCAGCTTCTTTCCGTGATCGCGCTTTGTTTGTGCACGACGCTCCTGATCAAAATGCAGAAGACGCGTTATCTGTTCATCACGCTCGCGCCGCTCTGCTTTATGTGCGCGGTCACGTTTTCGGCCGGTTATCTCAAGATTTTTTCAAGTGATTCGAAGCTTGGATTCTTGAGCGGCGCGCAATCGCTCGCGCGCGAAGCAGCAGGGATTGTCGATCAAACGAAATCCGTTGAGCTGTTGAAGCAAGCCTGGGTCTGGCAATTCGATGCGATCGTCGCCGGATTCTTCATGTTGTTCGTTCTTCTGATTGTCGTCGGCTCAGCGAGTCAGTGGTTACAATTGATCCGTGGAACGAAACCCGTTGTGTTGAGGGAAAGTGAATTTGTTCCAGTCGCTCAATTCGAGACGGTCGTTTCTTGAGGAACGGTGGCAACTCACCCGCCTTCGCTAAAGCTACGGCGTGGCAGGTCCGCAGGACAAAACCGGTGGTGCTGCGTGAGAGCGAGTTTGTGCCGATTTCGAACGCCGGGCTCGCGCACTGAATTATTGTAGGGTAGGCGCTCCGCCTGCCATAATCGGATATGGCGCATCCCCCGCGCATTCCCGTCTGGCTGCGAGATGAACAAGCGGTCATTTACTTTGTCACGATTTGCGTTGCTGATCGAAAGCGGGTTCTCGCGAATCAAGAGGCGTTCAATGCGTTTAAGATCGCGCTCTCCAAACTCAAGCAATGGGAAGTGCTCGCGGCAGTATTGATGCCAGATCATCGTCACGTTATCGCCGCACCAACCGAAGATCGCGATGCGGCAGTTGGAAATTTTTCTGCGGCAATCAAACGATGGATGAGCGAGGAAATGTCAAAAGATGGCGAGCTCGATTGGCAGTGGCAGGCCGGATGTTTTGATCGGCTGCTCCGATCCGATGAATCGCTCGAGGAGAAATGGTTGTACGTTGAAGAAAATCCGGTTCGCGCAAAACTCGTGAAGCGGTTCGAAGATTGGCCATATCGATTGGCCTTCAACGAAGATTAAGCATTTGTAGGGCAGGCGCATCGCCCTGCCTTTGTTTTAGATGGCAAGCGAAGCGCTTGCCCTACAATTCAGAACAGAGGCGCGAGAGTGAGTTTATGTCGGTGGGTCAAGTTGAAGCCAGTCCGTTCAATAATCCCGCGCACGTCAGTCTCGATCGCGAAACGCGAACACCACGCAGAAGGCAGTCAAAATGAAAAAGCCCAAGGCGACACAATAAGCCTGGGTTGGATTGAGCCATGAGCTCTTGACCAAGATAATTGTGTTCTCGGCCTGGGCATGATACCCGCCGACCGCAAAAGTTGCCGCGAGATATCCCCACATTCCTGCGAGGACGAGGCCGCCGAGCCGACGCTTCTTATTGGCTTCCATTTGTACGTGGAGCTAGATCTAACCAGCCGACGTAATCAACTCTCCGCCGTGGCGGTGTTTCGTTACGAAAGAAGACGGGAATAATCAGAGGTCCTTCGACTCCGCTCAGGATGACAGGTTTTTAGTGCTTCCTGACGGGGAGGAAGGCGTGGTCGAAGACGTAGTTGGCGACGTTGTTGCCCTGGGCGATGGCTTGGGTCTTGTCGAAGTGCCAGTGGATGCCGAGATAAATCCGGCTCTGGCCGTTTTCGTCTTCCGCCTGGGAGAGGGTCGTGAAACTGCGCGGCATGAGCGGACGCACGTTGCCGGCGTTATCTTTCGTCACGCCGTTGAATTCGTCGGAAACAAAGGTGAACGCGATATTATCGGTGCCGAAAAATCTCCGCATCGTCTGGAAGATCGCGCCGCCAAAACCGCCGTGCCCTGATGGATATGCCGGAAACGGGGGAGTGAAGTTCGGGCCGGTGAGATTGCTGGCGGGCGCGCCCAACGGGACGAAGGAAGGATCGCCAGTCGTGTTCGGATTGCCATCGCCGAGGCCGGTCGGGCCGAAGCCGGGATCAGATTCGCGGATGCCGGTGATCGGTCGCCAGAAATCGTAGAAATATTTCGATTCCCAAACAGCGATGCCGGTATCGGCCATCGCCGTGTTAACTAACGCTAGTAGTCGTGCGAGGTTGATCGTGTCGAGATGCATTTGATCCGCGATGTGAACGGTAATCTGATTGTAGAGTCGCGGCGGCGCGCAAAGACTTGGAGTTCCGTCGTAAGCCCAGAAAACACCGATGAAACTTTGTTCTGGCGTGCGCGTGCTTGGAGTGTGAACGCCGTCGCCGCCAACTGATATCACTTCGTTGTAAGCGTCCGCGTATTGTTGGCTGGTCATCGCGGGCGGCGGTGGAACGCGAAACTGGTTGCCGGATTGCAACACAAACGGTCGGCATTGACCCCAATGCGCGCCGAGCGCGATCGGTTGCAGGCCGATTGGATCCTGGCGCCAATGTCCGGGTTGATCGCTCGTGAAATACGTCACACCGACCCGCGGTTCCGGAATTTGCGAGCCGTCACCGTTGCGAAGTTCGAGAATCGCCATCGCTGAGCGGTGTCCCAAGGAAACCCCGTTGGCTCTTTGATTTTTGTTGTGGATACTGGCCAGATCGTCCGAAAGGAAGGAATCGAATTTGGCCCCTTGCGATGGATAGAGGAATGAAAGCGTGTCATGCGCGGCTTGCGCGACTGCGGCATCGAGTGAGATCGGGCCCTTTGCTTTTGGAATTCCGGAATAGCTTTGATAGTCGCCAAGCACGGCGTTCACCGAATCGAAGATGGCAATGTGAACGATTGCCATCGCGCGACTGGCGCGGCCGGGCCCAAGTTGTTCGCCAAAGGTACGAAGTTCGCCGGGAGCGACCGGAGTATGATCGAGTCCGCTGGCATCAATCGCGATTTGGTTCCAACGATGGATGGAATCGAGGGCATTTTTCGGCGGCTGACTTGTTGCGATAGACGGCCCGGCGTTGATGCGTGGGCCGAAGACATCGTGGAACGATTGGGCCTCAGTTCGGCCAAGGCCAGCCAGGCAAAAGGCGAGAAACAACGCGGATATTGATTTCATTTTCTTTAAGGGATTGGAAACTTTGTCAGGTAAGGCACTGCGGTGACACTGCCGATTTGTGCGGAAAAACTCAATTGGAATCGCCGGGACAGAGCGATTTATGCAGCAGAATGCAGGCTAAATGGCGTGCAGTTTACCGATTTGGCGAAGGGGATCGGGAAGCGCCGTCGGGAGGTCGCTCTGGCGCTTCCTTGCGGCGCAATGGAACGACGATCTCTTCCTCGCCGCGGCCAAGGATTACCCTGCCGTCTTCGATTCGCTTGACGATTACCTGATAGATTTGGGTGCCGACCTGCAAGCCGAATAGCTGACCTTCGCCCATCGTTTTGCCATTGATAATGGCGAAGCGAGTGGCGCCGTCGAGCGTGATACTCGTCACGAGAAATGCTCCGGGCGGAACGTCACCCATAGCGGTGCCCCCAGCGCCGGCGACACGGGCAATTGGTTTAAAACCGATTGGCCAAAAGGGGCTGCGAGTCCCGGCGTCCATTTGGAAGGATGACTTGTTCTTGACGGTGATTGCGACCGGCTCGTTCGACAGCTTGTTTTTGACGTCGTCAGGCGCCGGGCTTTCAGATGGTTTGGTTTTCGGAGCTGCTGACGCAGCTTTCTCTTGAGCGGCAAACAACGCCGATGCCAGTCCGATCGTCAGACAAATTGATATGAGAAACCTTTTCATCGTTTTTCGATCACCGTCGTCGCGGCAATGCCCACCTGTTCAAATTGTGGTTCGTTAGGAAGGACGTGAATGCTTAGTTTGGTAATGGAGAGCAGGGGCTCAGCGTTCTCGAGATCGGCGATGGATTTACCGAGCGCGGCAAAATCGGCCTGTGGCAGGTCGATCAACCAGTTGTACTTTGTCCAGCCGGACAATTCCGCTTGTTTGAAACTGACGTTGCTCTCCAGACGCGCGACCGCTTTGTCAATTTGCTGGTTCGCAAAAAATGTTTTCATCCGCGGCGGAAACCATGCGATCGGTGCGCCATCGGGTACGAGCGCCTTGAGGGTTGCAAAGCGAGTTGTCGCGTCCTTGGCCTGACGCTCGAGACCGGCGGCTTTGGGCATCTCGCCTTTGGAACCGTCGATTTTTTTCTGGAGCTCGTTGATCTGCGCGAGCGTGCTATCACGGGACTTTTGCAAGGGCCCGAGAAAGAAAGTGAAATAGACGTAGAGCAAAAAGACGAAGCCCATTGCGCTAAGCGCCAGCTTCTTGATCTGATCTGAAGAGAATTTAGGAAGATTCATCATTGTCTCTGCGCTTGGTGCGCGTCGGTACCGGCGTCGGTGTCGGTTTCGCGCTGGCGTTTGGATTGAAAGTTACAAGCAGGATGTAATGCGACATGGGCACGTTAGTTCCACCGATGTTCGCAACCGTTTCCATGTCTTCCAGCGTTTTAAATTCTGCTTTTACGTCGTGATAACTTTTCCCCAGTTGCTCGAGCAGCATTTGGCGCAGGTCTTCGGCCGCTGAGCGGGGCTCGCGAGCCGCTGCCACGCCATCGATCGTGACGGAAATTCCACCGCCTTTCTCCTCGTCCGTTACTTGTCCCTCCATGCTGGTCAGTTGCGCGTTTGGCGGAACGCAGCGCGAAAGTTTATCAAGCAGCGGTCCCCAGAAGAAACGGCTGTCGATGTAATCATCGAGAACACGGGTCGTGTTTATGATGTTGGTCAGCTCGGCCGAACGTTTCTGCGCTTTGGTAACTTCCGGTTCGATTTTCTTCCAGTCAGCTGTGACGTGGCTTAGCCGGGCCTTGATCTCGATCGTCCGATAGGCGTTCCAAGCGTAATAGAGGAAGAGCACCGCGCCGCAACTTGCGAGCACCAGCATCCCGATCTTGAGCGGATCGCGCTGGCGCTGGCGTTGCTCGAGGATTTCCTCGTGCAGGAGATTGAGGTGTAGGGCCATTGCTGCTCGTTACTGTTTGAGGTATTGGAAGGCGGCTCCGCAGGCGACGTTGAGTGACACAAATTCGTTAGGCAAACTTTGGCGTTTCGCTGCCGGCAATGCGACTTCGCAAGTTTCAAGCGGGTCCCAAATCTCACAAGGCAGACCGAGTTCGTCGCTCAAGGTCTGCAAAACCGCTTCCGCGCGGGCCAGGCCGCCGGAAACGAAAATCCGATTTATGCCTTCCTCGCGTTGACCTTCGAAGAATCCAATAGAATTGCGCACTTCCATGGCCAATCGCGCCAGCGAGTTCCGGCAGATTTCGGTCATTCCTTCGTCGCCTTGTTGAATCATCAGCCAGGCGGCGTCCGCATCGAGCGCGTCTTCGGCGGTAAGCGCCTGCATCAACGCTTTTCCGCCGTAATCGATAGTGCGAACGAGAACGAGTTCGCTTCGACTGCCGATGAGCACTGTGCTTGCCAGGTGGCCCATGTCGAGAAGCAGAAACGCATCGTTTGCGAAAACTTCGGGATAGGCGAACTCGAAAGCGTTGAACGAGCAGACTGGCGCGAGTTGAAGCAGGTCGGCCGAAACCCGGACCTTTGCCGCCGCGGCGACAATTTGTTTGATCTGGCTCCGCAACATTCCGCCAACCAGATATTTGGTTTGCGTAACGACGCCGCTTTGCACTGCGACGTTGGAGCCCCCGCCTGCCGGCTTGTCGCTTGTCGATGTCCCGTTCTGATCGGCGACGACCGGAGCGACGTCGAGGACGAATTCCTTGCAGTCCTGATTTAGGACCGCCAGGCCGTTAAAGCGTAGAGCGTTGCGGAGCAAATGGACGGGCGTGTCCGGCTGTTCGATGATCCGCAAAATCTTGGAGGGATCGGAGACGGCGAAGGCGCAGTTTTTGCCGCCGCCGAGATCGCGGAGCAATTGTTTCAATTCCCGGGCGAGATCGTCGGCTGAAGCAAATTCCTCAGGCACCGGTCGCGAGGCGAAGCTGGTTAAAACAAACCGGGTGCCGTTTTTTCGCCGAAGGGCAACGCCTTTGAGCACGTGCTTGCCCAAATCGATGCCAACAACAGAATCTGCGCGTCTGGCCATGATGCTGCTGTACCCCCTGTAGCGGGAAACGTGCCCCGCGGCGGCGGTTTTTGGTGAGCTAGTTACGGATGGCGTTCGAGGGTGAATGCGCCGATTATTTGAGTCAGGCGGCGACCGCGGCGCGATGACCGAAAAATTCGCGCTCCTTGATGATCTGTGCGACCTCAGGCGGCACCATTTCCTCCCAACTCTTGTCCCCGGTTTTCAGTTTCGCCAGGACCGTGGCCGGATAAATCCGCAGAAATTCCTTCTGATAATCAGTGATTTCCTCGATGTAACAGTTGTCGATCAAGTAATGGAACAACGATCGCAGATTCGGGGCGACCTCGGTCCGGATGGCCGTCACGACTTTACCGGTTTTCTCATCGATCATCGGATAGACGTAAAGCTTCAGGCCGTGTTTAAACATGCGGCCAAGCGCTTCCAGGATTCCGCCTTCGAGATTCAGGTAATACTTTTCGTCAAAAATCTCGTGCAAACTCGGCACGCCCATGACCAGGCCGATCATTTTGTTGGTGTAGCGCGAAAGGTAGCCGGCCAGCCGGTAATATTCACCGAACTTTGAAATCAGAACGGTTCGGCCGAGCGTGCCTAAAATATCTACCCGCTGCAGAAAATCCGCGTGGTTGAGTTGGCCTTCGGCGAGGAGATTTTCCAACGTCATTTCCATCAAGACGGTCATATCTTTCTCGGCACAACCGGTTTCTTTCTGAAATTGCCGGCGGGCGCCTTCGAGCATGTCATGTGTTGCCAAAGTCACCGGACGAAAGCTGCCGCGCTCGATTAAGATCGCTTTCTTGTGCAAGATTTCGGAGGCCTGCACCATTTCGCCATCGGCTTTGAACATCACTGCGTCGGTCAAACCCTGACTAACGAGTTGCAAGCTCATCAGGCGATTATCGATGTTGGCGAAGGAGGGTCCGGAAAACTTGATGAGATCGACCTGGATTCGGCCGGGAGCCAGATTTTCCTGCAATGACGAGATCAATCGCTCGGGTTGCGATTGATAGAACGCGCCGTAAAGCAGATTCACGCCGATCACGCCGAGAGCCTCCTGCTGTTCCGCGTTCGATTCATCGAGCAGGCGGACGTGAATGATAATCTCGCTCGGTTTCCCGCGCGACTGGGTTTGAAAGCGAACGCCGAGCCATCCGTGCGATTCGTTATGCTGCTTGAAGCTTCGCGCGGCCACGGTATCGGCGAAAACGAAGAAGGTCCGTTCGCTTCCCAACTTCTTGTCGAGCCGTTCCACGAGCAGGTCGTATTCGTGGTCGAGCATCGTGTTTAAGCGAACGCGACTGACGTAACGATCCGCCGGACCGTAAATAGCATCGCTGAATGTCATGTCGTAGGCCGACATCGTCTTCGCAATCGTCCCCGAGGCGCCGCCGACGAGAAAGAAACGGCGCGCTACTTCCTGACCAGCGCCAATCTCGGCAAATGTTCCGTACTTTGGCGCATCGAGATTGATTTGGAGCGCCTTTCGGTTCGTCTCGACATCCATCTCCGCCTCCATACAAATGCTGTAGCGGCGATCTCTGATCGTCGCAAATAACGCTGAGCGCTTATTGGCTCAGCGCGCACTAAAGCCGGACCGCTTCGATCGTTTTGGCCGGCATCCAGCCTTGCAGATTGTTTGGCAACGCGGCGTATATCCAGTCACCTCGCTCGCTCAAAATCCGAATTTCACTGCCCGCCGGCAACGTCAAGACTCGATTGGCAGTGTCCGCGGTCGCCAGACGCGCGTCCGCGTTTTCAGCGGTGACAATCGCCAAACGAGCGCCATTTTGTCCCGGCTCGAGTTGCCACGCGGCAAGCGCGGTGATAGCGAAAATCGAGAGCGACAAAATCGATAACGCGAGCAGGCTCTGACGTCGGCGCGAAACAAAAAAGAACCCGACGGCGCCGAATGCGAAAAACCAAAATGTGATCGCAGCCGCGATGGTATATTGATTTGGAGTAGCGACCGCCAGAATGCGCTCCAACTTAGTCGGAACCAATTCCAGCGCTCGCGCCTCGTCGCGTGCAATCCGCAGATTGGCTTGCCCTTCCGGATGATGCGGATCGAGCGCCAGCGCCCGTTCGTAATTCAAGATCGCGTGAGCGAAATCTTTTTTCCGAAAATAGGCGTTTCCCAAGTTGTAAAAGAGATTTGGCGTGTCCTGCCGGGAACGCACTAACTCTTCGTAATCCCTGGCCGCGGCGTCGAAATCTCCGGCCGCGTATTCCTGATTGGCCTTCGCGAATTGTCCAGTCGGCTGAGCTGGCGTGACCGACGCCGCTGCCAGGAACAACAACAGACTAACCATCTGAATTCCGCTTCTCATGTGTGCAGGCTTTCGAGCAATTCCAGGACTTCGTCTCGATCCTGGTGGGCAAGGTTGTTGTCACCGTTTCCGGTTCCGCTGTAGCGCAACTCATCGGTTCGATCGAATAGTGTCCGCAATCGCGCGCGTTGGTTTTCGTCCAAATCGAACGCTCTCGCGATTGTTTCGGCATCGACCGTGTTTGGATCGATATTCTTGGCGAGCGCCGTTTTTACGCGGGCCACTCGCGATGCGTTCGAGAAATATTCCTGCGGCGATAGTTCGCCTCGCCGCAACTTGCGCAAAAGCTCAACCGATTCGTGCTGCAATGCCGCCACGCGCAACGCTTCGCGATTGCCAATCTTTGCGCGGCGAATTTTCCAGCCGGCAAATCCCAAAAGCACGATCAAGGGCGCAAGCTGTGCAATCCAAAATGCCGGTCGCAGGTAAAGCGGTGCAAACGATCGGGTCTGACCGATGTCAGTGAGCTGATACAGAATGTCCGCCGGTTTTGAGGCGGGCACCGGCGTCACCGCGGTCGGGGGCGCTGATTGAGTCGGAGCAGCCGCGGCAGCGGCCACACTGGGCGCTGGAGCAGCAGCCCCTTCAACTTCAATCGAGATTGGGTCGCTGCGCAGCGTCACGTAATTTTCCTTGATCGGATCGAAGTATGCGAAGCTCAGCGGCGGCACTGCCGTTTTCTTTTCGTTAGGGGCGATGACTGTCTCGAAAGTTTTCTCGCCGCTAATTCCGACATCGTCGTCCTGTTTGAATTTTGAGGAGGGTGGATACTTGTGCCAGCCGCGCTCGTCCTCCAGCGTTGGTCCGTTCATCCGATCGAAGTTACCGCGCCCCGAAATCGTCGCGGTGATCGTGATCGGGTCGCCGGCCTGAACGTTTTTAGGTTTGGCGTCTACCGTCATCGCAAAGTTGCCGATCGCGCCGGAGAAACTTGGTGGCGCGTTTGGTGGCAACGGCTTGACGTTTAGCGTCACTGCTTCGCTTCTTATCGGCAGCTCTGTTTGCTCGCCCATGCTGCCGAAAGGATCGCTGAAAAACGGATCGGAGAACGGATCGTCTAGATTGAACAGGTCTAACGGTGAGCGTGGCCGAGTTCGGGGGGCGGTAGGGCGCCGTGGAAGCAGAACAATCGCTTTCGCCTGGACCGGTCCGATTTCAAATTTTCCGGCGCGCGCGGGCGAGATCGCGGTCTTGAACGTGTAAACCTGATAAGTCCGGCCGCCGATTGTTTCCACCGTTTCACCCGGTGGCTGCAGTTTTTGGGTGGTGAAACCCTGTCCCGAAAGTTCGGGGCCTTCTTGGAGTCGAGGGTGCGCGCGCGGATCGAAGCCCAGTCGGATTTCGGCAGGCACCATTTCACCGACAAACGCATCCTTTTTGGCAACAACTAACTCAGCGAATGCAAGCCTGCTCAGTCCTGTCGATGGCTGACTTTCCTGCGCCGAGCCCGGGGAGTTGTTCGACCCGCTCGTCACATTGAGCGCGAGCTCAGGTGTGCTTAGTGAATTGTTTCCAACACGAACTGTCTGCGACGGAATCTTAAACTTCCCGGCGTGCAGCGGCAGGATCGTGTAACTGTAAATGACACTGCTGGTGACATCGAAGTTACGCATCTGGAACTGCTTGGATGTGCCGATCTGATGAATTTCGAGGCCATCGATCGAAATCTCCTGCGGGACATTCGCGCTTTGTGCGCCGCTGATTTTGATTTCCAGCTGCACCGCTTCGCCAACGGCCGGTTCTGAGTTACTTAGCACGGCCGTGACGCTGGGCGACACGGCTCGAGCACTCGCGAGCGCTGCAATCAAAGCGAGCAGCGTTAGAGAAACTCTGAAATAACGCGAGTAGATCGACATCTCCATCAGCTCTCAACCCTCAACTATCAACGTCCTCTGGTTACCAATCATTATAGACACGACGTCTTACCTTGCGTTCATCAAGTTGAACCCGCGCTTCTTCGTCCTTCATCGATTGCAAAAGCAATTCGGCCTGCTTTTCGCTCATCTGTCCTTCTTTGTCCGGCTCCGTTTCGGCGAAGCCGTCGGCACTTTGTCTTGACGGCGGCTGCTTGTTGCCATTCGAGTTCTTGATTGCGCCGGCAAATTTCTTTTCCGGCGAAACTGTTGGCGTGGCAGATGGCGTCGAGTTTTCTCCTTGTCCCTCGGCTTCCCGCGGCGAAGGCGTCGGCGCTTGATCCTGGCCGCTGGTCGGACTCGGAGATTCGTCTGGCTGTCCTTGTTTGCCTGATTGTTGTCGATCTTTCTCGTCGTTTTTCCCGGCCGATTGGTTATTTTGTTGTTGCTGATCGTTGCTCTGCGATGGCGACGGGCTTTCGCCTGGCTTGGACTGTTGATTTTTTTGCGGCTCGTTCTTCGTCATTTGCTGGCTCGTTTGGTCCTGCGAATTTTGATTTTGATTCGCCCTGGATTGGTTTTGCGATTGAGCCTGCTGATTCTGTTGTTGTTGCTGCTGTTGCTGATTTTGACCTTTACCGCCCGAGCTGCTTTGCGACTGTGATTGCTGCTGTTGGTCTTGATTCTGATCCTGGCCGCCGCCGTTTTGCTGTTGGTTCTTCTTCTGTTGTTGTTGCGGTTGAGGCGGCGGTGTCGGTTTCTTTTTCGGATGTTGTTTTAGTCGCTCGATCTTCTTTTTGACTTCTTCCAGATTGGCCTTGGCCGCTTCATTGTTCGGATCGATCTGCAAAGCCGCTTGATAATGCGACGCTGCGTCGTTCAAGTCCTTCAGAGTCGTGTCGTTCGCCTGGTCCATGTCGGCGCGGTCTTCCAGTGTGCGGCCGAGATTGAAGTGGCTGTTTTCTTGAAGGCGGTTGTCCGGCGAAAGGAGCGCGTCGCTGAATGATTGGAGCGCTTTATTATAATCGCCCATTTTGAAGGCGGCTGTGCCGGCATCGAATTCGATCTTGTCTTTTTCGGACGAGTCAGGATGCGCTTTGAGGTCTTCCTGAAAACTTTGATAAGCGTCCTGGTATTTTCCATCGCGATAAAGATTCAATCCGGGTGCGCTCGCGAATACGGGGTGCGCCAGAATCAAAATCAGTGCGGTTGCGGGTGCCGCAATTTTCGTTAAGCGCGGCAAACGTTCGCGATCTCGAACCTTCTTGCGTTCGCCAATCAGAATCGAGATTGTTAGCGCGATGAGCGCCGCGCCGAGAGGCCATTCGTAGCGATCAATGGGTCTTCGCGACAAACGCGCGTCGATCTCCGCGGCTTTCATCTTGGCCAGACCCTGCTGATAAACTTGCGACATCGTTCGCGGTCCGTCGCCCAGATGAAGATAAAAACCGCCGGCTGCCTGCGCGATCTCGTTCAGCCTTTTCTCATCAAGTTTCGATTTTACGACTTGGCCGGCTGAATCCTTCACGAATGCAGTTTCGCCATCGTCGGTGGCGATTGGAATCAAAGAGCCCTGCGGAGTTCCTACGCCGACGGTAAAAATTTTCATGCCGGCTTCAGCCGCGGACTTTGCCACCTTCACTGCGTCGCCGCTAAGCTCTTCCCCGTCGGTGAAAATAATCAGCGCGCGATTTCCGGCGGCGCTTTTTCCGAATGTTTTGATGGCGAGATTGATCCCTTCAGAAATGTTCGTCCCACCTTCGGGAATTGTTTTTGTGTCCAAATCATTGATTGATTCGATCGCTGCTTCGTAATCGATCGTCAGCGGTGCTTGCAAGAACGCGCGTCCGGCAAACGCGATGAGTCCGACCCGGTCGCCTTGCAGTTGATTGACCAAATCCTGGGCAGCGAGCTTGACTCGTTCGAGACGATTCGGTTGCACGTCATTCGAAAGCATGCTGCGCGAAGTGTCGACCGCGAAAAGCAGATCGAGGCCTTTGCGTTTCACGTCCTCGTAAATGTAGCCCCACTGCGGCTGCGCCAGACTAACGATCGCGAAGGCGAGGCCGAGCATAAGGAAACCGAATCGCACGAGACGACGCGTGCGATTCACCGTCGCGGACAGTTGCGGCAGTAATCGTGGCGAAACAAACTCGCGCAATCGCACGACTGCGCGCCGCTCCGCTCGCGCAAACAAGAAGGCGAGGATTGGAATTGCGAGCAATGCCCAAAGCCAGACTACCGCGCCAAAGGTCATCTATTCGTTAAATGGTTAAATCGTTAAATCGCGTCACGGCAGTTTCTTCCAGACGGTTTGGGACAGAAGAAGCTGGGCGATCAGCAAGCCGCAGCCGCTCATGACACAGAACGGAAACAGATCGCGGTACTCTTGATATTTTTTCACAGCCACCGTCGATTTTTCGAGCTTGTCGATGTCGTGGTAAATCTGCTCGAGCGATTTGGTGTCGGTGGCGCGGAAGAATTGGCCATCCGCAATTTGTGCGACCTCCTTCAAACCGGCTTCATTGAACTCGACCCGTTGATTCTGATAATAAATGTTGCCAAGCGCGTCGGTCATAGGTCCGCGGGAAGTGTAAATCGGCGCCGGCGCGATGCCGTTGATCCCGGCGCCGATCGCGTAGAAGTGAATCTTCAACGCTTTGACTGCCTCGGCCGCCGTGTTCGGTGAAATTCTTCCGGCATTGTTTTCGCCATCGGTGAGCAGAACTATCACGCGACTCTTGGAATGTTTGTTGTTCAATCGGTTTGCGGCTGCGGCCATGGCCGAACCGATCGCGGTGCTGTCTTCCACGAGACCGATGCGAACCCGCTCTAGATTTTGCAGTAGCCAATCGTGATCGAGCGTCATCGGGCTGACAACGTATGGACGGCCAGCGAACGCGATCATGCCGATTCGATCGTTCGGACGGCCTTCGATGAACTTGCGGGTAACTTCGCGGATGGCGTCGAGTCGCGTGGCCTCATCTCCGCCGATGGTAAAATCTTTTGTCAGCATCGATCCCGACACATCGAGCACGAGCATGATGTCGATCCCGCTTGCTTCGACTTGGGTAAGGCTCTTGCCGAGCTGCGGACGGGCAAGCCCAATGATGAAAATCGCCAGCGTCGCAAAGATCATAGCGCGTAAAATCTTGCCTACGCGCGCCGCGCTTTGTTTGCCAATCGCACGCAGCGCCGATGTCGATGAAAAAGTGAGCGCTGCAGTCGGGCCGCGTTTTCCGCGCATGTAGGCGAGAAGCGGAATCGCCAGTAAGAGCAGGAGCAGCCACGGTCGGGCAAACGTCAGCGCGGTGTTTTCCGGCCACCAATCAAGCAAATGCAAGTTGCTCTCCTTTCACAAAGCGCGTCGCCTCTTCAAGCAACAGCTGGCTGTCCGCCGGTGTCGCTTCGTAACGCGCGAACTTGATCAAGTCGCATCGACTCAAAAAATCTTCGAGCAGCGACTTTTCGTTGGCCGAAAATGACGACGATCTTGCCAGCGCAGTAAGAAATTCGACAGATGTCTGTCGCGTGACGGGTAAGGCGAACTGATTGGTGACGTAACGTCGCAAAATGTCGGAGACCCGGATGCTAAATTGGTAGGGATTCATCGTCTCGATCTCGACGCTGATGCGCTCGAGCTCCTCCAATGCGATTTCGCTTGGTAATTTCGGCGGCAGCGCGGGCTTCGGTTTGCGCTTGAGCCACCAAATGATCAAACCGATAAGCGACAAGCTAACGAAGCTCGCCAGGAAGATCGCCCAGGTTGGTATGAACGAGTAATCAACCGGCGGCGCGATTTCGTGGAAGTTTTGCGTGGCTCCAGACGCGGGCGTCGCCAACCCCAAAAGGCTCGAAGCGCTGACAACAGCCCAGCGCTTCAGCGCTGGGTACATTGTGCCTGTATGGTCTGAGTCCCGATCGGGACGACAGAACGCTGTTTCTTCCGCCCCCGCCGGGACTCGTCCACCGCCTGCGCTGAGTGACCCAGCGTTGAAACGCTGGGCTATTCTCAATAGTTTCGAAAGTGGCGCGGCAGTCGACATCATACCTAACGAATATTGGCCCGGCGTTCGCGAAGCCTGAAGAACGAGCGCAGTGCGGGCAGATAATCCTTGCTCGTCCGGAGCGTGATCGCGTCGATGTTGTTGCGACGAAGCGTCCGAGTGAGATCTCGCGCATTTTGGTCTGCCAAATCGCTGAACCGCGTTCGCGTGTTTCGATCAGCGGTATTGATTTCAATTTGTTCGCCACTTTCCGCGTCTTCGAGCGTGATAATACCGACGTTCGGCAGCACGGTTTCCCGTTCGTCTTCAATGCGGACCGCTATAAAATCATGGCGACGCCCGCTAACCGCGAGCGCGTACGAAAAATCAGGCGCTTGAAAATCGGAAATGAAAAAGACGACGGCTCGTCGGGTCACGATCTTGTTTAGATAATCTAACGCCAACGCGGGATCAGTTCCGCGCCCGGCTGGTTCGAAGAACAGAATTTCGCGAATCAGGCGAAGCGTGTGCGATCGACCTTTTTTTGGCGGAATGAAAAGTTCGACGCGGTCGGTAAAGAGGAGAAGGCCCACTTTGTCGTTGTTTCGAATGGCGCTGAACGCGAGCAAGCACGCAACTTCAGCCGCGAGCTCGCGCTTCGATTGCGCTGCGCTGCCGAAATTTCCGGACGCGCTCACATCCACAACCAACATCACGGTGAGCTCGCGCTCCTCGGTAAATTTTTTCACGAACGCGTTGCCCAGTCGTGCAGTCACGTTCCAATCGATGGCGCGGATCTCGTCGCCGGGTTGATATTCGCGCACGTCCTCAAAATTCATTCCGCGCCCTTTGAAAACGCTGTGGTAGTTGCCGGCGAAGACAGTATCAACGAGACCGCGTGTTTTAATTTCCAGCGTGCGGATCTTCTTGAGAATTTCCGCCGCTCTTTCCTGCAAGCCGTTCATCGTGACTACGGGACCGGAAGGCCCGCAAAGATTTGCTCGATGATGGTTTCGCTCGTGACTGCTTCGGCTTCCGCTTCGTAACTAACAATAATGCGATGCCTCAAAACATCCGGTCCAATGCTCTTCACGTCCTGTGGCGTGACGTAGCCGCGACCGTTCAGGAATGCGTGTGCGCGCGCGCCGAGTGCGAGATAAATGGTGGCGCGCGGCGACGCGCCGTACCGAATCAAACCTTCGAGCGCCAGATTGTAGGTCGCCGGTTCGCGCGTCGCCCAGACAACATCGACGATGTAATCCTTCACCCGGTCGTCGATATAAATCTGGTTTACCACATCGCGCGCGGCGATGATTTGCTTCGGATCGACAATCCCCTGAACCCGCAAATCCGGCGCGGACGTCGCCATCAAATCCAGGATCGTGCGCTCCTCGGATTTCTGCGGATAACCGATGTTCAACTTGAACATGAAGCGATCGAGCTGCGCCTCCGGAAGTTGATAGGTTCCTTCCTGTTCGATCGGATTTTGCGTCGCGAGCACCAGAAACGGATCGGATAGGGGATAAGTTTGGTCACCGATGGTGACCTGCCGTTCCTGCATCGCTTCCAGTAACGCGCTTTGGACCTTGGCCGGCGCGCGATTGATTTCGTCCGCGAGGATCAGGTTCGAGAAAATCGGGCCGAGCTTGGTGGAGAATTCGCCAGTGCGCGGATTATAGATCAAAGTCCCGATCAGATCGGCGGGCAAAAGGTCGGGCGTGAATTGCAATCGTTGAAAGCCGGTCTGAATCGCAGACGCCAGCGTTTTGACGGTGAGGGTTTTGGCCAAGCCAGGAACGCCTTCGAGCAAAATGTGACCATTAGCCAACAGGCCCAGCAACAGCCGGTCGACGAGGTATTTCTGACCGACAACCACGTGCGAAACTTGTTTGCGGAGCGGCGGGATCCAGCGTCCCAGCTCCTGGACCTCGAGGGTAATTTCCTGCGTAGATTTCATGTATTTTTTAGATAAATTCAGACAAGTGCCGGCGCGAAACGTTCGATCCGTGCAGCCACGCGCCTGCGGCACGTCGGACGGCCCACAAGGCCGTGGCTACAACCTTTGACTGCGTGGCCGCAAAGTCAAAATGATCGGCAAGCCGGGATAAGGAGCGTGTTCGCGGATCTGCGCCTCGAGATAACGGGCGTAAGTCCGCGCGAGTAAACGCCGGTCGTTCACGAACAACACGAACTCCGGCGGTGCGAGTGCGCGATTGGCCGACCCACCCGATTGCGTCGCGTAGAGGAGTTTCAGTCGCTTGCCTTTCACCATCGGCGGCGGATTTGCAGCGATAGCCGCGCGCATCAACCGATTCAGAACGCCGGTTCCGATGCGCGTTTTCGACGCGCGCTCTATTTTGTCGATCGCTCCGAAGAGGCGCTCGACATTCTCGCCGGTCCGCGCAGACGCTATCACGACCGGCGCGTAATCGAGAAAGAAAATCCTTTCGCGCGCTTCATCGGCGAGCTCGCGGATTGTTTGCCCAACGCCACGTTTTGGCTTCACGAGGTCCCATTTGTTCAACACGATCAAGGCGCCTTTCCGCGCTTCTTGGATCAGACCGGCGATTCGTTTGTCCTGCGCAGTCACGCCACTGGTAAGATCGACAATCAGCACGCAGAGGTCGGCGCGTTGAATGCTTCGCTCCGCGCGCATGACGCTGAAAACTTCAACTGAGCTGGAAACCTTTCCGCGACGGCGCATTCCGGCGGTGTCGATGAAACGAAATTGCCGGCTGTCGCGTTCGTAGGCAATGTCGACCGAATCGCGCGTTGTTCCGGGCAATTCGCTAACGATTGCGCGTTCGCTCTGAACGATCGCATTGATGAATGACGATTTTCCGACGTTAGGCCGCCCGATAACCGCGATGGAGATAGGCTGTTCGCTGATCTCTGACTCCTGATCTCTGACTTCTGATTTCTGACCGCTGACGTCTGGCAAGAGTTGCGAGATTTGGTCGAGCAAATCTGCAACGCCTCGGTTGTGTTCCGCGCTCACCGACACGTTCCTATCGAAGCCTAACGAATCGAAATCCGCTGCCAGTGATTCGTGCTTGTCGTGGTCGATTTTATTGATCGTGAGCAGGACGGGCTTTTGTGATTTGCGCAACATGCGGGCAAGCTCTTTATCAACCGGCGTAAGACCGTCCTTCGCATCGACGACGAACAAAAGCAGGTCACTCTCACGCAACGCTTCTTTCACGGCACGGAGCACCTGGCCGGTCAATTCCACTTCGCCTGCGCCAAAAATTCCGCCGGTGTCCCAAACCGTGAATGGTCGCGCCCCTCGCTCGCAGATTGCCGAGATTCGATCGCGAGTGATCCCCGGTTGATCGTGAACAATCGCGATTTTGCGGCCGACAAGTCGATTGAAGAGCGCGGATTTGCCGACATTAGGACGTCCGATAATCGCGACGTTCGGCAGCTTGGCCTGTCCGTTCATCGCACAACGACGCCGATCCTAGTCCGAGCGGGCGTGAGCGTGTCCTTCCTCCTGCAATTGCCGCACGCCGGCCATCAGGTAAATGATGCCTGAGATAAGGGTGAAGGCGCCGGCAACTCCGACGACAAAAATCAGCGGAAGAAAATGAATCTGCAACATAACCCAGGCAATCGCGCACATTTGGCAAACGGTCGCCACTTTTCCGGTCCAACTCGGTTTCACTTTCATTTTGTTGCCGATGAAATAATGGAGAATCAATGCGCCGACCAGAATCACCGCGTCGCGCGTGATGACAAGGACCGGAAACCAGATTGGAAATTTTCCGTAGTCCGGATCGCTTTCGCTCCAGTTGCTGATGCTGAGGGTGATAATGCCGCTTAAGAGCAAGCCTTTATCTGCGATTGGATCAAGAATGACGCCCAACGAACTGCGCTGTTTATAACGGCGCGCGACGTAGCCATCCAGTCCGTCGCTCACCGCCGCCACGAGAAAGATGATGATTGCTGCAAAGCGCATCCACTCCTGCGGGTCGTGACGCTGGATGCTTTGACCATAATAAATCGCCATCGTCACGAACGCCGGAATCATCAGGATTCGCGCGACGGTAATCTTATTGGCGGTAGTCATCGGGAAATATTGTAGCGGCGGTCTACGACCGCTGCACTATTTTATCCCGTGGCTTGGTATATTGCCGAAGTAAATTCTTACGAAACGCCTACGTCTCAAGAGTCGCTCCGGCCATTTCTTTTTTCTGCGCGTGTTTCCCTTCGCAAAACTCTTCGATCATTTTCTTGTTGAACGCCGGGATGTCGTCCGGCGTCTCTCTATATATAGTACTACGCAGCGCGTAAGCCTGACTGGACTTAGTCGATTGTCTGAGCTGCTGCAGGGGCGGTCGTGCCGACCGCACGATTAACAAAAGGAGCGGCACATCAACCTGTGCCGCCCCAAAAGGGGAAAACAGCCGTGTTGTCTGCCAAGCCGTAGCCTCGGCGAAGGCTGGTCGTCCCTGGGTCCACAGATCAATCCGATTTTTTCCGATCGAAGTTCGTTTTTTAAAGATTTGTTTTTGTAGCCGCTTCGCTGTGCGAAGCGCTCCGGGCGGGACTTGCCCTATTCCGAAGATTGAAATCTGGAAACCAAGAATCCAAGAAGCTCCAGCTTTGCTTTTCCTGTTTTCCTGGGTTCCTGATTAAGACGCCTTGTCTCCGTGATCTCTGTGCCCTCTGCGGTGAAAATTTGCAGGTAAACCCGTTGGGACAAGGCGGGTCGTCACGGACTTTCGTTTTGGCGTAACCGTTTCCTGCGACTACACTGCTCAGCGTGAAAGTCGCCGATCTGGCGGAATGGTAGACGCAACGGATTTTAAATTGCGGTTTTTGCGATTTTTTTGCATTTCAAAATCGATCAAATCGAGTCCGATTTACGAGCCTAAATCGTCAAAATCCGCGATTTTTCGGTACGCACGGGAGGGAGAGCAAAAAGAGGCTCATTCTTGCACAAAAAGGGTGCACACAGACGCGACGGATTTCGGGTCTGGGTTAGATCGATTTCAGGGTTCGGGCCCTGTAGGCTCCGCGGAATTTCTGTATTACAGAAATGTGCCTAACGAGTTCGCAGTTGCTTGCTTATTTCGGCGCGGGCGCGGCGACGAGTTTTTGAAAGCCGGGATCATTCCGGAGCGGGTCGAACATTGGATCGAGCCGGAGCAGCGCAGGAGTAAGCGGGAGGTTCGAAGCCAGTGGGCCCGCGTACGGTATCGAAAGTAATTTCTGTAACGCGGCGATGGCGTGGTCGCGCTCTCCTAGCTGCGCCGCCACCCGAGCGAAAACCTCGAGTGGGGTAGGACCACCTAACGCGTCTTTCTCGATCGAGATCACGGCCATCGCCCGCTCCGATAGCGTCAATGCGGCCGCTTTGTCACCAAGTCCCATATTGGTCAGAGCGAGATCGCCAATCAGGGCCGGATTTTCCGGCTGTTCTTTAAGAAACAATTCCAGTTCGCTGCGCGCCTGTCGCCAACTTTCCTGCGCGGCGGCATGGTCGCCGGCGACTTCTTGCGCCCAGCCTAACCAAAAGCGCAGTTCGCCATTGAAGTAACCCAATGCTGGGTCAGGCTTGGCAAGTATTTCCTCTAGTCGAGGGATGATTTGTGCAGGGCGGCGCTCCAAGATCGCTTGGTAAACTTGTGTTCCCAATACGATGGTGTCCTCGGCGTTCGGGTGGAGTGGAGCGAGAAGCGCTGAAGCCCGCGGCAGGTCGCCCTCGGCTTGTGCAATAGCCGCCTTTTCCGCAAGGGTATCAACGTCGTCCGGCGTAATATCGAGAACCTGATCAAGTTTGCGCAACGCCTCGGGGAAGTGCCGCCGTACAGTGAAGGATGCGGCGTGCGAGGTCAGTAGGTTAATGTTGCGCGGGTCGAGTCGCTCGGCTTGGTTGAAGTATGATTCGCTCCGGTCCCACTGGCCTCGCCGGCGCGCGACATAGGCCAGTGATTCAGGAATCTGGCTGCTATTGGGCAGGAACTGACGCGCCTGCTCAAAGTAGCGCACCGCGGTGTCGTAATCTTTTAGGCAGGCGTAGTGGTAATATCCCTTGGCCACTACGGCCTCACCAAGGTTGGGCTGAAGATTGAAAGCCGTTTCGGCTGCCTGTCGTGTCTCTTCATGGAGGGCGACCGTTGGTTGAAGAGTCAGTGTGAGGTAGCCGAGCGCATCGACGTATGACAGCAGCGCCCAACTAAGGGCGAACTTTGGGTCCAACCTCACCGCTTCTCTGAGATATTTCTGTGCGCCAAGGGCGTTGGCGGGTGTGTCGCCAGTCTTAAGTGTATAAGCCAGACCGCGCAGGTAGGCATCGTAAGCTTCAGGATTGTCTGTCGGTCTGACAGCGATGGCTTGCTCTTCCCGACCGGTCAGGTGCGCTTGCAACTGCTCGGCGATGGCTTTGGCTACCTCACTCTCGACCGAAAAGATGTCGGTCAGTTTGCGATCAAAGGTATCAGCCCAGAGATGTGAATCATTCGCGGCTCTGATTAATTGCACATTGACGCGCACCTGATCATTTGTTTTCTGGACGCTACCTTCCAGGAGATTGGCAACGCCGAGTTGGTTGGCAATCTCCGAGAGACTTTGAGATGTGTTCTTATAACGCTGCGTTGACGTGCGCGAGATTACCTTCAGATCGGCGATCTTTGATAAGCGCGTCAGGATCTCGTCCTGGATGCCGTCAGCAAAGTAGGCGTTAGATTTATCTTCGCTCAAGTTTTCGAAGGGCAGAACGGCGATGGATTTTTCATTTAGTGATGGCACCGGAGCTACGAAGAAAAAAGAGTAGGCAAACGCCGCGGCCGCCAAGATCGCCACCGCCAGGGTGAGTAAGACGCCGCGCCTGTGATCTTTGATTTTGCTGACGATAGATTCGCCACGCGCTTCGATCTGCGGCGAGGAGCCTTCCGCTTCCCCCTTGAGATTTCGGAGGTCGGCGAGCATTTCCTTGATCGTCTGGTAACGCTCATCCCTGTTTTTGCGTAGAGCCTTTTGCAGAATGGATTCGAGTTTGAGCGGAACATCCGAAAACACGCTGGATAAAGGTGGTGGCTCCGTCTTCAGGATCGAGGCGATGCAGTCGCTCGGCGTCTCGCCCCGGAACGGCGGGATCCCTGCGACCATCTCGTAGAGCACCACGCCGAGGCTCCAGATATCCGAGCGCGTGTCCACCTTCTGGCCGCGCGCCTGTTCCGGAGACATGTAGTGCCCCGTGCCTAACACTAACCCCGGTCGCGTTTGCAGCACCGCCGTTGTTCCGAGCTCATAATGGTCCGAAGCCGGCCTTTGCTCGGCCAGTTTGGCAATCCCGAAGTCGAGCACCTTCGCGTATCCGTCAGGTCGCAGCATGATGTTCTCCGGTTTGATGTCGCGGTGCACGACCCCGGTTTCGTGCGCGGCCGCCAGCGCCGAGGCCACCTGCACGGCAATTTCCAGCGCGGCGTGCAGATCCATCCTCCCGCACGCGAGGGACGCGCGCAGCGTCATGCCTTCGATAAACTCCGTCGCGATGAAGTGCCGGTTTCCCTCCGCGCCGATCTCGTAAACCGTCAGAATGTTCGGATGATTTAATGCCGAGGCACTCCGGGCCTCGGTTTTGAACCGGCTCAGCTGCGTTTCGTCTGCCGTCAAGCGGTTTGGGAGCAGCTTGAGTGCGACTTTGCGCCCGAGTCGCTCGTCCCGCGCAAGATAAACCTCGCCCATTCCGCCGACGCCGATAAGCGACTCGATCCGGTAATGACCAATCAATTCTCCAACCAATGCGCCTGCCATGTCGTTAGTCAGAAGCTCGGGAGCGATTTCGAAGGCCGGTGATTCGATAAAATTCTCCGCCCGCTCGTAAGAGGCGAGCAGAGACTCCACCTCGCGGCACAAGCCTTTGTCGCCGTGGCAAGCCTCATCAAGAAATGCGGCCCGCTCCTCGGGCGCACGCTCGGCGGCTGAATGGAAGAGATCGTTGACCTGTTGCCAGCGCTCAGCTTTCATCAGGTTCTTCCCCGCTCAGCGACCGGTAAAGCCAGGCCTTGGCCATGTTCCATTCGCGCTCCACCGTCCGCTGAGAGAGTTTCAGGAATTCAGCCGTCTCTTGGACCGTCAAACCGCCGAAGTAGCGCAGTTCAACAATCTGACTTTTTCGGGGATCCTGCATGGTCAACTTTTCCAATGCTTCATCGAGGGCGAGCAATTCCTCCGATCGCGTTTCCGTCACTAACGCAGCTTCATCCAAGGTTACTTTCAGCGCGCCGCCGCCACGCTTGAGCGAGTGGCGTTCACGGGCATGGTCAACCATGATGCGTCGCATCAACTGCGCGGCCGCCGCGACAAAGTGGGTCCGGTTCTGCCAGAGCGGCTTCGTATTATCGACCATCCGCAGGTAGGCTTCGTTGAGGATCGCGGTGGTCTGCAGGGTGTGGCCGGCGCGCTCCCGGCTCATGTAATGGTGGGCCAGCCGGTGCAATTCGGGTTGCACCAGCGGGATCAACTTCTCCAGCGCTCCCTCGTCTCCGCCGCTCCAGTCGCCCAGCAGTTGGGTGACCTCTCGTTGCGCGGGTGAGGGCGTCGTCATATAGCCTGCTCTCGACGCTGCAAATTCTAACACGCTCGAGGGATTTTTGCAGCACGGTGGGAAGCGATTTGAAAACGGCGCAGTCGTGGCGGGTTTCAGCCGGGATTTCCGCTTTAGAAGATAGAAGCACATTTATGCCGGCACGAAAAAACAGGGCCGCCGGACAGATGTCGCAACCTGAAAAGGAAAATTATGGAAACAACCTTTGAAGCGATGATGCTGCCTCATCTTGATGCGGCGCACAATTTAGCAAAATGGCTGCTTCGCAACGAACAGGATGTGCAGGATGTGGTCCAAGAGGCGTTTCTGCGCGCGTTTAAGTCTTTCGGTGGATTCCACGGCTCCAACGGCAGGGCCTGGTTGCTGACGATTGTCCGAAATACCGCGTACACGTTGCTGAAAAAGAACCATGCGGTTGATTTGACCACGGCGTTCGATGAAGAAATACACTGGTCCGGGGAGGAGTCTGTTAGTCCGGCAACAATCCTCGAGCACAGTGAAGACGCGGAACTAATCAAAGAGGCAATGGAAGAATTGCCTGTGGAATTTCGGGAGATCTTGATACTGCGACACCAGGAAGATCTCTCTTATAAGGAGATAGCCGACATCGTGCAAATTCCGCCTGGAACCGTCATGTCGCGGCTCGCACGCGCGCGGGGCAAACTCAAGGAGAGACTTGGCGCTCGCATTAATAGGGAGAAATAAAATGAACTGCGAAGATGCGATAAATTTGATGGATGGTACCTGGATGGCGATTACTTGCGTTTGCGGCACTGGTCTGACTGCAGTGTAGCTGGGTGGTTTCGGCCCTGCTGTTCGCCTGACTGACTCGCAGCCCGCAACCGTCAGTCTTTTTTCTTCGCGATCGTGGAATAAAAACGAGGCCGCGACGGTTGTATTAGGCAAATGAACAGGTGCATGAACCAGGTGAAGCCAATGGACGCCACAACCATCGGTGGCTTGCTCGATGAGAGATCTTTCGAGGTTCGCAAAGAACTGAACATTTCGCTCGTCTCAATAACCAATGCTTAGAACGGATTAAATACTTATGAATTACAAGCTCCGAAAATTAGTCATGATTGCCATCGCGTATAGCTTTGCTGCAGGTTCAACAACTAAGGCCGGTGGGTTCAGCTCGACGAGCTCCGTGTCGCCCGGTGGAGTCGCTCTTATGAATAATGCTCGTTTGAGTATCCGGAGATCGGCAGACTTCGGAACTGACATCTACCTCACCCTATTCGTCGACGGTATTCAAGTTACCACTTTAGGGCAAAACGAAGGATACGAAGCGACCGTGCGCCCAGGGCGGCACGTCTTGTCCGTAAGGACCACCCCGAATCCCTATGGAAAGACGGTGTTTAGTTCCAGTGATGTCACCATGAAAGGCGGACAGACCTACGCATTTACGGCCGTTTGGGGAGAACCAGATCGCGCTACGCTCGACAACTCGGACGCAGCTGTCGTTCGGCTAATCCGTAATATTAGTCACAGTTAGACAATCATTAATTCTTATGAACTGCAAAAAGCTTATTGTAGCGATAATTGGTCTTGGAGTTTCTGCTTTCACAGGCTCAAGCGCGATGGCGCACGGCGGAGGCGGCGGTGGTCATGGTGGCGGCGGCTTCGGTGGAGGAGGCTTTCACGGCGGCGGCTTCGGTGGAGGCGGTTTCCGCGGCGGCTTTAACGGTGGCGGGTTTCGCGGCGGTTTTAACGGGCGTGACTTCAGCGGCCGTGGCTTTCGTGATGGCGGATTTCGCGGTGATCGGTTCCGGCATCGCCGGTTCGATGACTTCGTTTTCTTCGGTGATTTTGGAGACCCGTTTTTCTACGATTCGTATCCATATTACGGGTACTATCCTAACGATTACTACCCATACGGGTACGGATACGAGTCATACAATCAACCCGCTTATCGACGCAGCGCTGGATATACCGACTCCTTGACCGGGCAAGTCCAGCTCCGTCTAGCTCGGGCAGGGTACTATCATGGCGCGATCGATGGCGTGAGTGGCGATGCAACGCGGAAGGCGATCCGTGGATATGAGCGTGCACACAATTTGCCGGCGGACGGTCAGATCCGGGGCAGGTTGCTCACAACCATGGGCTTGGGGTGACGACGATCAAACAATTGGCTCGCGTGATCGCTCCGTCTACGACTGGATCCAAAATCTTTTGATCCGAGGACAGGATAGAATGGAGGAACCGAATACCCGCAATGCAATCAACAATTAGTCAGATACTGTATCCTAATCGCCAGGCGTTTTTCGAAAAACTGGCACTCAGTTTGCCGTCGCAGCCAGCGATCAGAATAGGTCCGGCCCCTTTGCCTAGCGGAATAAGAAGTGGCCGGATCGCGAAATATGCGAAAGGCCGTACTGACACAGACATTGTGCTCGGCGCAACGAAGTATGCGGGTAAAACCGAATCATGCGATAACGCCCCAACCGGCGCTGTGCTGGAGCAATAACGAGCCAGTGAAAATTATAAGAACACCGCTTCCACTCGTGATGCTCAAAGCTTTGGCTTGGATCGCATACCCTTGGTTGTCGGTGTTGGTGAAGATCGTTCGTTGCTTCGGCGACTTCTACGGCTAGCGCTCACCGCTTTCCTTCTCGCTTAAGCTCATGACCTCAAAGCCGATAGCAATTTACTACGAACATCCAGAGTGGTTTCGACCGCTATTCAAGGAGCTCGATGTGCGCGGCGTTAATTATGTGAAGCTGGATGCGTCTCGTCAGTCCTACGATCCGGCTGCTGCCAACAGGGATTTTTCGTTGTTCTTCAATCGCATGAGCGCGTCCGCGTATCTACGCGGGAACAGTTCGGGAATATTCTTCACGCACGATTACCTTGTCCATCTCGAAGCCGCCGGTGTTCGCGTGGTTAATGGCAGTCGCGCTTTTGGTTTTGAAACCTCCAAGGCACGGCAACTCCAGTTGCTCAAATCGTTAGGCCTATCTTTTCCAAACACGCGAGTCGTCAGTTGCGTAGACGAAATACTCGGAGCTGCATCCCAGATCGGTTTCCCGTTGCTGGTAAAACCGAACATCGGCGGGCGCGGTGCCGGCATCGCGCGGTTTGATTCAGTCGAGCAACTCCAGGGTGTGATTAATAAGGGCGAATTGCAATTAGGGATCGACAACGTTGGTCTTGTCCAGGAATTGGTCCCCGCCCGGAACGGGCGCATCACACGCGTCGAAACGCTAGGCGGCAAGTTTCTCTATGCGATCGACATCTTCACCACGGGCGAAAATTTTAATCTCTGCCCGGCTGAAATCTGTCAGGTCGAAAGCGTCGCCGCATTTCTCGAAGCTAAGCCGAGCGACGCGCCGGATATCGGATTAAAAGTGGAGCACTATACGCCACCGCAACAAATAATTGATGCGGTTGAAAGAATCGTCGCGGCCGCGCAAATCGAAGTGGGCGGCGTTGAATACATCGTCGACGATCGCGATGGCGACATCGTTTATTACGACATTAATGCCCTCTCCAATTTTGTTGCGAACGCGCCTCAAATCCTTGGCTTTGATCCGCACGTCCGGCTGGTCGACTACCTTGAGCACGAAAAGGAGCGGGCCTGATGCGTTACGGCTATTGGCTCCCAGTTTTCGGCGGCTGGCTCCGAAACGTGGAAGACGAACAGATGGAGGCCACGTGGGAATATGCGAGCCGTCTAGCGCGACGAAGCGAAGAGATCGGATTCGATCTCACACTGATCGCTGAATTAAACCTCAACGACATCAAAGGCGCCGATGCGCCAGCGCTGGACGCCTGGTCTACGGCGGCAGCCTTGGCAGCGGTGACGAAACGCCTCGAGTTGATGGTTGCGGTTCGTCCCACCTTTCACTCGCCCGCCCTTCTCGCCAAACAAGCCGCGAACATCGATCATATCGCCGGCCCGGAGCGTCTTTCTCTCAATGTTGTTTCATCCTGGTGGGCGGATGAGGCGAAGAAGTACGGTGTCCATTTCGAGCAGCATGATGACCGTTACGCCCGCACGGCGGAATGGCTCGAAATCGTCGACCAGATGTGGAAACGGGACCATTTTTCTTTTTCGGGAAATTACTATCAGGTGGAGGATTCGATCCTGCGTCCAAAGCCAATTTCACAGCCACGACCAATGATTTACGCGGGTGGCGAATCGGAAGCGGCGAAGGAATTGATCAGTGAACGCTGCGATGCCTTTGTTATGCATGGAGATCCTCCCGATCGTATCCGCTCCAAAATCGCTGACATGTCTGAGCGAAGAGAAAAGAAGGGACTCCCTCCTATGACCTTTGGAGTGGCTGCCTATTCGATTGTTCGTGATACCGAAAAGGAAGCGCAGAGAGAACTGGCACGCATTACGGACGTGAAGCAATCCGCCGCCGGCTACGACAATTATCAGCAATGGCTGGCCGGCACAAAGCTTGACCAGCATATCTCCCTCGAAGATTACTCCGTTAGTAATCGAGGATTGCGATCTGGGCTGGTCGGGACACCCGACCAAATTGCTGAACGCATTGCCGAGTTTGAAGCGGTTGGCGTCGACCTCCTCCTCTTGCAATGCAGTCCGCAATTTGAAGAGATGGAGCGGTTTGCCGAAAACATGATACTGACGAACGATCCTTTCTAAGGGAGAACGGCCTGGGAAAGGCTCGGGCTGGCAGCAGTTGCGTTTCCCAAGTCGCTACTGTCCGCTCCAACTCTGCGCCGCATATGACTTGCGGCATAATACGAGCCCGCGACCAAGACCGCGGCTAACAATTGAGCGACCATCGTCTCGTAAGTGGGAAACACCGCAAACCACATCCCCATCCAGTTAGGGACGACGTGGGTCAGCCAACTAATATCTGTTTTGGAGATCCAATGGGCGAGTTGCATCTCCTGTGCTTGTTCACCTACCATTACCTCCAAGACTACTCCAAGCAGAGCGCCTGTGGTAATCAGCATCTTTCGATACGGGAGTCGTTGCTGCAGAGCGAATGTAAGGACAGCGACCATGCCCGAGAGAAGAAGGCCAAGCAACGCGCCTTTTAGCACGACACTGCCACCCAGTCGCAGATTGTAGCTTTGGAGAAAAAGAACAACTTCGAAGCCTTCGCGATAAAGGGAAGTAAATCCAAGCAGAATTAAACCGTAGAGAAGCCGAGAGCTTTCGCCATTAGAACTGGCTAGTAGCGTTTTTCTGCGGCGATTATGCGCCCGAATCCAGCCACCCCAATAAATTTTGTGGAAAAACCAATTCATAATCACGAGTAGAACAATGACCGCGACAAGTCCGGTCGCTGCTTGCAAGTCGAGCGCTGGAACACTTTCCGTGAGCTGTCCGACAATTTCGGTAGCGATGAGCCATGTGACTAATGTCGCGACGAACGCCATAGCTGCACCTATCGCAACGGGACCTCGATGCGCTTGATTGCTTCCGGTCATGCTCGCGGTGATCGCAGCGAGCACCAGGACGCATTCGAGTCCTTCGCGGAAGACAAGGACGCCGATATCTATAGACGCCACCGTTGAGGTTGTGCCCGGTTGCGTCGGGTCCGGCGTGCCCTGTGCAGTGACCTCTTGCCAGGTCATCAGTGCGATCACGAAAATCGCGACGACAAGAAGACCAATGTAAAAAGCGGCGTGGAGTGGAGGACGTCGTGAGAGTGCAGTCATAAACGCAGCACGGCGGTGAATTGACTGCACCCGCTCACTCGATCCTGGGATTCGCTCGCCCATCTAACTCATTTCGCAGATGCTCGGCTTGCGTTGCCCCGTTTCCCGTGCGCCTGGGTATTAGCTGGCGCGCCGTGGGTTCGTGATCGCCATTATTCCCGGAAGTATTCCCAGCGTGGTCGGGCCGATGGAAATCGCGGCGTTGATCGAGGTCGTAGACTGCACAAACGTCCTTGGGGAAAAGAAGGTCCAGTGTCCAGTCAAATGCCACGCGAACTTTCTTGTCCAAGCCAGGCAATTTACTGAGGTAAACCGTCCGCCACATCCACCACGCGAAGAAGCCCGAGAAATTGAAACCAAGGATCCGCGCCACACCCATCCGGCGACCGATCGAAGCGAGCAGCCCGATAGTCCTAAACGAAAACGATTTTAAGGGACGCCCTAAGAGTACAGCGGCGATATTCTGTGCTACAACCCTGCCCTCGCGTATGGCATGTTGCGCGGTTGGTGGATGAGACTGACCCGGATTTCTGATATCCGGCACAAATGCACAGTCCCCCACTGCCCAGACATTAGGCCAATCGGGAACTCGCAAGAATTGGTTTACGAGCAATCGGCCTCGTTCCTTTGCACAGGGGAGCGAAGAGATGATGGGACTGGGCACGGTTCCCGCAGTCCACACCAAAGTGCGCGAGGCAATTGAGACACCATCGGCTAAGAAAACATTGCTGTTCGTTACGCTCTTAACCCGGGTTTTAAGCCGGATTTCTACACCGCGTCGTGTAAGCACCGTCTCGGCGTATCGTCCAAGACTTTCGCCTAATTCTGGAAGGATCGTCGGACCAGAATGGACTAGCATAACCCGCAACATATCTTCCCGCAGATTGGGGTAGAACGGCAGCGCTTCCCGCACGAAGTCATTTAAGGCCGCAACGGTTTCCACTCCGGCGAAGCCGCCGCCCGCTACCACGAAGGTAAGTGCCGAGCGGCGCTCGGCAGAATCACCTTCTGAATTTGCCTCTTCCAAATGCCGTATGATTTGGGCGCGCAATTGAATGGCATCTCGAAGAGATTTCATCGTTACCGCTTCTTCTGCGAGGCCTGGAAGATCGTAAAAGTTGGTGATCGATCCCAGCGCGATTACAAGGTGATCATAGTCGAGTTGTTGTGAGTGGTTACGGTAACCACGCGAAATCAGGACGTGCTTGTTTCGTAGATCGATTTGGTTCACGTCACCCACCAGTACTTCAACCTTGTGGAGTAGCTTGCGTAGAGGATTTACGATATTCGTGATCTCGAGATCGCTCGCGGCGATTTCGTGAAGCATCGGCGTGAACAAGAAAAAGTTATCGTGGCTAACGAGGCAAATCTCCACCGAACTCTGTCGGGCCAGCAATTTCTCAAGATGCATGGCAGCATAGACCCCGCCGAAACCACCGCCGAGAATAACGATTCGTTTTTTGCGCAGCCTGCGGGTTACCTGGACGATCATTGTGTTCCTTCCGTTGCGACCCGCCGATAGTAAGCAGCTGGGAAAGGTGTTAGCGCCGCTAGGATGGCCCTGAAGACTGCAGCCCAGGTTTTGTGTCTACGAGCTTCGGTTGCGCTACTTGGCTGGCGGCGGACTGACCTAGCCCCTTCTCAATTTCATCTCGGGCCGCGCTGAATTCCTTTACCGCTCGACCCATCCCACGGGCAAGCTCAGGCAGCTTTTTCGCACCGAAGAGAAGCACGACAATGAACAGGACTACCATCATGTCTGGGCCCACGAGATTGAGGATAGAAGCGATCGTAATAGTCATAAAAAATCTCCGAAGTATTTGTTTGGTAAGAAAGTTGTATGATGTTCAATCCATTCATACCGACCTGGCGCGGTTATATTCCAAGAAATTCGCCTTTTATCGTACGTTCTCCCCGGGGAGACGTCGATTTGCCGTCCCTTTTTTGAAAACCGGGGAATAAAGATGGCATCATGCGGGTTGTATTGAATGAATGGAGGCGTGCATAACCAAAGCAGGAATCTTGTACCACCGGGCGTACACTGGAGCTTCGAGTGGCCGTGTGACAGAAGGGGAGAGGGATCATAGCTTTCGAGGCCATCGACGTGTGTTGCACGAAGGAATGATGTGGAGGCATTCACATGCGGTGCGGTCTCAATGGCAACGAAGCTTTCGCGATTTGAGACGCGTGGAAACCGGCCGGTGTTGTGACGATTTGATGCAAGCGCTCTGGTTTTAGGTCACGTCACGGCGCGCGCGCGGAAAACTCAAGGAATGTTTGGCGACTCGGATCGGTAAGGAGTAATAGATGAACTGTAAAGAAGCTACAAAACTGATGGATGGTTATCTGGATGGAGAACTGGATCCGATTACCAGCCAGACAATCGAACAGCACTTACGGGAGTGCCATAACTGTGATCAAGCCTACAAAACGCATGGCTCGCTAATTCGTGCGATTGGCGACGCAACTCCTTATTTTAAGTCGCCCGCAGCGTTACGTGAGCGAATTCAATCCTCGTTGCGAGAAGAAATCGCCGCGCGGCCCCTGCGAAATGTTGCGCGAGATTCTCAGATACTGTTCCGAAGAAGGCGGCCAGAGCTGCGGACCATTCTTTTAGGGACACCATGGAATTGGCTAGGTCTCGCTGCGGCGATCATTTTCGCGGCGATCATCGCTTTGAACGTGGTGCCCCGATGGCAGCGACCTGGCGCCGATCAATTCCTCGCGACGCAGCTCATCGCCAGTCATGTGCGTTCCCTAATGGCAAACCATCTTACAGATGTGGCGTCGTCCGATCAACACACTGTGAAACCGTGGCTGGATGCGAAGCTCGACTTCGCACCTGCGGTGGTCGATCTTGGTAGCGAGGGCTTTCCCCTGCTAGGCGGTCGTCTTGATTATCTCGAGAACAGACCTGTAGCGGCTTTGGTTTACCAAAGGCGCAAACATTTTATTAATCTATTCGTTTGGCCGGCAGAATCGGGAACGATCAATAGAACAAACACAATCACGCGCCAAGGTTATCAGCTTCTGCATTGGATTGACTCGGACTTCAACTACTGGGCTGTTTCCGACGTAAGCAACGACGATTTGCAGACTTTCAAGCAAGTTTTCGAAAAGCAGCTGCCGCGTCGCTAACGCAGGGGCAGCCCCAGTCCCTGATAGCTCACCGTCCTAGATCCACGGATCAGATCGACTGCCGATCGTATCTAGCTGATCCAGTAGGAATATTCAGGCGTCCAGTCTTAGGCTGTTTACTTAAGTAAACACGTGATTTGCGCGTGTTGGGAATATTCGCCCAGCCAAGACGGTATGGACAAGTGAAAGAAGTTTTATCCACCGTTCCAATAAAAAAAATAGAAAGACCTACATTATGTTTGCTTCTCCTCTTAATCATCACAAGCCGGGTACGAGTCCGATCTCGTATACTCTTCGCAGGTACTTGACCATGCGCGTGCTTGCCACCGCAACGTTCATTGCCTTCGCGGTCCTGGGTAGCGTTGGCGGCAAAGAATCTCGAACCAAACAGCCATCGTTTGAAAAAGGCACCATTGGCGACCTTACCATCAGGCACCAGGATCAGGGCGGTTGCGCAGACGTGGCAAAGCCAGGAGCGCGTAAGAAGTCCTCACCGATGATTTCATGGCAATCCGTAGCTACGATGGTGAATGGCTTCAAAGAGGCATTCAATGACCCATCCCTAATCGAATACGCAAACCAACAGGGAATAGGCACACTCGACTCACCGACAACTTCACTCCTCAACACGTCGAGCCAGTCGCCTGCCCCCTCGAAGTCGCCATCAAGTCAATCGAGCAGCTTTTCGTCAAACTACTAGCATCACATCCCAACCATATGAAATCACTACCCCGTTCGTCCGTTTTGAAAACCGCGCTTTTGATTGTTCAACTGGTCTTATGCTTTGGCGGTCCGACCGTCGCGCAAGCAGGAAGTAAAGATCCGCTGTCTCCCGGCCCAGTAAGGCCAGGGAATTTGGATTATCGAAGTGAGTTACCACAAGGATATCTCGAGGTCTATTCGGCCACCGATAAATTCAAGGATGGCGACGCCTGGTACTTTCCACACAGCTCTTACGCCATCTACACGATCGATGGAAAGCTCTTTAAGAACGTCAAAAACCACCGTTCTGCAAGCGATGAAATCCCCGAGGTCGTGGCGTTGCCCGTTGGAACTTACACCGTTGTAGCTCGCTCGGAGGGAAATGGATACGGCCACGCCCTCGTTGTTATCAAGGAAGGTCAGCAGGCGATCCTCGACTTGGATCTCTGGGAGACGAAAACGCAAAGGAGCGTAGCACACAACTAACGAATGGCGATTTATGAACTCCGAAAAGAAGAATGAGATTGACGCAGATGATGGCAATGGCCGCGTTACGAAAACCCGAGAAGCAGCTGCCCTCGCATTAAAGGAATTAGACCAATCGCGTTCAGCCCATCGGTGTGTGTTGCATTTACGCGGCGTCGGCAAAATTACGGTACCGGCTTCAATCCTTTTTGCGAGAGAAAATCGCTTCCCGTCCACACACAACCCGGCAGGGGAAATCATCACCAAGTAAACATCAACCCCACCTACTATATGAAATCACCATACTCCTCGTCTTTTTTAAAATCCGTAATCTCGATTGCTACGCTGGCCTTGTGCTTTGGCAGTACAACGCTCGCGCAACCAGGAAATAGAGACCCGCTATTTCCCGGAACGAAAAGACCTGAACTGAACAATCGAAACGAGTTGTCTCAGGGCTACCTGACAGTGTATTCGGCCACAGACCAATTCGATGATGGTGGCGTATTATACTACGTCCACAGCTCCTACTCGATCTACACGACCGACGGAAAGTTTTTTAAGAACGTGGAAAATCACATTTCGCGCAGCGACGAAATTCCCGCGCTCGTGATGCTGTCAACTGGATCTTATACGATTGAGGCCCGATCAGAGAGCCCCGGGTACGTTCGCGTGCCCATTGTCATCACCGCAGGGCAGCGGACCGTCGTCGATCCGGACAATGAACAAACAGACATACGAAAACGGTTAACGCGAACCAAGCACTCGCGACGCCTGGTAGACCAGCGATTCATGTCGAGAGCTCAAGCCCCATCGTAACTTTTCAATTTTATGAACACGGGCATAAGCTCCGAAGCGAGGAATGAGTTTGACGTAAAGTACGACTATCGCATCCAGAGAATCCGCGAAGCGGCCGCCGCGGCGATAAGACAATTAGACCAATTGCGTTCAGCCGGAGCCATGCCGCGAGAAGCGCTGGACGGTGAGGTCGCGCGCATCGCGCGGGAGAAGTTGCATCGTTACGGATGCGATCTCCTTGTTCATCGAACGGATGATGGCTTAACGCGATTCCTGATTACGGTCCAGAGCACTGGGAGACGATACGATCTAATCAAGAGTTTTTCCCATCGCGACGATGGCTCAAAAGCGGGAGGCCTGACTTATGGTCCTGGATCTTAGAGGAAAGAAGGTGGTTGTGATTGGTGGGAAACAATCCGTCGGGCGCGCTATTGCTGAAGCGGTGGCGCGTGAAGGAGCCGACGTAGTGATCTGGCTGCGGAAGTCCATTAACGGGGTAGACGAAGCGAAAGCATCGCCGATAACACAACTGGAAGTCCCATCTGAGCTACCCAATGGAGCGGCGCCAACCTCGCTTTGGCGACAAACATTGGGGCAGAGATCTTATTGGTGATCCGGTTAGGGAACGCCAGAACCTCACGTCACGCGCGCTCAAAGATTTTTGGAATAAAAGGGCGCCGAATCGGTAGGAGACGGGTGTGAAGCAAAACGCCAAACACCAAAACAAATCAAAATAAAATCTACATTCTATGCAATCTGATATCCATCACTCCGACGACAACGCCAAAGACGCCACACAAGCATCGCAATTAGCGACCAAGCTTTCAGCGCCCAACCGCCTCGCCAGGCGATCCTTTCTAAGGAATCTTGGGCTGGGCGCAGCCCTTCTCGCGCCAGGCGCCGCCTTGCTAAGCGGCTCCGGCAAGGCCTTCGCAGCTAAAGGCGACCAAAAGCTCACACGAGGTGACGTTGCGATCCTTAAGCTCCTAGCCGCTGCCGAGCTGATCGAAGCCGATCTTTGGCAGCAATATACCGAACTCGGCGGGGTTGATGCGCCGACGACAGGTTACACGGCTGCCCTTCAAATCCTGGATGGAGACCAGCTGCAGTACATTTCCGACAACACCGACGACGAGATAAGTCACGCCGCTTTTCTCAACGCCTATTTAAAATCCAAAGGGGAGCATCAGGTCGACTTTAGCCATTTCAAGAATTTGGCGCCCAGCCAAGTCTCGTTCGTCCCCCAAACTGGACGGCTTACCAACCTTAAGCAGCTAACGGTAGATACGAGTTGGTGGACCCGCTATCGCAGCACGACCAACCCTGACTTTGGTGCGACTTTCCCGGATGCAGTCCCGAGCCTGAAAACCGGACAGCATACGGCGATTCCCAGAAACAATAACGAACTAGGTGACCCGAACAATCCCAGCGATCATGTCAAAGCAATCGCTTTTACAGCTGGATTTCATTTTGGATTTATTGAGCAGGGTGGCACGAGCCTCTACGCGACGCTGGCTCAGAAGGTAACCAGCCTGGAAGTTCTACGAATCCTCCTCAGTATCGGCGGATCTGAGATCATGCACTTCCAGACCTGGCAGGACAAGGCAGGCAATGCAACTCCGTTGACGGACTTTGATCCAATTAATAATTCGAGCGTTACATTTACAGACTTGGCCACCGGTCAACCGGAGACTTTGCAAGCGAACCTGATCATGCCTGAGCCCTGCGAGTTCATCAGTCCAAACTTGCCTCCTTGTGCGATCATTCGCCCAACCGGCCCCGGACAATTAGACGCAACCGGCGCTATTAACAGCTTCATTGAAGATGGGCTCTTTCGGGGACAATCCCCTCAATTCTTGCAACTAATCAATTCTCTGGCGCGCGCTGCCGACGAGGCGGAGCGGGAAGTCAGCGATTGAGGGTAGTTCGCGCCTTCTAAAACGCCGCGCTGTGGGCCAACGCCTGAGCGCGGCGTTTTTGCAAATCAAGCCCGCGACTTTAGCGCCACCGCAAAAGATTCGGGGAATAAAACCGTATCGAATCGGTAAAGACAGGTAGAGACAACCCACGAACCAAAACCCAAACAGAAAATTATGTCCGATTACATTTCTCACGACCACGAACACGACGGGATCGACCGCCGCGGCTTCCTTCAGTGTATGGCTTGGGCCGGCACTGGCCTGCTTTGGACGGTCAGCGGCGGCGTCCTCGCATCAAGGACTCTTGCCCAAATCGCAAAGACCGGAGACTTATTGCCAACGGCTACCGATCTCAGCTTTCTCCAGATTAGCGACAGTCATATCGGCTTCAGCAAAGAGGCGAACAAGGATGTGACGGAGACCTTCAAGATTGCTCTTGATCGCATCAACGCGATGCCAACCCCGCCGTCTTTCCTTATTCACACTGGAGATATCACGCAACTGTCGAAGCCTGAAGAGTTCGATACTTTCGACGAAGTCCTCAAGAGTTGCCGGACCAAAGACGTTTTCTATGTGCCCGGGGAGCACGATGTGCTCAACGATGGCGGAAAGCTTTACCGTGAACGGTATTTAAAGAGCGTCGAAGCGAAGGGCTCCGGCTGGTACAGCTTCAATAAAAACGGTGTCCATTTTATCGGATTGGTCAACGTCCTAGATCTTCAAGCCGGAGGTCTGGGCCAACTCGGAGACGAGCAGCTCGAATGGCTTGAGGCCGATGTGAAGGGTCTTAGTGCAAGCACGCCCATCGTTGTTTTCGCTCATATCCCTCTGTGGGCGGTTTATCCGCAGTGGGGCTGGGGTACGAGCGACAGCGAACGCGCTCTTGGATATCTGAAACGATTTGGCTCAGTGACAGTCCTAAACGGTCACATCCACCAAGTGCTTCAAAAAGTCGAAGGTAACGTGACTTTTCATACCGCGATGTCTACAGCCTTCCCGCAGCCCGCGCCTGGAACCGCAGCATCCCCAGGTCCAATGAAAGTGCCGGCTGAAAAGCTGCGCAGCTTGCTTGGCCTAACGAGCGTTCAATACAAGCAAGGCAAAACCGCACTCGCCGTCGTCGACTCCAACCTTAGTTAAATCCACGAAGCTATAACCACTCAGTTTATGACTACACTCACTCCCAAAAATAAGATGGCGGCACTGTTGTGCGGCGTCGCTTTTCTCAATCTGTCCGTCTTCGCGCTCGCTGGCCAGATGAAGAACGTCGACAGCACCAAGCAGAACAGAATCGAGATCAAAGACTTCGCGTTTAATCCCAAGACTATAACGGTGAAGTCTGGTGAGAAGATCACCTGGATTAACCGGGACGAAGAACCTCACACCGTCGTCAGCGTCGAGAAGCAGTTTAAGAAGTCGAGCGCGCTGGACACGGATCAAGAATTCACAATCACAGCGGGCGCTCCGGGCACTTACACCTACTTTTGCTCGGTTCACCCGAAGATGACTGGGACGATTGTGGTTGAGAAGTAGCAATGAACGATTGGCGGCCGCTTAGTGGCTCCCGAAGCAATCATGAAACCCTTTCTTGCAGCTTCCGTCAATCCCTTCGATCTGAAGGCCGCGCTCCTCGCCAGACACACGCAGCATCCGGTGATCATTCATTTTCCGATTGCGCTCTTTGGTGGAATCCTCAGCGGCGTTGAAGCGCCCTGAGTCATAAGTCAAACGGCTTGGCCCTTCAGTTTAACCGAAGAATCAAAATGCACCCAACCATCAGTCAGATGTTTTATCCAGATCGCCAGGCCTTTTTTGCCAGGCTGTCCCGGAGTCTGTCGCTACAGCCGGCAATTAAGATTGGACCGGCGCCGCTCCCTAACGGAGAGCACAGATCTGGACCACGCAATATGAGGAAGGCTGTGCCGACGGAGACGCTGAGCAGCGCGCAACGAAGCATGAAGCCGAGCCGAGGATCAGAGGGAAGACAGAGGAGTTGAGATGAAACCAATATCCCAAATTAATCACCGATATCGTTTGATCAGGGTCGCTGTGCGCACCAGCCATGTGTCCCCGAAGACGGACTATGATTACCAAGCAGCGACGCTCGATAATGTGGACGGCGGGTGCGTAGGTAATTGCAGGCCGGCGTTTTGCGCTATTGGCCGGGATTATTTCGCGCGCAAAGCGCACTATGACTGGGCAAGCGAGGCGTTGGTTTTTTGCGTATTGATGCTCACGACCATCGTGCCGCTGGTGGACGGAGCAACCGCCGTCGTAGGATTGCTTCGCTCGACCGGAGGAGCACTCTGATTTCGGTGATTCTTTACGAACTCCAAGGGTCCTAGAAAGTGTCAAAAAGGTATCAAATGAAGGGTCCGTAACCTGCCCCTCGGGGGTCAGAGGTCCGAGATCGGAAGTCAGAGGTCAGATTTGGCCCAATGTCAAAAGGTACGGGACTCTGTAGGCTCCAGGGTTTCTGTATTACATAGATGTTCCGCTGCCTAAAATGGTTAGTTTCTTTTAGAAACGCTTATTACGCGCGTGCGTTTGCAGATTTAGGGATGCATTGTGGCAATCGCACGTGACATTCTCAAGGTCTTGCACAAATTCTTGCATAAAGTGGACCTTCGAAATGCGCCGATGTGGCGAAATGGTATACGCAACGGACTTAAAATTGTGGTTTTCGAGATTTTTTTGCTTTTCAAAATCGATCAAATCGAACCGAATTTACCTGGGTAAATCGCGAAAGTCGCGAATTACGAGTGCGCATCAGAGGGGCGAGCAAAAAGCGGCTCATTCTTGCACAAAACTTACAAAACAGACGCGAAGGATTTCAGGTCCCGCGGCATTATCTGAGAGTCGCTGGTCGCGCGTTGCCGTTAAGTCATAACGCAGGCGACTTAAACAAGTCCGACACCACAACCGTTTGAAACTCAAGCTCGTCGCTCGGTTCAAGTCAGTTGAAACTCCGGCGTGCTCATCATCAGGTGCAGGAGCGCTCGGATCGTTCCATCGCCGGTGTCCACTTGCCGAGAGATCAAGAATTCCCTGAAGATATTCGACTGTTCGCGCGGCAATGGCCGTTGGAAAAGCCTGGTTACCAGGTGTTCTACAAGAGCATCCGGCTTATCGCGCAATTCGGGCGGCGCAATTCGAGCCACATTAATTGGTTGACGCCGGGGCACAGGCGGCGGTGCCGGATGTGGCAAGGCCGTAGTCGTAGGAGCGGGAGTTGTTTGTTGCACGACCTTGGGCGCGATAGGTGGATCGCCGCTCACCAGATAACCCGCGAAATTGTACCGAAACAACAGGGTCGACGGGCTAATCCATGTCCGCCCACCATCCCAGCCCTTTACGTTTGGTGGAGCGAAGAGTAACTGCCCCGTTTGCACCATCGCGTTTTGCACCACCCTCGGCGGAGGGAGCTCGCTTTCGAGGAGCTTAGTTGTTTGAATTAGGAACTCGATCGGGCTCTTTATGTGCGAATACATCGCGCTTCTCGAGAAAAATTCGGCCGAACTAAAGATTTCTCGCAGCACAGGGCGAATTTCATACTTTTCCGCGCGCAACCGGGCTGCCACTGCTGAAACCACTTTGCGGGGCGGCTCATCTTCGACAAAGAACCTCCAAAGTTTTGCGGCGACGAATTCCGCGCATGCTGGCTGTTCCATTAAAATATCGATCACGTCATCGCCATCCCACGCGCCGGTCTTGCTCATAAAAGTCTTTTGCGTGTTGTCATGCTGGTTGGCGGCAAATTGAAAGTCCTGCGTGGTGTTATCCAGGCGATAACCCGTGAATGCTCGGGCGGACTCGCGAATATCTTCTTCCGTGTAATGGCCGATGCCGACAGTGAATAACTCCATCAATTCGCGGGCCCAATTCTCGTTCGGGTGCTCTTTGCGGCTCTCCTGCAGATCGAGATAGATCATCATGGCCGGATCACGCGACATCTGTCTGGTTAACGATTTGAAATTGCCCAGAGCATTGCGGCGAAGCGTTTCATTTTGCAGCCACATCCAGTAGCAATTGTTCACTTTCTGGATGCTGGTCGCGAAATGCCCATGCCAAAAAAGAGTCACCTTTTCCCGCAACGGATTTTTAGCGGTCATCATCCGCTTAAGCCACCAGTGACGAAGCTCCAATGTTTGCGCAGCCTGCATCTCTTGCATCTCGCGCATTCTTTCTTTGCGTTCCGGCGAACCTTCTTTTAGTGCCTGCAACGCTGCTCGAATTTCCTTGAGGTTCTGTGGATGCGCCCAAGAGGGAACGGGCACCTTGTCCGGCTCATCATCGCTGTTGACGAGTTGGCGAAGTATCGCGTCCAACCCCTGGGCGCGAGCGGATTCAATTTCGCTCGGGGTTCCTCCGAAGCCGATGCGATTCAGCAGATGCGCTGCCTTCTCGTAGTTCCACTGTGAACCTTGGAATGGAGTTAGCATCATAAATTGAACCCAAACTCTGATCTGAAGTTACGTATTGTCGGACCCTTCACTTGACACCTCTTTGGCGCCAGCGTCGCGCATGTTTAGTCGCTCGGGCGCGATAACGCTGAGTCAGAGATCTCACTTGCCGTCCGATTCGGCAGATGTCTTGCTTGCAAAAAACACGAAGACATCCAGCGTTGCGCGCATGAGAAACTCCAGCCCCGCGGGCTTTAAACGGTTGCCGGTTGCGCTGGCCGCGCTCGTCCTGTGCAGCGGCTGCTCGTTCGTACCTCGTCCCAGCAAACTCTCCGGCAATCGTGCTTTCATTGACTACTGGCCGCCAAATCCAAACAGCCAGGGCCTAAGGCTCGCAGTTAAGGATAACATCGATATGAAGGGCGTCATTACGACCGCCGGTTCGGAGATCTTTTCCGTAACCCATAAGCCCGCGGAAAAGGACGCCCCGTGTCTTGCGATCGCGCGCGAGCGTAACGTGCAGATAGTCGGCAAAACCAATATGAGCGAGTTCGCCGTTTCGCCGTCCGGCATGAATGAATATTTTGGAACGGCTGTGAATCCGTTGAAGCGAAATCTGATTCCGGGCGGATCCTCCTCTGGAAATGCCGTCGCGTTGGCGTCTGGAATGGCGGACGTGGCTATCGGCACGGATACGGCCGGCTCGGTTCGTGTGCCTGCCGCCTGTTGCGGTATTGTCGGCTTGAAGACGACGTTCGGTTTGATTCCGATCGAAGGTGTTTATCCGGTTGAAGAGCATCTCGACACGGTGGGGCCGATGGGGAAAGACATCGATCATACCGTTCAAGGCATGGAGCTTCTGCAAAATGGTTTTGGGGCCAGGTATGCCTCGGCGAAGGCAGCCAAGCCTACCGCGGGAAGCATCCGGGTCGGACGTCTAAAACTGAAAGGGACTGATCGAAAAATCGATCAAGCAATCGATGATGCTCTCGCCAGAACGGGATTCCAAGTCGTCGAGTTGGACGAAAGCCTGAGCGAGAAGTTTGAGCAGGCGAAGAAGGATGGCACCACCATTGCCTCAGCGGGTGCGTGGACCAGCAACGGGCGATTTCAGCTCGCGGTGACAGCTAGAACCCAGTCGGTTCTTCGACTCGGTCAGATAAACTATACCACGAGTTATCGCAGCGCATTGGCCAGGCGAGGTGCGTGGCAGAGGACGCTACGTGAAGCTTTCGAGAAGGTGGACTTCATCGCGTTGCCAACACTTCAAAAAAACCCGCCGGAACTCCCACTCCTCAACTTGAGAATAGGAATTCGCGAAGCGCAGATGCTTCCGTTGCAAAACACGGCGGCAGTCAATCTTGCCGGCAACCCGGCGCTGGCCGTCCCGGTGCCGCTGCACGGCGCGAAGATTCCCGTCACGAGCCTGCAATTGATCGGGCCGCGACTGTCCGAAGCGGACCTTCTCAATGCGGGGCGGCTGGTAGAAGACGCAGTAAAAAATCGTTAGGCGAAGCTTGCCTCGATCAGTGCGAAGCACCCGCCGCGGTAAAGTCGGCGTCGGTAAAGTTCACATCCTGGTCGATGCGCGCGCCATTGAATTGCGTCACGCTATTTTTTCGAGGGCCATGCACTGTGAGACTGGCCGGAATTGGATTGTGTTTTTCATCGCGTGCGACGCGAGTGATATCAATGCGGCGGATCAGTTCGCCGGAGGATGAATATTTCTCGATCCGCAGCGGAACAAAACGCCGGGGATCAATCCAGCTCCGCACCCTGGCGTAGATGGACATGGAAGAATTGTCCGGCTTCGACTCGAGAATCTGGCAGTTCACTCCGTTGATTACCTCCGCGCCGACGACAGCCTGCTTTTTCCAGGCAAAGAAATTCTCCACCGCATCCTGATAAGAGAGATCGCTGTCGAATAATCCCTCGCTCATTTGAGAAGACCTGAGCGCGCGAACCGGCTCTTGCGGAACGACAATCGAGCCTGTCGCCGTACCCTGGGCCTGATGCAGAATGACAGCTTCGCCTTTATACTCGTCGGGCCAAAGCACCTGATAAACAAGATCGGTGGCCGTTTTCGTGCGGCGTTGCTTGATTTGAAGTTGCAGGACGCGGTTGGGGCCTCCGGGTGATTGCACTTCAAGTTTGGTGCGGATCAGCGCGCTTCCCTGGCTGGTAGTCTCTATCCGATCGGCAAGTTCTGCGGCGGACAGCGCGGGTGGCAGGGGCTCCTCCGCGCGAACGGAAATAATGCAGAGGACCGCAGGGGCCAGGGCCAAGGCGAAGCAAGGTTTCACGGATTAAAGTGCCTCATCCGGCTTGCAACGCCAGGCTGGGCATTAACCGGGAGCTGCGCCAGGCGGGATAAAGCCCGCTAATTATTCCAACGGCGACTGCGATCACGACAGAAAGTCCAAGGAGCGGAAGGCTTAGATCCGGCTGCAAGAGCCCCCGAATAGCCGGCGTGGCACCCAGCACCCGGACGCCAACCGCACCGATCGCCACGCCAATGGCGCCGCCGAAAAGGCCGAGCAAGGCGGACTCGTAAAGAATCATCCGCATGATGCGCCGGCGCGTCCAACCAACCGCGAGCAACACGCAAATTTCATGAGTGCGCTCGAAAACGGTCATGAGCATGGTGTTCATCACGCCGAGCACACCGACAAGGACCGCCAGAAGGGAAGTGCCCCAACTCATGGCCCGGACCATGCGAAACCCCTCAAAGTGGCTCAGGTGTTCACTCACGGTCACGGCACGGACCTGCGGCACCTGTTGCTGGATCTGTTGGGTAAGTTCCCGGATCTGTTGCTCGTTAGTCGAAGGAGTCACGCGAACATCGATTGCATTGATTTGGTTGGGAGAGCCAATAATTCCCTGCAAGAGCGACAGAGAAAGAATAACCGACCCGTCTTCGACGAGTGCGCCACCCTTTACGATTCCCACGACCTTGAGTTCCTTCGTCTCAATCTGGATTGGGTCGCCGACCTTTTTCTTAAGGACTTCCGCTGCGGTCTGGCCCAAAACGACCGCCTCTTCCGCGGCATCGCGCGGCATCCGCCCGGAGACAATTTCAAGATTGCTCCAGGAAAATCCTCCCCACTCCCGGGCGGAAAGAATCATTAGATCGGAGTCTTCCACACTGGTTACCTCAACGAGCAGATTGCAGGTCGCGGCGATATGCGGAAGGCTGGCGATACGATCGCGAACGGAGGCATCAAAGGGCTTCGGCGTGAGCGATCCGCTCTTATTACTGACAACGATGTCGGTCCCGCGCGCCTTCAATCCTACCTGCCAGCCTTTCTCAAAGCCGCGCGACATTCCAACCAGGGCCACGACCGCAGCGATGCCAATGGAAATTCCCGCGAGAGTCAATCCCGTGCGCAAAGGCCGGCGCCAGAGACCGCGAATGACAACGGTAAAGAAGGTCATGTTTTGGCGTCCGATACAATTCGACCGTCCATCATGCGAAGAATTCTTCCCGCCCGCTCGGCAATCGTGGGATCATGAGTGACGAGCACCATGGTGCGGCCTTGCTCCTGTTGCAGACGGATAATGAGGTCAAGCACAGCATGCGCATTTTCGCTGTCAAGATTGCCGGTTGGTTCGTCCGCCAGAAGCAGAGACGGCCCGTTCGCTAGACTGCGGGCGATAGCCACGCGCTGACGCTCGCCCCCCGAAAGTTTGGAAGGAAAATGATGCAGCCGATGCTCAAGGCCAACCAACTTCAGCAATTCGAAAGCGCGCTCGCGTCGCTCGGAAGCCGAGCGATCGCTTTCGAACATCGGAATCTGCACGTTCTCAGACGCGGTGAAAGTTGGCAGAAGGTGAAACGCTTGAAAAATAAATCCGATCTCGCGAGCGCGGTAGGCTGAGGGATTGGGATGATCCGGCAGCGAGCTTCCGCGGTAGAGAAGGGTTCCGGATGTCGGTCGGTCCAATGCCCCGAGTAATTGCAGCAAGGTCGATTTACCGCATCCACTTGGTCCCGTAATGGCGACGAAATCGCCCTCCCTGATGGAAAAATCGACTCCGCGCAGGGCTTTGACGTGCCCTTCGTCGAATTCGCGGGTAAGAGACTTGGCCTCGAGAAGAGCGGCGTCGCTGGGAGCGGACTGGATCACTTGATTGCGCTTGTTAGGCCGGCCGCAAAACGCGCCGGCGTAATGGAGAGCGAACGAACCCTGCTCTTCTAATTGCTCCTTATCAAATGGTCTGCCATTGGGGCCCGACGCGCGGATCGGCCAGGCAGCGCATCACGTCCATTAATGCGTAACGATAACTTGGGTACGGCATCCGCTCGCCCGGCTTGGTCGGCTGCAATTTCTCCACGTGCTGCGGCAGGAAGGCATGGGGCAGGCCGGCCCGTTGATGATGCACGCCATGAAACGGTTCGTGCAACAGGGTGAAAGCGACCAGCCGTCCCAGCCAGCTCTTCGCCACGATACTCCGCGTCGAACCGTTGACCGTGTCGCCCGTCATTCCCACGTGTTCGATGTACTTGCGCCAACTCTGCAAATTAGCCGCTAAAAATGCCGGCACGAGATGCATCCAGAGGAAATATTTCCACAGACCGAATGCTGCCATGGTCCAGAGGATCAGAGCCCAGATCACAGCAGTCAGCGCCAACTCCGCCCAGATCCGGCGACGAACGCGCTTGCTTCGAACTGGAGTCGAAGAACAGAGAAAGGCTCGCAGGAAAACAAACGGGCCATAAAACAATCCGAAATTCAGCTCAAAAAATGCGGCCAGACACCTCTTCCACCGTGGAATGTTCGTGTGAGAAAGCGGCCAGAACTCGCAATCACGTTCCGTCGCGAGATAGGCATGATGTGTTTGATGAATAACGCGGTAGAGACTGAAGCTCATCAGACTCAGGGTGCCAATCACCATCCCATCGAACTCATTGAAGCGACGATTTTTTCGGAGAAGCCCGTGAGCCGCTTCATGCAGACCGATGAGGAGGCCGTGCATCAAATGACTGACCACGAGCACGAGTGGCACCGCCAGCCAGATCCAGCCGCGATAGACCGCCATCGCGAGCATCACTTCAGTCAAAGCCAAACCGAAAACGAGAAATTGAAACGCACCGCGCAAGACCCAATGCGGCTCATGCATCTCACTAAAGTCTTCATCGATGGAGGCTTCTTTCATTGGGGTTGGTTCAACACTTCAGAGATGCGGCTCTCGGGCGAGCGGCAGATCCCCGCCAGTACTTGCCGAAATATGCCATCGAGGCTTTCAATGTCACGTCGGGAAAACAGATTATCGCGGAAAAGCCACGCGATTTCCAAGCCTTCGCCGTCTTCGGTGATTTCGCACCCGAGTTGGAAACGCGCCGTGCCAGTCGAGCGCATGCTGAGGCGTGCGGAAAGGTTCGGCAGTGAAATCTCCGGCATGGGATGATTCTGCAAGGCAAAGCGTACGTCGAACAGCGGGTTATATCCTGCTTCCGATTGCTTGCGGAGACCGTGCACCAACTCGACGAAAGGCGTGGCGTTGGCAAAAGAGTCAATCGTTACCTGATGTCCTGCTCGTAAATGATCAGAAACAACGCGCGAGCGATCGATTTCCCCGCGCAATGGCACGATGCCCGCGTAGTATCCCATTGTTTCGCGCGTCGTTTGCCCAGTGCGATTGGCGACCGGCGTTCCCACTACGAGATCATCGAAACTGCTCCATTCGCGGAACGCAATTTGGAAAGCTCCAAACAAAGCACTGAAGAATGTGATGCCGGTCCGGCGGGCCAGTTCCCGGATCTCGTTAGTCAGGCCAGCAGGAACTGCGGAAAGCCATCGTTTGGGTGGGCCGGGTGTAATCGGCGGGTTCCACGTTCGACCCAAACCGGCTAGCCTGGTTTGCCAAAACTCGATTCGCTGCTCCAAAATCTCCGGTTTCCAGTAAGCGCGCTCGGTCACGCCCCACGTTGAGTAGGTTTGCGGGAGCGCCGGCAAAGGATCCGAGGATCCCATGACGACCTCGATGTAGGCAGCAAAGAGATCCTGAACCAGAACGCCGAGGCTCCAGCCGTCCGCAATGGCGTGATGAATCGCAAAGACGAGCACGTGATGATTCGCTGCGCGACGCAAATCTACCGCGCGATAGAGCGGTCCTTGCATCAGATCGAACGGTGCGCGGAAAATTTCGGCTACCAGTTCTTCGATCGCTTCCGGCCGCGGATCGTCTGCTGAAGCATCGCGAAAATCAAAATTGATCCCGCAATTCTTTCGGATCATCTGGAGTGGACTCTCCTTGCCGGGAAGGATTGAGAGACGCAAGACTTCCTGACGCTCGACCACGCGCTGGATCGCAGCGCGGGCCTCGCGTTCAGTCAGGAGACCGTGTACGTCAATGAGGCAGCAGATGTGATTCGCGTTGTCCTCCACCGTTACCGGTGAGACTTCCCAAAGTTCCCGTTGTGGGAAGGTAAGCGGATGAAGCTGGACTTCACCGCTATCGAGCCATTGTTTGAGACGAGCGCGCTGATCGATTGGCATGGCACCGCGGTTGCACGAGGTCGTAGTTAGCGCGTGACGTCTTCGATCGTCTCAGTTTCTTCGGAGTCCGACTCGCGCCCGAGGAGGCGTTCGATCTCTTCGTCGGAAATGGCATCGAGATCGACGGCGCTGGCCGCTTCCGGTTGGACTGCTACTGGCGCGGATTCGGCCTTCGCTACACCGCCACCGAGGTGGTCGGCGATTAACGCGGCGATCTGACCGATGGTTCGCGCGCGCATAAGACTGGTCGGAGGTAATGCCACACCGATTGCGGCTTCGAGCGACGTCTCAATTTCGACACCCATCAACGAATCCAGTCCAAGATCTGTCAGCGGTTGATCGTCACGCAGGCTGTCGGGCTTCACTCGCAGGACGGAACCAACAGCTTCCCGCACCGCCTGGCAGATCACGGCTTGTTTCTCAGCCGGACCGGCCGCATCGATCCGGCTTCGCCAATCACTCGTCGTGCCAACAGATTCCTGATTTTCAAGCGCCGCGAAAATGCGCTCAAGAAACGGATTCTCCTGCATGGTTCTAAAGAACTGACGCCACTTTCCCCAATCGACCCGGATCGAAATCGCTTGTGCACTTCCTGCACGAAGAAACGATTCCAGCAACGCGGTCGCTTCTCCGGGAGAAATTTCCAGCGTTCCCTGCCGAGCAAGAAAATCCGCCACCCGTTCGTTTCGCGCCACGTAACCTTCACCACCTAGCACGCCCCAATTTACGGTGAGCGCAGGCAGACCAAGTGCCTGGCGATGGTGCGCCAGGCTGTCGAGGAAGGCGTTCGCCGCGCTGTAATTTCCCTGAGCTGGATTGCCAAAAATGCTTGAGACAGATGAGAACATCACAAAGCAATCGAGTTTCATTTCTCGAGTCGCTTCATGGAGCAGCCACGCGCCGCCCGCCTTTGGTTCAAGGACGGTTCGCATTCGCTCGGGCGTGAGCGCAGCGAGCGGTGCATCGTCGATAACCATCGCAAGATGAAAGAGACCGCGTAGCGGCAGCCCGAGCGATTCGATCTCGGCAAAAATCCGCCGTACGTCGGCGGGCGCGCCGATATCTGCGGCAACGGTGCGTACGTCGGCGCCACGTTCCTCCAGTTCGTTAACGAATCTTGCCAAATCCGGAGTCGAAGCGCCGCTGCGGCTCGTTAGCACCAGGTGGCGCGCGCCGCACTCAACCAACCATCGGGCGAGCACTTTGCCGTAACCGCCGAATGCACCGGTGACGAGATAACATCCTTCCGGTTTCACCTCGAATCCTGGTCCGGGTAATTCACCGCGCCGCGGGACAAACGGCGCCGGAAAAGCGACCACCACCTTGCCGATATGCTTTCCGCCCGCCATGAGACGAAATGCGGAATCGATTCGGCTGGCTGGAAACGCCCGGTACGGAAGCGGTCGCAGCGCACCTTTCTCGATCAAACCAGAGATGTCCGCCAGGATTTGGCCGGTCAGTTCTTCATCGCCATGAAAGACCGCATCCATGGCCACGACATGGAAGGATGCGTTATTGCGAAGTGGCCGGAGTGGGATGCGCGCGTTTTGGTAAATGTCGCGTTTACCGATCTCAATGAACCGACCGAACTCGGCGAGACACGAAAGACCCATCGGAATCGCTTCCCCGGCCAGCGCGTTCAGAACCACGTCCACGCCTTTGCCATCGGTCAGCGTCATCACCGCTTCGGCAAAATCGCCGCGTCGCGAGTCGATTACGTGTTCGACCCCGAGCGTTTTGAGCAGCGCGCGTTTGCTCGGGCTTCCGGCGGTGGCAATGACCTCCGCGCCTAGGTGCAACGCGATTTGGATCGCGGCCATTCCGATTCCACCCGCGCCTGCGTGCACGAGCACTCGCTCACGTTTTTGCAATCGCGCGACGTTTCGCAGCGCGTAACAAGCGGTCATGAAAACGACGGGCAATGTTGCCGCCGCCTCAAATGTCAGATTTGCCGGAATGCGCCGGACATCCCCTGCTCGCGCGACTGCATGGGTGGCGATTCCAAAAACGGCGAGACCGAAGACGCGATCTCCCGGAGCGACTTGCGCGACATCCGGACCAACCGCCCTAACGATACCACTCACTTCATCGCCAAAAATACGCGCGTCCGGAGCATCCCCCGGATAAAGCGCCAGCGCTTTGAGCACGTCACGGAAATTCATTCCGGCCGCCTTTACTTCGATCAATACCTGGCCCGAGCCGCACCGCGGCATCTCAAACGGAGCAAAGCGCAGGGTATCGAGACGGCCGCGTTCGCGGGATTCCAAACGTAACGGCAGGGTCGGATCGAGCCATTGCTCGCGCGGCGGTCGACCGCGCTCCAGGCGCCTGACATAACGAGCTTCGCCCCGCACGGCGATCTCGCGTTCCCCGTCCTCGCGAGATATCTCGCTCCAAAGCGACGCCGCATCTGCCAGGGATTGTTCCGCGGGAAGATCGATGGCGCGCCAGCGAAGATTGGAATGCTCGTTCAAAATGACGCGAATCAATCCAATAACCGGCGCCTGCGCTACGGCGGTCGGTCGCAGATTACTGCCGGCGGGCTGCGCGTTTCGTGTTACCAAATCGAGCCGCATCCTCACCGCGGGCCGGGCGGATTCGAGCGCCTGAGTCAGGTGGAGGAGCGCGTCCAGATTACTGACCGAATCCGCTCCATCGGCTGGAGCGTCGAGAGTCCACAAATAAACGATCCGCCCAGGTGAGGAGTCCGCACAGGCCTCAATCAGTTTTTGCGAGTCTTCCAGAGCTCCGGATCGCAGGGCAAATTCGTCGTTGCCGTCGAACTCGAAATGGTCTCCCGGCCTAACGACGCGGCATCTGGCGCCGAGTTCGCGCAACCGCGAAATCAGTATGTCAGCCATTCCGGACTTATCCGCGAAAACAAGCCATGACGTCTCTTCCGGTGTTTCGATCGCGGCCTGGACCGGCACCGAAGTTTCATCAAAAGACTTACGCGCCAGCAAACCGATCTGACCCTCGCCTCCGGTCGGGCCGATCAGACCCGGTAACGAATCTGTTTCGCAAAAACCGGCCTCACGTAATACCGCTTCCCATTGTGTCCTCTTGAGCAACGGCTGTTCGGGGCGCAGATCTCGGTCGGTGAAACGCCACCAACCACTCGTTAGACCAAAAACAGTCTCGGTCCAAAGTTGAGGCGTCGCCGTGTCCATGAAAATGAGGCTGCCTCCGGGCGCGAGCAAGTCATGCAAATTACGCAACGCGGCTCGGACGTCGCGGACCGCGTGTAGCACATTGGTCCCGATGATGAAGTCGAATGCTCCGGCTTCGAATTCCTGCTCCGCGCCCGGTTTTTCGAGATCAAATATCTCAAACTTCACCTCTGGAAATGCCGCGAGCTTCTGCCCGGCGCCTGAGAAAAATGCAGCCGAGACATCGCTGAATGTGTAGGAATGCAAACCGCGCTCGAGGAGCGGCAGGACTTGTGAAGCCAATCCGCCTGTCCCCGCGCCGATTTCCAAAATGCGGAGGCCGCGGCCTTCAGGCAGACTTCGGGCAGCCGTGCTTACCGCTGCGGCGATGGCTGCAACCCAGTGGCTGGTAAAGAGACCGTCGCCATAGAAGTGATCGAGTAATTCTGCGCCAATCCCGGAGAACAAAACCTGCACCGCATCCTTCTCGCCGCGCAGAATTGATCCCAACTCAGTGCAGTTTCCTTCGCAAAGAAGCGCTTCTGGAAGATGCCCCGCATGGGTCTGTATGTAGTCGCGCAAAATTTTACCAGCGGAACCGGCCGCCTCGGCAAAACCGTCCGTCGGCTCGAAGTCCTCTTCTTTCTTCCGGACCAAACCATGCCTTATAAGACCTGCCATCAATCGCTCAAAGATCGGTCGCATCGGGGTCGCTACCTGCAGGGTCGCTGCATCAAAAGGGGTATTCAGAGTCGCTCCCATCTCCTGAAGCCCGCGCGCCAGTTGGGCGGCGGCGAGATCGTCCAGAGCGCAAAGCGCTGCCTCCAGTTCGGAAAGGCCGCGAACAGCAACGACGCGGTCCAAGGCCTCTTGTGCCGCACCCTTCAATAGACTCAGCGGCAGCGGCGGAAGCGCGGATTTGGGTGATTCTTCAGGCACCCGTTGCCAGGCCACATGATACGTCAGATCGCGGTTGCTGCCGGGCGCGGCAGAACGGCCCGCGCCGGAAAGGCTAATGGCCCTGAAACCATCCACAAGCAGGCAAGGTTTGCCTCCCTCATTATATAGAGAGATGTCACCTTCGAGGAAGTCTTCGCCAAATTTGCTCACCTTTGCACAAACGCGAGTAGACGCGCCCGGCGAGCCGAGAAAGAGAATCCGGCGGAAACCCACCGGCAGCTTCATCCGGGCGTGACGGTCTTCAACCGTCGCCGCACCGGCGGAGAACACTTGAAGCGCTCCGTCGAAGAGAACGGGGTGCACGGCATATTCATCTGCCCGGAGAGCGACCGGTTCGGACAAGGCCACATAGCCAGCAGATTGCCCCGCGCCGGCTAAGAGTTCGCGAATCGGTCGAAACTCCTCGCCGTAGCGCAAGCCAAGATCGCTCAAGTGACGGTAGAACCCGTCGACCGCGACAGATTGAACGTCGTGAGGTTGCGCCCATTCTGAGGAGCCAAAGGCAGATTCCCAGCGCTCGCCGCGCAGCGAACCTACCACGTGGAGCGACCAGCTCACGCTCTGTTCGAACCGGCTTTGAATCGCGAAAGTGCGTTCGTTAGGCGAATAGGAGAATTCAATCTGAACACCCGAAGGCGGATCGGGAAGGATGAGCGGCTTGCGAATTTCAAAGTCCTCAACGACAAACGGTCGTCCCTCGAACAACTGCACGCCGGCTTCAAGCGCCATCTCGACAAAGGCGGCCGCTGGAAAGATTACATGGTTTTCTACCTTGTGATCTTTCAAAAAAGCCATGTGCCGGGAGTCCAGCCTAACGATCCAAGTGGGCATCGCGCGGGGCAATCGAACATCAAACAGGCCGCGTCCACCCGGTGCGAGCCGACCATCGCGAGCATCGCTCGCCTCATTCCACCATCGCGCCTTTTCCCATGCGTAAGCCGGCAGCGAAAGAAGATGCCGCGAAGGCGTCATGGCCGAGAAGTCGAGCGGAACACCAGCGCGGTGCAGATCCATTGCCGCCTCGAGCATCGATTCAAATTCACGCTCACGACGGGCGGAAGAGATCACGATGGCTTTGGCTCCGCGCGCCACGAGACATTCCTGGGTCGAATGCGCGAGCGCGGGATGGGCATTGAGTTCGAGCCAAACATCCACGCCGAAATCCGCCAACGCGCCTACCGCGGAGGCGAAACGTACGGGCTCGCGAATGCCGCGTCCCCAATAGGTGGCATCGCACGATTCGCCGGCACAGCGATCGCCTGTCACCGTGCTGAAAAATGGAACTTCGTCCGGTTGCGGTTTGAGATCGGCGAGCGCAGCTTCCAGCGCCTCCGACGCCGGTCGCATGAGCGGATGATGGAACGGATGATCGACCCTAACGAGTCGCGCAAACGCGCCTTGCGCCTCGAGTTCCGCAGCTATGGCCTCGAGCGAAACACGCGGACCCGAGAGTGTGATCGAACGTGGGCCATTGAAGGCGGAGATTGTTACGGTGCGGTCGTGCCGAGCGATGAACGCCACGGCTTCATTCTCCGGCACACCCACTGCCAGCATTGTTCCATCACCTCGTGCGCATCCCTCCATGAGGCGCGCTCGCAGAGCGACAATCCGGGCCGCTTCTTCGATGGAAAAGATTCCGGCGATGCACGCGGCAGCAATCTCGCCCACACTGTGGCCGACGATGGCCGACGGTTGAACACCCCAGGATTTCCAGAGGGCAGCAAGCGCCACCTGCATGGCAAAAATGGACGGCTGCCCGATCTCCGTCCTGGACATTTGGGACATCTCTTCGGCACGTCCGAGCTCCTCCAGAAGCGAAAACCTAGCCCAGGGACGGAGCGCCGCGTCGCAGCGCTCGACCGTTTCGCGAAATACCGGCTCATTTTGCATCAAGTCGCGTCCCATTCCCCACCATTGAGGACCCTGGCCGCTCATGATGAAGCCGATGCGCGGTGCTTGCTCTCTGCGGGGTGTGAAAGACGCGCGGATTTTCGGGCTTTCTTCCTTCTTCGAAAACGCGTCGAGTTCCTCTATCAGTTCGGCCCAATTGGAAGTGACCAGTGTCAGCCGATGCGCGTGATGATTCCGCCGGGCGCCTAATGTGTAAGTGAGATTCGGCAGAACAGGCGAACTACCATTGGCATTGGTGTGCTGTTTAACCCATGCGCATAAGTTCGCCGCTGAACCCCGAAGTGATTTTTCCGAACGCGCAGAAAGCATCACCGGCCACGGCCCGGAACCTGGGATGGACAGAGATTTTTCCGGCTGATGCGCCGGAGGTTCCGCCAGAATGACGTGAGCGTTCGCGCCTCCGAACCCGAATGAGTTAACGCCTGCGATGCGCTCGGCCGTCCCATTCGGAAAAGGCTCGAGCTGAGTCGGCACGCGCAACTTGAGTTTCTCAAAATCAATGTGTGGATTCGGCGTCGAAAAATGGAGGCTCGGTGGAATCTGTCCGTGCTTGATCACCAGCATCGCTTTGAGAAGCCCCGCCACACCCGCAGCGGTCTCCAAATGGCCAAGGTTTGTTTTTATGGAGCCGATGGCCAGCGGCGTGTCGGCGGATCGATTGACGCACAAAGCTGCCGCGAGAGCATGCGCTTCGATCGGATCACCAACTGCTGTCCCAGTTCCGTGGGCTTCGACGAATCCGATCTCCTCGGGCGCGATCCCGGCATCCCGGCAGGCATCTTGCACCAATCGTGTTTGCGCCTCCGGGCTGGGAAGCATGATGCCGTTGGTGTGTCCATCTTGATTGGTCGACGTCCCCAGAATTACGCCCTGAACCGGATCGCCATCGGCGATCGCCCGCGAAAGCCGCTTGAGCAGTACCATGCCGGCGCCCTCGCCACGCACAAATCCATTCGCGGATGCGTCGAACGCCGCGCATCGACCCTCGGGCGAGAGCATCGCAGCCTGTGAAAATCCGATAAACCCGCCGGGCGCAATCATCACGGTGACGCCACCCGCCAAAGCGGCGTCTCCGCGCCCGGCCCAGATGTGCTCACATCCGGCATGGACAGCGGTGAGCGCAGACGAGCACGCCGTGTCCATGGCAACGCTCGGGCCGCGCAGGTTCAGGCAGTAGGAAATTCGATTTGCGGCAATGCTGTGCGCGCTTCCGGTCGGCGTATGAGGGCCGATGCTGGAATGATCAAAGCTTGAGCTTTGAATTCCCTGATAATCGTTGTGCGATATGCCGACGAAAACCCCGAGATCGGTTCCGCGCTCAAAATCGAGCACGAGCCCGGCATCTTCGATCGCTTCCCAGGCGGTCTCGAGGAGAAGTCGATGTTGCGGATCCACGTAAGGAGCTTCCCGCGGCGAGATACCAAAAAACTGCGGATCAAATTGATCGATGGCGTCAATAAATCCGCCGCGCTGGGTAATGGATTTTCCGGTCACGCCCGGCTCGGCATCATAATAGCGCCCCGCATTCCACCGGTTAGGCGGCACTTCAACGACACCTTCACGGCCTTCGATGAGAAGCTTCCAAAGGGAGTCCTTGGAACTCACGTCGCCGGGAAAACGGCACCCGACTCCGATAATGGCAATACGTTCTTTTTGCATGGTCGTGAGTTGCCCTGCAGGGGCGGACTGATTAGCGCTGCCTGTGAGCAAGTCAAGTCATCTACTCATCCGCGCGCAGAGTCATGACGTCAATGGAAGGTATGATATTCACGTAGGTAACATCAAATCGATTTTAGCATGCTCGGCCCGCGTTGCACCGGCGCTCATTTCACATCTTTTATCTCTTGTCGCCCTCTGCCATGCTAACTGCATGATGCTTCTCGGCAAATTTTTTCCGTCCCAAACCATCTCGCCCCCGAGGCCCCTGCGATTAAACAGGCAGAGCTGTTAACCTAATCTAACGAAATCATGTGCGGAATCGCGGGAATAATCGATCTGGCCGGCCAGCGACCGGCGCCGGAAGGTGCGGTGCGGCGAATGGCGCGCGCCCTTACTCACCGCGGTCCAGACGAGGAGGGTTTTCTCGAACAACCAGGCATCTCACTCGCTTCCCGGCGGCTGAGTATTGTCGATCTGGCCGATGGCCAGCAGCCGATGACAAACGAAGACCGCAGCGTTTTCGTGGTCTTCAATGGCGAATTATTCGACTATGTCGAGCGGCGCGAGGAACTCGTTAGGCAAGGCCACCACTTCCGGACCCATTGCGATACCGAAATCATTCCGCACCTTTGGGAAGATCTTCACGAAGGAATATGGGAGCGGCTGCGCGGCCAGTTTGCCATCGCCTTGTGGGACGAGCGACAGCGACAACTTCATCTCGGACGTGATCGGTTCGGTATCGCACCGCTTTTTTGGAGCCGCCAGGGCGATTGGCTGTTTTTCGCTTCCGAAATAAAAGGCCTCCTTGCTTCAGGAATGGTTCCGCCGCGACCTGACCGCAAGGGTCTCGACCACGTGTTTACCTTCTCCGCGATGCCGGGACCGAGAACTTGTTTTGAAGGCGTTCAACTTTTGCCGCCCGGACATTGTTTGCGCATCACGCCGGGAAGTTCGAGCACGAGTACAGTGATTGCCGAACGCGCCTACTGGGAAATGGATTTCCCGGCGCAGGGTGAAGAGGAATGGGGAAACAATCCCGGTGCACTGGTGGACGAATTCGAGGGGCTCCTTGTGCAGGCGGTGGAAGAACGGCTGCGCGCCGATGTGCCCGTAGGCTCCTATCTCTCTGGTGGTGTGGATTCGAGTATGATCCTCGCCCTCGCCTGCCGTCTCAAAGGCCCCGCGATCAACACTTACACTGTGCGAGTGAATGAGCCGGAGTTTGATGAACTGAGCGCGGCCAGTCTTTCGGCCCGGCACATCGGAGCGAAGCCGCCTATTGTACAAGAGTACGGCGATCGCGAAGCGCTTGAGAGTTATCCCCCCCTGATTGAAGCCGCCGAGGCTCCGGTGATCGATACCTCCTGCGGTGCCTTGCTCAAGTTGGCCGAACGTGTTCATGCCAATTGCCAGAAAGTCGTCCTGACCGGCGAAGGCGCCGACGAGTGGCTCGTCGGTTATCCCTGGTACAAGGCGGCCAAGCTCTTCGGATTTCTCGACGTCGTGCCGGGATTGAATCTGAGCTTTTGGGCAAAGAGCGGTTATCTGCGTCTGAATAAAGTGCCGCATTTTTCTCGGGAATGGCGCGAGCGCGTGGAAGCTTCCGTCGGCGGTCCAAACGCCTGGATCGATTCCTACGGGTTACTCGCGATTTCGAAGTTGCGCTTCTATTCCGAGCAGATGCGCGAAGTGATGAACGACAGCCACCCGTGGGGCGAATTAGGATTTCCACTCGAAAAAGCGAAGCGCTGGGCACCGCTCAACCGCGGTATTTGGATCGCTGCGCGCGTGCTCTTGGCCGGCCATCTCTTGCAAGCCAAAGGTGACCGCGTGGCCATGCATTCGTCGGTCGAAGTTCGTTATCCATTCCTGGATGAGGAGGTCTTCGCCTTCACCGCCAAACTGCACCCACGCTGGAAGCTGCGCGGATTCCACGATAAGTACCTGCTCCGTTTGCTGGCGGAGCGCTGGATTCCGAAATCGATCGCTCGACGAGGCAAGGTCATCTTTCGCGCGCCTCTCGACAGTTTTCACAAGGACCCCGAACCGCCTTACGTCGCGCAACTTCTCAGCGAAGATTCGCTGCGCCGAACCGGTTACTTTAATCTCCAGGAGGTAGCGCGCTGGCGTAAAGGTTTTCGGGAACTGCGGGCCGGATCGCTCCCTCGACTCTCCGTAGAATTGGGTCTTGCCGCGGTCGTCGCCACTCAGCTCTGGCATCATCAATTCATGGGCGGCGGTCTGGCCGATATGCCGGTGTGGTCCGGCTCCGCCAGACCGGTGCCTAACGACGTTGCGATTTCGGTTTAACCAGACCGATCGATCGATTCTCGCACGATCACAGCTTTTCCAGCAGCTGCCGTCCGATCTCTCTCATCTCCGGGTCATCCTTTTCTTTGTCAGGCATGGCCAGCCCTTTTTCAATGTATTTACGCGCGTCCTCTTTCCGTCCCATCTGGACGTAGGTCCGGCCCAGTTCGACATAATGGATGAGTCGGTTGGGATTAATTTCGATCGCCTTTAATAGACATTTCTCCGCGGCTTCGTTAGTCGTTACCGGCAAGCCGCCATAAAGCGCTTTGGCCAGAGCCCGTTTCACCGGGTTGACACTGGCAAGCACACAGTTCCACCGCCCAAGAATGTGCCACGCATTGTCGTTGGACGGATCAAGCTCGAGCGCGCGATCCACCGCCGTCTTGATCCGGGGCGCGGCATTCACCTGATCTTTGCTGCCCATGAATGGAAGCATTTTTCCATAGCTGATCGCGGGCGAGAGTTGTGCCTCAGCATTCTTCGGAGCGAGGCTCGCGGCCCGATTGGCGAACTCGAGCGAAACGTATCCGAGCCGCAGCTTTTCTTTGTTCGAGGACGCGTCGGCCATCAAATGCCGGTACTGCCGCGCAATACGGACGAGAAGGTCCACGTTGTCCGGTTCGAGCTTGTTCGCGGGCATATAGTATTCGAGTGCTTCTTTGGCTTGGAGCTGTTTGTCGAATTGGTCGCCTTTAGCGATCAATGCATTAGCGTCTTCTCCGCCGCCCACGCGATGAAGGATAGCGACGTTGCGCTTGGGCTCTTGTGCGCGCGCCGCCAGGCCCAAGAGGCAAAGCACCGCACATAACCCATAAGCGCGGAGGCGATTATTCGGATTCATGTCTACAAATAGCGTGACCGGCCCAGCGACCATTCTTGGCGATTCGGCGCTAGCGGCGCAGCTTTGGCCACGGACCTTCTGGTCGACCACACTGTATTTTGGCGCACTGTCAAAAGGTTTCAAATGCCGTGTTTCAGGAGCTCGAGCCAGGGGAAATCACTTATTTCCATTTTCCGTTTCGGCTGAGAGAAAATCTGCAAATGATCCCGCCACGGCGGGAGTCCGGACCCCGTAGGCTCCGGGCCTTTCTGTATTACAGAAATTTATCGCACGAAAGTGGCGATTCGTAGGCAACTAGTTTCACGGGCGCGGCCTAATGAAACATTGCGCGATTTTTCACTCAGCCGTGTTGACCGACCAATGGCCTGAAGGAGTGTTTGTCCGCTGCGTCTGCTACGTCAGCCAGGTAAGCTGGCCAATGGCAGCCAAAGTCGTCGGTTTCCGTCAGCCGGCATGCGGCGAGATTACTTCGCGACCTTTACCTTGAACGTCACCATATTGTCACCGCCGGTATTTTTAATTACGAACTTGTACTTCCCGCCTGTCTCCGGCGTGATCTTGACCGAAGACTTCGGACCCGGCGAGTCATCCTTGCCGACCTCTTTTCCAGACGCGTCGTAGACATACAAATTCACATCTGTGCTTTTCGTCGCATCAGTCGTGGCCTCGAACTCCTTACCAGCCTTAAAGGACAAAGTGTATGTAACCTCGCCTTTGTCCTTCATCTTGATTTTCGTGCCCTTGAACGTCGCGCCGTTGCCCAGGTCAGTCGGTTTCACATCCGCCCGAACTGGACATAACGACGCAAAAGCAAGAACAACCGCCCCGGTCATCATTAATCGACTCATCGAAATCATAACAGCCTCCTTCAGGGTTGGATCCGTAGCAACAATTGCCCCGGATTGGGGCGATCGTATCGTCCAATCTGGTTGACGTCAATTCAGTTCAGGTCGCGCGACAACATTAACTTCAGCGTCACGCTGTCCGAAGCATCGGTAAGGCCGAACCCGGCGCCGAATTCTATATTCACAAACTTGGTGTTGTGATCGACAACTGCATACAGTTGATGCGACTGGTTGCTCGCCGCGTAGAATTTCTTTAACGGCCCAAAATCCGCATACTCTTCCACCGCTACCGACCACTTGGAGGAAATGTTACAGGCGATTCGTGCAACGGGCGCGAAGTCGAGATTTTTAAACCCGTTAAAGGACGAATCAAGAATCGGGTTCACGATAATATCGATCGGATGCAGGTGGACGCCAATGATCGGCCGGATCTCGGAAGTGAACCGCGACGGGTCCCAGTGCTTCGCGTTGTAGCTGAACTCGAAATTGCAGCCGTAGAAAAGTGTGTGCTCAGCCGCGTTGGGCACAACGAACAATTCACGCAACTTAACTGCATTGAGCGTTGCACCGCGATTCTTTGAGATACTGTAAAGGGGAAGATATAGTCCCTGCTCGAACCAGTCGGTAACTCCGTAAGCCCATTCGGGAACCCCATTAAGCGATTCGTCGGGAATGATCCCGCCCGGAAATGCGGGCGTTTTTCGGCCATCTGGCGTAAAGTTGTTGTGTACCATCAGGTTCAGTTTGCCGGGAGCAGCGATCTCAGCGTCATAAACCTGTATTTCGTCGGTTTGCGCACTCCCGGTCACAATCGTTGAGGCGAGTGCCAGCAGAAGCACTGTCGTAGATCTCAGCCCCATCAAATGCAATGGCAATAGCGTTAGTAGTTTGGCGAGGAGAGTAAAGCGCAACGCAAAGTATTTTGTGACGTGGCGGCGACAGATATAACTACGGCCTCGTTGGTTTGGGCGCGTTCATATTTGGTCCGGTATCCCCGCCGGGTGGTGTCCATTGCCCCACAACGTCGGCTCCCCAAATCCAATCGTTCTGGCGGGTTCCAACTACAGATAGTGTTTTTTCGTAGTATTTTCGCAGATCAATCTGCTCGGCGGCAAATTCGCTCTCTCGTCGGGCCCGCGTTAAACGCAAGAGCGTTTTAGGCTCGTTCATCGGAGCGAACCGATAAGCTCCATCGACAAAGACAACTTTGCCGGTGAAAGTTTCGGTTTTCTTTTGCAATTTCCCAGACACTTGATGTTGTCCGCTCGGCTGTTGCGACGTTTTCTTCATAAAAGCACAGCCCGCCAACGCAAGGACGCAAATGAAGAGAGGTATAATAGTTTTCATGGGTTCGTTGATTTAGTTAGGATTTTTGAATCTCCGTTAAAGTTGAGTTCGACGTGATCATTTTAAGTCGATTCGGACAGCGTATTTGCTTGCAAAGCTTGGCGCGTAGTAAGCGACTCTAGCGATCAAGTACGCTCTAAGCGCGGCGACGGAACTTGGTTTACCAGTTTCAAGGAATCTCGCATTAGGAGCCCATCGCAGGACCAAGTGATGCGCATTCGGTCCAACTGAGAGAACGAGCCTTCGGTCAGAAATGTCGACACTTTCGATGATTCCGGTTATAAATTCCGGCGTCGGATTCAGCTCAATCTCGACAGCGATGTTTCCTGTAAAAATGGTCGCGAAGTAACTCACTTTGGCCCGCGCACGTGCCCTTATGACCTGCTCACTAGTGGTTGCTCCGTTCCGTTTGAATTTGCAATCGCGGCCTATTGCGATGGTCAAAACGCGCGCAGGCTCATCGACTTGAATTGTGAAAACGTGAGTTGCTCGATCGAAGGCGATAATAGTGCCAGTGACTTCGATTGGAAATGAACGACCACGCGCTAAAGCCTCATTAATGAAGAGAACGACGAGCGATGCAGCGACTATGTAGACGATTGGAAGACGTAACATTTTAGCGTAGTCGTTGATTGTCGATCTCGGCCAACTCGGAACGGTTCCACCAACCACCACCGAGAGCTTGAAAGAGTGCTGCGGTGTCGGCGTAGCGATTGGCTTGAGCCTGCACAAGATTGATGGCTGCTTGCTGGTAAGTTTGTTCTGCGTTTAACAGGGCGAGCTGATTTGCTTCGCCTCCTGTGCTGGTTTCGAGTTGCCGCCTCGTCAGATCGAGCGTCACCTTCGCCGCATCCGCAGCTGCGGCAGAGGACGTAAGCGCGTCAGCGTCGCGTTGAAGAGCATTCAGCGTGTCGGCGACGTTTTGAAAAGAAGTAACAACTGTGCGGCGGTATTGTTCGGCTGCCTGAATATAAGCAGCCCGCGCCGCGCGTTCTCTGTGCAGCAGAGTACCGCCTTGAAAAATCGGCTGCGTTATGCCCGCACCTAAATCCCAGAATCCGGCGCCAGCCGAGAACATTTTGGCGGCGGTTACCGCCATCGTTCCGGCGTCAGCGGTAAGAGCGAAATTCGGTAGTCGATTGGCAACTGCAATGCCAATCTGTGCGCTTGCCGAATGCATGTTCTCTTCGGCCTGGCGGACATCGGGGCGTTGCTCGACCAATTGCGAAGGAAGGCTGACCGGCAACTTCCGCGGCAATTCCAGACTCAATAGCTCAAACTTTTCGATGAGTTCCTCGCTCGGAAATCGGCCGGAGAGCGCAGCCAGGAGGTTGCGCTGTTGCGCCAATTGTTTAATGAGCGGCGGCAACGTCGCGTTGATTTGGGCGAGCTGCGATTCTTGCGCGGCGAGATCGGCGCGGGTCGCCGTATGTTTGGCAAGTTGATTGCGCACGACCTGAACAAGATTCGAATTGATCGCAATCAGTTGCCGAGTTGCATCAATCTGCGCACGCAACGAAGCCTCCTGAATCGCTGTCGCGACCACATTGGAACTCAGCGTGATGTGAGACGCGATCAGCCCGAAGCGAGCCTGTTCCGCTTGCGCTTGCAAGGACTCAACAGTCCGCCGATTGAGGCCGAACACGTCGGGCATGTACGAGACGCTGACCTGATGTGTGTACAGACTGTAATACAACGCGCCCGAAGCAGTTGCGGGGGAAAGCTCCTCGGACGTCTTATGTCGGCCTCCGGAAAAAGTTCCACTTACGCTTGGGTAAAAGAAGCCTTTCTGCGCCAGCACGTTTTCTCGCGCAACGTTGAGTGCGGCCTGTGCCGCTCTGATGTCGGGATTGGCTTTGAGCGAATGCTCGATCAATTCGTTCAATGCTTCAGAGTGAAACAGCGCCCACCACTCGCCCGGTATGTCGATCTTTCGGACAAACTGTTGCGCCTCACCGCTCGCGGCTGCTGCGGTCTCATTGGTCGTCGAAAGTGCAGTAGTTGTGTAACCACTGACATCCGGCGCCGCTGGCTTTTTGAAGTTCGGACCAACCATGCAGCCAGCGAGCAACAGAACTGAAAATCCCAGGCTTAGTTGTCTCATCGTCGCTTCATTCCCGTTCCGTCGATAACCGCGGCGCTCTTGGATTTTATTGCTGGTCCGCCGATGGTTGTTAGGCCCCGATTGTGGGGATTTGCTTGGGACATTCTGACGAGCGGCAGGATAGTTCCGGGAGCAACGGACACCGTTCGGCGCTTTACTGGTTCGTCGTGATGAAGCCCGCTATCTGTCCGCTTTGGATCTTCCCCAAAAGAAGTTGAGCGCGACACCAACAAGCTCATAAACGCTACGGCGTAAATGCTTTTCATGTTGTTTGAATGGCAGGTGTAGCTTTCTGCTCACGAGCTAGAAAAATCGCTTTGAGCGCGGGCACGACGATGAGGAGCATGATTGGTCCAACGAGCATGCCGCCAACAATCACGGTCGCGAGCGGCCGCTGCACTTGACTCCCAATGCCGGTAGAAATCGCAGCCGGAACTAGACCAATGCACGCGGAAAAACTGGTCATGAGTATTGGCCGCATCCGAGTAAACGCGGCGAAGAAGATTGCGTTCATAGAGGTCTTACCGCGCAGCCGTGCTTGCTTGAAATAAGTCATCAACAAAATGCCGTTCATGACCGAGACGCCGAACAACGAGACGAAGCCGATCGCCGCCGAGATGCTAAAATTCAGGCCAGAGAAATAGAGTGCTAGGACCCCTCCCGCCGCGGCGAACGTAATTCCGGAAAGTGTCAGCAAACATTCGAGCACCGAATTGAACAGCATGTAGAGCAACCCAAGAATGAGCACCAGGCTGACAGGCACGACGATTGCGAGTCGGTTTCGCGCTTCTTCAAGCCGTCCAAATTCGCCGGCCCAAACCAGCCGGTAACCGCTGGGAAGTTTTACCTTCTTTGCGATGCGTTGTTGCGCCTCGGCGACGGTGCTGCCGAGATCGCGGTCGCGCACGCTGAACTTGACTGGGATAAATCTCTGCGTGCTCTCGTGGTAAATCCACGCCGCGCCCGTATCGAGAGTGATCGTCGCCAATTGGCTCAGCGGAATGTAAGCATTGGTGCCGCCGCTCGTTTGATACGCGACTTTGATGTCGCGGATCTTGTCGAGGTTGTCTCGATATTCCGGCGGATAGCGAACTGCGACATCGAATTGGCGGTCACCTTCCAAAACCGTGGTCGCCGATGCACCGCCCATCGCCGCTTGGATGACGGAGTTCACATCGCCGGAGTTGAGGCCGTAACGCGCCGCACGCGAACGATCCACTTTGATGTTTAAGTTCGGCTGGCCGAGAACCGGAAAAACTCCCAGATCGGTAGCCCCCCGAACTTGTTGCAGTTGGTCGCGGATCTCGTTCGCGAGGTTCGTTAGCGTTTCGAGGTTCGGACCGACAATCTTGACAGAATTCTCGCCTTTAACCCCCGAAACCGCCTCCTCGATGTTGTCCTGGATGTATTGCGAGAAGTTGAAATTGACTCCCGGCAACTCCTTTTGAAACTCCTCTTGAATCCGTTCAGTTAGCTTTTCCTTGGTCAAACCTCGCGGCCACTGTTCGAATGGTTTGAGCGGCGCGAAGAGCTCGACGTTTGAAAACGGCGAGGCATCACTCCCGTCATCTGGCCGACCATGTTGGGACACGACCGTGATCACTTCGGGATGTCTCAACAAGATTGCGCGCATTTTCCGCGCTGCCGCCTCACCGTCTTGAAGCGCGAGTGTCATCGGCATTGAAGCGCGAATCCAGAAATTTCCCTCCTCCAGATGCGGAAGAAATTCGCTGCCCAGTCGCAGCGCGAGCAGCGCACTGATGCCGACGAAACCGATTCCGATTAACGTTACGATGAAGCGATGATTGAGCGCGAAACGCAGAACGGGTCTGTAGATTCGATGCAACGCGCGGACGACAATCGTCTCTGTCCCGTTCACGTGCTCCGGTAAGAACATTGAGGCAAGCACGGGCGTAACTGTGAACGTACTTATCAAAGCTCCCGTTAACGCGTAAGCGTACGTCCGCGCCATCGGTCCAAATATCTGGCCTTCAATTCCCTGCATCGTGAACAACGGTACGAATGCAGCCACGGTGATGAGCGCGGTAAAAAGGACTGCTTTGTCAACTTGGATCGCGCTGACCAAGATCAGTCGCAGTCGATTCGTCCAGCTGTAGGTAGGTGCGGCGTGATCGGAAGCTGTCGTCGGGTCTGATCCCCAAAAGCCACTAGCCAGACGCTTGAGCAGGTCTTCTCTGTCTGCCGGCGACCGTTGAAAGTTCCGGAAAATATTCTCAACGAGAATGACCGCTGAATCGACGATGATGCCAAGATCGACAGCACCAACCGAGAGCAGGTTCGCGCTCTCGCCACGAACCACGAGCAGAATGACCGCGAAGAATAGTGCAAATGGAATGCTCAGGCCGACGATGATTGCGCTTCGGAGATTGCCAAGAAAAACCCATTGAATTAAAAAGATCAGCACGCACCCAAAAATCAGGTTATGTAAAACGGTGTGCGTTGTGACCGCGATCAGCGATGAGCGGTCATAGTACGGAACTACTCTAACTCCAGGCGGCAGACCGCCGTCATGATTTATTCTATCGATCTCTGCTTTGACCTTCGGAATCATGTCGGCCGTCCTTTCCGTGCGGCTCATGACAACGATGGCCCCTACAACATCGTCAGCCTGGTCGCGGCCTAGAATTCCGAGCCTTGGTACATAGCCTATGGAGACTTTTGCGACGTCTTTAACCAGTAATGGAATTCCGTTTGTTTGGGCCAAGACAACGTTTTCAATGTCGCCAGTCTTATAACCCTGGGTTAAATCGTCGTTGCCACCGTCGTCGATAAGTCCGACGCCGCGTATGTTGATCGATTGCTGACCAATTCGAATCTCGCGCCCGCCAACATTGATGTTCGCGTTGCCTAATGCTGTCAGCATTTGCGGCACCGTGATGTTGTAGGCTTCGAGCTTGTGCGGATCGACTTCGACTTGGAATTGTTTGGTTGGCCCGCCCCAACTGTTTATGGCAACGATGCCGGGTATCGTCAAAAGGCGCCGCCGCACGATCCAGTCCTGCACGGTTCGCAGATTGATGGCTCCGAAATGCTTCGGCCCGATCACTTGGTAACGATAAATTTCGCCGGTCGTGCTGCTCTGTAGGATTGTAGGTACCAGCCCGCCGGGTAAACTGACATTTTGCTGCAGCGCCACTGCTGCCTGGGCGTAAGCGAAGTGGAAGTCTACCCCGTAATTGAAAGTCACGCGGACAAAGGACAGCCCATAGAACGAAGTTGAGCGGATGACGTCGATGCCGGGGGTTGTGTAGAGCCCGATCTCAATTGGGCGCGTGTAGTAGCGCTCCATTTCCTCAGCGGAAAGACCGGGCGCTTGAGCGGTGATCTCCAGAATGACAGGCGTTGGATTCGGATACGCCTCAATGTTGAGCTCTCTGAAAGCAACGTAGCCCGCGCCGAGAAACAACAACAAACCAAACACCACGATGGCGCGTCGGCTCAAACAAAATGCGATCAGAGACCGGATCATGACGGGTGTTCAATGAGCTCGGGTTGTCTCTAATCGCTTGGTGGAGCTTGCAGCAGGTTGCTAAGGAAGATCGCGCCCTCAGTTACCACCAGTTCTCCAGGTTGAAGACCTTCGGGGACTTCCACATGATCGTCTTCGCGTAAGCCAGTTTTGATAACTCGTTGTGAAAAGCGATGGCGATCACTCGTTACCCAGACAGTCATCGTGCCATCGGGTTCGCGGACTACGCTATTTGCCGGGACAGCAGTAGCTTCATTGGGTTGTTGTACTCGGACGACAAAGTCGGCGAGCATTCCCGAGCGCAACTCATTGGCGGGGTCGGCAACTTCTGAACGGATCATCACGCGATGGGTATTCCCATCCACCGTCGGGTAGACTTTGATAAGCTTGCCTTCAAACGCGCGGCCTGGGAAACTCGCGACCCTAACTTCGACTGGTTGTCCTACCTGAAAGAATGTGCTGTCGCTTTCCGCAACGTTCCCGACCATCCATTTGGTCGAAACATCGGCAACCGCGTAAGGCGCCGGCGCCTTTCCCGGTTCCACTTGAAGCCCAGGCGAAGCATTAACCGACGTTACCTGGCCCGTGATAGGACTGCTAACCGCGAGTTCCCGTTCCCTTGGGCCGCTAATAGTATAAAGAGGCTGTCCCTTCTGAACCTGATCACCAAGCTCCGCCAACGCGTTGATGATTTTTCCTGACTGAGTCGGAAACACCTGCTTTGAAAGATTATTGTCGAAATAGAGCTTATTATCGAAATCGACGCTGCCGACGCCTCTCTTCTCAATGGTGAACAGATAGGTCCCTAGTGGCTCGATTTTGATTGCAGTAAGTTGGTCGGGGGATAACTCGACACTGTTGTCGGGCTTGGAAGCATCGGTGCTTGGATTTGATGGCGAGGCTGTGCTTGCGCTCGGAGCTGGACCACAGCCAAACAGCACAACCACCGCGCCAATGAGGGTCAACGTGAAATGTGTGACGACTCGATCGAGCCACGCCTTAGGCAATTTGTGTTTTCGTGCGGACATCGTAACTCCAACGCGCAATGACGCGCAGGAGGAGGCGACGCCACACTTAGCGTAGTGCGGACTGGGTAGCCATTAGGCCATGCCTCTTCTTACTTAGTAGGCAAAGCCTTACCGGAGCGAAGAGACGGACTGAACTATCTGGAGTGAGCGCTCTCTTCCCAAAGAATTGCTTCTCGCAATAGTTCAGTCGCGGTCGTGAGTCCGAGCTTTTCCTTTGCGCGAACACAATAGGCCTGGACCGTCTTGAGGCTTAAATGGAGCTGATCGGCAATTTCCGACGTTGATCGCCCTTGACCTAACAACTGAAAAACTTCCAGCTCGCGGTCACTCAGTTGCGCGACGCGGGACTGCGCGACACCAGCTGCCTCGTGACCTTCGAGGAATTTCAGGGCCATCGCATTTGAGAGCTTTTGGCTCATGTAAATTCCGCCTTCGAGCACCCGCTGCATGGCCGCCAAAATGTTCTTACTCGTCTCCCGTTTTCTAACGTAACCACGCGCGCCAGCGCGCATGGCGCGCTCGGCATAGAGTTCCTCTTCATGCATGGAAAGCACAAGCGGTGCGACAGATGGATGTTGAATCCGAATGTCTCTAATTAATTCCAAGCCGGACGCCGCGTTGAGCGTGATGTCAATTACAGCCAGTTCGGGCTTGGTCGCGGCAATACCGCGCAAAGCGTCAGCCGCATTCTCGGCTTCGCCACACACCTCCAAGTCTGGTTGCTGATTGATCAGGTTAGCCAACCACTCACGAACTAACGGATGATCATCTACGACAAAAATCCGCCTCTTTCGCTTGATGGTCTTATCGGCTGACATGTTCCAGATCCTTGCGGCTCTTTGGCTCGTTGCGAGGGACTGGTAAACGGCATGTCACGGCTACGCCGCCTCCCGGGCGGTTCTTTACTGAAACGCTGCCGCCGATCATTCCCGCGCGACTGGACATGATGCGAAGGCCGAGTCCTGGACTCTCCGGAAGAGGTTCTGGAAATCCGATACCGTCATCGGTCACATTCAGGATCAGGTTCCCATCGAGTTCCGATAACTCGACCGAAATATCACTCACGTGACCATGTTTGGCTGCATTCGTCACGGCCTCTTGAGCGATCCGATAAAGATGCATTGCTGTATTTGAATCCAAGGTTAGCTCCTGCAAATCACTCTTGAATTCACATTTGACGCGATAGCGATGTGCCATTCTCCGGCAAAGCTCAACGAGTGCACCGGGAAGTCCCGCTCCCTCCAGTTCCAGCGGAAACAATCCCTGGGCGATCTTGCGAGTCAGGTCGATCGCATCTTCTACCAACTGAACACCGTGATCCGCATCCTTCGCCTGTGGCAGCGAGGCATCGGCCAGCTTTCCGCTCAAAACCTGCAGCGACAGCGAAGTTGCCGTTAAATGTTGGCAAACGGTATCGTGCAACTCGTGACCAATGTGGCGCCGTTCACGTTCGGTCACCTCCGTTACATCCTTTTCGAGGCGCTTTCGTTTTTCAATTTCGCCGCGAAGCGCGGCAGTGCGTTGGCGAACGCGCTCTTCAAGTTCGTTAAGCACGGACCGCAGCTTACTCAGTAACGCTGTAACAATAAGAAAAAAGGCGGCGGCGATACCCGCATTCCAGAAAGGGACGGACGTACTGGAATAAACGGCGCCTGCTGCAATATCACCCGCGATCCAGATGGTAACGCTCAGAACAGAAAGGAACACCGCAAAGCGCCAATTTATGAACCACGCTCCGAGCCCAATCGGAACCAGGTAAAATACCAGAAAAGAGCGTTCGAATCCCGCTAGATAATCAGCAACTCCGACGATGCCAACGAGAGCAAGACTTTCCAAGATCAGCGCGGTTTGCGATTGCCTTTTCAAAAAACGCAAGGGCTGTCGTGCCCACGTGCCGACCGTGTCGCGGCGCTGTTCTTGGATTTGCTCCTTATCCATTACGAAAAGCTAACAACTCGGACGCGTTTCGCATCTTCAGAACTGAAAGTGAAAACGACTGGAGAGAATGTTGACTGGCCCTCGATCCGAGTTGTAGCCCGGATTGCCAACGAATTGGTAGTCGATCCCCAGATGGACATTTTTGGTGAGCTGTAAATCGTAATACGTTTCGAGCACGCCTTCGACTGCGTAATGCGGTAGCTTGCCGTCTCCAATGAGAGGGCCAAGTCCGCCCGCAGCCAGGAAATCCCGGTGTGCCGAACTAAGTCCATCCACGATTCCTGCAAGACCCACGGTGTCGTCTGGGCGCTTCCAAGCTGACCCCTTCCATTGCAACCCAGCGGAAACACTTCGGTCAATATCTGTAAACTGCCAGACTTCCTCTTGTCCATCTCGCCAGCTCGCACGAAGAAACGCGCCCAGATCTTTCGTAATCTCTTGCTCTGCGCTCAAGGCAAAACCGTACTGAAAGCGATAACGCCGAGTTTTGGTGATGTCTTCCATGAGCGCTGGATCATCGAGTGTTTCACGGTAGCTGCCCATGTGCGCATGCTCCAGCCATCCTAGCAATCGAACCTTCCCGGAGTGATCCCCAATTGAATAACGCTCCTCAAATTCAAGCATCTGCTGCCATGCTTTGAGGAAATGCCCATCCTTGGCGAAGCCATTCGATACGCGTGGCACATCGAAAATACCGTAACGCAACGCCCACGCCTTCTGGTTCAATTCGAATGTCGCCCCCTCGATCACTCCGACTGAATCAGCCGCATAATCAAAAGCGCCGTTATCGACCAGGGCCCAATTGAGAAATTGGGTGCGCGAGCTGTGGGCATAAGCATTCGCGTCGAACTGATCGGTAACAGCTAACCGGCCGATGGTTATCGTCAGGCGCGAGACATCGACACGTTCTGCCAATTGTAATTGGTCGCTCGACAGATCCTCCTGCTCACCTCCGAAGCCGAAGGTTTGGCGAAGAAACATGTGCGCGTTGAACACGTCGCCAATCTTTTGGCCAACCTTGTAGTTCTCAGCATTTGGAAAGGCTGCGATTCCGTGGGTGTTGCTAAGACCAAAGCCTTGGTAGTACTCGGGGTTGACATAAAATTCCCCCCCCGACCAAAGACGAACGCCCAGGAAAAGGTCAAGGGACGACGATTGCCTGATGTTGTCATCGGGTCGCAAACTATTTGTTCCCTGATAAGGCGAGTGGAACCCGGGTTGACCTTGGGCAACTTCAGTTCCCTGAACGTGAAGAAGCCAGTTCTGTTGTTCAGTAACGGCTTCCTCGCTCGAAGTGCCGGCTTTAAAATCAGAATCTTTTAAATCGAGGCTAGCAGCGTTTTCATTTAGAAGCGCAACTTGGGTCGACGCGTTCTGTCCATTGAGATTTGCGAGGCCACCGAGCAACATCTCGGTCGATTGAAAATGAAGAGACCAGCGTTGGTCTTTAGCGTTGGGTGACTGAACGTCTGCGGGAACTTTCGAGTCGTCAAGCTGCGCTAAGGAAAAGTTCTGATCAGCGATAGCGCCGGAATTTAATACGTCTTGCGCTCGAACAGGTGATATCAGAAGGACGAATGCGAGAGGCAGGAGTAAAAATAATCTTTGTCGTCGCACAAACATTCTGGCGAAAGATCGATTACCAATATTCCACGGCGAATTGTTTGTGAATCAGGCACCATCCTACTAAAGGCGGGGGCAAACCGAGCGGCGAAGACCTAACGAACTTGCATCTCAAAAAATTGCTCGGGTTCACTCGATGAGATAACTCGGCACGCTGCTTCTATAATGCGATGCCCCGTGGATTTCTCCGTTGCGTCTGAAGGCGCCCACTTTAAGGTCTTGCACAAATTCTTGCACAAGGTGGGTTTTAGAGGTGTGCCGATGTGGCGAAATGGTATACGCAACGGACTTAAAATTGCGGGTTTAGCGATTTTTTGGCTTTGCAAAAGCGATCAAATCGAACCGAATTTACCTGGGTAAATCGTCCAAGTTCGCAAATTTGTGCTGCACATCAGAGGGCGAGCAAAAACAGGCTCATTCTTGCACAAAACTTGCACACAGACGCAGCGGACTTCGGGTTTGAAATGGCGTCGAAAAGCAAATGTTTGCCGATTTTGTGTGAGAATTCTTGCCCAAAAATTGCAAAACAGACGCGACGGATTTCAGGTCCGCATCGTTGTCAGGTTCAAGCGCCTTAGTTCCGCGAAATTTGGCTCGTTAAACGGTCGCCGTTTTGCTAGCTGAGTCTTAACCAAACCATGAAAGCGGTGGCTCTATGAAGCTCAAGTTCTACGGTACGCGGGGATCCATTCCCGTCTGCGATGCCGGTTTCCAGGAGTTCGGGGGTGACACCACCTGCTTGCAAATCACGTTCACCGATACGAACCGCATCGCCATCATTGACGCCGGCACGGGAGTGCGAAATCTGGGCAAAGACCTCCGCGTTATCGGTCACAAGCAGGACCAAATTGTCATCGCCTTCACCCATTTTCACTGGGACCACATCCAGGGATTTCCGTTCTTTGCCCCGGCTTATGATCCCAGGCAAAAACTCACTCTCCTGACGATCGGCCGGGGCCAGACAGTCACCAATTTGCGGGAGATTTTCGAAGTCCAGATGCAGTCCCAGTATTTCCCGGTGCAACTGGATCACATGGGGGCGAATTTCGAGTTCCTGCAAATCGCTGATGCCAGTAAGCACTTCACCGCCGTTAACAATGTGGAAACGGTGGTGACCGCTCTCAGGCACAACCATCCCGGCGGAGCCTATACTTTTCGGATCGAGCGAAATGGCAAAGTGCTCGTCGTTTGCACGGATGTTGAGCATGAAGAGCAAATGGATCCGCAGCTGGTGGAATTGGCGCGCGGCGCCGACTTGTTAGTCCATGATGCACAATTCACCGCTGAGGAATTGAAGAACCGGCGCGGATGGGGACACAGCAGCTTCGATCAAGCGATGCAATTTGCGGAAATGGCCGGCGTGAAGCGCCTGGCCCTGACCCATCACGATCCCGAACACGACGATGAGTTTCTTCAGCGCATCGAAAAATTGTGTCAAGAACGTTTCCCTAACGCTTTACTCGCTCGCCAAGGAATGGAAATAGCGATCTAAGAGTGCGGGAATGCGGTCAGGGCAGTGTGGAAAGTCAATTGATGTAAATCGTTGATATTGAACGTGCGCCGATGTGGCGAAATGGTATACGCAACGGACTTAAAATCCGTTGGGCTGAATAGGCCCGTGCCGGTTCGAATCCGGCCATCGGCAGTTCTGAAATACTGAAACGCTGAAAGCGGAAAGAAAATCAGACAGAATGCACAGAATTAACCTAATCAGGAGGAGTTCTGCGACTCTTGAGTCATATCATTCTGTAGAATCCTGTTAATTCTATCGAAAATGGATCGCCCGCTTTCCATTCCGTTAATCCTTGGGACCGCCCGACAGGGCCGGGAAAGCGAGCACGCTGCCCGGTTCGTGTTTGAGCGAACGAAAGCTCGCGCTGGGGTGGAAACCGAGTTCATCGACGTTCGCACCCTGCCGATGAAGCTCGACGACGCCGGCGAACAGATGAAGGACCCGAAATTTTCGGCGACGATCGAACGCTGCGACGGACTGATCATCGTCACGCCGGAATACAATCACAGTTTCCCTGGCCTGCTGAAACATGCGCTAGATATGAACTTGAAGGAATACATCCACAAAGCGGTCGGGATCTGCGGCGTATCGGCCGGCGTCCTCGGCGGCGCCCGCGCGATCGAAACCTTACTTCCGGTGACGCGCGAGCTCGGACTGGTCACGATTTTTGAAGACGTCAACTTCGGCCGAATCGGCAGCCTGTTTGACGAACGCGGTCAGTTGCTCGATGAAAACTTCGTCCGGCGGGTTGACACCTTCCTGAACGAGCTGGTTTGGATGAGCAAAGTTCTGCGCCACGGGCGCGAGAATATCGCGCCCGTCTAAAACGTGTGACTGAAGTCATCCCAAAGTTACAAGTGAATGGAGCGACTGGGCGAGCGACATGGCCGGTAAGCTGCGAGGGTAGTGGTCGAGCGCAGCGGGAGGCCGCCGAGATACAAAACATCGCGCCGGTGTGATGGTTCGACCCCGGCCTGGCCGGTTTACACCGCCGGTTCCGATGGTAGATTTGCGGACGCGGCGCTGTTTTTGAACACGCAGCCAGCGTCGACGGTCATAGACCGCCGCTACAGAAGCCGCTCAATGGAACAGAACCCACCGCCACCACCGTTTCCTTCCCCTGAGGAACTGAAGACGAAGATCACCGAGTTCATGAAACAGAACTTCGGGGATCACGTTTCAGTCGCGGCTTTTCCTGCCCCGGAGCCGGCGGAGGCTGAGACGGAAGAAAAACCGGATCCCGCTGCGGCGGGACGCGAATTCGAATTCAATTTTCTGCCGCGCGATATCAAAGCGCATCTGGACCGGTTCGTGATCAAACAGGACGAAGCGAAAAAGGTATTATCGATCGCGGTCTGCGATCATTACAACCACGCGAGATATTTGCGCCAGCTCGAGAAAGAGAATCCGAAAGCGGCCGAGCAGCTCGAATACACCAAGCAAAACGTGATCCTAGTCGGCCCGACTGGCGTTGGAAAAACGTATCTCATCAAACACATCGCCGACTTGATCAAAGTGCCATTCGTGAAAGCGGACGCAACCAAGTTCAGCGAAACGGGTTACGTCGGTGGCGATGTTGAAGACCTGGTGCGCGAACTCGTGCACAAAGCCGATGGCGACCTGAACCTTGCGCAATTCGGAATCATTTACATCGACGAGATCGACAAGATCGCGTCGACTGGAAATTTGATCGGGCGCGACGTGAGCGGCCGGGGCGTGCAAACGACGTTGCTTAAATTGATGGAGGAAACGGAAGTGCCTGTCCGCAGCATGAACGATCTTCAGGCGCAATTGCAGGCGGCGTTCGAGTATCAGCGCAAAGGCAAAGCCAAGCGTGAGACTATCAACACGCGCCATATTCTGTTCGTCGTCAGCGGCGCGTTCGGCAAATTGAAAGAGCAAGTCGCGCGACGCGTTCGTCAGGGCCAGATCGGTTTTCGGGCCGAGCCGGTGCAGGTGATGGACAACGAGCTGTTCCAGTACGTGACGACTCAGGATTTTGTCGAGTACGGGTTCGAACCGGAATTCATCGGCCGCTTACCGGTGCGTGTGGTGTGTCTCGATCTCGACGCCGACGATTTGTTTAAGATCATGAAGTTTTCGGAGGGCAGCCTGCTGCGCCAATACGAGCGCGCGTTCAAGGCCTATGGAATCGACATTAGTTTCGATGATGAAGCGCTGCGCCTGATCGCGGACGCCGCGGCAGCCGAGAAGACTGGCGCGCGCGGATTGTTGACCGTCTTCGAAAAGCTGTTCCGGGATTATAAATATTACCTGGCCGGTTCGGGTTTGAGTCAGCTACGAGTCACGGCCGAATTGGTCCGGGAGCCGAAGCGGGTGCTGGACCGGCTGATGGCCGAGGGCGAGAAGCACGAGGCAAAAATGCTGGAGGACGCGGCCCGACAATGGGCGGAGACGTTTGGCCGGGAGCACGGGATCGAAATTGTTTTTGACGATTCGGCCGTACGGCGTTTGGTGGAACGCGCCCATAGCGAACGAATGACCATGAGGGATCTCTGCGCCCATCTGTTTAAGGATTTCCAGTTCGGTCTGAACCTGGTGAAAAACAACACCGGCCGCTCTAAATTCATCCTCGGAGCAGAAGCGGTGGACGTGCCGGACAGATGCTTGAGTGAACTGGTTGTGCAATCGTACTATCCAGGTTCGCCTTCGACGGCGAAACCCTGAGCTTTGATGAAACGCCCGCTCATAGAGACTTTGGTCATTGGCATTTTTGCTCTAGTGGTGGTGAGCGCTCTGCAGCTTGTTCCGCAGGTCGTGCAGTTCCAATCGCGAGCCGCCGATTCCATTTCGACTTACACCAATGCGAGTCACGTCGTCCCAAAGCAACTGCAATACTTGTTCATGTCGATTCTGGCCTTCGGCGTGGCGGCATTGACGGTAACGAGTTTGCGACGCGGCCGAATCGGATTGCTCGTCGTCGGGTTGATAATTGAGCTCGCAGCGGTCACATGGATTTGCGGGCTTTACCACATCTTTTTTCAACCGTTCCCGTCGATGCTGGCGGCAGCTCTCGCGTTCGTTGGCGCCGATCGTTACACGGCGATCACTCAACGAGGGCGCTCTGTGACTGCCCGCGCCTTCTTCAGCGATCGGTTATCGAGGGAACAACTTCAGCGGGTCATTTCGGGCGATATTGACTTTGATCCCGAAGCGAAGACTTACGAAACGACGGTGGTGGTTTGTGACGTTGCCAACAAGTACGATCTGGCGGACGACTGCGAGCCGCCGGTGTTCGGCAAAATCACGGAAGAATTTATACGCCGGGCGACCGACGCGTTCATGAATGCGGGGGCCTACATTCAAACCGCCGATGCCGAAGGCGTCGTCGCATTGTTTGGCTTTCCCGAAGTCGACGCTCATCATGGCGACAAAGCGGTTCGCGTTGCTCTCGAGGTGGTTGAACAATTTCGGCAGGCGCAGCTCACTAATGGCGACGCGAAATGCGACGTGCACGTCGGTGTCAGTTCCGGAACCATGGTCATCGCACCACTTCAGGACGGCGCACGTCCGGGATTGATCACCAGTGGCGAGCCGGTCGAACTCGCGCGCCGTTTCTGTGTTGCAAACCGGTTTTATGGTTCGCGAGTTCTGATTGGGCCGCGCACGTTCGACCTGGCGAGCCGATATATCGTCGCTCGCCCGATTGATTTTCTGAGCGGTGTGAATTCGCGTGAGCGGCACGAGATTTATGAGCCGCTTTGGCCGGCAGCGGAAGCGAAGCCCGAACAATTGGCACGACGCGATTGTTTCTGGAACGGTGTTGTATTCTATCGAGAGAAACGCTGGGCCGAGGCGTATTCCGAATTTCAAAAAGCGCGCGGGCCTAACGAAGAGGAAGATGCACCGCTGCAATTGTATCTCCGTCGCCTGGAGCCGCTCGCGCTCAATCTCGCTGAAGTACCGATGCGGCAATCGTAGACCGGGGCTGGGGCCTTGAGAAAAACGGAATATCCACCCGCGCTGCGGGATTTGGTTGCGCAACTTCGGCAAATGCCAGGTGTTGGTCCGCGCTCGGCTGAACGGATCGCGCTCTGGATCGTGCAGGCTCGTGGCGATCAACCGGAACAAATCGCTCGCGCCATCTCGGAAACGCGAAAGGGGATCCATCCCTGCAAGCTGTGTGGTTACTTCACCACCAACCAGCTTTGCGACATCTGCTCGGATTCGTCCCGCGCGGTGGAGCTCCTTTGTGTTGTCGAGCAAGCGACCGATATCTTGCCATTGGAGAAAACGGGTGCGTTTCGCGGTCGGTACCATTCGTTAGGCGGCAGGATCTCTCCGCTCGATCACATCGGCCCGGAAGACCTGCGGGTCAAAGAATTGCTCGATCGAATCGAAGAGGAGAAATTTACCGAAATTATTTTCGCGCTTGCGGCTGACGTCGAAGGCGAAGCGACCACAAATTATCTGGTCGACCTTTTGAAGGACAAGCCGGTCGCGCTTACGCGGATCGCGCACGGTCTATCTGTCGGCGCGAGTTTGGAATCGGCCGACGAACTGACGCTCCAGCAAGCATTGTCAGGACGAACGAAGTTGTAGCTTCCAAACGTTCGATTGCTCGTTAGGCAGTTTCCAACCAGGCGCGCAGAACTTCTGCGACACTCCATGCCTGGGCGATGCAACCGCCGGCGTGGTGCGGTTCGCGAGCGTCGAAGACTTCGCTGATCGTGCCAATGCCATTGTCGCCCAGATGGACCGGGAAGGTTTCCAGAAATTTGCGCGCGGCGGCGCGATCGTGCGGATGAACTTTCAGCCAGGAGTCGATAAAAGGACCGATCAGCCACGCCCAAACCGTGCCTTGATGATATGCGCCGTCACGAGATCGCAGGTCGCCGCCGTAAATTGGTTTGTAAGCCGGATCGTCCGGAGACAACGTGCGTAATCCGACCGACGTCAGAAGTTTTTTCTCGGCAACATCGACTATGGATTTCCATCGTTCAGGCGCGAGCACGGGGTGGTCGAGCGAAATGGCGAACAATTGGTTTGGCCGGCATGACACGTCGAACGTGTCAGGTTGACCGTCACAATCAACAACGTCGTAAAGATAACCGCCCTTTGAATACCAGAATCGATTGTTAAATGAAATGCGCGCTCGCTCGGCGTGTGTGTCGTAGATTTTCGCAGAAACGTCGTCGTCATTTTCGCGCAACCAAGTCGCCAGCAGCCGGAGCGCGTTGTACCAAAGCGCGTTGATCTCCACAGCCTTGCCGCGTCGCGGGGTGACGACCCAGTCACCCATCTTCGCGTCCATCCAGGTGAGCTGATAACCTTCCTCACCTTGGACGAGCAGGCCGTCACTTGGATCGACATGAATATTGAACCGGGTTCCGCGCAAATGATGTTCCGCGATGTCGATCAACGTCGGCAGAAGAATTTTCAATGTATTGAGATCTCTTGTGTATTGAAAGTAGCGCCCGAGCGCGTGAAAAAACCACAGCGTCGCATCGGCGGTGTTGTATCTGCCTTCTTTTGCGCCATCGGGAAACATGTTCGGGATCAGGCCGTCACGAGCATAACGCGCGAACGTGCGCAGGATGTAGCCGGCCTCGAGCAATCGTCCCGTGATCAAGGTCAGGCCTTCGAGACTGATCATCGTGTCGCGACCCCAGTCGGTGAACCAATGATAGCCGGCGATAACGGTACGGACTTCGTCGCCAGCTGCATGCGCGCGGGCGGCTTCTTCGAATCGCCCTTCGGGAGTAATCACAAATTGGTCCGCGGCAAAAACCAGTTCCGCCGGAAAACTCTGGCGCACCTTTGGGGCCGCGCCTTGAAGCAAGCGGGCGCGGCGCTGGCGCTCCGCCGCGAGAACGTCTTCCGGGCTCAATACATTAATGATTTCCCAAGGCTCGGTTGAGCCGACTAACGTCGCCGTGCTTTGCTCGGCCAGATCGACGCGAAAGAATCCAGGGCTCCAGAGTTCGCCTTCGTAGGAATAACCGCGTTGCTGCTCAATTCGGTAAACGACTTGAGGAATTTTACATGCATCGATGGTGAAGGCGGCTTCCCGACCGTGCAGTTGCATCCGAAGCGGCGGCAGCTTTCGGCGTGCGGCCGTGATTTCGTAACGACCATCAACGGCGGTAAGCTTATAAGGCGCGGCGAGGTCCGAATCGACCGGGGCTTCATGATGCCGAAAATGAAAAGCAGGACGCAATTCAAGTCGCGGCGGCTTTCCTTTGGAGATGACTTGGTAGCTGACATGGACCGTGTTCTGCAAGTGGGGCAGCAGCACGCGTTTCTCAACCACGACTTCGCGAACGTGATAAGTCCAGACAGGGAGTCCATCCTCCATCCGGAACTCCGCTAAATAATCGGCGCTTTTCAAATCAAGCTGGCCGCCGGCGCGCTCTTCCGCGCCGAGCGAAATGACGTCATCGTCACTGAAGCGGAGAAATTCCGATACGTGATTCCACATCACGATGCGTCCGAGAGGCGCAGGCAAAGCGGCGATGAGCAGTCCATGGTAGCGACGCGTGACTGCGCCGGAAACGGTGCCGGATGCATAACCGCCAAGTCCGTTGGTTACCAACCATTCGCGGGTCAGCAAAACCTCACGGGACATCTGCTTTCCATCCCACGGCATCGCGCGGACGATCGGCCGATGCGTTTCAAATTGTTTGTTCATCGATTGCTGCAGGTGTTGCGGGAAATGGTCAGCCGAACTTTCTTCGCTTGGGTTGTTTCCTCGGTTGTTTCTCCGGAACCAATCGCAATGCGACAGTCGCTTCGGCTGGCAAGGTCCAATTATCTTGCGTGGCCACGGCCGCGGTCCCGGATCCGCCGTAGCGCGCTGATTCGCTCGACCAGAGAATTTCCCATTCCAAACCAAGGGGCGGTGCGAGCAAAGGCTCGGGAATTGGATTCAGCTCGCGACGTTCGCCAAAGTTAACAATCAGAAGTCGATCATCTTTGTTGTCGTCACTGAAATAACGAAGGACAAAGCTGGCTGGTCCAAGGACGGCGCCGTCGACGCCGTTCGGTATTTGTTCGCGAAAGCGCGAATCTTCGCGGCGCAATCGCAGAAGATCGATGTGCAGATCGTAGAGTTCTGTATTTTTCTGACGCTCGGAAAAATCGAGTTTGCAACTGACGAATGAGGTTGGGTCGGAAGGGACCGGCAGACGTTCCTGCACTTCTTTGGTGGCCAACGAGGGGAATTGCGCGAGAAACGCGAAGCGGCCTTTGCGAATTGCTTCACGCATCGGGCCATCACCAACATCGGTGAAAAACACGAATGGCGTGGATGCGCCAAATTCTTCGCCTTGGAAAAGCAACGGTGTCCACGGACCGAGCAGGAGCAGTGCGGTCATCGCGCGGTAGCGGCCGGGTGAGCTTTGAAACCGGAGCCGTTCGCCCGTCGCGGTATTTGAAACTTGATCATGATTCTCAATGAAGGCGACAAATGCGTGCGGGGGAGAACCGAAAGTTGGTGTGCCGCGCGGGGCTACCTGCCAAAAATAAGGTTGTCCTTGAAACAAATAGCCGTACTTGGCCGCGGAAATAAATTCCTGCGGAGTGCCAAGATAATCGGTGTAGTAGGCTTCCCGTCTCCCGGTCAGCGCGACGGCGGCGCTATGATGGAAATCGTCGTTCCAAACTGCATCGAGATCGTCACCGCCTTCGCTGCGCGGCCGGATGAGTTTGGTAACTTGCCGCTCGTTTTCCGCGATCAAAACAATCGAGCGCCGGGCGGCGGCTTTGCACGCGGCGCGTCCAACTGCACCGATGATGTACTCGTCCGACTTATCATGAATCGCGTCGGTGGCGTCGAAACGAAAGCCATCGAAATGGAATTCGTCGATCCAGTAGCGGCCGTTGGCGATGAAAAATTCCCGGACAGGTGCCGAGTTAAGTCCATCGAAGTTAATTGAATCGCCCCAGTCAGTTTCATTTTCGCGAATCAGGTAATCGCCCGAGTAAATAGCAAGATAATTCCCGTCCGGGCCGAAGTGGTTGTAAACGACGTCCAGAATCACTCCCAACCCTAACGAATGGGCGTGATCGATAAACTGCCGTAAATCATCCGGGGTTCCGTACAAATGGGACGGCGCAAAAAGATCGACCCCATCGTAGCCCCAGCCAAAATTTCCGGGAAAATCGGCGATCGGCATCATCTCGACAACTGTGATCCCGACCCGTGCGAGCTCGGCTAACTCTTCGGTCGCCGCCCGCCACGTTCCTTCCTTGGTAAACGTCCCGACGTGCATTTCGTAAATGATCTGGCCTTTCATCCGCACGCCACGCCAGTCTGAATCCGTCCATTTGAATTGCGCTGGATCGACAATACAGGACGACCCATGCGGCCCATACGGCTGGAATCGCGAAGCCGGGTCGGGATGAAAATGTTCCGCTTTGTTTACCCGGAAACGATAGAGGCTGCCGGCACCGACATTGGCCGTGCCCGAAAAGTATCCGCCGCCTTCTCTCTCCAGCGACTGAAACGAGCGTTTTGCATTTTGATCGGCGCTCTCTTCCAACACGAGATCGACATCGTGGGCCTTTGGTGCCCAGACGCGAAAATGCGTCTGGTTGGCGCCAATCAACTCGGCGCCGATCGGGTAACGACGTTTTGGTTCCACTTTTGTATTTCGTTCGTCGACTGCGGGACGGTTCGTTTCACTTCGCATTGACCTGATTCCAATTGAACGCAACACGCGAGCAATCGGAAAAGCAACATTTCCCTCGCAGATGCGATTTGCCATGCGAGAGAACGCTTGATTGTGCGCGGCAGACGGATTCAAATCGCAGCATGAACGGCGGTGGACGCAACATCGAGATATTCAAGCCATTTGGCGAAGCGTTCGAGTTGGTGAAGGAAATTCTGTTTCGGCCGTTCGCCTTGAGAAAATGGTTCGTGATCGGCTTTGCGGCGTGGCTTTCGAATATCGGTAGCGGCGGCTACAACTTCAATTTTAGACAGACCGATTGGAAAAATAATCCGGTCTTGCAGAACGTTCGAGAAACTCTTCATCAAATTCCGCATTCCGTTCTCATTCTGTGCATATTGGTCTTCATCGCGCTGGTTCTGGCCCTCATGATCGTTTTTGCCTGGTTGCGGGCGCGCGGCCGCTTCATGCTGGTGGATTGCATTGTAAAAGATCGCGGCGCGATCGCGGAGCCCTGGCGCGAGTTTCGAAAGGAGGGAAACAGTTACTTTCTGTTATCGTTGCTGGTGGCCGTGATTATTGGAATCATCGCCGTGGGGACCTCGCTGCCGTTCCTGGTCCCGCTATTGCGCAGCAGAGCGCGTCCCCATCCGCCTGAAGTTTATGTGGTCTGCATCATTGTGCTGTGGGTGGCGATACTCTTGTTATTTGTGATGGCTTGGGCGCTAATCTCCCATTTCATGGTCGCGGTGATGTATCGTCGCCGGTGCCGCGCCGGCGAAGCTTTTCGAGTCGCCATTGCGCTGGTGTCTGACTATCCGGGCGAGATCACTCTTTACTGTTTGTTCTGGATTGCACTGGCAATCGCAGCCGGAATGGCCTCCTGCGTTGTAATTCTGGCGACTTGTTGCGTCGCACTGATTCCCTACATCGGCACGGTGATCATGTTGCCGATCTTCGTTTTTCTCCGCGGATTCGGCCTGCGCTTCATTCGGCAGTTTGGACCGGACTATGACGTATGGGCTGGCAATGTCGAACCGCCGCCGATTGCTCCGCCAAGTCCGCCTCCGTTGCAGGCTTAGGCGTTACAGTTCGGTCGCGGCCCAGAATTTTCGGAACGCATTTGGCCAGGTGCGATTAATCACACTTTCGCGCGCGTGATTGCCCATCCGCTTGCGCCGATCCGAGTCGAGAACCAGTTCGCGGATTGCGCGGGCCAAATCGTCCGCGTCATGAGACTTGGTGATCAAGCCGTTCTCATTGTTTTCCACCAGTTCCTTTGGCCCGCCGGAATCTGAAACGACGACGGGAACCCCTGACGCCTGGGCTTCAATGATTACATTTCCAAATGTGTCGGTCGTGCTCGGAAAAACGAAAATGTCCGACGATGCATAAGCAGCGGCGAGTTCTTTGCCAGTGAGATAGCCAGTGAAGAATGCTTCCGGCAAAGATTCATGCAGCGTGTCCGAGTACGGGCCGTGGCCAACGATGAAAAGTTGGATCGCCAATCCCTCGTCGCGCAAACGGCGGTAGGCTTCGACCAGCAGATCGAGATCTTTCTCCCGCGACACGCGCCCGACATAAAGCAGACGCACTTGTCCGTTCTTCGCGCCGAATTTTTCAAAGAAAGCCGGATTGCGCCGAGTCGGATGAAAGAGTTCGGTGTCGAGCCCGCGCGGAAGGATCTTCAACTTCCCGGGATCGAAACCGCGCTTGATCCAGCTCTGGCGATATTCCTCCGAATTGACGAAGACGGTATCGAGCTGGCCATAAAACCAGTGCATGTAACGCCAGGTAACGCTTTCCAGGAAACTGTCCTCGGTCAAAATCCGGATGTACTGTGGAAAGTCGGTGTGATAAATGCCGCTCGTTTGGAGATTGAGCATCTTGGCCGCCAACAACGCGGTCAATCCGACGGGACCGGGCGTGCTGATAATGACTTCGCTGAACCGCTCGCGCTGAATGTAATCGAGCATTTGCAGAATCGGCGGAAAACTCAGTTTCTGCAGCTCGTACTCGGGCAGCTCAAACTCACCGATCGGTTTGAAATTCTTAATCGGGATATCGTCGACGTTGAGCTCGCTGCGCGAAGTTATGACGACCAATTGCTTTCCAGCAACAGCTCCCGCCGCGGTCATTTTCCGAATCGTGGTGGCAACACCGTTGACGTCCTCGAGTGTGTCGGTAAACCAGGCGCGCTTGTTGTTTTGGAGCGCTTCCGGGATTTTGCCGGTCAGTTCACGGAAAATACTGCGCAACCATTTGCGTGACGGCGCCTGGCTGTGAAATCCGTAAATGTATGGCGCGAGTACGACCAGGATCGGCGCGATCGCGCTCAGCGCCTGCATGCTCTCGAGCATGTTCCCGGCGGTTAGTTGTTGAACAAATTTCTGGAAGAAGCGAAACGCCAGTTGCTCGGCGACCGTGTTCGCCATCATGAACGTGCGTCGCTCCGGTTCAACGGTACCCTCGAGTTCGGCTGCATCCTTCGCTTTTGCCTGCGCTTCCTGGAACTGACTCGACAATTCCTTCCACAGCGACACGTTCGCCGGCTTCATCATGTCGAAAATTTTTCCGGACACAACGCCTTGCGCGAAAACAGTCGCTTTGTCTTTCAACGTCAGCTCTGTCGGGTCGCGGCCTTCCATGAAACGCGAGAACATTTGTTCCACCAGCACCGCACTCGGTCCGAGTTTTTCGTGGAACCGGTCCTGAATGAAACAGCCAAGCGTGTTATAAAATCCGTGGGAAAGGGCGAGGGGAGTTCCGCCGTGTCCATGCGCCTGGCAATTGCCCGTTCGAATGTGATCCAGAAATTTTTCGACTGAACTCGCGCGCGGCGTTTCGGTGTAAGCCGACGCGATAAACTGGCCACCGTGATCGTCGGAGCCGCCGACAAAAATTTTTCGCCACGATTCGGGATGAGTCGGCGCGAGACTGTGTTTGGCTGCGATTTCTTCTATTTTTTCTGGCGTCAGTGATCCGAACAGCTGCTGTGCGAGTTCGCTCAGGAGCGCGTCGCGCAAACCGTTGATTCCCTCGAGATGTTTGAAGAGCAAAATGAGCCGCTCGAGATGCGCCGCATCAAGCTTTCCGTTGATGCTGTAGAGCGGATGCGCAACGGCGTGGGTGATGCCTGCGCCCGCGAGATAACGTTGTAGCGAAAAAATGTTGTCGCGAACAATTGTGATGTCAGCGTGCTGTTGCTCCGTAATTCCCCAAACCAGAATGTGGATCTTGCAAGGGTCCTGCGGAAAATAAGTTGTGACCTGCTCGCTGATAAACGTGTTTGGCAAATCACGGATTTGGAGACACCCGTCGATCGTGTCGTGATCGGTGATCGTGACAAAATCCATCCCGCGATCGGTGAGTTGTCGATGTAGCTGGCGCGGGTCGGAATAGCTGTCTGGAAAATCGAGCCGGCGGAAAAGCCACTCCTCAGACCGCGCGCTGAACCGGGAGTGAATGTGGAGGTCACATTTGCTCATATCTAATTAGCGCGCGCGCCTGAGTCGTTGGTCGGCGACCCAGTCCTGGTAGGTCGTAGGCGTGCGGGCACGGCCCATCGCACTGGCAAGATCCACAATCTGGCGCCAAATCGCCGGATGCGAATAATCGGGCGGATGAATGCTCAGGCGCATCAGCGGTTTGTTCGTCAATGCGCGACTCAGCCCAGCGTTCCAGGCGAGACTCACAGTGCGCCGCCAACCATTTCGGACGCTGTAAACCAGTGACCGCGCCGGGAAGATTTCGCCTGAGCGCAGGTCGACTATGTCTCGCAGATGAGCGGTGTATTCCATTTCTGCGTCGCGGGCCGCGCGCTGTCCTTCTTTGCTCAATAGCCACGCCGGTGCGACAAAGCCGCACGGCTTTAACCCCGCGGCCTGGAACTCGTCACGTGCTGTCCTGATTCGCCGGAAAGCTTCGTTGTAATCGAGATCGTAAAACTCGCCCTCGCCCTGGGTATAAAACTGAGTCACGAACTTATCGGCAAAGCTCTCGCCGTCTGCCTTCGGACGTTGATGAAAATATCCGTGAATGACAATTTCATGCCCGGCTGCTTCCAGCTGCCGGAGCCACGAGATGAATTCCCGGTCCTGTGCCGAGGCCCCTCGATGATGATAATTGGGAACGACCAGGAGCGAGCAATGATTGATCCCGCTTCGCGCCAGTTCCGAAAAAATGTCCGTCACGACCGACTGCGTAGCCGGCGCGACGTCGTGGATCGAAACCACCAGAAAATCTTTAGTCGCACTGGCTGCCGCTACAACGGGCAGAAATTGCGTGGCCGCAACCGAGGTCATGTCAGCAAATTTTCGACCCCGTCTTCCCTGCGAACAAGGCCAAATTACTTGGCCATTTTGAGGATCGTTTCAAAGTCCTTCGCGGTCAGCGGCATTACCGACAATCGCGACTGTCGAACGAGCGCGATGTTCTTGAGCTGAGGTGTGGCTTTGATCTCGGCCAAAGTGACCGGCCGTGGCAAAGGCTTGATCGGAGCAAGATCGACCGCGCTCCAGTCTTCGCCTTTCGCGGTCTGATCGTTGTATGCGGTGCGCGTTACCTCGGCGATACCCACGACGGCTTTTGTTGCTTCTGAATTACTGCCAGTCCGGCTCGGACCGCCGCTATGATAGAAGAGGACTCCATCGTGTTTGGACATCCGGCGGAGGTTGTTTCGCGCAGCAAAATTGCGCACGCCCGTCCAACTGGTGCCTCCATCTTTGACAAAGTCGCTCCACGAGTAATCAGATGATTCCTGTTTCACGAGCCAGAATGACTTCATAAATCCCAATCACCAATAACCAAATCCGAGGGAAGCTCCAATATCCAAACTCAATTTGTATCCGCTTGAATTTGAGAGTTGCGATTTGGGCTTTGCCTAGTGCGTGGGAGTTTGGGATTTGGAGCTTGAAAAACGTGATCTCAGCGCGGAAGTGAGATCGTGGTCCGGTTGCCATTTATTACCTTTGAAGGGTCGGAAGGCTGTGGGAAATCGACCCAGGTTCGGCGGTTGACGAAGCGTTTCGACGAATCCGGCATCCCGTTTTTGGTCACGCGCGAACCCGGTGGCACTCCCATTGGCGAATCGATCCGCGAACTTTTGCAATTTGCGCCGCAAAGCGCGGGTATGACGCCCGAAACGGAACTGCTTCTTTTCGAGGCAAGCCGTGCGCAGTTGGTGCGCGAAGTCATCAAGCCGGCGCTGGAGAACGGAAAGTGCGTTATTGCCGATCGGTTTTTCGATTCCACCACGGTCTATCAAGGAGTCGCCCGCAAGCTTGATGGCAAGATTGTTCAACAACTTAACGACTTTGCGGCGGGCGCCTGCATTCCCGACATCACGTTTTTCCTCGACGTCGATCTTCAAACGGCGCGAATGCGCATGAAGGGTCCTCGGCGACCAGACCGAATGGAACAACAGCCCGACGACTTTTATGAAGACGTGATTGAGGCATATCGGGAGCTTGCGAAACGCGAACCGAAACGCGTTGTTCTGATCGACGGCGCGAAGTCCGCGGACTCAATCGAGAACGACATCTGCCAAACGCTTTGCAAACGCTTTCCGGCACTGAACAAATCGGAAATCGGAAATCGAAAATCGAAAGTGTAGCCATGGCTTTCACTCGCAAATCGGCAATCGGTTTCCTCCGGCGCGCGCACGAAAGCAATCGACTCGCGCATGCATATCTGATCTCGGGTCCAGCCGGTAGCGGCAAACGTGAAGTTGCGGCCGACCTTGCTAGCGTGGTGAACGGAACCGATGCCGGCGAAGTATTCTCCTCGAAGGCGCGTGAAATTTTTGTAGCCGAACCCGAATCCAAATCGCGCAGGATTTTGATCGAGCAAGTCCGCCAGCTTGAACACGGCTTGCAGATGCGCAGTGGCGAAGGACGGCGAAAGGTGGCGATCATTGCCGAGGCTGATCGTTTGCAACCGCAAGCGGCGAACGCGTTTCTCAAGACTCTGGAAGAGCCGCCGGGCAATTCGCTGCTGCTACTATTGAGTGCGTTGCCGGAAGCGCTGCCGGACACGATTGTGTCGCGTTGTATTTCGATTCCGCTCGCTGCCAACGGTCAGGAAATCGAACTGCCGGAACGAAGCGAACTGGTGGAACTTCTGCGGAAAGCGGCGCGCGAGAAAAATTGGGGGATCCAGCAAGCCTATCGCCTGAACCAGGGAATGCAGGCGCTGCTCAGTGGCATTAAAGAGAAGATCAAGACTGAAAATGAGGAAGCGTTGGAGCGCGAGGAAGCGCGGTATCGCAATTCGACTGATGGAGCGTGGCTGGAGGACCGCGAAGAATATTACAAGGCGTTGACGGAAAGTCTCTACATCCAGCGCCGGGCAATGTTGATCGAAGTCCTGCTCGAATTCTGGTCTGACGTTCTTCGGGCATGCACCAATGTCGGTCGGCGCAACTTACCCGCCGCGAAAAAAGAAACCGCCGCCTTGGCGGAACGTTTCACTGCCCAGGAGGTATTGCGCCGGATCCAGCGGCTGGAGGAATTGCGCGATAATCTCGGCCGGAACATCCAGGAAGCGCTCGCCTTCGAGGTCGCGTTTCTCGAGGTCTTCGGTGCTTGATGCCCTATCGGTTTTTCAGCATTTCCGCGTTTCCGTTTTCGCAACGACCAAGTCTTGAATCTTTAGATACGACCCCCGCCTATTGTCCGCGCTTGCACAAATCGTATTCATCGCGTGCAATATTGCGCGATGCGATTTGAGAACCAGAATGCAATTGTTACCGGCGCGGGGAGGGGGATTGGGCAGGCAATTGCGATGCGCTTGGCCGCGGAAGGTGCTCGCGTAGCCTGCGTAAGTCGTAACGAGGGAAACGCCAAACGCGTCGCCGATGAACTGAACATTCTGCGCGCAGATTCTGCCAAGCACTACGCCGTCGATGTGGCTGATCACGCCGCGGTCCAGAAAGTCGGTGTTCAAATTCTTCAGGACTTCACCAAGATCGACATCCTCGTGAATAACGCCGGCGTGACGCGCGATGGACTCGCCATGCGAATGTCGGTTGAAGATTGGGACACCGTCATCAACACGAACCTCCGGGGCGCATTCAATTTCACCCAATCGGTCTTGCGCGCGATGATCAAACAGCGCAGCGGGCGCATTATTAACATCACATCCGTGATCGGTTTGATCGGCAACGCGGGCCAAACTAACTACGCCGCCAGCAAAGCGGGATTGATCGGCTTTACCAAGTCGCTCGCGCGCGAGCTGGCCAGCAGAAATATTACCGTCAACGCGATCGCGCCCGGTTTCATTACCACTGACATGACTGCTGGTTTGTCAGAGGAAATCAAAAAGACGATTCAGTCTCAAATTCCACTCGGCAAAAGCGGAACGGCGGAAGACGTTGCCAGTGCAGTCGCATTTCTTGCCTCCGCGGACGCGAGTTACATCACCGGCCAGGTTCTCTGTGTCGACGGCGGAATGGTAATGTGAGTCGCCGCGCGTTATTTTTGATCGGGCTCGGTCGTCATGCGTGCTACTAAAGGATCAAAACGCGGATCGCCCCGCAATGAATCCCATTGCGGGTGTAATTTTAACAAGCCGTAACTCAGGTTACTCGGAATTCTCACCGCGGTCGTGAGTTGTTGGAAGGAGCGATCTTTGTCTCCCGTCCAGGCATAGATGAGCGCGAGATTGACGATCAGCTCGGCGCCGTCGACCACGTCGTTTTTTAGCGGCGTGAGCTGACAAGCGCGTTCGCCTTCGCGGATGGCTTTGTCTTTCCTGCCTAGCGCCGCGTCGATTATTCCAAGAACGCTAAGGCCGGCGGCGTAGTCCGGCTGTTCTTTCACAATTTTCTCCTGCTCGATTCCCGCTCGCTCAAACGCAGATTCTGCGGTCGCCTCGTCTCCCAGGCAACGAGCAGCAAAACCTTCCACAAAGCTCGGCGGCGTCCCGAAGAAAAAAACCAACTCTCCCGTGGTGATCGCGCTGATCGCGCGCGCGGCCGCAGCGCGATCTCGGTCGCATAGCACTTGATCAAGGAGTCCGGCTGGAAATTCGTCGGCCGATTTTGGGTCCCGCTGCATGAAGCGGGCAATCGTCTCCCGTAGCTGATTTGTGTCGCCGTGGGCATCCAGCTCGATCCTGGCGCGCGACACAGGCAGGCTTTTGTCGTCAGGCGCTACTCTCAGAGCGCGATCGTAAATGGCCTGTTCGTCCGGATAGCGACGCAAGATATGATAACTGGCCGCCAGCTGTTGCAATCGGAACAAACTGCTTGGATCGAGATCGACAGCACGCTCGAGTTCGCGGGTTGATTGCCGCCAGCGGCCCTGACGCCGATCGATCGCGCCGGCAAGGCTGAAAATGTCCGCGTCATTAGGCAAAGTGCGTTGAGCAAGTTGCAGTTCGGCACGCGCGCGGTCGTAGTCGCGTAAACCTTGGAAGAGGTAAAAGCCGCGCGCGAAATGGACTTCGTCCGAATCGGGTTGAATGAGTTCCGCTTTTTGAATTGCGGCCTCGGCTAATGCCAGTCGCTTTGGAGTATGATCGATGTCCAACCAGTAGAGAGCAACGTGCGCCTGGCTGGCGCCGCAATAGGCGAGCAGGAAGTTCGGGTCGCGCGCAATGGCTTTATCGAATAATTGCAGCGCTTCGCCCAATTCCTCTTTCGCATGGCTGTAGTCCGCGAGAACGTGAGAAAGCAGCTGATTCGCGCGCAGATAAAGATCATGCGCCGCCGGATCCTGCGTAGGGGTTCGACTGATGGCCGCTTGTTCCGCGGGTGAAAGGCGCGCCCGGAGTTGATCGGCGATCGCCTGGGCGATTCGAGTTTGAATTCCGAAGACATCCGTCAGTTCACCGTCAAAATGCTCGGCCCAAACGTGCGCGTCATGGCGGGCGTCGATCAATTGAGCGCTGACTCGAACATTGTTCCCAGTGCGTTGCACGCTCCCTTCCAGGATAAAGGCAACTCCGAGCGCCTGCGCAATCTCGCGAACATTGCGTGAGACATCGCTTTTATATCGCTGCACGCTCGTCCGACTGATTACCTTGAGATCGGCAATTTTCGCGAGGTCGGTGAGAATTTCGTCCTGCATGCCGTCGGCGAAGAACGCGTTCTCTTCATTTTTGCTGAGATTCGCAAACGGCAGGACGGCAACACTTTTTTCGTTCGCGGCCAGATTGGGAGGAACTCCGGGAAGTGACGGATGATAAAATACGAGGAAACCGAGGGCGACCGCAGCTGCGGGCAGCAAGGCGGCTGCCGCTAGAAGAAATCGCCGGCGCTGCGACGCCGTGACCGGACCGCCGGCCATAAGTGGACGTTCCTGCTTCCAACCAATGAGAAGCGCTACCATAAAACCAAACAGAATCGCGCCAATCAGCGCCTTCATCATCCAGGGAGGAGCGTTCCAAGCTGGGAACACGATTGACGCCACTTGGAGCGTAAGCCATGCTGCAACAGCGTATTCGACCGCTGTTCGATATAGACGTCGATCCTTAAACTCCTTAAGCGTAAACGGCATCCGGACCTCAGCAGAGGTTAAGTTCGTAGGATTCTCACGAGCAAGCGGATTGCGTCGCCGGGTTCTCAGTCAAATTCTTGCGACGGAACTAGACAGCGGCTTCGGCTCGCTCTTGCTGTCGAATCTCGGTCGATCCCAATCCAAATCGATCGCAATACTCTGCAAATCCGTTCATCCCGCTCAGTTGGAAGTAAGCCGCATTGTAACGATGGACGCCGTTGTGCCGCGAATTTTGTTCGGCCAGAATCGCGCGCATCTGTTGTTCGACTTCCGGTTGAAGTTTCCAACCGAAATGCTCGTAAACGCGTTTTGTGACCGCAATCGGATCGCGTCGAACGTCGTGGTAGTACAAATCGCAAACCCGACCTGACGGCAGGGTGTCGCGCACTTTCATGAAAGCTTTCAATGCATCCGACCAGTAAACCATTGCATCCTGTCCAACCTGGATCGGATCGACCGTGTCGCTGAAGACGCGCCGCAGAATCGTGACCAGGCTTGAAACTGACGCCACCGCTTCGATCGGATCGCGATGGAGTTGGACAAATTTTGCGTCCGGGTAAATCGACAGAAGCGCAAGCGCGGCGAACATGTGAGCGGGCGCTTTTAAGATCCAGCGCTCCGGTGATCGATGGAACTGCAAATGTTGCAAAAACCGGCGGTGATACTCGTAGGCTGGTCGTAGATCTTGCCGAAAGAACCACTCACGATACGACGGGATGTTGTACATCGTGTCGAACTGGTCGCTCATGAACGTCGGACTGATCAGGGAAACGCATTCCTGCGGCAGTTCTGCGCCCGTCGCATGAACGCTATCGAATGTGGGCGCGAGCCAGCGCAGCATGGCGAGGTCGCGGTTCGCGCTGCGAATACGCTGTTCGCGATTTTCGCCGCTCGGCGGCGAAGGCGACATTACTTCCCAGGTCGATGGCACCCGATGCGCCGGGTCCGCGGCGAGAAGTGTGTGCAACAGCGTGGTCCCGCTTCGCGGCAAACCAACGATAAACAACGGCTCGCGAATTTGCTGTTTGGCAATGTCGGGATTTCGCAGGCGGTCTCGCTCGAGAAGTAGGCGATTGCACAGGATTCGCACAACATCATTCTTGAGCGCCAGTTTCCCGATCACGTTCAGCCGCGCCTCCCGGTGACACGATTCGAGCAAGCGCGAGAGGGGCTCGAAAAAATCCGGACCGCCGAAATCGTCTAACCGTGAACGGCGCTTGGCTTTTTCAATGAGTTGAGCGGCGGACAAAGCCTTCGACCTGAGACCAGCCTTTTCCAGCGCTGCGCCGGTCTTGTTCAACAGTCGGATCACCCATGGCGCGTTCGTCTCGTCGATTGTCGTCCGGGAAGCCATCTCCTAACATGTTGTTTGCCGTAGCGGCAAAGGCAAGTGCAACTGCAACTGCAACTGTGGTTGCGCCCAACGGGTAGCCATTCGATCATTCAATATGACGACAGAGAAGGCGATGTTTGGGGCAGGCTGTTTCTGGGGCGTGGAGGAAACGTTTCGCAATTTAAAGGGTGTGACTTCGACCGCAGTAGGTTATGCCGGCGGGACTAAAGAGAATCCCAGTTACGAGGATGTTTGCACCGACGAAACCGGACACGCCGAAGTCGTCCAGCTGGAATTCGATCCTTCTCAAATCAATTACGACCAGCTCCTCGACGTTTTCTGGTCGAACCACAATCCGACTACGATGAATCGCCAGGGCCCGGACGTCGGTACGCAATACCGATCGGTTGTTTTTTATTATTCGCCGGAACAGAAGGCGGCGGCCGAAGCTGCAAAGCAAAAACTCTCCGCAAGCGGCAAGTTCAATCGGCCGATTGTGACGCAGATCGAGCCGGCCCCAAAATTCTGGCGCGCCGAAGAGTATCACCAACGGTATCTGGAGAAGCGCGGCCAGTCTCACTGCGCAATCTGAAGCGCATGGCTGGCGAAGTCGTCCAAACGAAAAACTTTGTCGCGGACGCCGCCAACTTCATTGTCGATCTAGCGCACAAGGCGCTGGCCGAGCGGAACGAATTTCGGGTTGCGCTTTCGGGCGGGAACACCCCGCGCCCGGTTTATTCCGAGATCGCGCGTATTGGGCGTGATTTGCCGTGGGACCGGGCGCTGATCACCTTTGGGGATGAACGTTGCGTTCCGCCGGACGACGAGCAGAGCAATTTTCGGATGGCGCGCGAAACGTTGTTCGTTCCTGCGGCGATTCCAGAGAAATCAATTTTGCGAATGCGTGGCGAGATCGAGCCGCAGATCGCTGCGCAGGAATATCAAGACGATGTCGATCTCCTGGCGACGCAACGCGGCGAACCGATTTATCGCCACGATCTGATTTTACTCGGGCTGGGGGACGATGGCCACACCGCCTCGTTGTTTCCGGAAACAGCGGCCCTGAATGAAATGACGCGACGCGTCGTCGCTAACTTTGTGCCGAAAATGAGCGCCTGGCGATTGACGTTTACTTTTCCGCTAATAAATCACGCGCGGCACGTTTGCTTTTTGGTCAACGCGAGCAAAAACCCGGAACTGATCGACCAGGTGATCAAGAACGATCCAAAATTTCCAGCCTCGCGAGTGAATCCGACTGCTGGCACCCTCACCTGGATCCTAGGCGAGTAATTTCTCGCGACCTCAACAACTAAACGTCTAAACCTCTTTTAGTATTGCTCGCCCGTATCCGGTGTCGGACCGACACGGTCGTCAATCGCCCAAACGTGCAACATCACCGCGCCCCAATACGGGATCAGCATCAAGATGCCCCAGCCGGCGGAAGCGACCGCTGCCAGGGTCGCAAATGCGATCGCGAGCGGCGTGATGAGGAACAGAATAAACGCACCCATCACGCGATGCCCTTTGTAGATGTGGCCGAGTCCCGGGATAATGCTGAGCAGGATTGCCATCGCGTCGCTTGCTTTGGGCTCGGCCGGTTTGGTTGTTTCCTGCGTCCAATCGCAGTTCGTGCACGACGTTGCATTTTTGGGCAACGTTGTCCCGCAATAGGGGCATTGCTTTGTGTCCCAGCTGATCTCCTGGGTTTGGGCTGGAGCGTCAGTGTATTCCATCAGAATTGAATCGCATCGGGAACGTCCCAAGAAGCGCTTTTTTCGTCAAGAACCGAAATGGGGTCGTATCTAAACATTCAACATTTCATCGGCTGTGGAAATTGTTGGCGGCCATACTAAACCTCCCAAATGTCATAGCCGATTTATAGTTCGGCGTTTGACACAAACGCCGCTAGAATTTCGCGTTAATGGCTACGCTTTCCGAAATCGTCGATCACGCGAACGATTTTCTTCGAATTGAGGAAATCGAAGACTGGCCGAATGCCCTGAACGGGCTCCAAATCGAAAGCTCGGGCAAGGTCACGAAGATCGCCGCGTCGGTGGATGTTTCAACCCGCGTGCTGACGGCTGCGGCGGAGAAAAATATCGATCTTCTGATTGTGCATCACGGATTGTTCTGGCCGGGATTGCAAAGCGTCACCGGTTCGTTGCGGCGCCAACTGAAGATCGCATTCGAAAACGATATCGCGCTCTATAGCGCGCATCTGCCGCTCGATGTGCATCCCAAAGTCGGCAACAACGCGCAACTTGCGGCTGCTGTTGGCTTGAAATCCACCAAGCGATTTTTGAAGGAGAAAGGACAATCGGTCGGACTCAAAGCGAAGACTTCGATTCCGAGAAGCGTGTTGATCCGAAAACTGAAAACTGTTCTGGGCGGTCCGGTTAAGACATTTAATTTCGGCCCGAGCCAACCGCGACGAATCGGAATTATCACTGGCGCAGCCGGATCGGAAATCTATCGCGTGGTTGAAGCGAAAATTGACACCTTTATCACCGGTGAGGCGCCGCATTGGGCTGCGGTCGCAGCCGAAGAGCTGGGAATCAATCTTGTACTCGGCGGTCATTACGCGACCGAAATCTTCGGCGTCAAAGCGCTGGCGGGACATCTATCCGAACGTTTCAAGGTGCCCTGGGAATTTCTGAGTTGTCCAACCGGTTTGTAGCAGTCAATCATCATCAGCGTCATGGAAGACTCCCTGGGCGTCGGGCTCCTCGCGTTAGCTGCCCTCGTGATGGGAATCGTAGCCCTGGCAAAGCTCAGCCACCTCGGTGCGAGTATCGAGGAGCTGAAGCGGCGCCTGTCCAAACTTGAAGGCCGCGACGAAACTCCCGCTCCGGAACCGATCGCGACGAAGAGTCCAGTGCCACCCCCGCTTCCGAGTTACGTCACGCAACAACCCAAAGTTAAAACGACGACGGCCGCAATACCAGGAAGCGTTCCGGCGAGGCCCCATCAGGCATTCAATTGGGAATCGATTCTCGGGGTAAAGCTTTTTGCGTGGATCGGCGGGTTCGCATTTTTCCTCGGCATTGTCTTCTTCGTTAAATACGCCTTCGACAACAATTGGATCACGCCGGCGATGAGAATTGTTGCCGGCGCGATTATCGGCACGCTCTTAATCGTCGTCAGTCTCCTGCCGAAAGTTCGGCGTTATCACATCCCGACGCAGAGTGTCTGCGCGACCGGCATTTTGATTTTGTACGCCGACGTTTATTCAGCGCACGCGTTCTACGGATTGATTTCCCTGACCGCGGCTTCGGGACTGATGTGGATTTTGACTGCGGTCGCGGTTGTGCTCGCAAATTATATTGCGGCCCAAAGCATCGCCTGGCTTGCGCTCATCGGAGGTTTTGCAACTCCCTTTTTATTTTGGAGTCCGTACGAAAATGCATGGGTCATTTTTGGTTACATCGTCGTAATCGATTGCGCGGTCGCCGCTGTAGCTGCGCTCAAGAGGTGGACTTATCTAATTCTTCTTGCAGCGATTGGTTCGGTTATCGTCGAACTTAGTTGGTCGAGCCAGATCTGGTCGAGCCACGTCATCACAACAGCCCTGTTCAACACGCAGATAATTCCCGGACCAAATTGGTCCATGCATTTCGGCACTGAACTGTTGTTTCTGTTAATCTGCGTTTCGCTCAGACGTTCTAAACTGAATGATGCCTGGACGATCGCAGCCGTTGCAGTCACTGGCGCACTAGCAATGTGGACGGCCAATGCTTCGGTCGAGCTTTCCGAGTGGGTTCCCGCGCATTGGTGTTGGGAGATTCTTAAACTTCCCATCGCTGTCGCCACGCTGCTTTCCGTTGCGGCTGTTCAGGGTGGAGATGATCGAAGACCAAAGGCAGTTTGTGTAGCTGCAGGAGTAACGCTTGGTTTGGCCTCCTTAGCTGAATGGATGGTATGCCAATCAATATTTGGCGAGTTCGACGTTAAGTTCCCCTGTGGTGTCGCGGTGTGGCACACCGGAATCTTTCTTCTTTTTGCACTCGTTCCGTATGTTTACAACACAGAACGCCTCTGGCCCTGGTTGCTTTCTGCTATTTCGGGGCCATTACACTTTTTGTTTGTCCATTGGTGGCTAATTGATCGTACCAAGTCTGCGATGGGCTTTTCGATTCCATACGAAGGTTGTATTCCTCACGCTTGGCTATGGTTGCCCACGCTCGCCTTCGGAATTCCCGCCGCGATTGGCGTCTGGTATCTGCTCAAAAAAGAGCATGTCGATCTTGCGTCGGGCGATTCGCGACTGGCGTCGCAAGGCGCGGCCGTTTTAACGTTCATCAGTCTTGTTTTTCCCGTCCAGTTCCATCGCGAATGGGTCACGTTGGGTTGGGCGATTGAAGGTCTTGCGCTGATCTTGCTTTTCCACTGGATCCCGAATCGCCGTTTACGTGTCGTCGCCTTAATCGTGCTTGCCGGAGCATTTGTGCGCCTCGCGCTGAACCCCGCAGTCTTGGAGTATCACAAACGGACCCAGACCCCGATTTGGAACTGGTATCTTTACGGCTACGGCATCGCGGCCATTTGTTTCTTTCTTAGCGCGCACTGGTTTGGTGAACCGAAGGAGAAATGGTACGAGCGGAAAGGTTCCGCCTTCCTTTATTCAATGAGCGGCATCGTTTTGTTTCTGCTTATGAACATTGAGATTGCGGACTATTTTTCCATCGGGCCGACGTTAACGTTTTCTTTCAGTGGAAATTTCGCGCGTGACATGACTTATACGATCGCGTGGTCGCTGTTCGCATTCGGTCTCCTCGTCTTCGGGATCAGGAAAAGCGTTCGCGCTGTTCGGCTCATTGGGATCGCCCTGTCGCTGGTCGCGTTTGCAAAACTGTTCTTGCACGATCTCGACAGCCTGGAGCAGCTTTATCGAATCGGCGCGTTCATCACTGTCGCAGTCATCGCGATCGTGGCTTCGTTCGTTTATCAACGGTTCCTTCTGCCTCGGACCAAGACTTGATTGCCAGGCAAAAGTTTTTGCTTTCGCAAATCCGCGGACGTTGTTCTTTGTTCGCCGATGGCCGTGGCTGAACCCAAGCGAGTAAGCACCCGCGCGACCGGCGTGGTCGGCATTGCAGTCCTTTGCTCGCGCATCCTGGGATTGATTCGCGAGCAGGTTTTCGCCGGACTCTTTGGCGCTGGCAAGAATCTGGATGCGTTCCTGATTGCGTTTCGCGTTCCAAATCTGCTGCGTGATCTGTTCGCTGAAGGCGCGCTTTCGACCGCATTCATTACGACCTTCTCCAAGAGGATCGCGACCGAAGGGGATGAATCGGCCTGGCGACTCGGCAACAAAGTCGCAACGCTGACCGCGGTTTTCATGAGCGTGATTACGCTGCTGGGAATCATTTTTGCACCCCAGATTATTTACGTGATGACCGGCTTCGGCGGCTGGTCTCCGGAAAAAACCGAGACCACGATTTTGCTCACTCGGATCATGTGGCCGTTTATCCTGCTCGTTTCGCTGGCGGCACTCGTGATGGGGATGTTGAACGCGAAAAATGTGTTTGGCGCGCCGGCAATGGCGTCGAGTTATTTTAATCTCGGCTCAATCATCGGCGGCGTTGCGTTTGGTTACTGGCTTGATCCACATTTTGGAACGCGTTCGCTGATTGGATTGTCGATTGGCACTTTAATCGGCGGACTCTGGCAGCTTGCGGCACAGTTTCCGTCACTGCGGCGGGTCGGTTATAAATATCGGCCTGACTTTCACTGGCGTGACCAGGGTGTGCGAACGGTGCTCGCACTGATGGGACCAGCCGTGATTGCCGCGAGCGCGGTGCAGGTCAACGTCTTGGTCAACAGCGCATTCGCCGCGCGTGTGACCGATGCCGCCGGTCACGTGATCGATGGTCCGGTCAGTTGGTTGAATATCGCATTTCGTTTAATGCAATTGCCGCTCGGGATTTTCGGGGTTGCGGTTGGAACGGTCACGCTACCGCTCGTTTCGCGGACGGCTGCGCTAGGTGACATGACCGGATTTCGGTCCGCATTAGCGCACGCCATTCGTTTGGTGACCCTGCTCACAATTCCGGCGGCAGTGGGATTGATCTTGTTGGCACAACCAATCATCAGCGTGATTTACCAACATGGTCGTTTCACTGCTGAAGCGACGCGACAAACGGCCGCGGCGTTACAATTTTACGCAATCGGGTTGGCGGCCTACTCGGCAGTCAAAGTTCTGGCGCCCGCATTCTATGCGATCGACCGGCGATATTTGCCGATGATGGTCAGCATTTTCTCCATGGCAGTGAATTTCGTATTGAACTGGTTTTTCATGTTCAAGGTCGGACTGGGTCATCGCGGCCTGGCGCTTTCCACCAGTATCGTCGCGCTCACGAATTTTCTGCTCTTATATATAATGATGCGCAAATATGCCGGGCCGCTCGAAACCGGTACGCTGTTCGGCTTGCTCGGAAAACTGGCCGTTCCGCTGGCGCTCCTCGCCGGAGTTTGCTGGCTCGCCTTGGGAACAGTGTTCCAACCGGGCGCGCATCTGCCCGAGTGGCAAAAGGTTTTTGGCGTCCTTCTGGTCATTGCTGTCGCGGCCGGCGTCTTTTTTGGAAGCGCGTTTCTGTTCCGAGTCGATGAAGTACGTGACGTCGTCGATCTCGTCCGGCGAAAGTTCAGCCGCTGATTAACACCGGCTTTCAAGCCGGTCTATAGCGCCAGTGTACGGCGGAAGCCGTTTAAACGGCTTGGTTAGAGTTCGTGCGCACAATCACCGGCCTAAAGGCCGGTGTTACCGAAATGTGCTCGAGTCGAATAGCGAATGCGATCAGCCCAACGCTTGATCGAGGTCCTCGATCAGGTCGTCGTCGTTTTCGAGGCCGATTGATAACCGGAGCAGGCCTTCCGGGGATGTTGTGCCGGGTCCTTCGATCGATGCGCGATGCTCGATCAAGCTTTCGACCCCGCCCAAGCTAGTTGCGCGAGTGAAGATTTTCGTCCGATTACTCATTTTCATTGCCGGCTCGCGGCCGCCCTTCACTTCCAGGGAAAGCATTCCGCCGAACATCGACATCTGTTTCCTGGCAACGTCGTGTCCGGGGTGTTTGTCCAATCCGGGGTAGTGCACGCGATCGACCTGGTCATGTTGCGACAAGAACTGTGCGATCTTGGCCGCATTTTCCGAATGTGCGCGCATCCGCCAGGGCAATGTCCGCATTCCACGCAGAATCAGCCAGCAGTCGAAAGGAGAGGGGACAGCGCCTCCTTCGTATTGAATGGTGCGAATGCGCTGAAATAGATCATTGTCAGTTCTTGCAACCACGATTCCGCCTAGGACATCGCAATGCCCGCCGAAATATTTGGTGGTTGAATGCAAAATGAAATCGACACCGAGATCGAACGGTCGCTGAATCGTGGGCGCCCAGGTATTGTCGGAAACGCAAAGTACGCCGGCGTCGTGCACGATCTTCGTCGTGGCGGCCAGATCGACGATCTTCAGCAGGGGATTGGAAGGTGTTTCCATCCAGGCCAGTTTCGTTCTTGGTCGCAGCGCCTTTTTCACCGCGGTCAGGTCGCTCATGTCGACGAAGTCGGCTTCAAGTCCCCAGCGGACGAAAATTTCGCGCAGCAGGCGCGTCGTTCCGTAGTAGGCATCAACGTGCGCGAGGATATGATCGCCGGGCGTGAGCGCTTGGAAAATCGCGCTAGTCGCGCCGGTTCCTGAAGCAAATGCTGCTGCAGCCGCCCCGCCTTCGAGAGCGCTAACCCCTTCCTCAAGCGCTTTGCGGTTGGGATTATCGTTGCGCGTGTACATAAACCCGCGCGAGTAAGTGCCCTCGGCGTCGCGCTCAAAAGTGGTGGAGAGATGAATGGGCGGGGAAACGGCGCCGGTCGCGGGGTCGATTCGCCGGCCGGCATGCACGGCAATGGTTTCGATTTTCATTTTGCCGAAGAGGTTACGAATTCACGCCCGATTGTCGATGGTGTTGCCCAAACACGATTGTTTGAGCGGCATCGGTTGATCAGCAGCAGCGGCCGTCGTCCAGCCGGCCCAGCTAACGCCTACAACCGGCACGGCGTTTAGCCTAACAAGGCCTAACAGCCGTGCGAACCATTTCATCACGCTTCCATCCTAAGCTGACGGCGCTCCCACCGGAAAGCGTCAGTCCGTGGGTAATCTTCGGTAAAGGACGCGCCTTGCGCGGGTTTGCATTTGACGCGAAGATTTTTCGAGGCAAATAGCATCTGCGTTTTCCTGCGGATGCTCTAACGTTCGCTCTCGCTCATGACGATTTACGACGACGAAATTTTTAAAATGGCGTGCGACCAGTTTCAGGTCATCGCCGATTACCTCAGCATCGACAAGAACGACCGAGACCGGTTGATGTATCCGAAGCGCGCGATCGCCGTGACGCTGCCGGTGCACATGGACGATGGAAGCACCAAAACCTTTCAGGGTTATCGCGTGCAACACCACCTCACGCTCGGGCCGACCAAAGGCGGGACGCGGTTCGCGCCGTCGCTGTCGATGGGCGAGACCGCCGCGCTCGCAATGTGGATGAGCTGGAAATGCGCGCTGGCCAATCTGCCCTACGGTGGAGCGAAAGGCGGCGTGACCTGCGACGTAACCAAGTTATCGCGGACGGAGTTGGAAGCAGTCTCGCGGCGTTATATGCAGGAGATGATCCCGTTCGTCGGTCCGCAGACCGACGTGATGGGGCCGGATATGGGCACGAACGAGCAAGTCATGGCCTGGTTCATGGACACGTATTCCGTTTATCATGGTTACTCGGTCAACGAGATCGTCACCGGGAAACCGGTTTCCATCGGCGGAACCGAAGGCCGTCGCGAATCCACGGGCCGCGGCGTTGTTTATCTGATCGAGCGCGCCTTGAACATATTGAAAATGGACGCCGAAAAATGCACGGCCATTGTCCAGGGATTTGGGAATGTGGGCTCTGTCGCGGCGCTATCGTTGGCCTACAAGAGTGGGGCCAAGGTTATTGGCATTAGCGACGCTTACGCGGCAATTTACAATCCGAACGGAATAGACGTGGAGGCCGCAGAACAACATGTTCTGAAGAAAGGCAGCTTGCGTTCCTTCCGTGAGGGGGATCACGTCGATCCCAAAGAACTTTTGACCCTGCCGTGTGACATACTCGCACCTTGCGCGGTCGACCGCGTGATCAACGCGGGAAACGCCGGCAAATTGAAATGCCGGATCCTTGCCGAAGGCGCGAACGGTCCAACCACGCCCGAGGCCGATTTGATTTTAGAGAAACGCTGGGACGAAGTTTTTGTGATCCCCGATATTTTGTGCAACGCAGGGGGCGTGATCGTTTCCTATTTCGAATGGGTCCAGGGCAAACAGGCGTTTATGTGGTCGGAGACCGAAGTCACTGACAAACTGTTCCGAATTCTCGAGTATTCCTTCACTCAAGTGATCAAACGAGCGAAAGCGCATAAGATTTCACATCGCACCGCGGCAATGGCAATCGGTGTCGAAAGGGTGATGAGAGCGAAGAAAATACGCGGCCTCTTCCCGTAATAGCCTTCGCCACACGAGTACAAAAAAGCCGCGCCGCGGAATTAACCACGGCGCGGCGCGACTGCCGAGCGAATCCTATCGCAGGTTCTGCTTGCCAATGCCTTGCACTGCCTTCCCGCCAATGTGGCCCGCTCTAGGATTTTTCTTCGGCTTCATGTCACGAACTTTGATTTTCTTTTTTGATTTTTTCATTGTTCTCTCCTGTTGATTGTTGCCAGTTCGTGTTCTTTCTCAGCGAATTGACGCTTAGTTAATCGACTTACCAGTACCGGTCATGGCGGTGCGGCCCTCTGCTGCGCCTGCCATCGGCGAGCCGGTATTAGGGTTGCCCTGTTGCTTGCTCGTCTGCACGACGAAGCCGCCTTTGGCGTCTTTCTTCGGGTTCAGGTCACGAACTTTGATGTTTTTCTTTTTTGATTTCGACATATTAGCTTTCTTGTTTTGGGTTGTTTATTGTTTTTGTTGGTTGAACTGCGTCAGTGACGCCGAACAAAAATTGACGGCCGCCGGCAACATTCTGTTTTGGAATCAGATCATCGAGGCGGATCAATTTTTCCTTTCTGCGTCTTGGCCTGGAATGCGTTGGATTCCCGGCTGCCGCGTTTTTTTTGTTTTTCGGTGCACTCACTTCGAGCGCCTATTACCAGTATTCATGCCAACTCCATACTCGGGCGACAGCGTTGCGCGTGTTTTGTCTCATCATAAACGACTTACACGTCGCAGATTTGGCAATCGCGTAAAATCCATTGCCGTGGCCGCGGCATCATTCCAAGGCCAGACCGGCCTAACATTGAGTCACGTGTAGCTTCGATTTTGCCCCGCGTTCCGGAGATGGCGGGCGAGGGTGGCTCTCGAAATTCCAAGTAGTTTGGCGGTGCGGCGCTGATTGCGATTGGCCTGTTCGTAAACAAAGTGCACGTGACGACGCACAGCGCCGGCCAGGGTGAGGTCAACGCTGCCGTGGTCTTCGTTGGTGGTGTTTGCAACCGGTGCTTGCACGTGATGCTCCGGTTCGGGGTGTGTCGGCCCGAGATCGGGAGGAAAGATGACGTGCTCGGGAAGAATGACCGGCCCATCGCAAAACAGGGTCATGGTGCGCACCGTATGATTGAGTTCGCGCAGATTGCCGCGCCATTCATGATGAATAAGTTTCTCCATGGCTTCTGGGTGGATCGCAGTAATCGTTCTACCCTCTTTGGCAGCTGCGATCTTCAGCTCGGCGGCGATCAAAGGTGCCAGCTCCTCAAGCCGCTCACGGAGTGGAGGAATCAACAAAGTTAGACCATTGAGGCGCTGATAAAGGTCTTCCCGAAACTTGCCCTGCCGGACCCGTTCCTGGAGCGAACAGTTCGATGCGCAGAGAATACGAGCGTTAGATTTGAGCATTCGCTCCGATCCCAGTCGTTCGAATTCCCCATACTCAAGCACCCGCAAGATCTTTACCTGTGCCAGCGGGCTCATCTCCGAAATCTCATCGAGAAAAATCGTACCGCCGTCGGCGAGCTCGAATTTTCCCTTAACGCTTTGCTGCGCGCCAGTGAAGGCCCCTTTTTCGTGTCCAAACAGCTGGCTCTCCAGCAGTGTGTCGGTCATGGCCGACGCGTTGAACGATACGAATGCCCCTTGGGCGCGCGCCGAGGAATTGTGAATGGCGTGCGCCAGCAAGGTTTTGCCCGTACCGGTCTCGCCCAAAAGAACGACCGGCACGTCGGACTTCGCCGCCAGGAGCGCCAGCCGCAAACAACGCTCCATCGCTGCATTACTGGCTGTCAGGTCTTGAACTTTTAGTCGTGAAAGCGTTTCGTGCATCTGATTCACGTCATTGCTTAAGGTTCTCGCTCAGTTGACGCACTGGTTCGAAGGCGTACTCGATCATTGTCCGTCCGCCGACGATAATATGCGCCTCGCCCTTCATTCCGACTCGAAGCTGAAGAGACTGGCCGTGTTGCGCTGGCATCGTGGTTTTCTCGAGAGAACCCGTTCCGATAAAACGCGGACCATCGCTTGAACTCACCACCGAAGGGCTGATCCAATCCAGCTTTCCGCTCACCGCCCCGTACCGCTGATAAGGAAACGCTTCGAAAAAATAACGAACCTTTTGCGCGACAGCGAGCTTGGGAAAGCCGGCCTCAGTTAGAAGCAGGCGGGCTCGCAGTTGGGCGTTCCGCTGTGCCAGTTGGCAGAGCATCTGCCCCTGTTGGATCACGCTCCCGACGGTTCGCTGGTCGAGTGAAATGACCACCCCGTCATACGGACTGCGAACGGTTAGCAAGTTTTGTTGCGTGTTTTCCAAATCAGCCTTGAGAGCCGTCACGCGGACTTTCAAGTTCTCAATTTCAGAGCTCTGCTCGCTACGCAATTTGGCGTGTTCGCTTTCCATTCGCTCGCGATCGAGCTGTGTTTGCTGGAGCGTTCGTTGAGAAATACTGAAGTCTTTTTCCGAGGCGGCCACATCGAGGCGCGTCTTAATCAGATCGACTTCCGACATGCCGCCTTCCTTTGCTAATTTCTCCATGCGCGCGACCAAATCGCGACTGGTCTTGGTGTGGTTCTCTCGAAAATTTACCTCGCTTTTGGCCTGTTCGATCTCAGCCAGCTTTATATTGAGCTGAGCTTTGTAGGCGGTCTCGCTTCGCCCGAGTCCTTCCTCTTTTGTTCGCAAATCTTCGCCTAATGTCTGAAATTGCGTGTCCAAGGCGTGAATTTCGTCCGAACGAAGTACAAACAGCTCGGAGCCTTTACTCACGGTCTGACCTTCCGTCACCGAAACTCGAGTGATGATGCCCTGATGCGCCGCCTGAATTGGATCGGCCCCAGTCGCCGGCACCAAGATGAACGGACAATGCACCGTCTCCGGCAGTCGTATTACCAGGGCGAGCAGAAGCGCCGTGAAAAATGCTCCGATCAAAAGCCAGGCCGTTCTCCGAACGATCCACGGCGGCGGGTCTTGTGGCAGCATCTCGGATTCCACTTCGAAAGAACCGCGTTGTGGTGCATTTAAATTCATCGTGAATGTTTCATCAAACGCCCAGCTGTTGGCTGGACAGGTAATAATATAGGCCGCGTTGATTCATCAGTTCGTCATGCGATCCGATTTCGGCGACGCTTCCTTTTTCCAAGACTACGATCGTGTCGGCCTCGCGAATGGTGCTCAGTCGATGCGCAATCACAATGGTAGTTCGGCCCGCCGTCAGTCGACCAAGATTGTCCTGGATCGCGCGCTCCGATTCGGTGTCGAGCGAACTGGTTGCTTCATCAAAAATCAGGATCGGCGGGTTATTGTAAATCGCGCGGGCGATTGCGACGCGCTGTTTCTGACCGCCGGAAAGGGCCAGGCCGGACTCGCCGATCTTCGTTTCGTAACCGAGCGGCAGCCGCATGATGAAATCGTGCGCCGCCGCCGCCTGCGCCGCCGTCAGTACTTGATCAACATCGGGCTCGACATCGCCGAAGGCAATATTGCGCGCGATTGTGTCGTTGAAGATGTGATTTTCTTGCAGCACCATTCCGATGTGCCGCCGCACGTCGCGGTAATTCAGAGTCCGAAGATCGACATTGTCGAAGTGGATCGCGCCCTCGGTCGGTTCCAGCAAGCCGGCGACCAATTTGATCAGCGTCGTTTTTCCCGAACCGCTGCGGCCGGCAAACGCCACCATTTTTCCGGGACTAATGTCGAGATTGATATCGTTCAAAATGTTCGGTGCTTCCGGACCGCCGTACTTGAAACAAACTCCGCGCAGCTGGATTCGCCCTTCCAAACTGTGCACCGGTAGCAATCGTGAGCGATCATGTCCCTGTTCCGGTTCTTGCTCGAAAATGTCGTTTAGTCGATTCAGCAAGACCGACGCGAATTGCATGTTGTCCCACACGCCGAGCGTTCGAAGGATTCCCGAATAAGCCATGGCGGTCAGTGAACTGAAAGCAACGAATCCGCCGACGCTGAGGTTTCCATGAATCACTTGGGTTGCGCCAACCCAGAGAAAGATTGCTGTCGAGAGCAAACCGATGCTTTGCAACACGCTGTCGTAAGACATCACGATGAAGCTGGCCCGGAACATTTGTTTCGAAACCGAAAGAAACTCATTCAGCATCGCGTCACGAAACGCGCTCTCAGCGGAAGCCGCTTTAACGGCTTCAATTCCTTTGATCGCGTCGATCTGATGCGAGCTGTATTTGCCCTGGCTCTCTTCCACTCCGGCGAATAAAGGCCGCAACACTTTCACTGAAAAAATCATGAGCCCGGCATAGAGCGGAGTAGTAGCCAGGAAAGCGATCGTGAGAAGCGGGCTGTAGATAGCCATCAAAAAGAGCGCGCCGACCAGATAAATCACCGCGAGCAGTGCGCCGATTCCTTGTTGCACCGCGAACTGCCTGACCTGGCGGGCGCCGTCGAGGCGCCGCTGAATGTCGCCGGTGCGCCTGCTGGTAAAATAAGTCATTGGCAACGACAGAAGTTTTCGACTGAGGAAATCGAGAATCGCGGTGTCCAGACGCACGGCCGCAAACGCGAGCAGGTACTCTTGGGCCAGCGTTGACAGTTGGACGAAAACAACGGCTGCGAGCATTCCAACCAGAATTGTCCGCAACAAGCCGAGATCGTTTTCGACAATAACCTTGTCGACGACCATTTGGGTGAATACAGGGAACAACAACTGTAGAACACTGACGGCCATAGCTAAACCGAGCACCTGCAACAGCAACGTCTTGAACCGGGCCAGAAAAGGAAGCATCCAGGTCAGCGCGGGTTTGGCCTCTGGCGCCTGGTCGAACGCCGTCGTGTAATCGAAAAGGGCCGCGTAACCGGTCCATTTTGCTTCAAATTCGCTCCGTGGAAGTTTGCGCAGACCGAGACCGGGGTCGGCCACTCGCACAAATTCTGGATCGACATCGTAGAGTACAATCCAATGATTACCCTCCCAATGGACGATCGCCGGCAATGGCATCATCGGTAAGTTCCGGAGCGAAACTTTGAGCGCCCGCGCAGCCAATCCAAGTTCAGTGGCCGCACGGACGAGAGCTTTCAAACTCGTGCCGTCTGTCGCCGTGTGGCAAAGCTGGCGGATCCGGGCCAGACTCACTTTTCGGCCGAAATGCCGGCAAATCATTCCCAGACTTGCCGCACCGCAATCCATCTCGTCGATTTGCTGAAGGTGCTCGATCTTGGGGATGCGCTTTGGTTTTTTTCGGAAATAACCGCGCTCATCCTCAAAAGGTTCTTCTTTGCCGTCGCTTTCAACCGCGTGTTCTTCGCCGTCGAGCTCGGTCTTGTCCGTGCGGCGGGATTCGGCCGGAAGAAGTTCCTCAGTGAAGTCGAGCGGAATACGGGCTTCACTTTTCGCCTCGTAAATGGCGAGCCGTTCGGCCAAAAGCTTGTCGAATTGGGGGAACCGGTTTCGCAGGTCGAGAACCGCTTGCGGTTCGAGCGCGAACAATTGGCAATCGGTGAATGCCACAACGGATGCAGCCCGCGGCGCGTTGTTTAAGATCGACAACTCGCCAAAGAAATCGCCCTCGCGATAAAATGCGACGTTACGCTCGTGTCCGTTTCCATCGCCGATAAACGCGCGGGCGCGTCCCTTCTCGATGACGTACATCGGGCCGGCCGCCTCGCCTTGGCGAATGATCAGGTTGCCCTTGGCAAAACCCACCGGCACTAAGCGATCGATCATGCCGCGCAGTGCGGGCCCGGGCAGCCGGCCAAAATTACTGAATTGATAGAGGAAACTCTGCACGGCACGGTTGCGGCCTATCATTTCGATGTAGTGCCGAAGCTCGGGCGCCTCAGCGACTAGTTGAAGAAAATCGTTTCGATCGATTCGCAGGACGTCGACCGCAGTGCTGCAACGCACGGTTGCCGTGCGTTTGCCTCCCTCTGCCAGCGCGGCCTCGCCAAAACTGTCTCCTGGCTTTAATACTCCAAGCGGGATTTCTTCGCCGTCCGGCTTGATTTTCACTGCGCGGGCCCGGCCGTTAGTCAAGATGTAAAACGCATCCGCGGGTTCGTCTTGTCTTACAATCAGGTCGCCGAAATCGTAATGTTCCTCCTGCAGCAGCGGCTCGAGAGCGGCAAAATGTTCGTCTGAAAGGAATCGGAAAGCCGAGGACCGCCGAATGATGTCCGTGTCTGATTTTCTCATTCGCTTAAAACTGAACCGCCTAGGCGAATTTCCACGTGGTCGCTTGTCAGCGCGGAAAATTGTCGCTCCAGCAAATGCTCGTCGATGCGGCGCCGAATGTCCGGGTCGGTCGGGTCGGGCTCAATTTTTTTTGTGATCCGATACAGCTCGAAACCTTCGCCGCGCGGTGATGGGTCCAGCACGTCCCCTTCGGCGCCGCTCCAGAATTTCTGCTTCAATTCTTCGGGGACTGCTTCGTGCAGAAAAGTGATCCGCCGATAAGGATAGCGCGCCTCGACCGCTACTTCTTCCATCGACATGCCGTCCTGCCGAATGCAGAGCAACGCTTCTTTGGCCGCTTCGCTCGATTCCAATTCAATCACTTCGGCCTCGAATTGCGTTAACGGCATGCGCAAGCTGGCTAATTGTTTGTTCCGGGCTTCGGAGGTCAGCGCTTTTTCGCAAAGACTTTGATAAACAACTTCCATCGCCAGCATTTCGTCGAGCCAGTTCTTATCCCGGCCGAGTCGCGCCAGCCAGTTGTCCAGCTCCGGTTTCTCAACTTTAGTTCGATCGAAAAACGCTCTTCGCGCTGCGCTGATTTTCTCGGGATCAAGATTGCTTTCACCAGTCGCCGCGAGCGCAGCTAGGCGCCACATCAGCTGCGTATTCAAGCCATCAAGCTCATCCGAAAAAATAAGCTCCGCAGTGAAAAGCTCGCGCAGTTCCGGCGGCGCCGAACCAAGATCGATATCGGGCAGCTCGATTTTTTCGTCGATGGTTGAGCGCCAATGCTGTCGCGTAAAGTAGTCAGTGAAATCTACGAGATTCAACGCGCGGGCTTCCAGCCATTGCTCTGTCTCCTCCGCTGTAATCAGATCGTGTGCGTAGCGGAAAAGCTCCGCCGCGGCGTCGATCGAGTCATGATCGAGTTCCAAATCCTGCTGCTCCGCTCGCTTTTCGGCTTCTAAACCAGTAAGAAATTGTCGCCAGTTCGAATCCAGTTCACCGCGAAACAGCGCCGCGTCGATCAGGTCGCGCGCCTTGTACTCCCTTCCTCGACAAGCGCAGATCGCGAGCTCGCCGGCGGAGGCTGATTCGGTCGGAGCCATTGAATTTGGGCCGGGTTTATATGACCTTCCCGGACAAAAGTCGAGACAATCGTGGCCTCAATTCTAGGCCACGAGAATCCGTCGCAAGAACCATCGACCCTTAGCTGGGTTCTCTCCCACGGTTTCTTACGTCACCGCTTCAGAGCCGAACATTTGCTCGTTGTTCAGTAATTAATTTGATAGCAACGAAGTGAAGCAAAACCCACATGCCGACGGAGTTTTCGCCTGAAATGAAGTTTGAAATCGGGCACGTACTATTCATCGACATCGTCGGTTACTCTAAACTGCACTTAAACCAGCAGCGAACGTGCGTTGAAGCACTGAATCGCCTTGTTCGGCAAACAAGAGAATTTCGGAATGCTGAAGCAGAGGGCAAGCTGGTCCGATTACCGACTGGAGACGGAATGGCCCTGGTATTCTACGGTGCGCCTGAGGCACCAGCCGAATGTGCCGTCGAGATTGGCTGCACGATCAAGCAAGAGACTGATCTGCAAGTCCGAATGGGAATTCACAGCGGGCCGGTTAGTAACATTGTGGATGTAAACGAACGCAGGAACATAGCCGGCGCAGGGATCAACATGGCGCAGCGAGTGATGGATTGCGGCGACGCCGGACACATCCTTCTCTCCAAACGCACCGCCGAAGATCTTGAACATTCGGGGAAGTGGCAGGCATACCTACATCCGATCGGTGACTGTGAAGTGAAGCATGGCGTCACGCTCTCAGTCGTCAATCTTTACGCGGATAACGTCGGAAATCGGGCGCTTCCATCCAAACTCAAGCAAGCCAGAGAACAACAAGCTGCAATCAATCGGGCGAAAGTTATTCGCCGGCGAAAGAGGATCGGCTCAATCGCCGCCGCTCTGCTACTCACTTCGACCGGCATCGGCCTCTGGTTTGTGATGCGTAGCACCTCTTCAAACCTACTCGCCAAGAGCGTTGCGGTATTGCCATTTGAAAATCTGAGTGAAGATAAGACCAATGCTTTTTTCGCCACCGGTATTCAGGATGAAATCATTACCCGCTTGGCGAAAGTCTCCGCATTAAAAGTGATCTCGCGCACCTCGACCCAGCAGTACGAGAGCAGACCATCTAATCTGTCTCAGATTGCCAAAGAACTCGGCGTAGGCGCGATCCTGGAAGGCAGTGTGCAGAAAGTAGGCGAGCGAATTCGAGTCAATGTCCAGTTGATTCAAGCATCGAGCGACTCGCATCTTTGGGCTGACACTTACGACCGCGAGCTGCTCGATATCCTCGACGCAGAAAGCGAAATAGCGAGGGAAGTTGCGGCCGCGCTAAGTGCAACGCTTAGCCCAGAAGAAAAGACGCGCATTCAGAGGCGACCGACAAACAACACGGAGGCGTACGGGTTGTACCTCAAAGCGCGCGAAGTCGAGACGCACGCTACTGGAACTGTTGAAGTGCCCCAAGAAGCACAAAGCTTATACGAGCAAGCGATCCGACTCGATCCCGATTTTGCGCTAGCGCATGCCAGTCTCTCTTTCGTCCACTCCTGGATATACGCCTATTTCGAGCCGACCGAGCCGCATCGAATCGGCGCCCGAGTCGAAGCCGAGCAGAGCCTGCGATTGCAGCCGGATCTCGGTGAAGGGTATCTTGCGCGCGCAAATTACTACTACCGAGTTGAACGTGATTTTAATGCCGCCTTGGAATCACTAAACCGAGCGCGCCAAATACTGCCTAACGATTCCATGGTTCTCTGGACACTCGGTCACATCCGAAAGAGACAGGGACTACGGAAAGAAGCGATTGCCGATCTCAAACAGGCAATATCGGTTGATCCTCGAAACGTCCGCGCCCTCGATCAACTCGGTAACATCTATATGGATATCAAACAGTGGGCAGCCGCGGAACAGGCAAAACGGCGCGTCACTGAAATCATCAAGTCGCCGGCAGACTCTGTATTCAACGCGAGGTTGGCGTGGGCCGAGGCCGATCGAATGCTAACCGGCAACTGGCAGGCTGCTCATAAGATACTCGCGGACGTCCCCGAAGATTTCGATCCCGGGGGGATCGCGACGTTGCATCGCTACGCCATTGCCATGTCAGAACGAGATTTTATGACGGCAGAGCGGGCCGTACGTGCCTGCAAACTCGATAAGCTCGACGAGTGGAACGGCCCCGAAGTTACGAAAAGCTTCTTGCTGGGCACAGTTGCTCTCGCTCAGGGAGACATGAGCAGAGCGAGACCATTGTTCGAGGTGGAACTGCAACTCGCCGAGTCCCAAGTGAAAGACAATCCGACCTCGCCCAAGCGCCGCGGTCAGCTCGGACTGGTGCTCGCCTATCTCGGTAGAAAAGAGGAGGCCATTCGCGAAGGCGGCAAAGCTGTCGAATTATTACCGGAGTCTGTGGACGCTTCGGAAGGGGTGGACATGTCCATCAACCTTGCCGAAATTTATGGACGAGTGGGCGAGCCTGATCAGGCGCTTTCGCTTATCGAAAGATTGCTAAAGACACCAGGCGGTTTGACGATTCTTGATTTACAGGGCTGGAACTGGGATCCGCTACGGAAAGATGCGCGTTTTCAGAAGCTTGCCAACGGGCCAGAGCCACAGGTGATCTATAAGTAGTCAACAAAGTTACATGATTTGATAGGTTAGAGTTGACCCTAGTGCGTTAGCCTACATAATCGAGTGCCTGTGTCTGAAGACTATTAGGTCTTCCAAGGGGTAGGTCTGCGTTGGCTGGGAGCTTGGTAATCTCTCTCGGTACCAAATCAAAGGATTACTTGTGCATAAAGTTGTCACAGCGGTGGCAGCGGCGATAGGACTCAGCTTTTTATTTCAGCCTAGTACCTTTGCACAGGATGCGTCTCCGTCGCCCGCCGCTACGGCTCAGATCAACGCCAATGGTACCGCGATTTCAGAAACGCAACGGGTCATTGTCACCGGTTCGAACATTCCGACTGCGGAAGAAGTTGGCCCGAACCCGGTTGATACCTATGGCCGAGACGATATCACGCGACTCGGTGTCCGTACTCCGACCGACCTCATCCAGAGATTGCCGGCGGCATTTGGTGCGGGCCTTAATGAAAACGTTAACGGCGAAATCGGTCTTGGTGCCACGACCGTGAATCTCCGCGGCATCGATCCGAAGGAGACGCTCGTTCTGCAGGATGGCCGTCGCCTCGCGAATATCGCTTTCGCCGGCCCGTTCGTTGATTTCAACCAATTCCCGCTCGGTTTAATCGACCACATCGATATTCTGAAAGATGGCGCGTCACCTGTTTATGGCACGGACGCGGTTGCAGGTGTGGTCAATGTTTACTTGATCCACCACTTTCGCGGTTTGGAAGTTTATGCCAGCTATGGCAACACCAACCTCGGATTTGCCAACGACATGGGCCAGGAAGTCGCCTATCTGCTCGCTGGCACTGGCGACGACAAAACTAATATCGTGGTTTATGCGGGCCTTTTCAACGAAGCCGCCATTTTCAACCGCGACGTCAACATCACGCACGATCTGGACTACACACCGTTTGGCGGCCAGGACAATCGCAGCGGTAACTTCGCCGGACATGTAGGCGACTTTGTTTATCAACCATCGCTAAACGGCGGTTCGAAGATTCCGACGCCGCACAAGTATCCGAACGTGGCAAGCGATCCGCAATATGTGCCGCAACTTAGCCTTCCGCCCGAGCGCCAGCTCTTTAACTTCGGCGACCTCACGCCGTTGATCGCCGCTACCGATTATGAATATCTTTACGGTTCGTTCGACCGCGACCTTTGCGACAAGTACCTGACCGTTTTTGCCGATTTCAAATATGTCCGCCAGTTTTGGGACGACGCCGAGGCGCCCAGGCCATTTCTGCCTGATATCTGGACCGACGCGACCCACCCGTTTGGCATCAGCTCGGCAGGCATCAGCGTTCCGACGCAAAATGCGTTCAATCCGTTCACGGTACCAGATTACGTATCCGCAGGGGGATTTAACACGCAGTTTCCAAGCACTCGGGCAAGTGCTGCGCCCCCTGGAACGGCGTTCACTACTGGGGTGCGTTACCGTTCCTTGGAAGCCGGTTTGGCCACTCCTAAGATTACGACAGACAATAACCTGTTCACCAGCGGATTGAAAGGAAACCTGGGAGAGTTCGCCGACGCTTGGGATATGCTGAAGACATGGCAGTGGGAAACCGGTATCCGCTGGAATGAGGATTATCGCACTGTGCGCTTCGGCGGTTTGGCCAACACCAATGCGTTGCGCGCAGCCTTGCTCGACACCAACCCGGCCACGGCGTTCGATCCGTTCGGTCTCAATCAAAATTCAAAGGCCGTGATTGATCGCGTGTTCGTTACGACCCACGAGGTCGCATGGACAACGTTGTTGACAGAAGACCTTAAACTCAGTGGTGACATGTTTAACCTTCCAGGCGGCCCGATCTCGTTCGCGATCGGTACCGAACATTTGACCAATCACACGAGCGATAACCCAGATGCTCTCACCGCTTCCGGCCAGCTCCTCGGTACGACCACCTTTGCGGCAACAAGGGGTAGCCGCGACTCATGGTCACAATATTGGGAAGTGCTTATTCCTGTGACGGGTCCAACCTGGAACTTCGCCGGCGCTTATAGTCTGGAGTTCGGTTATGCTGAACGTTTTGAAAGCTATAGCGATTTTGGTACAACCGAACGGCCAAAGTTCTCAGTCCGCTGGCAGCCACTAGGCGGTTCGCCCGTCCCGATCACTTTGCGAGCGGCCTATATCGAGGCGTTTCACGCACCAGGCTTGTTTGACCTTTTTGGTGGTGCCACACAAGGGTTTCCGCTCGTTCACGATCCTTTGAGTACGGCTACACAACCACAGGTCGATACGCACTTCTTAACTAATCCAAATCTTAAACCGGAGATCGCGTATGAACGCACCTTCGGCGGTGTCCTAACTCCTGAAGCGTGGTGGAGTTGGCTGCACGGCCTAACGATCTCGGCAGATTATGGACACCTGGATCTTCGCGGTTTCGCATCTCAGCCGGATCCACAGTTTATCGTCGACCATGAGTCGCAGTTTCCTGGCTTGGTCGTGCGTGACCCAACAGCGGGTAACGCCATTGTTCTCCTGCTAGACCCGACGCTAAACCTGGGCCGGCTCATCGAATCATATCTCGATTACGAAGCAGTGGAGACATTTGAAACGGCCCGCTTTGGCCATGGCGATTGGGGAACATTCAACGCCACGTTTAACGGCACTTATCTTATTGATGCAGATCTACAAGCGGTTCCTAATGGACCGCGATCCACGGTGGTGGGCAAATACGGCGGCGGCTTCCAAGGGGTAAGTGGGGGCGGGGCTTACACGCACAATCGTTGGTATGCGAGCCTCTTTTACGACGGCCCATCGAGAACGTGGATGCAAGGCATCGATGCCGGCGGAGTTGTTCACTACATCGGCCAGTATTGGGACAATCGGACCTTTACCACCGTCGGGCAGGATCGCAAAGTGCGCGAATGGACCACGCTCGATCTCATTCTCAATTACACCTTCAATTTGCCGCCACCCGCAGCCCAGACGGAAGTGGCCGGATACGCTAAGGACGGCGGCAGGAGCGTTGAGCAAAGCAAAGAGAAAAGCGGAATTCCTGTCTCTACGGCGGATTACAACCCATGCGGTTGGAGGGCGTGGCTCAACAGCGCGACCCTCACTTTCGGCGTGGACAACGTCTTTGACTTGCAACCGCCATTTGTTGCTGCCGCGGCCGACAACGGAGTAAACGGCGGGTTCGATTTTCAGACTGCCAATGCCAAAGGCCGCTTCTGGTACGTGGCTGTGAAGAAGAGATTCTGACCCAGCGCGGAGTCCGCTACGCAAATTGGTTGACGAACGGTCTTACCGCACTGTTCAGTTTAGGCCATGGTAGCTGCTTCGCTTCGCGCTCTGCTCGTTCGTTCGATCGATTACGCGGGAATGTTTCCACCGTGTAGTCTCGAGCTGGAGCCGGCGCTGAAGAACCAGGCGGAATACGCGCGCTCTGCGGATTCCTGGATGCTCTCGGCTTTCGTCCTGCAGGTGGCCAAATTTGGTGAAGCGGGGCGATTCGTCTCTCTATTCGATAAACAACATCCGTTGCGCGTGTCCACTTTGGGCGCAAAGACCGACAACTTCGCGAACTTTCAGACCGAATTAAAAGGTGCGGCCGAAGCCATTCGCGCGTTTCAAACACAACATGTCGATCTCGTCTCGGTCGCCCAGCTTGAAATGGTCCTTCCAAAGGATGTCGACCTTGCCAAATTGAACGACGCAGCCACGGTGCTGGCCGATTTGAAAGTACAAACGTTTTGGGAAACGCCGGCCGAGTTGGCCGACCAAACGATTGCGTTGCTTGCGCGGATGAAGCAGCCTTCGTTTGGGTACAAGTTGCGAACGGGCGGCGTGACGGCGGATGCATTTCCGAGTTCCGTTCAAATCGCACGAGCGATCCTCGCCTCTACCAGGCATCATGTGCCGATAAAATTCACGGCTGGACTGCATCATCCGGTCCTGCAATTTCGTGACGAAGTGAAAACTGAAATGCATGGCTTTCTAAATGTGATCGGAGCCGGTGTGCTTTCCGCCGAGCATCAATGGGACGAGGCGCAAACCGTAGACATGCTGGAAGATCAAAACGCCAAGTCGTTTGAATTTCACGATACTGTTTTTGCCTGGCGCGATTGGGAAATCACGCTTGACCGCATCAAAGCGCGCCGAAAGTTCATTACTTCGTTCGGCAGCTGCAGCTTCGACGAGCCGCGGGAAGATTTGCGTCAATTAGGAATGCTCTGATCACCACGAAGGACACGAAGACCACGAAGCGCTTAAAGGAAAAAACTATCTTCGTGTTCCCTGTGATCTTCGTGGTTAAATCATAAGCATGGCTCTTCGTTCATTTATCGAAATCGCCAGCGAATCCCATTTTCCACTGGAGAATCTGCCATTCGGCGTTTTCCAACCGCGCGATGGCTCCGCGCGGATCGGTGTCGCGCTCGGAGAATACGTGGTCGATCTTGCGGAGCTGGAGGCGGCTGGACATTTCAATGATTTTCAAGCCCAACAACTGTTCGCGCGGGATTCGTTGAATGATTTTCTGGCCCTGGGCCGGCCAGCGTGGAAGAAGGTTCGCGCGATCCTGCAAAAACTTCTGGCCGCTGAGACGCCGACGTTGCGCGATAATGCAAAATTGCGCGAACGGGTTTTTCGTCGGCAATCTGATGTCGTGATGCAGTTGCCGGTAAAAATCGGAAACTACACAGATTTCTATTCGTCGTACCATCACGCGCACAATGTTGGAACAATGCTTCGCGGCGCGGAGAATGCGCTGATGCCGAATTGGAAATGGTTGCCGGTCGCTTATCACGGCCGCGCCAGCTCGGTGGTTGTGAGCGGAACCGGCGTCCGGCGTCCAAGAGGGCAAGTCAAACCGCCTGATGCGCCGTCGCCAGTTTTCGGCCCGACGAAGAGTCTGGATTACGAGCTGGAGATGGCGTTTCTGATCGGGCCAGGCAATTCGTTAGGCCAACCTGTGCCGATCGACCAGGCCGTCGATCACATTTTTGGTTTCGTTCTGATGAACGATTGGAGCGCCCGCGACGTTCAAGCCTGGGAATATCAGCCGCTAGGTCCGTTCCTGGCCAAGAATTTCTGCACCAGCATCTCGCCTTGGGTTGTAACCATGGAAGCGCTAGAACCATTCCGGAAATCATTGCCCAAGCAGGACCCGGAACCGCTGCCTTATCTGCGCTCCAAGAATGATTTCACGTTCGACATTCAGTTGGAAGCGAAGCTGCAGACGGCGAAGATGAAAACGCCGCAGACAATCACCCGGACGAATTTTCAAAATCTTTACTGGAGCGTTTTGCAACAGCTGGCGCATCACACAGTCGGCGGCTGCAACTTGCAACCCGGCGATTTGCTGGCCAGCGGGACGATTAGCGGCGAGACCGACGATTCCCGGGGCTGCATGCTCGAGCTCACGTGGCGCGGCGCGAATCCGCTAAAGCTGCAGGGTGGCGAGGAACGCAAGTGGCTCGAAGATGGCGATACTCTTTCGATCGTCGGCTGGTGTCAGGGCAATGGTTGTCGCGTCGGGTTCGGCGAAGTTAGCGGAAAGATCCTGCCCGTCCAGGCTTGAGGGGCATTTTAGCGCCGGCTTGACTCAATATTTAGCGCAAGATAGCCGGTTCCTGGTCTGATGGCTGCTGAGAATCTACGACGATGAAAGCCCAGATCCTTCATGTGGACGACGACCCCGACATCCGATTGCTGATTTCAGCATCACTTCAGGAGTTCGGCTACGTCGTAGCGACCGCTGGAACGAACACCGAGGCCTTGGAGCTGGCCGAAAAGGTGAAGTTCGATCTTTTTATCCTGGATGTGCGACTTCCCGATGGGAATGGCATTGAACTCTGCCAAAAGGTCAACCGGCTGCAGCCGAATAGTCCGGTTGTTTATTATTCGGCTTACGCCAGTGACGAGGAACAGGAAGCGGCGCTGTCGGTCGCCGGCGACGCGTATTTAAAGAAACCAGTCTCGGCCGCGGTCCTTGAGGCAACGATTGAGGAACTATTGAAGTCGAAAGAATGAGCAACGCGCGTAGCGCGCGGGGCTTTACTGCAATCGGTAATAGATACGAACTGAACGTGCGTGGTGGAATCGACCGGCTTTCCGTTTCGGTACGCCGGCAATACGATTTTTTGTCGGCGGTGTTTTCGATCAAAATTCACGGGAATCCGTTAAATTTTTACGGATTGGTCACCAATGATTTGGTGTGTTTAATTCGCAGCGGCAATAGGGGCCTGTAGCTCAGCGGTTAGAGCAGGGGACTCATAATCCCTTGGTCCCTGGTTCGAATCCAGGCGGGCCCAGTCTACGCTCGCGTTATTGACGAGAGCGTAGACTGTCGCGCCGGAGCTTAGCGTAGGCAGACATTTCAATTTCGGATTGCGGATTGCCGAGTTGGGACGGGACGCGCCCATGGGCCTGAGCTTGGCCGGCCTGATCATCAATCGGTATTGATGTTGCTGCTTATCTGGTTCTGTCCGGCCAAAATAGGACCGCCAAGTTGTTCCGATTTGCAGATAAATTGTAAAAACCTCGGCTTTTCGGCCGGGAACCCGTTGACAATGTGAATAACCATTACAATAATAACGCGTGTTGAAGAAATTCATCCCGCAGAAGACGATCTCATCGATCGGAGAAGGGTCGCTGAGCTCGGGGGGTGAAGATTCCAACCGACCCGCCTACGGCGACCAACCAAAATCATCAACCAACGATTACAAAAAGTTTATGGCTGAACATTCCGGCAAAGACGTCCTTTCCAGCGACGTTGAAATCAAAGGCACGATCAAGTTCCAGAAGGAGCTTCTGATCGATGGCAAAGTCGAGGGCGAAATTAATTCCGATGGCAACCTGACGGTCGGAGAGAATGCGGACATTCGCGCCGAGATTAAAACAAAGTCCATCACGATTTACGGCAAGGTGCAGGGAAACGTCACCGTCAGCGAGCGTTGCGAATTGAAATCGAAATGCACGCTTCAGGGAGACTTGAAGGCGGCCCGTCTCATCATCGAGGAAGGCGCCACCTTTGTCGGAAAGTCGGAAGTTTCCAGCGGGATGAGTGTTAAAGCCTCGTCCAAGCCAGAAGTTGTTCGTCACGAAGAGTCGGCCAAGCCTGCCTTCGCGGCCCGCGCTTAGTATTGACCTTTACGTTCTGAACTAGTGATCAAATCGTCGCCTGCCAAGGCCAGTGTGGAATGTCCGCACTGTGGCTTTAAGCAGATGGAATATGTGGCGGCGAAGACGACTATTTGTCGGCAGTGCGGGCGGTCTTTTTCGCCCATGGCGCCGAAGCCGGCGGCCAAAGTGGCTGACGAGCGCGCGCCGGTGGGAGAAGTTCCAATTCATCGCAAGTTCGAGAACATTTGGAGCCGGCAGCGCAATCGCGTCGTTTCCTGTTTCGAATGCAAACGCAAGCACGAGGTTAGCGATCAGGCGACGTCCACCAATTGTCCCGGTTGCAGCGCGCACATCGATCTGCGTGATTACAAAGTCACCACCAGCTTCAGTCGCACAATCCGCACCCGCGGAGACGTCCATCTGACTAACAAAGGCGACCTCAGCAGCACGAGTGTTATCTGTCATTCGGCGGTGATCGAAGGAAAACTGCGCGGAAATCTTCAGTGCGAAGAATCCATGACGATTGAACTTGTTGGGAAAATTCCAGGCCGGATTGCTGCCCAGAACATCGTGGTCGAACGAAAGTCGGACATTCAATGTTTCCGGCGCGTCACCGTAACTAACATCGACATCAGAGGTCGCATGTCGGCCGAAATCGTGGCCACCGGTTCAGTAACAATCCATAAGACCGGATCGCTCGACGGCAATGTTACGGCAAAGTCCATCGCGATTGAAAAAGGTGGAATGTTTTCCGGCCAACTCGTGATCGGTCAGGCGACTCTTACTCAAGGCGAACTCTTGCCCGAAGCCAAGGCAGCCGAGGCCAAGGCGGAATCAGCTGTCCCGATTGGCGCGGCTCAACCGGCGCACGCAACCTGATTACCGCAATGCGAAGGCTGCACCCGCGCAGTCCGTACGAAAAGCTCGGCGGCTACGTGCATCTGCCGCGTTTGATCGACAAGGCGAAGCTTCACCGCAAAGGTCTCCTCGACGGCTACAACTACAAGACCGTCGGCTTCGATAAACATCTGCTTAGTTTTCTAAAAATCGACGGCGACGCGTTTGAAGATGCCGTCCATCGTTTGGAGAAAGACGACGCGATCTTGAAATGGATGCAGGAGAACAGCGTCAAATATTCCGCAGAGGAAATCGAACACTGGAACCAGGCAATGATCTCGCGGCATCCAGACACCGCCGCCAAGAAGGCTCGTTTCAGCCACTTCTTGAAACAATCCGGCGGTGCGGGCCGCAAGGATATTCGCACCTACTTTGACCTGATCGAATTCGACGAAGGCCGGCTCAAGTAATCGTTGAATCGCTAAATCGGAAGCGACTACAATTCTCGAATTACGATTTACGGCTACTGAAGGTTTTATCGGCTATTTCGAGGGTTTCTTTGCTCCCGATATCGAGCCAGCGGCCTTTGAGCTGAAACGTGCTTACCGGCTTGCGGGTGTACAGCCATTGCAGAAACCGTCCTGGTTGATCTGGGTTATTGCCTTCTGCGAGATAGGTCTTAAACAGGGGCAATACTTCGCGCGAGTAATAGTAGAGCGCGACTGAGGCCAAAGTGCTTTTCGGCTTCGCCGGCTTTTCTTCGAACGTTGTAATCACGCCTTTGTTGTCGATCGTTACCGTGCCGTATTTTTTCATCGCTTCCAGATCGCCGACGTCATAAACGGCGACGGTGGCGGCTGATTCTTTCGCTGTTTTCACGAAATCAGCCAGCGGTTGATCGAAAAGATTGTCACCGGCAATGACCAGCAAATCGTCCACCTCGAGGTGCTCACGCGTGAGAACCAGATTGATGTCTCCAATCGCGCCAAGTTTATCGTCATCACTTTTGGATTCATCGTCGATAATCCAAATCTGCATTTGAGGATGCTGGCTCTGGTAGTCCCTTGCCCAGTTCTGAAAATCGCCGGCGAATTTGGCGTTGGTCACGATGTACGTTGTTCGCAACTCCGGAACAGTGCGCAGATTGTCGAGGAGCCATTCAATGATCGGTTTTCCGCCGACTTCCAATAGCGGTTTCGCCTTGTTCAACGTCAGCGGATAAAGCCGGGTTGCATATCCAGCCGCAAGAACGAGCGCATTCATTCGAAATTTTTTGGGACAATAGACGGACGATTCGGATGCGCCAGTTATTCGTGGAAGATTACCTGGCGGCGCCGCTCAAAATCGCGGCGCGCAACCGGTGCTGAATGCCGGCAATTCGATTTGAATCCGTAATCTTGCCGCGATTGTTGTTGTCGCAAACGTAGAAGGTATCGATAGCGGCGCCTTTTTGAGTGCTAATGCGGGAAAGAGCGATGTTAACGCCTTCGCGTCCGAGCGCGGTGAGCAAGTCGTAAAGCAACCCGATCCGGTCCGGGGTTTCAATCTGAATCAAGGTGTAAGCAGGATGCGCTTTGTTATCGATCGCGATCCCGGTCGGAAACTCCAGTTCGTGCAACCGCCCGCGCTGGAGGCTGCGACGGGCCTGTTCCAGCAACGGTCCAAACTCGAACGCTTCGACTTCCAGCGCGCGACGGAGCATGTCGTCCACCAGATCTCGATCTCGTTTTTCAGTGACGGGTCGTTGTTTCAAATCGCAAACGCGAAAGATTCCAAGAACTGCCTGGTCTCCTCGCGGAAAGATGTCCGCGCTCAGAATGTTGAGCGGAACAACCGAGAACGACCCGGCGATCTTTGCCAGAAGATCGTTGCGATCCCATGTGCAAAAGGAAACAACGCCGTGCCCGAGCTGTGAGAACGCCTCCCATTCAATCGCAGGTTGCAAAGCCCGGTCTCCCTCGGCCGATGTGTTCTCGAAAAAAAGTCGGAACAGCCGCAGGTGTTTGACGATCTCGGGGACATCGAATGCGCGAAAGTAATTGTCCGGCATGAAATCGAACTGCGCGTCAATCTCATCCGCGTAATCGGACGGCAATTCCGCAGCCACTGCCGCCTGCAAAGTGTCGCGCTCGATCCTGATTTGCTCGAGATAGGATTTCTGGTCGACGAGATATTCCGAGGTCGCGTGAAACAATTGCCAGACCAGCGATTCCTTCCAATCGGACCAGCTTTGTCCACTCGTGCCCTGGCCGTCGGCTAACGTCAATAACATCAGCAGCTGCAGATTTTTCTGGCTGCGAATAATGCTGGCGAATTCGAGAATCGTCGCCGGATCGTCGAGATTTCGTTGCTGCGCGGTGTTCGAAAGTGTGATGTGGTGGTCCACCAGGAGGATCAGAGACTTTCTCTGTTCCGGCGACAGCTGGAGGCGTTTGGCAACGCTTTGGGCGAAAAACGCGCTCGCTTCGGAGTGGGGGCGAGCCCCAACCGCCCGACCAGTGTCATGCAAAAGCAGGGCCAGATAGAGAACGAACGGATCTTCCAGCTTCTCGAACAAGTGACGATACGCGATCAACTTCGAATCTGTCGTGTTGGTGAGCGCGTCGAGTTTGTCGATGCACAGCAGAGTATGTTCGTCCGCGGTGTAGCGGTGGAAGAATTCGTGCTGAACCAAACAGGTGAGCTGACCGAATTCAGGAATGTAGCGGCCCAGAAAATCAACTCGATGCATCAGACGCAAGGCGCGTCCGACTTCTCCTTTCCTGGTCAAGATTGCTCTGAAGATCTCGCGCGGGGCCTTCGCGTACTGATAGGTCCGGGTCACTTGTTTGAGCGAACGGCTCAACAAATCCTCGAGCTCCGGGCTTAGATCGACGTTGTGTTCCTGCGCGAGTTGAAACGCTCGCATCATCTCCACCGGTTCCGGCTTGAAAAGGTCCCGCCGTTCGCTGTGCAATTGCCCTTGTCGAATGAAGAACGGCCCGATTCGCGTTTGTCCGCCGCGCCGCAATGGGAGAAAACTGAAGAGCGACCGGGTCCGATTGGTGGCGTAACCGCTCGCGAACTGCTCCGTAATGCGTTCCGTGACGCGAAAAATAGTGCGAGTGTGTTTGTAGTAATCGCGCATAAACGCTTCACTTGACCGTTGGCCTTCCTGGTCGCGATAATGCAAGCGCTTGGCGATTTCTGGCTGGAGATTGAGATAGAGCGCGTCGGCTCCCCGTCCGGACAGATAATGAAGGTCCGTTCGCAAACGCAGAAGAAAATCGTAAGCCGTCTCGATCCGTCTCTGGTCCGATTCGCTCAACCAATCTTCACCGACCAGGTGCGTCGTGGTAAGCGCGCCTTCTTTGAAATAGGACATCCAGAGGAGATTTTGATAATCGCGCAAACCCCCGCACCCGCCTTTGAGATTTGGCTCCTGCATGTAAACGCTGTCGCCAAATTTGCTGTGTCGCGCTTCCTGATCGCGCATTCGCAGCTCCACATATTGGCGTTCCGAACCGACCACACACTTGGCGCGGAATTGATCTCGAAACTGACCCGCAAGGACGCGATCCCCGGCCAGAAACCGAGATTCGAGCATCGCCGTTTTGGTCAGCATGTCCGAGTTGGCCTGGTCAAGCGCTTCCCGAATGGAGCGGGTGGAGTGTCCCACTTTGAATCCGATGTCCCAGAGCAAGTAGAGAATCTGTTCGGCCATTTCCGCGACGTAGGCTGAAATCTTCCCGGCCCCGTTGCCGTGTAGCAGCATCACATCAACGTCGCTGAACGGATTGAGTTCGCCCCGGCCGTAACCGCCTAGCGCTATGAGCGCCAATGGAGTCGTAGAAGTTCCCAATGTGTTTGCCGCTGCTGCAAACACGTGCCGTAAGATCACGTCCACCAGTTCGCCGCGTCGCGCGCAAATCTCGCGACCGCCGCCGCCGGCCTGATGTTTCAAGCGAAGCCGGTGCTCTTCGAGTTTGAGAAACTTTTTGTAAGTCGGGAGAACTTCTGTCGGCCGCCGCTTGCCGGCTTGAGCCAGCTGGTCTTCAGCGCGTGCCAGGACCTTTTCCAGATGTTGCGAGTTCGCCATTTTCGATTAGTGCCAGTGTGGCTTGGGCAATCTAAAATCGAACAGCGAAAATCCAAGCGGGGCCATCCGGATATGGCCTTTAGAAATGTTGAATGTTTAGATACGACCCCGTGTCTAAACCTCAATCGCGTAGCGTTTGAGCTTGTTGTAAAGCGTCGGGCGCTGAATGCCGAGCAGTTCGGCGGCTTTCTTCTTGTTGCCGTGACATTGCGCCAGCGCTTGAAGAATGGTCACCCGCTCCATGTCGTCCAGGCTTTGAACTCCCTGAGCCGGGACACTGCCGCCAATCTGTTGGAGCGCTACGGGCAATTGCAACTCTCTGGGCAATTCTTTTGTTCCGATCATGTTTTGCCGCGCCAGAACGACGGCATACTCAATCGCGTTTTGTAATTCGCGGACGTTTCCTGGCCAGGAATAATCGAGGAGTTTTTGGAAAGCTTCTGGCGCAATCTCCAGCTCGGGTTTACCGAGCTGTTGCGCGAATTGCTTCACGAAAAATGCGACCAGCGGCGGAATGTCCTGCTTTCGCTCGCGCAACGGCGGGACGTCGATTTGAAAGGTGTTGATCCGGTAATATAAATCCGATCGTAGACGGTTTTCGGCCAGCGCCTTGGCAATCGGACGATTCGTGGCCGCGACCACCCGAAAATCCGCTTTCAGCGTGCGGGTGCTGCCCAGCGGGCGATACTCGCGTTCCTGAAGCACCCGCAGAAATCGCGTCTGCAGTTCCGCTGGCATGTCGGAGATCTCGTCGAGAAAAAGTGTGCTGCCATGCGCTTCGGCGATCATTCCGGGAAAATCGTTCGTCGCGCCGGTGAAGGCTCCTTTCACGTATCCAAACAGTTCACCTTCAATCATTGTTTGCGGAAAAGCCGCGCAATTCAGCTTCACCATTGGCCGCTCGGAACGGCGGCTGCGGTGATGAATCAAATTGGCAACGATCTCTTTACCGACGCCGCTTTCGCCGGTGATTAACACATTTGCTTCCGACGGCGCCATGGAATTGATTAGATCCTCGATCTCCTGCATCGATTTGCTTTTGAACACCGGCGCCGAACGCGTCTCTGCAATTTCCAGGCGCTTTTCCAGTTCCTCGGTCCGGGCGCGCAATTTTTGGGTCTCGCGGAGGAGCGATTGTTTTTCCAACGCCTTTTCTACAAGGCTGAGAAGCTCTTCGGGTGCGTATGGTTTGCTGACAAAATGATATGCGCCGCGTTTGATCGATTCGATCGCGTTGTTGAGCGTATCGTGTGCGGTCAAGACGATGACTGGCATTTCCGGCCGCTCCGCCTTGATCTGATCAAGGATCTCCAATCCCTGGACGTCCGGCAATTGCAGATCGAGCAGAACGAGCGATGCCGATTTGTTTTTTAGCGCTTTGAGTCCGGCGGCAGCGGTGCCGGCGGTTTCGGTTTCGAAGCCGTACCGGCCCAGCAACGCTTCAAGAGTGAGCAGGATCGGTCTCTCGTCGTCGATGATGAGAATTCGCCGAGTCTCTTTCATGCTGCTTTAGGCAACGTAATTTTCGTTACGAGAGTGGATGTGGCGCGGTCATACTCGGCCCCAAGCCTGCCGCCGTGCGCTTCGGCGATCATGCGAACTCGATTCAGCCCAAGGCCGTAGTGACCCTGGCTGATGTGTTGAAGCGGCTCGCGGCCCCAGTCCTTGGTCGACAGTTCGAACTTCGTTTTCGGTTCGAAAAGCTCGAATACAAAATTGCCGCTGTCTATGCAGGCTCTTGCTTTGATCTCCTGTACGTTTCGTTCGTGACGAAACGCATTCGCGAAAAGCTCCAGGAGAGCCTGCTGCGCCATCAACGGGTCTATTTGCAATTTTTCTGCCTTGAGCTGCACCTCCCAATTCACTTTGGTTGCTTCGTTCGGGAAATCCCTGGCCAGCTTTTGTCTCACGTCTTCGATAAAATCCGCCGCCGGATAGGAAATTGGAGTTGGACCGTTCTGGCCGAGCGCCGCGCTCAACTTTTGCAAACTTGTCCCGATTTCGGAGACCATTTCGCGCAATCGCTTTACTTCGTCCTTCAGTTCCTTTTCCTCGGCGAGCTCGGCGAGGTAAGCGGATTGAAGTTCGACCGCGTTCACATTGTTTCGGATGTCGTGACCGAGTTGGCGAATGAATTTTACGATGTCCGGCCATGGGACGTTCGGCGAATCGCTGCTTGGTTGCCCGGGACTCATACGTCAAACCGAGTCCGAGCAACTGCTATTCCCTAAGGGAGAATTTGTCCTCTGAGGATCCTTCACCTCTGGAAATCTGCACATGTGAGTCGTTGCTCGCAAGATGTAGCAAAGCGTGAAACACGTCCTCCGGATCGGAATCGATCGCGCGCGCGATCTCTTCCGCTGTTTTCCCGCCTCCGCGCGAAAGCTGTCGGTGCGCCGAGCTTTGCACCTCCAAGAGCCGCGTGGCCGCTTTCTTTCCGGCTTCCACTCCCGGTTGATGGTAGGCATTGATGTTCACCAGCGAGCCATAAAATCCAACAGCGCGTTCGTAGAGCGCGATCAACGCTCCGATGCTGAACGCGTTCGCTTCCGGAATACTCACCGTGATCGACTCGCGATTCTTTTCGTAAAGCGCGGCGCGCGTTCCGCGCAGAAAGCCGTGAAGATAATCGCCGCTGTTTACGCCTGGCTCGACGTCGAACGCGGGTCGGCCGCGATCCTTCGCAACTTCGACGAACGTGACGAAGAAATTCAAAATGCCGTCCCGCAGCTGTTGAACGTAAGCGTGTTGATCGGTTGAGCCCTTGTTTCCGTAAACTGCGATCCCCTGATTCACTGTTTTTCCATCGAGATCTTTTTCTTTGCCTAACGACTCCATCACCAATTGCTGGAGATATCGGCTGAAGAGTAACAGACGATCTTTGTAAGGCAGGACGACCATGTCCTTCTCGCCACGACCGTTTCCACTGTAGAACCACATTAAAGCGAGCAGCATTGCGGCGTTCTCGCGAACGTCGTGCCTGCGCGTTTTCTCGTCCATCGCGGCAGCGCCGGCCAGAAACTTCGCGGTATCGAATCCCTCCAGCGCCATCGGCACGAGACCGACTGCACTCATCACCGATGTCCGGCCGCCGACCCAATCCCACATCGGGAAACGCGCGGTCCAGCCACTTTTCTCAGCGTGCTTATCCAAATCGCTACCCGCACCGGTGATCGCGACGGCGTGCTTGGCAAAATCAAGGCCTGCTGCTTTGTAGCGGGCTTCGGCTTCGAGCATTCCGTTGCGGGTTTCTTTCGTTCCACCGGATTTTGAAATGACGACTACGAGGGTTCGTGCTAGTTCCTGGGCGAGCCTATCGAAGACGCGATCAAAACCGTCCGGATCGGTGTTATCGAAAAAGTGAATGTTCATCGGATCGTTAACGGTCCCAAGGGCGTCGGCGATGAACTCCGGTCCGAGCGCCGATCCGCCAATTCCGATCGAAAGAACGTGCTGAAATTTCTCGCCGCGGGCGTTCTTGATTTTGCCACTATGCACATCGGCGGCGAATTGTTTGATTCGGGCGTTGGTGTTTTCGATCTCTGCGCGCAATTCGGCATTCGGCGCCAGCGACGGTTTTCGCAACCAGTAATGTCCGACCATTCGCTTCTCGTCCGGATTTGCGATCCCACCGGCTTCCAGATCGCGCATGGCTGCGAAGGCCTTCTCGATGTTGGGACCCATCCGGTCGAAGAAATCGTCCGGAAACTTCATTCGACTGATGTCGATCGAAAACCCGAGATCGTCGTAGCGCAGAAAATACTGCTGGAACCGCTGCCAGAGGGATGAGGAAGCCATTACATTAAGAGTAGGCGCATTATCTGCGGATTAAACGACATTCTCATCTTCATTGGCAACGTCCCTTGTGACTTCGTCTCAGGCGAGGTTGGTCGCTCGTTTTGGTTAGCATCCTACATCAGATTCATACTGCGTCCGAATTGCAAGGGAAGGTTCCGCTCGTAACGTCGTTCCCTTAGGGAAATGCGGGTTCCTCACTTATCTTGCGCTGTCACTGCGTGCATTGTCGTGCTCGCTTTTCTTCTTATCGGGAGAGAGGTCGCGGTTCAGCTTGAGCATCACACGTTGCCTGCGACCGCCCCCGAAGTATTCGCTCTGAAAAACCAGGGGACCGCCTTTCAACGTGCCGTCGCGGAAACGTCGAACGTCCTGCCCCTTTACGGGAGCTCTGAGCTTACAATGGGTCCGCCTTCACTGCGCGCGGCTGAATTTTTCAGCGCCGAGCCGGCGGGATTTCAGGTCTCTCCAGTCGGCAAACCTGGCGTGACGTCGATAATTGTTTTGCAAAAGCTGGCCGCACTCGGCTCTGAACTGAAGGGAAAGAAAGTAGCTATTTCGCTGTCTCCAGGCTGGTTCTTGGTGCCGGTAGTTGAGCCTTTTATGTACAGGGGGAATTTTTCTCTGTTTGCGGCCGGCCAAATGGCGTTTGGCAATTCGCTCGATTTTCAACTGAAACGAGATATCGCGTCGCGCATGCTGGAGTTTCCGCGGACCCTGGCCCAAAGTCCGGTGCTCGAGTTTGCGATTCGGCGCCTCGCTTCGGGAAAATGGCCGGACCGGATCGCCTTTGCCGTCGCGTGGCCCGTCGGAAAGCTGCAGAACGCGATCCTCGATTTGCAGGATCAGTTTGCGGCGATGATTTACATTTTGCGGCAAGTAAGGGCGCCTAAACCAGTGACTCCCCAGACACTTGATTGGGCAGGCCTGATCGAGAAAGCAGCGTCTCGCAATCTTCCAGTCGAGGATGAAAGAGCGGAAAACGTCGAGCCACAACTGGTTCCCCGCGGCGGAGATGCTGGTTTTCTGGCTCGCCTCGAAGCAACGCATGAATGGGCCGATTTGGAGATGTTGCTGCGAGTATTGGGGGAGATTCACGCCAGACCGATTCTGCTTAGCATGCCGCTGGACGGCCGGTTTTACGACCAGGCGGGCGTTTCCGGCGCGGCGCGTGAGGCCTACTACGCAAAAATTCGCGCGTTGGCGGAGCGCTACAATGTTCCGCTCGTTGAGTTCAAAGCTCACGACGGCGATCCCGATTTTCTCGATGAGCACCATTATCATCTGACAGCAAAGGGCTGGCTCTTTTATGATCGGGCGCTGGCGGATTTTTATTCGCAGCCCGAATGAACGCCAGCGTTTCCGAGAAAGTCTTGCAGCTGCTCGCTTCAGTGACAGAACGCGACGAGGTGTTGTCCAACCTCGATTTCCCTCTCTACGATTACCACGTTCTCGATTCGATTCGAACTGTGCATTTGATCGTTGCGATCGAGAACGAGTTTGGAGTTAGCGTTTCGCCGGCCGCCTTCGATCGCGAAAGCTGGGGCACGCCGCGAAAGTTGGTCGCGGACATTCAATACCGTCTTCAGACATGACCTGGATTGAACGACATCCTCATCTTCGTCGCGTCTTGTTGGTTCTCTATTACCTTGGCGTAATTGTGGGGCTAATCGTGATGTATGGGCGCGGCGATTTTTCCACTCCGCCGTTTGTTTATCAGGGTTTTTGAGTGAGCCTGATTGAAACGATCGACCGCTGGGGCGTTGTCTCTCCAAATGCAATCGCTCACATCAGCGAGGCGCGAATTTTAACCTACGGAGAGTTGCGTCACCGTTCGGATGCACTGGCCGCCGTTTTGTCCGGGCAATTAGGCAAGGACCGCGCGCCGATTGCTGTTTTGGGTCACCGCGAGCCCGAAATGTTGATCGCTTTTCTTGGGATAGTGAAATCGGGACGCGCTTATGTTCCGCTCGATAGCGCATTGCCGCAGGCGCGAATCGACAAGATTTTGTCGCTCTCGGACGCCACCGTCTTGCTCACGCCGAGGGAAATCGCACGATTATCGGAATCGGCCGGGAAGACAACGGCGGCACAAGTCCAGCGTGACGACCCGTTTTACATTGTGTTCACGAGTGGCAGCACCGGCGAACCGAAAGGTGTCATGATCACTTTGGGCTGCCTCGAACATTTTGTTTCATGGATGCTCGCTGAACAAAATTTCGCACCTCAAGGAGAGGTCTTCCTCAATCAGGCGCCATTCTCGTTCGATCTCTCAGTAATGGATCTGTATTGCAGCCTGGCTACCGGCGGCACGCTCTTCAGCATTGGCCGCAATCTCGTTGCCAATCCCAAACTGCTTTATCGAGCGTTTGCGAATTCAAATGTTACGACCTGGGTTTCGACGCCCTCTTTTGTGCAGATGTGTCTGGTCGAATCGACATTTGATTCGATGATGCTTCCGCGTCTCCGGCGTTTTCTCTTCTGCGGAGAAATTCTGGCGCCCCAAACTGTCGTCCAACTGTTCGCGCGATTTCCAAATGCAGCGGTTTGGAACACTTACGGACCAACCGAAGCAACAGTAGCGACGACCTCGGTCCGCATCACTTCAGAAATCTTGCAAAGATATTCGACGCTTCCGGTCGGACGCACGATGCCCGGGACCCAGGTTGTGATTGTCGATCGGCAAGGTAATGTCGCGCCGCCCGATGAAACCGGCGAGGTTGTTATCGCTGGGCCGAATGTCAGTCCCGGGTATCTCGGACCGCCCGATCAAACACGGAAAGTCTTTGTTAACTTTCGCGGTCAACGCGCTTATCGCACGGGAGACCGGGGACGAATTTGCGACGGTTTTCTTTTCTTTGAAGGCCGCATCGATCGGCAACTCAAACTTAACGGTTACCGCATCGAGCTGGGCGATGTTGAGGAAAATCTTCGGGCGCTTTCAAACGTGCGGGATGCGGTCGTTCTGCCGGTGATCAAGAATGGCGGCGCGCAATCGCTTGCCGCTTTCGTTGTGCTTGCCGCGAAACCCGCCGGATTTGACTTTGAAATAGCACACTCATTGCGAAACGAGCTCGCTCAGCGTCTTCCCGCTTACATGCTGCCGCGCAAGTTTGTTTTCGTCGACGCGATCCCGATCACAGCGAACGGCAAGGCCGACCGAAACGCGCTGACGGCAGTGCTGTGATTCCTTACGCCAGTTTCACTTTTTTTGCGCTGCTTCTGTATCTCGTCGTTCCGACGATAATTCTCGGCCTGTTCGGGCGGGCAGGCTGGCGGTGGGCCCTCTTCGTCACCGCGGTCATGCTCGTTGTTCAATACCACAACTTCATCAACATCCGGCCCGGGCTTTCAGTTCGCGAAGTTTGGTTGGTCGCCGCCTTCGCGATCTGGCAATGGGTAGTGATTCGAATCTTTGCCGGCGCCAAATCCCGCCGAGGCTGGACGTTTTAAGGCGCGATCGCGGCGAGTCTGCTCCCTTTGGTTGCGACGAAACTATTCCCGCTCGTTTCGGCGGAAAACCAATTTGGTTTTCTTGGGATTTCCTACGTTACTTTCGCGCGCTCTATGTTGTCTTTTTCGATTTCGCCGACTACAGCGCCTTTGCCATCGCGCTCAGTTACATCTTTGGCATCCACACTCCCGAGAATTTTCAGCGCCCGTTTCTGGCGCGAGATATCCGGGATTTTTGGAATCGCTGGCACATCACGCTCTCATTTTGGTTTCGAGATCATGTCTACATGCGCTTCCTGCTCGCAGCGACGCGAGGCAACTGGTTTGCCAACAAGTACACCGCGTCCATCCTCGCTTACTTTGTGACATTCGGATTGATGGGAGTCTGGCATGGACTCGAGCCGCACTATATCTTTTACGGTCTCTGTCAGGCCGGCGCTCCTTTCCGGTTTTGAAATCTTCTAGGCGGTCGATCGGAAGCGTCGCATTTGGGGAACAGGCGCTCCGCCGCTGGCCCATCACGCCGGGGAAGTGGAAAAGGCCGATTGCAACGAAATCTCTGGATGGGTTTGGGACAAACATCACCCCGACACCGAAGTGAATGTCGATCTGGCCGATGGCAAAGATTATCTGCTGACTTTTTCAGCCAGTCAGTTTCGGCAGGATCTGGCTGACGCCGGCTATGGAAATGGCCGGCACGCGTTCCGGATCCCTACGCCTGCCCGGTTTCGAGACGGTCAATCTCACGTCCTTTATCTTCGGGTCACCGGCACAAAGCGAGAATTGGCCAACACGCCAAAGATGATTCTTTGTCCGGAGAGCCAATAATTAGAACGTTGGCGGCTTCCCCGGTTTCGGTTCGGCGCTCTGTTTGACCGGCACTTCTTCCTTCGGCGCCACCTCGTATTCGGGTTTCGGCACTCCCATCAGCCAGTGATCGAACCAGCCGACGATGTTTTGCAGTCTTTCGATCCGGTGCCACGGCTGGCCCGATCGTGAGAGCTCGTGCGACTCGTTCGGAAACCGCACCATGACCGTGGGTATTTTGCGAAACTTCAACGCTCGAAACATTTCTTCGCCGCCGGCCCCGGGTGGAGTTCGGTAGTCGGCTTCGCCCAAGATAAACATCATCGGCGTTTTCACGTTCTTGATATACGTGATTGGTGAACGCGCTTTGAAATCTTCTTCCTGGTCGAATGGCGCTCCTTTAAACCAGTTGGGCTGAAACAAGGTAAAGTCGGCTGTGTACCACCAGTGCGCCCAGCTCGCGATGTCGCGCTGAGCTACCGCCGCGCTGAACCGATCGGTGTGACCGACCACCCAGTTCGTGAGCAATCCGCCGCCACTTCCTCCGGTCACGCCAAGTTTCTTGTCGTCGATATATCCTCGCTTGATCGCTTCATCGACGCCGGCCATCAGATCTTTGAAATCGTCGCCGGGATAATGGTACTGAATGACATTGCCAAATTCCTGCCCGTAGGTGGTGCTGCCGCGTGGATTCGGAAACAGCACGACGTAACCTTTGGCTGCCATCCATTGGAACTCGTGGAAGAAAAGATATCCGTAAGCCGTGTGCGGTCCGCCATGAATATTTAGAATGAGCGGATACTTTTTGGTTGGACTGAAATCTGGCGGCTTTTGCAGCCAGGCTTCGATCGTCTTTCCGTCGAAACTCTTGTAATGAATTTCCTCCGGCTCGGTAAGGTTTAGTTTCGAGAACAACGCATCGTTGAAATGCGTCAGCTGCTTCGGATTGCCGCCGTCTTGATCGGCTACGAATAAATCGCCCAGGCGAGTAGGCGTAGAGAGCGTGTAAATCAGCTTCGACGCGTCATGTGTTGCACGCACCCTGGTTACGGACTGATTGCCCGAAGTTAAATCGGTCGGCGCGCCCGATTCGGCGTCGAACGATGCGATGTTCGACTTGCCTTCCTTCGAGTAAATCTGGATCAACGATCGGCCGTCCGGCGTCCAAATCGGCGCGTTTCGGCCGCCGGCGCGCGGCGTTTCGCAATCGCCAATGAGAGTATCGCCGATATCGAAGTCGAATTTCTCCGTCAGATTTTTCGGTTTCGCGTTCGGCGCAAGTTCGACAACCCAAAGATCAGCCTCTGAGTAGGAATAGACGGGCTGGGTGACCGAAGCGATAAACGCGAGCCGTTTACCGTCCGGGCTCAGCGAAAGTCCGCCGATGTCCATGTCGATCGTGTTGATTTTGGTTGGATTTCCGCCACTCGCGCTTACTGAATAAAGCTCGCTGCGCGATCGGTCGTAGTACGGTTCGTCCACATGCAGCGAAACGAAGTAGAGTTGCGCGCCGTCCCTCGACCAGGTAATACCACCCTCATCGAAACGCCCGGACGTCAGTTGCTTGGGCTGTACTTTTTCGTCGGCGTTGTGCGGCGCGGGAATCGTCCAGATGTGCGACGGATGTTTTGGATCGGCGTAACCTTCGTTGTCTTCGCGATAAACCGCCCGCGTGATCACGCGGACGTCGCTTTCGTGTTCTGATTCTGTCTCCGCTTTCGTCGCCGCTTGCTCGCCTTCGTCTTTTCCCGTGGAGACCTTGTTAGCTGTCGCTCTTGATTGTTCTGGTGATGCGACTGGCGAAGTTGTGCTCACCGCTTTCTTTAATTCTTCTTCCTTCTTCTTTTTCTTTTCCTGCTTGGCCAAATCTTCCGGATTGGTTTCGCTGATGAAGGCGATCGTCTTTCCGTCGGGTGACCAAACCGGGTTGCTCGCTCCCTTGGGCAAGTTTGTGAACGAAAACGAATCTCTGCCGGCCATCGGCAACATCGACAATTGGGATGCTTCCGGCTTGCCGTCCTTCTCCGGCGCCCGCTGAAACACGATAAACTTTCCGTCAGGCGACCACCGTGGCGTCGAATCGTGTTCGCCCTTCGTCAGCTGATGCGGCTCTTCGTCGCCCGAGACCGGGACGGACCAGATCGAAGTGTTGTAGCCTTCTTTTTTCTCGTTCACCGTGACCCGCACAAAGGCGACGCGCGATCCGTCCGGTGACACTTGCGGGTCTCCGATCCAGACGAAGTCCCAGAGGTCTTTTTCGGTGATATTCCGTTTTTGGCCAAACGAACTTCCGAGGCCAAGCGTGAGAACCAGTGCAAATGCGAAGAGCGTGCGCATAAATGTCGATCTTAATAGATTGGCTGCGCCAACCTGCAAGCCGAACGTTCAGCCGACTTACTGGCTGGCTGAGGGGTTAACCTTTGATGATTTTCGCGCCGGTGATACAATCGGCTCTCAAGGGAAACAGTCTCCCGCTTGTATGGAAGCAGATCTGAAACGCGTTACCCGGCGCTACGCAGTATTTCTCCTGGCGTTCTGCACCACGGTTTTCTTGTTCTGGCTGTTTGGTGCGGAGGTGTTTTCACTGTTGCTGCGAAAATCGGATCCTACACGCCGCCTCAATTGGCGTTCGCTCTCGGTAGCCGTCGCTGATCTTGGGTCTCGTTAGACCTAAGCAGCGAATGCGCCCGTTCGGTTTTCTCGTCCTGGTAAGTCAGCCGGTCGCGTATTTGTTGACGCCGATTCATGTCGCCAACATCTTTGCGAGCCACTTGTGTCATTGGGGCACAAAAAAGCATTAAACAAAACAACCATAGAAATACATTCATATGAACAAATCGTTAATTCTAACCATCGCTATCGCGTTATCCGCCGCCTTCACTGGCCTTTGCCGGGCGCAAAGCGATGCGCCTTATACTGAAGGGCCGGTCTGGACCGTAACCATGGTGAAAGCCAAATACGGAATGGGCGACGAATACCTAAAGGGTCTGTCCAAGACCTTCAAAGGGACTCTTGATGAAGCAAAAAAACAGGACCTCATCATGGACTACAAAATCCTGCTCGGCGGTTCCGCCGATCCGCATGATTTCGACATCCTGTTGATGGTCGAACAAAAGAACATGGCGTCCTTCGATAACTCACGCGAGAAGTTCGATCCGATCGCCAGAAAAATCGAGGGCGCCCCAGAGCAACAGGTTGCAACGGCGACGAAGCGTGTCGAGCTGCGCGAAATCCTCGGCTCAAAGATCATGCGCGAGATTACCCTGAAGTAATCTTCTGCGTCTTCGCGGCGCGTCCGGGTATTCTATTCCGGCGCGCCGCTTTCGTTGGGCTTTACGGTCTAACCAACCGAATGAAGCCAGGAACAGAAATTGGGAACAGAAATTGGAGTCGTATCTAAACATTCAACATTTCGTCGGCCGTAGCCGATGTTAATGCGGAGCTTCAAATTCTACCCGTTGGGACCTGCATCCGTTCGATCACATGTGCTCAATTACATTATCGCCGAATTGTGAACACTTGATCTCGGTCGCGCCATCCATTAACCGCGCGAAATCGTAGGTCACGCGCCTGCTCGTGATTGCGCCCTTCAATCCCTTAATAATGAGATCAGCCGCTTCGCTCCAACCCATGTAGCGGAACATCATTTCGCCGGAAAGGATCACCGACCCGGGATTTACTTTGTCCTGGTTCGCGTATTTCGGCGCAGTTCCGTGGGTCGCTTCGAACACCGCGTGACCGGTAATGTAATTAATGTTGCCGCCCGGCGCGATGCCAATCCCGCCGACCTGCGCGGCGAGCGCGTCGCTCAAGTAATCGCCATTCAAATTCAACGTCGCGATCACGTCGAAATCTTCCGGCCGCGTCAGCACTTGCTGCAAGGTGATGTCGGCGATCGCGTCCTTGATCACAATTCCGCCGCCGGGTTTGCCCATGGGAATTTTGCACCACGGGCCGCCGTCAATTTCTTCCGCTCCGAAATAACTTTTCGCAATCTCGTAACCCCAATCACGAAACGCGCCTTCGGTGAACTTCATGATGTTGCCCTTGTGCACGAGCGTGACGCTCTTGCGTTGGTTGAGGACCGCGTAGCTGATCGCGCTGTGAATCAATCGCGCGCTGCCCGAGCGGCTCACCGGTTTTAGTCCGAGCCCGACCATCACGTCACTTTTTTCTGGCGCGCCAACGCGTTTCCAAAACTCGGCGGCCTTTTCCTTGGTTCCGAACCGGACCTTGGTGAAATCTTTCGGGAATTCTTTCGCAAAGAAATCGAGGATCTTTTGCGACTCCGGCGTGCCGGCGGCGTACTCGATTCCTGCGTAGATGTCTTCCGTGTTTTCGCGGAAAATCACCATAGTGACTTTCTCTGGATGTTTCACGGGTGAGGGAACCCCGGGAAAGTACTGAATCGGTCGCAAACAAACATAAAGATCGAGAAGTTGACGCAGCGCCACGTTGAGCGATCGGATTCCGCCACCGACGGGCGTGGTCAACGGACCTTTGATCCCGACCAGATATTCGCGGAACGCTTCGACGGTGTCGTCCGGCAGCCAGGTGTCGAACTTGTCCTTGGCGGTCTGGCCGGCGAAAACTTCGAACCACGAGATTTTCTTTTTTCCGCGGTAGGCCTTTTGCACGGCGGCATCCATCACCCGCACGCTTGCCGCCCAGATATCGGGGCCTGTGCCGTCCCCGCGAATGAACGGAATGATCGGGTTATCGGGAACGTTCAGTTGTTGGTCGCGAGTAATCTTTCCGCCGGCGGGCGGAGCAACGTCTTTATAAGGCATAGAGGGGAGACTGTGCCGAAGAAGTGACCTTGTTCAAATGCTGAAAACTGAAAACTGAAAATCTGAAATTTCAGCGTTTCAGCCTTTCAGTATTTCAGCGTTTCGATCAGTGGCATGGCACTCGCTTAATCGAGGTTATGCTTCTCCTTGGCTTCCGGGGATTTCGCCGGACTAACAAGCGCGCATTCGTTAGTTTTGGGCATCTCGGTTTGATGGCCGCCGTCGCGCTCGGTACTGCGAGTGTGGTCGGCGGTTCCGGGTATTTAATCCGCGAACTTCATCGCCAAGCCGGCGTCGCGAGTGCGGCTGTTGGCCTGACGCCTGCCGATCCGACAAATTTCATTCCGGTCTCGTCCGACATGCTCAAGGTTAGCTCCATCGCTCTTGGGCGCAGTCCAGTCGCAATCGTCAATGGAGTAGAGGTCGGAGAAGGCGGGACCATAAACGTGCAAACGCCCAATGGCACCGCCACTCTGCGCGTGGTCAGCATTCGCGACGGTTTCATCCAATTTAAGAACGGCGAGCAAACTATCTTTGCTAATCAGCGGTAGCGGTGTCTGCGCGAAGGCGTGGTTCAAGTGTTTCGAGGCCACTGGAGGCTGGAACAAAGAATTTCGCGACCAGTGTTTTGTCAGGGGATTGGCGTTGCTATCTTAGAGTCGCACTGGGAATTACAACGAGAAATAAGGAAAAACCCGATGGCTCTGTAAGGAACTCGAATTGCTTCACAACTTGTGAATAACGTAACCTTTGCGTATCGAGGTTCCGAGTTTGTCGTGTCTTCTACCGAACAGATCCTTGGCGTTCGCTTTTTCAATGGGACGGTTGATGAAGCCGTCGATGCGATGTCGGCCAACGGGGGCTTGCTCGTGGTTCCGGCGGCGCCCGCTTTGGTGAAGTTGCAAAGCGACGAGGGTTACCGGCGCGCTCTGGTTTCGGCCGACATGGCAATCGCTGACAGCGGCGCGATGGTCTTGCTCTGGAAAATTTTTACCGGCCGGCGTGTCGAGCGCATTTCAGGTTTAAAATTCCTTAAGCATTTGGTGTCGCGTTTGGGTTCACGCCCGAATGAGCGCGTGCTCTGGATTGTTCCGAGCGAATCTGCCCACGAAAAAACGATTGAATGGTTGCGGCGTGTCAATCTTACCGGCACCGCGGATTTTTACGTTGCGCCGCGCTACCCAACGGAAGTCCGCGACGATGCGCTCGTGGCGAAGATTGACAACCATCCGCTGGCCCACGTCGTGGTCGGAATCGGCGGTGGCGTTCAGGAAAAGCTCGGCCTCTTTCTAAAGGAAAATCTTCACTCGCGTCCGGCCATCCATTGTATTGGGGCTGCGCTGGCTTTTCTTACCGGCGATCAGACGCCGATCCCAATGTGGGCGGACACATTTTATCTTGGCTGGCTGCTGCGATTCCTCCGGCAGCCGCGCATTTTCGGGCCGCGCTATCTCGGCGCATTCAAATTGCCGGCGCTCATTTTTCGTTACCGCGAGAACCTGCCGCGGCTGCGTGAAGAATGAGCATCGCGAATCGCGGAATTCAGAATCAGAGATTGCTCGCGCGCCGCGGTGCGGGCAGGTTCTCGTCCATGAAACGACCCCTCGAAAACAGAACTAAATTATTCGCCCTCCAAATTATTATCTTTATTCAATGTTGCCCAGAAATCGGATTACCGATGTACTTGGACGTCAGTTGTTAAAGAGCGGGACATCCATTGGCGCGAATTATAGAGAAGCGGGGCGCGCGGAATCGCACGACGATTTTATCCACAAAATCGGCATCTGCGCAAAGGAGTCAGCCGAGACACAGTATTGGCTGGAACTGTTTCTCGAAGGGAAATTGGTTGATGCAGAAAAATGCGAGGTGTTACGCCTAGAAGTCTCCGAATTGCTCGCGATATTCGTAGCGAGTGGTCGGACCGGGAAAAAATCCCGCTAATTCGCAACCGCTTCGGTTTCGCAATGGATCTAATCGAAAGTAATTCGCAATTCGCATTTCGCATTTCGCGTTTCCTATGAAGGTCCTCGGCCTCAACGCTTATCACGGCGACTCCGCGGCATGTTTGTTTCTCGACGGCAAACTGGTGGCTGCCGCGGAGGAGGAGCGTTTTCGACGCATCAAACACTGGGCGGGCCTGCCGACGAGCGCGATCAATTACTGCCTGGAAGAAGCGAAATTGCGGCTCGAGGAAATCGATCACATTGCCATTAATCGCAAACCGGGCGTGAACAATTTGCGCCGGCTTGGATTTGTCCTGACCCGTTGGCCGCATCCGAAATTGATGGCGCAGAAAATCAAAAACATCCGCAGCGCCGCGTCGGTCAAGGAAGCGCTCCAAACGAGCTACGGCATCGAAATCAAAGCCGAGGTGCATCATGTCGAGCATCATCTCGCGCATTTGGCGTCGGCGTTTCTCGTTTCCGGATTCAGCGAAGCCGCCTGTATTTCGATCGACGGCTTCGGCGATTTTGCCAGCACGGCCTTCGGAGTGGGGCAGGGGAACGAGGTGAAGATCGACAGCCGCGTTTATTTTCCGCACTCGTTAGGCATTTTTTATTCGGCGCTCACGCAGTTCCTCGGATTCCCGCATTACGGCGACGAATACAAAGTGATGGGACTCGCGCCTTACGGCGAACCGACTTTTCTCGATCCGCTCCGGGAAGTTGTGCGCATTCGTCCCGACGGAACGTTTCGATTAAATCTAAAGTTTTTCCGCCACCATATCGGTAACGTTTCCTACACTTGGAAGGATTGCGCGCCTGAAGTCGGTACGCTTTATCGGCCCGCGCTAATCGACCTTCTCGGTCCGCCGCGCAAACCGGACGATCCAATCGAGCAAAAGCATAAGGACCTCGCCCGTTCGATCCAGGCGACCTACGAGAAAGCGTTCTTCGCGTTGCTCCAAACGCTGCACAAAAAACATCCGAGCGACAACCTCGCGCTCGCCGGCGGTTGCGCGATGAACTCGGTCGCGAACGGGAAGGTTTATCGCCGGACGCCGTTCAAGAAAATGTATCTGCCTGCCGCGCCTGGCGACGCCGGCGGCGCAATCGGCGCGGCGGTGCTTGTTCTCTCAACCCTCAACAAAGGGTCGGACCAGCATCTGTCCTCTCATCTCAGACCTCTGATGTCCGCCTATCTCGGGCCAGACTCGAGCGAGGAAGAGATTCACGCCCTCATCGATTGGAAGAAGAAAGAAATCTCGGCCGCAGGTTGCACGATCTCTTACATCGGGGGCGAGGAAGAACTTTTGAAGAAAACGGCGCAGGCGATTGCTGACGGGAAAATCGTCGGCTGGTTCCAGGGTCGAATGGAATGGGGCCCGCGCGCGTTGGGGAACCGGTCGATCCTGGCCGATCCCCGCAGCGCGACAATCAAGGATGTCTTGAACGCGAAGATCAAGCGGCGCGAATCGTTCCGGCCGTTCGCGCCCTCGATTTTGCGCGAGGAAGTGGCCGAATGGTTCGAAACCGATGACGACGTTCCGTTCATGATGGAAGTCTTTCAGATTCGGCCGAAATACCGGGAAATGATCCCCGCCGTGACCCATGTCGACGGGACCGGCCGTTTGCAAACCGTTCATAAGGAGACCAATCCGCGTTATCATCGGCTGATAGAGCATTTCCGCGAGCTGACCGGCATCCCGGTCGTGCTCAATACGTCGTTCAACGAGAACGAACCTGTAGTATGCTACCCGGAGGAGGCGCTGGATTGCTTTCTGCGCACGAATATGGACGTTCTTGTGCTCGGAAATTTTTGCGTCGAACGCAAAAGTTAGGTATTAGTTAGAACCCCCTATGGAAGCGAAACTGATTCAAGGTCTGATGGAAGAGGATAGGCCGTTCCGGATCGAAACGGCCGCCGGCCGGGTATTTGAAATTCCGCACCGTGATTTCATTTCCTTTTCGGCGCGGAAAACATCGTTGGTCGTGAACTACAGCGACAACGGCGACGAGCATTTCGCAATTGTTCCGCTTCTAACAATTACTTCAGCCATGACCCGTGCCTGATGAATATGAAACCGCTCCTTATTTTTATTTTTCTCGCAACTGTAATCGCTTCGCCGCTCGCCTATGGCCAACTCTCACCAAATGACCCGGGAGTCCTCAGTAAGACCACCTTCGGGCAAAGCCAGAATGACGATCGTGACCTTGCCAATTCGCTCGTGGCCGGTCCGCAGAGATATGGGAAGGGCGAGAAAAAGCAACTGGTGAGCGCGGCCGACTTGAAGAGCAAGAGCATCAAGGACTCGACCTTTGTCGGAACTTTGCTCGACATTGGAATCCCATCAACCCAGCCAAAACTGGACGAAGCTAAATTGCGCACTGCCCCGACCGAAGGGGCATCGAGCGCTTCCAAAGAGCAACCCGCGACTACTGAGAAAGAGTCCAACGGTTCCAAGAAAACTGCGACGGTTGAAAAAGAGTCCAGCGCTTCCACTCAACCTGCCGAAAATCAGCCGGTCTTTTCAAGTCTCTCCACCACTGCAACGCTAGCGGAAAATCTTGGTGCAGCCGACGCTGCCGCTGCAGCGAGGCAATCGAAAACGTCGTCCTCGTCGACAGCGACCGCTGCCACAACGACCGGCGACGCTCCGAAGAAAGATCAAGGCGGCGCGACGACCTCGACCGACAAATCCTCGACCACCAAACCCGACGGCGACCATTAAAACGGGGTCGTATCTGCGGCGGTTCCTGATCATTATTAGGTTATGGGCCCACTTAATTTTCGGAAATCGAGCGTCAGAGTCGCAGTTGCAGTTCTGGTTTGGGGAGCGGCGGCGGTTTCGTCATCGCTCTTCGGTCCTGCGCCGGTGGTGCAGACGGTTGAGGGCGGGCCGATCCCGGCGAGTACCCCTTACGATTACGGGAGTCCGATGTCGCCTAACGGTTCTTCCGGCGGGCTCCAGACCAGTCCGTCTTCCGGATTACAATCCAGTAACACCTCTGTTCCCGGCGCAAATTCTTATGGCGGGACGAGCGACGCTGCTACGACCGGCGCTCACGAACGCGGTGTCGCCGGTTCGGGTTTGCCGCGGGAAAATGTCAGCGTGGTGGATGCCAAGGCGTTGCCGTCCAAAAAAAGCGACGGAAAATTCTCGAGCAGCCTGATGGAAGTTGGACTCAAATCGGCGAGCGACGCGAAATCCTCGGCAGCAACACAAAATGAAGCGACCAAGTCTGTGGCGCCCAAGGAAAAATTGACATCATCATCTAAGGCGCCTGAAAAAAAGTCGTCGTCCGCAGACGCAACGGCGTCGGCCAAGACGCAGACGTCGACCTCGACGACGGATAAACATTAACGGGACGTTGAGTTGTTGAGAAGTTGAGCAGTTGAGGCGAAAGCTGAAAACTGAAATGCTGAAAATGACTGCTTGCTCCGCTCGTTACGCTTCCAGGCTCGCTCCTTGCTCCGTGCTCGTTGCTCCCTGCTAATGACGCACACGATTATCGTCACTGGGTCTGCCGGTCTGATCGGATCGGAAACTGTCCGGCATTTTGCCAACGAAGGCGCGCGCGTAGTCGGAATCGACAACGACATGCGGGCGCAATTTTTTGGCGAAGAAGCGTCCACCAGGCTTACGCGACAGGAATTGATTTCGAATATTCGCGGTTACGAGCATCTCGATGCAGACATACGGGACGCGAACGCGATGCACGACCTGTTCAAGCAGCACGGCCGTAACATCTCTGCGGTCGTGCACAGCGCGTCACAGCCTTCGCATGATTGGGCGGCGCGCGATCCTCAAACCGATTTCGGCGTCAACGCGAATGGCACGCTCAATCTGCTCGAAGCTACGAGAAGGTTCTCTCCGGAAGCGCCATTTGTGTTCTTGTCGACGAACAAAGTTTATGGCGATACGCCGAATCGATTGCCGTTGCGCGAATTGGCGAAGCGATGGGAAATCGAAGCCGGTCATGAGTACGAGCCGGGAATTTCGGAATCAATGAGCATCGACCAGACTAAACATTCACTGTTTGGCGCATCGAAGGCCGCGGCCGATCTGCTCGTTCAGGAGTACGGCCGCTATTTTGGAATGCCGACAGTATGTTTGCGCGGCGGTTGTCTGACCGGTCCGGCGCATGCCGGCACGGAACTACACGGGTTTCTTTCGTATCTGATGATCTGCACCGTAAACGGAAAGCGCTACCGGGTTTTTGGTTACAGAGGCAAACAGGTGCGCGACAACATCCACAGCTTCGATTTGGTGAACGCGATCGCGCACTTCATTCGCGCGCCCCGCCCAGGCGAGGTCTACAACATCGGTGGAAGCCGCCATAGCAACTGCTCGATACTGGAAGCCATCGACTTGTGCGAAGAGATCAGTGGACGAAAACTAGACTGGCAATACGAAGAAACGAACCGCATCGGCGATCACATCTGGTGGATCAGCGACGTGCGGAAGTTCCAAGCCCATTATCCGGAGTGGAAATTTCGGTACGGATTGCGCGAAATTCTGGATGAAATTCATACCGCGGTGCGAAGCATGAAGTCAGCGACGCGCGGCGGCGGGTAGAACGCTCGTGTTCGCGCTGGGATCGGCAGTCCCGTAAAGAATGACCCCTCGGACCGGTGCGATCCCAGCGAAGACTGAGGCGAGAACGAAAAGCGCGGGACAAAGCACGACGCTCATATAGTACGATTAATTTTTCGGGCCGGAAAAGAATTTCGACCCTAACAACTGGCCGTGGGTGCGGAGCTCAACGGAATTCTTCCCTGAACAAGAGACACCTCCTGAATCAATGAATCGAGCTTGTTGAGGTCGACGGGTTTCACCAGGTGATGGGCGAAACCAACGTCGCGGCTCCGGGATATGTCCGCCTCCATTCCGTAACCAGATAATGCGATGCCGGAAATTTTCCTTTGAGCGCGTAACGTTTTGAAGAGATCGGTCCCGCTGCCATCGGGTAATCCAATATCGCTCACCAACACGTCAAATTCTCGACTGGCGGCGAGATCGAGCGCCGATTGGACATCAAAGGCCGGATGAACTTCATACCCACGGCGCCGGAGCATCCGAGTCAAAGAACGATTGGTGTCTTCATGGTCTTCTACCAAAAGCAGGCGGACTGATCTTCTTTTCAAAGTTGATAGCGGTTGCGAAATCGACTCCTGAGTTGCATCCGGAATGCAGGTTGGAAAAAGGGCGGTGAACTTCGAACCGCGATCGCGGCCGCCACTTTCCGCGCTGATCAGGCCGTGATGGGCTTCAACCAGAGCCTTGCTGATCGCCAGGCCAAGTCCCAGACCGCCGAGCTGAGTCTGTCCGCCCTGTTCGAACGCGCGAAAAATTCTCGGCAGAACAGCGCCGTCGATTCCACAACCCGAATCTTCGATCTCAACTTGAAGTTGTCCGTCGTTGCTATTGCTGGTTCGAACGCTAAGGTTGCCGCCGTCGGGCGTGAACTTCACCGCATTTTTGATCAGGTTCCAAAAGATCTGTTGAAGCCGGGCTGGATCCGCTCGGAGGTGGACCTCCTTCGCGCTCAAATGAGTTCGGAGTTCGAGTTTCTTCCCGACGATTTCCGACTGGCAGATTTCGAGCGCATTTCGCAACAGGGTGTGAGCATCCACAATTTCGAAACTAAGTTGCACTTTGCCCTGACTGATTCGAGTCAGGTCGAGAAGGTCGTCGATTAGCCGCGCCTCCAGTTCGACATTTCGGCGAATGAGTTGCAGAGGTTCGTGCATCACCTGCGGAAGGTTCTCTTCATGCTCGAGAGTGGAGACCGAGGCCAGGACCGGGGTGAGGGGAGTGCGCAGCTCGTGACTGAGCATCGCCAGAAACTTGTCTTTAGCCGCGCTGGCCCGTTCCGCCTCGGCCCGCGCATGTTCGGCCGCAGCCTGTTCGCGAATCAAATTCTCGCGTTCCTCCGCCTGTCGCCTGATCTGTTCGGTTTTTTTGAAAAGGTCGACAAACACTGCAATCTTGGCCCGGAGAATGTCCGGCACGACCGGGGTGAGAATGTAATCGACCGCGCCTAACGAATAACCTCGGGAAATGTGGTTCACGGTGTCGTTGATCGCGCTCACGAAAATGATTGGTGTGGTTTCGGACCGCTGCCGCTGCCGAATCAGGGAGGCGGTTTCAAAGCCATCCATCCCGGGCATGTTTACGTCCAGGAGAATGGCGGCGAAGTCTTGTCTCAGGAGGAAGCGGAGAGCTTCCTTGCCCGATCGCGCGCAAACGACGTTCTGATTCAACTCCGCCAGCATCACTTCATAAGTGAGCAGCTTGTCAGCGCGGTCATCCACCACGAGGATGCTGACTTTCTCTTCTGACATGTTGTTTTGCCCTTTGTTCCCCGGCGTTATCGAACCAACCAATTGCGCAGCAGCGACAATAATTCCTCGGTTTCCACCGGTTTGGCGATGTAATCGCTTGCCCCGGCCTCAATGCACTTTTCCCGGTCGCCCTTCATCGCTTTTGCGGTCAGGGCGACAATCGGGAGTTCGTTAAAGCCGTACATTTGACGAATCGCGCGCATGGTGTCGTAACCGTCCATCTCGGGAAGCATGATGTCCATCAGGACCAAATCGACATCTCTCGCTTTCTGGAGCGCGTCGATGCCGGCTTTTCCGGTTTCCGCCGAGATAACATTGATTTTGTAGCGCTCCAACAAACTCGTCATCGCAAAGATGTTTCGGATGTCGTCGTCGACGATCAAAATCTTCTTGCCGCCCAGGATTTCGTTTGGGTCGTGCAGACGTCGAACCAGATCGCGCTTGTCCGCCGGCAATTTCGAAACGTCGTGGTGCAGCCAAAGCGCGACTTGGTCGAACAATCGTTCTGGACTGCGGACGTCTTTCACGATGATGGTTTGGGCAAGCCGGTTTAACGCTTCCTCTTCGTTTCGGGACAAGTCTTTGCCGGTATAAACAACCACCGGTAACTGGTGGTGCTCCGCGCGAATTTGCTCGATCAATTTGAAGCCGGACACATCGGGCAACATCAAGTCGAGGATTACGCAACCAAAGTCGTCATTTCGCAAAGCTGCCAATGCGTCCGCACCAGTCGGCGCTTCGACGATTTGGACGGATCCATTGCCGATTAACTCGGCAATGGCGGTACGTTGAACGGCGTCATCTTCAACTACGAGCAACTTCTTGGCGCTCGACGAGGAGATGAACGCGGCCCGGGAGAAAACGGTCCGAATAGCAGCTCCGCCGATTGGTTTCTCGAGTGCCGCGATTGCGCCATGCTTCAGCGCGCGCTGCAAACCGGCTTCGGGTTTCGAGAACGCGACCACTGGAATGTGGCGAATGGCCAGATCGGATTTTATTCTCTCCAGCAGCTTGGCCCCATCGATGTCCGGCAAGTGTAAATCGAGAGCGATCGCGATGGGCGTGTAATCGCGGGCCAATGCTGCCGCTGTTCTTCCCTGCGGAGTGACAATCGCCTTAAATCCCGCTTCATGTGCGGAGTCGAGTAACCATTGCGCTTGTTCACGATCTGCTTCGACGACCAGGACGGTTCTATCTGATGGTAAAATGCCAAACCGGTCGTCCGGGATCGAGACATTGCTGAACGGAGAAATTGCCGGTTCGCCCTTTTCTTTGACCACCGGTGATGTTCTCGTCGGACCGGGCAGCGCGGAAATCTTTTCTTTTTCTGCGGCGGGGTGCCAGTCCGGCAAAAACAAAGTGAACGTGCTGCCCTTGCCTTCCTTACTTTCGAGCCTGATCTCTCCGCCAAGCAGTCGAGCAAGCTCGCGGCTGATTGCCAGCCCAAGTCCTGTCCCGCCATAACGCCGGCTGGTACTCCCATCCGCCTGTTGGAACGCGTCAAAAATTGTGGTTTGCTTGTCGGCGGCAATTCCAATTCCACTGTCGCTGACCGCAAATGCAATCACACCTTTTGCCCGCGTAAGCGAAGGATGATCGGGGCGCCAGCCACTGGTAACGGCACTTATCCGCAATTTAACGTGACCGAGCTCGGTAAACTTGAACGCGTTCGACAACAGATTCTTCAAGACCTGATCGAGTCGCTGCGCATCGGTGTAGATTGCAGATGGAAGGTTCTCATCCACGTCGATCTCAAAACCGAGTCCTTTGTTTTCGGCAACGTGGGCAAAGGTTCGCTCGAGATTTTGCTGCATCTCGGCAAAGCGAACTTCGCCAACGTCCATAGTCACAGTGCCGGATTCGACTTTGGAAAGATCGAGGATGTCGTTGATCAACTTCAACAGATCAACGCCTGAATCTCGAATTGTTCTGGCGAATTCGACCTGTTTCGAACTCAAGTTGCCTTCCGGATTGCTCGACAATTGCTCGGCCAGAATGAGCAGGCTGTTAAGGGGTGTGCGCAATTCGTGCGACATGTTCGCGAGGAATTCACTCTTGTAGCGCGAAGTCAGGGAAAGTTGCTGCGCCTTGTCTTCCAGCGCCTGGCGGGCCTGTTCAACTTCGCGATTCTTTCTTTCCACTTCCGCATTTTGCTCGAACAGCTGGCGCGCCTTCTCCTCGAGCTCCTGGTTGGTCTGCTGCAATTCTTCCTGCCGATTCTGTAGTTCCGCGGCGAGCGATTGCGATTGTTTCAGCAGATCTTCTGTGCGGGTGTTTGCTTCAATCGTGTTGAGAACGATTCCAATGCTTTCAGTCAATTGGTCGAGAAAGGCCTGATGGGTCGGGTTGAATTGCTCAGCCGAGGAAAGCTCCATCACAGCTTTGACTTGTCCTTCGAAGAGAATCGGCAGCACGACGATATTTCTGGGCGCCGCGCCGCCCAAACCCGAACTGATTCTGACATAATCGTTCGGAACGTTTGTTATCAGAATGCGCTCCTTTTCGAGCGCCGCTTGTCCGACTAATCCTTCACCGAGCTTGAATCGGCCGTTCACGCCTCGGCGATCACGAAAGGCATAGCTGGCGAGCAACTTCAGCTCGGGTTCGTTCCCGTTGCCGTCCGAGTTATCTATAATATAGAACACTCCCTGCTGGGCGGAGACGACCGGGGCCAGCTCTGAAAGAATCATTCGCGCGACGGCGAGCAAGTCGCGCTGGCCCTGGAGCATTCGGCTGAACTTGGCGAGGTTCGTTTTCAGCCAGTCTTGTTCGTTGTTCCGCGATGTCGTGTCTCGAAGATTACGGATCATCTCGTTGATGTTGTCTTTGACGAATGCGACTTCACCCTGCGCCGCGACCTGGATCGATCGGGTCAAGTCGCCCTTGGTGACCGCGGTCGCGACGTCAGCGATTGCGCGGAGCTGCGAAGTCAGGTTGCCGGCAAGCTGGTTCACGTTGTCGGTAAGGTCCCGCCATGTCCCTGCGGCGCCCGGAACGTTCGCCTGACCGCCGAGTTTTCCTTCCACGCCCACTTCGCGGGCAACCGTCGTGACCTGGTCGGCGAAGGTCGCCAGGGTGTCGATCATACTGTTGATGATGTGGGCGAGGGCCGCGATTTCGCCTTTGGCTTCGAGGAAGAGTTTTTGTTTGAGATCGCCGGTTGCGACCGCACTCACGACCTTGGCGATGCCGCGCACCTGATCGGTGAGGTTGCTCGCCATGAAATTCACCGAATCGGTCAAATCTTTCCAGGTGCCGGCGACTCCGCGTACGATCGCTTGTCCGCCAAGCTTGCCTTCGGTGCCGACCTCGCGCGCGACACGCGTCACCTCCGAGGCGAACGAATTCAGTTGGTCCACCATCGTGTTGACGGTGTTCTTCAACTCGAGAATTTCGCCTTTAACGTCGACCGTAATTTTTTTGGAAAGGTCGCCGTTGGCGACGGCGGTGGTAACTGCAGCAATGTTGCGGACCTGAGCGGTCAGGTTGCTGGCCATGAAATTCACCGAGTCGGTCAAATCTTTCCAGGTTCCTGACACGCCTTCGACTCGCGCTTGGCCCCCTAACGCGCCATCCGATCCAACTTCGCGCGCCACGCGGGTGACCTCGGAAGCGAACGACCTCAATTGGTCCACCATCGTGTTGATGGTGTCTTTCAATTCCAAAATTTCGCCGCGGACATCGACGGTGATCTTTTTGGAAAGGTCGCCGTTTGCGACCGCCGTGGTGACGTCGGCAATGTTGCGAACCTGGCCGGTCAAATTGCCCGCCATGGAATTCACTGAATCCGTTAAATCTTTCCAAGTGCCTGCAACTCCGCGCACGTTGGCTTGACCGCCCAGTCGCCCGTCCGTTCCCACTTCGCGCGCGACCCGCGTTACTTCGGAAGCGAACGAACTTAATTGGTCCACCATCGTGTTGATGGTGTTTTTCAGTTCCAGAATCTCGCCTTTGACGTCGACCGTAATTTTTTTCGAGAGATCACCGTTTGCGACAGCGGTTGTCACTTCGGCAATGTTGCGGACCTGACCGGTGAGGTTGCCGGCCATGAAATTCACGCTGTCAGTTAAGTCTTTCCATGTGCCCGCAACGCCGCGGACGTCAGCCTGGCCCCCAAGTCTTCCTTCCGTACCGACCTCGCGGGCAACCCGCGTTACTTCTGCGGCGAAGGAGCTGAGCTGGTCCACCATGGTGTTGATCGTGTTCTTCAGTTCCAAAATTTCGCCGCGCACATCGACGGTGATTTTCTTGGACAGATCGCCGCGCGCCACGGCCGTCGTGACTTCAGCGATGTTGCGCACCTGACCGGTAAGGTTGCCGGCCATAAAGTTCACTGAGTCGGTCAAGTCTTTCCACGTCCCGGACACGCCTTTCACTTCCGCCTGACCCCCGAGAATTCCTTCGGAACCCACTTCAAGAGCGACCCGGGTCACTTCCGACGCAAATGAGCTCAGTTGGTCCACCATCGTGTTGACGGTGTTTTTCAACTCGAGAATTTCGCCTTTAACATCCACGGTAATTTTCTTGGACAGATCGCCGAGGGCGACAGCGGTTGTGACCTCCGCGATGTTACGCACCTGACCGGTAAGGTTGCCGGCCATGAAGTTCACGGAGTCGGTCAAATCTTTCCAGGTCCCGGAAACGTCGCGCACGTCAGCCTGACCGCCGAGTTTTCCTTCCGAGCCGACTTCGCGGGCGACTCGCGTGACTTCTGATGCGAAGGATCCCAACCGATCAACCAGCGTGTTGATCGTGTTTTTCATTTCAAGAATCTCGCCCTTCACGTCGACGGTAATCTTTCGGGAAAGGTTGCCGTTCGCGATTGCGGTGGTGACTTCGGCAATGTTGCGCACCTGCGCGGTCAGATTGCCGGCCATGAGATTTACGTTCTCAGTCAAATCCTTCCAGGTGCCGGCGACACCTTTAACGTCGGCCTGACCGCCGAGTTTTCCTTCCGTGCCGACTTCGCGAGCCACCCGCGTCACTTCCGACGCAAATGACCGGAGCTGGTCCACCATCGTGTTGATGGTGTCTTTCAATTCCAAAATCTCGCCGCGGACATCGACGGTGATTTTTTTGGACAAGTCACCGTTTGCGACCGCGGTGGTCACGTCGGCGATGTTGCGAACCTGGTCAGTGAGGTTGCCGGCCATTGAATTGACGCTGTCGGTCAGGTCTTTCCACGTTCCAGCGACGCCCTTCACATCCGCCTGGCCGCCGAGTTTTCCTTCAGTGCCGACCTCCCGGGCCACGCGGGTCACTTCCGACGCGAACGAGCTCAGCTGATCCACCATCGTGTTGATGGTGTTTTTTAGTTCGAGAATCTCGCCTTTAACGTCGACTGTGATTTTCTTCGACAGATCGCCTCTGGCTACGGCGGTGGTGACGTCGGCAATGTTGCGCACCTGACCGGTCAGATTGCGGGCCATGAAATTCACTGAATCGGTGAGGTCCTTCCACGTCCCGGAAACACCCTCGACTCGGGCCTGGCCGCCCAAAATTCCTTCCGAACCTACTTCTCGGGCTACGCGCGTCACTTCGGATGCGAAGGAGCGAAGTTGATCCACCATTACGTTGACCGTGTCTTTCAGCTCCAGAAACTCGCCTTTGACGTCCACCGTGATCTTCTTGGTCAAATTGCCATTGGCCACTGCCGTGGTGACGGTCGCAATGTTGCGGACTTGGGCGGTCAAATTGCCGGCCATCAGGTTTACGTTTTCGGTCAGGTCCTTCCAGGTACCAGCAACCCCTTTCACTTTCGCCTGGCCGCCGAGCTTTCCTTCGGTGCCCACCTCCCGGGCGACACGTGTTACTTCGGACGCGAACGCGCCCAACCGGTCGACCATTGCGTTGACCGTTCTTGCCGTCTGAAGAAACTCGCCTTGTAGCCGGCGGCCCTCAACCTCGCGGGTCATTCTCTTGGAAAGGTCGCCTTTGGCGACGGCGCCAATGACCCGGGACATTTCACTGGTAGGATGGACCAAATCTCCAATCAGCGCGTTAATGCATCCCACCGAGTCGGCCCAACCTTCGGAAACCGCGCCGAGTGAAGCGCGCTGACCGATCCGGCCCTCTTTGCCAACAACTTGTGCGATTCGCTCGAATTCCCGGCTCATCCGCTCGTTAAGTGCAATGACCTCGTTGAAGGTATCGGCAACTTTGCCGGCGACGCCGGTCCAGTCCTCCGGCAGACGAACCGAAAAATTTCCGCGCTTGAACGCGGTCAGGGCCGCGAGCAATTGCTTGAGTTCTGGATCTCTAGCGCCGTTAAGTCGGTTGCCGTTTCGGGCCCGGATGACGGATGGAGCAGTGGCTTTCTTCATAGGGAATCAGACAAATGGATAAAAGCGCAGGGCGGGAAAGACTGGGGCTCACCGTTCGCGAACGTCGATTCGGAACTGTTCCGCTAATAACCCACGGCCCCGGACGAATCATGAGATTCACACCCACAATCGCATCGCGGCACCCTGGCGGTGGTAAGAATTTTTAATTGCTACCGGCCCCACAGAGATCTGCTACATCAGAAAATGGACCGAGTCCGGAATTTCGGGCTGAGCGGAATTCTGAATCTTCTATCGGGAAAACCCTTAGGAACTATGAAAATCAAATTTCGTCGGCCGCACAGCACCCGTTTGGCAGAAGATAAGGCTCGGAAGAACCAAACACCGGGACAATATCTGGCAGCGCGTACGGGGGTTCGACCCGTGCTCGCCGTCTTTTACGACTGAACTGGTAACTTGCGTTGGTAAGTAAGGCGCGGGACGGTTTTTGTATGCAACGCTGATTCGTCTTAGTTAAAATGCGCCATCTCTCATAAATCGGTTCACGGCGGCGACTTACGCTTTATCTGAAATTAATCCGTTACGGATAGCGTAACGGACCAAACCAGCCACATCGTGAATGTTTAGGCGCTCCATAAGTCGTTCCCGATGAGTTTCGATGGTTTTTGCGCTCAAGCCCAAGTCAAAGGCGATCTCTTTAGTACTGTTGCCTTCGGCGATGAGCTGTAAGATCTCCCTTTGCCGCTGAGTCAGTTGCTCAAGCAAGCCCTGGCTTTCTCCAAGTCCCTTTAAGTAATTGTTAACTACATTGCGGGAAATTGACGGGCCAAGGAATGTTCGACCGGCGGCGACCGACTTCACTGCTAGCTCGAGTTCTGCGACGGCGGCATCCTTCAAAACATACGCTGAAGCGCCGGCTCGAAGTGCCCGAACAATATATTCTTCATCCGAATGCATTGAGACGATTAGGACCTTTGTTTCGGGAAACTCTTCTTTAATTCGGATCAGCGCATCGATTCCGTTTAGGTTGGGCATGCTAATGTCCATGATGACCATATCCGGCCGGTGGTGTTCGATCTCACGTAACACTTCGCGTCCATCCCCGGCCTCAGCCACGATTTCCAGGAACGAGGTCCCGGCCAATAACGAGCAGAAACCCGCCCGAACGAGGCGGTGATCGTCCGCCACGATGAGACGCAGGTTCGTTTTCTTTTTTTCACGTCGCATGAAACGGAAGCACAATTGTTATCTCAGTTCCCGATGCTGTTCCTGAGCGACATCGAAAAGTTCCTCCGACGGCCGAGGCTCTTTCATTCATTCCGACCAAACCCAAATGATCACGTTGAATTCGTTTTTCGGATTCGGTCATATCGAAACCCACACCGTCATCAGAGATCTTGACGGCGAATTGTTCATCGGCCGTTGCAATTTCCATCGAAACATTCTTGGCGTTGGCGTGGCGGATAATATTTGTGAGAGCTTCCGACACAATTCGGAAACAGGCGGTCGCAACTTCGTCGTCCGGGAGTGAAAACTTTTTAGGTTCACGAAATTCAACAGTCCAGCCACTTTGCTTTGCCGACTCGGTTAGCAGCGAGCGTAATGCGGCCACCAGCCCCAGGTCATCCAAAACCGGTGGACGAAGACCAAGCGACATCCGGCGAACTTCCTGCATCATTTGATTGATTAGGTCGGTGGCTTGTTTGAGTTGGTCAGCTCGTTTCGGTCCGCGGTTATTGCGCTTGGTTGCTTCGAGCGATAATTGAATCGCAGTCAATGTCTGGCCGAGCTGATCGTGAAGTTCGACAGCCAGCCGTTTGCGCTCTTCTTCCTGAACTTGAATTCTCCGTCTGGAAAGAACCTGCAGGCGGCGATTCGCTAACTTCAAGGCCTCTTCGGCTTGTTTGTTTTCAGTGATATCATCCGTCACCGCAATCCAACGCACAACCGATCCGTTCTTGCCAGCGATCGGGAAAATTCTTTCCCTCATCCAACGGACCTCTCCATCGGGTCGGATAATTCGATAACTCATATCCACCCGAGCCTCGGGTGGACCGGTGACTGCTTGGATGACGTGTTCGCGATCCTCGGGATGGACCGCCTGACGCCAGCTTAAGGGATCTTTATACAAACTTTCGCGGTCCCGACCCCAGATTCTCTCGTAGGCGGGGCTTACGTAGAGGAGTTGCACCGGTTCTCGCGTCCAAGTCCAAAATACTTCCTCAATATTTTCGGCAAGCTGCCGAAACCGAACTTCACTTTCTCTGAGCGCCGCCTCGACAACCTTGTATTTAGTGATGTCGTCGGTGACGCCGGCAAAGCGTGTAATTCGGCCATCCTCATCCGCGAGAGGAAATACCCGATCTCGAATCCAACGAAGCTCTCCGTCCGGTCGAATGATTCGGTACTCAAGGTCAAGACGTTTCGTCGGCATTCCTCGAACTTCGCTGACCACACGCTTGCGGTCTTCGGGGTGAATTGAATCTCTCCAGGAGTAAGGCTTGCGGTAAAGTTCGTCGCAGCTGCGTCCCCAGAGCGTTTCATACGCCTTGCTGACATAGACGACTCCGGATGGGTTCCATAGCCAAAATACCTGTTCAATGTTCTCGGCTAATTCGCGAAACCGACGTTCGCTTTCCCGGAGCGCCTTGTCAGTTTCCAACTGATCGGTAACGTCAGTGGCTATCCCGGCGACGCGAATCGGTTTGCCAGACGAATCTCGGATAGGAAAACCCTGCAAAGAAATCCATTTCATGACACCGTCATCACGAACAATCCGAAAAACGAGCGGTTCACCCGTGGGGGTGCTGCTAAATTCTTGAATCACTCTTTCCCTGTCTTCCGGATGGATCAGTTCGTGCCACGAATCGGGAGCGGCATAAACGCTGGCTAGGCTTCGTCCGGAAATTTTTTCGTATGCCGGGTTAATGTAAAGAACAATGGGTTTGCCCACCTCTTGCAACCAAATGACCTGATTTGCGTTTTCGGCAATTTGACGCAGGCGCTCTTCGCTTTCGTGGAGGGCGCTTTCCACTTGGCGCTGTTCAGTGACGTCCGCCACAATTCCGGCCATGCGGATCACTTCGCCAGTACTGTCCCGTATCGAAAAGACACGGGCTGTTACCCAACGAATCGTGCCGTCAGGCCGAATGATTCGATAAGTCACGTTGTGGTTTTCTTGTTTTCCAACAACGGTCAATACCTTTTCTTTATCCTCGGGATGAATTGCTTCCCGCCAGGAAAGGGGGTCCTCATATAAGCTTTGGACGCTACGGCCCCAAATCTTTTCGTAAGCCGGGCTGATATAGAAAAATTGGCGACTTTGCGGATCCCGTAACCAGATCATCTGGTCGCTGTTTTCTGCAACCTCTTCCAGAGTTGCGGTTGACAAGGCGGAGACCGAATTCATCATTTTGGCGTAGATAGCCAGATTCTTCTGGTTTTTCCAATAATAATATAATCAACAGGAGCGTCCATCCTCGACCGATTACAGGTGTATCACCCGTATTGGCCTTGCATTGGAAAACGTCGGAAAAGCTGACAATTTTTCGTTCAAATTTAAGTGCCTTGCCTTGAAAGTTGTACTACGTTAAGTGACTCAAAATTAGGATGTTGAGTGTTAGCTATCAGATCAACTTTTTAAGGTTGGCACGCTTGACGCTAAGTGGTTTTATCAAATCTCCAGGAGGAAAATATGCTCAAAATTATCCACGTATATTGGCAGTCGCCGTTCCAGTAACCGGCACTACGTTAGCGTTACTCGGAATCGCCTTTAGCGGCTTAGCTTTTCTCCGCGCTAGGCTGAAGTAGCGCGAACTACTTATTAGGATCGGGCCGTCGGCAAGACACATTGCGGACGGCGCAAAGCCTCAGCATATGGTTGTTTCTACCGCGGACCTGTTTTCATGGTCCAACCCGGGCGCCATCTGGATTACGTAACGGGTATCAACGAAATCGTTTAATTCCCGTAGAACCACTAGCAATCATAAGAAAATTGATAATACCTTATGGGTTTATTCCTAGCGCGTTGCCTTTGTAGAGATCGTAGCTATAAGCGCTTACGTGATGCTATCCGACTATCGTTGATAGAGAAAGAAAGTATTGGGCAATTCATGTCCCACTCGGTCAGTCTCTTCTCTTTTGCCGCGCTTTATGTGCGCCATGTACAAATCTGCGATCTGGAAGTTTAGCAACCTACCGGTGAAGTCTATCTACGAGACAATGCTGTCCCGTCGCCATGACCATGCGATGGTTATCCAATCGCAGGACTCATCAGAGAATGGTTTTGCGGATCCGATTGCCAAATTAATCGGTCAATCGTTTCTATTTGCGTTCTCCGAGGAGCTTCATTTCCGCGGCCTTATCGCAGAGCGTTTGGCGATGCGATCCGGTATTGGGACCGAAAAGCTTCCTAACGGCCGGAATAGAACGCGGGTAGAACTGGATGTTGTGGCCGAAGTCCCGCGGGCGACGCAGAATCAGTTAATTGACGCGTTGAGTGCGGCCAAGCGCAAATGTTCGGTTTTGGTCGGACCGGGTATCAAGATTGTTCTGAAAGCCGAATTGAAAATGGGGGAGCGTGAGGATTCGGTCTCTCGCGCTATCCGTCGTCAAATGACAGCCTGAAAAGCGAAAGGCGGATTTCACGCCCTTGCTCTCAGGAGTTTCCGTTCCGCCCGGCGCCAAAAGGCTTCTCATTTCTTATGGTATTTACCACTTCCAAGTAGGCTTTCAGTCCTGTCGATGAGTTATCCTTTCTCCAGACGATGGTTGACGGAAACAAAATCGGGGGCGTTACGTTCTTAATAACGATATTATTGTGAGGAACGTCTTTGATTTGCTCCGGCAATATCGCAACGCCCAAGCCGGATCGAACTGCCTGGATCAGAGTTGAGTCGTTGTCCGCTATGTGAACTATCTTTGCGCGTATGCCAACTCGTTCGCAGGTCGCTTTGAACCACCCGCTATAGCCCGGGTAACACTTTTCGGATACACCCACAAAAAATGTTTGGGCCAGATCGTTAAGACCAATAACTCCTTTTTTTGCCCGCGAATTGTTTCGCGGGACAAGGGCGACCGCCCTATAGGAGCCGACGACAAGAGACTGTAAATCGGAATCGTCGCTGGGTTCAAACAGCCCTACGAAGCCAATGTCAAGCTTGCCATCTTTTACAGCAATGATTTGGTCCGCTGAGGGTATCCCAAAAAGATTAATTGAAATATCAGGAAACTCTTTTTCAAAAGCGGTGAGACTAGCTGGCAGAACACGGTGAAAGGGGTTCGCCACATAGCCGATGTTCACAGTGTGGCTGACTTTGTGATCGAGCTCATGAACCGCGTGGACAAGTTCATCGCTAAAACCAAGAAGTCGCTTGGCCCGCTCAAAGAAAAATTCGCCCTCTTTAGTAAGAGTGACCTTTTTCTTTGTCCGATCCAAAAGACGAACGCCAAGCTCATCTTCCAAGTCTTGAATTTGACGAGTTAAAGATGGTTGGGCAATGCGCAGCTTTTCCGCTCCTCTGGTGAAGCTGAGTTCATCAGCAACCGCTACAAAATATCGCAAGTGGCGCAGTTCCATTTATTTCAACCGGAGGGAGTTGTTAGGTAATAATTACACAACTATTTGGGCTGCAACGATAATCGGGAAAATCCTGACGAGGGATCGCTTTCTACACAGGAGATAACTTTCATTTTCTCGGGCGTCTTCAGATCCACGTTCTGCGCCGGACGGGATTTACGGGTAAAGCATATAAACCACTGTCTTTGAGTGCATTTCGTGAGGCCTCCGAGGCCCGTGACGACCTATTGTCACCCAGCGCCAACCGTTTGAAATATGTCGTACCCGCATCCATGTGCGTCAGCCTGCGAATGGCAAGTTAGCATAAGTTATACCTAAAAGCTATTGATGTTGGGGCAAATATACGTTCCGCCGATGCATCGGGGGATCATAGCCGTTGGCTATTACCGCCAAGGAACAAAGTATTAGCCGGTCAATCGGCAGTTTGCTAGCATCGACACTCCTTGGGGTAGGGGCAGACAACGACTCGAGCTGAAGGGAAGCACCGAGCGTAAACATATGAGAATGAAGGTTGCCGCCAAAAAAGGGCGTAGCTCGACCAAGGGCGGCAGCTTGTCTGGAACCTGGGATCACGCGATTCTTTAATTGCTGCTGCTCGTGAGAACAATGTCGGAAGATTTTGTTTCCAGGTTTTCACAATCCTTCAACAAAGTATTGACACCATATTGAGAAGGAATTCTTCAAAAAACGATCGTAGCGCTCGCCAATTTGCCCGCGGAACTGGCCTGCGATCTGCCGTCGCCAGATCGACTAACGGAGACGCGTCCTGGGCAGAGTTCTCTAATTTCGCCGCGATTACTGCACCGGCCGCGCGTTTTCCGCGTTGGAAGCGAATTCTCGATCTAACCTTCGTCCTCCTCACATTGCCGGTTTGGTTGCCGCTGATGCTGCTCGTGATGGGACTCATTCGACTCACTTCGTCGGGTCCAATTTTTTACCGGCAAGAGCGCGTTGGATATCACCGAAAGCGTTTCATGATTTTCAAATTCAGAACGATGCAGGTGAATGCCGAGACGCGAACCCACGAGGATTATTTTGCCAGCTTGATGCGGGCCGAGGTTCCGATGACCAAGCTCGATACCGCCGGAGATTCTCGTCTGATTCCAGGAGCGCGCTTTCTTCGGGCGAGCGGGCTGGATGAGCTAGCACAAATTTTCAACGTTCTTCGGGGCGACATGAGCCTCGTTGGACCGCGTCCTTGCCTCCCTTGTGAATTTAATCGCTATGAGCAGTGGCAGCAGGGGCGAGTCAATGCGCCACCTGGACTGACCGGCTATTGGCAGGTCAGTGGCAAGAACAAGACGACTTTTAACCAGATGATGTTCATGGATTTGTTTTATATCGATAAGATGTCGATTTGGTTTGATCTCCGGATCATCTGCAAAACGATTCCGGTCGTGGTTTTCGAAACTATCGAAGCTTTAAAGCGATATCGCTCCCGCCAAATTTCTCGCTCGGTGGGTAGCATTCCGCAATCGATTGCAGCTATTTCGAGCCGCAACGGCGCACATCAATTAAGCCACAACGGCAGACACCCAGAATGACAAAAGGAAATATTTCAGTCGGCATTGTAGGTTGTGGGTATTGGGGACCATTGCTCATCCGCAACTTTGTCAATCTTCCTAACTGCACTGTTACTGCAGTTTGTGATGCGAGTGAAGCGCGGCTAAAACACCTTAAGGCGCTTTACCCGTCCATTTTGTGTGTCACTGATTACAACAGATTCTTTGCAGACTTCGATCTGGACGCGATCGTCATTGCGACTCCGGTGAAATCGCACTACCCGCTGGCTAAAGCGAGCCTGCTCGCTGGTAAACATACCTTTATCGAAAAGCCGATGGCGGCGTCGTCGGCCGAGTGTGAGGAGTTAATCAGTCTGGCTGAAAAGCGCGGCCTAACTCTTATGGTCGATCATACCTTTTTATATTCGGCTGCCATCCGAAAGATCGTAGACATAGTCGACGCCGGTGATATTGGCGACATCCGCTACATTAATTCACGCCGGCTCAACTTGGGTCTATTCCAAAAGGACATCAATGTGGCATGGGATTTGGCCCCACACGATATCTCGATCATTCTTCATGTTTTGGGTGAATTTCCGATGTCGGTGAACTGTCAGGGGAACGCGCACGTGACTCCCCAGGTCGAAGACGTCACGAACATGTCCTTAATGTTTCGCCACAAGCGTTTCGCGACCATTCAAAGTAGCTGGCTAGAACCCCGCAAGATTCGTGAGATGACGATTGTCGGTAGTCGTCGCATGATTGTTTATGACGACCTGCAAACCCATGAGAAGATAAAGGTTTATGACGTGCGAGTGGAGCGGCCACCTCATTATGACACTTTTGCCGAATTCCAGTACTCTTATCATTATGGCGACAGCTACATCCCGCACCTGCACCAGGAAGAACCGCTTAAGGCTGTTTGCCAGCACTTCTTAGAATGCATTGAGACTGGTATGGCACCGGTAACAGGTGGCCGGACCGGCTTTGAGCTCGTTCGGATTTTGGAGGCGGCGTCTGCGTCCTTGAAAGCCAACGGAGCACCGATCAACTTTGTGCCGCCAGTCAGTCAGCTCGCGTTCCGCGAGGTAGCTACCGGTTCCGGGAGTACGGCCGCGTTTGCCAGCTAGCTCGCCCCAAGTTTAGCAATGGATCAGTCTCCTTTCGGAAACAGAGTGCCTTTTATCGATCTAGGCGCTCATCACTCACCGATTCGTGATGAGCTGGATGCAGCGATTGCCGAGGTGATCGACAGCGGTGCCTTCGCTGGTGGTCCTTTTGTCGAAAAATTTGAGCGAGAGTTTGCTGCTTATTGTGGTTGTGACCACGCCATCGGAGTCGGCAGCGGCACTGAAGCGCTTTGGCTTTCACTTCTAGCGTCCGGCATTGGACCCGGTGATGAAGTGATCACTGTGCCAAATACTTTCATGGCAACCGCGGAGGCGATTACCTACTGTGGGGCTCGGCCAGTGTTTGTCGATGTCGATGACTGCACCTATACGATGGATCCAGCCGCGCTCGAGGGTGCGCTCAGCTCCAGAACGAAGGCAATTATTCCAGTCCACCTGTTTGGCCAGCCGGCCGATCTTGATCCGATACTAGACTTCGCCGCTTCGCACGGTCTCCTCGTGATCGAGGACGCCGCACAAGCTCATGGCGCACGCTACAAAGGAAAAAGAGCTGGCACTCTCGGCCGCACTGGATGTTTTAGCTTTTATCCGGGAAAGAACTTGGGTGCTTTTGGGGAAGCTGGCGCCGTGGTGACGAACGATGAGAATTTGTATGACCGGATCCGCATATTGCGCGACCACGGTCAGGTTCGTAAATACCACCATACGGAGATTGGCTGGAACTGTCGCATGGATGGTCTTCAGGCGGCGGTATTAAGTATTAAGCTCAAGCATCTCGACCGGGGGAACGCTCTTCGAAGACAGCATGCCGCTCTTTACGACGAGACGTTCGCTTCAATCGACGACATCAAAACTCCGACCGTGGCTGACTATGCCGAGCATGTTTATCATATCTATGCTGTCCGCGTTGAAGACCGCGAACACGCGGCGTGGCTACTCGGCAAGAAAGGCATCCAATTCGGCATCCACTATCCTGTTCCGATCCATCGCCAAAAGGCCTATCAATTCCTGAACTACGAGATTGGGTCCTTTCCGGTCGCGGAGGTCGCCGCCCATCAACTTATCTCTCTTCCAATGTTTCCGGAGCTGACTAGACAACAAATCGAAATGGTTGGTTATGCTTTAAAAGAAGCAGTTCTGGCGGGGGCCTTGGCTTAATTGAGCGGTACGATAGTTTTGCAGCAATCCTTAGCATTTGCGCAGAGCGCAAGCCAGGATAACAGTTGGCGCGAAGTTGTTGACTCAGCGTGTGCTGGCGAAACAAAGGTTGAGTTAATCGATCCACTCACCTCGAGCGAATGGGATCGGGAAGTTCTCTCCCATCCTGAATCAAATATCTTTCATTTAACCGCATGGGCCAAAGTCCTGACCAGTAGTTACGGTCACAAGCCCGTATACCTTCGCTTTTCTCGAGAGGAAAAACTGGCAGCACTAGTGCCAATTATGGAAGTAAACAGCCCGGTCACGGGCATCCGGGGGGTGTCTCTGCCATTCAGCGATTTTTGCGCGCCCCTGGTATTTAATCACAACATCGGCGTATTCCCATTACTGGAGACGGTGAATCGAATCGCCAGCAAACGAAATTGGAAATACTTCGAAATTCGTTCAAATGCATTAGTGGATTCTTTTTCTACCCCCAGCGAAGAATACTATGGACACGAACTCGATCTGACACGAGGTGCCGGTCGGTCACTCGCCAGTGTTTCGCCGTCAGTGCGTCGTGCGATCCGGAAGGCAGAGAAGAGTGAGTTGGCTGTTGAAATATCCCAGACTTGGCACTCCATCCTCGATTTTTATCGGCTACACGTGCGGACACGCCGGCGTCACGGCCTTCCTCCTCAGTCGCTGGCGTTTTTTCACAACATTGATCGAGAAATCATCCAGAAGGGTTACGGTTTTACTGTTGTTGCCAAGGCGGCGTCGCAGCCGGTTGCGGCAGCCGTTTTCTTTCATTCAGGGCGTGAGGCTCTTTACAAATTCGGAGCGTCGGACGCGCGAGCTCAGAATCTTCGCCCCAACAATCTAGTGATGTGGAAGGCGATGGAACACCTTGCCGCATTGGGCTTTCATAAACTGCGCTTTGGTCGTACAGACCTAACCGATCACGGATTACGTCGTTTCAAGCGTTCTTGGGGATGTATCGAACACCAGATTCGATACTTCCGATACGAAAGGGCGGCTCGACCCTCAGGTGCTCCCGTCTCTCCTCCGGGCCACGGGTTACATACCCGTATCTTCCGAAGATTGCCGCTTCTCGTGAATCGAATTGTGGGCAAATTGGTGTATCCTCATCTCGACTAGGCGAGAACCTGCCTCTCTATGCCAGAAGAAAAAACAGATCCCTCCTCTGCTACGGAACAAAGCCTAAGCCCGGCTCCGGAAGTTACCGTGGCCCGACGCGTGCGGCCGACCCGAACCCTTCCGCGCGATATTCACCCCCCTGGAATCAACCGGAACGATATTCTTTTCGCGCTCTTTAAGCACAAGAAGAAAATCATTCTGGGCGCAGCCCTCGGAATGCTGGGTGCGGCGGTTGTGTTTTTCAAATGGCCGGCCCAATACGAATCCGACGCTAAACTTCTGGTTCGCTACCTGGTTGAGAGGACAACCGTCGACAATGTTGACGCCAGGGGGCCCGGATCCTATTCCTCTTCCAACGACAACATCATTCAATCGGAACTGGCGATTCTCAGTAGCTGGGACTTGGCCGTGCAGACTGCCGAAGCAATCGGGCCGAAACGGCTTCTTCCAAACTATAACGGCACTGTTTCCAAAGAAGCAGCAGCCAGAACAATTGCTGCGGGAGTGCACGTCGATACCGAAAAAGGCAGCAACATCATTTTTGTTTCCTACACGAACCATGATCCCGAGCTGGCCACAGTGGTATTGAGCGAGCTGGTTAATCGCTATTTTATTAAACACTTGGAAGTACACCGCTCAGCCGGCGCTTTCGATTTCGTTACCCAACAAACCGACCAGGTGCGTTCCCGGTTAAATCAAACTGAGGATGCATTGCGGGACTTGAAAGAAAAAGCTGGGATCGTGTCGCTGGACGGAAGTACCAACACCTTAAACGCTGAAGCTGAAAGGGTAGAAGAGCAGTTACACTTTGCTGATGCCGATCTGGCCGAGGAGCAGGCGCGCTTGCGTCAGTTGAATGGCTCAACCGGCAGTATCACCATCATTCCTGGCGAAGAGAAGTTGACTCCGAAAACGGAAGTGCCGTCATCTGCTAAAGCGGGATCGTCCGAAACCGCCGATACTAGCACATCGGAAGCGTCTCCGACACCGGCGGTCGAAATTCCTATCGGCGTCATTCAAAGGTATCAGGTTCTCTCTTCCGGGTTACAGAAACTACGTCAAACCCAGCTCGATTTGTTCTCTAAGTACACTTCAGAAAGCCAAATGGTGAAAGCCAACCAGACGGAAATCGACGACGTGGATCACCAGCTTCGCAGCCTCGAGAAGCGATATCCGGACTTGCCGAACAGAGCGGGCGCGATTGGCGGATCGAGCGACGCCTCTAGCCCTGCTGCTTCAGCCGCTCACGTGGCTGGATTAAGAGCAAAAAGGAATGCGCTCGCGAGCCGATTGGAAGAGATCCGCAAAAAAATGGCGCAGCTGGCCCAGATTAGTCCGCAGCTAGCGGATCTCGAGCGGCAGAGGCAGCTGGAAGAGACCAACTACAAATACTTTGAGGCGACGTTGGAGAAAGCGAGGGTGGACGAAGCGCTCGATCCCTCGAAGATTCCAAACATCAGCGCAGTCCAACGGCCTTCGCCACCGGTTCTGGAAACGAAGACCCGCAACAAAATCGCGATGATGGTAGGTCTGGCCGGAGTGGGAGTTGCCGTTGGCTTCGCTTTGCTCAAGGAGCTTATTCTGAGCGCAACGCTGCGCCGGCCTGTTGAAATTGAAAAGCACGTTGGCGTCACCTCTTTGATGTCGATTCCCTACAGCCCGCAGTTCAATGGGAAATCTGCTAAATCCAACGCCAAATCCCGCGCGATGGTTACGCGCGGTAAACAAAAAGGTCAGATCGCGCCGTGGGATATCGGCCACTTTATTCGACCTTACAGCGTGGCGATTCGCGATCGACTCGGACTTTACTTTGAGCTTCACAATTTGACGCACAAGCCCAAGCTCGTGGGTGTTTCGTCTCTATCGGAAAACGCCGGTACCTCAACCCTCGCGGCCGGTCTTGCTGCCGCTCTCTCTGAGACCAATGACGGAAAAGTATTGCTGGTAGACGCAAACCTTGGACCCGATCAGGTTCATCCGTTCTTTAGGGGTAAACCGGCCTATGCGCTTAATACCGCACTGGAATCGCGGGGGGAAATAGATCCGGCCGCTGAGAATCTGTACCTTGCTATGGTCGGTAGCCCGAACGCCGGTCCGGCTCAGTTGGGTTTAAAGAAGTTCTTTGACTTGATGCCGAACCTGAAGGCCAGCGAGTTTGACTACATCATTTTTGATATGCCACCGCTTGATCCAACCAGTCCAACCTGGGGAATGGCTCCTTTCATGGATAAAATGCTGGTGGTGGTAGAAGCAGAAAAAAACAGCCGCGACGCTGTGAAGCGGCTTTATCATCGATTGGTTCATGAGCGCGACAATGTCTCGCTCGTCCTAAATAAAGTGCGCTCATATGCCCCCAAGCGGCTCGAACTCGATTACTAAGTCTACAGTTTCATCTCTACAATTCTCGAAAAAAACAGTAAATGGCCACCGCTTGAAGCTGGGCTACGAAATTTCAAAGTAGCTACTTGCCCGCTCAGAGCGGTTCTTTGTTGAGTAGGGCCCGTTCACATGAGAATGCTCCGCAACCGCATCTATTATCGTATAAAGCCGTTTGTCCCCCAATCGGTACGAACAATTATACGGCGCAAATATGCACTTTATCAGCGCACGAGAACGGCGGCTGTGTGGCCAATTATACCGGGTTCGGAGCGACGACCAATCTCGTGGCCTGGCTGGCCAGGCGGGAAGCAGTTTGCGCTCGTTCTAACCCATGATGTTGAAACAGCTGTTGGACTACAGCGTTGTTGTAAGCTAATGGCGCTGGAGCAGGAAGTTGGTTTTCGCTCCTCTTACAACTTTGTTCCCGAAGGCGAGTACAGGGTATCAAAAGAGTTACGAAGTGCGCTAAAATTCAACGGCTTCGAGGTAGGAGTTCATGACTTGAAACACGACGGTCTTCTTTATAGATCGCGTCACGAGTTCTGCAATAAAGCGAAGCGCATCAATCATTATCTAGGCGAGTGGGATGCTGAAGGGTTCCGGTCTGGGTTCATGCTAAACGAATTAGACTGGCTACACGAACTAAACATTTGCTACGACGCTTCAACCTTTGATACGGATCCTTTCGAGCCGCAACCACAGGGTCAGGAGACGATTTTCCCGTTCTGGGTGAACCGACCTCCGCTGCGAAAATCAGAAGTTACAGGTTTCGGCATGCGCTCTACTCGTGAGATGCTTTACCCGGAGTCTGCCAGTTCGAGCGCTGGCTACGTAGAGCTACCTTACACGCTGCCCCAGGATTCGACCCTTTTCCTCCTGCTTCAGGAAAAGACGCCAGAGATATGGATGCAAAAGCTCGAATGGCTTGCGCAAAACGGTGGGATGGCGCTTGTGATTACGCATCCGGACTACATGAACTTCAACGGTTCGCGATCGAGAGCTGGCTACCCGGTCACCCTCTATCGGCAGTTTTTAGAGCGTGTTCGAGAACAATACGCTGGAGCGTACTGGCATGCGCTTCCTAAAGAAGTCGCTGCTTACGCGCGGAAAGTTGTCCTTCCCTCTAATGTTTCATCGCCAGCGTCACCGGCCGGACTGACCATAGATATTGGCAATGGAGAGGTTGCAAGGCTCGCAAATCGGTGGCGATTGAGAGGCAAACACGGTGCCGTCGTCTTGTTCTCTCACTATCCCTCCGATCCGCGGCCGCGCCGTGCTGCTCAAGCCCTACGTCAGGAAGGAGTAAGTCTCGATTTTATCTGTCTCCGAAAAGATAAGACTGACCCTGTTCGCGAAACTCATGACGGAATAAACATCATTCGTATTCCGATTAAACGGGAACGCGGTAGTAAGTTGAGCTATATAAGGCAGTATTCATTATTCATCCTCGCTGCCGCAACACAATTAACAGCCCGATCGTTGAGGCGCCGATACGATTTTGTTCATGTCCATAACATGCCCGACGTTCTCGTATTTAGCGCAATCGTTCCGAAACTGTTCGGAGCACGGGTCATCCTAGACCTTCACGACCCAGTCCCAGAGTTGATGCAGACCATTTTCGATTTGCCCAGTGACTCAACAGCGGTCCGGATTTTGAGGACGCTGGAGAAATGGAGCATTCGGTTTGCCGACCGAGTGATTACGGTAAATCAGGCCTGCAAGCGAGTTTATAGTGCCCGGAGTTGCCCAGCCGACAAGATTACAGTGATCGTAAATTCGCCGGATGAAAACGCGTTTCGATTTAGTCCGGCACCGACAAACGGGCATCCTCGGAAGGATTTTACTATTCTCTATCACGGATCGTTGTTACCTCGGAATGGATTCGATGTTGCGGTCGACGCGCTTGCTAAAGTCCGCCGGTCCATCCCCGAGGCGCGATTGATAGTATGTGGAGAGAACACACCGTTCTTCGCACAGACTATGGATGCGGCGGCTAAAAGTGGTCTCGGCGAGCATATCGAATATCTTGGGGTCAAGGACCGCCCTGGCATCGCTGCGGTCATCAAGAATTGCGACGTAGGAGTTATCCCAAACCGCCGAAGTATTTTTGCTGAGGTCAATACCCCGACGCGTATTTTTGAGTGCCTGGCCCTGGGTAAACCGGTCATAGCACCACGCACGCGCGGTATTTGCGACTATTTCTCGGAGGACGACCTCATCTTTTTTGAAGTGGGCAACGCAGACGATCTCGCGCGCCAAATCGAATTTGTGTACTCGGCTCCTGGACAGACCGAAAAAATCGTCCAACGTGGACAGAATGTTTACCGCGCCCACTCCTGGGCGCACCAACGGGTGAACCTGATCGATCTGGTCAGCAACTTGCTCTAGGGATTCAGCCGAAATTCAGCACTAGTAGAGAATGATTGGCGTTAGCGCGAAATCGTCGGACGAAGAAATCGTTCGCGAGTTCTTTGAGCTGTTCAAAACCGAATGGGAATTTGAACGCCCTGGAGTCGATTACGATGTAATTGTTCGTTCTGCTGACGACTATGGCGAAAAATTGAATGCTAAATTGATTATTTTCTATGGGACGGACACTAGCCTCACCGGCTCGTTGCGGAACGTCAGAAGTGTTTGTCGTGACGGCCGAGTGCTGCTCTTCGACAAAGATAGGCTACCGATCTACGGAACGTGTCTGACCTTCCCCGGTTCATCTAAGACCGATCTCGTTGACGAATTCACTGGCGAGTCGGTTAGGATGCCGTTGACGCAACATGAACACCAGACGGTCTTGTGGATTGGTTACGATCTTTGGGAAGAGATTCGATATCTGCTTCTCAAGGGTCAACCCGAACTCCACGCTGAAATTCCAGCTCTTGAGCTTCACATTGAGCTATTACGTGGACTGTTTCGTCAATATAATGTTGCGTTTGCTGAGGTGCCGTCGGTACCTGCTGGATATAACTTCATTGCTTGTTTGACTCACGATGTGGATCACGCCTCAATTCGAGCCCACAAATTTGATAGAACGATCGCCGGCTTTCTCTACCGCGCTGTCATTCAGTCGTTTTTTCAGTTCTGTACCGGTCGCAAGTCGATTGGAGATCTGTTGCGGAATTGGTTTGCTGCGATAAGTCTTCCATTAGTCCAGCTTGGTTTGTTGCCGGACATTTGGAATAGGTTCGAAAACTACGCTGATATCGAAAAGGCATTACCCTCGACGTTTTTCGTTGTCCCAAAAGCCGGGGATCCAGGACGGCTACGCGACGGTGGGAAAGCGCCCAAACCGCGCGCTGTCCGCTATAGGTTCGCGAAAATTTGCGGACAACTTTGCCGCCTGCTTCACAGTGGCCACGAAATTGCGCTACACGGCATCAATGCATGGCTGACTGCAAAAGACGGAACAGAGGAGCGTGTGGAATTGCAGTATGGGATCGAAGATGCGGGTTCGGCAGCCATTGTCGGCGTTCGAATGCACTGGCTCCTCTACGATGAATCATCGCCGAAGGCCCTTGATGATGCCGGTTTCGATTATGACTCAACTGTCGGTTACAACCGGACGATTGGGTATCGGTCTGGCACGTGCCAAGTGTATAAGCCCTTAGGGACGGAACGATTAAAGGAGCTGCCGCTCCACGTGATGGACACAGCCCTTTTGTTCCCGTGCTATATGAATTGTCGGCCCGAGGAGGCGAAGTTGAAAATAAGAGGGTTGATTGCAAACGCATCGCGTTTTGGTGGGGTTCTGACGATTAATTGGCACGATCGAAGTATCGCACCGGAAAGGCTCTGGCACCGACTCTACGCAGACATCCTCGCTGAACTAAAAGATAACGGCGCGTGGTTCGCTACCGGGTCCGATGCTGTAGCTTGGTTCGATAAACGTCGTGCATTTAGTTTCGACTCGGGCTCAGATGCGTCATCAAAATCAGTGAATGCTTTGCCAGGTTTGACAATTAAAGAGCATCGGCCGGCGCAAAGGCCCGAGCCAGTTGAGTTAATCTACTGCTAATCTCCGCCACCCGAAATCTGAAATGGACACTTTGACCCTCGCTCAGTTTGGTTGCGGGTATTGGGGCCCAAACCTTCTCCGCAATTTTTCGACCGTCAGTGGCTGCAGGGTTCGTTATGTCGTGGACTCGAGTCCGGAGCGGCGCGCTTTTGTAGGAACCAACTTTCCGCAGGTCGAGGCGGTTGCATCGAGCCAGTCCGTCCTCGAGGACCCCACGGTTAATGCCGTCGTCATTGCGACGCCGGCTGAGACACACTTCCAACTCGCCAAGGACGCGCTTATTGCCGGGAAGCATGTGTTTGTCGAAAAACCGCTAGCGACAAAATGCTCGGAAGTCGACGAGCTCGCTAGTCTTGCTACATCACGTGGGCTGGTTTTAATGGTGGGGCACACCTTTATCTATAATGCAGCTGTTCGTTACGTGAAGCGCTTGATCGACACCGGCGACTTGGGCGAGATCCGTTATATTTATAGCCAGCGGTTAAATCTCGGACGAATCCGGTCCGACATCGATGCGCTTTGGAACTTTGGACCGCATGATGTCAGCATTATTCAGTATTGGTTAGGAGATCAGGAGCCCGTGTCAGTCTTCCGGCAGGGGATGGCTTTCATCCAGGATGGAATTGATGACGTTGTATTCCTCAACCTGGAGTATCCATCCAAGGTTATCGCTAACATCCACGTCAGCTGGCTGGATCCGCAAAAAGTCCGCAAAATGATTGTGGTCGGTTCCAAAAAGATGGTTGTCTATGACGATGTCGCCGACAGCAAAATTGCGGTTTACGACAAAGGGATCGATCGAAGGGCAATTCTCGGTCAGCACATGGATTTCGATCATCCTCGGCAACAGTTTGATTATCGCAGTGGCGATATTCTTCTTCCGCAAGTCAAGTTCGTGGAGCCGCTTCGCCTGGAGGCGGAACATTTTCGCGATTGTATCCTGAAAGGTACAGAACCGATAACGGGAAGCCGGCATGCTCGATCCGTCGTCTCCATTCTTGAGCGCGCCAAGCCGTTTCGGGCCAACGGCCAATCTGCCGTCTAATTTCGAACCTGTGACAGCTGACACACTGAACCATCCCGATCTCCGTCGTGCCGGCATTGTCAATGTTAGGTTTGGCAAAGATGTGGCTGTTGTCGAGCCGGTAAATCTTTATGGCTGTGAGATTGGCGACAAAAGCTTTGTAGGTCCGTTTGTCGAGATCCAAAGAGGGGTAAAGATTGGCAAACGGTGCCGGATCCAATCGCATGCCTTTATTTGTGAGTTAGTGACTATCGGCGATGACTGTTTCATCTCACACGGTGCGATGTTTATTAATGATCCGTTTACCGCTGGCGGTCCCGCGGGCGAACCGCAGCTCTGGCGACACACGAAACTTGGTAACGGTGTTAGCGTAGGAACTAACGCCACGATTATGCCGGTGAGCATTTGTGACCGCGCCGTGGTCGGCGCCGGCGCAGTGGTGACAAAAGATATTACCGAAGCAGGCTTTTACGTCGGCAACCCAGCTAGGTTGCTGCGTAAGCTTTCCTGATTGCTGATCTCTGACGTCTGATCTCTTCTCAACGTCTCAACCTCCAAACACCTCAACTCCTTCGATGAACGTTCCATTTGTCGACCTGCACGCTCAATACCTGAGCATTAAACCTGAGATCGATGCGGCCATTGCCGAGGTCATCGCGGAATCGGCATTCGTTAGGGGCCGGCATGTCGAGGCATTCGAGAAAGCTTGGGCCAAAACCATCGGACTGAAGCACTGCATCTCCTGCGGGAACGGGACCGACGCTCTATACATAAGTATGCGGGCGCTCAGTGTAAAACCGGGCGACGAAGTCATCACCACCGCGCACTCCTGGATCTCCACTTCGGAGACAATTACCCAAGCGGGTGGACGAGTGGTCTTTTGCGACACGGATTATGAGACTTTCACGATCGATCCCGCACAAATTGAGGCGAAGATTACTTCGGCGACGGTCGGGATTATTCCGGTCCATCTCTACGGTCAGCCGGCCGATATGGGCCCGATCATGGAGATAGCGCGAAAGCACAATCTTTGGGTAATCGAAGACTGCGCCCAGGCACACCTGGCGACGTACAAAGGTCGCCCGGTCGGCACATTCGGTAACATTGCGACTTTCTCGTTTTATCCCGGAAAGAACCTCGGCGCGTACGGTGACGCCGGATGCATTGTGACTAACGACGAACGTTTAGCCGAATGGATGGGAGCGTTTGCCCGTCACGGCGGCAAGAACGAGCACATTATGGAGGGAATGTGCAGCCGCATGGATGGATTGCAGGCGGCGATTCTAAATGCGAAATTGCCACATCTACCGACTTGGATCCAAGTGCGTCGCCGCGTCGCTGCCAGCTACGACGAACGTTTAAATGATATCGGCGATATTGTTACGCCCAAGGTTGGTCCCGCCCGCGACCATGTCTATCACCTTTACGTCATTCGCACGGAGAAACGTGATGCTCTGAGAAAACGACTGACTGACGTCGGGATCGCCACAGTCTTGAATTATCCAAAGGCGCTCCCATTCTATCCCGCTTACACGCATCTGGGACACACCGCCGCCGATTTTCCCGTCGCCCATGCCAACCAATCGTCCATCCTCTCCCTGCCCATCTACCCGGAAATGAGCGAGGAAATGATCGATTTCGTCGCGAACCAGATTGAGGGCTTTTTTCAGGTGCCAGCCACTCTCGCCGTGACGTCCGCCCGCTGATTTCCGGTTCCGGACTGCAGACTCCGCGCAATGCCTCCTCCGCTCGCCGCACTTCTCACCGTCATTTTCATTCTTTATCTCTTTCGGCGGGATGCGCGGCAAAATTCGACGGCTAGTCCGGCGCTGTGACTCCCGTTCATGTGGATGGTGGTCAGTGGTTCCCGGGCCGGTTTCTGAATGGCTGAAACTCCTCGGGTACAACTACGGTGCGATTCAAGTGGAAGAAGGCAGGCAGCGAAACTTTGAGAATGGCCGATTTCGTTTGGGCTTTCTGGCGCCAGTATTGTCTACAACTGAACCGAGGCAGCCTTTAAGACCACTAGCTTTTTGTTCTTCGCTTTCTACATCATCGCGATCGATTACTCGCGACCTGCCTTTCAAGAGTCGTCGATTACCGGCTGGGATCTCGAAGAGGAACCTACCTCGCCCCTCGAAATCGAGCACGCCGGAACCGCGCGGCGTGACGGCGTGATCGAAGTCTGATCTGGATGCTAAAATACGTTCTTGTCACCGCCGCCAGAAATGAGGAACGGCTGATGGAGCAGACGCTGCAGGCTGTCATCGGCCAGACTCATCGCCCCGAACGATGGGTCATCGTGGATGACGGATCGACCGATCGGACTTCCGAAATCGTCAAGAGTTACGCTGCCAACCAACCATGGATTCAACTCTTGCAGCGCCCGCCACGATCCGATCGCAGCTTTTCCGGCAAGGCGTGTGCGGTGAACGCCGGCCTCGAGAAGCTGAAGGACACCAGCTTCGACATTGTCGGGAACCTGGATGCGGACGTGACCTTCGAGCCGGACTACCTCGAGTTTGTCGTCGAGAAATTTGCTGACCGGCCGCGGCTGGGGGTGGCGGGCACGCCTTTTACCGAAATCGGTTACGATTCAAGCCGGGACAGTTTCGAAGGCGAGAATTACGTCGCCGGTCCCTGCCAGCTTTTTCGGTATCAATGTTTTCAGGAGATCGGCGGTTATGTCGCGCATCATGCCGGTGGGGTGGATTGGATGGCGGTAATGACGGCGCGGATGAAAGGCTGGGAAGTGCGCTCCTTTCCGGAAAAGCGATTCTATCATAACCGCACTTTGGGAACGGCGGAGCGGAGCCCACTTCGCGCCTTGTTCTCCTACGGCGAAAAGGATTATTACCTCGGCGGCTCGCCCATCTGGCAGCTCTTCCGCGCCACTTACCGGATGGCAAACAGGCCCTTTGTTTTCGGCGGTGTCGCTCTTGGCCTCGGTTATCTCTGGGCCGCGCTGCGCCGGACGCCACGCCCGGTTTCGGCAGAGCTGATGCGCTTTCACCGGCGGGAACAGATGAAAAAGTTGAGAGCGATTCTTCGCACTCTCCTGAGGTTCAAAAAGGTGGACAGCTTTCGCCTTACCACAGAAAAAGCTGATCGTTAATTTCTGAGTTCCGCTCGGTAGTAGCTTCAAATCCGAGCCTTCAACTTTCTAATCTCATGAACGATAAAACACTAACACAGGCCGCCTCCTTCTTTCAGGAGTACACGTCTGACGACGCCATCACTAAGTACACAAGCCGCACTGCGGGCTTTGGGGTCAATTACTTGCTCGATCACGATTACAAAGCCGTCTATCTCGATGCGTTGCATCGTCTTCCTCAGGATGTCCTGGTTAAAGGCATTCGGGTGCTGGAGTTCGGTTGCGGTGGCGGAATGAATCTTATCCGATTGGTACGAGTTCTGCAGGAGGCTGGCATTCGTATCGAGAAAGCAGTAGGAGCTGATTTTTCGCCCGTCTTGATTGATGCTGCTAAACGCGAAGCAAAGCAGCTTTTGAAGCACGAGGATCTACAAAAGCTTGAGTTTCACGTAGCCAGAAACGAACAGCTGATCGACGACCTCGCAACAAACCTCGGGGGCACTCCGAAAGACTTAGGAAATTCGTTTCACTTGCTCCTTGGAGTCAATACGATCAGATATTGCCATGCTGCCCAAAAAGAGATGCAGAATGCGCAGCAGATCTACGATCTACTCATCCCAGGCGGTGTAACTGTGATTATCGATATGAACGATCGGTTTCCTCTGTTTCGGAGCGATCTTAAGAACAGATTCCGTCGCGAAAAGGCGGAAGAGTGCTACGTCCCCTCGTTAGAGGAGTATGCCGCGCCGTTTTCCAAGACGGGATTTGAGGTTATCACGAAGAGGCATTTTTGTTGGGTACCGCATTCTTCTGGAAGAGTCATGTGTTATGTTCTTAAGGCGATGTCGCCTCTTCTCAATGCAGGGTTTGGGTCCAGGGCGATGCGATCCCTGGTAGTTGCCAGAAAGCCGGAGCGGCCGGTCTAGATCAAGCGACTATCGAGCGCGTGTTCGCGGGGATTTCCACGACTCGTGCTTTCAGCCTCTCAACATTTAGCGAATCCAATGGGTGAACGGGCAATATTGCTAACCGAAGCAGGTTCGGCCGAATCGCGCAACGCAATCAAGTTGCTTCGGTTTTTCGGAGTCGAATCGGATGCCATGAGTTTGGACAAGCTCTGGCCCTGTCTGTCCGGTTTAAGCGACGGCGACGATGGCAAAGGTTCAGCAGGGACTAGAATACTCTGTTCAAGCGACGTTTTTGAGCAATTGATCGAAACGATCGATCCAAACGAGGAGCTTTCGCAGTGCTGGAAGGAACATGTGCACTCGGTGTTCGTTTACTCCGGCGCCGGTCTCCGAAACTTGCAACGCCTCACCGAACGTCTCACCCAGAACGATGCTGTCATCGAGGACTTACCTCCTGGCCCGACTGAGTTTGAGGTAACAAATCGATTCGACGGTTTTTGCGGGCCGATGGCTGGAATACGCGGCACTGCTTCTTTACTTGCTATTGCCGGCTGCCACGTATTGCGAACTTCTAGCACTGAGTCAGTCAATATTATTTCTACGCATCACGGCGCAATTTTCAGCAAACTGAGCTATCAAAGGGCCCCCGTTTTCCTTTCGACATGCAAAAATATTATTGACCTGGATTCAGGGCTACCCAACGGGGGCTTCGATATTCGAGATCATGTGTCATCTGCGCTTCCTATCGTGTTGTATGTGAAATGGGCTTTTCCGGGAACGTGTTGGGACTCCGCAGAAATCAACGCCTGCCTTGTGATCGACGATCCACTTCTAAAGGCGAATCATGGCTTTATAAATTTTCAACGGCTCTTGTTGCGAATGCAGCAGCACCGGTTTTCCACCAATGTTGCATTTATTCCGTGGAACTCGCGACGAAGTGCGCCTGAGATTGTCAAATTATTCAAAGATAACCCCAACTACTACTCCATTTCAGTTCATGGGTGCGATCATGGGCCAGTAGAATTCGGAACTGAGGATCCGCTCCAGCTCCATGCAAAGAGCAAGCGAGCCCTTGAGCGCATGACTGAGCATGAATTCACAACTGGCCTCAGCTATGACCCGGTGATGGTTTTCCCGCAAGGTGTGTTCTCAAAAGCTGCTCCAAGTGCGCTGAAGTGCGCGGGATTTATTGCCGCTGCGAATAACGACACGATCGATGCGGGTCCGGATCCCACTGCAATTCGCGTCAGCGATTTCTGGGATACTGCGGTAATGAAATACGACGGGTTTCCCATTTTCACCCGCAGATATCCCTGGGAGGGCATCGAGAATTTCGCCTTTGACATGTTGTTAGGCAAGCCAGCGATCGCCGTGGTCCACCACGACTATTGCAGCGATGATTACGAGCGCCTCGTGGACTTCGTTGACCGCTTAAATCTCCTCAATTGCTCGGTCAGGTGGCGAACATTGGGCGCTGTGGTTAGACGCAGCTATCGGCAAAAAGCGACCTCACCCGGTTTTCGAGAAGTAGAGATGTATGCTACTGAGCTTTGCTTGGAGAATCGCTCCGAGCATCCAATCCGTTACCTGATTCGAAAACGCGAGACTACGCCTTCGTTAATCCAGGAAATTCGGACCGACTCTGGGCGAATTCTATGGAAAGAAAATGCCGCCGGCGTTTTCTTTGAAGTTCAGGTCAATCCTGGAGAAAGCACGACTGTTTCAATACGCTTTCATGATCTGCCTGTAAATGGTCGTTACAATGAGTCATTGCCATACAGAGCCAGAATGACCGCGCGCCGGTACCTTTGTGAACTGCGCGATAACTACTGGCATACATCCAAACAACAGATCGCGGACCTGTTCGGCACTAGAACAAAGTCGTCAAGGGTCACCGGTCAGAGCTCAGACGACGGAAGGCAGAGGGCAGAGGACGGTGGCCAGACGTCAGCGGTCGAACGAGCGCTGACGAACTTCACGGATTGGTTAGCAAAGTATGGCGAAACCTCCCGAGATCATCAGAGCTTCTTCGCTGGTCCGCTTGGTGGAAGAGCTAAGGCGCTTTACTACCGCAACCGTCTGGTTGGAACAGCGGCTGTCGCTCCGATGATCTTTGCCGAAGCTTTCGTGCCGTCGGCCCGGCGGTTATTTCATCGTCCTACACGGTTTCCGATTGCCGATGCCCATTATGCAATGGGCTTCTCGTTCTTGTATGAGCTGACCGCGGATCGCAGACATCTCGAACGCGCGCTTCATTTCCTTGACGAGCTCGTTCTCTCGCGTTGCCCGGGGTTTGAGCAATTCTGCTGGGGCTACCCATTCGATTGGGTTTGGCGTGGAGGCGTTATCAAACAAGGCACACCTTTAATCACGACGACACCGTACTGCTACGAAGCGTTCTTGCAGGTGCTTGAGATAGTCGAACGAAACAGGACAGAAAACTCTTTGCTATCAACCACCAACCATCAACTATCAACTTTCGCCGACGCGAGTGCTTTAAAGACGATCCTTGAGTCAATCGCACGGCACGCCGCTTACGATCTTAAAGACTTCAAAACGTCGGATTTGGCCAGCAGCTGTTCCTACACACCGGACGACGAAGGTGGAGTAATCAACTCAGCTGCCTATCGCGCCTTTCTCCTGGCGAGCGCTTCCCAGGTTTTCTCGAACCCTGATTACCAGGAGATTGCTGAACGAAATCTGAACTTTGTACTAGAAAATCAGAATCCCGATGGTTCTTGGTTCTACGCGACCGACGGCGTGCGTGATTTTGTCGATCACTATCACACCTGTTTCGTGATCAAGGCGTTGGCAAAGATTCACACGCTGACAGGTGACGATCGCTGCCTGGACGCGTTGTCTCGCGGAATCGATTATTATGTTGCAAATCTATTTGCTGAAGATGGTCTGCCAAAACCGTTTTCGAAGGCGCCGCGTCTTACCGTCTACAAGCGCGAACTCTATGATTGCGCTGAGTGCATCAATTTATGTTTGTTACTGCGCGATCGCTTTCCGCAATTACAGAAAACCCTCGACACGGTTTTGGCTGGTGTGCTCGAGAAATGGATCAAACCAGACGGTTCGTTCCGTTCGCGCCGCTTGCATTTCGGCTGGGACAACGTCCCAATGCACCGCTGGGGTCAAGCGCAGATGTTTCGCAGTCTCGCGTATTACTTAAGCGAGACGAGAGAAGCGGGAACCCTGAAAGGTGAAAAACTGAAAACGAAAACGCTGAAAGCGGAAATAGCAGAAGCGCGAGTGGGCAGAGATCAGATATCAGACGTCAGAGATCACCCTCAACCTGTCAACGTCTCCACCCTCAACTCCTCAACTTCCTAATGTGCGGCATTTGCGGTCAGTTTAACTTTATTCGGCGCGATCCGGTCGAGCGCGACACGATTCGACGGATGACAGCTACCATCGCCCATCGTGGTCCGGACGATGAAGGCTATCTTTTTGACGATGCCCTTGGCTTTGGATTTCGACGCTTGTCGATCATCGATCTGGCAGGGGGTCATCAGCCGATGTCTGATGCCGAAGAGAGCGTATGGGTGATGCTGAACGGCGAGATCTACAATTTTACGGAGCTGCGCGCCGAATTGGAGAAGCGTGGTTACAGCTTTAGGACACGGTCTGATACCGAGGTGATCATTTACGGTTACAAAGAATGGGGCACGGAAGTTTTCAATCATCTCAACGGAATGTTTGGGGTGGCTATTTGGGACGTGAAGAAAAGGCGACTGGTAGTCGCGCGCGATGCCATGGGAATTAAGCTCATTTATTATCGCATCGTGGACGGGCAGCTCACCTTCGGATCCGAGATTCGACCGGTGATTGCCGCAGACAGTTACAAGCCAGATGTTGATCCGGTCGCGCTAAAACTGTTTCTTCGTTTTCGATACACGCCTTCTCCTCTCACTCTTTTCAAAGGTGTCCGGAAACTCGCCCCGGGAACGATGTTGATTGTGGAGAATGGAGAATGTCACGAGCGGCGCTGGTATAACTATACACCAACCCCTTTTCCGAAGCCCAAGTCAGAAGAAGAGGCGACAGAAGAACTCCTGGCTCTGTATCGCGGCGCAGTGAAACGCCACCTTCTGAGCGATGTTCCAGTAGGTATTCTGTTAAGCGGGGGACTCGATTCAGGGCTGTTGCTTGCGCTCATGAATGAAAACGGCGGGTCATGGCCTGCCTACACGATTGGTTACGGCGAATCGTTTGAGGATGACGAACTCACCGACGCGGCTGAGACCGCCAGAATTTTTGGGGCGCAACATATAACAGTGAAGCTCGAAAAAGCGGAGTTCGAGCGGTCGCTGCCAAAAATAGTGGACTCTTTGGAGGAGCCGGTTGCCGCTTCTTCAATTGTCCCCATGTATTTTGTTTCGCAGCGCGCTCGGCAAGATGTGAAAGTCGCGCTAATAGGGCAGGGGCCGGACGAATTATTTGGCGGCTACAAACGGCATTTGGGCGTTCGATACGGCAATTTGTGGCGAGGATTACCTCGCCCGATTCGTTCCGCTGCTGCTTTTGCGGTCAATCGGCTGCCCCGCAACGAAACCTTGAAACGCGGTGTGCGATCGTTGGCAACCGAAGACCGGCTGGAGCGCTATGAGAATGTTTTCTCATTGATGCCGGCCGAAACGATCAACGGACTGTTTCGGGATGGCGCGCTTCCAAACGGAAATGGGAATGGCTTGAGTGAGTGTTGGCGGGATTTAGTTCCGCAAATGGACAAAACCGACGAACTTGGCGGGTTTCAGCTTCTGGAGATTCGGTCATCACTTCCCGATGAGCTTTTAATGTACGCCGACAAGATGTCGATGGCTCACAGCCTTGAGGTGCGGGTGCCGTATCTTGATCGAACTGTGGTCGAATACGGGCAGCGGCTAGCCGCAAGTTTCAAGGTTCGCAATGGCAGCAGGAAATGGCTGCACCGAAGGGTGTGCCGTCGCTACTTGCCGTCGTCGATATTAAAACGAAAAAAGCGCGGTTTTGCGGTTAACGTGGTCGATGATTGGTTTCGATCTTCACTTCAGGGCAACATTTCGGATGCGTTGCTGGATAACCGATCATCTCTTTTTGATCTTCTTGATCCCAAAGCCGTCCGCCAGCTGTTGAATACTCACCAGACGGGAAAACAGGATAACCATAAGGTCCTGTTTAGTCTCGTCATGCTTGAGCAATGGCTGAGTCAAGCTAACGGGCCCCGAGAATCAGATCCGGGAAATTTCGTTCAGAGCTCCCACGGTGTGTATTTGAAAATAAGGAGAGGTGGCTGAGTGGTCTAAGGCGGCAGCCGCTAAACCGGCTGCAATGCGGTAACAGCTGCATCGGAGGTTCGAATCCTTCCCCTCTCCGCTTTTTGTTAGGAAAAGCGAGCAATACAAGGACAACGCTAGTGGAACGCAGATTTCTGGCGATTGTCCTGGCCGTGGGTGCTCTTTTACAAGCACACGAGCTCTTGATGATCTCGCCTCAGCCGCTCTTCAGTTGATTGTCTAACACCACTATGGACGCATCTAGCAGAATTGACACAGCCGCAGTGGAGGCCGTTGATGATCGATTGCTGCCTACGGCTGTGGGTTCGGAACCTATTCGGCAGATACAATTTGTCGAGTCAGGCAAGAGGATTGCAGTGCCTTCAACACGAATCTTCCGACAAAGCGTGATCGTGACTGGGCGTTGGCTCCAGATCGCGCGCATTCAAGACGAGGAACGGATTGAAGGTCGGTGTGTTGAGAATCCGAAAGAGTTCACTCAGGCCTTATCGAAAAGCGGGCTGCCGGCTGATATATTTACGTTTGCCCAAAAGATCTGGGAATCCGTTCCAAACTATCCGTACCATTTCGAGCAGGACAACGTTGCCGCGATTCCAATAACGACGTACGAGGACTGGTTTCAGAAACGAATCGGTAATGACGTCAAGCAGAATGTAAAGAAATCAGGCAAGAGAGGTCTAGTCGTCCAATGTGTTCCGTTCAATGATGGACTCGTCCGTGACATTATGGTCGTCTTCAATGAGACTCCTGTCCGGCAGGGACGGCTCTTCTGGCATTACGGGAAAAACTTTGACACAGTTAAGAGGGAAACATCGGATCGCCTCAATCGAAGTATATTTATCGGTGCTTACTTTAAGAACGAGCTCGTCGGGTTCGTTAAGCTCCTGCGAACTGGATGCATTGCAGACATAGTGCTGTTTGTATGTAAGGAGGAGCACAGGGACAAGAAAGCAGCCAATGCATTGATTGCAAAATCTGTCGATGTTTGCGTACGCGATGGGATTAGATTTTTGACCTACGCGCAGTTCTTCTATCAAAAAAAGAGCTCAAGCTCGCTGGCGGAGTTCAAGCGGCGAAACGGGTTCGAGCCTATCTGGTTTCCGAGGTATTACATTGCCTTAACAGCAAGAGGCTCATTGGGTCTAAAGCTTAACCTTCATCACGGCATCAAAGGTATATTGCCAGAGCGTGTTGTTGACGCTCTACGTGCTATACGCTCACGGGTTTTAGCCGCGGCCGAGTCCAGGCAGTGACGGCAAACGCTTGACGAACAGACCCATGTGCCGACTCCGGTAACGTGTCGATATATTCTAGAAAAGCGTGGCTGAGCGGTCTAAGTCGGAGGCTCGTAACAATAGCTCCAACGCGACACAATCGGATCGGAGGTTCGAAATTCTCCCTGTCTCCGCTAGTTCCCGCAGTAAGGGAGCACTTTTAATATGCCAGGTATCGTTGGAATATTGACGCGCCGCCCACTGGATAGTTGCGAGGCTTTAGTCTGTGCAATGATCGACCAGTTACAGCACCGAGCCCATCAGCCGTGTAGCAAAGAGTTTGTGCCGAACATGGGAGTATACGCTGGTTGGGTCGGCCATAACAATCGCAGCGATGGAGCCAAAAAAATTTGTAATGAGCAGAAAGACGTTGCGCTGCTTTTCTCCGGCGAGTGTTTCGCGGAACCGGATACGCGGACTCGTCTTGGACAAAAAGGACATAGACTCTCAGGGACCGGCGGTGATTGGCTGGTTGATCTCTACGAGGAAGAAGGCGACCAATTCTTTGAAAAGCTGAACGGCCTTTTCAGCGGTCTGCTCGTTGATCAGAGACGAAACAAGGCGTTTCTATTCAACGATCGTTATGGAGTTGAGCGGATTTATGTTCACGAAACTCGGGATGCCACCTATTTTGCCAGCGAAGCGAAGGCGCTCCTGGCAGTGCTGCCTGACCTTCGCGCTTTCGACCAAAATGGCGTGGCGCAATACCTTGCGTACGGCTGCACGCTGGGTGAGCGGACGCTTTTCCGCGGCATTTCCCTTCTCCCCGGCGGATCGAAGTGGACTTTTGAATATGGAGCAATTCGGAGCAAAGAGCGTTATTTTGAACCGGTTTTTTGGGAGACGCAGGAAACTGTCGCCGCAGAGCAGTTCGAGGATGAGTTTTCAGAAACGTTCCGGCGAGTCTTACCTCGCTATTCGGAACACGGCGAAAGTGTCGGGATTTCCCTTACGGGTGGATTGGATACCCGCATGGTGATGGCTTGCCTGCCCCAAACGGAGACGAGCCACCCCTGTTATACTTTCGTCGGCGAATCCGGGCTGACGCTGGACGCCCGTCTCTCCGCGCGAATCGCGGAGGTGCGCGGTTTGCGTCATCACGTTCTAGGGATCGAGCCTGATTTTCTGCGGAACTTCGGAACCCACCTCGACCGCACAGTCAGGGTCACCGACGGTTACGCAGGGGCTACCGCCAGCCATGAGATTTACTTCAACGCGCGGGCGCGCGAACTGTCTCCAATTCGCCTGACCGGCAATTTCGGCAGCGAAATCCTTCGGTCCGTCTCGACCTTCAAACCAATCCGATTGAATAGCGAACTGCTCAGCAAAGATTGCGCCGCCCTTGTTGGATCCGAGACGCAGCGGATGGTCGGCAAGAACGTCCACGCGGTCACGTTTGCCGCCTTTCGCGAGATACCCTGGAAGCTTTTCGGGCTGCTCGCGGCCGGCCGTTCGCAACTGACGTTCCGCACGCCCTACCTCGATAATGAGCTCGTTGCCTTGGCTTACCGCGCGCCCGCATCGCTACGACATTCGCCGTTGCCCGCCTTGGAGCTAGTTCGTTCGGCGAGTCCGGAGTTGGCGCGAATTCCGACGGATCGGGGCGAACTGCTGGGAGGTTCAGTTTGGGGACACGCCTTCCGCCGCGCTTTCGGAGAGGTTACATTTAAGCTGGATTATTACCACACCGAGGGTTTACCGCCCTTCCTCAATGCGCTCGATCCGTGCGTGAACGCGCTTTCGCCCTTTGGAGTCCTTGGCTTACACAAGTTTCTTCCGTATCGCCGCTGGTTTCGAAATGAATTGGTACCAGTCGTTCTGGAAAGAATTTCGAGCGACCGAGTTCGGTGCGCTCCGTGGTGGGCAAAGAATGCGCCCGAAGCTGTCGCCCGGAAACACGTCGCCGGGCAGGGCAACTATGTGAGGGAACTGAATGCCATCCTGACGCTTGAAGCGATCGAGCGCCTTTTAGTCGCAGGAGAGCCGCTCGGGGTCTCTGTCGAGCAAGAAAAAGACCTGGAAGCTGCAATCTGACTGTAGCTGCACGCCTGAAAGCGATATGTCAGTCCTTCCTCAAGCGGACTGGGTTTTATGAGCGGGCAAAGAATTTTTGGATCAAAAACGCTTACTTGAGGGTGGCCAACCGACGTTGGATCGTGAAAAACTCAGCGGACTAGGCTGTAAATCTACAAATTCGTCAATCTGCTTGGTATAGCTTGTGCTGATTTATGGTATAGCTTGTGCTGATTTATTTCTATGGTAAACATGGGCCTGCCGCGGCCGAGTAAGCGAACAGCATTATGAAAAATGACTTTGGCACGAACCGCACGAACCCTAAAACCACGACGTGCTCGGGTAATTGGACGGTTCATATAGGTCGCCTATCTGCGAGACCAATTTTTGCCCTTGGCAGGAGTCTTCCAGCAGTTGCGGTTACTAGGTTGATCGTCAAGGCGACCTTAGCCGTTTTTATTTGCTTTTTCTGCGCCCAGTTCGCACGTGGCAAAACTTACAGCACGGATGGCTCCAATACCAGTGTGCAGTTAGCGATTAATCTTGCCGCGTCCGGCGATACCGTCACGATTCCAAGCGGCACGTTTAGCTGGACTTCTGGCGTATCTTGGACTGCCCCAGCCAACGTGACTCTCCAAGGAGCTGGTACATCTGCCACGGGTGGTGGCGATCAGACGGTCATTACCGATAACATTGCATCAAGTTCACGGGTAATAAGTATAGGAGTAAACCCGACTGGCTGTTTTCGCATGACCGGCATCACGGTGCAGAGCGGATCGGGAACAATAAAGGATAATGGAACTGTCACTATCGGTGGGGGAGGAAACGTGCGGATCGACCACTGCCACTTTATAGCGAGTTCAACTGCGAATTATAAAATAGTCAATATCGGCGCTGGAACCCGGGGTGTTCTGGATCATTGTATTCTGGACTTGACGGGCATGAACGCTATCTATTTTGCTAACGGACGGCAAGGAGTCGGTGATGGTAAAGCGAACTACGAATGGACTCAACCCACGGCATTTGGCAGCTCCGACTTTTTCTTCATAGAGGACAACATTATCAACGGGAACGTGGGAGGCGGCGCATACAGCACTCGCATTTGGGACGGTTGGACGGGCTCAAAGGTGGTCGTTAGATTTAATAATGTCTCTCAGGCTTGTCTAAATGAGGTTCATGCAACCGGCCACGCAGGGGATGATCGTGGGGTTCGGGCGATAGAAGATTACGGTAATTTGGTTACAAGCTCTCTAGCGCATGATCCTAACTATGACATGGCGGATTTGGCTAGTGGTTGTGGTCTGGTATGGGGAAACTCTGCTAACCAAGTTTACAAGAACATGTATCTGTTCAACGTCACAAGAAAAAACAACGCCACCTACGTGCAAAACCCGATTCCGCTCAGTTGGGGTTATGCCGGAACAGCTTTTAACGGCACAGGATCAAATTGGGATGGAGGCACGGCAACTAAGTCAGACAAGACATTAGGCTACCCATGCCTCGATCAGCCGGGTCGCGGACAGGGAGATTTACTCACAGGTGTTTTTCCGGCCAAGATCAACACCACGACAGGAACAATTCATTGGCCGAACCAAGCGTTGGAACCGATATACATTTGGAACAACACTGGTACGATTGTCTCCGGTTGGGGAGGAGCCACCTACAGCAACGACAGCGGCGGTCGGGTCGTGGCAGATCGAGACTACTACGCGCAGGCAAGCGGCATTCAAACGTCGTCCTCCAGCCCGTTCAACGGCACTTCTGGCACGGGCTGGGGCACGATAGCCAATCGCCCGACCACTTGTACACCGGGAGTTGCCTACTTTGCAACCGACCAGGGGGCGTGGAACACCAGTGCTTCAAACCCCTATGGAGTACAGCAAAATGGGGCGAGCGGGGTTTTGTATAAATGCACTGCGCCAAACACCTGGACGCTTTATTATACGCCTTATACTTATCCACACCCGTTAACAACAACAGCATCCGCACCAACACCACCAGGAAATTTGCATGTTGTGCACTAGTATTGAAGTTCGGTCTTGACCGGACTCCGCATTGAGGTGCCGTGAGATGAAGTGGCGCCGCGTTCTCGTTCTTCCGGAATCGTCATGAGCAGAGGTTGAGCTTGACGCGGAAGAAGAGCGGCCGCAGGCAGCAGTTCTCGAAACTCCGGAGGTTCCGACGATGTTCCATGATTCAGAGTGCTGCCTAGAAGCTGGGTTGAGGAGCGGACGTTTGCCCGGCTGGTTCAGCATCGGCGACTGGTCCGGGACTATGAAAGGACCAAGCAGTGCGACCTCATCTCACCCATGGCTAGTTGCTAAGCGTGCAATATTAGATATGCACGCCAATACAGGCTATGCCTCATTTGTCGAAGCAACGCTTTTCACGCGCCAACGAGTCCCTTTTGCGAACCGAAACCACACCAAGCCCATGCGGCGCCCAAATGTTTAGCCTAATCAACGAAAGCTTCTAAAATGGAGGTCAGCGGCATGCGATCACAAAATCGCCTAAGGTCAGTACTCAGGAGTAAAGTTCACAATTGCGATCACTATGGAACAAGTTGTCACAAGATGGTCGCAATCTGGAGTTAGTCTTGCGCTCAACATCATCGTATCTGTCTGAACCGGCCCTGCTAAACGATCCTTTAACCTATGTCAAGAATCTTCGAAACTACATCGAACCTGTAACCTTCAAAATAACGACCCTCAAAAATTCAAGTGCTGCAAATAGCGACCGGACCATACTCCGGTTTTCTGAGCTGGAACGATTATTAACAACAAATATTCCTCCCATTACGTTTTCGATCGCACCAATGCTGACAAAATATGCACACGCATCAACCCGTCCTCTCCGTCTTGAGCTTCCCGAATGCCGCCGCTGCTCGCTTTAGCAATCACTCTGCTTTGGATCGGCTACCTCATCCGCCGTGACAGGAGCGTAGCGCCGCGCCCGTCACCCGCAGTCTGGATACCGACCTTCTGGTTGCTCATAAACGGGTCCCGACAGCCTTCTCAATGGCTCGGGATCGGCTCCGGATCTCTGGGCCAGGCCATTTACGGAGGAAATTCGACCGACGAGGTGATCTACGGTACGCTGATCGTGGCAGGCATTCTTGTCCTCGCTAAGCGTCATGTCCGGGTAGGGCAGCTAACGCAGAATAGTTCGTGGATAATCGTGTTCTTTCTCTACGAGGGCCTGAGTTGTGTCTGGTCCGACTTTCCTTTTATCTCCTTTCGGCGGTGGATCAAAGGTTCGGGCGATTTTGTGATGGTCTTTGTAATCCTTAGCGATCTGTATCCCGCGCGGGCAATCACCGCCGCGATAAAACGATCAGGTTATATCCTGATCCCTCTCTCGGTTCTCTTTATCAAATATTATCAGGACTGGGGTCGGGTTATCGATGATTGGGGCCAAAGCTACTACACCGGGGTGACGCTGGATAAAAATATGCTTGGCTATCTCTTGTTCGCCTATGGCTTGTTTTTCGCATCCGCATTGGTGAATGCATTCCGGCAGGATTCGTCGAATCGTGCAAACAGGCGTAGGGATCTCGTATGTTATGCCTTGTTGCTGGTAATGATCGCGTGGCTTACTCGCGTAGCAAACAGTAAGACCTCCCTCCTCGCGCTACTCGCCGGAATAGTTCTAATGCTTAGTTTGCAGTTTTTCCAAATTAGGCGACACCTTTGGTTTCTCCTGATCGCAACTCTGTTCATCGGAGCGATCGCCGACGCCCTGTTTTCCGTTAAAGGCGCGGTCTTGGAAGCTTCAGGACGCGATGCAAGCTTCACGGGAAGAACCGGAATTTGGCAGACCGTCTTAAGTCAACCTATCAACCCTTTATTCGGAACCGGTTACACCGGCTTTTGGCTGGGAGAGCGTCTAAAGCGAATTTGGGCTTTGTACCCAAGAACGCCGCTTATCCAAGCGCATAACGGCTATCTCGAGGTTTACCTGAATTTGGGCTTGGTGGGTCTGGCGTTACTCGGGGGCGTGCTTTGGACGGGATTAAGGAACGCGCGGCGCAGGTTGCTTGCCGCCCATGATACGACCGGAAACGTGGACGACAGCCTTTTTCAAACATTTGGAATAGCGTACATTGTCGCGTATCTTCTTTATAATATAACGGAAGCCACGTTTGTCGGATTGAACTTTTTGTTTATAATTTTCCTTCTGGTCGCGTTTGATTTGCAACGCACTGGTTTTCAGGAAAGCGGCTTTGATACAGAGGAAGGAAGTGATAGCCGAGCGGTCACGGCGTTCGGATCGATCAGGTAGACGTATTGGGAGTCGTGTATGCAGAAGCTTCGTGTGTTAGTGCTCGCCCCAGACTGCAACCCGGAGTCGGTTACCACGCCACAAATTGCTTACGCACAGGCTGAAGCGCTTGGACGTCTGCATGCGGTAACGTTGGTAGTTCGGGCTGCAAACGAAGACCCAATTCGCAGGGCGGGGGGGGCTTTCGAGACGATTCAGCCGATTCATCTGCCTGGGCTGGACGGGTTGTACAACTGGGCTTTGCGCCGGATCTTTAAGTATGACTACGGGCGTCAAAGCCTCACGGCGGCCAGCTATCCTCTTCAGGTCGCCTTCGAATGGCAGGCTTGGCGCCAGCTCCGGCGGCGGATTCACGGGGGGGACTTCGATGTAGTATTGCGAATTTTGCCGATCGTTTCAGTCCTCCCCAGTCCGTTTGCGTACTTTTTGCGGAACGGACCGATCCCATTCGTGCTTGGCCCTTTGAATGGCGGTTTGCCCTGGCCGGAAGGCTTCGCCCAGTTGGATGCACAGCGGCGGCAGGCCGGATATTGGGTCTCCCGTCTTCGCGGTTGTTACAGGTACATGCCATTCGCGCGTTCGACCTATCGCAAAGCTGCCGCCATCATCGCAGGCTCCTCGCACACCTTTTCCGAATTTGCCTCCTATCGGGAAAAGTTGTTCTTTGTTCCTGGAGAAAACGGTCTGGAATCCAGTCTGCTTCAACGCTGCGACGGCGTTCGTAGCCACCATGAAGGCAAGCTTCGATTCGTGTTTGTCGGCCGCCTTATTCCACTGAAGGCATGCGATCTCGCCTTGCGCGGATCTGCCCACCATCTACGGACGGGCGCCGCTGATTTCACGGTGGTCGGAGATGGACCCGAGCGCAAGAATCTTCAAGACTTGGCGATATCCCTCGGAATTGAGAAGGCAGTGACCTTCACCGGCTGGGTCTCACGAGGCGATGCCTTGGCGCAGCTTCGTCGGGCGGACATATTCATCTTTCCTTCTCTCAGAGAGTTCGGCGGAGCCGTTGTCTTTGAGGCGCTGGCTCTCGGGGCGGTACCGGTGGTTGCGGATTTTGGTGGCCCAGGTGACATCGTGACCCCGGAAGTTGGTTACAAGATCGGCCTGACCAGTGAAGCAGATTTCGTTCAGAAACTGGCATCAGTCTTGGATCATCTCGTACTGGACCCCGACCATCTTGAGACGTTGCGGCAATGTGGCATGGCATATGCGCGTGAACGCCTCACGTATGAAGGGAAGGCGCGGGCAGTTTCTGGGGTGTTACAATGGGTAACGGGAAATGGTCCGAAGCCGGACCTGCCCCCACCAAAGCACCAAGGCCTCGCCGTTCCTTCATGATCACAGCGGCTGTTCGATTAGGAGCACGGCTCGGCAAGCGCGCCGATCTAAGTGGCCTCATGTTACAAAAGCTTTTGACTGGGCGGCAAAAGTGGGAGGGGTATCGGATTTGGATCAAAACCGATTTTGCGAATTTTATTCGCGATACGCTATTGAGTCCGCACGCGCGGTATGTTGAATTTCTTGAAAGCAGAAGGCGGATTGTTTAAAGTTTCGTAACCGCCAGACCTACCAGGAGCTGGTTTTTAAAGGCGTCGGTCTGAAATTCGCCGGTGAACCCTACCTTCTACCCGAGCCGATCGACACGGGCCTGGCTGGGGACGTAGCAATCGCCGTCGAAGCGGGCACGGTCTGGCCAATGAAAAGATGGGCTTACTACGGAGACCTAAAGCAAAGGCTGGAGGACGACGGGCTAACCGTAAATGTGCTGCCAAAAAGATCCTCTCTGCTTCAACATCTTTCAGATGTCCAGAACCATCGGTGCCTGGTTGGCGGCGATACGCTGCCAATGCATTTCGCGCTAGGGACAGGCGCACGATGCGTGCCTGTCTTTACTTGCACGAGCCCATGGGAGATCTACGACTACGGTCTGCAGACCGAATCGTTTCACCTTTGCTAGAGGAGTTCTTCTACAAACGTGGATACGATGAACGCGCAACAACGGCTATTACAGTGGACGAAGTGTTTCAATGCAGTGATGGCGCAGCTGGAAGCGACGCCCTCAGCTGCCACGCACAGCGTAGCGAGATGAGCACTATGCCAGAGATCAGGGACCAAGGATCAGAAGCCAGAGATCGAAGAACTGCGGACAGAACACGGCAGGATCAGCTCTCATCTCTCAATCTTCAACCCTCAACTCTTCATGTCTCCCTTCTCACCGGTGGTAGTGATCGGCATTACGTGCTCGGGTTGGTAGAGGCACTCGCTTCGGTCCACGTATCGATGGATGTGATTGGCAGCGATGAATTGAGCCTTCCAGAGTTGATCCGAAATTCGCGTGTGAATTTTCTTAACCTGCGGGGCGACCAATCACCCGACGCATCATATGCATGTAAGATTGCGAGGGTGCTTATTTACTACTGGCGCCTTATCCGGTACGCGGCCACGGCCAAACCAAAAATCTTTCACATTCTTTGGAATAACAAGTTTGAGCTTATCGATCGCACGCTGCTCGTGCTCTACTACAAGCTGATGGGCAGGCGTGTTTTGCTGACCGCGCACAACGTAAACATTCGAAAGCGGGATTGTACCGATAGCTGGCTGAACCGGCTCTCTCTAAGGATCCAATACGGGCTGGTGCATCACATCTTCGTTCATACGGAACGAATGAAAAGCGAAGTCGTTTCGGATTTCCGGGTTGCCGCCGAAAAGGTTAGCGTGATCCCGTATGGAATTAACAATGCCGTTCCGAACACCGCGATAACGACTGCGAAAGCTAAGGAAAGGTTAGGCGTGTCCTGCGATGACAAAGCCATACTTTGTTTCGGTCAGATCGCACCGTACAAAGGTGTGGAGTATCTAGTCACAGCGCTCACTAATGTTTTAAAGAAAGATGGGAACTATCGCCTGATTATAGCAGGCAAGCCTAAGTGGGACGAGAGTTACTGGAAGGAAATCGAGCAACTAATTATAAAGAACGAAGTCTCCGAGCGGGTGATCACACGCGTTGAGCACGTCCCTGATAACGAAACGGAGATATTTTTCAAAGCTGCCGATGTGGTTGTTCTTCCATATACTGACATATTTCAGAGCGGCGTCCTGTTCCTAGCTTACAGTTTCGGTTTGCCCGTTATCGCGGCCGACGTTGGATCGTTGCGAGATTCAATCATTGAAGGCGAAACCGGATTTGTTTTCGAGGCGCGGAATTCACGCGAATTGGCTAGCAAGATCGAGCTTTATTTCACCAGTAACATCTTCAAGGACCTTGAAATGCATCGAGGCAAGATTAAAGCATCCGCCAACACGCACTACTCGTGGGACAAGGTAGCTTTGATCACCAGGCAGGTTTACTCGAAGCTAGTTCGCAGCCGCGGGGACGCCCAACCGAACGGAACTTAGGCGACGTCAAGCATGCGGCCGAAGGCAATTTTGCCGGACGTTTCAACACTTTAGGAAGTTCCGTTATTACCGGCATTTTGACTTCAAAACTCCGGCAGTTCTTAAAGCGCTCCGGTTTTGTCGTCGGAGTCGTGCGGGCCAGTCGCGCTGGAGTTGAGGATGCGAAGAAAGTCTACTGGTATTGTAGGCGCAATCGTCAAATCCGGAACTATCTCCGCCGTAACCAGCTGAAGAACCTGCAACTAGGGGCCAGCAATAGCCTGATCGCCGGATGGCTCAATACCGATTTGTTACCGACTGACCCTGCGGTGGTATCTCTCAAAACTGAGCGCTTGATTGCGCACAGTATTCGTGAATCAGCGTTACTGGTTAATAGGATTTGAAGCATCTGGTCTTTGATTAATGCAACCTTTAGTTTCAATTCTCATACCTGCTTACAATGCTAAGGCTTGGATTGCTGACACCATCAGGTCGGCGCTAGCGCAAACTTGGCCGAAGAAAGAGATCATTGTCGTTGATGACGGCTCTATCGATGGAACCTTGTCGATTGCGCGACAGTTCGCTTCAAAAACAGTCTCTATCGTGACTCAGGCAAATCAAGGCGCGCCCGCGGCAAGAAACAAAGCCTTTGAGCTTTGCCAGGGCGATTATATCCAATGGCTCGATGCGGATGACCTGCTATCTGCCGACAAAATCACCCTGCAGGTCAAAGCAGCGGAGCAGGGGCAAAATTCTCGACTGCTGTTTTCGTCAGGATGGGGATATTTTAGATATCGTCCCTTGAGGGCAAAGTTTGTTCCCACTTCCTTGTGGGGTGATTTATCGCCGGTCGAATGGATGTTGCGGAAGTGGGAGCAAAACCTATATATGCAGACGGCGACCTGGCTGGTCAGCCGTGAGTTGACGAATGCGGCCGGCCCGTGGGATCTGCGACTGATGGGAGACGATGACGGCGAATACTTTTGCCGCGTCCTCCTAGCTAGCAAAGGGGTACGATTCGTATCGGATTCTAAGGTTTTCTACCGCATAACTGACTCTAACAGGTGGAGCCATATCGGACTATCGGACAGAAAAATGGAAGCTCATTTCTTGAGCATGGAGAGCCAAATTGGCTATCTTCGCTCCGTTGAAGACACGTCGCGGGTGAGAGCAGCTTGCCTGAACTATTTGCAAACATGGCTTATCAACTTCTACCCAGAACGACTGGATCTGGTCGAGAAATTGGAAAGACTTGCTGCACCCTTGGGCGGCCAACTTCAGATGCCACAATTGTCTTGGAAGTATGTCTGGATTCAGAGAGTTTTTGGCTGGAAAGTGGCCAGGCGATGCCAGATCTACTATAATCAGGTTAAATCGCTCCTGTTGCGATGTTGGGACAACGCTTTGTTCCAATTAGAGATGATGCGCAAAGACCGAAACGGCAATGCCGCTGACGCAGGTTGCAAGGACGTAGCGCAGGGAATCCAATGATTGTCGTTTTCACGCTCTGTTCGTCGAACTATCTTGCTCATGCCAGGGTATTGGGGGATTCCTTGCTAGAACACAACCCTGATTATCGCTTTGTTATTGGGTTGGTTGACCGGGTGCCCAAGGAACTAGATCCCTCCTACTGGCATCCTTACGAACTAATTCCGGTGGAGGAAGTAGGTATCCCGGAGTTCGGCGAAATGGTGCGGGATTATGACCTTGTTGAACTGAATACAGCAGTAAAACCGTTTTATCTGGAGTACTTGTACCGCCGCAATTCAGAAGTCGAGGCGGTGATCTATCTTGATCCAGATATTCTTGTCACCGGCAGCTTCCAGTCGCTTACGGATAAGCTCCGCACACATGACATAGTTGTGACTCCGCATAGTTGCACGTTCGATGACACGCCTACAAATCTCTACTATGAAGGAGGAATGTTGACCACCGGTATTTATAATCTCGGATTCATTGCGACGACCCGGCGCGCTACCACGTTCAGCTTTTTAAAATGGTGGCAGAAACGGGTTCAAAATTGTTGCCATTTTCGACCAGGGAGTGGAGTTTTCGTAGATCAACTTTGGGTGGCTTTGGCCCCGTTGTACTTTGGCAATGTCTACGTGGAAAAAGATCCGGGATATAATATCTGTTATTGGAATCATTTTGAGCGCCAGCTTAGCCGACGCAACGGGCGATACCTGGTAAATGATAAGCACGATCTGGTTTTTTATCATTTTAGCAGCTACAATCCGATGAAACCGGAACTCATCACCGGGCGGCCGAGGGCACAGATCATGTCATTTTCCGAGCGACCGGATCTAAAGCCGGTTTACGACGATTATCGGCAGCGTCTGTTTAACAAAGGCTATCCTAAAATAAGAGCTCTCAAGTATTTATTGGGGAGGAAACCGCCGAAATCCAAGCTCACGATCAAGAGGGCGGCGAAACGCAGCCTACGTGCGTTTCTGAGAGCGATGCCACTTAATGTTCAAACTCGACTGAAGGGCCTTGCCCAATTCACAGCGGACAATTGTTTAGATGCGTAGCCACCGGTCAACCCCTTTGCTCGCTAGAGAAGATGAACACAGCTGATTACTTAACAGCGTCGCTAGATCCGGCCACTCGCATGACTGCGCAGCGTGCTTCCGGCGGTTCGCCAGACACTGTGATTGCCGTAAAACAGCTTGGGAAGCGGTACCTTCTCGGACAACAACGGTCGCCAAATGATGGTCTACGTCACGCGATCGAGAGTGCGATGAAATCTCCGTTTAATTGGCTTCGTGGTCATCGCCGATCACGGAAGGAGCAGACCGAATTTTGGGCTTTAAAGGATATTTCGTTGGAAATCAAGCGAAGTGAGGTTGTTGGCATCATCGGCCGCAATGGCGCCGGCAAAAGTACCTTCCTGAAGATCCTTAGTCGAATCACGGAGCCGACCCGTGGCCGGATCGAGATCTGCGGGCGTGTGGTGAGCCTTCTGGAGGTCGGCACCGGATTTCACCAAGAGCTGACTGGCCGCGAAAACATCTTTCTCAACGGCGCTATCCTTGGAATGACTCGTGCTGAAATACGGCGAAAGTTTGATGAAATTGTCGCGTTTGCCGAAGTGGAAGAATTTCTAGACATGCCAGTAAAACGGTACTCAAGCGGCATGTATGTTCGACTCGCATTCGCAGTCGCTGCTCATCTGGAACCGGAGATTCTGGTTATCGATGAAGTGCTGGCGGTAGGTGATGCACAATTCCAAAAGAAGTGCCTGGGAAAAATGAGCGAGGTCTCGAGGAGCGGTCGCACGGTCCTCTTTGTCAGTCATAACATGGGGGCCGTGGGCACGCTGTGCGACCGCGTGATACTGCTAAGTCACGGTAGCATTACTTTTGACGGACCAAGTGACCAAGGGATACGGCGATACGTCGTCGATTCCCAAGCCGGGGCGGAGTCTCAGGTGGACTTGGCTGCGCGCAAAATCGAACGCTATGGCAACCGCAGCCATGCGTGCTTGCAGCGGTTGGAGCTACGTAATTCCGATGATACTCCGTCGACAACTCTCTTGATGGGGGAGAAAGCTGTGTTTCGTCTGGTTGTGGACATACTTAGGCCAAACCGGGACTTCGAAATCGGCCTTTCAATCGCAAACTTACAAGGCGTTGGAATTCATATGTTCGTTTCAAACTGGGAAGGGCTGCATTCTATTTCGGAGCGCGGGCCGCACCTGGTGGAAGTAGAGTGGCCTCAGGTATGTTTATTTCCAGGCGACTATCGTGTGGATGTCTGGATAACGATCCGCGGAGAGTATTACGACGACGCTGTTCACGAAGCGCTTCGCTTCAGCGTCGAAGAAGGTCGGGTAAATTCCCATCCGACCCATTTTAAGCGCTTTTCCAAAAACACTCAGGTCTATGCGCCTTCGGTTTGGAAAGTCTCAAAAGTAGACGGAATCGAATCTCAACATCTACTCTATGCCTCCAGTTAACATTGATGCCGGTGAATTAGGCGGTTCGACTTGGCTCCGCCGATGGCGCAAAGCACTTTCCATCTGGCGAAACGCCTCTTCTTACACTCAAGCTATAAAGGAGATTTCCGGACGCGTTTGGCTTCGAACATCAAAAGCGGCCGAACGGCGTGAGTGGCGAAGGAATTTTTGGCAAGATAGTACGAACTTTGAGCAATTCGTCGCCAATACCGACGCGACTAGGAAACCCGTCGCCGCTTATATGGACGGTGTCATCAACGAGTTCTTCATCGCCCATTGTTCGAAAGGTGATCGTGTCCTGGATGTTGGATGCGGGCACGGAATAGTAAGTATGGCACTGGCCAGACATGGCTGCGCCGTGACTGCTTGCGACGTTAGTGAGCGAATGCTCGAGTCGTTGGCTGAAAATGGACGATCGTTAGGCATTGAAACACGGCGGGCCGACGTTTACAGGCTTCCATTTAAGCAGGATCAATTCGATCGAGTCGTGGCGAGAATGTTTCTTTACCATTTCGCCGATTGGCCGAGGGTTTTAGGTGAAATGGCCCGTTGCTGCCGCTCCGGCGGTCGATTGCTCGTCCACATAACGAGCAAGGAAAATCTCAATCTAGCCCGGCGGGACGCCAGAGGGATCTTTTCCATGGTGGATGTGCCTGAAGCTCGGAAGTTCGGCCGCCGTCCGATCGAATACGGCGAATTCGACGGCAAATCGATCGATGCAGTCGCCCGGCGGTGTGGATTGCGCGTGATAACACGTAGTCCCTGCATGTTTTTCCATAGCAATCCATTGATGGGTTTTTCCATGGGAGCGGAGGCTTTTGATAGCTATCGAGATGAATTCGGGGAGTGGTTAAGTAAGCCAGAGGTACTCGCTTTTGCGAAGTGGTTTGAAAAGACGGTAGTCAACCAGATGCCGCCGTGGATCTCATACTACAGCGTTCTCGTTCTGGAAAAGCTCTAAGGCTCTGATCGGATTGATTAAACCAGTATCTCTCAAGACTACTTTCAGATATGATTGAAGAAAATAACGACGCGCCCCTTCATAATGCCCGTATCCTCGTTACAGGCGGTACTGGGTCATTCGGGAAGAAATTCGTAGAGACTGTGTACGCACGTTTCCCGGGTATACAGCGAATGGTCGTCTATTCGCGCGACGAGCTGAAGCAGTTCGAGATGGCGCAACACTATCCGAAGCAGCAGTACCCATCGATTCGATTTTTTATCGGCGATGTTCGTGATCCAGAGAGGCTTTCGCGTGCAATGGAGGACATTGACATCGTCGTTCATGCCGCTGCACTCAAACAAGTGCCAACGGTCGAGTACAACCCCTTTGAAGCCGTAAAGACGAATATCATCGGCGGCCAGAACGTCATCGATGCCGCGCTCGCCAATGGAGTGAAGCGCGTTGTCGCTTTAAGCACAGACAAAGCTGCGGCGCCCATTAACCTCTACGGCGCGACGAAGCTTTGTTCGGACAAGTTGTTCATCGCTGCGAACAATATAAAAGGAAGCCGCGACATCCGATTTTCGGTCGTGCGTTATGGCAATGTGATGGGCAGCCGCGGCAGTGTCATTCCATTTTTTCTCGAGAAACGACGCAACGGCGGTGTTCTCCCAATAACGGATGAGCGCATGACCCGCTTTAATATTTCCCTTGAGGAAGGTGTTGAGCTTGTCCTCTTCGCTGTCGAAAACATGTGGGGCGGCGAACTATTCGTCCCGAAAATACCCAGCTACCGAATCACCGATGTCGCTAGAGCGATCGCGCCAGATTGCAAACATCAGATAGTGGGGATCCGGCCGGGTGAGAAGCTGCATGAAGAGATGATTACAGAGACCGACGGTCTCAATACCTTGGAGTTTGATCGGCATTTTGTCATTCTGCCGTCGACGCCGCAATGGGATCCCGACGCCTATTGCAAGGCATTTAATGGCCGGCGCTGCCAGTGCGGCTTTAGATATTCCAGCGGCGCTAATACTGAATGGCTTGACGTTGAACAACTCCGTGACCTAATTCGCAAGCACGTGGATTCCGAGTTTTCTCTTTAGTTTTTCTGAGAGTGTGATCCCGCTCGTTTAGCGTTACGTGCTGCACGAATGTTCGAAAATGATGGACAAGAGAAGTGTTGTAGACTGCTGGAGCGAAAGTTCACCGCGGCAAGCTCATCGGCTGAACGATTCTTCAAAAGAGGGTCTCGGCTGCGAAATGCACGCGCTCGCGTCGGAGTTATTTCCATTGCCACGGTCGCTTACGGGGAATGGCGTGCGCGACACGCTGAAAATCTTGCGCCGGCACCTGCCAAAACTGCAAATCCACGAAGTGCCGACTGGCACAAAATGTTTTGATTGGGTTGTTCCGCCCGAATGGAACTGCCGCGAGGCGTTTATCCTGACGCCCAATGGCGACCGTATTGCGGATTTTGCCGTGAGTAATTTGCATGTTGTCGGTTATTCAACGCCGGTAGACGCGACGCTCTCGCTCGAAGAGTTACAGCAGCATTTGTATTCGTTGCCGGAACAACCAGATGCGATCCCTTACATCACTTCATACTACGAGGAGCGCTGGGGCTTTTGTCTAACACATCGACAGCGGGAGGGCCTCGAGCCCGGAAAATACACGGTAAGAATCGACAGCAAGCTCGCCCCCGGCTCGCTGACCTACGGCGAATTTTTCATTCCTTCGAACGCCGGAAATGGGCAGGAGATTTTTCTTTCGACGTACATCTGTCATCCCTCGCTCGCCAACAATGAACTCTCTGGTCCGGTCGTTACGACGTTCTTGGCAAAATGGATTGCGGCGCTGCCGCAAAGAAACTTTTCGTACCGAATCGTTTTCATTCCGGAAACCATCGGTTCGATTGCCTATCTCAGTAGGAACTTGGCCGACATGAAAAAACGTATCGTCGCGGGGTTCAATGTGTCTTGTGTCGGTGACGACCGCGCCTATTCGTATCTGCCATCGCGATCGGGAGACACGCCCGCGGACCGGGTGGCGTTGCATGTATTAAAACACATCTCGCCCGGTTTCGTGAGATATACTTTTTTGGATCGCGGAAGTGACGAGCGCCAATATTGCAGCCCCGGCGTTGATCTTCCGGTTGCTACGGTAATGCGGACAAAGTACGGAGCGTATCCCGAATATCATACATCGTTGGATGATTTGAACCTGATCACGCCGTCAGGTCTCTCTGGCGGATTCAGCGCGCTCGCACATTGCATTCTTTGTCTTGAAAAGAACGAGACACTACAAACAACCGTATTGGGCGAGCCACAGCTCGGCCAGCGTGGGCTTTATCCGACATTGAGCAGCAAAGGAACCATGGGCGAGGTAAAAACCATGATGAACTTACTCGCGTATTGTGACGGCAAACAAGATTTACTCAATATCGCGGAAACGATCGGCGTACCCATGTGGGAATGCTTCCAAGTCGTGGAAACGTTGAAAGCGAATCAGCTTCTGCGTTCAGTTTAAATCTAAATAATGAGAGTTCTCGTCACCGGGACGTCGCATCTTATGCCGCGTAATCAGGCGTGGAAAGTGCTGGCCGCAAATCACGAAGTTTCGTTTGCTGCTCTGAACGATTGGAGCGATCTGCTGCTGCGTGCCGATTCGCGTTTAGCCCAAGTTGATGCCCTAGTGTGGGTGATTGCTCTCGAAGACGTTGTCGACGAAGGTTCATCTGAGAACTTCCACGTCACACTGGAGTTGCTTGTTAATACACTGCGTGTGGCACTTACGCGAACAGCAGGTACAAAATTCATTGTCGCCTGGTCATATCCGTCAAACTCGTCGCCGATTCTTTATGCGCAGCGCGAGAGTTTGTTTTGGGACGATTTCGCGCGCGAATTTGAAACCGCGCTGCGCAAACTGCAGAAAATACATCGTGAACTTTATTTGTTGCCTTTGAACCGCGCATTCGGCGGTGCGGGCTGGAAAACGTGTCTTGATGCGAGGAATTTTTACGCCGGCAACTGCCGTTACTCGTTCCGTGGATTACAGATCATTTCCGAATCGAGCGGTTCGATTTTGAATCGTATTGAAGAAACCGCAGCGAAAGTCCTGGTTCTGGATTGCGACAACACGCTCTGGGGGGGGGTCATCGGCGAGGATGGTTTGACAGGGATCGTTCTCGGTCAAGATGGAACAGGACGCGCATTTCAGGATTTTCAACGCGCTGTAAAGCGGTTGGCCACGAGCGGGATTTTGCTAGCACTCGCGTCAAAAAATACCGAGCCCGACGTCTGGCAGGTTTTCGAGAAGCATTCCGGCATGATTTTGAAGCGCGATGACATCATGGCCGCTTCGATTAGTTGGGACGACAAAACCGTGTCCTTACGTAAACTGGCGCAGGAATTAAGTCTGGGCTTGGAGAGCTTCGTATTTTGGGACGACAATCCTTTGGAGCGTGAGCTTGTCCGGAGCACCTACCCGCGAGTCATCGTTCCAGAATTACCGCACGATGTGAGCGAATGGAGCGCCTTTGTGGCAGAATTGCCATTTTTTCACCGTTTCACAACGACGTCGGAAGATCGAAGAAAGCTCGAGCAATACGTGGCACGCGGCAAATTTCAATCCGAACTGCGTGCAGCGGTTGATCACAATTCGTTTCTTCGCTCATTGCACTTGCGTCCGCGGGCCGTCGCACTCGACCCCACACTACTGGGTCGGGCCGAACAGCTTTGTGCCAAAACAAATCAGTTCAACCTCCGCATACAACGCTATTCGGCTGGAGAATTGAAAAACATGGCCGAGAATTCACACTCGATTCTTTTCCTGACCCATTTGCACGACCGTTTCGGTGATCACGGCAATGTCGGCTTTGTCATCGCTCGAATAAGTAACATAGGAAAGACCGCCTTTTTGGACACATTTTTGATGAGCTGTCGCGTGCTTGGCAGACGCTTAGAATCTTGGATGCTAGGTCATTGCGTGAAGGTGTTGCGCAGACGCGGATGCGAACAACTGATCGCTGAGTTTATTCCGTCAGAACGGAACATGCCGGCAAGGGACTTTTTAGATTCTCATGGCTTTGCGCCGATGAACGGCATGGCACGCCAGGCTCTGCGCCAGCAATTTCCGCAGATAAAAATATCGGAAAGCACGTTGCATTCAATGCAATTGAGCGAAGCAAAGATTCCGAATCTGGATATTTGTGACGAGAAGACTTGAAGAATTAGTAAGGGAACAATTTCCTGATGCGATCTTTGATTCGGCCGATCCAAGCCTCGGGGTAGGCTCATTCCCCGAATGGGATTCGCTCGGCACGTTCAATCTGCTGCTCTTAGCGGAACAGACTTACTCAGTGCGATTTTCCACGAGTGAAATGGCAGAATTAAAAACTGTTGCTGCGATACGTAAGCATCTCAAATCGCTTGGAGTCGAAGCATAATGGATCCCGTACAACAGCTGAAGAACGCAGTCCACAGTTGTATGTCGGCGCTTGGGATTTCGCCTGGCGACACTATCTTTCTTCACAGCGACGGAATCATCGTGGCGCAATTTCCCGGCCTGGAAATGCAGCAGAGAATTCATTGCCTACTCGATGCGATTGAAGATTTTCTCGGCCCGCAAGGAACGCTGGTGCTTCCGACGTTCACATATAGTTTCACGAAAAACGAAATTTTCGATCGACGAGAAACTCCGAGTACGGTCGGCCTGATTACAGAGGTCTTTCGCCTGCGGTCGCAAACGCGCCGAAATGCGGATCCGATCTTCAGCGTAGCCGCCAGTGGCGCTAGGTCCGACGAATTTGCCAACACAAACGGGCAGGAGTGTTTCGGACCGAATTCCGCATTTGCCCTACTCCATCGAGTAAATGCCTGGATTACGGGATTCGCTTGCAGCTTTGATCGCGCAACATTTGTCCACTACGTGGAGAAAAGCGCAGGCGTTGACTATCGGTATGACAAAGTTTTCCGCGGAATCATTAAAAATGAGCGACGCGAAAACGAAAGTACAGAGGCGGTTTACTTCGTCCGCGATCTCGCTAGAAGGACCGCAACCACTCTGAATGCGCTTAAGGAGCGCTTGCGGAAGCATAAGCGTTTGACCGAAGCCGATCTCGGACGATTTCGAGTCTGGGCGGTTAGGTCAGTTGAATTTTTTAGTGCTGCCATGGAAGTTTTGAAGGAGCGGCCAACCGCTCTCATCCAAGAAGGAGCGTCTCGCAAATGATGCGTTTCCATCATATCGGGCTCGTATGCAAAGATCTCGCTACGGGCGAGGCTCGCCTTGAGGAAATCTTCGGTCCGCTGAAATGGTCTACGGCATACAAAGACGAGATTCAGTGCGTTTGGGTTCAATTCGGCATCGGCGACAGTGGCGTTCGCTATGAGATTATCGCTCCCCTAAATGATCGCGCTCCAGTTAATGAGGCGCTTCGGCAGGGAAAGAACATTTTGAACCATGTGGCCTACACCGTTCGATCAATCGCAGAGCAGTCCGAGTTACTGCGGCGTCATGGATGTATGCCACTGGGGGTCGCGCAACCAGCGGTTGCATTTGGTGGATCGAACATCCAGTTCTTTATTACTTCACTTCGGTTTATTCTTGAATTGATTGAGGAGAAGGAGCCCACGTCCCAATTTCGGGAATGACAAAACATTAAGGCTAGCTCCCTCATTCTTTCGGAGGTGCACATAACAGGATGCAATCGTTAGCAGCGGTCAATATTATGACGACGCTTTTCATGAAGCGATGCGATTTAGCATGGGGGAAGGGCGAGTAAACTCGCATGCTCTGAGCGCCGGCTCGCATCGTGTGGCGCTTACCTACAGGCCCCGGTACGCGTTTCGGTCAAGTGCTCGTTGAAGGTCTGTTTTATGCTGTTGCCTTGGCGGTAAGTGCTGAAATGACAAAAATACTTCCGTATGGACATCAGACAGTTGATGCGGCCGATATCGCTGCCGTGTCCGCGGTTCTGCAGTCGGATTTTCTGACGTGTGGGCCGGTTGTAGATGAGTTTGAGAGGAGATTCTCCGAGCGAGTTGATGCAAAGTATGCAGTGGCCGTCAATAGTGCGACCGCGGCACTCCATCTGGCTATGCGGGTAGCGAAGATTGGACCCGGTGATCGGGTAATATCATCACCGAACACGTTTCTTGCATCGGCGAACTGCGCTGCGTACGTCGGAGCAACACCCGATTTCGTCGACATCGATCCCGTTTCCTACAATCTTGATCCGAGCGCGCTCGAGCGAGGTTGGCAGCGAGACACGAAGGCTGTAGTGGCAACGGACTACGCCGGTCAATCCTGCGATATGCCGGCTATTGCGGAGATTGCACGTCAACATGACGCAATTGTCGTCGAGGATGCGTCGCACGCCGTCGGCGGCGCGTTTTGTCACGCAGACAAACCTTGGAAGATCGGCGGTCATCCCTGGGCGGATATGACTGTGTTCAGTTTCCACCCGGTCAAGACGATGACCACGGGCGAGGGAGGCATGCTCGTGACAAACAACCCGGAATGGGCGTCGCGCGCCCGCGAGCTGCGTTCTCATGGAATGACTCGAGACCGATCGCGGTTCACCGGCTTGATTTCAGACTCTCAACCCTCAACGCTCAACGCTCAACTATCCGAAAAAGGTCCTTGGTATTATGAGATGCAAGATCTGGGGTATAACTACCGCATAACAGATATTCAATGTGCGCTTGGAATTTCGCAGCTCGGTCAACTAGATCGTTTTATTTCGCGACGGCGAGAGATAGTGGGCCGATACAATGAGGCATTCGCAGGGCTCGGATGGCTAACTTGTCCCGGGCTACGTAACCAGGTCGACCGCGACCATATCTCATGGCATTTGTATACGATGCAAATTGATTTTCCGAAACTAGGCAAGACTCGCACAGAAGTAATGAGCGAGCTGCGCCAACAAGGCATCGGCGCCCAGGTGCTTTACATCCCGGTTTACCTGCAGCCATGGTATCGCAATATGTATGGGTATGAACAAGGTAAATGCCCTGTCGCCGAGTCTTACTATACGCGCGCTTTGAGTTTGCCGCTATTTCCAGCGATGTCGGACAATGATATTCAAAAAGTTATCAGCGCTGTGCGTGATCTTAAAATTTAAATCAAAATAGAATATGGTGAAAACAACTGAAAACAATCATGCGATCGATTTTTCGGTCGAGTCATTTCGTGAAAACGGCTATGCGCTAATCCGTGGCGCTTTTGATTCACACGAGGTCGAAGAGCTACGTAAAAATGCATTTACCTCTGCAGATCATAAAGGCGACCTGCTGTCGAACCCATTGCTTCGCGACTTCGTACTGGATGAACGGGTACTAGCTATCGCCCGAAAGATCCTGGGGCACACCCTGGTGTACTTTGGCGATAGTAATTTTTTGCTTGGAGAAAAATCGCACGGCTACCATAAGGACAATGCCGATCGTGAGGATCCGAAGGCGCCGGACTGGCAAAGTGACTATACGATCATTCGTTTTGGACTCTATCTGCAGGACCATTCGCGCCATTCAGGTGGTCTCAACGTCCGGCCGAGATCGCATAATATACCTAACGCTCAGGAGGGGAAAAACATATATCTTCGCACCCGCGTTGGTGATCTAGTTGTGTGGAACCTTCGTACGAGTCATAGTGGTTCTGGACGGCTGCTTCGGTTATTCCCAAGCGTCTATTTGGATCCGTCTCATGGCGATCGGCTTCCCGGGTTCTTTTTTGCTCCACTCCAACGTGACCGAGGTGCTCTTTTCTGTACCTATGGAGCTGATGACAATCACCTCCGACGGTATCTAGCTTATTTGCAAACCAGAAAATATATGGTGGAAAGGTGGAAGCACTCAGAATACACTACGGACCTGCCAGAAGCCGCCAGAGCAAAAAACGTCATTGTTCGACATCTCTGGTCCGAAATCGAAGGAAAGGTAGGACTTGGCATTAACGAAGGTTACGTTGCGATATCTTACTGAAGTGGCGACGTGCCAAAAATCGGGCGTTCGTGTGAATTTACTGTTTAGCCGTCACTTTTTTTAGCAATCAAAGCAGTACGATTTTGGTGCGAAGACTTAGCAATGTACGAACGTAATTCTCGGAAATTAGGCTCATCGTCGAGGGCCGAAATGGCGCCAACGATGCGATGTACACTCTTCAGATCAGTTACTAAACATGCGCATCTGCTTGGCCGATGATTTACCTGTGAATGTTGCAGTAATACCGGCTCGCGGGGGGAGCAAAAGAATTCCTCGTAAGAATATCAAGGATTTTTGCGGCAAACCGATTATTGCCTATTCGATCCAAGCGGCGCAGGCGTCGAACCTGTTCGACCACATTGTCGTTTCAACTGACGACGACGAAATTGCGGCAGTGGCAGAGAAATTCGGTGCAGAGATCCCATTCGAGCGTCCACCAGAGTTAGCAGATGATCAGACTACATCTCGAGCGGTTATCGCTCACGCGGTATCGTGGTTTCAACACAATTGGGGCCCGATTGACTATGTTTGTTCTATCTACGCTACTGCGCCCTTGCTTCAGCCGGATTATTTAAAAGCCGGACTCGAGCTTTTGAAGCAACATCCCGATGCTGATTTTACGTTCAGCGTCACGTCCTATGCCTTCCCGATCTTTCGCTCGCTCAAACAGAACCCTGATGGAACCGTGTCGATGAATTGGCCGGAGTACGAATTGAGCCGGTCGCAGGACTTGCCGGAAACATGGCATGATGCCGGCCAGTTTTATTGGGGACGGCCGGCTGCATTCCTCGACGGTCGCGCGATGTTTTCATCACGATCTTATCCTGTCATTCTGCCTCGTACCGTCGTTCAAGACATCGACACCTTGGAAGATTGGAATCAAGCTGAGAAGATGTTCCAGGCGCACAGTCGTTAGGCTGCCATTTGTTTCTTAGTCCTTTTACACGTTAGCACGGATCATGCTCAAGGGTGTTGAAGCCATGTCCAACGGGTTTACTCCTGGCGAGAACAGCGCCGTTATCATCAATTTCTGCCCAGCAGGAATGGTGACCCAGAAGATATCGACACCGCATGTTCCGATCACGCCCGCAGAGATTAGCGATGATGAGCTTGGTCGAGCATGTCACCGGAAACGGATGAAGATGGAGCAGACCTTAAACGCAGCCGGTTTAACTGAACTCAAAAAAAAATGGTACCAATCGATGTGTTCTATTGGACCGGGGCGTCTCGTGATTTTGTACGGACGACGCCTGCCGTGAACAAATAGCCGTAGGTCTGCCGGCCGTCGCGATCGTGGATTTTGAATTTAACAGGACCATTTTTAATGATGCCTAGTCGGCTCCTCATCCGTGCCGATGCGACAATTCCCGCGGGAACGGGGCATGTAATGCGTTGCCTGGCTTTAGCGCAGGAGTGGGGTCGCACGGATGGCGAAGCACTATTTGCGCAGGCTGCTTCGACGCCAGCGCTAGAGCAACGCGTGGATAAGGAGAATTTAAGACGATTGAAGGTGACGGCTGCACCGGGTTCGTTGGATGACGCCAAGCAAACGATCGAATTTGCCCGCGCCTGCGCAGCTGAATGGGTTGTCGCCGATGGTTATCATTTCAATGCGGAATACCAGCACCGTATTAAGGATGCGGGTCTAAAATTGCTATTCGTCGATGACCATGGTCACGCTAGCCAGTACTGGGCCGACTATATCCTAAATCAAAACATTTCAGCTAACCCTAAATGGTACTCCAATCGAGAGCCCTACACACAACTTCTGCTTGGCACGCAATACACATTGCTTCGGAAAGAGTTTGGAAAATGGTGGGATTGGAAAAGAGAAATTGTTCCAATCGCTCGTAAGATCCTAGTTACACTTGGTGGTTCCGATCCTCATAATATAACTCAAAAGGTAGTCGCTGCCTTGAGCAGTCAACAGAATAGAGAGATCGAATGCATCGTTTTGGTCGGTGGGAGCAATCAACACATAAGTGAACTGCAATCACAATGCAGAAATAGTGGGCCATCGATTCGATTGATCCTAGACGCGGACAATATGCCTGAACTGATGGCGTGGGCCGACGTCGCTATCTCGGCGAGTGGTACAACTTCATGGGAACTGGCGTTTATGGGGTTGCCTAATTTACTGATTATATTTGCCGATAACCAGAAACTGACCGCGGAAGCGCTTCAGAAGAAAGGCGTAAGTGTTTTTCTTGGCTTCCATACTGCCGTCACCAGAGATCGCGTCGGCAAAGCGTTGGCCGAGCTCATTCTGGATCATGACAAACGGCTGGCGATGAGCGAACAAGGACGAAGGCTTGTAGATGGTCGCGGCGCTAAACGCGTGGCTGCAAATCTGCGGGCCCCCGCGCTGGTTTTGCGCCGCGCGCGTCCAGATGACAGTCGACTCCTGTGGGAATGGGCGAACGATCCGGAGGCCAGGAGAATCTCCTTTTCTCAAGATCCAATCTCTTGGGAGACGCACCTGCAGCGGTTTTCCAAAGACTTAGCATCGCCCAACTCTTTTATTTATATCGCGGAAAATGGCGATGGCACGCCGATTGGGCAGATCCGGTACGATATTAAAGATCAGGAGGCGTCAGTTTCTGTGAGTCTGGCGAAAGCGGCGCGTGGTCGCGGGAATGGCGTCCCACTGATCATCCGCGGTACCCGGCGATGTTTTGCCGATTCTCGAGTCAAGGCCATTCACGCGTACATTAAACCTGAAAACGAAATTTCATTACAAGCATTTGGCGTTGCCGGGTACTCGGAAGGCGCCGCCGTGCAAATAAATGGCCAACCGGCCAAACAATTTGTTTTCCCGCGGCCATGACTCTTATGAAGATTGCCGGACGGCCTATCAGCTCTAATGCAGGAACCTACGTTATTGCTGAGATGTCGGCCAATCACGGACAAGATTATGATCAGGCGGCCAAAATCGTTCATGCTGCGAAGGAAGCCGGCGCTGATGCAATTAAATTGCAGACTTACACGCCTGACACGCTGACAATCGACTCGGCCGGAGAGCTATTTCAGACAGCAAAGGGATCGCTTTGGGAAGGAAGAAGTCTTTACGAACTTTACGGTGAGGCTTACACACCCTGGGACTGGCAGCCTAAACTCAAGGAAGTAGCTAATGAGCTTGGTCTGGCCTGTTTCTCAACTCCGTTCGATTTTACCGCGGTTGGCTTTTTGGAGCGAATGAATGTGCCCGCTTACAAGGTTGCTTCCTTCGAGCTAGTGGATATTCCGCTTGTTCGCAAAATCGCGCAGACGGGCAAGCCCGTAATTATGTCTACCGGTATGGCGACATGTGAAGAAATCGAAGAGGCGATCGACGCATTTCGTCAGGCCGGGGGCACTGAAATAGCACTTCTCAAGTGTACCAGCGCCTATCCATCGCCGCCGGAGGCAATGAATCTCCGGACCATTCCGGACATGGCCAGTCGGTTCAACGCGCCAGTGGGCCTGTCCGATCATACACTTGGAATTGCCGTGTCTGTCGCTGCGGTAGCTCTGGGAGCGTGCATCATCGAGAAACACCTTACTCTATCGCGCGCGACTCCCGGGCCGGATAGCGCCTTTTCGCTCGAGCCTGCCGAATTCAAGCAGATGGTGGATGCGATCCGTGTCGTCGAAAAAGCCTTAGGGCGCGTAAATTATGAGCCAACGGCAACAGAGAAGGCCAGTCGAAGGTTCCGCCGCTCGCTGTTCGCGGTTAAAGATATCAAGGCGGGCGAGCGATTAACGGAAGAGAACATTCGCTCAATCAGGCCAGGGTACGGATTGGCGCCCAAATATCTTGAGCAGGTCATCGGACGTCAGGCTGTGCGAGATATCGCGCGAGGCACCCCACTGCAGTGGGACGTCGTCAGCAACGATTAAGCATGGACAAGTTAGTCATTGAAGCTGGTCATACCGAGCGTCATTACTGGCGCGATCTGTGGAATTATCGCGAACTTTTCTATTTTCTCGCGTGGCGCGATATCCTGGTGCGTTACAAGCAGACCGTCGTTGGCGTCTCGTGGTCGGTCATTCGGCCCCTGCTGACCATGTTGATTTTGACGATCGTGTTCGGAAAACTCGGCCGCATGCCTTCTGGTGGGGTACCTTACCCGCTGCTGGTCTTTTGCGGAATGTTGCCGTGGCAGTTCTTTTCAACTGCTCTCTCTGAGTCTGGAAATAGCCTGGTCAATAATTCCAACTTGATCTCCAAAATTTATTTTCCACGGGTCATTGTTCCCAGCAGTAGCGTAATCTCCAGTTTTGTCGATTTCCTGATCTCGGCCGTCCTGCTCGGCGTGCTCATGATCTACTACCAGTACTTGCCTTCAGGAAAGATTGTATTCCTTCCCATTTTTGTTGGGTTGGCCTTGGCGGCATCCCTTGGTGTTGGCCTATGGATAGGCGCGCTGATGGTTAAGTATCGAGATTTTCGGTTTATTGTCCCGTTTATCGTCCAATTCGGACTGTACATTTCGTCGGTCGGCTTTTTAAGCGACGTTGTCTCGCAACACTACTCCTATCGTGTTCGGTTCCTATATTCTTTAAATCCTGTAGTTGGTGTGATTGATGGATTCCGGTGGTGTCTGTTGACTGGCCAGACGATGTATTGGCCGGGATTTGTGGCATCGCTAGCTGTTACTATAATTCTCGTCCTAACCGGCATCTGGTACTTTCGCAAAACCGAACGAACGTTTGCCGATATCATTTAGACGATTCAAACCCTGGCATGAATTTCAGTATCGTCGAAGATTCTCTTCCGCCGGTTTGTCGATATTCTCCGCATGGCTGGGGGGAGGGCCTGGGTTCAGATTACTATGGAGCCCTACAAGTAGCGGAAGCTTACTGCGGCATTCGAAGAATTCGTAACGTTCTGCCTGGGATCTGGCAACACGGTTGTGTCCCCCCGTGGCAGCAGGTCCAACCGGAAATGATTTTGTCTGACGCACCCAGGAACGCTCGTTGTTGGGTCGGGCGCAAGGACGAAGAGGAATATTTGCGCACCAATGGTTACCAACATGTAAAAGCGATCGGTTTGCCTATTACCTACACTAGCGAAACAGGAGTGCAGCGGATTCCCGGAAGCTTGTTGGTTATGCCTACGCATTGTATCCCACTGGACGACAAGGCAAGCGATTTTGAGGAATACGTCGCAGCAACGGTAGATCTGGCTCCGAAGTTCGATCTGGTCGCAGCGTGTGTCTCCGGAAGATGTGTTGATACGGGGTTATGGGTGCGCCACTTTGAGAAGCGTGGAATTCCAGTCGTACGAGGGGCAACGGTTGACGATTCCAATTCCCTTTCGCGAATGCGAATGTTATTCGAGATGTTCGAACACGTAACGACTGACCGCTATGGTAGTCACGTTGCGTACGCCCTCTACCTGGGAGCAAAGGTTTCCATTTGGGGGCCTTCGGAGGCACTTACTCGTGAGTATTTGCTACGAGATACGTTATGGCGCCGCTTTCCGGGCGCAATAGACCGTCTCCTCACCGATGAGAGCAGGAGCAAAAGTGAGTCACTGCTCGGCCGACTTCGGGTCTATCCGTCAAACGGGGTCATAGACCGCGAGCTCGGCGAGCAGATGGTGGGGCACGGTAACCGATTGCATCCGGAAGATCTGCGTCGCCAGTTCGGCTGGCAATTCCCGTTTCGAGCGGCAAAGGCCGCTGCATCAAGAGTCAAACGATCGCTAGCATGGCGCGCGGCCCGAAAAGTATACCGAATGGGATCGCGGTTGTTGGAACGGCCAGGCAAACCTACGGCCGGGCTTGCCCGCAGCATTGAGGAGCAAACGCATTGAGTCAAGGCAACAGATCGATAGCAACTGTATCTAAATTTGACACCTTGGCGGAAGCTTTCTCCAGCAAACCATCAAACAAACGATGCCTTGGTTTACTGACACGGAAAGAGCGATGGGGTCTCTCGTGGAGTGGCTGGATAGTAGTTGGTTTGGCCGTTTTGTTGGGGAGCTATTGGCTATTCAGGTCGATTTATCCATTCTTGGCAACGACTCATCGGGTTGATACGAAAGTTCTGGTAGTCGAGGGATGGGTGCATGAATACGCCATTCGAGCCGCAGTTAAGGAATTTCGGACCGGAGCTTACGAAGCAGTGGTCGCTACAGGTGGTCCTGTCGAAGGTTCAGGAGGCTACACGAACGATTTTAATACTTGGGCGAGTGTGGGAGCGGACCTTCTTAAGAAGAATGGTCTCCCGACAGGTGTTCTTTTCATGGCACCTTCGCGTGTCATGGATCGTGACCGAACTTACGCCTCGGCGGTCGCCTTGAGGCGTTGGCTCGCGAGCCAGAATGTTAATGTTCGGGGAATTAACATCGTCACTGAAAACACGCACGCTCGTCGGAGCCAATTACTTTTTAAAAAGGCTCTTGGAGGAAAGATGAATGTTGGGATAATCGCAGTCGACAATCCAGATTACGATCCAAAGCGATGGTGGTCGTACAGTGCCGGGGTTAAGGACGTTGTCAGCGAGGGCTTCTCGTATCTTTATGCAGTATTTTTTGTGGTGTTTGCTACAGAGTAATTTCCTGGGCATTCCATTTTCGACAAAATGATTAAGACTCCTATAGAGAAGCCGGAGGCGCCGGCGAGTGACACTAGTCGTCTGGCAGAGTGGTGGAGTGTCGGCCAAAAATCGCAAATGCGGTGGTTGGGTTTATTAGGTTTCATCCTGTTGCTCGCCGCTATTTTTGGCAGGTCTCTGATTGCATTCGTTCCTTTCGCGGCGAACAGCGACCTACATTCTTATATCCTCCTGGTGCCGATCGTCTCGCTCTATTTGTTCTATATCCGAAGAGGGGCGTTACCAAAGCGCTACCACTCTTCGCCTGGATTGGCGGTATTTCTACTGCTAATCGGCGTCATATCACTAATCGTGCGGTCGAGAATTCCCGATATTAGTCGGAACGATTACTTCAGTTTAACGATACTGGCTTTTGTCTGCCTGCTCGTTGCGGGATGTTTTCTCTTCACCGGCGAAGCGTGGATGAAGGCAGTTGCCTTCCCATTAGGCTTTTTGTTTTTTATGATTCCGATGCCGGAAGCCATGTCCAACGGGGTCGAAACCGTTTCTAAATTGGCGTCGGCTGACGTCGCAAACTTCTTTTTTAATATAACAAATACGCCTGTTCTTCGAAACGGTACCGTTTTTCAGTTACCGAATATTACTGTTGAAGTAGCGCAGGAGTGCAGTGGAATCCGTTCGAGTTGGATCTTGCTGATCACTAGTCTTGTGGCTAGCAATGTATTTCTCAAGACGACTTGGCGCCGAGCCCTGCTGGTCGCCTTTGTAGTCCCTATAGCAATAGTTCGCAATGGCTTTCGAATATTCGTGATTGGGAGCCTATGTATTAATCTTGGGCCGCAAATGATTCACAGTATCATTCATCGTAAAGGCGGCCCATTGTTCTTTTCTCTGTCCTTGGTTCCGCTCTTCATTTTGCTGGAGTGGTTGCGCCGACGCGAGGCGATACTAAAACCGGCTTCGGAGAAAAGAAATGGATGAGCGCAAATCAAGCGCCCCGCGAGTCGCTGGTCGGAAAATGACCAGTCGCTTACTTGCTTAAAAGTGATTTGCGGCTAGAAAGGGAACCGTTATGAGTCAGCGATCAAATCGGGCAATCAAGCGACCGCGCCTACCTTATTCATGGCTGCGTAGCACAATCTCTATCTGCGCGATTCTCATTTTGAGCGTCGCATGCCGGAGTTCCCATGAGTCAATTCAAGATCAGGTAAGTGCCTCAACTCCCGTCCGGTTATCTCCCGGAGATGTCATCAAAGTTTCGTTTTCTGGTGCACCCGAACTTTCCCAATCCCAGAAAATAAAGGCGGACGGTAAAGTTAACCTTCCTATCATCGGTGAGGTGAATGCTTCGGGTAAGACGGTTCCCGAATTCCAGAGTGAATTAATGAGTCTGTACAAGCCGCAGCTTCGCAATAATGAACTGGTCGTGACGCTGGAGAGTGGGGTCGTGAATGTCGTCGTGTCTGGGTATGTAACCAAGCCAGGAAAACTGGTCTTCGACCGCCCAACCACGGTTTTCCAGGCTATCATGGAAGCAGGCGGCATCTCGGAATACGGCAATGCAAGTAAGGTCCGCCTGGTTCGAACGATCAACGGCGAACAGCACACCGAAAGTATTGATCTAAAATCGGCGATACAAGGTCGAAGCAGTCAAGTAACGTACGTTCGAGACGGTGATGTGATTTACGTTCCGCAACGATTGTTTTAAGGCTTTTTTGTGTGAGACCACACCGAGCTCCCCGGCCAGGCGAGGGGACGTAAGATCGCCCTATCCAACTAAAATGACCGGATTACTAATTACGCAAGCCACCCGCAAACCACAGGCGTGCCGCGATCTGTTCACAAAATCCTTTAGGATTTGTGCGATCGCACTTTGCTGGTTCGCCATCTCGGTAATCTCTACCTTCGCGGCGACGGACACCGACGAAGTCACTAGTCAATCCGAATCGACTGGCGAGAGCTCTACCCCAAATATGATTTCGAGTCTGCCATTTCATTTTTCGGTGTTCGCACAGGGTGGATACGATGACAGCGTGCTTAACGGCGGCACCAGTAGCACCAGCGCTCAGGGTTCGTTTTTTACACAGGATGGCGGGGTGTTGACCTATAAAACTCCCGGCAACAATCCCGCAGTTAATCTTCAAACAGGTGGCGATATTACTCATTATTTCGATATCAGCAGCGGCCAAACGGATGATTACAATGCCTACGGCAATTTCAGCCTAGCCGAACCTCTATCCGAACGCTTGGAAGTCGACGCGAAAGTTCACCTGGCATATCGAACTGAGCCGACGTTTAGTGCAAATATTGGTGTCGAAAATCAGCGAGCGAATTATTTTGAAACGGCGGATACGTTGTCATTGGGTTACCAGTGGTTTCAACGACTTTCGACCGTAACGACCGATACCTTTACTCGGGTCAAGTACGAAAGCTCTGCTTTAGGTTCATTTTCTGATCGTTATGGTAACACGATTGGCGAATCACTTCGTTTTAGTTTGATACCTCAACGCACCGCGCTGGTAGGAGAATACCGTTTTGAGATTGAGCAGTACGACAGCTTTTCGACACTTAACTCCACAATACACTACGCGCTTGTTGGGATAGATGAGTCGTTCAGCCCGCAATTGCGTTCCAGTATTCGCGGCGGCGCTAGCTTTCAAGAGTTTCAGCACGCAGGAAATGCCACCGATCCATACTTCAATGGATCGCTTACCTACTCAGGCGCTCACCATTCGTCCCTAACATTGGACACAAGTTACTCGGTGGAAGAGCCTAATTCACCAACTGCTTTCCGTCGGACAACATATAGAACCGGCCTGGTGCTTAGCTATGGCGTTAGCGAACGCATTAGCGGCCAAATATCCGGCTATTATCACCACGATACTAATGAAGGTTTCACCGCCGGCGTGAGCCCGATTGGGGCTGCAACGCCTGGGTTTTCGCAAGATACATTCGATGTTACCGTAGGGTTACACTATGCCGTTCGGCGTTTTTTGAGTATTGATTTATCGTTTGACCATTCAGAAGTGAGTTCCGGGCAATCGGTTCGGTCGTTTGCGGATTATTCACGTAATCGCGTGTTGGGCGGAATTACGTTGACATATTAGACTCGCGGCCCTCCTGCGCTGAACGCCGAAGAGGCTTATTCTAGCCTAGTTTTCGACATTACGGAGCCGTATAGGTATAAGAATCGAATGTCCAAGACGCATTAGTCTTGGAATAGAGCCTCACATAGATGGCACGTCCATCGGTAGGAATATTCGTGACAGTGGCGGACGTTGCGCGCGATGCGGAAGTGTAGATATCAGCCGCACCGGATGAACTGCCAACAGTTAGTCCGTAGAGTGCGGCGTTGCCCGGAGTCCAATTGAACGTGACAGTACTGGATGCGAGAGTCGAGCCCGGGACAGGATTAAGCAGTTGTGCAGCGCCTGTTCCTGGCGTTGGAGTGGGGCTCGGTGAAGGACTCCCTTGCGGTATTGGCGATATACGCGGTGTCGGCGTCGCATTCGGTGTTGGACTCGGACCCGCGGTAGGGCTTGCAGTCGGTGTTGGGGTGGGCGTAGGCGTGGACGTACTGGCCGCTTTGTAGGTATATTGGACGTAATTCCAAACGCCGTTCAATTGTGACAGAAGAGTCACATAGATCGTGCGACCATCGGTTGGAATGTTCGTGGCGACACATGACAGGCTGGTAATTATTCCAGAGACATAATAATCTACCGAAAAGGGAAAGCGACCGACGAACACTACATATTTAGTGGCGCTCCCTGGAGTCCAGTTGAAGGTAACACTACTGGAGGTGAAAGTTGATCCTGGCACCGGGCTCACCATTCGCGCAGGGCCTGTTGCTGGTGTCGGAGTAGGCGACGGTGTTGCACTCGGAGAAGGACTTGCTGATGGAGTTGGCGTCGGAGATGGAGTCGAAACGGGTGTTGGTGTCGGCGTAGCTGTTGGAGTCGGTGTTGAGGTAGGTGTTGGACTAGCAGTCGGAGAAGGGCTTGCTGATGGAGTTGGGGTCGGTGTTGGTGTAGGGGTCGGCGTCGGCGTTGGTGTAGGAGTCGGGCTCGCGATGGGAGTTGGCGTCGGCGTAGGGGTTGGAGTTGGTGTTGGTGTGGGTGTGAGAGACGGCGTAGGTACAGGGGTTGGTGTCGGCGTAGCGGATGGACTTGACGTGGGGGTCGGTGTTGGACTCGGACCCGCGGTAGGGCTTGCAGTCGGTGTTGGGGTGGGCGAGGGCGACGGTGTTACACTGGGAGAAGGGCTAATTGATGGACTTGGCGTTGGGGATGGGGTTGGTGTTGGTGTGAGAGACGGCGTGGGTACAGGGGTTGGTGTCGGCGTCGGCGTAGGGGTTGGAGTTGGTGTTGGTGTAAGAGACGGCGTGGGTACAGGGGTTGGTGTCGGCGTAGCGGATGGACTTGGTGTGGGGGTCGTTGTTGGACTCGGACCCGCGGTAGGGCTTGCAGTCGGTGTTGGGGTGGGCGATGAACCGGGTGCAGTATACGAGACCTGATTTGAAAACGCGCTTTGCACGGCTGCAGATGTGTAGGCGGCTACGGCGAAGTAGTAGGTTTTACCGGGCGCAAGATTGGAGACGAGGATGGAAGTGGAAGCACCGGCTTCCATAGTTTGCGTATACACTCCGCTGGTGGTGCCGGAGTACAGGCGATATCCGACAACCGCGGGGTCCGAATCGGGATCCCAGGCAAGGGTCACGTCGGCTCGGAGGAAGCCGGGGGCGATAACGGCAAAAGCCATATATATGAAAGCCGCTGCTGGCCTAGCGAGAGAGCGGGGATGCATAGCAATTCTATTGAATATTTGAATATGGTAATTATAAGCAGGTACCATACCCATTTGCCTCAGGCGTGATCGTGAAACTACGTGCCAGCCATCGCGGCCTACAGTGTCGATCGAGCTCCTTTTTTTGCTTTTTAAACTCAGCAGTATGAGCCCGGACGCGCTGATGCTTTACGCGGGGGCGTCGACCGCAGTCGTTGCCGCCTTAGTCGTCTCTTTTCGGAGCACCAATTCGATTGCCCGCGTCTGCTTCATCGCCGGCATGTCAGGTTTTGCCCTTGAGGCTGTTTTTGGGGGCATGTGGATCGCAGCCGATTCTCCGGGCAAGGCGGTCTTTTGGGAGATTGCGACGGTGCTTGTTAAATCGATTCTGCCGACAATCTGGCTGGCGTTTAGCCTCACCTACGCGCGCGGCGCCGGCCGAGAATCATTATCCAATTCTCGTTTCACTTTAGCGGCCGTATTAGCGCTGCCGTTGATTCTGGCTATCGAATTTAGCCGGGACCTTGGCATCATCAGCACGGACCCAACTCTGCAGGCCCCGCTCGTTACGACGGCAAAACTGCTGAGTGCGACATGGCTGATCCCGAACGTTCTCATTCTAATGAACCTGGAAAGAACGATTCGAGCTGCCGTCGGTACGATGCGGTGGCGGATAAAGTTTGTCTTCCTTGGTCTAGCAGTGATCTTTGGCACCCGGATCTACACCGAAAGTCAAACTCTTCTCTTTTCGGTCAACGTCCTTAGCTTGATTCAAGTTGAGGCAGTCGCCCTGATGGTCGGGTGCCTCCTGATTGGGGTTGGATACGTTCGACGAGGATTCGGAGAAATCGATGTTTATCCGTCTAGTGCGGCGATCCGAAGTTCGATCACGGTTCTTGTTTGCGGTATCTATCTGCTAGTCGTAGGACTTCTCGCCAGGTTGGCGGCCAAATTTGGCGGTACTCCTGCTTTTCCACTCCAAGCTCTTATCCTGATGCTCGGTTTGGTCGGCCTGACCACCCTGCTTCTTTCAGATAGAGTCCGGCAAAAGATTCAGCTTTTTGTCAGTCGCCACTTCAGACGGCCGCAGCACGACTTCCGCATACTTTGGACAAAGCTTACCCAAACTACCGCCGCGGTGCTGGATGAACAGAGGCTTTGCGGATCCGTTTCAAGATTCGTCTCCGAAACCTTCAATGCTCTCTCAGTTTCCATTTGGTTGTTTGATGAATCCAGGCAGCGGCTGCTGGGCGCCGATTATGCGCGAAATTCAACCGTCACAGCAACGCCGTTGGATATCGAATTCGTGCCGCCTGCAACCACAGATTTGCGCCCGTTCGAACTCGAAAATTCAAGTCTGACCTGGGCGGCCCCAATTAAAGCCAAGGTAACTCCGCAGTTTCCCGAGGGCGGTAAAATCCTCTGTGTTCCGCTCCTCGCGGCGGAACAGTTTCTGGGCATTATGATCGTTGCCGATCGGGTGCACGGCATGCGTTACACCGTCGAAGAGGTGGATCTTTTAAAATGCATTGGTGACCAGGCTGCCACTAGCCTGCTCAGTATTCGACTCGCAAAGCAGCTCATGCTCGCTAAAGAGCTTGAGGCTTTCCAGACTATCGCGGCGTTCTTTATCCATGATCTGAAGAACTCAGCGTCTACGCTAGGATTGATGTTGCAGAATCTTCCGGGCCACTTTGATGATCCAGAATTTCGTGAGGACGCCTTGCGAGGAATCGGCCGTGCCGCGGAGCGGATCAACGGAATCGTTGCCCGGCTTAGTAATCTGCGTCACGACCTGCAGTTGACGTTCAGTGAGGTGGATCTGAATTTCATGTTGAAAAGCATTATTGCTAACCTAAATGGCAGTCCTGGAGCGGAGGTCATCACCGACTTCAGCGTGGTTTGTCCTTTCAGGGCCGATCGGGACAAATTAGAAAGTGTGATGACGAACCTCCTCCTGAATGCAAAAGAGGCCGTTAATCAGGGCGGCAAAATCCGGATTGAGACGTTGCAAGAAGACAATGCAGTTAGCTTTTCCGTCACCGACAACGGGTGTGGAATGTCTGCCGAGTTCATTGAAAAATCGCTTTTTCGGCCATTTCGGACAACCAAGAAAAAAGGACTGGGAGTTGGTATGTTCCAAGCGAAGATGATCGTTGAAGCACATCGCGGAAGAATTCAGGTGAAAAGCGAGCACGGGTCGGGCACGACTGTTACGGTAACTTTGCCGGCGCGACCATTAAGCAAATGAAGTCGAAGGTACTCATTGTCGACGACGATCTGGAGATCCGCACCCAATTGAAGTGGGCGCTTGGAGCTGACTATGAGCTCTCCTTTGCGGCGAACCGCGCTGAAGCGATCGAACAGTTTAAGTCGTTTCACCCGGAGATTACCTTGCTAGATCTGGGGCTGCCTCCGCGCCCTCATGATCCCGACGAGGGACTTGCCGCTCTTTCTGAAGTCATGACCTTGAACGCGATGACTAAAGTCATTGTTGTTTCAGGACAAAATGAAAAAAAGAACGCGATCCAGGCCGTAGCCGGCGGTGCCTACGATTTTCTCTGCAAGCCAGTTGATCTCGACGAGCTGAAGTTGATCCTGCGCCGCTGCTTTTACGTACTGAATCTCGAAGTGGAATATCGTGAAATGCAGCAAAAATTTCGGCCTGACGTCTTCGAAAATATGCTGGGAACAAGTTCGCAGATGCAGGGTGTGTTCGCTTTTGTTCGAAAGCTGGCCACCACCAGCGCGCCTGTGCTGCTCTTGGGTGATAGCGGGACCGGCAAAGAAGTGGCGGCGATCGCCATTCATCGAAGAAGTCCCCGCAAAGATGGGCCGTTTATCGCCATCAATTGTAATGCAATTCCGGAGAACTTGCTTGAGAGCGAGTTGTTCGGGCACGAAAAGGGAGCGTTTACCGGCGCTCATATGCAACGGAAGGGGCTCATAGAAACCGCGGCCGGCGGAACTCTTTTTCTGGACGAGATCGGTGAGTTGCCGCCGCCGGTCCAGGTTAAATTGCTGCGATTCTTGCAAGAACAACGATTCCAGCGCGTCGGTGGCCGGCAGGAAATCCAAACTGATGTTCGCGTGATCGCCGCAACTAACGTGGATCTTAAGGGTGCGGTCACGAAGGGTAAGTTTCGCGAAGATTTGTATTTTCGACTGGCTGTGGTGGTGATGAAGTTGCCTCTTCTTCGTGACCGAGGCGAAGATGTCGAGGTGCTTGCGCGCGAGTTTCTTCATCAGTTTGCTACCCAGGCCGACAAACCCACGATGACCTTCTCACCGGATGCGCTTCGCGCCGTTAAGGCGCACTCCTGGCCCGGTAACGTGCGTGAGCTGCAGAATCGGGTAAAGCGCGCCGTTATAATGGCGGACGGTAAGAGAGTCACTGCCGCCGATCTCGAACTTACAGATCAGGCAGAGTTCGTGCGGCGACCAAGTTTGAAAGAGGCGCGTGAAAACCTTGAACGGGAGCTGGTTCAAGCCGCACTGAAAAAGTACTCTGGCAAAATCACGTCGGCCGCGGCTGAGCTTGGAATTAGCCGCCCGACACTGTACGAATTAATGGAGAAACTGGGATTGGGAAAGAGCGATGGTAAAATAGAATCGGCCGGTAAAGGCGAGCCAAACGAGGTCACCGAGGACCTGTCCAAGCGGATGTGAGGGCCGGTAGAACAGTATCTCTGGGATGGAAGCTGATAGTGGATTAACGCGGTTCATACTTAGGGTCTCGGGTCGATCAGTGCTCATGGCGGCAGTGACCATCGCTCTGGTCTCGTGCTCTGATGAGGCCCGAAAGGTTCGCTTTTTACAACGCGCGGATCGTTATTTCGATTCCGGCGACTACGAGAAGGCCAAAATCGAGTACTTGAACGCTCTGCATGTGAGTGGCAACGACACAACCGCGTTGCGGCAGATCGGGGTGATTTGGCTCGAAGAAGGCGCGCCATTGCGGGCCTATCCCTTTTTCGCAAGGGCGAAAGAGCTGGAACCGACTAACATTGCTGTTCGCGCGAAACTGGCGGTCACTTTTGCAGCATTCGGCGAAAATGATCGCGCAAGCAACGAAGCAATTAGCGTCCTTGAGGAATCGCCTGGACAAGAGGAAGCGTTATCTGTATTGACGAACGTAGCAGAGTCTGAAGAACACTTTGCGGAAATCGAAGGCCAGATTCGAAAAATTCCGGAACGAAACGAGGCCTCTTATCATCTGGCGTTAGCAGAGCTCGGGATCAAGCAAGGGCAACTCGCCTACGCCAGCAGTGAAGCCGAACAGGCTATTCAGTTAAATCCAAAGTCGTCACAAGCGCATTTAGCAATGGCTACACTGCAATGGCTGCGACAAAACTTAGCTGAGGCTGCTCAGGAATTCCAAACCGCTGCGGAATTATCGCCACCTCGGTCCGAGGCCCGATTGAAATACGCTAGGTTTGAGGTCGAAACCGGGCAATCTGATAAGGCGCGTGTGATTCTTAATGAAATGACGCGGAAGACACCAGATTATCTTCCGGCTTGGTGCGCTCTGGCTCAGATCGCGTTATCTAGTCGGCGATACGACGAAGTTCATTCTCTGCTCGAAAATGTCGTGGTCCGAGACGCGGGGAATGTCGAAGCGGGCATCATTCAAAGTCAGACGTGGCTTCAGCAGGGCGAAACGAAAAAAGCGATAGGCGGGTTGGAAAATCTGGTAAACAGCTATCCGCATGTTCCTGTAATTAACTACCACCTCGCACAAGCCTACTTGATTGACAATAATGTTACTCAGGCGGCGGGCGCTCTAAATGACGCTCTTAGGGTAAGATCAAATTACCCGGACGCTATTCTTCTATTGGCGCAGACCAATCTTCAACAAGGTAAGCCTGAGTTGGTCGTGGCGCCGTTATCAGCGTTACTTAAGAACATTCCCGGTCTAATTCCTGCAGAGTTACTGTTAATCGAAGCTTATCGCAGGTTAGGCAGGTTGGATGAGGCGACTGACGTTGTTCGTGAGGAGATTCGTCGCTCGCCGCAATCGGCTGACGCCTACGCACGGCTAGGAGCACTTCTTCGCGAACAACAAAAGATTACAGAAGCAGAGAACGCTTTTGAGCAAGCCCTAGGTCTTGCACCAGATAACATTTTGGCATTTGAGCAGTTGGCGGCACTGTACGTTTCAAGAAAGGATTTTGCAGCAGCCAACGAATTGATCCAGCGTAAGCTGGCTAAGGATCCGAGCTCGGCGGTTGCTTATCTCGCATTAGGGAAGGCTTACACTGCTCAGGCCGATTGGGGCAATGCCATGTCGGCATTTCACAAGGCATTTGACTTAAACCCCACATTACCGGGTGCTTTTGATCTCTTAATTTCTACGTATCTCTCCAATAATCAGCTCCCACAAGCTGCCACCGAGCTGAATCTTTTTTTGGCGAAGCATCCTTCGGACATAGGTGCTCTACGCAGCTTGGCTCAGGTGTATGGAAAACTCGACCGCGTTTCGGAAGCCCGAGATATCTATGAGAAAATTCTCTCAGTCAGTCCAGATTCGGTCGACGTACTCAACAACCTGGCTTATCTTTACACGGAGCACTTTGACGACCGTGAGCGGGCTTGTGAGCTAGCGAGAAAGGCTTGGGCGCTGCGGCCCCACGATCCGTCGGTTGCTGACACATTGGGCTGGGCGCTTTACAAAAATGGTGATTATGGCGAAGCATTGACATTGCTCCGTGAAAGCGCTGAAAAGCTCTCGGAAAACCGAGATGCGCAATTCCATTTTGGAATGGCGAGTTATGTAATGGGCGAGGTAGAACCAGCCCGCCAAGCGTTCCAAAAAGTTGCGTCGAAAAGCGGTGACTTTCCAGCAAGGAACGAAGTGCAGCGTCGACTGAACCTGTTGGAAAACGACGGCAATATGTCGATTAATCAGGTCGAGGCAATAACGGCGCGACAGCCGGAAGACGTTGTGGCATGGATGCGCTTAGGCTCTTTATTGGAAAGACAAGGTGACTTCACCAAAGCCGCTACGGCTTACGGCAACGCAATTGCGGTTAATCCTGAGCTTCTTCCTGCTATTGTAAAGTTGGCGGAGTTAAATTTAGGGCCGCTTCAGAATCAGAACATGGCATTCGCCTTTGCAAAAAGGGCTAAAGAGCTGGCTCCTAACAACGCTAAAGTAACCGGTATTTTGGGCGACGTTGCTTACCAATTAGGTAACTTTCCATGGGCGTACAGCTTGTTAACCGAAAGTGTTCGCAGAATTCCCGATGATCCGATCAACCTGAAGACCTATGCATGGAGTGCCTACATGTTATCCAAGGTGCCTGAATCTCGGCGACTCATGAAACGCGTGCTTACTTTACATATCGATTCAAAGCTGGCCGGGGAGGTGAACTCGTTCATGGCGATGACAGAATTAGAGGAAAAACCGGAGTATCTCCCCGCAGTCGAACAGGAGGTTCAGAAGATCCTGTCAGCCGAGCCGACCTTTGTTCCGGCACTTTTAGCAAGAGCCAAACTACAAACTCAGCACGGCGATACGAAATCTGCCATTAGTACTTACTCAGATATCCTGCGTCGATATCCTGACTTTGCGCTCGCCCAAAAATATCTCGCAGAATTATACAGGGACGATTCCGCCCAGATTGATCAGGCATACAGTCTCGCCTTGAAAGCCAGGAACGCCCTTCCCGACGACGGAGAACTGGCGAACATATTGGGCGAAATCAGTTACAAGCAACAGAACTATCCTTACGCCATCGAATGCTTTCATGAAAGTGCTCGGCATGGTCCGCTGGGCGGAAGGAGCCTCTACTATCTGGGAATGGCGCAAATTCAAATCGGTGACGCGACGGGCGGGCAAGACACACTCGCGCGGGCATTGAAAGGTGGTCTGCAGGAACCGCTGGCAACGCTGGCGAAACAGCGGTTAGCGGAGCAGCAGTCAAAGTGAGGCAGAGTGTCGGAATTCCTTACACTTTTCTCCATTTCGAGCATCTGCTGCCATTTCACAACTATAGTTGGTTCAAGCACTTACATAATTAAATAAAGGATTGGCACTCGATCTGCTTTTACAGATAACCAAATTCTGGCTGGCAACCGAAATGCCGGCTGGCCGCCGACTACTTATACTTACCAATTTATGAAAAAGGCCTTAGTTACCCTCACTGCGATCAGCGGTTTCTTTTTTAGTACCGGATTGTCGATGGCGCTTCCGATAAGTTTGGGGACTGCTGGGCCCCAAAACTGGACTGTTTTAGAAATTGGAACGGGACAGGTGATCGGCCTTAACGCAGGCGGTCCGGCCAACGGAATCACCGGCAATGTTGGTGTCAATCAAAACGGGAATTTACAGCTTACCGGCGACACGTTTATACACGGCAATGTTGTCCTCGGGACAGGCGCCTCAGAAACTACAACTGGCACTTCCTATATAACTGGGTCGGTCACGACGAACCAAGCCCTGCTGACTCAGGCGACTAACGACGCGCTCGCAGCAGCAGCGGCTGCTAAGGCCTTGGCTTCCTCAGGCGGTGGCATCGGTTTCACTTCAATCAACGCTAGTTCTAACATGACTTTGCAACCGGGAGTTTACAACCTGACTAGCTTCAATGTTGCTAATGGTGCGGATATAACCCTAGCAGCGGGCGGTTCGTATGTGTTTAACATCTCAGGTGGATTAGCTTTACATGGTCCCGACGGTGTTTTTCTGGCAAGCGGGCTGAGCTCGTCCGATGTTTTGTTTAATATAACGGGAACAACCAGCGTGCAGTTTTCGGGCGGTGGCAATACAGCAATGCTTTACGGAGTCATCCTATCCCCGAACGCCGCTATTAATATATCACCGGGCAACGTGGTAGGCGAATTGATCGGAGGCGAGCAAATTCAAATCGTCTCCGGCGCCAATGTCGACGGAGTACCCGACACAGGTTCTTCAATTGTTCTTGTGAGTCTGAGCTTGGTCGGACTGTTCGTCTTTCAGCAAGCACAGAGTTCCCGCTCGGTAACTTGAGTCCGAAACGGCCGTAAAGATCGACAAACCCTTCGGCGACAGATCCGCCTTGCGACGAGGTGTTTCTAAATGCCGCTCGCTTGAATCTTTTTTTCTGGGGAGTAACGTCGTCTGCTCCAACGCTAACCCATTTATGCGTTATCCATTCGTTCTAAAACTCGCGGTTCTCTTACTTGCGTGCGCGCTATTTTCGGGTTGCTCACGCGCAATTAAGAAAAATCGCATCGAGTCACGTGCCGACCAATATTTTCAATCGGGCGAGTATGAGAAAGCTAAGATTGAATACCTTAATTTGCTGCGGTTAGAGCAGAACCCGAAGGCCTTCCAGCAAATTGGTTTCATTTGGATGAAAGAAGGTGCGCCACTTCGGGCAGCGCCGTTTCTTCTCAAGGTTAAGGAGCTCGCCCCTGAGAATGTCGAGGCCCGGACGCAGCTCGCGATTGCCTTAATGGCACTTGGGAACCTATCGGAAGCGAGAAAAGAGGCAATGGCGGTTTTGCAGCGGGATCCCGGAAATTTGAGTGCGATCGTGACTTTGGCCGACGCTAGTAGCAAGGACGAAGTTGCCGGTACTGAGCAACAGCTCGAGAAATTCCCTGACAAAAACACGGCCGCATTTCATCTGGCAAAGGCAAGGCTGGCTGCAACAAAAGGTGAGATGAGCACCGAGGCCGATGAGCTCCAACAGGCAGTCCGCACGGAACCCAAATCTGCTCGAGCGCATTTGGCTCTTGGCTATACTTATCAAATCCGTGGCAATCCAGATCACGCTGGTCAGGAATTAAAAACGGCTTCTGAGCTGGCACTGCCACGATCTGAGGAGCGAATTAGGTACGCTGAATTCGAGGCAGCAAACAATCATCTAACAGAGGCTAACACGGCCCTCGAGCAGATTGCCAAAGAAACGCCCGATTACCTTCCCGTCTGGCAAGATCTCGCGAAGCTTGCCGTCACCCGGGCCGACTATGATAAGGCGCTCTCGTATTTGGAAAATCTGTTTAGCCGTAACCCCGATGATCCTGATGCTAAACTGCTCGAGGCGCAGATCTGGATGGCGAAAGGCGATTTCGCTAAGGCCACGTTCCTGGCGGATGAAATCAACAACAAATATCCGGATAATCCGGTGATCAAGTACACGCTGGCTCGGACCTATGTGGCGAGCAACAATCTTCCCCAAGCGGAGACCGCGCTCCAACAAGCAATCTCGATCAAGCCTGATTACGCGGAGGCCGTTCTGTTACTAGCTGATATAAGCTTGCGATCCGGCAAAGCACAGAATGTCGTCGAACCTTTGGAGGAACTGTTGAAAAAACGTCCCGACCTTGCCCAGGCTCGGGCGACATTGGCAAATGTTTATCGTAGCCTAGGGCGCCAGGATGATGCCATAGCAACGATTCGCGAAGAGATCAATAAGGTCCCTGAGTCAGCGGACGCCTACTTCTCTTACGGCGCAATGCTCCGGCAGCAAAACAAAAACGAGGAAGCACGCCAGGCATTTGAAAAAGCTTCCGAGCTTGCGCCGGATAACTTGAATGCCGTCGATCAGTTGTTGGGATTGGACTTCGCTGAGAAACGGTATGACGCTGCGGCTCAGTTGGTCGAGCAACAGTCCCAAAAGCATCCGAATACCGCTGGGGCATCTTTTTTGCAGGGCGAACTCTATTTCGCACCTGGCCCTCAGCATGATCTTATTCGCGCCGAGGCTGCGCTGCAAAAGGCCGTCCAACTTAATGCTAATTTCGCGCCGGCCTATGAAGCGCTTGTGTCGCTTTACATTGCGGAAAACAAATTACCGGAGGCTATTACACAGCTAAAAGCTGAAATGGACAAGGATCCGAAGGATCCACGTCCGGTTTTGATGGCTGGGCTGGTGTTTGAGCAGATGAAAGATTACAACAGAGCGCGTGATGCTTATCAGAAAGCTCTGACGCTCGTCCCAAACTCCGTTCTCGCCTTGAACAATCTGGCTTACCTTTATGCCGAACGATTGGATCAGCTCGACAAAGGCTTTGAGATGGCGCAGGAAGCCCATAATCTCGAGCCCAACAACGGACGGGTCGCTGACACCCTTGGTTGGATTCTTTACAAGCGCGGCGATTATCAGGAGGCGTTGCCACTCGCCACAGATAGCGCCGCCAAGTTTCCGGCGAATCCCGAGATTCAATTCCATCTTGGGATGATCAATTACATGATGGGCAAGTTAGATTCGGCGCGTCTTGCGCTGGAGAAAGCGGTTCAGACCAATGCGGAGTTCTCTGAGAAAGACGAAGCCCGCCGTAGACTAGGATTGTTGCAAGCGACGACAAGTAACAAATCCGGGCAGTCAGTCGCTCAGTTGGAAGCATCAGTACGCGAGCAACCAAACGACGTGGTTCTCTTGTTAACGCTTGCCGATGCCTACGAAAAGGTTCGTCAGTATGACAAGGCGGCCGCATCGTACGATCAGGTAATTAAGCTTAATCCGAGGCTCCCGACGGCTGTTCTAAAGCTTGCGCAACTCTACGGTGGACCTCTTGGCAAACGCGATCAGGCGTTGGAGTTCGCGAAAAAAGCGAGAGACTTGTCTCCTAACGACCCGGAGGCGACGGCGGCAATTGGTCACGTTGCGTTGCAAGTCGGAAACTATAGTTGGGCCTATAGCCTGTTACAGGAAAGCGCGCGAAATGGGGCCAAAGATCAGATCGCGCTCCACGATCTCGCCCTATCTGCTTACGCAATCGGCAAGGTGCCTGAGTCTCGCGAAACGATGCAGCGCTACTTCAGCGCAAACCCAACTGGAGAACGAGCGCAGGAAGCCCAACAGTTTCTCGCGTTAACCGCACTTGAGGAGCCGTCCGCTGCTGCGGTAGCCGCTGAGCCTGGAGTTCAGAAACGGTTAAGTGCCGACCCCGACGATGTCCCGGCCCTCATGGCCAAAGCCGCGATAAGGCTTCAGCAAAATGATGAAAAATCGGCAACTGATATTTACCTAAAAGTCTTGCAAAAATACCCGGATTTTGCCCCTGCGCAGAAGCGGTTAGCGGCTATTTACAAGAACAATCCCGAAGGATTGTCGAAAGCATACGATCTGGCTATGAAGGCTCGGAAGACCCTCACCAACGATCCCGAGCTGACCCGCACCCTGGCGCAACTTAGCTTTAAACGAAACGATTTCTCCTACGCTGCGCAGCTATTCGAGGAAAGCGCCCGAATCCAGCCATTGGGGGCCGATGACCTTTATTACCTCGGCATAGCGCAGTTCGCCTCACACCAGGAAATGAAGGGCCGACAAACATTGGCCCGGGCATTGGCTGCTGGGCTTAAGGATCCTCTGGCGGAGGAAGCAAAGAAACGCCTCGCCGTCCAAACCGGCAACTAAGGTGCACAACTCTTCCCATGCGAAGTTTGTGGGCAGGTCAGGCCCGGCAGGTTGCAGCCATTTTAGCCATATATTTCGCCTATCACCGCTTAATTGGGCAAGATGGGCAGGATTTCGTCGGAAATCTTTACGGTTTCTTCAGATTGACAAAAAACATTGGATACTCATAAGTTCCTGTTTATTAGATAGTTATGCGAATCACTGCTCCCGTGGCATCACATGTGCTAATTCTTCAATCGAAATGAAAAAATCGCTCGTTCAAAGGAACGCTCCGATAACAACAACAACCCTAAAAAACAAAAAAATAACTATGAAAAAGACAACCCTAACATTACTCGCCGCAGTCGCTGTGAGCTGCGCGCTGTTTAGCCAACAGGCGTATGCGGACAGTATTTCTTTTGCGGGAGGATCAGCCAGCGCAACTGGTGATTCCTCTATATCTTCACCCACTACCGTCAGCTTCTCAAGCGGCTGGAGCGTTTTTGCTGGTAGCGGCATTTTTGCTGGCACAAGCGGCTCAGCGACGACGATGACGTCGTATTCGTTCACCGGTGACGGCGCTCTCGCCAGTTGCACCAGTTGTCCTGAAACCCAGTGGTCGTTCGTGAGCGGCGGTAATACTTATAGCTTTACGCTGTCCAGTTTGAACAATGCGGCGACGCGCAGTGGTTCGATTGCTGCAAGCGGCGTGGGCTACGTGCAAGTTAACTCAGGCGCGCACATCGGGGGAACGTGGTCGATGAATGGATCCGGGTCGGGTTTTAACTATGGTGCAAACTTTACCTTTGTTTCGACGACTGTTCCCGATGGCGGTTCTGCGGTCGCCCTGTTGGGCGTTGCGCTGACTGGAATCGAAGGATTCCGACGAGTGCTCCGACGCCGTAGCGCATAACGAAAGGGTGTAGATCGGGTTTTCCTAGATCGACGATTCGCCGGGCGGGGCAAAAACCCCGCCCGGCTTTTTTGTGGACGAATCAAAATGAAAATGTTCGAGAGTGGAGCGGGAATCGACGGCGCCGCCTTGCAAAATGGATCGGGCTCACTAGGATGTCTGAGTCTTCCCCGTTTTCTCATGACTCATTCGCGTTCCGAACTCGCCGCTATCGACGTGCCAGTGTGGTTCTGTCTTCGGGCACACCCAAAGCATGAACATATCGCCGCTGCCGGTCTCCGCCGGCAATTTGAGATCGGCTGTTTCTCGCCGCGAGTCCGTTTCCGCAAAGCTACCCGCCGCGGAGCCGTCTGGTTCGTGGAACCGATGTTTCCAGGGTATCTATTCGCGGAATTTGTTTACTCTTCGATGCATCGAGCCGTCGAACATGCATCCGGCGTCAACGGCATAGTTCATTTTGGCGATTATCTGGCAACCATCGATCCGATCTTGATCGCAGCTTTGCAGGAAAAGGCTGGCGATGAAGAGGTCGTGACGATTGATCCGGAGATCCAAAGTGGCCAATCGGTTCACATTGCGGAGGGTCCATTCCAGGGGCTCGAAGTTGTGGTTACGCGGGTTCTGTCCGCCAAGCAGCGAGTCAAGGTGCTGCTGGAGTTTCTCGGCCGCTCAGTTGAAACTGAAATTTCGATGCCAAAAATTCTTCCGGCGAAACGCTAATCTCTCAGCCAATCGTCGCCGACGTGGATATCCGGACGCGTCGGCGCATCAAACGTGAAAGTGAATTTGGTGAGATAATCCAGCCTCTGACCGCGCGTCGTTGATGATTGACGGCATTAGCGCTAGCCAATGGCGTCGTCAACCGGGGACTGAATCTCTAGACCGGCCAACTTGGACGCAAGTTGCGCCATAGCGGGCTGTTATGCGGAAAAAAGGGAATTACGGCACATATGGTGCTAATCCGAACGGTATGCTCATCCCAGCTGCACTGGCAGTTTCCGTTCTGCTTGGCTTAGCGGTGGCCTGCCGCGAACTCGGGAGAGCCCCAGAAGGATTTGAGGACAAAAATGGTTTCCACATTGGACGTCCCGGGCCGACGCGTAGGCAATCTGACACTCTGCAGCCAATTTCCTCTAATTTAGCTAAAGCTCCGGTGTATTAGTCCGGAGTCTCGTGTCTGGGCCACCTGGCGAACAGGCCAAGATCTGGAAGCGCAGATTTTAGGCGTCACGTTCGACCGGCAGTCTTCGAATCAAGCGATACTCGGTTTGTTCTCGAAACCAAAGACTCATTTCAGCAGCAAGTCGGATAACCTGCGATGCGGACAAATCCGCCCAGAGACGATGCGGCCCATCGCCGGCGGGCTTCCGACTCTTAACTTTTGGATGATTTCATTTGCAGTTTCGGCTCGTTCAACCGCCCCCGACTCGTCGTAGAAACGGACATATCCCTATTTCCGTCTGTGGTTTATGTCGATTCCGTTAAATCATGCCGCTGTGCAAAAGAAGCGAATGGGAGTTGATTGGTATCGGTCCGGTTTTTGTTGCCTTCCGTGTTCAGAAACAGACTGCTCAAACACGCGCAATCCGACGCACAGAGCCCTATTTTATGTTGACACTGTCTTCGGGCCTGTGGGAAAATGAGCGTTCTGCCGACGGTCCCATATTAACAAATTCTGCGTTGGCGTGACGACTTATCTTCCAATCTAACATATTGTGTCAAATAGCCCCCATCATGACATGTTAGCCTACCTTGAATCACAACTTAGGTTGGCGCGCCAAGATCTCGCTCATTGCTTTTGGTTGCTTGCTGCTCTGGCTACGATCCTCAGTGGAGTATTTAGCAGTGGAGTTTTTACTAAACGCCAAGCGCCGGCAAAGCGTCAATTCAGGCCAATTCTTCAGCAAGCGACAACTTTGCAGGGCAAGGCAGCTGTCGATTACCTCATGGGGGAGGGGATCTTCGACCGATTACGTGCGTCAATCGAGGCGTCTAACTATGACTTGGCGCCCGCGCCCCAGTCACGAAGGAGTTCTACTTTTGCAATCAAACAACGCCCGGAAGTCTATCTGGCAAAGAATCCCGCACAGAATCTGACTGCCCAATTCAGTGCCGCCGAAGTGCGGCTGAAATCTTCACAAGGCGAGGACAAAGAGGCTGTCCTGAAATTGCGCGGCTACGGTTACGGCAAGAGCGTAGTCGCCCTATCCTCTGGACTTACTACGGTCACCGGTAACCGGGTCGAGATTACACGATCAACTCAGGAGGCACACTTTTCACGATCCAGCGGCCGGGAACACCTAAAGGCGAGCCGGGCGCAAATCACGGAATGGTATCTGAATACTAAAGACGGTATAGAACAAGGTTTTACTCTCGAAAGACCGCCAGCTGTACGACCTTCAGACGCTCCGCTGCGCGTGACGATGATTGCAAGCGGGAAAGTCAAGGTTACGCCAGCCAAATCCGGGTGCGCGGTGGAATTAAGAACTGCAAATGGTGAGCCCTGGCTACGCTATGATCATTTGGTAGCGACAGATGCCAGAGGCCATGAGCTTCCCGCAAGAATGGAGGTTCTTGGGCGAGAAATCTCGCTCGTCGTTGATGATTCCGGTGCGACTTATCCGGTGCGGATCGACCCGACTTTCAGTCAAGTTACAGAGCTGACGGCAACTGATGCCGCTAGTGGCGATCAATTCGGCTATTCAATTAAGATCAGTGGCGATACAGCAGTAGTTGGGGCCTACCAAAAGAACTCCTCGACCGGAGCCGCCTATATCTTTGAGCGCAACCAAGGAGGTGCCGATAACTGGGGGCAGGTGAAGGAACTGACCGCAACCGACGCCGCACAGGGAGACGAGTTTGGCGAAAAGGTTGCGATTAACGGCGATACCGTTGTGGTGGGCGCCCCTTTTAAGAACTCCTCTACCGGCGCTGCCTACATCTTTGAGCGCAATCAGGGAGGTGCCGATAACTGGGGGCAAGTCAAAGAAGTAACAGCCAGCGATGCTGCGGCGAATGACCAGTTCGGTTTTTCGGTTGGGATCAACGTCGACACCGTCGTGATTGGCGCTGAGAATAAGAACTTAGGAACCGGAGTTGCCTATATTTTTGAGCGCAACCAAGGCGGAGCGGAAAACTGGGGACAGGTCCAGGAATTGACTGCCAGTGACGGCCTACAAGGGGACCAGTTCGGTAACCAGGTTACAATTGACGCCGACACGGTTGCGATCGGAGCGGATCTTAAAAACTCCTCTACCGGCGCTGCCTACATCTTTGAGCGCAATCAAGGCGGAGCGGAAAACTGGGGGCAGGTCAAGGAACTCACAGCCAGCGATGCTGCTCAAAATAACCTCTTCGCTAGTGATCTTAACCTTAACGCCGACACGCTTGTGGTTGGAGCTTCCGGCAATAACTTGCAAACCGGCGCCGCCTACATCTTTGAGCGCAATCAAGGCGGCGCGGAAAACTGGGGGCAGGTCCAGGAGCTTACTGCCAGCGATGCCGCGCAGGGTGACTTATTTGGTGTCTCATCTGCGATTTTCGCCGACACCGTGGTAATCGGAGCTTCGGCGCACAACTCCCAGACAGGAGCAGTTTACGTCTTTTCACGCAACCAGGGTGGTGCGGAAAACTGGGGGCAGGTTCAGGAACTAACTGCCAGTGATGCCGCCCAGGGCGACGGGTTTGGTCGCGCAGTTGGAATCACCGGCGACACTGTCCTTCTGGGCGCATTTGGCAAAAATTCGTCCACCGGAGCTGCCTACGTCTTCGAAAATCAGTGCGGACAGTGGACTCAGGCAAAAGAGAACACTGCGAGCGATGGCGCGCAAAACGATTCGTTTGGTTATTCAGTTGGGATCAGCACCGATACCGTTGTAGTTGGAGCCAGGAACAAGAGCCTGTCCTCTAGTACGGGAAGCGTCTACATTTTCGAGCGCAACCAAGGTGGAGCGGAAAGTTGGGGTCAGGTCCAGGAAATACCTGCACCTAATGCTATTTCCGCCTTCGGTCAGGCAGTTGGAATCGACGGCGATACCATTGTCGTGGGTGCTAATACCAATAACAATGTCGGCGCTGCCTACATCTTTGAGCGCAATCAGGGTGGCGCGGAGAACTGGGGCCAGGTCAAGGAACTCACAGCCAGCGATGCTGCAGCAAGTGACCAGTTCGCTTTTTCGGTTGGGATCAGCGTCGATACCGTTGTCATTGGAGCTTTGAGTAAGAACTCGGGCGCGGGAGCTGCCTATATCTTCGAGCGCAACCAGGGAGGCGCGGAAAATTGGGGGCAGGTCCAGGAACTGACGGCCATTGATGCTGCACAAGGCAACGGCTTCGGTCACTCGGTAGCGATCGATCTGGATACCGCAGTGATTGGATCTTACGGTAATAACTCCTTCACCGGCGCCGCATACGTTTTTGAGCGCAACCAGGGCGGAGCAGAAAACTGGGGACAGGTTAGCGAATTGACTGCCAGTGATGCAGCACAAGGTGACACCTTCGGTGTCTCAGTAGGGATCGCCGGTGATACGGTGGTGGTTGGCGCGCTTTCCAAAAACTCTAATGCTGGAGCGGCCTACGTCTTTGAGCGCAACCAGGGCGGAGCGGAAAACTGGGGACAAGCCAAGGAATTGACTGCCAGTGATGCTAGTTTCATCTTCGGCAGTTCTGTTGGGATTAGCGACGATACCGCCGTGGTCGGAGCTTACGGCAATAACTCCTTCACCGGAGCTGCCTACGTTTTTGGGCGCAACCAAGGCGGCGCGGAAAATTGGGGACAGGTTCAGGAGTTGATTGCCAGTGATGCTGCGCAATTTGACCACTTCGGTTTTTCAGTTGGGATTCGGGGCGACGCCGCGGTGGTCGGGGCTGATAATAAAAACTCATCTACCGGAGCCGCCTACGTCTTTAACTTGACCTGCGCCCCTAGTCCGACCCCGACACCAACCCCAACTCCCACTATCGCGCCGAGTCCAACGCCAACGCCGACTCCAACTCCGACCCCAACGCCAACTCCTACACCCACGCCGATTGCGAGTCCGACGCCTACGCCAACCCCGACACCTACTCCTACGCCTACTCCGATTGCGAGCCCGACCCCAACTCCGACACCTACTCCCACGCCAACTCCGATTGCGAGCCCGACCCCTACACCAACACCTACGCCAACGCCAACGCCAACTCCGACCCATACACCCACGCCAACGCCTGCTCCAACTCCCACTCCGTGTGGACGTGGTGGATGTGGTCCAAGCCCGACACCGACACCAACACCAACTCCGATCAGTAGCCCGACTCCTACGCCAACCCCGACTCCTACGCCAACTCCGCTACCAAGTGCGACACCCAGTCCTACGCCAACCCCGACACCGACCCCAACACACACTCCAACCCCAACGCCTACTCCAACTCCAACTCCGACCCATACACCCACGCCAACGCCTGCTCCAACTCCCACTCCGTGTGGGCGTGGATGCGGTCCAAGCCCGACCCCGACCCCAACACCGGTTACGAGCCCGACACCAACCCCAACGGCGAGTCCGACACCGACTGCTACGGTCGCACCGAGCCCAACTCCAAGTCCGACGCCAACGCCAACACCAACCCCAACACCGGTAGCGAGCCCGACGCCAACTCCCACTACAACACCTGGTTCCGGTCCTGCAGTGATGGTGAGTCCTGCGCCCGGATCGACGTTTACTTCGTCAACCGTTACCTTCCGGTGGACCGCCGGTAGTGCGACCAGTTACGGCCTAACACTCGGTAGCAGCCCAAAAGGTCTCGATATTTACGCGTCCAGGCAAACAACCACGCTCTCAGTCACTGCAACGAACATTCCTACCGATGGGCGGACAGTTTACGCGACGCTCTACTCGAAGGTGAACAATTCCTGGACGTTTAATCAGTACACGTATCACGCTTTTAACAGTTCGGGGACTCCGACGCCAACCGCAACCCAACATTAACTTCATCGAAGCTAATTGTTGACAAAATCGAGTAACTGAGCGAAGTTGTTGGTTGTTTAACGGAAATGAACGGGACCAAGAAAACGTGGACCAAGCCGGCATTCAAGGAAGTGCTGATCTTTTTCGAATGCACGTCTTACGCTGGCGCGAAATAAGTTGATTCGTGTTTGCGTGCTCGGCGCCGCAGCCGGTGGCGGACTGCCGCAATGGAATTGTGCGTGTTCGAATTGTCGCGACTCGCGGACTGGAAAAATTTCGCCGGCCACCCAATCCTCAATCGCGCTAAGCAGCGATGGCGAGGAATGGCTGCTGGTGAACGCTTCGCCCGATCTGCCTCGGCAGATCGACGCATTTCCGCCTCTTCAACCGTCCGGCGGTTCATCAAGGAATTCTCCTATTACTGGTATTTGCCTGACCAACGCCGACATCGATCACAGCCTTGGTCTTGCGCTATTGCGTCAACAAGAGAAGCCGCTCGTGGTTTACACCACCTCTCAAATTCGCAATCAGCTGCGCTGGATCGACAATCTTCTCGGCAACTTTTGCAAGATCGATTGGGGACTGCCATCCGCACAAACCGGGAATCTCGAGTCGCGGGTCGTGGATCTGGGTCGGAGCATCGCGTGGCTGTTCACAGACCAATCGACGAACAAAACGATTTTGCTCGCTCCAGCCGTGCACGAAATTAGCTGTGAACTCACTGAGGCGATGCGACGGGCGGACGCGATTCTTTTCGACGGGACGTTTTGGTCCGATGATGAACTTAAACCATTCCGTGCAAATGCGCGCAGCGCGCGAGAGATGGGACACGTACCAGTAAGAGAAAGTCTCCCGGTTCTGCGGAAGAACGCTGCCAAACGCAAGATCTACATCCACATCAATAACACGAATCCGATTTTTCGGCCGGATTCAGAGGAACGGAGACAAATCGAACGCTCCGGGGTTATGGTGGGCTACGACGGCTTGCAATTCGAATTATGAGCCAGGAAGGGTCCGCCTTCGAAGAGTTTAACGCAAGGCTGCGCGAAGTCGGCGGACGCGCCTACCACGATAAACATGCATTTCACGTCGCGATGAACGAAGGACGACTTTCCCGGGCCCAGATCAAAGGTTGGATCGCGAACCGTTTTTATTATCAGCGAAACATCCCGCTAAAAGACGCGGCGATACTTTCTAATTGTCCGCTGCGCGATGTGCGTCGCATGTGGATTCATCGGATACTAGACCATGACGGGACCGAAATTGACGACGGCGGCATCGGAGCCTGGTTGCGCCTTGGTGAAGCCGCCGGACTCGCGCGGCACGAGCTGCTCGACAATCGACATCTGCTTCCGGGTGTTCGGTTTGCCGTCGACGCTTACGTGAATTTCGCGCGGATGAAGCCTTGGCCGGTGGCAATCGCTTCATCACTAACCGAGCTCTTCGCACCTGATCTAATGCAAACTCGACTTGCCGCATTTAAAAAATTCTACCCGTGGATTGCTCCGGAAGGTCTCGATTACTTTGGCAGCCGCATCTCGCAGGCGCGAAGAGATTCCGATGAAGCGCTTGAGATCGTTCTGAAATATTGCGACACTCCCGAATTGCAGGACGAAGCAGTTCGTGCGCTTGAATTCAAATGCAATTTGCTTTGGTCTATTCTCGATTCGATTGATCATGGCTACACAAATCACTGATGAAATGCGGCCGCGGCTTGCGCAGGGCGTTCGTTTACAAATCGACGGCAAGACCGGAAGAGGCGTGTTGCTATTTCCTGAAGGCCTGCTTGAACTGAACGAGACCGCGCGAGAAATTCTAGCGCGCTGTGACGGGCGCTCGTTAGGTGAGATGGCCGCTCAGCTGGCAAAGGAGTACGATGTCGATTTTTCAATGCTCGCCCAGGACATTCGTGAGACACTGGTCGAGTTGCAGCAACGCAAATTAATTGTCCTCGCATGAACGTGCCTCGCCCATACGCGTTACTCGCGGAAATCACTTACCAGTGTCCGCTCCATTGTCCCTATTGCTCGAATCCCCCGCGTCTCCGCGAAGGGTCGGATCTCACGACCGCTGAGTGGATTCGCGTCATTCGCGAGGCAGCTGCGCTTGGCGTGCTCCAAATCGGTCTTTCCGGCGGCGAGCCGCTCGTTAGGCGCGATCTCACTGATCTTGTGGTCGCAGCGCGCGAGGCTGGTCTTTACACCAATCTGATCACGAGCGGCATCGGACTAGACGAGGAACGTGCGCTTGAACTGCGCGACGCCGGTCTCGATTCGGTCCAACTGAGTTTTCAAGCCGACAATGTCGATCTTGCCGATATGATCGCAGGCACGCGAGCGCACGACATGAAACTCAAAGCGGCCCGGCACATTCGCGAAGCGAGAATTCCACTTAGCCTGAACTTTGTCATCCACGGAGCAAACATCGACCGCCTCGAGGAGATGATTCAGCTGACGGAAAGATTGGATGCCCACCGCGTGGAACTGGCGAATACACAATATTACGGCTGGGCTTTTTTGAATCGCGCACAGCTGCTGCCGACGCGCGAGCAGGTTGATCGCGCCCACGAAATTGCGAATGCGGCGAAGGCACGCCTCGCCGGGAGGATCGACATTTATTATGTAATTCCGGATTATTACGAATTACGCCCAAAGCCCTGTCTTAACGGTTGGGGCCAGCGCTACCTCACCGTGAATCCAGTGGGCGACGTTCTGCCCTGCCCGACTGCTTCCTCGGCAATTCCGGAGCTTCGATTCGAAAACATCCGCCGACGTTCGATCGACTGGATCTGGCGCGAATCAGAAAGCTTCAATCGATTTCGCGGAACAACATGGATGCCAGAGCCGTGCAGGAGTTGTCCGCAACGCGAGATTGATTTTGGCGGCTGCCGTTGCCAGGCGGCACTTGTGACCAGGAACGCAGCCAATACCGATCCGGTGTGCGAATTCTCGCCGCACCGCAACAAGATCGACGACTTCATCGCGACATCGCACGGTTCGACGACGAATTGGGCACCGCGCACCAATCCTAGAGCCATAGGGGCAGCTCCAGTGTAGCCTACGCTCATTTCGCGCACCGCTTTCCCTTTAAGCATCTGCGGGTGGTCGAGCCGCGGAACCTGACAGCGTCACCGGTGACTGGCGCTTAAACTGCTTGAGAAACGGATCTCGCAAGAATGAGGACTGATCGAGTTTACATATCAATTGTCGTTTTCAGCGCGACGATTTGCGCTCGGGCGGATGATTTGCCAACTAAATTGAATTTCGATCGCTATAAAGCGATGCTCGATCATTCACCGTTCGCGGTTGCGACGGCGGTTGTTGCCCCGGCTGCAACCCCAAATTTTGCGAAGGATCTTTACGTTGCTAACGCGGCGAGATCCCCCGAGGGCACTATGGTGACAATCGCTTCGAACAGCGATAAAGACTTTAAAATATATCTGACCACAAGAGCTCCAGTCGACGGTTACGCAATTGCCGGTATTAAGTGGTCGCCTAAAGTAGGCGGGACCAAAGTGACGATTAGTAAGGACGGTCAATTGGCCACGCTAACTTTTAATCAGATCCTGTTGGCGCAACCGCTCCCAAATCGACCATCATCTCTGGCCCCGCCAACTCTGCCGCAACATTTTCCGAAACCGGTGGGCTTTCCAACCCCGAACGTTCGCGGCGTAATTCAGCGAAACCCGCAAGGGCAATCGGCGAACCCCTCGGTGGAAAACTAAGCTCAGTATATCTACCAGGGCAGGTATCGGGATCGACCGCCAAATCAGATGCGGTTCGAGCGCTGCTTATCAAAAGACAGCGCATTGGCCCTCGCAGTAGAAACGCAAGCGCAAACCGCGTTCTTCCGCAAAGGAGCGACTCTTGGCTTCTCCGTTGCTATCATTTATTGGCCAGAGCCGTCTCAATTGTTCCTCGTAGACCGGGCAATAACTCGCTGATCGCAGCTCAATGAGAATGTGCTCTGCAAGTGCGTGCACTGTTATCCGACTGTCCTATTAAAGGCCGCTTTTTGTAAAGACAAAGAGCTAAAGAATCCCCCGTTTGGATCGACACCCGGAAATAGGTTGAAATACGCTTGATGACAGGGTAGGCGCAGGGCGTGGCGTCAAGTCGTAAGGTACTAGGCGCCGTTTCTCCGAGGTCTAGGCAGCCCTCGGCAGGACGGCGTTTTTTTAAAAAAGATCTTTAAAACAGATTGCGAATAGGCGGAGCTAAAAATTACTGTCGAAGCTCGGGAGATTCGATGACCTGCCCCTTTGGCCCCTGCCTTTTTGTTTCCCGCTCACTGTTTCGTGTTCAGAGGGGAATGAGCGTAGCGAGTTAGACAGGCAGACGAAGCACCACAAATAATCGGTGTGCGCACGCTAACACCACTAGAGATAAGACGAGTAACGTAAACGTGGAGCCTGTCTCGGGGACCGTTGATGCCACATCGCCGTCGTCATCGAAAGTGACCGAAATCGGCGCTCCGTCTCTCGTATCGGTACCAAAGTTAGTAAAAGTAGACTCATCAGCCATCGGCTGGGTATTATTTTGGAAAAAATCACTGTTAACGATTAACTGATTATTTCCAGATGTCGTAATCACATTCGCAAAGGAAGAATTATCTGGTTCGGTCCACTGCGGACTTCCAGAAAAAGATAACCCGGAAGGCAATGTTATCCCCCAGTGATCCGAACTAATGTTAATAACGCTTACTCCGACGGCTGAGCCATCATAGGTAGCGGTTAGAGTGGTAAAAGAGGTTTCGGTTAGGACTAGGATGTGATCGGCGTAGAGGGATTGGCTGATCAGCGCCGCTGTAATCGCGACTGCCAACCGGGCCAGCGGCGGAACTGTACAGATTTTTGAAACGCCGGATTTCATTGGCAAGTGGCGGTTGCGCAAGCTCTGCGGGAACCGTGTCGAGGGCACGCCCCCTTCTTTCCCGCAGAATGTGCGAGTGCAACTATTTGCACAAAGTCTGGACAACAGGTCAGGGCGAAGTCAAGCCTAAAGGGGGCACAATCGGGCTACGGAGCGGCAGGGTGGGGGGTGCAACTACTACCCGGTTCCTACAGTGGAATAACGACTGTGGGCCCCCCGCGCGTACGGGGAAGCAACCCGCACCGAATGAACGCGAAGTGAGGGCAAAGTGGAATATTTTACCGAGCATGTAAGTTGTTCGCGCGTCCAAGGGATATCGCCGACCTTGGTCCTCATTCGAGACGATAACCTGAGAAGATCGCGTTGCTGCAAAACAATCCAACAATCCAAGGTCTTCTGGACTAACTCCACTGAATAAAGAGATTCCGCTTCAATTCTCTGGGGTGCACGCGTCAGAATGATCCGGGCGCCGCGCCGGCGGTCGACGCGAACGGGAACATATTTGCGCTTATCGGGGACGGAAGCAGTTCCTGAAATCGGACTGATTGGGAAATCCATTCGCATTCAGTGTGGTTTCGAATCGGCAAAGTATATGTCGGCACCGTGGCAGTCAGGCTCCAGTCATAGGATCGCTACGACTTCGCCCCGGAAACCGAAGTCTCGCTTCCAAAGGTTGTGTCGAGTCAATCCCGGGTGATGGGGCAAATCTCTGATTTCCGAGCTGCGCTGGGGTTCATTTCGTAGGCAGTCCTGAATTCCGATTCGGTTCCATTTGTTGCTAGTATTCTGACGATTGTGTTCACATATCTGACACAAATCCCGGAATCGTCGAATTTTGAAGTTCTTTTAAGCACCTGATACTGTGAAAGATGCCATAGCCGTTTGACTTTCCGGTATGAATGCTGCTCATTTCCAATGTCATGCTTACAATTGGCCTCTCGTTAGCCGCCGTTAGCGCGTTGGGGCTTGTGGTCTACGGCTTGAAAAAAGCTCCCGAGGGGTACGAAGACGAAACGGGTTTTCATATCATCCAACGCGCCCCAGGATCGAAAGTCATGCGTTCGCGGAAAGCGACCGACAGTTTGGGCTCGCTGCGCTCAGCAAAAGCAAGTCGTTAAGCTCGTAGTTATCGTTTGGTTATTTGTTGTTTAGTCTGAGCCCGCTTTTCGACATTCTCCTGGCTAGCGCAAAGGGATTCCAAAACCTCGTCGTCAAATCTGATACTCATCCGAGCATTAGTAAGCTTTAGAAACGAGTTGCAATATTAAGAGATGGAACGGCGCGGAATCTAACGTCATTTAGGCGAACCAGCGACGTATTTGACCATATTTGAGGGCAAACTCTCTCGACCGGGCGAATTAAAAGAATTTCATTGGAAAATCGAGTAACGCGGATTGTCGACAGTTTAGACGCCCTTTCGGCTCCAGTCTCCGGGCTTCGGCAGCGCTTCTGTCTTAGTCGTCCCAAATTTGTGTCCATTTTCTTTGTGCGGCAGCAGTAACTACTGGCGTCTTAAATTGCTCTGGAGTGTCAAAGTTGTCACATGAGAAGTTAATTTGGATATCGACTGCTTGCTTCGGCGTTGCGATTTGCGCCAAGGCGAATGATTTGCCGACAAAATTAAGGTTCGAGCGTTACCAGCCAATGCGCGAGCACTCCCCTTTCGCAATCGCGACCGCGGTTGCTGCTCCGGCTGCGACCCCTAATTTTGCGAAGGATCTTTACGTCGCGAACGCCGCCAAATCATCAGAGGGGGACATGGTCACGATTGCGTCGACGAGCGACAAAGATTTCAAAAAATATCTGAGCCACGAAAATCGCGGTCGGCGTGTCTCGGTCGATCTAGTGCAAAACCTTCCCTAGATTGCTCTCTATCAAAGCAACGTCATTACTATCAATAACGCCATCGGCATTTACATCGTTTCGAAAGGTGGACTGGGTAACCGCATTTCCAATTCTAGCGCTTGTTTGGGACACATCCAACGAGCCAACAACGCGATCGCCGTTCGTATCGCCCACTAATACGCCCATAGGGATCGAAAACGTGTAGGTATTCGAGTCAAGAATGACTTTAACGCCGCTAAGTGTAATGACAATAGTCTGATCATTAGTTACCTGCGTGAGGTCCACGGTCATCTGATTTCCGCTTGCACTCAGATTTGTCACTGATCCAGAGCCTGAAGTTACGCTTGCAGAATTGAAGCTTACGATACCGGTGAAGGTAGCAACAATTCGGTAGCTACCGGAACTCCCGCCAGAGCGACATTCAACCCCGCTAGACCCCGTCAACGGCAAAGGGATATCGAAGGAGCCGGCTGAACCATGTGTCTTACGAGAGACGGCATTGACCAAGATACTTGGAGTTGATGAGGGGGTAACAGTCGGAGTTGGAGTTGGAGTGGGATTGGGCGTGGGTGTCGGACTTGCTGCAGGCGTAGGCGTTGGACTCGGTGCGGCGGTAGGGGTTGGAGTTGGAGTTGGTGTGGGCGTCGGAGTCGGAGTGGGTTTGGGCGTAGGTGTCGAACTTGCTGTAGGCGTAGGCGTTGGACTCGGTGCGGCGGTAGGGGTTGGAGTTGGTGTGGGCGTCGGAGTCGGAGTTGGTGTGGGCGTCGGAGTGGGCGTCGTTGTCGGTGTGGGGGTAGGGGTAGGTGCCGGAGTTGGAGTTGGTGTCGGCGAAGCCAAACTGTTAGAGGAAATATATGTGTAAACGTTGTGCATCCAGGAATTGTTCACCTTGAAATAGAGCGTCGCGTAAACTGTTCGGCCGTCGGTAGGAATGTTGGCTACCGTGGCTGAAAGCGTGGTTATTTGTAGGGACGAGTAAATATCGATACTGCTCGGGCTGCTCCCCAATGTTAAGCCGTATCTCGTCGCGCTGCCGGCCGTCCATTGAAACGTAACCGTCGAAGAATCAAACTTCGATCCTGGCGCCGGATTCACCATTACTACAGAGCCGGATTTGGGCGTGCCTGTTGGTGTTGGAGTAGGTGTCGGCTTCGGGCTAGCGATCGGAGTAGGAGTAGGCGCAGGAGTGGCACTTGGTGTCACTGTTGGCGTAACCGAAGGCGTAGGGGTGGGTGTTGGGTTTGGAGTGGGGGTGGGGACCGTATAGGAAACCTGGTTGGAAAGAGGACTTTCTAGACCGGCATTGTTATAATCGGTGACCGCGAAAAAATAGCTCGTGCCCGCGTGCAAAGGTGACAAACTGACTGAGCTAACGTTTCCGACTTCAATCGGTTGGGTTAAAACCCCGCTCGATGTCCCCCAGTACAAGCGATATCCCACAATATCCGGTGCGGGATTTGGATCCCAAGCGAGCGTTACACTCTGGGCAAACAGGAAAGGGCTTGACCCGAACGTGAACAGAGCAAAAATGAGCAGCCAGGCCGAGCGCGCAGTTAACCATGCGACCCCGGCAATTTGCGGGAAAAAATGGGTGGATTTCTTCGTAAGAAAATCGGGGTTCTTTGATCAAGCGGCCAAGCCGCCCTCTTATGGGACACTTCGCAAAAAATATCAAGTCTATAGCGATAATAGCTTTTAGGTATAATTTAACAGCCTAAAGGTTTACCCGAACTCGAAATACCTTGTAGGAGGCGAGCGCTTTCGTTGGAATCTTTCGCGTTCCCCGGAGTCGAATTTCTTGGGGCGTTTCGGGTCCACCCGCCCTAGGTGAGCGGGCTGTCTATTCCTGCCGCCACGGGAGCGGCGTCCGTACCGATCGTGTGCGAGCATTCACCTTTAAATGGAGTCTACAAACCGTGATACTGGGGGCTGACCCGTACCTATGACTAGGTTTGGGTGTCACTTGGGCGAACCCGCGACGTACTTCACCAGATTCGATGGCAGGCTCTCTCGCCCGGACGCATTAACGGCCGTGGCGACGAAATTATAGGTATGACCCGCTACGAGGTTCGGAACCACGGCACGAGTGGTTAGCCCAACCTCCAGCACTTTCGCCTTTGCCGGTTTGTGCCCTGTAATATCGGTGTAGTAGATACGATATCGGACGATTCTCTTATCACGCGCGGGATCCCAAGCCAAAGTGACGCTGGCAGGCTTGTGACCAAAGAGCAAAAAGCCGCATAGGAACAATAACGCGAAGCGTACGATGGAGGAATTCTACAGTCGGAAATGTTAAAAAGAAAGGCGGATAAGCAATGTCGTGTTCGAGCTGCTGCAGAAAACGATGAGGCGCCTCTAAAGGTGATCTGCGGATCGGAAATTGAAGAAGCAGCTATCGTAGTGCCGCGCCGCAGCGATCCGTGTACCAATAACGTGCAATGGCAACGCGTACCTGAGAGTTATCCATACGAAACGCCATACGATGCTACAGCAAAGGAGCAAACCATTCCGGAAGGGGCTGGGCAACAAACAGCGGCTGGCCGTTTCCATATTCGGCCACTTTCCGGAACGGCCGTTGCAAATCGGAGTTATCGTAAATCAAAACCAGCGGGAGTTCCTTGATTGCTCGTTTCAGATTCACGAGGGTTCGCGAAAACCGAGACTGAATTTTTTCCGATCGAACGTCATGTCCCCCTTGGGAAACGCGCATCGCGACCCGTTCCTCTGAAATCGCCGCATCGCTCAGCCCAATATAAATTAACAGAGCAGCGTAGTCTATGGCGACGACATCTTTGAGAAAGTGTAGTTTGTCTCCGACCGGATCGGAAAAGACGGTTTCGAATATGAAACTTTCTCGCTGCTTAACTAATTCAATACGGAGTGCAGTTGCTAGCTCCGCCGCTTGAGACCGGCCGATGCCTAACCGCCTGGCGAAATCATCGGCGTTGATAAAGCGCAGTCCACTGGCTTGCAGATGCGCTTCAAAAAAGGTGCTTTTACCGGCGCCGTTCGGTCCCGCCAGCGCGACGATGAGTGGTCGCGCATCCAGGATTGGGTGCATTATTTCTTCGGCGCGCGCCGCAGAGGCTCAAACTGGCGGTTAATGAAACGGCCGACCGTCCGCCTGCCGTCTCTATCGATTCGAACTAACTGCCCGTTCTCTTGTTTATAATGAGGGAATGGACGGGTGCGCAGGTAATTAGCAACACGCCGACGACCGGCCCCAGCGTCAACATCTTTGAGGCACTCGGAGAGTGGCTTCTGCTTGCCAGCTCTGCCCAGAGCCAAGATTTCAGGGGTTCGCAGCAGTGGTTCAATGGCTCGACCAAGCGCTGCCCAAAATTCGATCTGACCGGCAATAGAACGTTCCGTCATTTCCGCTATAAGGCGGGCGTCGAGAACAAGTTCATCGGACATCTTAACGGGTTGGCCCACCCTTAGATGGTAGCAAAACGCTACCAATTGTCAAAGGTTCCCGTTAGGGATGGCAGCCAGTCGCGGAGCTGGCATCTCCGCTGGCCGCGAACCTCCACCGCTCTAGCAAAATCATGGTTTAAAAAAGAAAAATATCAACCACATGCTATTTAAAAGTGCATGTCCCTGCTCTCTTGGAAACAGTATCTCGCGCTCAAGCGGATGTGCATGAATCGAACCGCCCTTAATTCTGAGAAAAGTAAATCGCCGATCACTCATAGCAGTAAGCTATAGTTAAGCTTGGGGTCCGAATGAATTTATGAGCTTGGTTTGCCGGCCAAAATCCCCCACAAAAAACCTGGTCTTATCACGGGAAACTCTGTCACTTTTACCAAGAAATCCTCCGAATGTTCTCACAAAGCAACTGCACGCGGCTTAGTTGTCGCCTCGCGCAGTTGCTTTTTTTTTGACCTGTTTCTATCCCGATTGTCCACGGTCCTGGTTGCGCAGTCTGTCGCGCTCACGTAGAATCCGAACCCCGCCCCCGATATTGTCGGATATCGCCTATACGGCGGAACTTCCAGCGGCGTTTATCCTCGGCGTAGGATCGGGGTCGGGGTCGGAGTTGGTTTAGGGGTCGGGGTTGGAGTTGGTGTTGGCGTCGGTGTCGGAGTTGGTCTCGGTGCCGGAGTTGGTGTTGGCGTCGGTGTCGGAGTTGGTCTCGGTGTCTGAGTTGGAGTTGGGGTCGGGGTCGGGGTCGGAGTAGGTGTCGGTGTAGGAATCGGTGTTGGTTTAGGAGTCGGTGTCGGAGTAGGAGTTGGTGTAGGTGTCGGTTTTGGCGTAGGCGTTGGTGTAGGAGTCGGTGTTGGTTTAGGGGTCGGCGTGGGGGTTGGAGTAGGCGTTGGAGTCGGAGTAGGAGTTGGAGTCAGAATTGGAGTCGGGGTCGGCGTAGGGGTAGGAGTTGGTGTTGGTTTAGGGGTTGGCGTCGGCGTAGGGGTAGGAGTTGGTGTTGGTTTAGGGGTCGGTGTCGGCGTAGGGGTAGGAGTTGGTGTTGGTTTAGGGGTCGGTGTCGGAGTCGGAGTTGGTGTTGGCGTCGGTGTCGGTGTCGGAGTAGGAGTTGGTGTAGGTGTCGGTTTTGGCGTTGGAGTTGGTGTTGGTTTAGGGGTCGGAGTTGGAGTTGGAGTTGGAGTTGGCGTCGGGGTCGGCGTTGGTGTTGGTGTAGGAGTCGGGCTCGCGACGGGCGTTGGCGTCGGCGTTGGGGTCGGAGTCGGAGTTGGAGTCAGAATTGGGGTTGGCGTCGGCGTAGGGGTAGGAGTTGGTGTTGGTTTAGGGGTCGGTGTCGGAGTTGGAGTTGGGGTCGGAGTCGGAATTGGAGTCGGGGTCGGCGTCGGAGTTGGGGTCGGTGTTGGCGCAGGTGTAGGTGTTGGTGTAGGAGTAGGAGTTGGTGTAGGGGTCGGGGTTGGAGTTGCAGTTGCAGTTGCTGGAATCGTCACCGTCACAACATTGGATTTCGCTACCCCGGCGCTATTATAAGCGTTTACCTGGTAATAATAAGTTCCAGAGGCAGGTGCTGTATCGAGGTAGGTTGTAGCACTTGGGCCTAA